>ENA-OREM01000002-OREM01000002.1-marine-metagenome-genome-assembly--contig:-NODE-2-length-459948-cov-17.892246_pt1 | contig 459948 bp, 412 predicted proteins | sample MGYA00248623_ERZ508561 | MGnify/ENA primary metagenome ERZ508561 (study PRJEB26227, sample SAMN06264494) | marine metagenome | isolation source: Columbia River Estuary | place: USA:Columbia River...
CGAAGGAGTTCTCAGGGTTAATGACCCTCTGACACTCGTTGCCCGTCCTTTTGTAACCGTTGTTGCAATACCACTGACCACCTTGGACGAAGGAGTTCTCAGGGTTGTTTGCCTGCGCAGATACCACGGATGTCGAGATGAACGACATTGAAATTACAAAAAGTAAGAATTTCATATAATCACTCTTTCACTAGTCTGCTTACGGTTCGATAAAAAGTTGATAAAACCGTATTTCTGTCGTTTCCATAATGAAGTCTCCGATGACAATTTGGACATACCGCCACCGCATTAGTGACTGTATCGCTGCCACCATCTGCTAAACGCCTTAAATGATGCACCTCAAGGTAGAAATCACCATCGGGTTTGGTGAATGGTGCAGGTTCATTGCAACTCTCACAGATGCCATTCGAATTCTTTAATACCCACGCAACCACTTTTGGGTCTCTGCTGAAAGAGGTCGATTCCTTAATCTGCTTACTAGGAGTTGCATTGCCTTGAGGAGTCGGGAGTCTCGCTTCACGCCTTAACTTGGATACCTTCTCCTCAAACTCTATTAGAGGGACAGGTGCACTTCCTTCGTGCTGACTAATGAGTTCCTCGATTATTGGAAGAACATTCGCACCTACGTTTTTTGCTGGTTTAAGACCGCTAATCCATTGTCTTCCCAAAACAGAATAGACGTAGGAGATGTTTTGCATCCTGTACTCAAACGCTTTTGGAGACCTGGCAAATTGTTCGCTGAGTCTCTCGTAGACTCTTTTCTTGGTGAACTTTTTGCCCTGAAGTTCAAGGTCTCGCATTTCAATGTATGCGATAACGGATGCACTAAGTTCTTCTCTCGACCATTCCATAAACACCTCTCAATTAAGTATACATTATGAATGTAATAATAGAGAGGTACGCACTAACTATACCGAGTGTGCCTCTAACACTTTATAAACAGTCCCCACACCCACAGACAGTTCACTGGCAATTCTTCGAATACCTAACCCCTTGTCTCTCATGTATTTGATGGATTGAATCAATCCCTCATTGATGTTTGACGGTCTACCGATTTGCTTACCTTGCTTTCTTGCTCGTTCCATACCTGCTTGGGTTCTTTCTTTAATCATTCCACGCTCCCAGTCCGCCAGGACACTGAGGATGCCAAACATCATCTTGCCTGTTGGGGTGGATGTGTCGATGCCTTGCGTATGGAGATATAAGTCACAGTCAACCGAATGCACTTCGTTTAGGAAGGAGAGTAGGTCTTGGATGTTCCTACCAATGCGGTCTACTGACCAAACCAATATGGTGGTGAATTCTCGTCTGACCGCACCCTTTAGTAAGTTATCGAACCCTTTTCGTTTATCTCGTCCCTTTGCGCCACTGATGCCTTCATCAACAAATTCTTGAACAATGATCAAACCCTTCATCTTCGCAATCTCACGAAGAACGCTTAGTTGGTTATCAATTGTTTGGTCGGAAGTGCTCACACGGCAGTAGATTGCACACTTGTTCATATCGATTTACCTATATAATTTCACTGTGTGAAGATTTTGGGGTGTTTTGATATAGTATGTGAATGAAAAATAACCTGTATTATTTCACACTTGTTTCACACATATTTTTATATTTAATAAAATACAATAAAAACAATAAGTTATATTATTATAATAGGAATGATACTATTGAGTGGGAGTAAGCGCTGACAGCTAATGAGTTTCAGTAGTTGCAGCGTTCAAAACTTAAACTTTTAAGTTGGTACTGTTGTGGCAAAGAACTCAAAGGAAAACGACAGCTTCTCCATCAACAAGCATGTGCTGAATGTGCTTGGTGAGGAGGTGGATGGAAAGAAAGCGCAAGTGGGTAAGCGCTCTCGTAAGGGAATTGCTGAGGGCAGACTCACAACCATCGAGTCTCCGCTACAGCACATCAAAAAATTCATTGGCTATGGCTGCACAATGGGTGTCAAAACAATAACCCCCTATGCGCCTAAGAGCCGCTATGTTCCCTAGCTAAAATAATTGAACCCAAGAAAGTTCCAGTAATAATAGAACCAGGCCATAAAAAGGGCGCAAAGCGTGACCAGACTATATCGAACACGGGCCCAATAACCCACCAGCAAACTGTGACGCCAGACCTGGGCAGCGCAATAAACATGGTGCAAGGCTGCCAAAGTGGCCAACATTGGGAAAATTAGAGAAAATTTAAGTGTAATCGGCAGTTCATACATAAGTGCTATCAAGCCCCCTTTGACCCCAATGGCAGCAAAGATAACAAATAGGAAATTAGTCACGGCCACAAAAATTGAGGCAGTAAATGCTTTTTTCTCCCTACCCTGAAGGGCGCGGAATTCAGAGTGTTGGTAAGCCAATCGTAAAAACACCCCGACAAAAATCATCAGTGACAAGCCAACAAATAACCCTGTGAACCCGCCCGTTTCGTAAAATGGCGCCTTGTAAAATTGCATGACACCAAAGCCATCAATGACGAAACCCGAAATCTCGCCATTGGCGCCTTCCTGGAAGGCAACGCGCCCATAATCACCGACTTCACGGAACAGGTTATTGTCAATCTCAACATAACGCGTGCCGCCGATCATCAACAAGTTGTCAGGCAACGAGACAACCTTCTTGGCATTAGCCAGGCCCAGCAGGGATTCGAGCTTAGTAAAGCTCGCGCGCCAACTGTGATAAGTACCTTCATAACGTTTTCCCCGCTCGGCAAAGTCAGCCGGTGGCGCCACGACAGTTATCTCGTGGGGAAAAAATTCATCATAAAATGACTTAACAAAATCGCCATGAGTTTGCTTCGCACCCGGACCACTGAAGGATGAGAACAGCATAAAGTCTGCTTTTTTTGACATCCCAAAATGAGAGCTGAATATAGTCGTTCCGCCATCATGACCAAATATTTCCAGATCATCAGGGCCAAGTCTGCGTTTGATAAACCCAAGGCCCATGCCCCGAACACGGTTGTCATGGGAGAAGCCATCATCTATCATTTTCTGCAGCGTTTCTTCCTTTAAGATTTGCCTGCCGTCAAAGACGCCACCATTGAGGAGCGCACGGGCAAAAATTGCCATATCATGTGCAGTAACCGCCGCAGCCCCTGCTGGCCCGAAGTTGGAAATAATTTCATAGTTCAGCTCTCCGTAACGTCCCTCTGAATAGCTGTAAGCTTTGGCCATATTGGCATCGAGATATGCTGGCAGAGGTTCTTCGAAGCTGGCGTTGTTCATGCCCAAAACATCAAAAATATTCTGCTGTACATAGTCGTTAAAAGACAAGCCAGATACATTCGCTACGATCAAACCGGCCAAGGCCGTCGCCCAGTTGGAATAGGCGGTATGTTGCCCTGGCGCATTTACCCGTCGCGGTTGATACTTAGCCAGCGACTGGTTAAGCGGAATAATACGACTGGTATCATCAATAATCAGATACCCTAAAAAACCGTCTTCAAAACCCGCGGTATGGGTCATAATGTGACGCAGAGTGACCGGCTGACCCGGCCAGCTATCCTCAACTTTAAAAGATTGCAGGTACTTATTAACGTCAGCATCAAGGTCAAGCTTGCCTTGTTCCACTTGCTGCATAACGGCAACCCAGGTGAAAAGCTTGGAAATGGATCCAGGTCTGAAAAGCGTCGTTTCTGGGTCGACAGGAATCCGATTCTCAACATCAAGAAAACCATAACCCTTGGAGAATATCATTTTGCCGTCTTTCATGACCGCAACAACACCCGAGGCACTGTGCGCGCTTTTCATACTGTTGTTTACAACACCATCAACGAAGGCTTCTACAACGGTTGGGTTTGTTACATCGGGGGTCTCGAGGGCATAGCCTGGACTGTGCGCCAATAAAATAAGCGCAGCTAATATTTGGACAACCTTCACCATCATTTTTTTCACGTTGACACCCCCCCCCAGGATGCACAAAAGAACTAGCATAGGGTGTTCGCGTTACCTCGGCAACAGAATGTTCACGATTGGCCGGCGGCGCCTCAACGCCCTCATACCCGCTCGATAAGCAAGGCAGTCCCGATACCCGCTGCACCACTCGTGGCGACCACGCCTGTTTGCAAATTCCGTCGCTCAAGCTCATCGAGCAGCATGCCTAGCATGATTCCGCCTGTGGCTCCCATGGGGTGTCCTAGGGCGATCACGCCACCATTAACATTGAGTTTTTCTGCGCTAATACTGAGGTCTCGCTGTGATTTAATGCTGGTGGCGGCGAAGGCTTCGTGCAGTTCGAACAGGTCGATATCAGTACTGGTTAAACCTTGATTTGCTAATAGTTGACGCGTGGCAGCGGCGCAGCCGGACACTACCTGTAAGGGATCAGTGCAGACGGTGGTGGCGGCGCGGATGCGGGCGCGGGGTATGAGGCCCTGTTTCTGTAACGACTTATCGCCAAGCATGACTAGAGATGCAGCGTCTGCCATCGCGGGAGAATTGCCGGCTGTGTGGATATGAGATATTTCTTTTAGATGGGGGTGTTCTCGCAACTGTAATGCGTCAACTCCGGTGGTGCCGAGCTGGGCGAAATAGGGTGTTAACTGAGCGAGGTCTGCGGCGGTTAGGTCTGGACGTATGCACTCGTCCTCGGAGATCCAGCAATTTTTGGATGGGTTAAAGACTGGAATAATAGACTTAAAATAGTTTTCTCGACGGGCGTGTGCGGCGCGTTGCTGGCTTTGGAGTGCGATCTCGTCCACTTGCTGTCGAGTAATATTATTTAACGACGCTATAAGATCAGCACCGCTGCCCATCATCAACATGCGATTTTCCAGTGCTAAATTTGCATCGGCAAACATGGCTGCTTGGTCTGATAGCATGGGTACTCGCGACATCATTTCGATACCTCCTGCGAGGGTGCAGGTAGCTTGTCCGGTGGAAATTTTCATGGCGGCAATGTTGACTGCATCTAGCCCTGAGGAGCAAAAACGGTTGATGGTCATAGCTGGAATAGCATCGGGCCAACCTGCATAAAGTAGGGAGGTTTTGGCAATATTTCCGCCTTGCTCACCCATTTGCGTCACACAGCCTAATATGACGTCGCCGACACTATTTTTGTCCAAACCTGTGCGTTGGGCGAGACTGTCGTAGAGGGTTTTCAGGAGTTCAAAGGCGCTGATATCGGTGAGGCCTCCGTCGGCTCTGGCTCGGCCTCGGGGGGTGCGAATGGCGTCGTAAATAAGCGCTGGCTGCACTAGTTGATACCCACAATCAAGCTCACGCAGGTGGTTGTGCTGCCACCTAGGTTGAAGGTCGCCATGTTTTCGGCGCCTTTAATTTGGCAGGGTCCGGCGCGACCGGTCACTTGATTGGCACAATCAAGCAGCATTCGAATGCCTGTGGCTCCAACCGGATGGCCCAGACCAATCAAACCACCACTGGCATTGATTGGAAAATCACCATCCATGCTTATGCGGCCTTCGGCGATGGCTTTCCAGCTCTCTCCTGGAGCGGTTAAGCCAATGTGGTCGATGGCCATGTATTCAGTGATTGTGAAGCAGTCATGGGTTTCTAACCCGTCGAGCTGGGTTACGTCAGCAAAGCCTGCGCGGCGAAGCGCATCGGTCATAATTTGACTCACGTGGGGAAAGATCAAAGGATTGCCGGCACTGAGTGCAAGCTTGCTGCTGAGACTGATGGGTGCAGAGCGATGCCCCCAACCTTTTATGCGCGGGATGTCCTTGAGCGTGAGACCATTTTTTGCAGCATAGTCTCGGGCGGTTTTTTCGCTGGCGAGAAATACACAGGCGGCGCCATCGGTGATCTGCCCGCAGTCCATTTTTCGGACTCGTCCTTCTATCACGGGGTTGTAGTGATCGTCATCGGTGAAATTCTGGGGCTGGAATTGCCAATGTCGCGACTGGGCAGTGGGATTGCGGCGACCATTGTCAAAATTGATGCGCGAAATCGTTTTCAGATGGTCGCAGTCAATGCCGTGACGGGCGTCGTATTCGTCAATAATCTGATTAAACATGTAGGGCCAGGGAAAGTCGCAGTGGGTGGCTTCCACGCCCTTCCACGTAGCGGCGCCCAAATACTCAGCACCGGTCTGACCGTTCACATTGCGCATGTACTCTAGGCCCAGGACACAGGCGAGGTCGTAATGACCGGCCTCGATATCTCGCATTGCGCTGAGTACTGCAATGGATCCGGAGGCGCAGGCGGCTTCATGGCGGCTAGTGGGGATGGAGGCTAACTGCGGATAGGCTTCAGCAAAGAAACCGCCGATTAAACCTTGTCCGGTAAACAGGTCGCCGACGAAGTTGCCAACATGGCCCAGTTCTATGTCTTCAGGGCTGAGTCCGGTGGTGGCTAATGCCGAATCAAGGGTCTCGCGAAACATGTCGTAAATAGTGAGACCTTCGCGGGCCCAGTTGCGGGCAAAATCGGTCTGCGCGCCACCCAAAACATAAACCGGTGCACTCATTATTTCATCTCCTCAATTCGTTTACCGACTAGGTCTTGCAGCAAAAAGCGCTGCACTTTGCCCAGAGGGTTGCGCGGCAACGCATTGAATAGCTCTAGACGCTCGGGCAGTTTGAACTTTGCGATGCCTTGATTGCTTAAATGCTGAGTAATCTGATCAAGTGTTGGTGCTGGTGTCTGTGGGGCGCTGACGACACAGGCGCAGATTTTTTCTCCGAGTCGGTCATCGACATAGGCACAGACGGCGGCTTCCACTGAATTGGGCAAGCCCTCTAGCAATACATCAATCTCCATGGGGGAAATTTTCAGGCCGCCGCGGTTAATAATATCTTTGCAGCGACCGGCGATTCGGTAGAAGTTGGGTGGCTCGCCGCAGAGTTCGACTAAATCGCCGGTGCGGAAGAAGCCATCGTGGGTAAATACCTCTGAATTATCAGTGCCGAGATAACCGTCAAATACGGTGGCGCCATCAAAGAGCAGCTCGCCGACTTTGCCGACCTCAGTAATTTCTTCGCCAGTCTCAATATCGACAACTTTGCTGATGACGATGGAATTCACGTCGGAATCCCAATAAGTGATACCTGCGCCGACTCGCGGAAACAGGGTTGCTCTCTGAGTGGCGTCGGAGCCATGCTGGGGCGTGCAGAAAAGGCTGATGCCTTCATTGGAACCGTAGAAGTTCAACACTTCTTTACCGTATTTCTTGGCAAAGGTTTCAATCATCCACGGTGCTAGCGGGGCAGAGCCAGAACCGATGGAGCGCAGCTCAGAAAAATCAAACTGATTCCACATGGCTTCATTTTTTGCGAGTTGATTGAGCACGGCAGGCGGCGCCACGGTGAAGGTAATTTTTTCGTCCTGCAGCTGGGCCAAAAATACTGCGGGGTCGAGGGGGTGGTGCAAAACAATACTGCAGCCGACCAGCATGGCGGGATAGAGAAAGGCCCCCACGGAACCCATATTGACCATGGGGAAGATATTTAGAAAACGGTCTCCCAACTGATAGTCTGCCGCTTCCACGCAGCAGCGGGAGGTGGCGAACCACATATTGTGCGAGCGCGGCACTCCTTTGGGCGTGCCTGTGGTTCCAGAGGTCCAGCAGATGGTTAAGATATCGTCGGCCCCGGTCGGGTGGCGACGTTCATAGTCTGTTAGCTGCTGACTCACCTGTTGGTTGGCGGTTTTATCTACCCGCAGTTCTTGATTAAACCTTAAAACCTTGACCGACGATGGCAGAGCTAGGCGTGCATTGGCGGCCAGGGGCAGACCATTAAATTGTTCGATGGTTAACATGGCTGCAGGATTGATGGTGGCGCAAATATGCTGCAGTTCATGGGCGCCGTATTGCACTGCCGCGGGAGAAATAATTGCGCCGAGCTTACTCGCAGCTAAGTAAGCCATTACCAGCTCGGCAATATTGGGCAGTTGCACCAGAATGGCATCGCCACTGGTAATCCCTGCGTCCAGAAGCTGTGAGGCTAGATTGTCACTGGCATGGTCGAGTTCAGTGAATGAGAGCCGCAGCGGGGCATCGCCGGTTAGCGCGTGTCGATTGGGTTGGTCGGCGACGGCTAAAAGATGCGGGTTGTTCGCGGCATGGTGTCGCAACATACCATGGAGAGTCAAATCGCCCCACCAGCCCCGCTGTCGATAGTCTGCAATGCGTTGTGCAGATGATGTGATCATATTAGGCTCCTCTCGCCGCGAGGTATTCTTGTTCCAGTTGATTAACCCCAGGACCAGAGAGAAGAAATAATGGTGCCTGAGTAGGAGGCAGGCGGAGCGCAGGTAATGGCATAAAGAGGCTCGCTTTTTCAGCATTATTATTGTTGTTGCTTGCAGGATTTTAGAGAGATCAACGACTGCTGGCAACCAAGTAGTTGCCCCGCAGCCCACAAAATTCATATACTTCCTTAAATAGACCTATAAAAATAATTTAAAACGACCAAAAATTAGGCAATAGCCTGAGGGGAGAAGCGGTGAGTAATAGCGCCTTGGATGTGACCAAAAAATGTCTTGGCGCAGCGCCGCTGCTGGACAATACCCAAGATTGGATTTACGAACTGGACAACCCCTATCTGCACGGTGCTTACGCGCCTACCACTGAAGAAATTGCGGTGGATGAGTTGGAAGTTATAGGTGAATTGCCAGAAAATCTGTTTGGCGCTTACTATCGCAATGGCCCCAATCCGGTTTTTAAACCGAAAAATCTTTACCACCCCTTTGATGGCGACGGTATGGTCCACGCCATTTACATTCGCGACGGCAAAGCCTCTTATCGAAATAGTTACATTCACACCTATGCCCTGCAGTGGGAGCTTGCCGAAAATAAGGCAGTCTGGCCTGGGGTGATGGGACCTTTTGATTTTTCCCTGCCGGACTCCCCGATCAAAGATACCGGCAATACTGATGTGATTCTGTTTAATGGTCAGCTGTTACCCACTTGGTACAACGCCGGAGTGCCCTACAGTATGAATCCACTGACCCTTGAAAACAGAGGTGTTTTTGATTTGAAGGGTCGCACAAGGCGAAAGATGTCTGCCCATAGTCACGTGGACTGGAATACAGGGGAGCTGCTATTTATGGATTATGGGGACGAGGCGCCCTATATGACCTATGGTGTCGCAAACCCAGACGGCACCTTGCGGCAGGAAGTTGAAATTGATATTCCCGGCCCACGTCTACCTCACGATTTGGGTTTTACCACTCACTACACCATTCTCCATGATCTGCCGTTTTTCCATAATATTGATGTGTTGCGCAATCACAATATGCGCGTGCTGAAATTCCATCGAGACATTCCGGCCCGCTTTGGAGTGATTCCCCGCTATGGCCAGAGTAAGGATATTCGCTGGTTTGAATGCCAGCCCTGTTTTATTTTGCATGTATCAAATTGCTGGGAGGAAGGCGACTGGGTGGTGATGGACGGCTGTCGTTCAATCAATCCAATGCCCAACAGCATTGGCGATGAGGGCGCGCTATCACACATGTTGGCGTATATGCGCTTGGAGGCGAATAATTATCGCTGGCGCTTCAATTTGGTGACGGGGGAAGTGCGCGAAGGCGATATCTGTGATCTAAATACCGAGTTTAACAAGGTCAATCAGATCTATCAGGGCACCAAGGGTAAATATGCCTATCACCAGCGCATTCCTCTTCTCGAGGAGGGCGGACACACATTGCGCTTTAATGGGCTGATCAAGTACAACAATGACACCGGCCAGTATGATGAGTGGAACTACGGTAAGGGTGTCTTCGGTAGTGAAACACCTTTTGCACCAGTTAAAGGCGCCAATCGAGAGAGCGCTGAGGACGATGGTTATGTAATGTCTCTGGTCACCGACAGCAATAATTGGACATCTGAACTACAGATTTTTGATGCTCAAGATATCTGTCAGGGCCCTATTGCGCGGATCAAAATGCCCCAGCGCGTGCCACTAGGTTTTCACGCTTGGTGGAGTCGTGGCGAGGATCTTTGGAAGCATGAATAGTTGCTGGTGGAGATCAATAGCTTGAGCACCCGTGCATGCTCGATCAATCGGGTGTTGGATCAGGTCGGTGATAAATGATGCCTGCTGATTTTTCTGGAAGTCTCCATTCTTATTGATCGCTTTCTGTGATAACTTATCCGGTCAATGTTTTATCCGCTATCTAAAAAAACTACTGAGTCCGAGGGGAAAAGATGTCACACCATAGTTCAAAAGAAATACGATCAAAATTAACCAGTGACGGTACATTGGAGCTGTCGATTGTTCAGACTGAGTGTCCGGTTCCCGGTGACAACGATGTCTTGTTAAAAGTCGAAGCAGCGCCGATCAATCCATCGGACCTCGGTTTGCTAATTAGTTTTGCAGCTGATCTTGATCATATGAGCACCTCGGGTGAGGGTGAGCAGGCGGTGACCTCGATTAAAATTCATCCTGCTTTTTTGGGTGCACTGAAGCCGCGATTGAATGAATCGATGCAGGTTGGCAATGAGGGTGGCGCGGTGGTGGTTGATGCCGGTGTGAACGCCAAGCACCTGATTGGCAAAACCGTGGGCGTTGCCGGTGGTGCGATGTATAGCCAGTACCGATGTGTGCCTGCCAGCAGCTGTTTGGTTATGAATGAGGGAACCACCTCTGTTGAAGCAGCATCCTCTTTTGTTAATCCGCTGACCGCATTGGCGTTTTTGGAAACCATGAAAATGGAGAACCACAGCGCGCTTCTCAATACTGCTGCAGCATCAAATTTAGGCCAAATGTTGGTCAAAATCTGTTTGGACGACGGCGTTCCTCTGGTGAATGTGGTGCGCAGTCCAGCGCAGGTGGAGACGCTCAAAAAGCTTGGTGCAGAGTATATTTGTGACACCAGTGCTGAGAGCTTCATGGATGACCTGGTGAATGCATTGGTTGCCACGGGCGCTACCTTGGGCTTTGATGCAACTGGTGGTGGTAATGGCGGCAAGCTTCCCGGTCAGATTTTGGCGGCGATGGAAATTGCGGCGAACAAAACTGCCACTGAGTACAGCCGCTACGGCTCAAACACTTATAAACAAGTGTATATCTATGGCGGGCTAGATAAATCGCCAACTATTTTGAACCGCTCTTATGGCATGCAGTGGGGCCTTGGAGGCTGGTTGTTAACACCAATGATCGGGCGCATTGGTATGCCGCGCTTTGGTGCAATGCGCGAGCGTGTAGCCAAAGAGATCAAAACAACCTTTGCAAGTCACTACACTCAAGAGATTTCTCTCGCGGACATGCTGCAACCCGAGATAATTAGAGGCTATGCAAAACAGGCGACGGGTGAGAAGTACCTCGTCAAACCTCATCAATAATAGCGATTTAATTAGGGGGAATAATCATGCCAGAGATGACATTACTTGGCTGGTTTCATACTGTGCTCGGCGTAGTTGCGCTGGTAACCGCATTTTATACACTGTTTAAATACAAGATGATTTCTCTGAGTAACCGTTCAGGGAAGCTCTATGTATTAGTAACAATTGTTGTTGCCGGATCAGCCTTGGGTATTTATAACCAAGGTGGTTTTGGTGTTGCTCACTGGCTTGCGGTGTTGACGCTGGCAGCGGTTAGCGGCGGTATTATTATGGAGAAGCTGAGACTATTTGGCCGTTTTTCCATCTATTTCCAAGCGCTGGGATATTCAAGTACGCTGCTATTTCACATGATTCCAGCGATTACTGATTTCTTGAGACGATTGCCGTTGGGAGATCCCTTTGTCGATTCATTCAGCGACCCGCTGGTTGTTGGCTTTCACAAGCTTTTTCTATTGATCTTTGTGGTTGCGATGGCTGTGCAATTGCGTTGGTTGTCTAAGCGATCGTCGATGGATGCTGTTGAAGCGCAAGATTAGGTGTTGTTGGATCGGGGTATTCAGCGGTATACACGCTGGATACCTCGACTAAATCAGCTCTTCAAAAAATAGCGCGGCTAATTCATGACGGCCTTGCACGTTGGCTTTTTTGTACACGGCTGAAGCCTGATGCCCCACGGTTTTCTCTGATTTGTCACACACGCTGGCAATCTCGCCAGTGCTTAGCCCTTTGATAAGTAGTAGCGCTACTTCTCTTTCCCGTGGTGTCAGTTGCCACACATCAAACTGGTTATTGATACCTTTAAAGAAGGCATCTTTGCTATCAATCACTGATTGAGAAAGTTTTTCAGCCTGTTGTTTACTCTGCTTTAGCTGAGAGGTTAGTTGCTTGGCTTGTCGGGTGGTGAGCTTAATGTCGCGGATCAAATAGATAAACAGACTCAACGAGAGTATCACCAAGATAATCTCTTGGACCAAATGATGTGTCTCACCTTGGCTAGTGAAGTCTACATAGAGGTCTGCTAGCTTAAAGAAAATAATAATGACGAGAGCGACAGAGATAAGTTTGGATTTGTTCATTTTTCCAACCAAAAAAAGGCTAGCACCATCGTTAGCCTTTTTAGGATACTACATTAGATCACTGCTGTCTCAATACTCAATCTCTGCTTCAAGTGCGTAGACATAGGCTGAGTTAGTCCAATAGCCTTCTATTTCAACTTTAGTATTGACCGTTAGTTGTGCCATAAAGTCTGCCAGGGTAACGTAATTGTCATTAATCTCCAGTTTACTGCTACTGTCCAAGCGTATTTCGCGATTGTTAAGCATAAAACTAGAGCTGCTCAACACGCTAGAGACTCTGCCTTCGAGTTCTACATAGCCGACACCTTTATCGTCGTTGTCGGATCCAACATCATGGCCGTGATCGTTGCCAGAGTCAGAGTCGCCACTCGAGTTTGAGTCATTGTCGCTGCCTGATGACTCTTGCCCGCTAGAGTGGGACTGGCTTAGTTCAATTTTTGTCGCTATAAAATTGCCGTTGCTGTCGTAGTAACCGTCGACTTCCACATACAGGGTGGGCGTGGCGATGAGCTGCGTGAAAAACGCCTCTGCCGTCGTTAGAAAATCACCGACCAGATAGCGCACAGTGCTGGTGAGACTTATTAATATGCCGTTGACTCTGAGTGATTGAGTTGCGCTATCAACATCTGACGCAGCGCCTTTCAGTTCCCACTCTTCAGAGTATTCTTGCTCGCTCTCTCTCTCGATGCGCTGGATTTCCAACACGCCGTTATTAGAGACAAATACAATTTCAACTCGGTCATTGGCTTGCAGGCTATCAAAGCTAAAATATTGATTGTCGTCAGCTTCCACTCGCGTTGAGTTGGTGAAGAAATAACGCTGGCCGCTCAGTGTAATTGAGCGCTCGGAGCTGTCGATTGCGGAGATCACACCTTTTACTCGACCATCGGAATCGGTGTGTCGATTCTTGAGTTCGATCTCGTAGATCTCATTCGTGGTCGAATCAATTGCGACTTCAACAAAGCTTTGCACAGCAAAGGTGGTGCCGCCCACGATTTGAACATTCGCAGCCAGTGAATAGCGCACGCCGTTAATGGTGACTGTTTTAGCCGTGGTGTCGTAGGCGGTAATAATGCCTTCTACTTCGTAGTGGGCTACGCGCTCTTGACTAAAGTCACCACGGTAGCTTTTTTCGTGTGTTTCGACGTCGTTAGCGATCAGTACATCGTCAGAGAGTGTGCCGGAAACAGTGACCGAGACATCATCTGAAATCTGCCCGTTTATGGAGGCGCCGCTGTAGTCGACCGTGAGGCCGTCGAGCGAGAAAGACTTGTTCGCTGTGTCGTGGGCGCTGACGGCACCCGTTGTATATTCATAACTGTCATTGTCGAAATAGTCATCTAGCTCAATGTATGTCGCGATAAATCGAGTAGTACTGTCAAAGTAACCACTGACCTCAACACGGTCGCCGACGTTGAGGGCCGCTTCGGATACATTGATAAAGTGGGTGAGATCATTAAAGCTAACGACAGTGCCCGCTATGAAGAGCTGACTGTTGTTGCGATCGATGGCGGTAATCACCCCCTCAATATCGTTTTCATAATGGACTTCGTTGGCTTCTGGTGTTTCTCCTTCGGCTGTCTCGTCAAACGCGAGAGAAATTTTCATGCCTACTTTGAGGCTGCTGACATCTTGGCCGAGTTGGTTGTTGACCGAAATAGTCGATGTGTCCGTGAGATAGCGCTGGCCGTCGATATAGATACTGCCGAAGCCGGTTATGAAGCCGGTCTTAATAATGATGGCTGGGGGCGTGGTGCCAGTCGACGTGTCGGGTGTGGTAGAAATCGGTGAGTCCTGGTCGACCTGAGATCCGCCGCCACCGCCGCAGCTCGCAAGTAGATTGGTTGTCAGTATGGCGACAGCAATAGGGGTAAGTTTCATTCGAGTTAACTCCATGGGTAATTTAAGCGTGCAGTCTAGGAGGGGAGTAGTGCTGGGGATATAGGTTATTAGGCCCAGTTCTGCTGTGAGAGAGTTAAAGGTGCGTCATTTTGCGGTTTAGGGAGCATGCCCCATTGCGTATGAGCCAATGCCTGCAGATGGCGATCTATACTATTATTGCAGTGCTGCGCTGAGAAACTGTTGCTGTTGCGCGGTTTCACCAGTAGCATCAAGCGCCCGCGGTTCTCGCATTTTTGAGTCACAATTTAGGTTATCTAGGGGTTCCAATAATAATGAAAAATACCTTGATCATTGCAGTGAGTTTTTTGGCGGTGTTCGTCGCCTGTAGTCCTACGCCTGATTCATCGACGGCGGCAGTTACTTACGTTGTTACTCAGAAAGGCGATACCGTAGATAGCTACTTTGGTTATCAGGTGGCCGATCCCTATCGCTGGCTTGAAGACGATATGAGTGCGGAAACGGCAGATTGGGTGAAGGCTCAAAATGAGGTGACCTTTGGCTATTTGGAGACTATTGGCTTTCGAGAAAATATTAAGCAGCGACTCACGGCGCTGTGGAATTACGAGAAAATTAGTGCGCCGAGCAAAGAGGGCGATTACAACTATTTCTACAAAAACGACGGTCTGCAAAATCAGTGGGTAGTGTTCCGGCAAAAAGCGGATCTTCCTGCTGAAGTGTTCCTCGATCCTAATACCTTTTCCAGCGACGGGACAACCTCTCTGGCGGGACTGCAGTTCAGTGAAGATGGTTCAATCGCCGCCTATGCCATTTCAGAAGGTGGCAGCGATTGGCGCAAAGTGAGAATTATTAATAGCGAATCAAAGCAGCAACTTGAGCCTGAATTAGTTGATGTGAAATTCTCAGGTATAGCGTGGCGCGGTAATACAGGATTTTTCTATTCAAGCTATGACAAACCTGATGGCAGCGAACTGTCGGCTAAGACAGATCAACACAAGTTGTACTTTCATCGGTTGGGCACTGCACAGGCAGATGATCAGCTGATTTTTGGCGGCTCAGCTGAAGAAAAACACCGCTATGTGGGTGCAGATGTCACTGACGATGGGCAATATCTTGTGGTTTCGGCGACCAATACAACCTCGGGCAATAAGTTGTTCGTCAAAAAGTTAAGCGATCCTGCCAGCGTATTTGTTGCGCTTGACGATGAGGGTTCGGCCGACTACGAGCTTATTGACAGCCGTGGCGACAGACTGTTTTTCAAGACTAATTTTAACGCGCCCAATCAACGCTTAATCGCGGTGGATATGAACACGCCGTCGCAAGACCGCTGGATAGATATTATTCCACACGCCGAAAATGTCCTGAGTGTGAGCAGAGGAGCTGGGTTCTTGTTTGCCACTTATATGGTTGATGCAGTTTCCCGTGTTCAGCAGTTCGATTATGCCGGTAAACACCTGCGCGATATCGAATTGCCCGGCGTGGGCAGTGCGAATGGCTTCGACGGTAAAAGTACCGATACCGATCTCTACTACAGTTTTACCAACTACAGCACGCCCGGAACGACCTACAAGTTCAATCCGCAAAGTGGCGAATCGTCAGTTTATTATCAGCCCGCGGTTGCATTTAATGCGGATGATTATCAGTCCACGCAGGTTTTTTACGCCTCTAAAGATGGCACTCAGGTGCCGATGATTATCACCCATAAAAAAGGCTTGGTGCTGAACGGCAACAATCCAACCCTGTTGTATGGCTACGGTGGTTTTAATATTAGTTTGACGCCTAGTTTTAGTGTATCCAATCTTGTGTGGATGGAAATGGGTGGTGTCTATGCTGTACCCAATCTGCGCGGCGGTGGTGAGTACGGCAAAGCGTGGCACGACGCCGGCACTCAACTGAAAAAACAAAATGTGTTTGATGATTTTATTGCTGCTGGGGAATACCTGATTGCCAACCACTATACGTCGAGTGAGAAATTGGCGATGAGTGGTCGCTCTAATGGTGGATTGTTGGTGGGCGCGGTGATGACGCAGCGTCCAGATTTGATGAAAGTTGCGCTTCCGGGCGTCGGCGTCTTAGATATGCTGCGCTATCACACATTTACTGCGGGCGCTGGCTGGGCCTATGACTATGGCACTGCTGAGCAATCCGAGGAGATGTTCAACTACTTGAGGGAATATTCACCCGTGCATAATGTGAAGGCCGGTGTGAAGTACCCAGCGACAATGATTACCACTGGCGATCACGATGATCGCGTGGTTCCGGCCCACAGCTTTAAGTTTGCGGCAGAGCTGCAAAATAAATCTGCCCCGGGAAATCCTCTGCTGATTCGAATCGAAATCAATGCCGGTCATGGCGCTGGAACACCGATTTCAAAGTTAATTGATCAGGTGTCCGATATTCACGCATTCACGCTGTTCAATATGGGTATAACATCGTTGCCGCAGTGAGGTGATTGGCGCGCTGTTAAATAGAGTTGGGATAATTGATTTTCTCAGGCTGACGCGATTGCCGTGGTGACGGTTTGGTATGTCATGCTTTAAGCAGTGTGATTATTTTCTGTTATTATTTTTTGGTAACCGTTAAACATATGTTTGTGTAGTGCCATCGCATACATAAATGTTTTGAGTAGGTAGAGCGGATCTCTATCTAGTCGCCCATTTTAGCGCCCATTTTAGCGCCCATTTTGGAAGGTGTTCCATTGAGTGAAGATGAGAAGTTTATGCGCCGAGCACTGGCGCTTGCCGAACGCGCCGGCGCTTTGGGTGAAGTGCCAGTGGGTGCTGTGGTGGTCAAAGACGGCGAGGTGATTGGTGAAGGGTTTAATCAGCCGATTATGAACTGTGACCCAACGGGGCATGCCGAAATTATTGCGCTGCGCAGTGCCGGCAGTGCGCTGCAAAACTACCGTCTGAGTGGTTGCGATCTTTATGTCACGATTGAGCCCTGCACCATGTGTGTCGGTGCGATGGTCCATGGCCGAATTCGACGAGTTGTGTTTGGTGCCGCTGAGCCGCGGGCGGGTGCTTTGCAAAGTCAGTTACAGTTGATGGAGAACGCCCACTATAACCATTTAATGCAGTGGCAGGGTGGGGTGTTGGCGGCAGAGTGCGGTGACTTGATCAGTCAGTTTTTCCGTCATAAGCGTGGCAAAAACTAGAGCGATACGGGCCCTTTCGTTTTCCATTCCTCTTTCAAGGTGGGTTCAGAGGTTGGGTTGTTGCCATTCTGCTGTGATAGGGAATGCAGCTGAAGGTAGTGGGTATAGTATTGAATATTATCCACATATATGACCGGTTCGTTGCCTTTGGCGTAGCCGTACTTAACCGTTGAATAATATTGTTTTTTGCTGAGCAGTGGCAGATGGGCGCGCACATCGTTCCACTGATCGGGATCTTTTCCATGGCGCTGGGTTAGCACGCGAGCGTCTTCCAAATGCCCCAGCCCGACGTTGTAGGCTGCCAGTGCCATCCATGTGCGATCGGGTTCTGCGATACGCTCAGGCAAGCGCTCTTTGAGCTTTTCCAAATAGGTTGCGCCGCCAATGAGGCTCTGCTCTGGGTCGAGTCGGTTGCTCACATTCATTTCCCGCGCAGTATTGCGCGTTAGCATCATCAGTCCGCGTACACCGGTTGGCGAGCGTGCTTTTGGGTCCCAATGGGACTCTTGGTAGGCGACGGCAGCGAGCATATGCCAGTCCCAGTTGAACTTTTCCGCCACCTCTTTAAACAGTGTTTCGAAGTCCGGCAAACGGGTAGTGACAAGTTTACCCAGCCGCTGTGAGTCGGCCGCTGAGAAATTTGCGCTCTGCGAAGAAAGCGCTTCTTTTAATGCATCGAGTTTGCCGCTGGCGGCAAAGTCGCGGAGAAATTCGTTGGCCGCGCGCAACAGAGTTCCGTCGCCGTGCTTTGGAAAAGCCCAGGCGATAGATTGCGCTTCAGAAATATCAAAGGCACGCCGCGCGCGGGGGTAAATGTGGCGGCTCACTAGGTAGGCCAGTGAGTCAACGACCGTGTATTTGATTTCTTTATCTTGCACCATGCGCAGTAGTTCGCTCATTTCCGCGTCATCGTCTTCCCGCCACTCTAATTCCGGGTAGTTTTCCTTCCAGTAGTGGAGCTGCTCGCTATGGGAGGAGCCTTTGATCACCGCGAGCACACCGTCGACGTCCGCAAGGGTGCGTGGGCGGGCACTGCCGCGCCGATAAATAAGGTGTTGCGTGACGTCGAGGTAGGCGTCAGAAAATCGCAGATTGCGGCGACGAGCTTCGGTGTTGGTAATGTTAGCGGCAGCGAAACTGCCTTCTGGGCCGCCGATAGAGAGCAACATGGCTTTCAAAGTGGGTTTAGAGCGCATAACCAGTTCGACGCCGAGGCTGTCGGCAAAGGCTTTAGCTAGAAGATATTCAAAGCCGTTTTTGCCGCGACCATCTTCAAAATAAGTAGTGGGGCCATCGATGGTGAGGACGTGAAGCACGCCGCTGGTTTGAACTTGCTTGAGATCGCTGATACGGGCAGCGCCGACAAAATTAAAGAGAAAGAACAGCAGCAGGGCAATAAGCAGCAATTGGGCACGAATTTGCCTTGCTCTTGGGGATAATCCCGCCATAACTTTCCCTGCTGGTTGCCGTGATGAGCACCATTATTTTCGTATGCGAGAGAATTGTCCATTGTTATGTAAATTGAGCCTGCCTGTACACCGATTTTTCCGTTAGAATATCGCGCTTTCTAAACAGATGTTTTTGCGAGCACTCTCTCTATGATTATCCTTAGCGGCGCACCTTCTCTCTCGGCTTTTCGGCGCAAGAAATTACTTTCGACATTGCAAAAAATGGTGCCCTCGGTGGTCTCTGTGTATGCCGAGTATGTTCACTTTGCCGATATTAGTGCACCGCTTAGTGCCGATGCCGAAGAGACGCTGAAAGCGCTGTTAACTTACGGCCCCCGAGAGGAAAAAACCGCAACTAAGGGCCAGCTTGTCTTAGTTGTGCCGCGACCCGGAACCATCTCGCCCTGGTCGAGCAAGGCGACAGATATCGCCCATAACTGCGGCTTGTCGAGCGTTGTTAGAGTCGAGCGCGGCACTGCCTACTATATTTATGCCGACGATATTTTGTCTGACGATCAGCTGCGCGCCTTGGCTGCGGAGTTGCACGATAGAATGGTCGAGACCGTTTTGGATGATCTGCAACAGGCGGATATTTTATTTAGCCACCAACAGCCTGCGCCTCTGCGCACTGTAGACACTTTGACGGGTGGCACGGATGCGCTGAAAACCGCGAACAAAGAGTTGGGCTTGGCCTTGGCCGACGATGAGATCGACTATCTGGTAGATAGTTTTAACACTCTGAAGCGCAATCCAACCGATGTTGAACTGATGATGTTCGCGCAAGCGAACTCTGAACACTGTCGCCACAAAATATTTAACGCGAGTTGGACCCTTGATGGTGAGCCTCAAGAGCACTCGCTCTTTGGCATGATTCGCAACACCTACAAGGTCAATGGCGAGAATGTGCTGTCAGCATACTCCGATAACGCGGCGGTGGTGGTTGGCAGTGAAGGCGGGCGCTTTTTCCCCGATCCGGTAACCAAACTCTATGGCTACCATCAAGAGCCTGTGCACCTTTTAATGAAGGTTGAAACCCACAATCACCCTACGGCAATTTCTCCCTATTCGGGCGCAGGCACAGGCTCTGGCGGAGAGATTCGCGACGAGGGCGCTGTCGGCAGAGGATCTAAGCCAAAGGTCGGATTGGTGGGTTTTAGTGTGTCTAACTTGAATATTCCCAACTATGGACAGTCGTGGGAAGACGGTTACGGCAAGCCTGAGCGCATTGTTTCAGCCCTCGATATTATGTTGGAAGGGCCGATTGGCGGTGCTGCGTTTAACAATGAATTTGGTCGCCCGAATATCTGTGGTTACCTGCGTACCTTTGAAGTGGATTTTGATGGTCAGCGCCGCGGTTATCACAAGCCGATTATGATTGCTGGTGGCTATGGCAATATTCGTGAAAATCACGTCGACAAGCCAGCATTTGAGCCGGGCGCGCAATTGGTTGTGCTCGGTGGGCCAGCAATGTTGATTGGTCTGGGGGGTGGTGCGGCGTCGTCAATGACCACAGGTTCCAGCTCTGCAGACCTTGATTTTGCCTCGGTGCAGCGTCAAAACCCAGAAATTGAGCGTCGCTGTCAGGAAGTGATTGACCAGTGTTGGCAGCAGGGTGACAACAACCCGATTGCCTTTATTCACGATGTTGGCGCAGGTGGCCTCTCTAATGCGCTGCCTGAATTGGTGAAAGATGGCGGTACTGGCGGCCACTTTCAGTTGCGCAAAGTGCCCAATGATGAGCCGGGTATGGCGCCTATTGAAATATGGTGCAACGAAGCGCAAGAGCGCTATGTTTTGGCAGTGTTGCCTCGCGACCTCCCGCGCTTTTTAGATATTTGTCACCGCGAGCGCTGCCCAGTTGCGGTGGTGGGTGAGGCCATTGAAGACAAGCGTATCACCGTGAGCGACACGGTGTTTAATAACGATCCCGTTGATCTGCCGATGTCAGTGCTGTTTGGCAAGCCGCCGAAAATGCACCGCGTGGCGGAAAAGCAGGAGGCAGAAACAAAGCCTTTTCTCACTGCGAAATTAAATATTGATGACGCGGTGTTTCAAGTGCTGCGACACCCCACGGTGGCCAGCAAGAAATTCTTAATCACTATTGGCGATCGCAGTGTCGGTGGCATGGTGGTTCGCGATCAGATGGTCGGCCCGTGGCAGGTTCCGGTCGCTGACTGTGCTGTCACGACAGTGACCTACGACAGCAATGCCGGCGAAGCTATGGCCATGGGCGAACGCACGCCGCTGGCGCTGATTAATGCGCCTGCATCGGGTCGTATGGCGATTGGTGAGGCGATAACGAATATTGCCGCAGCGCGTATTGGCGATATTAAAGATATTAAGCTTTCCGCCAACTGGATGAGTGCTGCAGGTCATCCCGGCGAAGACGAAAAACTCTATCGCACCGTGCAGGCGGTGGGCATGGAGCTGTGTCCCGCGCTGGGTATCACCATTCCCGTGGGGAAAGATTCGATGTCGATGCGCACGGCGTGGCAGCAGCAGGGCGAAGAGAAGGCGGTAACCTCGCCGATGTCGCTGATTATTACTGCTTTTTCGCCAGTTTTGGATGTGCGCAAAACAGTGACGCCGCAATTGCGCACCGACCGCGGCGATACTGCGCTGCTATTCCTCGATCTCGCCGCTGGCGCGCAGCGTATGGGCGGCTCGATTCTCGCGCAGGTCAACTGTGAAATGGGCGATACAGCGCCCGATTTAGGTAGTCCTGCGCTGATCAAAGGCTTCTTTGACGCCATGCAAGCGTCTCTGGAACAGGGCGATATTCTCGCTTATCACGATCGTTCAGACGGCGGCCTGTTAACCACGTTGGTGGAGATGTCCTTTGCCGGGCATGTCGGTATCAGCGTTGATGTTGCTGGATTGGGCGGTGACTCAATTGCGGCGCTGTTCAACGAAGAGCTTGGTGCGGTTATTCAAGTGACTGCGGCCCGCCTTGATGCGGTTGTTGAGCGCTTTACTGACTGCGGCGTCAGCGTTCATCAGATTGGCGGCTTAAATGATCTGCAGCAGATTGAGATTACTCAAAATGCGCGACGTTTCTTCTCTCGCCCGAGAGTTGATTTACAGCGCACCTGGAGTGAAACCTCCTACCGAATGGCCGCCCTGCGCGATAACACAGAGTGCGCGTGGGAGGAGTTTAGCGATATCAAGTCCAGTGACCCCGGACTTTCGGCGAGTCTGACCTATGACCCGGCAGAGGATATTGCGGCGCCCTACATTAACAAAGGCGTTAAGCCGGCGGTGGCGATTTTACGCGAGCAGGGCGTGAACAGTCATGTGGAAATGGCGGCGGCATTTAGTCGCGCTGGCTTCAATGCAGTAGACGTTCACATGAGTGACTTGCTGGCGGGTCGTCAAGTGTTGAGCGACTTTGCAGGTGTGGTCGCCTGTGGCGGATTTTCTTACGGCGATGTGTTGGGCGCGGGGGAAGGTTGGGCAAAAACCGTGCTGTTTAATGAGCAGGTTCGCGATCAGTTCCAGCGTTTCTTCCACCGTCCTGACAGCTTTAGCCTCGGTGTCTGCAACGGCTGCCAAATGCTCAGCAATTTGAAAACATTGATTCCAGGCGCAGAGCTGTGGCCGCGGTTTGTGCGCAATTTGTCTGAACAGTTCGAGGCGCGATTCTCTATGGTGCAGGTTGAAGCGTCGCCATCGATTTTCCTGCAGGGTATGGCCGGTTCACAAATGCCAATCGTGGTCTCTCACGGCGAGGGGCGCGCGGAGTTCTCGTCGGCAAAGGCCTTGTCGCGTCTTCTCGATAGCGGTCAAATTGCTATGCGTTTTATCAATAACAATGGCGCGATTGCCGATCGCTATCCGGCTAACCCGAATGGCTCCCCAGACGGCATTACCGGCGTATCGAGCAGCGATGGCCGCGCAACATTAATGATGCCGCACCCAGAGCGTGTCTGCCGCACGGTGACAAACTCATGGCATCCCGATGAGTGGGGCGAAGACGGTGCGTGGATGCGTATCTTCAGAAATGCGCGGAAGTTTGTCGACTAGACTTGCCGACTGAGATAGCCGACTGAGATAGCCGACTGAGATTACCGACTGAGATTACCGACTGAGTTCGGCACTCCTGTAAACCTGTTTCCCCGCGATCGCGCCGCTGTGCGGTCGCGGAAAACAAACCCATTGCTAGCACAGACCTGTGTTATTATCGCGCCCGAGTTGACCAGGCAGTCGCTGTGCTGATTTCTCCGTTATTCGCTTGCGTTTAAAGGGGTGCTGCATAGAGGAAAGTCCGGGCTCCACAGGGTAGAGTGCCAGGTAACGCCTGGGAGGCGCAAGCCTACGGCCAGTGCAACAGAGAGCAGACCGCCGATGGTTCGTTCGCGAACACAGGTAAGGGTGAAAGGGTGCGGTAAGAGCGCACCGCGCTGCTGGTAACAGCAGTGGCATGGTAAACCCCACTCGGAGCAAGACCAAATAGGTTTCCTTTGGCGCGACCCGCGCTGGAAACGGGTAGGTTGCTTGAGGCAAACGGTGACGTTTGTCCCAGATGAATGACTGTCCACGACAGAACCCGGCTTATCGGTCAACTCACTAAATTCCTGCCGAAATCCAATCGGAGTCGGTATTCTTTTTTGATATAAAGAAGCACAAATCAATTAAAAATTATTCTTAAAACAGGGCAAAGCTAGAAGTTACATTAACTTCTGGCGTTACCCGCATGTTTTATATTAGTAATATTTCTCACCCTTTTTGCATCCCCGTTTGCAACACCCTTGGTAGCCCGAACTTACTGATTTTATTCACTTTTTCAGGCTGTGCCGGCCCTTGACTTTACCCTCCGCTGTGAATAGTGTAGCGATATGGGTATAAGTGGTAAAAAGTGGCAAATTATGACCGCCACAAACAATAAAAGGGCTAAAAGTGTTTAAAGGTAGTGATCCAATTAATATGGACGCCAAGGGCCGGATGGCAATTCCGACCCGCTACCGCACCGTGCTCGATGAAATCTGTTCCGGAGACCTCGTTATCACAATTGATATGAAGTCTACCTGTCTCACGCTCTCTCCGCTTCCTGAATGGAAGAAATTCGAAGAAAAAGTTGCCGCCCTGCCAGCGCTTGATGATCTCGCTGAAATGCTCAGTCGATTTGTCGTGGGTCAAGCGAAAGATTTGCAGGTTGATGGCAGTGGCCGAATTCTTATTCCGCCCGAATTGCGCGACTACGCCCAGCTCGAGAAGAAGTTGGTGCTGGTGGGTCGCACGCGACGCTTAGAGATTTGGTCGGAAGATAACTGGAATGCTGAGCGCCAGAAGTCTCAGGAAAATTACAGGGGTATGCTTCTCGATCGAGAAAACATGTCAGATGCACTGAAAAATCTCTCTTGGTAGGGGTCTAGTCATGAATGACATTGTCAAATCGGAACATACAACGGTGTTGTTGCATGAGGCTATCGATGCCCTTGTGACCGACCCAGATGGTTTTTACGTCGATGGCACTTTTGGTCGCGGCGGGCACACGGCGGAATTGCTGTCGCGGTTGTCGAGCAAAGGTCGTGTGCTGGCGATTGATAAAGACCCTCAGGCTATCGAGGCAGGCCGCCAGCGTTTCGCTGATGATTCTCGCCTAACCATTGTCCATGGCTCCTTTGCGGATATGGGCGAATGGGTGGAAGGTCGAGCGATCACAGGTGTGCTGGTTGACCTAGGGGTTTCTTCGCCGCAGCTCGATCAGGCTGAGCGCGGCTTTAGTTTTATGCGTGATGGACCGCTGGATATGCGAATGGATACAAGCTCTGGATTATCGGCTGCTGCGTGGATCGCCTCTGCCCCTGAAGCAGATATTGCACAGGTGATTAAGGAGTACGGTGAGGAGCGTTTCGCTAAGCGTATGGCTTCTGCCGTGGTTCGTGAGCGCGCTGTAGCGCCAATTACACGCACGGTTCAGTTGGCCAAAATTTTATCTGAGGCGCACCCGGCGTGGGAGCGCGGCAGACATCCTGCGACCAAGGCATTTCAGGCGATTCGCATTTTCATCAATCGCGAGTTGGACGACTTAAATGCGCTGCTCAAGCAGGTGATTGATTTATTGCAGGTCGGCGGTCGCTTGGTAGTGATTAGCTTTCACTCCTTGGAAGATCGTCGGGTTAAGCGCTTTATCCGCGATCAAGAGCGCGGCATACAGTTGCCACGAAATCTGCCGGTGCGCGATGTTGAGCGCGGCGTAAGGTTAAAAAAGATTGGCAAGGCGGTCATGCCGAATGACTCGGAAGTTGACGATAACGTTCGCTCGCGCAGTGCCGTAATGCGAATCGCTGAGCGTGTTGCGTGAGTGCCATGCAGCGACAGTCGTCCTCATGGCAGATTGCAGTGCTTTGGATGTTGGTCCTGATCAGCGCATTGGCTGTTGCCTTTGTCAGCCATCTTTGCCGGCAAAAGTATGACCAGTTGACCGCTCTTGAGCGGGAGAAAAATCAGTTGCAGGTGGCCTATGGCAAGTACTTGTTGGAAGAGAGTGCTTGGGGGTCATTGCAGCGGATAGAAAGTATGGCTGCTGACAAGCTGAAAATGCACAGCCCACAGCCCGAAGACATCATTATGGTGAAGCAATAACGTGGCCAAGAACTCGGTAAAAAGAATGATACCGCGCTGGCGTTACTATTTTGTAATGCTGATCTTGGCTCTGCTGCCTTTGGCGGTTTTGGCGAAAATTGCTCAATTGCAAATTATGCCCAGTGAAGAGTACGGTGCTGATTTTCTGCAGACTCAAGGTGATGCGCGGTCTATTCGCACTGAAACCATTCCAGCCCACCGCGGCTTGATTACCGACCGAAATGGCGAGCCACTCGCTGTCAGCACGCCCGTAACCACCCTGATCGCCAACCCCCAGCGGGTGCAGGAGTTAGCCACGCCAGAGCATATCGCGCGCTTGGCCAAGGCGATGAATATTTCTGTTGCTCAGTTGGAAGGCCGCTTTAAACGCTACCGCAATAAATCCTTTATGTACCTCGAACGCCAGTTGCCCTCTGCGCAAGCAGAGCGAATTCTTGATCTGCGTATTCCTGGCGTGTTTGGGCGTCAAGAGTACAAGCGTTTTTACCCCGCAGGCGAAGTTACCGCGCAGTTGGTGGGCTTTACCGACATTAACGACGATGGCCAAGAGGGTATGGAGCTCGCCTACAATGCAGTGCTGACAGGCGAGTCTGGCGCGAAAAAAGTGGTAAAAGATCTCACCGGTCGAGTGATTAAAGATATTTCTCTAGTAAAGCCTGCAAGCCCCGGCAATGCCGTGCGTCTGAGTATTGACTTGCGTGTGCAGTATGCGGCCTATCGCTCGTTGAAAGCGGCAGTGAAAAAACACCGCGCAAAATCTGGCTCGGTGATTGTGTTAGATGTGCAGACTGGCGAAGTGTTGGCGATGGCTAACCAGCCCTCGTTTAATCCTAATGACCGCACCAATGTAAAGCTCGACGCTATCCGCAATCGCGCTGTTACTGACATGATGGAGCCGGGCTCAACGGTGAAACCGTTTACCCTGCTGGCAGCCTTGGAGAGTGGAAAATTTAAGCCGGAATCGGTGATTAACACCAGTCCTGGCCGCATTAAAGTGTCCTATAAAACCTTTGTTGACCCGCACGATTATGGCCGTCTCGATCTTGCGGGTATTTTGACTAAGTCCAGCCAAGTCGGCACCACAAAGCTTGCACTGCAGCTCAATCCGGACACCACCCGCGAGCTGTTTGAGCGCATGGGTTTTGGTGAGAGCATTGGCAGCGGCTTCCCCGGCGAAACTTCTGGCAGCTTGCCCAGTTACCGCAAGTGGGACCCCGTCACTCAATCGACTTTCTCATTTGGCTACGGTATTAGCGCTTCTGCCTTGCAGCTTGCGCGGGCTTACTCCATTTTGGCCAGTAATGGGTTTCGTAAGGAAGTGAGCATGGTTGCGCTCGACGACGCGCCAGAGAGCGTTGCTGTGATCGACCCCAAACTAACCGGTTTGATTCGTACAATGTTGGAAACTGCGGCCAGCGATCAAGGCACCGGTAAGCGCGCCATGATTGATGGCTACTCTGTCGGCGGCAAGACCGGCACATTGCACAAAGTGGCAGCCACAGGCGGCTACGATCAACATCGTTATATGTCTATTTTTGCGGGACTGTCACCCGTTGACCAACCGCGCATTGTGACCATCGTGGTTATTGATGAGCCGGGTATCGGTGATTATTTCGGCGGCTTGGTGGCGGCACCGGTGTTTTCTGAAGTGACTGGCAGTGCGCTGCGTCTGTTGCAAGTGCCCCCTGACCAGCTCGACCGTGAGCGCGATATTGGATTCGCACGACCCTTAGTGGCCAAGCGGGGAGGGTTATGATGACCAGTCTCTCTCAGCGCCCAGCGGTACTACTTTCTGACTTACTCGCCGATATCAGGGTGGGCTCTGCCAATGCTACGGAATGCCCCGTGATTGCTGTTGGTGGTATCGCTATCGATAGTCGTCTGGTGCAGTCTGGCGACCTGTTTGTTGCGGTTAAAGGACACACGACCGATGGCAGCCACTTTATTGAACAGGCCATTGCGCGCGGCGCTGTGGCGGTATTGGTTGAAGAGAGTCAAGCCCCCAGCTTTTCTCACAAGCACGCGGTGCCCCTAGTGCCGGTCAATAATTTATCTGAGTATATTTCTGATATTGCCGGCGCTTTTTATGGTCACCCATCGCGGCAGATAGCGGTCACAGCTATTACGGGCACTAACGGCAAAACTACCTGTTCACAGCTTTTATCGCAGCTCTTTGATCTGCTTGGCGAGCCCGCCGCGTTTGTCGGCACTTTGGGTTATGGCGTTGTTGATTCCCGCGCCGGCAAAGACACGGCGGTAATTGCCACCGGTCTCACTACCCCCGACGCCATCTCTATGCAGCGCATTCTGGCGGATATGGCGAGCAGTGGTGCCAAACGCGCAGCCATTGAGGTTTCTTCCCACAGTCTGGTGCAGCGCCGTGTCGCTGGGCTGCAGATAGATACCGCCATTTTCACCAATCTGAGTCGCGATCATCTCGACTATCACGGTGATCTAACCGAGTACGCAGCAGCCAAGGCCCGCCTGTTTGCCATGGCGGGGCTCAAACATGCAGTGATCAATGTGGACGATAGAGTCGGGCGATTGATCCTGGCCAACCTTGATTCACTGGTTCATAGCGTCGGCTACAGTATCGAAAACCATAGCGCAGAGGTGCATTGTGAGGCGCTCAACTTAAGTGCTTCAGGAATCAGTGCTCATATCGTCACGCCTTGGGGATCAGGCCATTTACAATCATCGCTGCTGGGTAAATTTAATCTGGAAAATCTATTGGCTGTTGTCGCTGCGGCGGGTTCGCAGGGTTTTGAATTGAACCCAATTTTACAGACAGTGACTCAATTGAAAGCGGTCAACGGGCGCATGGAGCTGGTGGACCCAAGCGTTAAGCCGGCCGTGGTGGTTGACTATGCGCACACGCCCGATGCGCTGGAAAAAGCCTTGCAAGCCCTGCGTATTCACTGTCGCGGCGAGCTTTGGGTCGTGTTTGGCTGCGGTGGTGATCGCGATACCGGTAAGCGCGCCGAGATGGGCTCTATTGCCGAGCACCGCGCTGACCGCGTGGTGGTGACCAGCGACAATCCTCGCAGTGAATCCCCACAACAAATTATTGATCAGATTCTTCTGGGCATCACCCGCGATGTTCTCGCGGTGGCGGATCGCAGGGATGCAATTCGCATCGCCATCAAACAGGCGCAACCTGATGATGTTGTATTAATTGCCGGCAAAGGGCATGAAGACTATCAAATTATTGGCAGCAACCGCCTGCCCTTTAGCGATCAAGTAGAAGCTCGACTGGCTCTGCGCCAACGTCAGGGAGGTGCTTTGTGATTTGCGAAATGCGGTTATCTGACGCTGCGATTCGCTTCGGCGGCACCCTGTTAAATCCTGATTGCATGTTTTCGACCGTCGCAATCGACAGCCGTAAAACTGAGTACGGCGATCTCTTCGTCGCCCTCATCGGCGAGCGTTTGGATGCTCACGACTTCCTCTATCAGGTCGCCGATAAAGCCTGCGGGCTGGTGGTATCTACCGCGGATAAAAGCCTCCCGCTACCGCAGTGGGTGGTGCCCGACACCACGGTTGCCCTCGGCCAGCTCGCCCTGCTGCAGCGTGAGCAATACAGCGGCGTCGTGGTTGCCATTACTGGCAGCACTGGCAAAACCTCCGTCAAAGAGATGGTCGCCTCCATTTTTGCCTCTTGCGGCTCAGTTCACGCGACCAAAGGCAACTTCAACAACCATGTTGGTGTGCCTCTCACCTTCCTTGCCATGGAAGGGAACACGGATTTTGCCGTGATTGAAATGGGTGCCAGCGGGCCTGGTGAAATTGAATATCTGTGCTCAATCGCCAAACCGCACATCGCTCTAATAAACAATGTTCAGCAAGCCCATCTTGAAGGATTTGGCAGTGTTGAAGGCATTGCTGCAGCCAAGGGCGAAATCTATGCCGGTCTCAGCGATGAGGGTATCGCGGTACTCAATATCGACCAGCTTTGGCTCGAGCAGTGGCGAGCACTTATTGGTGATAAGCCCTGTGTGACGTTCTCTGCTGAAACAGCCGACGCCGACGTGAGTGCCAGCGAAGTGCATGTGTTAGCCAATGGCTGCTGCCACTTTGTCTTGCACACGCCTGTGGGGCAGGGCTCTGTTAGCTTGACCATTCCCGGGCGCCATGCCGTCAGCAATGCCCTCGCCGCCAGCGCCTGCGCAATTGCTGCAGGTGCTACGTTGCAACAGATTATTGCTGGGCTGGAAGCAGTTCGCGCGCCCGCTCGCCGACTCGAAGTCAAAACGCTGCCTAGCGGCGCGCACATTATTGATGACACCTACAACGCCAGCCCAGCCTCCGTGCGCGCGGCGATCGACGTACTGGCTGCAAGTCCGGGGCGTCGTGTGATGGTGTTTGGCGATATGGCCGAGCTGGGTGCCGATGCGGATGCGCTGCATGAGCAGATTGGCGCCTATGCCCTCGCGGCAGGTATCGATGCGCTTTACACAGTGGGCCGCCTAAGTGCGGCTGCCAGTGCGGTGTTTAACGGCCAGCATTTTGCCGATGCTGAATTATTAAAAAGACCTCTAGTTGAAGAGGCTAAGTGCCGCGAGCTCACTCTTCTGGTGAAGGGTTCGCGCAGTGCAAAAATGGATCTTGTAGTGGACATGCTAATGGCGGAGAAAAACTAATGTTGTTATGGCTAGCTGATTATTTAAGTCAGTTCTACAGTCCCTTCTCTGTGGTGAAATATCTCACATTGCGTGGCATTTTTTCTGTGATCACAGCGCTGGTCATCTGTTGGGTGCTGGGCCCGCGCGTGATTAGGTTGCTCAATAGTTTGCAGATGGGACAGGCGATCCGCAGTGATGGCCCGCAGAGTCATCTAAGCAAAGCGGGCACTCCAACTATGGGTGGCGCACTTATTTTGCTGGCCATTTTCATCAGTACATTGCTCTGGGCCAATCTTGAGAACCAGTATGTCTGGGTGGTGCTCGGTGTCACCTTCAGCTTTGGTCTGATTGGCTGGGTCGACGACTACCGCAAAGTGGTTCAGAAAAATCCGCGTGGTCTGCCCGCAAAGTGGAAATATTTTTGGCAGTCTCTCTTTGGTCTGGCGGCGGCGCTTTATCTATTTTATACAGCATCATCAACTGAAGAGCTGGCGCTGATCGTGCCATTTTTCAAGAACGTGGCGATCAATCTTGGGCCGCTGTACATCCTCTTTACTTATTTTGTCATTGTTGGCACCAGCAACGCAGTTAATCTAACCGACGGTCTCGATGGCTTGGCGATACTGCCCACTGTGCTGGTCGGCGGTGCCCTTGGCGTGATGGCGTATCTCACCGGTAACTATCAGTTCGCCACGTACTTGCATATTCCCTTTATCAGCGGCGCTGGCGAACTGCTTATTTTTACTGGCGCGCTCTGTGGCGCTGGCCTTGGATTTCTCTGGTTCAACACCTATCCCGCCATGGTCTTTATGGGTGATGTGGGTTCGCTCGCCCTCGGCGCAGCGCTGGGTGTCATTGCCGTGATTATTCACCAAGAAATTGTTCTGGCCGTGATGGGGGGCGTGTTCGTGGTTGAGACGGTCTCGGTTATTTTGCAGGTGGCCTCGTTTAAATTAACCGGCAAACGCATTTTTAGAATGGCACCACTGCACCACCACTACGAATTAAAAGGTTGGCCAGAGCCGCGCGTAATCGTGCGCTTTTGGATTATTACCGTGGTGCTAGTCCTGCTGGGACTGGCAACCTTGAAGCTTAGATAAACAGAGTTACTTAACTACCCATGTTGAATGCAGCAATGACAGATATGATCGCGACAAATCGCACAACCGCAATCCTTGGCATGGGTGCCACGGGGCTGTCGGTTGCGCGCTATTTGTCGGCCATGGGTCAGTCATTTGTGATTGCCGACAGCCGCCAGCAGCCACCCAATCTTGCCACCGTTCAGCAGCAGTATCCCGATGTGCCCTTGATGGTTGGCCCCTTTGCGGACGACCTGCTGTTGGGTTTTGACACAGTTGTGGTAAGCCCTGGTATTTCTCTTGCCGAGCCTGCACTGGTTGTTGCGCGCCAGCAAGGTGTACGTCTCGTGGGCGACGTTGAACTGTTTTTGGCGCAGGCCAAAGCGCCGGTGATTCTCATTACTGGCTCAAATGGCAAAAGTACGGTAACGCAGCTTGTGGGTGAGATGGCCCAGACGGCAGGTTTGAGTGTCGGTATTGGCGGCAATCTCGGCACGCCCATGCTCGATTTACTTGACGACGCGCATCAGCTGTATGTGATTGAGGTATCCAGTTTTCAGCTGGAACTGGTCAACGACACCCGTGGCGCCATCGCTGGCTTGCTGAATATCAGCCCAGACCATATGGATCGCTACGCTAACTTGCAACAGTACCACACGGCAAAACATCGCATTTATCGCGGCTCGAGCACGGTGATTATCAATCGCCAAGATCCCCTGACAAACCCGCTGTTGTCACAGGGAGTGACCGTGCGCAGCTTTGGCCTAAATCGACCTGATCTCGACTGTTTTGGTGTTATTGAAGAAGAGGGCGAGGTTTGGCTTGCCCGCGGCTTAGAGCTGCTAATGCCCGCTGCTGACGTTGCCATAAAGGGTAGTCACAACCGCGCTAACGCGCTGGCGGCATTGGCTCTGGGTCATGCTGCGGGCATAGATATGAGTGCCATGCTACAGACGCTGAAGGTATTTACCGGTCTTCCCCATCGCTGCGAATATGTCGCCACCATCGACCAAGCGGTGTATATCGATGATTCTAAGGGAACCAATGTGGGCGCTACGCTGGCGGCTATTAATGGCTTCGGTGAAGAGGGCAGAGCCCATCTTATTCTGCTAGCGGGCGGTCAGGGCAAGGGACAGGATTTCAGTGAGCTGAATACCCCAGTGAGTCGCTTTGTGAAACACGTCATTCTCTTTGGTCAAGACGCTACACAGATCGCTGCGGCCCTCGATGGCAGCCGCCCCGTGACCTTTGTTGACTCACTGTCGGCCGCCGTTGCCAAAGCGCGCGCCGTGGCGGAAGTGGGCGATATCGTGTTGCTATCGCCAGCCTGCGCGAGCTTCGACATGTTCAGCGGATTTGAAGATCGCGGCCGCAGCTTTAAACGCGAAGTGTTGGCGGTGGCATCATGAATATCACCATGCCATTCAATTATTCAGGTATCGCTAAGCATGCGTGGCATATCGACCGCCCCTTGCTGCTCGCGGTGCTAGCGCTGTTGTCAGTGGGTCTGCTGATGGTTGCCTCGGCGTCATTTAGTTATGCCGCGCACAACTTCTCTGACGAATTTTACTTTGTTAAGCGACATGCTCTGTATTTAGTGATCGCCCTCGGCGCCATGATGGTTACTTTTTTCACCCCGCCAAAACTCTGGTCGGACTACAGCCGTTTGTGGATGTTGCTGGCAATTGTACTGTTGGTGATTGTGCTTATTCCCGGTATTGGCCGCGCAGTGAACGGCAGCCGTCGCTGGCTATCTCTCGGGGTGATGACATTGCAGGTGTCAGAGCTGGCGAAGGTCGCTGTGGTCGTTTTTATGGCTAACTACTTTGCGCAATACAAAGAAAATTTCGGCGACGACTGGCGCGACTGGGCTAAACCTCTCGGGTTGCTCATGGTGCCGCTGTTTTTGTTGTTGATGGAACCCGATTTTGGTTCGATTGTTGTGCTCACGTGTACCTTTATGGTGATGCTGTTTTTGGCTGGGACTAAGCTCACGCACTACCTAGGTTTAGTGTTTGTAGGTTCGGCGGCGCTCTACGGCTTTGCGGCGGCGGCGCCTTATCGTATGGCGCGTCTTGCGACATTCCTCGATCCATGGTCTGACCAGTTCAACTCAGGCTACCAGTTAACGCAGTCGCTGATTGCCTTTGGCCGTGGGGAATGGTTTGGCGTCGGTCTCGGTCAGTCCGTGCAGAAAATGCTCTATTTGCCCGAAGCACACACAGATTTCGTGTTCGCTATTTTTGCTGAAGAGTTTGGGTTTGTCGGTGTGCTCTGCCTGGTCAGCCTCTATGTGTTACTGGTGTTAAGAATCTTCCGTCTGAGTAAAAAAGCCATCGCCCAAGAGTACTGGTATGGCGCGTTTTTACTGATTGGTTTCGGCTTTCTGATTAGCGGGCAAACCTTTGTCAATCTCGGTGTTAACTCGGGATTGCTGCCGACCAAAGGACTAACCCTGCCATTTGTCAGTTATGGCGGCAGCAGCCTGCTCGTGACCTGCGCCATGATTGGTATGGTGTTGCGCATCGGCCATGAATTACACGGTGATACCCAAGTGGTTAGGAGGGTGCGTCGTGGCAACTAATTTACACAAAAAAGTGATGATTATGGCCGGTGGTACCGGCGGGCATGTATTCCCCGCTCTGGCCGTTGCCGGTGAGCTGCGAGGCTTAAACAGTGACGTGGCATGGCTGGGCACACGCGCCGGTATCGAGGCAGACCTCGTGCCTGCCCATGGCATAGCGCTGCATTATTTAACGATTGAGGGTATTCGCGGGCGTGGTCTGACGGCGCTGTTAAAAGCACCGCTGCTACTGTGGCGTTCGATTCGACAAGCCTTGAAAGTGCTCGCTGATTACCAGCCAAATGTGGTGCTAGGCATGGGCGGTTTCGCCTCAGGCCCCGGCGCAGTAGCGGCGTGGTTGAAGGGCATTCCTGTTGTTATTCACGAACAAAATTCTGTGGCAGGCACCACCAATCGGCTCGTCGCCGTGATTGCGCGCCTTGTCATGCAGGGTTTCCCCAAGGTCTTCAGCCAAGGCGAATGGTGTGGCAACCCTGTGCGCAAGACTATCGAGGATCTAGCCAGCCCTGATCTGCGCTTTGCCAAGCGTCATGGTCCCGCACGGCTGTTAGTGCTCGGCGGCAGCCGCGGCGCGGTGGCGATTAATCAACTGGTGCCAAACGCCTTGGCGCTAATCGATCCGGCCCTCCGGCCAGAGGTGATGCATCAAACCGGTAAAGCCGACTGCGAGGCCACCGCCACTCGCTATGAGGCATCGGGTGTCAAGGCAGAGGTTGTGCCCTTTATTGACGATATGGCTGCAGCCTACAGCTGGGCTGATTTTGCCATTTGTCGTGCGGGCGCCCTCACGGTCGCCGAGCTGACCTGCGCCGGTCTCGGCGCTGTGTTAATTCCATTCCCCCACGCCATTGACGATCACCAAACTGTGAATGGCAAGCTATTGGTTGAGCAGGGCTGTGCACTCATGATGCAACAAAAAGAGACGACCGCTGAAGGGTTGGCGTGTCACATTACCGCACTTTGCGACAGTGCTAGCCAGCGTCTCGACATGGCTATGCGCGCCAGAGAATTAGCCAAAACAGGCGCCGCGCGTCGCGTCGCTGATGTCTGTCTGGAGGTGGCCCGTGTATAGCGCTGCTTATTTCCAGCCCCCAGAAATGCGCAGAATCCGCCGTATTCACTTTGTCGGTATCGGCGGCAGTGGCATGTGCGGTATCGCCGAGGTGCTGTTAAACCAAGGTTACGAAATCTCCGGTTCGGATATTAATCAGAGCACAACGATCAAGCGCCTGACGGATGCTGGCGCCCATGTCTTTATTGGCCACCGCGCAGAAAACATTGACGGCGCACATGTGGTGGTTAAATCGTCTGCCGTGACCCTGTCCAACGCTGAAATCGCCGCGGCGCACCAGCAGGGCATACCCGTGGTCCGTCGCGCTGAGATGCTGGCCGAATTGATGCGTTATCGCCATGGTATCGCGGTGGCCGGCACTCACGGCAAAACCACAACCACCAGTCTTATTACCGCCATTTTGGCTGAAGACGGCCGCGACCCGACATTTGTAGTCGGTGGGCGCGTCAACAGTGCAGGCACTAATGCCAAGCTCGGTGGCAGCCGCTATCTGGTTGCGGAAGCGGATGAGAGCGACGCGTCCTTCTTGCACTTGCAGCCGATGGTCGCTGTAGTTACCAATATCGAAGCGGATCATATGGAAACCTATGACTTCGATTTCAGTCGCCTAACCAAGACCTACATTGAATTTCTGCACAATTTGCCCTTCTACGGGTTGGCGGTCATGTGTGTTGACGATCCTGTGATTCGCGATTTATTGGTTGCCGTGGCACGACCGCTGTTGACCTATGGGTTTAGTGATGATGCCGCCTATCGCATCCGCGACCTCGTCGCCGAAAAGCGCCAGTGCCACTTTGTTGTTGACCGTCCCGACGGCATGGCTCCCCTGCACATTACCTTGAATATTCCCGGACGCCACAATGCGCTCAACGCTGCCGCAGCTATTGCCGTTGCCAGTGACGAAGGTATTTCCGACCGAGCCATTATTGAAGGCTTGAAAAGTTTTGCTGGTGTTGGTCGACGCTTTGAAGTTTATGGCGACTACTCCCTTGCCAACTCAGGTCACGCCATGCTGGTTGATGACTATGGTCACCACCCAACTGAACTCAAAGCTACAATTGATGCCGTTAGAGCGGGCTGGCCCGATAAACGATTGGTGATGATCTTCCAACCCCACCGCTACACCCGCACCCGCGATCTCTATGAAGACTTTGTCAAAGTGCTGGCAGAAGTCGATGTATTGATTGTGCTCGCCGTTTACGCCGCCGGTGAAGAGCCGATTGCGGGCGCGACCAGTAAAAATCTCTGTGGCAGCATCCGTCAGCGCGGTGCCGTCGATCCAATTTATGCCGAAACCATCGAAGAAGTCCCCGAACTGTTGCGCGAGATTGTCCGCGACAATGACTTGGTCATTACTCAGGGTGCCGGTAGCGTCAACAAACTCGTCGCACTGCTCGCCGATGGCGGACTGGGTGCTGTAACCGCGCAGGAGGGAGTGCAATGAGCGCCAAAACCAACCCTGCCATGATTGAAACCTTTGGTCGCGTAGGCTTGCTCTACGGCGGTCGCTCCTCCGAGCGCGAAGTATCGCTGATGAGTGGGCAAGCGATTCACAAGGCCCTTTTAGAGTTGGGTATTGACGTCGTGGCAATTGATGTAAGTGATGACTTACTGCAAGTTTTGCCCAGTTATAATCTAGACCGTGTTTTTATCGCACTGCATGGTCCCGGCGGCGAAGATGGCACGCTGCAAGGCGCCCTCGAATACATCGGACTGCCCTATACCGGCAGTGGCGTAATGGCATCGGCGCTTGCCATGGATAAAATGCGCTGCAAGCAGCTTTGGCAGGGCATAGGGCTGCCAACCACAGATTTTGCACTGTTGCACAGCGAGTCCGACTGGGCGGCTGTGTTGGCCAAGTTGGGCGGCAAAGTCATGGTTAAACCCGCTTGTGAAGGTTCTAGTATCGGCATGAGCCGCGCCCAGACCGCCGAAGAATTAAAGACTGCGTGGCAGGGTGCCGCCAAATACGCCGCCAGTGTGATTGCAGAGCCACTCTTGCCCGGCCCCGAGTACACCGTGGCCATTCTTGACGGACAGGTTTTGCCCTCTATTCGTATTGAATCCAATGCTGAGTTTTATGACTATCAGGCGAAATATTTCTCCGAGCAAACCCAATACCTCTGCCCCAGCGAACTCTCTCCAGACCGTGAAGCGCAGCTGCAGCAGCTCTGTCTCGCTGCGTTTGACGCCTTGGGCTGCACTGGTTGGGGTCGCGTCGATGTGATGGCTGATGCCGAAGGGCGCTTTCAGCTGCTTGAAGTCAATACGTCTCCCGGCATGACCAGTCACAGCCTAGTGCCGATGGCAGCAAAAGCAGCCGGAATAAGCTTTAACCAATTAGTTCAGAAAGTGTTGGAGGCGTCCCTCTGATGGCAAGACAAGAGCGCCGTGGTGCCAATCGCCCAGCAACCGCTGAAGCCCGTCCTATGGCAGGTGCGCTGGTGGCCAATCTGTCGCGGGTCGTCCTAGCGCTCGTCATTGGCATTGTCGCGTACGGTTCGAGCTTGCTCTACCGAGAGATCGATAAGCCCCTGACCAATGTCACCATCGGTGGCAACTTTACGTTTTTGCAAACGGCAGAGCTAACCAAGCTGGTTGCCAGTGAAGTTGACGGCGGCTTTCTCAGTGTTGACTTGGAGCATCTGAGCGACGTGTTGCGCGCCAACCCGTGGGTTGAAGAGGTTCGATTGTCACGCCAGTGGCCCTCCATGCTGAAAGTGGAAGTTGTTGAGCAAGTGCCAATCGCCCGCTGGGGTGAAACGGGCTTCCTCAACCAATTGGGCGAAGAGCTATTGATTGCCAATAACAGCAATCTCAGCGCTCTGCCAGTGCTGCGCGCCGAGTTTGGCAGCTCCAGAGAAATGATGGAAAAGTATCAGCTGATGGCCGAACTGCTCGCCCCCACTGGACTGAAAATTATTGAGCTGCGCCGCGACAATCTCGGTGTCTGGTTTATTGAAACGGCACCCGGAGTGCGCCTAGTGGTCGGTCGTGACCAAGTAAGTGAAAAGCTTCGACGATTTAACCGTGTTTGGGCCGAAGGCCTGAGCCAACAACTAAAAAACATCAAAACAATCGACCTGCGCTACCCCAACGGTCTCGCGGTTGCATGGAAAGACGGCATCACCATGGCAGCGCAGGAAAACATTCAAGAAAAAGGGAAAGCAGGCACTGTTCAGGCATGACAGAGAACTGGCGAGGAAAAAATATGGCTACTACACATGAAGAAAAAATGATCGTTGGCTTGGACATTGGCACCTCCAAAATTGTTGCTATTGTCGGCTCGGTCAATGCGCGCGGCGATTTAGAAATTATCGGCACCGGCAGTTATCCCTCCTCAGGGCTGAAAAAAGGCGTCGTGGTCAATATTGAGGCCACCGTCAACTCTATACAGCGGGCCATTGAAGAAGCTGAGTTAATGGCTGGATGCTCAATCCACTCCGTCTACGCAGGTATCGCCGGCAGCCATATTCGCAGTCTCAACTCTCACGGTATCGTCGCCATACGCGACCGCGAAGTTCAGGACCTCGACGTTGACCGCGTGATCGATGCAGCGCGAGCAGTAGCCATTCCCGCCGATCAAGAGATCCTGCACGTTCTGCCCCAGGAATTTATTATCGACAGCCAAGAAGGTGTTCACGAACCCATCGGAATGTCGGGCGTGCGCCTTGAAGCAAAAGTGCACTTGGTCACCTGTGCCGCCAACGCTGCGCAAAATATCAAAAAGTGCATTCGCCGCTGCGGTCTTGAAGTTGACGACATCGTTCTCGAACAACTCGCCTCGAGCTATGCGGTGCTGACGAAAGACGAAAAGCAGCTCGGTGTCGCGCTCATCGATATCGGCGGTGGCACCTCCGATATCGCCATCTTCACCGAAGGCGCCATTCGCTACACCGGCGTTATTCCAATTGCCGGCGATCAAGTGACCAATGACATCGCCATGGCGCTGCGCACACCGACAGCCCATGCCGAAGAATTAAAAATTAAATACGCCTGCGCGCTGGCCAAACTTGCCCGTCCCGAAGAGACCGTCAAGGTGCCCAGCGTCGGTGAGCGCGAAGCCCGAGACCTCTCCCGTCAGGCACTGGCAGAAGTGGTTGAGCCGCGCTACGACGAGCTGTTCACGCTGATTCAAGCGGAGATCAGACGCAGTGGTTTTGAAGAATTAATTGCCGCCGGCATTGTATTAACCGGCGGTAGTTCAAAGATGGAAGGCGTTGTTGAACTGGCAGAGGAGATCTTCCACATGCCTGTTCGTATTGGCGCCCCCGTCAGCGTTAAAGGGTTGTCGGACATTGTCAATAATCCGATTTACTCAACAGGTGTCGGCCTGCTGCACTACGGCGCGCAAGCGCAACTCAAAGAGAGTCTCAGTGAGTCTCCGAGAGGGCCGACCAAAGGCTGGTTTAGTGGTTTTAAAAGTTGGATACAAGGTGGTTTGTAAAGGCCGGCAGGCTATGACGGCTTAAGTTTTTTTAATTGTGAGGCGCAACTAAGGGGTAATTTATGTTTGAACTAGTAGACAGCATTCCAAAGAATGCAGATATCAAAGTAATAGGGGTAGGCGGTGGTGGCGGTAACGCAGTGCGCCACATGATCGAAAACAGTATCGAAGGCGTGCAGTTTATTTGCGCTAACACCGATGCTCAGTCCCTCAACGATCTAAGCGATGCCACCATCCTGCAGTTGGGTGGATCATTGACCAAAGGTCTTGGCGCAGGTGCCAATCCAGAAGTCGGCCGCCAGGCAGCGCTAGAAGATAAAGAGCGTATTGCGCAAGCGATTGAAGGCGCAGATATGGTCTTTATTACAGCAGGCATGGGCGGTGGTACCGGTACCGGTGCAGCGCCAGTAATTGCTGAAGTTGCCAAGCAAATGGGCATTCTCACTGTGGGTGTGGTCACGCGTCCATTCGCTTTTGAAGGCCGCAAGCGCATGGAAATCGCCAATCAAGGTATCGCCGCCTTAAAAGAGCGCGTTGACTCCTTGATTATCGTGCCAAACGAGAAGCTACTGCAGGTACTGGGCAAAGACATGACGGTATTAAATGCCTTTAAACAAGCCAACAATGTTCTGTACGGCGCTGTTCAGGGTATTGCCGATTTGATTCTGCTAGAAGGCTTGATCAACGTCGACTTTGCAGACGTTCGCACAGTCATGTCAGAAATGGGCATGGCGATGATGGGTACAGGCGAAGCAAGCGGTGAAGATCGCGCAGTTGTCGCCACTGAAATGGCCATCAAGTGCCCGCTGCTTGAAGACGTTAATTTGCAGGGCGCCAAAGGTATTCTGGTTAATATCACCAGTGGCTACGACCTGACACTGGGCGAATTCGAAGATGTCGGTAACATTATTCGCGACTTCTCCGACGACGATGCAACCGTGATTGTTGGTAGCGTGTTCGATCCAAGCCTCACTGACAAGCTGCGCGTGACTGTGGTTGCCACAGGTCTCCGCGAAGCCGGTGAAAAGCGCGGCCCCATGAGCGTTGTGGCAGGTAACCACACACCGCGCACAGCCCGCGGCGAAATTGACTACGACACATTGGTCAAGCCGACAGTGACACGACGTGGTCAGAGTATGGGTCAATCAGCAGCGCGCAAGATGGATTTGCACGCCGATCCAGAGCTTGATTATCTCGATGTACCGGCGTTTTTGCGCAAGCAAGCGGATTAATCTACGCGGCCCCCTATCACCTTCGCCTCAGATTTAAAATCTTGGTGATAAGGGGCATGTCTGGTAATATTCCTTCATTTTTAAGAGGGAAGTCTGGGCATGATCAAGCAACGCACGTTAAAAAACGTCATACGTGCAACCGGTGTGGGCCTCCACACGGGTGAAAAAGTCTATTTGACGCTGCATCCCGCTGCCCCCGATACCGGTGTTGTCTTCCGACGAACCGACCTCAATCCTCCCGTTGAAATTCACGCCATTGCTGAAAATGTTGGCGAAACGACGCTATCAACCACGTTAATGAACGGCGATGTGCGCGTCTCTACCGTCGAACACCTGCTCTCGGCCTTTGCTGGGCTGGGCATTGATAACGTTGTTGTTGATGTCTCCGCACCCGAAGTACCGATTATGGACGGCAGCGCCAGCCCCTTCGTTTTTTTACTGCAGTCAGCAGGCATCTGTGAACAAGATGTCGCCAAAAAATTTATTCGCGTCAAACGTGAAGTGACTGTTCGACAAGGTGACAAAGTCGTCAGTTTTAAGCCTTTCGATGGCTTTAAAATCAACTTTGAAATTGATTTTGATCATCCTGCATTTAAGCACCGCGCCCTGACGGCAAGCGTCGATTTTTCCACGACGTCGTTTGTCAAAGAAGTCAGCCGCGCCCGTACTTTCGGCTTTATGCACGAGTTTGAATACCTCCGTTCAGTAGGCTTAGCCCGCGGCGGAAGCTTTGAAAATGCCATCGTCGTCGACGAATTTGAAATACTCAACGAAGACGGGCTGCGCTACGAGGACGAATTTGTTAAACACAAAATTCTAGATGCCATCGGCGACCTCTATTTGTTAGGTAATAGCCTTATTGGTGAATTTAATGCCCACAAATCGGGTCATGCACTCAATAATGTGTCCGTGAGAGCATTATTGGCCGATACCGATGCATGGGAATTTGTAACATTTGTTGATAATCCGCAAGATTTGCCGATTAACTACATGAAAGCCAGTTAATAAAAAGAGAGACCAACAGGTAAGCCACTGCAGTGAAAATTATTCTTATCAGCAACAACGCAGACAAAGTCCGCACGCTCAGCTTAAACAGCTGGGCGAAAGGCTTGCTGTCTGTACTTTTGCTGGGTCTTCCGGTGGCTGCAGGCACCATGCTAGGGATCAAAATTGCCGACGGTCGTTGGGAATTGCTCTTTGAAAACAGCATCAACGAAATGCAACACGAACTTGTGGTGCAGCAGGGCGAGCTCGACGCCGGGCGCAGTGAAGTCAATCGCTCACTGTCGGCGATGACCATGAAGCTTGCCGAAATGCGCAGTCGTCTAGTGCGACTTGATGCGCTCGGCGAGCGCCTGACGCAGATAGCCAGCCTTGAAGAGGGCGAATTTGACTTCACCTCTCAGCCCGGTATTGGTGGTCCTGACACCGCGCAATCATTTGCCGAAATTGATCAGCTCAATTTACAGAGCGACCTCGCCGACCTCTTTGCCAAACTCGATGGACGCCTTGAAAGTCGCGAAGCCCAGCTTAAAATTCTTACCTCCATGATGTCAGACAAAAAGCTTCGCAAAGAGCGAACCGTTGCTGGCCGACCAGTGAGCAAAGGATGGATGTCCTCTGAATACGGCATGCGTACCGATCCTTTCCACGGCAACGAACGCTGGCACGCAGGCGTCGATTTTGCGGGTAAGGCCGGTTCCGACGTCGTTGCTGTTGCCTCGGGCGTTGTCGCCTATGCCGGCAAGCGCAGCGGCTACGGGAAGATGGTCGAGCTCAATCACAGCGATGGTTTTGTTACCCGCTACGCGCACAACGATGAAAACCTTGTCACGGTTGGCAGCCTAGTTAAAAAAGGGCAAAAAATCGCCAGCATGGGCAGTTCGGGCCGATCGACAGGTCCCCACGTCCACTTTGAAGTCTTCAAAAACGGTCGCACCGTCGACCCCGCCAGCTATATTCACAGCACCAGCCGCTGAATGCACAAATAGCGTTTCACGCGCCGTGCGGTAAGCGATATTAAAACCTCGAACGCCCCCGCGATGGATACCTGCAGCAGGTAAGCCCCTACTATCTTGTTATTTATTTATGGAAAAACGTCATGTTCGGCAATCTACTTAAAAAAGTTTTTGGCACTAAAAACGACCGCGAAATACGCAAAATGCGTAAAGTTGTGACTAAAATCAACGCATTAGAAGAGGGCCTTAGCGGTTTTGACGACGCCACTCTGCAGGCAGAAACACTGCGCCTGCGCCAAGCGCTGGAAGACGGTAAAAGTCTCGACGACATACTCCCGGAAGCCTTTGCCGTGGTGCGTGAAACTGCCAAGCGCGTTATGGGTATGCGCCACTTTGATGTGCAAATGATCGGTGGTTTAACACTGCATCAGGGTCGTATCGCTGAGATGCGCACCGGGGAGGGTAAAACGCTGGTTGCGACACTGGCCGCCTACCTCAACGCGCTGCCGGGCAAAGGCGTGCACGTTATCACTGTCAACGACTACCTCGCGCGCCGCGATGCTCAGTGGATGGCGCCGCTGTATCACGCGCTCGGGCTATCAGTTGGGGTGATTCAGTCCTATCAGGGCGGTCAGACAGCCAACTCTTTTATCACCACAGAAACCGGTGAAGGCCTGCAGCCCTGCTCGCGCAGAGAAGCCTATGCAGCTGATATTACCTATGGCACCAACAACGAATTTGGCTTTGACTATTTGCGCGACAATATGGCGCTGCGAATGGCAGACAAATCACAGCGCGGGCTCACCTTTGCCATTATCGACGAAGTGGATTCGATTTTAATCGACGAAGCGCGAACGCCTTTGGTTATTTCCGGCGCCGCACAAGACAGTTCCTCGCTCTACCGCAGCGTCAATGCGCTCACCCTAAAACTCAGCGCTCAAACCGAAGAGCAGCCCGGCGATTTCGTCGTCGACGAGAAAACTCGGCAAGTTGAGTTGACAGAAGACGGCTTCCAAAAAGTTGAAGATATTTTAATAAGTGAGGGCTTACTTGCGGCAGAAGACAGTCTATATCAAGCCACCAATCTCGGCCTGTTACATCATGTGCACTCAGCGCTGCGCGCCCAAAACCTCTTTCACAAAGACGTTGAGTACATTGTTCAGGAAAAACAAGTTGTCTTAATTGACGAGCACACAGGCCGCACCATGCCGGGTCGTCGCCTCTCCGAAGGCCTGCATCAAGCGATTGAGGCGAAAGAGGGTTTGGATATTCAACAAGAGAGCCAAACACTCGCCTCAACTACATTCCAGAACTACTTCCGTCTCTACGACAAGCTTGCTGGCATGACCGGCACCGCGGATACCGAAGCCTATGAGTTTCAGCAGATTTACGGTCTCCAAGTTGTGGTTATCCCGACCAATGTTGAGGTGTTGCGCAAAGACCTGAATGACCTCGTATTTTTGACCCAAGAAGAGAAGTTTGAAGCCGTGATCGAGGATATTGTTGAGATCACCGCCAAAGGCGCGCCAGTGCTGGTGGGCACGGCCTCCGTTGAAACCTCCGAGCTGCTCTCAGCGATGCTCACCAAGGCCAAGATTAAACACAATGTGTTGAACGCCAAGCAGCATGAGCGCGAGGCTAATATTATTGTTGAAGCTGGACGTCCCGGCGCAGTCACCATCGCCACTAATATGGCTGGTCGCGGCACCGATATTGTCTTGGGCGGCAACTTAGAAGCAGAGATTAAAGCGCTGGATAACCCCAGTGAGGCAGAGATTGAAGCTCTGCGTGCAGATTGGAAAGAGCGTCAGACCAAGGTTCTTGAGGCGGGCGGCCTGCATATCGTCGCCACCGAGCGCCACGAATCGCGCCGCATCGACAACCAGCTGCGCGGCCGCTCTGGTCGTCAGGGCGACCCCGGCGTGTCACGTTTTTACCTGTCGCTGGAAGATCCGCTAATGCGTCTTTTTGCTTCTGATCGCATGAAAAATATGATGCGCTCCATGGGTATGGAGCACGGCGAGTCCATCGAGCATCGCATGGTGACCAACGCCATCGTCAAAGCACAGCGCAAAGTGGAAGGCCGCAACTTTGATATTCGCAAGCATTTGCTGGAGTATGACGACGTCGCCAACGACCAGCGTCAAGTGGTGTATCAGCAGCGCAATGATCTGCTAGAAGATGAAGATATCTCCGACGTTATCACCAATGTTCGGCAAGATGTCGTCAATTATGTGATCGATAGCTTTATTGCCCCGCAGAGTTTGGAAGAGCAATGGGACATTGAAGGGCTCGAAAAAGCGCTGGCCACAGACTTTGCCATTCAGCTGCCCGTCCTGCAGTGGTTAGAGGAAGATACGCGTCTGGATGAAGAGACGTTGCGCAGCCGTATTGCAGACATAATCGAAACCGATTATCAAACCCGCTATGCCGCCGTGGGCTCGCAAATGCGCGAAGTCGAGCGACAGATAATGCTGCAAGTACTCGACAATCAGTGGAAAGACCATCTCGCCAATATGGACCAACTACGTCAAGGTATTGGTCTGCGGGCTTACGCGCAAAAGAACCCCAAGCAAGAGTACAAACGCGAATCGTTTGCCATGTTTGAAGCCCTGTTGAGCAATATAAAACATGAAACTATTCGTTTCTTGAGCCATATTCAGATAGCCGGCGAAGACGATATGCGCAAACTGGAAGAGCAGCGTCGTCGCGAAGAGCAGGGGCGCCAATATCAGCATGCCGAAGCGGGTTCTCTTGAGGCAGACGGCGATGCCGCGACCGGCCAAGCTCCGCAACCTCAGTTGCGTCAGGGCCCGAAAGTTGGCCGCAATGATCCCTGTCCCTGCGGGTCAGGCAAAAAGTACAAGCAGTGTCACGGACAGATATAAGTACACAAACACTGCCGCAAAAACACAGTATCTCTCAACGAGAAAGGAACAGAAAACATGGCCACAGGCAGCGATAATTTTCCCGTTATGCATCCAGTAGCGGGTTTTAAATTGGGCACCGCAAGTGCGGGAATCAAGACAATTGGTCGCAAAGACCTCGTGGTAATCGAGCTCAGTGAGCAGAGCACTGTGGCGGCACTGTTTACGCTAAACGCATTTTGTGCCGCGCCCGTAACCGTCGCCAAGCAGCATTTGGCGGCAGCGAAAACTCGTTACTTGTTAATTAATACAGGCAATGCCAACGCCGGTACTGGCGAAAGTGGCCTCGCAGATGCCCAACAGAGCTGTGCCGCCCTTGCTGCATTACAGGGTGTTTCCGCTGCTCAAGTTCTGCCATTTTCAACCGGTGTTATTGGCCAATCGCTGCCCATGGACCGTCTATTAGCGGGTATTCCAAAATCAGTCGCCCAGCTCAATGAAGCCGGTTGGGACGAAGCCGCCAAAGGCATTTTAACCACCGATACCCGTGCCAAAGGCGCCAGTCTGCAATTTACGCTCAACGGTGCAGATCGCCCCGTCACCATCACCGGCATCACCAAAGGTTCGGGCATGATCAAGCCGAATATGGCGACAATGCTCGGCTTTGTCGCCACCGATGCAGAGGTTGATAGCGAACTGCTCCATCGCGCCCTGCGACTGGCCACCGACAAATCGTTCAACCGTATCACCGTTGACAGCGACACCTCCACCAATGACGCTATCGTCTTAGCCGCGACCGGCGCAAGTGGCGTCACCGTTGATGAAAGCAATTTCGAGTCGTTTGTGGCCATGCTCGAAAAAGTCTTTATCGATCTCGCTCAAGCGATTATTCGCGACGGCGAAGGCGCAACAAAATTTGTGACAGTGATCGTCGATAGCGCCGTCGACGGTCCAGAGGCGCTTAAAGTGGGTTACACCATTGCCGAATCGCCCCTGGTCAAAACCGCGCTCGCGGCCTCTGACGCCAACTGGGGTCGAATTTTGGCCGCGATTGGTCGCGCTGGTGTCGATAATCTGGATGTCAACCGCCTCACTGTTAGCCTTAATGGCGTGCTTATTGTTGAAAACGGTGGCCGCGCAGCAAGCTACACCGAAGAGGCGGGGCAGAGCGCTATGGCCGAGGAAGATATCACTATTCATGTGTCGCTGAATCGTGGTCAGGCCGCTGAAACTATCTGGACCACCGACCTCACCTATGAGTACGTGCGTATCAATGCCGAATACCGCTCATAACCACAGCCTGCTGCAACCGTGAAGCGCATTCATGTGGTGGCCGCCATTATTATTGGCCAACAGCAGCAGATTTTAATTTCCCGCCGCCCTGATCATTTGCATCAGGGTGGGCTTTGGGAGTTTCCAGGCGGAAAAGTGGAGGTAAATGAGCAGCCACAGCACGCACTTGCCCGCGAGTTGCGAGAAGAATTAGCTATAGAAATTGAGGTACTGCAGCCGTACATGCAGATCAGCCACGATTATCCCGACAAAAATGTGCTGCTGGATATTTGGACGGTCAGACATACAGAGGGTCAAATGCGCGGAGTTGAAGGGCAAGAGTGCCGCTGGATTAGCTTGCCGCAACTGGCCCAGGCGATCGACGCTGGGACACTGCAATTCCCCGACGCCAACCAGCCCATCCTTCAACGTCTGTTGACTGCGGGCTTCTGACTACTGGCCTCTTGACTACTGGCACATGACGACTGAATTGAATTCCCAGGATTTGGCCTAGATTACCGCTCGAAAACCAGGCCGAATAAGCCTGCCCAGCCTAATAATTATCAATATCCGAAAAGTCATCCGACACGGCATCGGGATCAATCAGCTTGCCGTCAGCCGAATCTGCATCAAATAGCGACATATCAAAAAGCGCTGGATCAAAAAGTTTCGGATCGAGCAGAGCGGGATTAAATTTACCGTTCAGCGACGGCGCCTCAGGAATAGTAAACTCCTCATCGGCCCAGCCAACAAAATCGATTTGCTGGCAGCGCACACTGCAAAAAGGCCGCGCAGGAAACTTATCGCTCCACTCGATAGCCGTCTGGCAGGTGGGACAATTGAGACGGGTCACACTCATCGTATACTCTCTTGCGGCCTGTTCACTCGCCGCATAAATTCGTTGTGAAGGGCCAATACTCGGGCATCTAGCGTCGCCAGTGGCAGAGAATTATCCAAGATATAGGTCGCCCGCGAACGCTTTTCCTCACGGGGCATTTGTGCGGCAATAATACTCTCAATCTGCGCCGTCGACTGACCATCGCGGGCTGCCGCGCGGGTTATTTGCAGCGGCACCGGCACATCAACCAAGAGCGTGGCCTGTGTTAAAAGATGCTGATCAGTCTCAAATAGCAGCGGCGATTCAAGAATAACATAAGGGCTTTTGGCCGCCTGCAGCTGCGCCACAATCCATTCGCGAATTAGCGGGTGTAACAGCGACTCCAGCCACTGTTTTTCGGCGGGGTTTGAAAAGATAATCTCTCTCAGTGCCGCGCGATTCAAACCACCGTCCGGCAACATAACAGCCTCACCGAAATGCTCCGCGATAGCCGTCAGAGCAGGCATCCCCGGTTCAACCACCGCACGCGCCGCTTGATCTGCATCGACGCTGACAATCCCCAACTGGCGAAATGCTGCCGCCAAGGTACTTTTGCCGCTGCCAATACCGCCAGTTAAGCCAACAATGATTGGTTCCGATGTCGGTCGTGATGCCCCGAGTGAGGATTTTTGAGAGAAAGACTGGTCTATCTGTTTTTGATCTGCTGCCACACTAGACTGCCGTAATAAGATAACGCTGGGTGAAAGCGCGCTGCTATAAACCCACCGCGCTCAAATAAGAGCCGAGAATCTTATCACCCCAGATCAAAGCAATCCAACCCGCAGTTGCCAAGAACGGGCCAAAGGCAATAGGCACCTCACGCTGCCGTGATTTAACCAACACACCCACAACGCCCACCAGCGCACCGACAAAGGTCGAGATAATAATAATCAGCGGCAATACCTGCCAACCCATCCAAGCCCCCAGCGCCGCCAGCAGCTTGAAATCGCCGTACCCCATGCCCTCCTTGCCAGTGACCAGCTTAAACAGCCAAAACACCGACCACAGCGACAGATAGCCGCCAATAGCGCCCAGCACAGCTTCGTCTAAAGGCACAAAGGTACCGCTGAGATTGGCAAACAGGCCCAGCCACAGCAGGGGTAGGGTGATTTGATCCGGCAGTAGCTGCTCGTGAAAATCAATAACAGTCAACGCAATTAAGGCGTAGGTAAACAGCAGGCTGTAGGCTGTCACGGCAGTTAAACCAAATTGGTAAACAATAAACATTGTAGCCACGCCCGCCAGCAGTTCGATCATGGGGTATTGCAGAGAAATGGTCTGCGAGCAACAGCTGCACTTGCCGCCCAAAAAGATGTAGCTAATCACTGGAATATTGTGCCATGGCTTAATCGCCGCGCCGCAGCTGGGGCAGCGCGATGCCGGTTTGGCAATGGTGACCGGTTCTTGCGCCTGCGGGGGTAAGCCCAAAAAATCCTCAGACTCGCGGCGCCAGCCATTTTTTAGCTGCACGGGCAGCCGCAAAATCACCACATTGAGAAAACTGCCAACAATTAAACCAAAAGGCAGAGCGGCCAAGGCTAGCGCGAAGGGGGATAAATCGGTTTCTAATACCATAGTCACATCTAACCTAGTTATGTCTAAAAAGCAGCTGAATTTAAACTATTAAACCACATTACCCAACTGGAAGATGGGCAGATACATGGCGATCAACAAACCACCGACCAACACACCCAGCACCGACATAATCATTGGCTCGAGCAGGCTGGTTAGATTGTCCACGGCATTATCAACCAGTTCTTCGTAATGGGTCGCGGCTTACTCCAGCATCTCATCCAGGGCGCCAGATTCTTCACCAATAGCAGCCAGTTGTTGCAGAAGCACAGGGAACATTTTGCGCGAGCGAATCGCCTGCTGCAGTTGAACACCGGTGGTGACGTCATCGCGCACCCGCAAGATGGCATCGCGGTACAGCGCATTGCCAGCGGCACCCGCCACAGACTCGAGCGCGTCCACAATCGGCACACCGGCGGCAAAAGTCGTTGCCAGCGTGCGAGCAAAGCGCGCCACCACAGCATGGTAAATAATATTGCCGACGATCGGTATTTTCAGCATGTATTTATCCACCATGTAGGCAAATTTTGCCGAGCGGAAACGTGCCTCTTTAAAGGCATACAGCGAGACGCCAATGATCACCAAAATATACATCCACGAGGCTTGCAGCGATTCAGAGAGGCCCAGCACGAACAGGGTAAAGGCGGGCAGATCGGCGCCGAAGCTGCTGAATGTCTCAGCAAAAACAGGCACAACTTTGATCAGCAAAATAGCGGTAACCACAATCGCCACCACCATCACTGCAATGGGGTAGGTCATGGCTTTTTTGATTTTGGCTTTTAATTTTTCGGTCTTCTCTTTGTAGGTCGCCACACGGTCAAGCATGGTTTCCAGCGCACCGGCGGTTTCGCCGGAATCGACCAAACTGCAAAAGAGGTCGTCGAAGTAGCGCGGATGTTTGCGCAACGCATTGGCAAAACTGCCACCTGAGGCCACATCATCGCGAATCTGAAAGACCAAGTCGCGCATGGTGAGGTTCTCTAATCCGTCCGCGACAATATCGAAAGACTGCACCAGCGGCACACCTGCCTTCATCATTGTCGCCAACTGACGAGTGAACAGGGCAATATCGCCTGGGGTGATTTTCTTCTTATTACCGCCAAACAGAGGCTTAGATTTTTTTTCAGCGACGTCGAAATAATGCCCTGTTTGCGCAGCAAGCCCTTCGCCATGCTTAGATTGCCCGCGCGCAACTCACCTTCAACTTTTTCGCCTTTGCGATTTTTACCCTTGTAAACAAAACTCATGGTCTCGGCAGTGGCAGCCATAATTACATCCTTTCCCTAGGTATTTACAGATTAATCTTTGGTAATGCGATTGGCTTCTTCAATACTAATTAGACCACGAGCGGCCTTGCGTAAAGCGGATACGCGCAATGTTTTGAAGCCTTCCTTAATGCCCGCAGCCAGAATATCCAGCGAACTACCGCCCTCCATAATCAAACGCGAAATGGCTGGGCTAATTTTCAGGGTCTCGTAAACACCAACGCGCCCCTTGTAACCATTGGTGCACATTGGGCAGCCCACCGGCTTAAACAGCGTCATTTCCTTGCGGGGTATGCCAATGGTGTCGAAACCTTCTTCGCTGAGCACATTGTCGGGCACATCATTAAAGGGTTCGCGGCACTGGGTACAAAGCTTGCGGCCCAGCCGCTGGGCAATAATAAGGTTGACCGATGTCGCCACGTTAAAGGCTGGCACACCCATATTGAGCAAACGCGTCAAAGTCTCTGGGGCACTGTTGGTGTGCAGTGTCGATAGCACCAAGTGACCGGTTTGCGCTGCTTTAATGGCAATTTCGGCAGTCTCTAAATCGCGTATCTCACCAACCATCACAACATCGGGATCTTGGCGCAAAAACGCGCGCAGCGCCTCGGCAAAAGAGAGGCCTACACGCATATTAATTTGCGTCTGATTAACCCCTTCCAAATTAATTTCAATCGGGTCTTCGGCTGTAGAGGTATTTCGTTCTGCTGTGTTGAGAATATTCAAACCAGTATAGAGCGACACCGTTTTACCGCTACCGGTCGGGCCCGTAACCAAAATCATGCCCTGTGGTCGCGCCAGTGCATCCATGTACGCTTTCTTTTGGTCTTCCTCATAACCCAGTGCATCAATCCCCATTTTTGCGCTGCTGGGGTCGAGAATACGCATCACAATTTTTTCACCAAACTGCAGTGGCAAGGTATTCACACGGAAGTCGATCGCTTTATTTTTCGACAGTTTTAGTTTCACCCGGCCATCTTGCGGCACACGGCGCTCCGAAATATCCATGCGCGACATTACTTTGATACGCGCAGCAAGGCGCGGCGCAAGGTTTGATGGCGGCTTGGCCATCTCTTGCAAAATGCCGTCAATGCGAAAGCGCACACGGTAGGTTCTTTCGTAGGGTTCAAAGTGGAGATCAGAGGCGCCGAGGCGAATCGCGTCCAGCAACATTTTGTTCACAAAGCGCACAATTGGCGCATCGTCTTCGCCATTGTTCGTTTCTGGCCGAGCGTCGCCTTCATCGATGGCTTCCATATCCAACTCGTCGAGATGCACGTCATTAATGGTGCCCAGTGCTTCGCCAATATCGCCGTCGTTGGCTCTCTCCTGCCAATTCTCCAGCATCTCGCTAATCTCGGAATAGAGCGCCAGCACCGGCTCAACGGCAACACCGGTTTGAAACTGAATTTCGCTAATGGCGCGCTGGTTGGTGGGGTCGGCGATGGCCAAAAATAGACGATTGCCGCGCAGCATCAGCGGCAGGGTTTGGTGCTTTTTCAGCAGTTTAATATCGACGAAGTCCCGCGGGAATGTGTCTGGGTTGTGCTGTTTCAGGTCGTAGAGCGGAATGCCAAACTCTTTGGCCGCTGTCTTACCTATTTGTGCGGGAGAGAGCAGGTTTTTTTCACAGAGATACTGCACTAGGGAGATATTTTTGGTTTTTGCAGTGGTATTCGCCTCTTCCATAATGCTGGCTGCAATCAGCTGATCGTCTACCAGTCGCTTGGGCAGCCCATGCAAAACAACGTGCGCCATATTCATAAGAGTACCTTCATCAGCCGTTCCATTTCTGACGCCCTTTTGCGAAAGCGCCGCAGATATTTTTTGTGATGACCAGTTTACTGACCGATGCTTATCCATGCTGTGAAGAACCCCTCAGAATAAAACCTGCAGTGTGACCATGTCCGCACCCTATTTAAAAACAGTCGGCACTAAATTAGTTGGCACTTAATTAGTGCACGGCCGTGTTTGTTTTGTGGGTTGCTGAGCGTGTCAGCTGACAGGTTTTATAGTTATGTTTTTATGAATAGTTTTTAAAAGCGTAGACGAAAAATTCCATCAAGGAGGAGCATGTCTAAAAAGCATGCCACTGACAAAAAATGTCACTTAGTGACTCTGCAGGCGATAAAGCCAACCTAAAACGTCGATTGGGCAGAGGTTTAAAACGCGAAAAATAGTCGTAATACATTGAAAAATATAGGGAATTAGTTTTTGGCACGGTCATTGCATTTCCCTGAAGCGTGCAAAACTGATTTTGCCGGTTAACTGGATTTACGATTTTTAATTACTGGAGAAACACAATGGATATGAAGAGAAAGCAAACGGGTTTTACCATGATCGAATTAATGATTGTTGTGGCGATTATTGGTATTTTGGCGGCGGTGGCATTGCCGGCTTATCAAGATTACACGATTCGAGCGCGTGTTACCGAAGGGCTTAGTTTGGCTCAGTCTGCAAAGCTTGCTGTTAGTGAAACAACAATTACTAACAATGCTTTACCAGCAGACCAAGCTGCCACGGGCTACACATCTCCAGCTGCCGCCGCTAATGTGACCAGTGTAGCTGTTGCTGGTGATGGTACCGCTGGGATTACTATTACGTACACTGCCGCTGCGGGGAACGGCACAATAATCATGGTTCCTACTTTGACTGCCAATGGCGATGTGACATGGACCTGTACAGGCGGAGATTTGCCTGACAAGTACAGACCTTCAAATTGCAGATAAGCTTGAATTTTTGCAAAAAAGGCTCCCTCGGGAGCCTTTTTTTATTACCTCAACAGTTCCTCAAGCCCCCTTACTCACCAAGCATTCGCATCGATAAATCCACCGCACGAATATGCTTGGTTAAGCTCCCCGATGAAATAAAGTTAATGGCGGCATGACTGTAGGCGCGCAGTTTTTCCTCGGTAATATCGCCGGAGACTTCAATTTTGGTATCGCCTAATTCAATCGTTGAGAGCGCTTCGATATCGGCGGGCGAGAAATTGTCCAGCATGACCACATCGGCTTTTGCCTGCAGCGCTTGATGCAGTTGGTCGATATTTTCCACCTCCACTTCAACGGCTTTTTGCGGTGCAATTTCACGGGCGGTGGCTATGGCACTGGCTATGCTGCCGCAGGCGGCAATATGATTTTCTTTAATTAAAAACGCGTCGTACAGGCCAATGCGGTGGTTGTGACAGCCGCCAACGGTGACCGCGTATTTCTGTGCCAAGCGCAGGCCGGGTATGGTTTTGCGGGTGTCGAGAATCTTAATTGAGCTGTCGGGAACCACCGAGGCGTAGTGGTGCGCGGCGGTGGCGGTGGCTGAGAGGGTTTGCAAAAAGTTGAGGGCGACGCGCTCGCCGGTCAGCAGTGTTCGCGCATTGCCGCTGAGGGTAAAGAGCGTCTGATTGGCGTTAACCTTGTCACCTTCGGCCACGTGCCATTCGAGGGTTGTTGTATTGTCGAGCTGACGGAACACTTCATCAACCCACGGGCGGCCGCAGACTATGGCTTCTTCGCGGGTAATCACCACGGCGCGGGCGGTTTTTTCAGCGGGTATTAGCTGTGCGGTGATGTCGCCGCTGCCGATATCTTCTTGCAGTGCGCGGGCGACGCAGTGAGGAATATCGCGAAAGGTTTCTGCGGATAAGGTGACGTTTGCCATAGAAGTCTCGAGGTGCGTTGGGCTGGGTTACAGGGCCGATTTTGTCTGGTCGAAAGTATAGCAGGAGTGTTTGAGCCCATGGCAGGATTGATTGCGCGGAGTTTTTTCTGATGGTTAGTTTTAATTCGGGAAAGACCTCCTATACTTCATGAGAATACATGTGAACCAGTTCTCACTTAAACTGCCAGCGGCACTTGTATGAGTCGTGAAAAAGTATTGGTAGAGTTGTGCGAGGGACTTATGCCACAAGGTTGGCACAATTAATGATCAAAGGATCGGAACAATTACACGACAAGCTCGCAGTGGCGTTGGGCCAGACATGCCAACAGCATCTTTCCGACGCGTTCAAAAAATTCTTCCAACTGGCGGCTAGCCAGCTTCCCGCGATGGCCATGACGGCCAAAAGCAATCGTCTGCAGACCCTGTTTTATGACGCTCAACGTGTGCTGCGCAGTCAGCGGGCGGTTATTGAGAGTGCGGCGATTCAGTCGACGCAGCAGCATGTTTTTACTGCCTTTAATAAACCTGTGAACAGAGAGATCGAGGATTACGGCGCTGAATCGCCGTCAATCCTGAAAGCGCGGTCGCTTGAAAAACGTGACGGCGACAACCTGAAGTTGGTCGATGATGACGACTTGGAGATGATGATTGCGCTGGATAATTGCTCGAGCCGTGTGCGTGAGCAGTTAAAAGCGGATCTCTACCAACTGGAGGGCCGTTTTCAGTCGTTAGTGGGAACCAAGGTGTCGATCAAAACACTGCCGCTGTCGCCTGATGCGCTGCTGGAGGGGTTTGTCACTGCAATTGCGCCTCATATCGCCGCGACCGATGTGCAGCTCACGCTGGTCGGTTTGTTTGATCAAGCCTTTGTCGCGACCTCCTACGGGCAAATGCTCGCCGCTGCTAACCAATTGCTCGATGATGCCGGTGTGATGGTCGCCGAGAATCCCGATAAATTAGACGGTAAAAAACGCCCTCGCTCCGCTGTGAACGATGAGCCGGCAGAGTATGAGTACGACCAAGCGAATGGTGGCCCAATGCAGCCTTCGCGTGTTCAAACACAGCTGCTGACGAGAATCGCCTCGCTGCTCGAAAACACTGACTATGAGAGTGCCGCGAGCAGCAGTGCGACGATGCGTTCTCCTTTAGACAAAGCGTCCGCGCCACACAACAGCGCCCCTGAACAGGGAAAAAGAGCCAACGCAGCGCCAACCGACACGGGCACAGAGCCTGATCATCGCGACGGTCGCGCCTGTTTAGATCGAACGCAATTATTTGACGAAATTAATACCCAGTTCCATAAACTCTTGGCCCGCGGCCCGCAGTTGGCCAGTCATGGGCAATTGACCCGTGAACTCGCAGCCATGCTAAACCACTCCGATGCCGGGCACTCGCGCGGTCGTTTGCACCGCAATGACCAGAGCGTGTTTCAGGTGGTGGGCAATGCCTTTGCCCAGTTTGGCGCCGCTGCGGCGCTTGCGCCCGAGGTGCAGCAGGTGATTAATCGCTGTGAAGTGCCCATGCTCAAGCTGGCGCTGAAAAAGCCATTAGTGTTGGAGCAGGAGAGCCATCCTATTCGCAGGCTGTTTAATGAGATGGCCAAGTACGCGATTGGCCTGGAGCAGGGCGATTGTGAGGACAATAAAATTTATCAGCAGATGCTGAAAATGTCTGAGTCAATGCTTGAGGATGGTTTTGGTGAACAGGATGTGCCGCGCCTGCTGAGTGAATTTATGGCGCTGATTGATCGCGATCGGCAGGTGACCTCGATGTTGGAGGAGCGCGAGATTGAGAAGGTTTCTGCTCAGGAAAAGGTGAATTGGGCGCGAACCCGTGTTGAAGAGGAAATTACCAAGCGCTTGCTGGGCAAGCATGTGCCCGAATTTGTCGTCGAATTTGTTCAGCGCAACTGGTGCATGGTGTTGCACATTGCCCACTTGCGCTCGGGCGAAGGGGGTGCGGACTGGATCGCAGCGCTGGTGATATTGGATCGGTTGATCGATCTCGCGCAGTGTGATGTCAGCGATGGGGATTGGCATGCGCGGCACGATTTGCTCACTCAAATTAAGACTCGCTTGACGCATATTTCCACCGATCTGGCGCAGCGCTCGCTGCAGCTACAGCAACTCAAACAGGCGCTCGGTGTCGATCGCCCGCTCCAGCCACTGTCGGAAGCGGGGGTGGCGACGATCTCCCCCATCAATCCTGCTATGAGGTCGAGACAGGAGCGTCACCCAGCGCGGCTGGCAGAGGAAAAGGCTGTTGCGGAAGTGAAGCGGGTGCTGGTGTCAGCGATAAAACTGCAGTTGCCCGGACACAATATCGCCGAGTCACTGCGCGATGCAGAGAGTCTTGATAGCGAGTCTCAACAGTGTTTGCGCGGGCTGCAAAAAGGTTGCTGGATTGAATTGGGCGGTGATATAAAGGCGCATAAGCGTGGCAAGTTGGCGGGGATTGTTGGGCCGTCGTGGAAGTATGTGTTTGTCGACCACAAGGGCAAGCTGATTGCTGAGCGCGATCGTGCTAGGCTGGCGCTGGATATTATGCAGGGCAAAGTCACGGTGTTGGACAATTCCCATCTTTTCGATAAAGCCATTAAACAGGCAATTACTCAGATAAAAGGCTTGCCTGTTGCGAGCTGATAGGCCGCTCAAATGCACATTAATAACGGTTGGTTGACGCTTGCAGAGCGTATTTTGTCGCCCAATATTGACGACCGCCCCGAGGGCACTGCGATTGATTTATTGGTGATTCACAATATCAGTTTGCCGCCTAACCAGTTTGGCGGTGGTCATATCGCCGAGCTATTCACTAATTGTTTAAATCCTGCTGCCGATGATTACTTTGCGGAAATTTGCGGTTTAAAAGTGTCTGCTCATTTACTCATAGATCGTCTGGGTGCCATTACACAATTTGCACCGTTTACTCAGCGCGCGTGGCATGCGGGAGTGTCGCAGTTTTCTGGCCGCGAGCGCTGCAACGATTTTTCCATTGGCATTGAGTTGGAGGGTGCCGACCATATTCCGTACACCGACCGTCAATATGACGTGTTGGCTGCAGTCACTAAAGCGTTGCAGACGGAGTACCCCAATCTCCAAAACGATAAAATCGTCGGGCACAGCGATATTGCGCCGGGCCGCAAGACAGATCCGGGCGAGGCATTTGATTGGGCTCGCTATAAAAAGATGCTCGATTAAGCGGGCTAAAATCCTTTACCATTGAGTCAGCGTCTAACGTAAAACGAATCATTTTTTGGGGTGTGCGGTGAGTTTTCTAATAGTTCTACTGGCGATTGTTGTGCTTGAAAGTAATGGCCAGCTGCCTTTTTTACAGCGCGATCAGTGGCTGCGGCAATGGCATGACCAACTGGTTGGCGTGTCTGTCTTGCGCGATTCTGCCACGCTGAGACTGGCTCTGTTTGTGATTGCACCAGTGGCACTCTTGGTTTTCATTGTTGTGCAGCTGAGAAGCCACGAGTATGGACTGTTGCTGTTTGTCGTAGATTTGCTGGTTTTGCTCTACAGCTTTGGCCGCGGCGATCTCAAAGCCCAAATGGCCACTCTCGATGCCGATATTGCGCGAGACGATTTGCAGGCAGCATTTCACGATGCGGCGGTGTTTAACCTCGGCCACAGGGCGAGTTCTGCTGTGACCTCTGACGCTTTATTTGATGAGCTGACGCGCTCATTGCCCTACCGTATTTTTGAACGCACTTTTGCCCCGCTGTTTTTGTTCTTTTTCTTCGGCGCCCCGGCTGCGCTGGCCTACCGCTTGCTCGCACTTCATGGCGACATGGAGCTTGACCAAGACCCTGCAGAAACGGCTGACCCTGCGCCCAATACTGCAAACAAGATACTCTGGTTTTTTGAATGGCTTCCCTCCCGAGCGCTGGCGTTCACGCTGGGATTAATGGGTAATTTTTCGCACACTGCCACACGCTTGCAAGAGCAGTTATTTTCCACCGAAACCAGCACAGCCGATCTGCTGCAGCAGTGTTTTTATGGTGCGTTGGGTGGCGTTGAAAATGTGTCTGACAGCGATCTTGTTCCCCAGATGCGGGCGCTGTTTACCCGCGGCATTATGGCGTGGCTGGTGGTGATTGCGATTTTAGTGCTGGTCAGCTGATAGCGAGGGTTTGGCGCCATTCCACGGCGCGACTTTCAGCAGCAGCACCATGCCTGGCACGGCAAGTGCGGTGCACAGATAAAAGAAATTTTCCCAGCCCGTTGTCTCAACAATCACCCCTGTGATGGAACTGGCGACGGTGCGCGGCACGGCCGTAATCGCGGTAAATAGCGCCAGTTGGGTGGCGGCATAGGCGGGGTGTGTGGTGCGCGCCATATAGGCGACAAACGCTGCCGTGCCAAGGCCGACGCCAAGATATTCAAAGCTGATCACCAGTGCCAGCAGCCACAATCCTTCGCCAACATTTGCGAGTAGCGCAAAGCCGAGAATTGAGACAATCTGCACCAAGCCAAACAGCCATAATGCACGGTTGATGCCTATTCTGAGCATCAGTAAACCGCCGACAATGCCCCCAAAAATCATCGGCCAGAGAGCGGCGTGTTTAGCGATTAAGCCAATCTCGGTCTTGCTAAACCCCAGGTCGAGGTAAAAGGGTGTCGCCAGCGCGGTGGCCATGCTGTCGCCGAGTTTGTAGAGCAGCATAAAAAGTAAAATGGCGAGGCCTTGGCGCGTGCCTTGGCGAGAAAAGAACTCTTTAAACGGTTCTGTGACGGCAGCTTTTAAGGTGCTGGGCTGCCGTTTATCGACGGCAGGCTCGCCAATACTAAGGGTTAAGGCGATGCCGACCAGCATAAATGCGGCGGTAATGATAAACACCTGATGCCAGGGCAGGCTGTCGGCCAGGATCAGAGATAGTGAGCCGGGCACAAGGCCCGCTATCCGGTATGCGTTGACGTGGATTGAGCTGCCGAGGCCGAGTTCATGGTCGGGCAGTAGTTGTCGGCGGTAAGCGTCCAGCACAATATCTTGGGTGGCGCTGAGAAAGGCGATGATGAGGCAGAGCCAGGCGATGGCCCAGATCTCGCTGGCGGCATTAAAAAAGCCCAGCGCTGCAATGGCGGCCAGCAGCAGTATTTGAGTGCCCAGCATCCAACCGCGGCGCAATCCCGGACGATAGCCTGCGAGGGAGAGCGGAAAGCGGTCAAGCAGCGGCGACCAGAGAAATTTCCAGGTGTAGGGCAGCCCAATAAGGGCGAAAAAGCCAATTTCTTTGAGACCGACCCCCTCTGACCGCAGCCATGCCGGAACCAGTGACACCAGCACATACAGCGGCATGCCAGAGGCCAAGCCGGTAAAAATACAGATCAACATACGGCGGTTTAAGACGGCCTGTTTAAACGTTACTGGGCCCATGAAATTCCTTCTCTGGTTGCTGGCAGGGTTACCCGTGCCATTGAAATTGTTTGAGGTTAATGCGGTTGTTGATGACGTCAATGCCCTCGTCTTGTAAGCGCTTTTTTTGCACCTTAAAGCTTGGGCTATCCTCACTGAGACTTATTTTTCCCGCCGCATTAATCACCCTATGCCACGGCAATTGCGTATCGTCTGGCAGCTTGCTGAGGACTTGCCCGACCAGTCGTGCGGCCCTCGGCAGCGCTGCGAGCTCTGCAATTTGGCCGTAGGTTGCGACCTTGCCGGCGGGTATTGCTGCTAGGGCACTGTAGATGCGCTGTTCGTTTGTCTGCCACTCGCTCAAGGCTGTTGTCTGCCCTTTGCTCTGGGTTGTCGCTGCCCCTTGGCTCTTAGTCATAAACGATAAATTAGCGCGCCTATTTTTCATCGCTCAAGCCTACGCTATTCACGTGCATGTTGAAATAGATGAAATGGCCCCAATGTACTAGGAACTGTTAAAAAAAGAAGAGACTGTTTTGCACGCTTTATTTCTGATTTTTGTGCTGGTACCTGTCGCCGAGATGTGGCTGCTGATCACTGTGGGTAACCATCTGGGTGCGCTGCCAACCATTGGCTTGGTGCTACTAACAGCCTTTATTGGGGTGAATTTACTGCGTGAGCAGGGCTTTGAAACCCTATGGCGCGGGCGCCGCAAGCTGGCAGAAGGGCAGTTGCCTGCGCAAGAGATGGCTGAGGGAATTATTCTTGCGGTCTCTGGCGCGCTGTTGCTGACGCCGGGGTTTGTCACCGATGCGGTCGGCTTTGCTGGTCTGATTCCCCCAATTCGACGCGCTGTCGCAGTCGCGCTGCTCAGTCGTATGGTGGTGGCTGGCGTCAATACCGGTTCACCAATGGGTGCTCGTCGTCAGCAGGGCGATATTATTGACGGTGAATCTTGGGATGCGTCCGAGCACAAAAAATCACCCGACGATGAAATAAAAAAATTATAAAAAAACTACCATAGTCCCTTGAAAATGATTTGTCGCGCCACAATATGTACGGCAATTGCGGCATTCCGCAATCACAACAACTGTCTGTTATTAAGAGATAGATCAACTGTAAACAGGAGAGTCAAAATATGAAAATTCGTCCATTACACGACCGAGTCATCGTTCGTCGCGAGGAAGAGGAAGCGAAAACTGCTGGTGGCATTTTGTTGCCGGGCTCAGCTCAAGAGAAGCCACACCGAGGCGTAGTGGTTGCCGTTGGTAGTGGCCGCGTTTTGGATAACGGCGATGTTCGCCCTGTCGACGTAAAAGTTGGCGACAAAGTTGTGTTCGGTAAGTATGCCGGACAAGACACTATTGATGTTGACGGCGAAGAGCTGATTATTCTCAGCGAGTCCGACATCAAGGCTGTTGTTGAAGCTTAATTCGACGCTAAGCGTTGAAAAAGTATCAGTGAATTTTTGTTATAACCGATTTACGAAAGGAAATTATCATGTCAGCGAAAGAAGTTAAATTTGGCAGCACGGCCCGTCAAAGCATGTTGGACGGCGTCAATATTCTCGCCAACGCAGTAAAAGTTACACTCGGACCAAAAGGTCGCAACGTTGTTTTAGATAAAGCTTACGGCGCACCTACTGTCACTAAAGATGGTGTCTCTGTTGCCAAAGAGATCGAGCTGAAAGACAAGTTCGAAAACATGGGCGCGCAGATGCTGAAAGAAGTTGCATCAAAAGCGTCTGACGAAGCCGGTGACGGCACCACAACTGCAACTGTATTGGCTCAGGCAATTATTACTGAAGGCCTCAAGTCAGTGGCTGCAGGCATGAACCCAATGGATCTCAAGCGCGGGATCGACAAAGCAGTGATTGCTGCTGTTGCCGAAATTGCTGCTTTGGCCAAGCCTTGTTCAGAGTCAAAAGAAGTGGCTCAGGTAGGTACTATCTCTGCTAACAGCGATGCGCACATTGGCGACATCATTGCTGAAGCCATGGATAAAGTGGGCAAAGAAGGCGTTATTACTGTTGAAGAAGGTTCTGGTTTGGAAAATGAACTGGATATCGTTGAGGGTATGCAGTTTGACCGCGGTTACCTGTCTCCCTACTTCATCAACAACCAAGAGAGCATGAGCGCAGAACAAGACCAACCTTACATTCTGCTGGTTGATAAGAAGATTTCAAACATTCGTGAGCTGTTGCCGCTGCTCGAAGCTGTTGCTAAGTCTGGCAAGCCACTGATGATTATTGCAGAAGACGTTGAAGGCGAAGCATTGGCGACTCTGGTGGTTAACAACCTGCGCGGTATTGTTAAAGTTGCTGCCTGTAAGGCGCCAGGCTTTGGCGATCGTCGCAAAGCAATGTTGGAAGATATCGCTACACTGACTGGCGGTACTGTGATCTCTGAGGAAGTTGGTTTGGATCTTGAAACAGCGACCCTTGAGCACCTCGGTACAGCCAAGCGCATTACCATGACCAAAGAAGCCACCACTATTGTAGACGGTGCTGGTGATCACGCCGCTATCGCTGCTCGCGTTAAGCAGATTCGCGCGCAGATCGAAGACACCAACTCTGACTACGACCGCGAGAAGCTACAAGAGCGTGTTGCTAAATTGGCCGGTGGTGTTGCCGTGATCAAAGTGGGCGCAACCACTGAGATGGAAATGAAAGAGAAGAAAGCCCGTGTTGAAGATGCTCTGCATGCAACCCGTGCTGCCGTTGAAGAAGGCGTGGTCCCCGGCGGTGGTGTTGCTCTGGTTCGTGTTCTGCAAAAGATCAAGCACCTCAAAGGCGACAACGACGATCAAACCGTAGGCATTGGTATCGCCTTGCGCGCCATGGAAGCGCCACTGCGTCAAATCGTTGAAAATGCTGGTGGTGAAGGCTCAGTTGTTGTTGATAAAGTGAAGAGCGGCGAAGGTAACTTCGGTTACAACGCAGCGACGAGCGAATACGGCGACATGATTGAAATGGGTATTCTTGACCCCGCTAAAGTGGCGCGTACTGCGCTGCAAGCTGCGGCATCGATTGCCGGTCTTATGATCACCACTGAAGCTATGGTTGCTGATGCACCTAGCGACGCAGGTGGTGCTCCAGATATGGGCGGCATGGGTGGTATGGGCGGCATGGGTGGTATGGGCGGCATGATGTAATTCGGTTTGCCCAAACCGCAACGCTGTATCAAAGCCCCGCACATTGTTGCGGGGCTTTTTTTTGCCTGCTTGGGCGATTTTTGCCCCGCGCAACCAAAAATAACACTGAAAATAGGCGATTGCAGCGCAAAGGTGATTGCTATTTGAGGTCTATTGCCGAACAATTGCCACCGATTACAATAATCGCTCTCAAAAGTGATATTCATTAACAGGGTAAAAAAAGGAGTCTGCTATGACCGTCGAATTTATTAATTTCTTAGTCCGTTGGGGCCATCTGCTATTCGGGATCACCTGGATCGGCATGCTGTATTATTTTAACTTCGTTCAGGGTGGCTACTTCAAAGAAGCGACCGCAGAAGCTTTGTCTGATGCGAAAGCCAAGTTAGCACCGAGTGCGCTTTGGTGGTTCCGTTGGGGTGCAATGTTCACCTTTATCACGGGTCTCTATTTACTCCACGTTGTCACTAGCAACAGCCAGCTAAACAACTACATTATTGTTGGCGCTGTGATGGGTACTTTGATGTTCCTCAACGTGTGGATCGTTATTTGGCCAAACCAGAAAATTGCGTTGGGCATTGTGGCTGAAGGCGACAAAGCCGCCGCAGGTGCCAAAGCACTGCTAGCCTCGCGCACCAACACATTGTTCTCTGCGCCTATGGCTCTGGGCATGTTGGCAGGTCCACACTACGCAGGTGCCGGTTACGGCACAACAGTTGGCGGCAACGGCTTGATCGTGATGCTGGTGATTGTTGCACTGCTGGAAGTGAATGCCTTGGTTGGCAAGCAAGGGCCAATGACAACGGTTAAGGGCGTTATTCACGCGAGCTTGGGTTTGACCGCTGTTATGGTTGGCGCACTTAACTTGTTATAAGTGAAGCGACCTGCACTCGGTGCGTATCTTGCGCACCGAGCAGTGTTTTAAACAGTTCTATTAAAAAGCCGACTTTCAGTCGGCTTTTTTTTGCCTGCGAGGGTCTGATTGCCTAAGCTGCTTAATTAGCAGCGCAATAAATATCTTTGGCAGGCGGATGAAGCTGCTGGTCAAAGTGCGTATAATGCGCCCCATTGTTTTTTCCCAGTCCACAGGATTTTAAAATGACTTCGGATAACCACCGTATCAATCCAATAGTGCCAGAGCGTGATGATATGATCGGTCGCTCATCTGGCTCAACAGCGTCTAGCAAGAGCTCATCGTCGAAAAGTAGCGGTTCAAAGTACGACGGCGGTTCGTCGGGGGGTGGTTCCTCTGGTGGTTCGAGCAATGGTGGCGGCTCGAATAAACTGACTTTACTGCTTTTACTTTGTGTGATCGGTGGCGGCGCGTTTGCGTGGTTCCAGTTCGATGCACTGTCGAAAAACCATGCCGAGTTGCAACAGCGTTTTAATGCCTTGGAATCGCGCTTAAGCAGCACTGATGCGTCCGTAAGTCAGTCTGGAGCCGCTCTGCAGCTAAAGATTAGCAAGCAGGCTGAAGAGCTCGACAAACACTGGAGTGAAATCAAAAAGCTCTGGGGTGTGACTAACGACATCAATAAAAATAAGATCGAAACCAACAAAAAAGATATCGCCTTTCTGAGCGGCAAGCGCGCAGCGCTGGAAAAACAAGTGGCGGACATTAGCGTACGCGTCGATAAAGATGCTCGCAGTCTGACTAATTTGAGTGGTAATTATCTGGCCATTTCGGCGGATATCGACGCGATCAATACTGAGTCACGCAAGCTGACCGATAAAGTCTCAGGCGTGCAGTCTGGATTAACCAATATCGACCGACAGATCAAAAGTCAGGCCGAGGCCATTGCCTCCATGGATGCATTCCGTCGCCAGATCAATCAAAAAATATACGATCTCGAAAGCAAGCTCGGTATTTCAGGGTCCCCCATTAGCCAATAAGCCAGAAGAAAAGAGTCTTACCGATGACCATTATTCGCCAAGATGATCTGATTCAGAGCGTTGCAGATGCACTGCAATACATCTCTTACTACCATCCCGTTGATTTTATTCAAGCGGTGAAGCAAGCCTATGATCGCGAAGAGTCCAAGGCTGCAAAAGATGCAATGGCGCAGATATTGGTCAACTCGCGCATGTGTGCAATGGGCCATCGCCCTATTTGTCAGGACACCGGTATCGTAACGGTCTTTGTGCGTGTGGGTATGGATGTGCAGTGGCAGGGCGACATGAGCCTGACCGATATGGTTAACGAAGGTGTGCGCCGCGCCTACAAAGACCCCGACAATATTCTTCGCGCCTCAATTTTGGCCGACCCCGATGGTGAGCGCAAAAATACCGGTGACAACACGCCAGCAGTGATTCATTACGACATCGTGCCGGGCAATACCGTGTCGATTGATGTCGCAGCCAAAGGTGGCGGGTCAGAGGCAAAATCGAAATTCGCCATGCTCAACCCATCCGACTCAATCGTCGACTGGGTATTGAAAATGGTGCCCACCATGGGCGCTGGTTGGTGTCCGCCCGGAATTCTAGGCATTGGTATCGGCGGCACAGCGGAAAAAGCCATGCTGATGGCGAAAGAGTCCCTGCTTGAGCACATCGACATTCAAGAATTAAAGGCTAAGGGCGCTTCCAACCGCAAAGAAGAGCTGCGTCTAGAACTGTTCGACAAGGTCAATGCACTAGGCATTGGCGCACAGGGTCTCGGCGGTCTGACCACAGTGCTCGACATCAAGATCAAGGATTATCCGTCTCACGCCGCCAACAAAGCGGTGGCGATTATCCCCAACTGTGCGGCAACCCGTCACGCCCACTTTGTCCTAGATGGCTCTGGCCCCGTGAAGCTTGATCCGCCTAACCTAGAAGATTGGCCGGATATTACGTGGGAAGCAGACGAGTCTGTGCGCCGCGTGAATCTGGATATGGTTACGCGCCACGATATCGCTGCATGGAAGCCAGGTGACACATTGTTGCTGTCGGGCAAGATGCTCACGGGTCGCGACGCCGCCCATAAAAAGATGACCGATATTCTCGCTCGCGGTGAAAAACTGCCCGTCGACTTAACCGATCGGTTTATTTACTACGTTGGCCCCGTGGACCCGATTGGCGATGAAGTGGTGGGCCCAGCAGGCCCTACAACCGCCACGCGGATGGATAAGTTCACTCGCACCATGCTCGAGGAAACTGGACTGATGGGGATGATCGGTAAAGCCGAGCGCGGTCAGTTGGGTATTGACGCGATCAGAGACAGTCAGGCCGTTTATTTAATCGCCGTTGGCGGCGCAGCTTATTTAGTCTCAAAAGCGATTACCCATTCTCGCGTTGTCGCCTTTCCAGAACTTGGAATGGAAGCGATCTACGAGTTTGAAGTAAAGGACATGCCCGTCACTGTTGCGGTGGATACCAAGGGTGAATCTGTTCACCGCATTGGTCCGCATATCTGGCAGGCAAAAATAGAGGAAAAAACCCTAAAGTTGGACTAGATTTAGGGGGGCAGAAAAAGCCAATGGAAGGTTTTTTTTGTGCTTAAGAGTAGCTAACACTGCTCGTCTAGTTGTTTTAAACTGTAACTGTTGTGCCGACTCCTCGGGGGGAGCATTATTTTTCTACAAGGAAAAGTCATTATGAAATGCGTAAATTTAGTAATTGGTGCCATCGCTTTTGCCGTCGCAGGGGTTTCTGCCGCTAACGATGAATGGTACATGGGTGTTACCGCGGGTCACTACACGATGGACAGTGAAAGATCGATCAGCGATAACTATAAGTCTGCCACCGCAGGTCTCCAGGTGGGTCGCTATTTCGGTGACCGCGCCGCGTTTGAGCTGGGTTATGGCGCTAACGTTGGTCACGATGACGTGGATGTTATCTCTCTGAATACTTTGGTTTGGTTCGGTGAAGAAGATGCTGCCTCTTGGCGTCCCTACATGCTTTTGGGCATGAACCAGTATGATTTTGACGATGCCAGCAATTTGGTTATTGGTCACGATGATCGCTCTAACCAAATTATGTTAGGTCTGGGTGTGGGTACACGCTTCAAAGGCGATTTGGAATTCCGTGCCGATATTCGCGGCATGGCCGGCGCTGGCGATAACGACGGCGAAGACGTTGGTTTTCAGTTGTCGTTAAACAAAGTGTTTGGCGCCAAAGCACCCGCGCCAGCCCCTGTCGCAGCACCAGTGGTTGAACAGGCGCCAGAACCCGCGCCCGTTGCTGAGCCAGAAGTACGCACTATCACCGTTCGTTTGAATGTTGAGTTTGAATTTAACAAAGACACCGTTCTTGCGGTCTATGGCGATCAGTTAGAAGCAATTGCTGCTGCCATGAAAGCACATGACGATATCGACCTCGTATTGGAAGGTCACACTGATAGCGTTGGCTCTGACAAGTACAACATGAGTCTTTCAGACCGTCGTGCGAAAGCAGTAAAAGCTAAGTTAGTAGCTGATTACGGCATTCCCGCTGAGCGTGTTTCAGCAGTTGGTTACGGTGAGAGCCGTCCGATTGACACCAATGACACCGACGAAGGCCGCGCGCGCAACCGCCGTGTGGTTGGAGAGATGTCATTCTCTGAGGTCTTTGCCTACTAATCTTGACTCACCTTTAGTTTGCAAGCACTATCTAAAACGGCGCCCACAAAGCGCCGTTTTTTTATGGCTTCGATTAACGATTGCAGAGGGCGTGGCAAGTGAAAGAGACATTCTATTGGCATGACTACGAAACCTTTGGGGTGGATCCGTCGGTCGATCGACCGAGCCAATTTGCCGGTTTGCGCACAGACTTTGATCTCAATCCGATCGGCGATCCCCTTGTTATTTACTGCCAGCCACACATCGATATTTTACCTGCGCCACAGGCTTGCCTAATCACCGGAATCACCCCACAGCTAGCGCAGCGCAAAGGACTGCCAGAGCCGGAGTTTATGCGCGCAATTCACGAGCAGCTATCCCAGCCCGGCACCTGTGGTGTGGGCTACAACAGTATTCGCTTCGATGACGAAGTGACACGCTACGGCCTGTACCGCAATTTTTACGATCCGTATCAGCGCGAATGGAAAAACGGAAACTCGCGCTGGGATATTATTGATATGTTGCGCCTCACCAGAGCGCTGCGCCCCGAGGGTATTGAATGGCCCGACCATGAACCCGGCCGGCCAAGTTTTAAACTGGAAGATTTAACTGCAGCGAATGGCCTGCTACATGAGGCTGCTCACGACGCACTGTCTGATGTGGTCGCGACCATTGCCATGGCCAAGTTAGTCAAAGAGAAACAGCCGCGGCTATTTGATTATGTGCTGCAGAACCGCGGCAAACAGGCCATTGCAGCCATGCTTAACGTGAGAGAGCGCAAGCCCTTTTTTCATATCTCAGGCATGTTAAACAAGGCCAATCTCTACGGTGCCCTGATGATGCCGCTGGCCAAACACCCGACGAATAACAATGGCATTATCTGCGTTGATTTATCCACAGACCCGCGCGCACTCATCGAGCTTGATTGGCAGGAGATTCAACACAGAGTATTCACGGCGGCAGACCAACTGCCTGAGTCGGTGGAGAGGATTCCATTGAAAGTGGTACATATCAATAAAGCACCCGTGGTCACCACACACAAGCTAGTCGATGCAGCGGCTGCGAAGCGCTTAAATATTGACCTTGAGCGCTGTGACAGGCACTGGCAGCAACTTCAGGCAGTCGATTTAAGCAGTAAAATGCAGAGCGTCTTTGCCGAAACAACCTACCCACCGAGACCTGAGGCGGAACAGCAGCTCTATGCGGGCTTTTTGCCGGATACCGACCGCAGCCTTCTGGAAGAGGTGCGCAATGCCAGAGCGGACGATTTTGCCGCGCGGCGCTTCTATTTTGCTGACGAACGCTACAATCGGTTGCTGTTTAGCTATCGCGCCCGCTATTTTCCCGCATCGCTAACTGCCGAAGAACAGCAAACCTGGCGCGAGGCCTGTCGCTGGCGCCTGACCAACGAGGCGTCTGGGTATCTCACCCTAGAGAGAAACACCCGCGAGTTACAGGGGTTGTTAGCCGATGAGAGCTTGTCGGAAAAGAAGCGCGAGGTATTGCTGGCGCTCCAGCAGTGGAGTGCTCAGGTTGCCGAACAGTTTTCACTCGACCATTCGCCAATTGAGAACAACAGTCAAACAGGCTAGAATCCGCCAACTCAACTGCCCTCGAGGTACCGCGTGAACTTTACTGGCGCGCATATTTTATCCATCAGCCAATTTCAACGCAGCGATGTTGAGTATCTCTTCACCGTAGCCAATCAAATGGAGCCCTACGCCTTGCGCAAACGGGTGACTCGCGTGCTCGAAGGCGCGATTCTCGGCAATATGTTTTTTGAACCCAGCACTCGCACCAGAGTGAGTTTCGGCTCTGCGTTTAACCTCTTGGGCGGCGAAGTGCGCGAGACTGCAGGTTTTGAGAGTTCTGCACTGGTAAAGGGCGAGTCGCTGCAAGATACCGCTCGGGTATTATCTGGTTTTAGCGATGTTATCTGTATGCGTCATCCGCAAGCAGGCTCAGTGGCAGACTTTGCCTCAGCCAGCCGCGTGCCAGTGATGAACGGTGGCGACGGCGCCAATGAGCATCCGACACAGGCGCTGCTCGATCTCTATACTATCGCCAGAGAGCTGAAAGGCAAAGGCCGCGGCATTGATGGGCTGCGCATTGCCATGATTGGTGATCTGCGCCATGGCCGCACAGTGCACTCGCTAAGTAAATTACTCTGCCTGTACAGCAACATTCAGGTGATTTTGATATCACCCCGTGAATTGGCCTTGCCTGAGGATATTGTTGAGCAGATGCGCGCAGCAGGACTCGCTGTCACGGTCTCTGAGGAGTTGAACAGCAGCATTGCCAATGTCGATATTGTCTACTCAACCCGTATTCAGGAAGAGCGCTTCACAACGAAAGAAGAAGCGGACCTCTACCGTGGGAAATTTCGGTTGAATCAGGCCATCTACACTCAGTATTGCGAACCCAACACGGTTATTATGCACCCGCTGCCGAGGGATTCGCGCAGCGATGCCAATGAACTCGACAGCGATCTCGACAGTAATCCCAATCTCGCCATTTTCCGTCAAACAGACAACGGACTGTTGATTCGCATGGCCTTGTTTGCGTTGGTTTTAGATGTGGTTGGCAAGGTTGATCAGTATTCCCACGACGTGCGTTGGTATAATTCGCGCCAAAATTAAAATAATAAATAGACGGTCGCAGTGTTTCTCGCGGCGAGTTTCCTGTATCTACAGGCTTTACGGTTGTTTCGAATAGCGCGTGACCAAGCCGTTTTTTGAGGTTGTAATGACTGAATTTGATGATATCCGCCCCTACCATGACGCCGAAGTGCCGACGGTACTCGCTCGGTTAATTGCGGACAACGAGTTCCTCGATTTGTTGATTGGCCACCGAGCGCCGGTCTTGGTGAAGCTGTGTCCCTGGTTGCTGCGCCCGTTTTTGCGCCGAGCGCTGCGCAAAGGCACCGCGCACATCAAAACGGTCAGTGACTTACAAAGCCATATTACCGTTTCGTTAAAGTCGTTAATTGCCGATACCACAGACGGGTACACCGTGAGCGGCGTGGACAAACTCGACGCCAACAGACAGTATCTGTTTTTGAGTAATCATCGCGATATCGCCCTTGACCCTGCGATGGTCAACTTGGCGCTGCTCGATGCAGGCATGGGTGCAGTGCGCATAGCCATTGGCGACAACTTACTGCGCAAGCCATTTGCCTCTGATTTAATGCGTATCAACCGCAGCTTTATCGTCAAGCGGTCGATCAGCAGCCGTCGCGATAAGCTTGATGCGTTAAAAACCCTGTCACGCTACATCCGTCATTCAATCACACAAGAGTCCACCTCTATTTGGATTGCCCAGCGTGAAGGCAGGGCAAAAGACGGCTGCGACCGCACTGAGACAGCGCTATTAAAAATGTTGGCACTCTCTCGCAGTGAAGAGCAGAGTTTTGCCCAAGCGATTGCCGAGCTCGACGTTGTTCCAGTGGCCATCTCTTATGAGTACGACCCTTGCGACATTCAAAAAGCCCGCGAAATTTACACCAAGCGTCAAGGACTGACTTACGTCAAACAGGAATTTGAAGATCTCGACACGATTAAACAGGGTTTTATCGGTTACAAAGGACGGATTCATGTGGCCTTTGGTGAGCCAGTGGGCGACCGCTACGATTCAGCAGACAGTTTGGCAGACGCGGTTGATCATCAGGTCTACACTCACTACAAACTGTTTCCAAGCAATATTATCGCCTGTCAGTTGTTGGGCTACAGTGACGCGTTTGTGTCAACGCAAACGCTCTGGCCAAACCAAGATTGGGCGCTGGCGGAAGCGCAGTTTAACGCGCGTTTAAGCAATGCCCCAGACGAACTGAAAACCACGATTACTGAGGCGTATGCCGCTCCGGTTTTAAATTATTTGCAAGCACAGCAGGGAAGTTAACTTATTGTTAGACCCAGACGTTAGAGAGATTATTCAGCAGGGCTACCGAACATTTTTGGCCAGCCGCGAACTCAGTCCACGCTTGGGGCAAAAGCAGATGATTGCTGCGGTGGCAAACGCCGTGACCCACGAGGATCCCGACAAGCGCATCGCTGTGGTTGAGGCTGGCACCGGTACAGGAAAAACGGTGGGTTATTTGATTGCAGCGTTGCCACTTGCCAGAGCCCTGAAAAAAACGGTGGTCGTTGCCACCGGCACCATCGCGCTGCAAGAGCAGCTTATTCACAAAGACCTGCCAGAACTGCTTGCCGCCTGCGGTTGGGATTACCGTTGCGCGCTGGTCAAAGGCCGCGGACGCTATGCCTGCAACCTCAAGCTTGAGCAGTGCTTGGACGGCATCAAAGCCAAAGACGCAGGTCTTTTTCTGTTTGACGACGAAGTCACCTTCAACCCCAATCAGCAGACCGAAAGTCTGTTTCGCGAAATGTCGGAGGCACTTGCCGACGGCAGCTGGGACGGTGACCGAGATTCATGGGGGACCCGCATTCAGGATCTCGAATGGCGCTCGCTGACGATTGATCGCCGCCAATGTGCCGGCCGGCGCTGTCGCTTTGTCAATCAATGTGCGTTCTTCAATGCCCGCAACGAACTTGAAGAGAGCGAGTGCATTATTGCCAACCACGATTTAGTTATGGCTGATTTGGCGTTGGGTGGGGGTGCCATTTTGCCGCCACCTGAAGACTGTATCTATATTTTTGACGAAGGACATCGCCTCGGCGATACCGCCGTGCGGCACTTTGGTGCCGAGTGCAGAGTGAACAGCAGTATCAGTTTTCTCGAACGCCTGCAGAAGCAGTGCAAAGGACAGGCACCTCTATTTGCCAAAGATCTGGCGCTGGCTGAACAGCTGCCGCGCATCGAACGCGACGCTGGAAAAATCAGCGAACTGCTCAATTTTGCCTACCCGCTGCTGCAACAGAGTCTTGAATCTGCAGAGCAACCCGCCGAGGGTCGCTATCGATTTGCCCATGGTGATGTTGGCGCCGCTATTCGTGATATTGCTGGACAAATTACGCTGTTGACCAGCGGCTGGCTCGGTCGCCTTGAAGTGCTGGTCGACACTTTAAACAGCGCGATGGGTGATAAGCAGTATCCTGTAGCCATGCCAGACCTCGAGTTATTTTATCAACAGGCGGGAAGTTGGCAGTCGCGCGCCGAGAGTCTGCTGGCCCTGTGGGACCGTTTACATCGCGAATTGAAGCAGGGCGATATGCCGATGGCCTGTTGGCTTAAACTTGAGGATGGCGGCGGCAATATAGATATATCCGTCAATGCCAGCCCCATTCAAGCGGCAGAGCTATTGCGCGACCGTCTTTGGGGCAGCTGTTATGCCGCCGTGGTCACCTCGGCGACGCTGCGGGCGCTGGGCTCCTTCGATACACTAAAGCGCGAAACCGGTTTGCCTAACTCGGCCCATTTTATGGCAGTGGCGGGTGCTTTTGATTACGCCAATGCGGCGGTTATTCGGGTGCCCAAGGATGCTGTTGAAGGCAATTCGATTGAGGATCACAGCCGTTACATTGTTGATAATCTAGCGAGTTTAGTGGCGCTGCGCTGCGGGACGTTGGTGCTTTTTTCGTCCCGTCGGCAGATGGAGGGGGTTTTTGATGAGCTCTCCAATGACCTACAAAAACAGATATTAATTCAGGGGCAATACTCCAACCGCGAAATGATCCGACTGCATAAAGAGCGTATCGATCAGGGCAAAACCAGCGTGCTGCTGGGGCTTGCAAGCTTTGCTGAGGGGGTCGATCTTCCCGGTGATTACTGTCGCCATGTTGTGATTGCCAAGCTGCCTTTTGCGGTGCCCGATGAACCTCTGCAGGAAGCGCTCGCGGAGTGGATAGAAGATCGCGGCGGCAACTCCTTTTTTGATATTTCCCTGCCTGTCGCCTCGCTGCGCTTAATTCAAGCCTGCGGCCGGTTACTGCGCACAGAGTCCGACAGTGGTACGGTGACTATTTTAGATAAACGCCTAATTACCAAGCGTTATGGTGCGCAGTTATTGAATGCGCTGCCGCCGTTTCGGCGCGAAATTGGCTAGAACGGCTGTCTTGAGAGAGATGGTCGCTGGAGAGCTGACCGCGACAGAGGCCACAACAAGAGAGTTTGCGAGAACTATCATGCACGACCGCTACAATACGCTTGCCAGTCTGTTATTTGAAATCGAAAAAGAGTTGCGCACGTTGCAGCTGTGGGCGGTTGAGTCGCCCTCTGCAGAGGCGTTGGCCAGTGAGCAACCCTTTGCGGTCGATACGCTGAGTTTCAGCCAATGGCTGCAATTTATTTTTTTGCCGAAGATGTATCAGATAGTCGAGAGCGCCGGTGAGCTGCCGAGTAGTTGCAGCATTGCCCCCATGGCAGAAATGTCTTTTGCCGCCGAAAAAATCGATGCGAGATCGATTATTCGGCAGCTAAAAGCACTCGATCGCTTTATTTGCGATCAATAGACAAGCGCTTGCGCGGCTTGCGTGGCTCGCTGTCTTTACCCGCTGCCGGTTTTGCTTTGCCCTTGAATAAAGGCTTTTTTCCATCACCGCGGCTAGGCTCAGCATCTCTCTGGCCCGCGCGCGGCTTGCCTTTGAACGCAGGCTTTTTACCGCTAGGCGCTTCGGCGCGATCCGACTTGCCTTTGTAAATCGGCTTGGCATCGCGCTGTTCACCGGCAGTGCCGTTGTCGACGCTAATCTTTAAAGGCTTCTGACAAACGCGCACTTTGTAAAGGTGATCAAATAATTCCTTAGGCATTCCCTCTGGAAGATCAACGGTGCTGTAGTTGTCATAGAGCTTGATATGGCCAATAAACTGCGCGTCGATATCCGCTTCGTTGGCAATTGCGCCCACAATATTTTTCGGTGATACATCGTCGTTGCGGCCCACTTCAATACGGTAGGTGACCATGGGAACATCGTCGCTCGAAGTGGCATTGTCACGTGCAGGACGCTCGCGCGCAGGTTTGTCCGCGCGCTCGGTTCTCTCGCCGCGATCAGGACGTTCGCTGCGCACAGGCTTTTCGCTGCGTTCGTTGCGATCGCGTTTCGGACGGTCTGGGCGATCACTGGCGCGTTCCCGCGACGGGGCTGGGGTGTCCAGTGCAGGCAAATTGGGGAATAGCGGACGGTCTTTCTGGAATTCTAGCGCCAGAGCCGCGGCAATATCGGCCAGATCAATGTCGCTCTCAGCGGCCACTTCTTTAACCAGCGAGCGGAATTTATCCAGTTTCGTTGATTTGGTCATGCCGACTAACTGCTCTTTAAATTGCGCTACGCGCAGACCGCTGACTTCTTCATTGCTTGGCAAATTGAACGAGGAAATAGCTTGGCGCGTCGATTTTTCAATCGAGCGCAGCATGTGCGTCTCTTTCTGAGTGACAAACAAAATCGCCTTACCGTCGCGACCAGCGCGTCCTGTGCGGCCAATACGGTGCACATAGGATTCGTTATCGTAGGGAATGTCGTAGTTGACGACGTGACTGATACGCTCAACGTCCAAGCCGCGGGCAGCGACGTCGGTGGCAACCACGATATCCACTTGACCTTTCTTTAGGCGGTTGATGGTGCGCTCGCGCAGTGCTTGGGTGAGATCACCGTTTAAGGCTGCGGCAGAGAAGCCACGTGCTTCAAGCTTCTCAGCAATTTCTAGGGTAGCCGATTTGGTACGCACAAAAATAATCATGCCGTCAAAAGACTCAACGTCCAGAATACGTGTTAGCGCATCCATTTTCTGATGCCCTTTGACAGTCAGATAGGATTGATCAATACGCTCTACAGTTTTGGTTTTGTTCTCAATGCTAACCTGCGTGGCATTGCCGAGGTATTTGTCGGCAACACGGCGAATTGCCGGGGGCATGGTGGCGGAAAAGAGTGCGCGCTGACAGCTGTCGGGCGTCTTCGACAGAATGGTTTCAACATCGTCGATAAAACCCATACGCAACATTTCATCGGCTTCGTCGAGAACCAAACCGGTGACTTCGCTAAGGTTCAAGCTGCGTCGACGCAAATGATCGAGAATACGTCCTGGCGTACCGACAACAACCTGTGCACCGCGCTGCAAGCCTTTAAGCTGGCCGCCGATATCGGACCCGCCGTAAATTGGCAGTACGTGAAAGCCCTTGATAAATCTCGCATAGCTCTGGAATGCTTCGGCAACTTGAATCGCCAATTCGCGTGTTGGCGTCAGTACCAAAATTTGTGGGGTTTTCTGATTTTCGTTTAATTTACTCAGCATCGGCAGCGCAAAAGCAGCGGTCTTACCCGTACCTGTTTGCGCTGTACCAAGTAAGTTTCCACCTTCCAACAGTATGGGAATACTCTGTGCTTGAATGGGTGAGGGTTGCTCATAGCCGAGGTGTTGCACAGCCTTGAGAACGGGTGCTGAAATACCCAGTGAAGCGAAGTCGGGTGTAGACATTGGTTTTCCTGTGAGATGGAGCCAGCGGCCCCTAAAAAATGAGGGCGGAGTATACGCCTAAGTGGTTCATTTTTATAGTTTATTTTGCGGTGTTTTTGTGGCTCCCAGTACTGCGCAGACAGCTTAATTCAGATCAATTGGCTCTCGATATTGACCTGTGCTTTTATCGAGTTAGCGATATAACATAGCTCGTGAGCTTGGTGGTGTAATTGCTCAAGCTGTTCACTCGTTGGTCGCTTCGCGCCAGAGAAACGGATTTGGGGGCGCAGCGTCACTTCTGTCATAGCAATTTTGCCTTCATTATTTTTCGCCATAACACCTACGGCATTGTCGGTGTATTCATCGACAACGAACTTTTGTTTGCCGGCAAGCGCAAGGAAAAATAACATATGACAACTGGAGAGAGACGCAACAAGAGCCTCCTCTGGGTCAACATTAGCCGCAACTGAAAAGGGTGGCGGCACAATGTGCGGCGATGCTGACGCAGCCACAACAGCCCCGCCATCGAATTCCCAGGCATGCCCGCGACTGTATTTATTATCGACAAATGTTTCGTTGTCGGCCCGCGCCCAAGTTACCTTGGCAAAATAATCAGACATAGTTATTGCTCCTCTGGGGGTGCTTCTGTTTCGAGATTTCTGCACTGCTTTTTGAGTATAGCAACGGTGTGGTATTGCGCAGCGGAATAATCCCAATAGCCTGCGCAGCTACCCACAGAGTATGAATTGCGGTTAAATACCCCCTCAAAAAAACTACCCCAACAATAACAGGATCGATTTATGAGTGAACTCTACTTGGTACGCCACGCCCAAGCCTCTTTTGGCGCTGCCAACTACGACCAACTTTCAGATCTTGGACATCAGCAATCGCGCTGGTTGGGGGAGTATTTCAAGCAGCGTGGCATGGGTTTTGATGCGCTTGTGGTTGGCGATATGCATCGCCACCATCAGACCATGGACGGCATCTGTGCCGGGCTAGAGGTGGATGGAAGTGAGCGCATTGTTATGCCCGGTCTGAATGAGTATAGCTTTACAGAAATGACCGAAGCCTACGGTGCCTGCTACGGCGACGATCCCCTCTACCAAACCATCGCCAAAGACCCCGATGATCGCAAAAACTACTACCGCTTGCTGCGCAAAGTATTAACCGTTTGGACCCAAGGCGATATTCCCGATGTGCCGGAAACATGGGTCGCGTTTAAAGCCCGAGTTCTTGGCGCGCAGCAACAAATTCAAGGTATGGCGGATAGCGGCAAGTGTATTTTGGCGATCGGATCTGGCGGTTCAATCAGTACATTTGTCGGCGGGGTGCTGGGTATTCCCGACGAGAACGTATTTGATTTAAATCTGCAGTACAAAAATACTGCCATTAGCCATTTCTTTTTCAATACTAAGAAAATGAACCTGACGGGGTTTAACAGTGTTCCCCATTTAGATACTAATGCGATGGCGCGGTATGTCACTTATGGGTAACTTACCGGGACTATTGTCTCGCTAAACCTGCAATTACTATTTCGATTAACATCTCGATACAGCCCATTGATTGTTCTGCAATTGCGGCAGAACTCTGGAGTCTGATATTTTTTGATGGCATTGGAATCGGCGGAGTAAACTGCGCCTCTAGATTAAGTGGCCTGCGGGTTGAAAATAAAAACAGACGGGGAGATTAAACATGGCAACAGAATTCGATATGACCGGTAAAGTCGCTATGGTGACGGGTGCGTCCAGTGGTTTGGGAGAGCATTTTGTCAAGATTTTAGCCGAGCGCGGGGCGAAGGTTGTGGCGGCAGCGCGCCGCGTTGATCGCCTTGAAGCGTTGGTGGCTGAAATTAATGCGGCCGGTGGTGAGGCCATTGCGGTGGCGCTGGATGTTACCAACAAGGCGTCGATTACTCAGGCGTTTGATCAGGCTGAGGCGGCCTTTGGCCCGGTTACCGTTGTTTCAAACAATGCCGGCGTCGCTCATGTGGAGTCTGCACTGACGATGAGCGACGAAAAGTGGGATCAGATTATGGATACCAACCTCAAAGGTGCTTGGATGGTGGCGACTGAAGCGGGGCGTCGGATGATCGCTGCCGGGGTAGGCGGTAGTATTGTTAATACGGCGTCCATTCTGGGTATTCGGGTTGCTCGCGGTCAGACTGGTTACTGCGCGTCAAAAGCCGCTGTTATCCATATGACTAAGGGGCTGGCGCTTGAGTTGGTGCGCAAACATATTCGTGTCAATGCGCTCTGTCCCGGCTACTTTGCCACGGAAATGACCGCGGGCTATTTTGAAGATGTCTCTGGGCAGGCATTTTTAAAGGCAACGCCCGCGCAGCGCGCAGGCACGATGGACGAAATTACAGCGCCATTTTTGTTGCTGGCCAGCGACGCAGGAGCGTTTGTAAATGGTGTTGCATTACCCGTCGATGGCGCTCACAGTATTGCTAATTTTTAAGGACAGGACGCTGTTATGAGTTTGCAAGACAATCGCCGCGAGTATGACTACGGTAAACTAACCCGCGAGTCGCTTTCAGATAATCCGTTTGAGCAGTTTACGCTGTGGATGACCCAAGCGATTGAAGCGAATATTCAGGACCCTACGGCGATGAGTGTGGCCACCGTATCGGCGGCGGGAAAACCGTGGCAGCGTATGGTGTTGCTAAAAGATTTTGATGAGCGCGGGTTTGTTTTTTACACCAATCTCGGTAGCCGCAAGGCGCAAGAGATCGCTGGGAATGCGCAGGTGAGCCTGCATTTTCCGTGGTTGCAGCTCGATCGGCAGGTTATTGTCGGTGGTCGCGCAGAGCGATTGTCGACCATAGATGTGATGAAGTATTTTCTCAGTCGCCCTAAAGCCAGCCAGCTGGCGGCATGGGCGTCCAAGCAGAGCAGCCGCATCAATTCGCGTCAAGCACTGGAAACTCAGTTTGAGCAGGTCAAAGCTAAGTTCGCGCAGGGGGAGATTCCGCTGCCTGACTTTTGGGGAGGTTTTCGAGTAGTCCCTGAGGAGATAGAGTTTTGGCAGGGCGGTGAACACCGCTTGCATGATCGGTTTCAGTTTAAATTGAATGAGGGTGCGTGGGATATTTCTCGACTCTCGCCCTAAACCTGTTTTTAAAGCTCAATATTTAATCGCAGTAATGACAAAGCACCGGTCTCCAGCCGGTGTTTTTACATTGACTTCATCATCGATCGATTTACCCACTAAGGCGCGCGCCATGGGGGAATCGATGCTAATCCAGTTTAAAGCGGGGTCAATTTCGTCGGAACCGACCAATCTAAAGGTTTGCTCGAGGCCGCTATCATCATCTTCCACGGTCACCCAGGCGGCGAAAAAGACTTGGTTTAGATCCCTCGGCTTGTCCTCAACAATCACCGCATTTTCAATGCGTTTGGTTAAATAACGAACACGGCTATCGATCTCTCTCAGCCGCCGCTTGCCATAAATATAATCGCCATTCTCAGAGCGATCGCCATTTTTCGCAGCTTCATGGACAATATACGTGACCTGCGGGCGCTCAACTTTCCATAGTTGGTGAAGCTCGGCACGCATTTTACTGGCGCCGTCAGGGGTCATGTAGGGAGAGCTTTTAGGGCCCGGAGGGCGGTAGCGAGACATAGTCTTAACCGCCCGCCAACTTGACTTGATAGCCGAGCTTTTCCAGCTCAGCTTTAAGTTTTTCGCGATGGTCGCCCTGGATTTCTATCGTCCCATCTTTCACAGTGCCGCCGGTGGAACATTTCTGTTTCAGCTGTTTGGCCAAAGTTCTCAGCGCGTCGTCAGGCAGGCTAAACCCCGAGACTGTGGTCACTCCTTTGCCATTACGCCCTTTCGTCTCGCGCCTAATACGAATAACCCCATCCGTTGCCACGGGAGGTGTTGGCGTTTCACTCGGTTTTATACGCCCGCTGTCGGTGGAGTAAACAAGGCGAGATTCTTTTTGTGTCATAGGGTTGCTCTATTCAGTGACTAACAGGATTTTACCAATATGCTGGCTCGATTCCATCAGGGCGTGGCCATCGCTCGCCTGCGCTAGAGGCAGGACACTGTGGATCACTGGTTTAAATTGGCCCCCGGCTATAAGAGGCCAAAGCAGCGCCTCGACCCCCGCTGCAATGCGTGCTTTGTCAGTCAGCGACTGCGCGCGCAGGGTCGAGCCTGTCAACACCAAGCGTTTAAGCATCAGCGGCATAAGATCGAGTTGAACATGTGAGCCGCGCAAGAATGCAATATTGACGATGCGCGCATCAGGCGCACAGGCCGCAAAATTCTTTTGCACATAGTCGCCGCCCACCATATCTAGAACCACATTGACGCCACTGCCCGTGAGCCCGTGACACACAGCAACAAAGTCTTCAGTGTTGTAGTTGACTGCTCGCACTGCTCCAAGATCTTCACAGGCGGCGCACTTTTTGTCTGTACCTGCAGTGGTGATGACATTTACGCCGAGGGCGGCAGCCATTTGAATCGCAGTTGTGCCAATACCACTTGAGCCACCGTGAACAAGCAACCATTCGCCCGCTTGCAGTTCGGCGCGTTCGAACAGGTTGTGCCAGACAGTAAAGCACGTCTCGGGCAGCCCCGCCGCGTCAACCAGCGACAACCCCTCGGGGACAGGCAGACAGAGCGACTCTTCCGCTAGCGCATATTCGCTGTAACCACCACCGGCCAACAAAGCGCACACCTGATCGCCCACCGACCAGTCTGTCACCGCGGCGCCCACGGCAACGAGTGTGCCTGAAACTTCCAGACCAGGAATATCGCTTGCCCCCGGAGGTGGTGGATAAAAACCCATGCGCTGAAACACATCGGGTCTATTAATTCCCGCAGCAGCGACTTTAATTAATACTTGATGAGCGCCGGGCATTGGCACTGGACGCGAGGTTGTCTTTAGAACCTCTGGACCGCCGGGTTGAGTGACTTCAATACAGGTTTGGCTGCTGGGAATAGCGGAGGGTAAGCTCATGGGCGCGAAGGCTCGTTAGTTTGGATTAGTGTACGAGTTTAGCTGCAGTGGCTGTTGCAGTCATTAGAGTATCTATCGTAACGCCTTATTTTGTCGCGCCGCGAAGCTTTTGCCATGCTCGGCCATCAATCGCTGCGAGTCCGAGGCTTATAAACAGCATGCCGATAAAGTGTTTCACCTGTAACTGCTCCTGTAGCACTAACCAGCCGAGTAAAGTCGCGGTTACTGGCACCAGAAAGGTGACCAGAACGACGTTTGTGGCGCCGGATGATGACAGTATTCGGAAATACAAAATATACGCAAGGGCGGTTGAGACAATCGCAAGCATAAAAATCGCCATCCACACTCGTGGGCTGACAGCGGCAAAGTTGTTTGGCTGATCCATACCTATTACCACGGGTAATAAAATAAGAGTGGCGGCAGTCACCTGACCCATCGTCGTGGTAAGTGGGCTGATGCCCAATGTCTTAAACCGCCGACCATAAACTGAGGCCAGACCGTAGGAGATAGCGGCGCCAACAATGGCAAGCTGGGCAACTGTATTGGTCTCGAAGTCTGATAGAGAGGAGGGGCCAATCAGCACAATTACGCCAAACAGCCCAATAATGACCCCAGCGATTTTTTGTGGCGTCATCTTTTCGTCGCTCAAAAAGGTACCCGCGATAAGAACAGTAAAGAGCGGTGTTGTTGCATTGATAATTGACGCAAGGCCTGAGGCGATATGAGTTTGCCCCCAAACTATCAGAGAAAATGGAATAACATTGTTCAGCAGCCCCATAACAAAAAACGTGCGCCAGAGGGGCAGGGATGTTGGAATTTTGTCGCCGCGGATAAGCAGTATCAACCAGAGCGTTGCCGCAGCTAAACTGAGTCGCAGTGCCACAATCGTCAAGGGCGGCAACTCAGTGACGGCAATGCCAATAAAGAAGAACGAGCCACCCCAGAGTATGGAGAGCAAAAACAGCATCGCCCACTCTTTGATAGGCATAGATGTGCGAATAAAAGACGAGCTAGAAGACGGACTGCCATCAATGGCTGCGCCGTTGTCCGTTAGCGGAGTGATGCTTGGCTTACTCAATAGATGGCCCGCCTAAGTTGTCGGTTTTAATTGGCTTTTGTGGCTAAGACTTTTATCCCAAGTATCAGCATCGCAAGGCCGGTAAGTTGGTCAATGCGATGACCAAGGCGCTGAAACTTTCGGGTTACTTTCGGGTTTGACAAAATAAAGGTGACGAGGGAGAACCACGCCAGCTGAATAAGCATCATCCAAGCACCGTAGATCGCGATGTGTAGCGCGGGCGTGGCAGCCGAGAGTACAACGGTGAACAGCGCAACAAAGTACAAAGGCGCTTTTGGGTTGAGTGCATTGCAGAGAAAGCCGAGGCCAACCGTCTTCCATGCAGAGCGCTCGGCACTTTTCTCTTGAGGCGCACCTTCTGTGGCGCTGGCGCGCGCGCGCAGGCCTTTAATGCCGAGATAAATTAGATAGCCACCCCCAAGCAGTTTAATCGCCCAAAGCGCAGTGCTGGAGCTGGCAATAATGGCAGCCAGACCAAATGCGGAGTAAACAATGTGCACAGATAGTCCAAGGGCGATACCAATGCTACAGAGTATGCCGGCCTTTTTTCCATGGACAAGTGACTGCTGCGAAACCAAGACAAAGTCTGGTCCAGGAGATGCGGCGGCCAAAAGGTGGACCGCCGTGATAATGATAAGTCCCTGCCAAATATCCATGGAGAGGTCTGCTGTTGTTATGTGTGTTGTTGTGTAAGTTGTTATGGGTGTTAGTGCATGATCTTGCCACTTTCAATTTTAAAATCTACAACTATTTCTGCGGTGTATTCAATCTCGTCAAAAGAGACATCTCTTGGCGCAGAGTAGGCGTCCGCACTTTCAGCTTGATTTCCCATACGTTTGCTTGCAGTCACAATCACTTCTTCCAACATCAGTGCGCCGCGCGTTGCACGGTAACCAAGATTGGCGTCGCGAAAGCCAATCGGTGTCAGAGTGACGCCAAGACTAGATTCATAAAATGCTTTTTGCGCCATCACTTTACTCAATGCCTGCTGCTTGACCTTAAGTTGCGTGGCATCTTTTTGGCTATGCTCGAAGGTAATCTCAGACAATTCGAGCGCCTCTTGGCTGTCCGCAAGTTGCGCAATTAACTTTAGATCGCGCTCATCACTAATCGTAATGGCCATGCGATTTACAACTTTATAACTGGCGGGTTTTTTGCCAAACCAACCGTACTCGGGAGAGGTCGAAAAGGTTGAGCTTTTAATCTGCGCACTCTTAATTCCAGCGGCCAGCAGTTTTTCTGAAATGGTGCTCCGCAGCTGGCCATTGCTAGCGATGGCATTGGAAAGCAATTTGTCTTCGGTGGTAATCACCAAACTAACAACCGCTTTATCAGAATAGGCTTTTTCGTTAGCGTCGCCCACAAGGCTGACAATGCGATCCACAGGGTGCAGAAATTGGCGCAACTCTTCGGGATTGCCTTTGAGTTCGGGCTGTGAAAAGGCCGCTGTCGACATAATGCATAACAGGGCAGTGAGCGATAAATGTCTAAATAACGAAGGAGTGGTCATGGTGTCTTCCTAGATGAACAGTTGTTAGGGTTTGCTAAGAATAGACGAAAAATCTCAGGAAGTCGCTGCGCTGCCATTGATCAAGGGTGTGTTATCTACACGCATAAGGCTTACAATAAATTCATCTTTAAGGATTCAAAGCAAAGGACAGACAATATGAATGGAGTAACCCACAGAGAAAAAATTTACCGGGTGATTTTCGGGACTGACACGCCGGCCGGCCAGCGATTTGATATTGCGCTTATCTACATTATTTTACTGAGCGTGCTGGCGGTGATTTTGGACTCCATAGAGGTAGTCAACACGCATTTCGGTGATTGGCTGTTTCGGCTTGAATGGGTGTTTACACTTCTTTTTTCGATTGAATATTTACTGCGCCTTTATTCCTCACCAAAGCCTTTAAGTTATATGTTCAGCTTTTATGGGCTGGTAGATTTGCTGTCAATTGTGCCCACTTATTTGTCACTGATTTTCCCCGGCGCGAGTTATTGGCTGGTGGTGCGACTGTTTCGTGTGTTACGCGTTTTCCGCGTACTTAAACTGGTGCGCTATCTCTCGGAAGCCAATATTCTGTTGCGGTCAATGTATGCGTCTCGACGCAAAATATTGGTCTTTTTTACGGCGGTATTTGTGCTAAGTGTGATCTTTGGCAGTCTGATGTTTTTTGTGGAAGGGCCCGAGCATGGTTTTACCAGTATTCCGCGCAGTATTTATTGGACTATCGTTACTATTACGACAGTGGGCTACGGTGATATTACCCCACAGACGGCGCTGGGCCAGGTCATTGCGACCTTGGCAATGCTGACGGGTTATTCGATTATTGCGATTCCCACCGGCATTTTCACCGCTGAGATTGCCCGCGAAATTAACAACGAAACTAACCATCGCCGCTGTATGGTTTGCGAGCGCAATGGTCATCGACCTGATGCGGATTTTTGCTTTAACTGTGGTGTGGAGTTACCCGACACGCCTATCTAGGGAAAGATATGCCAACATGGATGAGCGATATATCGGGGCTTATTGACGCCCACAGCCCCGACCTCTGGTTTTTGAGCTATGTCTGCCTCGAGATTCTAGCGGTGACATTAGTGATCGACGCGGTGATGAAGTCGCGCACGTCCCAAGGCGCGGTGGCGTGGTCTGTAGCACTGATCGCAATGCCGCTGGTGGTCGTGCCAGCCTATTTAATGTTTGGTCAGCGCCGCTTTCAAGGCTATGTCAGAGCACTGCGCGAAGGCAATATTAAGTTGCGTCAGCTAGCGCAGTTTGTGATTGCTGAAATGCATGCAAAGTATCAGCCGCAGGGTGATATTGGCAGTGACTGGCCGTCTGGGAAAGTCCTCGAACAACTGGCGACCATGCCCTTTACCCGTGGCAATGAAACGCACCTGCTGGTTGATGGCGAACAGACCTTTAACGCCATTTTTGATGCCATTGAGCAAGCCAAAGACTATATCTTGGTGCAGTTCTATATACTCCGCGACGACCGTCTTGGCGTTCTTTTTCAGCAAAAACTGATTGAGCGTGCCGCCGCCGGTGTGCGGATTTATCTAATGTATGACAGCATAGGTAGCTACGGGCTATCGCGTCGCTACCGTCGGCAATTACATCGAGCGGGCATTAAAGCTGTCGCGTTCCGCACCAAGCCCATTAATTTCTTAGGGCGGTTGCAAATCAACTTTCGCAATCATCGTAAAATTGTTGTCGTAGACGGCGAAAAAGCCTTTCTTGGCGGCTTAAATGTTGGCGACGAATATCTTGGCCGCCATCGTCGACTGACACCCTGGCGCGACACGCATCTTGTTATTCAAGGACCCGCCGTGCAGGCCGCACAGCTCTGTTTTCTGGAAGACTGGCATTGGTTGACAGACACCTTACCCGCCCTTAATTGGCGGGCCGAAACAAGACCCGCCAACCAAACCGTGCTAGTACTGCCCACTGGGCCTGCCGATGAGACTGAAACCTGCCAGTTAATGTTTGTTCAGGCGATTAATAGCGCGCAGTCGCGACTATGGATTGTCAGCCCTTATTTTGTCCCCGACGAACCTGTTATGAAAGCCATCAAACTGGCCGCATTTCGCGGTGTGGATGTACGTATTTTAATTCCCGGTTTGGCGGACCGAAAAGTCGTGCAGCTATCGGGCTATGCCCATGTGGTTGATACAGATATCGATGGCGTGAGTTTTTTTAGTTATGACCGCGGGTTCCTGCACCAAAAAGTACTCTTAGTTGATAACGATACCACCTACATCGGTTCAGCAAATTTAGACAATCGCTCCTTCCGCTTAAATTTTGAACTGACTGTGATTACCCGAGACCGCGCCTTCGCCTCAGAGGTTGAGGAAATGTTGGTAGAAGACTTTAGCCACTCACACTAAATCTCCAGCGCTCAGCTACTGCAGCGCAGCTATTTGTTTCTAGTTGCTGCTCGCATGGCGCGGCTTTTTTCGCCGCTGCAGTAGGGTTTTAATTAGCGGGTTAATTTATTGGGATATGAAGCGAATCTGAACATGCTTGCCTATAGTGATGATTGTGGGGAGACAATCCCTGTAATGATAATTGGTTTAGATGAAATGAGAGAAAGCCTCACTTGAGAATAATTATTCACATAATGCTAGTGTTGAGCTGCGTCGCGCTGATTGGCTGTGACAACAACTCTGATCGTTTTGATGTTCCAACGGTAGAGGTTCCAGCAGGAGGAAAATGCCGTATGAGCATACTATGTCGTCTCTACCTATTGGCTTGGAAAGGCTTATTTATAAGCTAAACGCTTTATCCGATGAAACAGAAATATTGTTATATTTTTCGGCGGCTTGGATGTCCGCTCATATTGACGGATATCAACCTGTTTTAAATAACGGGTTTGAGGGTGATGCAGTCTTAATTCACGTTGGTGAACAGGTTAAAAAGGATTATGCGCGCCCACATTCGGTCTCCATAGATCTTTGGTATAAGCGCGGCGTCTATGAAAACCGAGTTATTATGGATCAAAAAGAGCCTTATACAGGGTTTTATATTATTCAGCCTATCCCTTATCAATCACGTCCTGACCATGATGGAGAGCACTGGTTCCTGTCGGAAACGCTCCCAGATGAATCAAAGCCCTATCCACAGACACCCCCTTGGCTACCTTACACTTGTTATAGAAGCAACGGCATTATCGAAAATGCAAAAGTAATTACAAAGTGCCATATCGACGCACAGATTGCAGAGGATATTTTTATAGCGGTTGATTTTCGCAGCGAAAATTTACGAGTCCGTGAAGAAGTATTTGCTGTTTTAGCTAAGGAAATTAATTCGTGGATTATTGATAAGGATGCCAGAAATGAGCGCTAAAAAATGGGTGTTGACGTTTAATAAATCGAATTTACGTATCGTACTCGTTGGATTTTTGTTGATTTCTGGAGTTCAGGCAGAAACCCGAGGGCCAATAAAAATTATTACTCAGGATGGGCGTTATTCATACCCTAGAGAATTTGTTGCGATTGATGAGTGGGAGACATTAAAGGTACCACCACTTAAAACTAACTACTTTGTATTTCGTTTGCCAGCGGCCTATGCCAAAAATGCAATAAACGGTTTTACTGCTCTTGAGAATTATTTTAAGCAAGATGTTATTGTGACGGTGGAAGTGTTATCTAAAAAGCGTCTCGCTGAGCTTGATGGCATTGATAGTCAGAAGTGCTATCAGGGCAATTATGATACCTATCCTCAATCAGTGCCTTATAAACGATGCGAGTACCGGAAGCATTTTTCGCCAGAAGAAGTTGCTGTTAAGTATCAGTTGAATGGCGAAAATAACCAGTATTTCAGGTAGGTTGAAGCATTGATAAGGGAAAAATTAAGTGAATGGAAACAATGATGGTGGAGATTGTCGGTAAGGAGATATCGACCGTTATCGTAAACAGCACAGACCACCATGTCTTGAAAATCGTCCTCACTATGAGGCAACTATGGTTTCGGCGGATACTCTATTTCCCGCTCTAAATTTCCCACTCTAAATTTCACACCCTAACTGGTCTCTTTTGTGTCAGAGGTAATTCGGTAGCTGAGGGCCTCTTGATAGTCTGCAGTTTTTACCTCATGTCTGTTCTCTAAGTCCGCAATACTTCTTGCGACTCTTAATACGCGATAAAACCCTCTAGTGGACAGGGCGAAGCGATTGATGGCGCTGTCCATTAGTGCCTGCTGTTCGGTATTGAGACGGCAGATAGTTCTGAGTTCTTGGCTGCTAAGTTGGCTGTTGATCTTTCCCTGACGCTCTATTTGGCGTTCGCGCGCATCACTTATGCGTTGCTGAATATCTCTATCGCTTTCACCCTGCGGCTTTTCGCTCTTATTTAATAATTGTTTGTTGTCTATTTTTGTTACCTGCACCTGCAGGTCGATGCGGTCGAGTAGTGGGCCAGATATTTTACTGCGGTAACGGTTTATTTGATCGGGGGTGCAGCGGCACCGGGAGCTGCCTAAAAATCCACAGGGGCAGGGGTTCATGGCGGCGATAAGTTGGAAGTTGGCCGGAAAACATATTTGTGCGGCGATGCGGGAAATCATTATTTCACCAGATTCCATAGGTTCGCGCAGAACTTCGAGGACTTTGCGGGAAAACTCGGGAAGTTCATCGAGAAACAAAACGCCTTCGTGGGCGAGGGAGATTTCGCCGGGCCGCGTCGAGCTTCCCCCTCCGACTAGTGCGGCGGCTGAGGCGGTGTGGTGCGGTGCGCGAAAGGGGCGCGACCAGACGGATGGCCGCAGACCTTTGCCGGCGACGGAATACCACTTCAAGGGCTTGTTGATTGGTGAGAGGAGGCAGAATGCCGGGCAATCGGCTCGCCAGCATGGTTTTTCCAGTGCCCGGTGGGCCGTAAAAAAGCAGGTTGTGGCCTCCGCTGGCGGCTATTTCTAGGGCGCGTTTGGCATGGTGTTGACCGATGACTTCATTGAGTTGTGTTGCTTGAATATCGCTGTCTGCGCTGGTGCCGCTGGGCGGGGCTGCTGCGTTGCTGCGCGACCATTCGGTGAGCAGTTGCCGTTGGTGCAAGTGTGCCGATATTTCTAACAGGTGTTTGGCTGGCAGAATGGTGAGATTGTCGACCAGCGACGCCTCTGGGGCATTGCTATGGCCAATCAGCAGTGTTTTGCCGCGCTCAGCGCAGCGCAGGGCGGCGGGCAGCACTGCATCAACGCCTCGCTCTTCCCCTGACAGGGCGAGTTCACCGATAAATTCAAAGTCTTCTAGTTGATCTGCAGGCACTTGGCCGGAGGCGGCGAGGATAGCGATGGCGATGGCGATATCAAAACGGCTGCCTTCTTTGGGCAGGTCAGCGGGGGCGAGATTGACGGTGATTCGGCGTGCGGGGAAGTCAAAATGCGAGTTGATAATGGCGCTGCGCACACGATCTTTGCTTTCTTTTACCGCGGTTTCAGGAAGCCCAACCATATGCATGCTGGGCAGGCCGTTGGAGAGATGAACTTCAACCGAGACCAAGGGTGCGTTGATACCGAGTTTGGCGCGGGTGTGGACAACGGCGAGTGACATAACATACCTCCATGTATGTTTAAGCGATGCGCCGAGTGCAATTTACCTCGGCAGGACAAATAGCAGGGGTTGTGTTAGCTGTTGGTCAGTTTGTGCAGCGCCGCCTCTAGATCTGCCAACTGCTGCTCGAGCTTCTCGAGTTTTTCGCGGGAGCGCATTAGTACGGCTTGTTGGGTATCAAATTCGTCGCGACTGACGAGATCCATCTTTTTTAGGGCACTCGCGATGGCGCTGCGCATTTGCCCATGGACTTCGTCGCTTAGTGCTTGAGCCCCGGGTAAAAAGGCGTCGTTAAACTGTTTGATAAATTGATTGACCAGATTGTCCTGATTCACGAATTGACTCCTAAGTCGTCGTCTATGTCGGGGAGTTTAGCAAATTGCGCTGCAATGCCCCATGCTTTTACGTTGTTTGAGACCTAGTCTAAAAATCTGCCCAGTTTGGTGCATGGTTCGGGAAAACCCTGAGAATGATGCACCGTCTTTGTTCGATTTCCACTCAAAAGTGCCTTAAATGCGCCGAATTGGCGATAAAAAATAGTTGGCACGCTACATGCATTGAGTAGATCGAAGTCACTTACTTTCTGTTTAATTTATTTATTTATATCTTGGGAGATCATTATGAAATTTGCTAAATCCGCTGTCTTCGCTGCAACTATGCTATCAGCCGTTAACGTCATGGCTGCTGAAGTCTCTGGCAATGTCACTGTTGCCACTGATTATTTTTTCCGCGGTATCGACCAAAGTAATGGCGAAGCATTGTCCGGTGGTTTTGATGTCGCATTTGAGTCTGGTTTCTATATTGGCACTTGGGGGTCGTCTATTGCCTCTTGGGGTGAGGGTATCGAGCTGGACTACTACGCCGGTTACGGCGGCTCAATTTCTGAAGACGTGGGTTATGACCTTGGTTTTATGCACTATGGTTATCCCAATGAATCCACAGGTACGCTCGACTTTGATGAGATTTACGGCAGTGTTTCTTTCGGTGATGCGTCCGTCGGTTTTGCCTACTCCGATGATTATTTCGGAGGCTCCGGCGAGATGACCTTGATCTCTTTTGAATACGGCGTTGATGTGACTGAAGACTACTCGGTGGGATTCCGCATTGCGTCGAACAAGATCGAAGACAATGTAACTTTCGGTACGGAAGATTATGTTGATTGGTCTCTTTCGCTGGGCACTGAAGCGGCTGGGTTGGAATTTTCCTTGACCTACACCGACACTGACCTCGATGCAGCAGATTGCTTTGGCGGAGACACTGAGGCCTGCAGTGCCAACGTGACTTTTAGCATCACTAAGTCAATGTAATTCACTCACACAATTCTTAGGTTTAGACAGGGGTGGCGCGCCACCCCACTGGAGAAAATATGAAACTGATAACAGCAATTATTAAGCCATTTAAGCTTGATGAAGTGAGAGAAGCTTTGGGCGATTTGGGTGTTGCCGGCGTGACTGTGACAGAAGTTAAAGGTTTTGGTCGGCAGAAGGGCCACACCGAACTCTACCGTGGCGCGGAGTATGTGGTTGATTTTCTACCGAAGGTAAAGCTGGAAATTGCCCTGACGGACGATATGGTCGATAGCGCAGTGGAGGCCATTACTGCTGCAGCGCAGACGGGAAAAATCGGCGATGGCAAAATCTTTATTACGACGTTAGAAGAAGTGATCCGAATCCGCACCGGTGAGACCGGCGCAGAAGCCATTTAATAGGAGAACAGCAGATGAATTCAGACATAATTGAAATTAAATATGCATTGGATACCTTTTATTTTTTAATGTCCGGTGTCCTCGTAATGTGGATGGCCGCTGGGTTTTCAATGCTTGAAGCGGGCTTGGTTCGGTCGAAAAACACCACCGAGATTCTGACTAAAAACGTAGCGTTGTTCGCCATTTCATGCTGCATGTACATGGGCGCGGGTTACGCCATTATGTACGGCGGCACCACCAACGGCATTTTGCCGGATATTTGGTTCGGCAACACCATTGCTAATGCAACGGCCGAAGAAGTGCTTGCCAGCGGCGGCGAGACTTACTATTCAGGTGCGTCCGACTTCTTTTTTCAAGTGGTCTTTGTCGCCACTGCCATGTCGATTGTTTCCGGTGCCGTGGCTGAGCGTATGAAGCTGTGGGCGTTCTTGGCCTTTGCTGTAGTAATGACGGGCTTTATTTACCCGATACAGGGCATGTGGAAATGGGGCGGCGGGTTTTTGGATGCTGCTGGGTTCCAAGATTTTGCGGGTTCAGGTGTTGTGCACCTTTGCGGCGCAACAGCGGCACTGGCAGGCGTGTTGCTGCTGGGTGCGCGAAAAGGCAAATACACGGAAGATGGCCGTGCCATTGCGATTCCGGGTGCCAATATGCCACTGGCCGCCATCGGCATGTTTATTTTGTGGATGGGCTGGTTTGGCTTCAATGGCGGCTCAGAGTTGATGGTGTCGAACATTGCTGAGGCGAATGCTGTGTCTACTATTTTTGTAAATACCAATGCCGCTGCCGCCGGTGGTTTGATTGCGGCACTGGTGCTAGCGCAACTGCTCTATGGCAAGGCTGACTTGACCATGGCAGTGAACGGCGCGCTCGCCGGGCTGGTTGCAATCACCGCGGAGCCGTTGAACTGGACCGGTGGCATGGCCACTCTGGTGGGCGCGATTGGCGGTGTGATCGTTGTTTTGTCGGTGCGCTTATTGGACAAAGTGCAAATTGATGACCCCGTTGGCGCGATCTCGGTTCATGGTGTGGTTGGTATCTGGGGCCTTCTGGCCGTCTGTTTCTCAGGTAATGAAAGCGCGACTCTGGTGGGACAGTTGACCGGTATTGCGGTGATCTTTGCTTGGACCTTTGTGACGAGCTTTATTGCTTGGTACATCTTAAAGGCGGTGATGGGTATTCGTATCAGTGCTGAGGACGAGTTCCAAGGGAGTGATATTGCAGAGTGCGGTATTGAGGCCTACCCAGAGTTTGCGCGCGGTAAATAGTTTCCCCCTGTAGTAACGCAGTAGTTTTGCCCGGGGCTTCGGCCCCGGTTTTTTGCGTTTAAAATGTTAGATAACTTGCCGGAATAGGGTTAACAGTCAATACTTGGCTTCTGAGATGCAATTTTGTTTTGAAACGGGTATCTTTGGCTCAATAACCTTTACTGCGGAGTGTCACAGCAATGAAATTAGTTACAGCGATTATCAAACCATTCAAACTCGATGATGTGCGTGAAGCGCTCGCCGATGTCGGCGTTCAAGGTATCACCGTCACCGAGGTGAAGGGGTTTGGGCGGCAAAAAGGCCACACGGAACTCTATCGTGGCGCCGAGTATGTGGTTGATTTTTTGCCCAAAATTAAAATGGAAATCGCGATTGGCGATGATTTGGTCGACAGCGTTGTTGAGGCCATTGCCAAGTCCGCCGCAACTGGCAAAATTGGCGACGGTAAAATCTTTATCTCTCCATTGGAAGAAGTCATCCGCATTCGTACCGGCGAGACCGGCGAGCAAGCGGTTTAATTCTGAGTTTAGCGCAGCCAGGTAATGGCTGCGCTGACTGTCTGCGAACATCATAGGGACAAATTTGTGATTAATTTATCGTTAAAACGTGGCAGCTTCAAAGCCTTATTCGCCGCGGCAGTTCTGTGTCTAGTGACGCTAGCATCAGCTGTTACAGTAGCTGCTGAACCTTCAAAGCCTTCGAAAGATACAGCTGCGGAACTCGAAAAGAGATTTTCACAAGTTCGCCCCGACCTGAGTTTTACCGTGTTGGGTGAAGCGCTGGTGCCTGGGTTTTATGAAGTGCAGATTCAAGGTGGCCCCGTTCTCTACGTTTCTCATGATGGCAATTACTTCTTTGATGGCAGTCTTTATCAGGTGACCGCAAGCCAGTTCGTCGATGTGCGCGATTTGGCGCTGATAAAACGCCGCCGCGATTTGTTCGCTACTCGCCGAACCGACGACATGATTATTTTCAAACCCGAGGGCGAAACTAAGGCAATCATCAATGTCTTTACGGATGTCGATTGTGGTTACTGCCGAAAACTGCACAAAGAAGTGCCTGAATTAATGGCGATGGGTGTCGAGGTGCGCTATTTGGCCTACCCGCGCGCCGGTATCGATTCAGATTCGTTCCGTAAAATTGCAACGGCTTGGTGCGCAAAGTCGCCCCAAGAAACCTTAACGGATATCAAAAACGGCGACAATGTTCCATTTAATGTCTGCTCGGGCAATCCCGTTGCAGAGCACTACCGACTGGGTGGTGAGTTAGGTGTTACAGGCACGCCGGCGATTGTTCTCATGGACGGCACTATGATTCCGGGTTATCAGACCGCTAAAGCTTTCGCGAAGATGTTCGGCCTCAAATAGCAGTAATCTTACCGCACCACTGATTGACAGGCTCAGGTCAGGCATTTACTGTTGCCGGCCACTTTATTAATCCATTAATTCGAGGAAATACCTTGCGACCGGTACATGTTGGCATTTGCGGGCTGGGCACTGTTGGCTCTGGCACAGTGAACCTTTTACAGCGTAATTCAGCGCTCATTAGTTCCCGAGCAAATTGCGATATCACTATTACCCAAATAGGCGCACGCAGAGATAACCCCAATTGTGATACCGCGGGCCTCACTGTCGTGGCGGATATTTTTGCAGTCGCGAAAAACCCTGAGATCGATATCGTTGTCGAATTAATCGGTGGCACGACGGTTGCCCGTGATCTGGTGATGACTGCGCTCGAGCATGGTAAGCATGTTGTAACTGCCAATAAGGCGTTGATTGCTGAGCACGGTATGGAGATTTTTGCCTATGCCGAGTCGCGCAATTTAATCGTTGCTTTTGAAGCAGCCGTTGCCGGTGGTATACCCATTATTAAAGGTCTTCGAGAGGGGCTGTCGGGGAATCGCATCAATTGGTTGGCGGGCATTATTAATGGCACCACCAATTTTATTCTCTCTGAAATGGCAGGCAAAGGCCGTGAATTTTCCGATGTGCTAAAAGAAGCGCAGGCCAAAGGGTACGCTGAAGCCGACCCTACGTTTGATGTTGAAGGTATCGATGCGGCGCACAAATTAGTTATTTTGGCTTCATTGGCGTTTGCCATTCCCCTCGATACGATCAATATTTTTACCGACGGTATCACCAAGTTACAGCCTCAAGATGTCTCCTATGCAAGTGAGCTCGGCTATGCAGTCAAGCACCTTGGTATTGCGCGCCAGACAGCAGAAGGTGTCGAAGTGCGTGTCCATCCAACCCTTGTGCCCAAAAGCTGTTTGATTGCCGATGTTGACGGTGTCTTAAATGCGGTGATGATCAGTGCAGATGCCGTGGGTAAAACAATGTTTTATGGTCCGGGTGCCGGTTCTGCGCCGACGGCGTCCTCCGTGGTCGCCGATATTGTCGATGTTGCACGCACCATGAACAACGCGCCAGAGAGCTGGGTTCCCGCGCTCGGCGTCAATGTAAACAATTTAAAGAAGCTTCCTGTACTTGATATTCAAGATATCGAAACCAGTTTTTACATGCGCTTTTCAGCGCTGGATAAGCCAGGCGTGCTGTCGAGCATTACTAAAATTATGGCGGATGCCAGCATTAGCATTGAGGCTATCATTCAGCGTGAACAGCCGGCTACGGAAGAGTATGTGAATGTGATTATTCTGACCAGCGTAACCCGCGAAAGCGCCTTGGATGAAGCCGTAGCCCGTATTGAAGCGCTTGCTACAGTGCGCGATTCGGTTAATTTTATTCGCGTCGAACATTTGGACTAAAGCATGAAATATATCAGTACCCGCGGTGGCGTGGCGCCACAAAATTTTGAAGATGTTGTGCTCACGGGGCTGGCGCCGGATGGTGGCCTGTTTGTTCCTGAAACCTTGCCAACATTTAGCCGCGAAGAAATTGCATCTTGGGCAGGCCTCTCCTACGCCGATCTTGCCCTGAAGATTATTACTCCTTTTGTTGATGGGGCAATTAGTCAGACCGACTTAAAGCAGATTGTTGATAAGTCCTATTCGGACTTTCGCCACGGTGCCGTCGCGCCCCTAATTCAAACCGGTCACAACGAGTGGATTTTGGAGTTGTTCCACGGTCCAACGCTCGCCTTTAAAGACTTTGCCTTGCAGTTTTTGGGGCATCTTCTCGACCATATTTTGGCGAAGCGCGGTCAGAAAGTGGTGGTAATGGGCGCGACCTCCGGTGACACGGGATCGGCTGCTATCGAAGGCTGTCGCCGCTGCGAAAATATTGATATTTTTATTTTGCATCCCTATCAGCGTGTCTCTGAGGTACAGCGTCGGCAAATGACCACCGTTAAAGGCGACAATATTTATAATATTGCGATGCATGGCAATTTTGACGACTGCCAAAATATGGTTAAAGCGAGTTTCTCTGATCAGTCTTTTTTGCCCGAGGGTCGTCAGTTAGCGGCAGTAAACTCGATCAACTGGGCGCGCATTATGGCGCAAATTGTCTATTACTTTTGGGCGGGATTGGCGCTTGGTGCCCCCGACCGCAAGGTATCTTTTTCAGTACCTACGGGTAATTTCGGCGATATTTTTGCTGGCTATTTGGCGCACAAAATGGGTCTGCCGGTCGAGCAGTTAGTCATCGCTACCAACCAAAACGATATTTTACATCGCTGTATCAGCAGCAATGATCACAGCACTCGACCGCTGGAGCAGAGTTTGGCGCCGAGTATGGATATCATGATTTCGAGCAATTTTGAGCGCTTGCTGTTTGATCTCTACGATCGTGATGGCGCTGCGATTGCTGGTTTGATGGCCGATGCTAAAGCAGGGCATATGCAGCTCAGTGACAGCGCGTTAGCCAGTGCCCGCAAGCTTTTCTCTAGCTATCGCTGTGGCAATGACGGCATGTTGCAAATGATTAGCTCTGTTTATCAAGACAGCGGTTATCTGATGGATCCGCACACCGCGATTGGGCTTGAAGCGGCTCGCGCTTGTCGTTCTAACAGTGTTACGCCGATGGTCACGTTGGCAACGGCCCATCCAGCTAAGTTTCCGGACGCGGTTAAGCAAGCGGGCTATCCTCAGGATCCTGAGCTGCCGGCCCACATGGCAGATTTGTTTGAGCGGGAAGAGCGTTATACCGTACTGGAGAACGATCAAGCCGCAGTGCAACAGTTTATTGCGCAACATATTAATTGATTGGTCGAGCACTGTCTGAGTGCTAAGCGCGCGGCAAATAACACCGTAAAAAAAAGGAGCTACCGAGGTAGCTCCTTTTTTTTACTTTTTGGTGCCTTATTTTAGGCTGGCATAGTAGGCCGAGAGATTGGCAATATCTGCGTCAGATAAGCCCTTTGACATCGCAGTCATCATCGGGTTGACGCGCTCGCCCGAGCGAAACATTTTCAGTTGTGACGCTAAATACGCTTCTTTCTGACCAGCAAGGTTTGGCCACATGCCGTTGTTGCTAATGCCGTTTGCGCCATGACATCCAGCACAGGTCATTGATTTTGCCTTGCCCGCTGCGGCGTCGCCGGCGCTAGCACCCATTGATGCGAAGGATAATGTTGCTGCGGCAACGCTAGTCAGAAGGGCAGCAGTTAATTTTTTCATGGTAAATCTCCAGTGGTTAAATAGTTGTCTGACGGTGCGCCAGTGAGTGGCTTATAAAGAGTGAGACGCTAAGCAATGCGACCGCGCCAATTTGATGCGCTGCGGCAACGGGCACAGGCACATAAAACAGCAGGGTACTGATGCCGAGAGTGACCTGCACAACAAGCAGCGCGATCAGTGCAAATACGCAGAGCCGCACGCCGCCGCTGACACCCTGTTTTAAAGCTTTAGCGGCAAAGGTAAGAACAAGCACCACAATCAGATAAGCAAACATACGGTGGTTAAACTGAACGGTGGTGATATCTTCAAAAATTGATCGCCAAACGGGATCCATCTCATAGAGCCCCGCGGGCACGAAAGTGTCGCCCATCAACGGCCAAGTGGAATAGGCATGTCCAGCATGGGTTCCCGCAACTAGGCCGCCGGAGAGAATCATCAGAAATATCAGCCCAGACAGCGTGAATGAAAAAGTCTTGAGCTGCGACGGCTGCGTGCTGGGCTTGCTGAGCAGACCAAATGCTGTCCACAGAATAAATCCATAGATTAACACTGCGGTGCCAAGGTGAGCCGTCAATCGGTACTGGCTTACTCGCGGATTATCCACTAAGCCGCTCTTTACCATGTACCAACCAAGTAAACCTTGAAAGCCTCCAAGTACCAACATGATGAAGAGTTTCGGTGTCAGGCCCTTTTGGATGCGTTTGGTAAAGTAAAAAAACATAAACGGAACGAAAAATAATACACCGATTAATCGTCCGAGAACCCGATGCAGGTATTCGTACATAAAGATGTATTTAAATTCGTCCAGACTCATGCCGGCATTCACCTTTTGGTACTCTGGGAACTGCTTATATTTGGCAAAAACAGCGAGCCAATCATCAGTAGTAATGGGCGGAATAATACCCATCAGTGGCCGCCATTCGACCATTGAAAGACCGGAGCGAGTCAGTCGTGTAACACCACCGAGTAGAATCATGCCAAAAATAACGGCCGCGCAAATTAGCAGCCAATAGGCGATTTGTTGGTTGTATTTGTGTTGCTGTTGAGCAGTTGCTGCGTGCTGTAACATAGGTCGTTATCTTATCCAAATAGTAGCGTTTACGGGGCGGTAGTCGGTTACTGCGTGGTTATCACTGGGGCATTTGCATCCACTTTTTCTTACGGAATCGGGCCATATTTAGACCAGCCTTTAGTGAAAAATCGAGTATCGATGTTGCATACACCCAAAAAACATCGGCGCCCATGGTAACCAATATCCAAGGGGCCAGCATCCGACTAATTAAAATGCTGAAGACTGTCACCATCATTGGGAAGCGAGTGTCTCCCGCACCGCGAAGTGCACCTGCCATGCTAAATTCTATCGCCATCAGTGGCAGGCAAATCGCGAGAATGTATGTGAACTGCACCATGTGCCCGATCACTTCGTCGTCGTCGATCATAAAGCGACCAATTTCTTCGGCGAATAGACTCATCAGAATAGCGCCGACGATCATCAGATAGACGCAGGTGCGCATGGTTTTCCAGCCAGCGTTGTAAGCGCCCTTGGGATCGCCCGCACCGAGATGTTGGCTAATAAGTGTCGCAGCGGAGATGGCGAAACTGAAAGCGATAACAATCATCACGCCGAGTATGGATAGACCGATACCGTAGGCGGCAAACGGTGCATTGCCATAGCTCGATAAGAAGACCAAAAATACTAGCAGGCCCGACTGGAAAAATGCCTGCTCAAACGCTGCCGGCATGCCTATTTTGACTAGCGCACGTCCGTTGCTAAGAATGTCGGGAAGTGGGCTGGACAGTTTAAGGGCTAGACCACCTTTCGCCCAGATCAGCAAAAATATCACGAGGGTTAGGGTGGTCGCGATACCGCCTCCAATTGCTAATCCGGAAAGTCCTACTGCGGGCAGGCCGGCCCAACCATAGGTTAGCGCTGCACCGAAGAGAATGCTCAGCGGCACGCCAATAGCATAGGTCCACAGGGGCGTTTTACTGTCGCCAATGGCGCGAAAGGCCATATTAAAAACCAGTGTTGCCAGCATTGCGGGGGCAAAAAGCAGGGTCCAAAATACAAATTCGCCCGCGAGTCGCTGTGCTTCGGTGCTGAGACTGAAGATGCTTAAGAGCTGTTCGCGAAAGGGAATAATCAACCAAGAAAAAATAACGCCATCAATAAAAAATAGCAGTATGGACAGTGTGGCAAAGCGGCCAGCCAAGGTTTTGTTGTCTGCCCCCCAGTAGCGACCGACGAGCGCGGTTGTGCTACTGCACAGACCCATCATGATCGCGTGTAATACCCAATAGACACGCTGACCAGTGGTGACCGCAGCAACCGCATCTGCACCCATCTCGCCCGCGATTTTGAGGTACGCAATGCCCATCAACATAAAAATAATATTGCTGAGTATGGTCGGCCATGTCAGGCGCCAGATATTAAGTGTGGAGACGGGTTTCATCGGCGCGTATGGTAACATTCACGATTAGGTAGCCGATAGATTTATACGGGGTATTTATGGGTGAAATAAAGGACGATGGGCGCAGTAATATTAAACTCGAGGAAACCTGGCGCGAGGTGCTGGGAGGCGAATTTACTCAACAGTATATGATTAAACTGCGCGCCTATTTAGTCGAGCGGGCTCGTGCGGGGAATGTTATTTATCCACCCTGCGATCAGTGGTTTGCTGCATTTAACAGTACACCGTTTAGTAAAGTCCGCGTTGTGATCCTCGGGCAAGATCCTTACCACGGCCCAGGCCAAGCTCATGGCTTGTGTTTTTCGGTGCCGCCCGGGGTAAAAATTCCACCCTCGCTGGCCAATATTTACAAAGAGTTGGCGTCAGATCTCAACATCGAGGCGCCAGAGCATGGCTGTTTAACCCATTGGGCAGAGGAGGGCGTGCTGCTGTTGAATGCAACATTGACCGTTGAGCAGGCTGCTGCTGGCGCGCATCAGGGTCAGGGGTGGGAGCGGTTTACGGATGCAGCCATCCGCGCCCTCAATGAACAGCGCGAGGGAATAGTCTTTCTTCTGTGGGGCAGTTATGCGCAGAAAAAAGGCGCTTTTATTGATCAGTCTCGCCATCGGGTGCTGAAGTCTGTGCATCCTTCACCGCTCTCGGTTTATCGTGGCTTTTTTGGGTGCAAGCATTTTTCCGCGACGAACGACTATCTACAACAACATGGCATGCCCCCTATTGATTGGCAGTTACCCTCGCTGGCGAAGGTTGTCGCTAACCTCTAGCTTGTCTGTCGCACTTAAGCGAAGATAGCCTACCCAGTTAAGGATTGATCATGTCAGCAAAGTCGTGGCAGACGCCAAAAAATCTCCTCATTATTATGTCGGTAGCGATGACCGTCGCCTTTGCCATTTGGATGGCGTTGCTGAATAACTTTGTGATCGAACGAGCTGCATTTAACGGTGCGGAAATCGGTCTGCTGCAGAGTATTCGTGAGATTCCGGGCTTTCTGGCATTTACTGCCGTTCTGGTTCTGTTAATTGTGAGAGAGCAAACCTTTGCCTACGTCTCGCTGGCATTGCTTGGGATTGGTGTCGCCGTTACAGGGTATTTTCCCTCGGTGGTCGGCCTGTATCTTACAACATTCCTCATGTCTGTTGGCTTCCACTACTATGAGACCGTCAAGCAGTCGCTGTCGCTGCAGTGGCTGAGCATTGATGAAGCGCCGGCGATGCTCGGCAAGTTAATTGCTGCGAGCTCCCTCGCGTCGTTGGTGGCTTATGCTTTTTTGTGGTGCGCACAGGACTATTTTGCTCTGAGCTACGAGTCGATTTATCTTATTGGCGGCGGTGCCTGTCTTATTCTGACCTTGTTCGCGTGGTTGGCATTCCCACGATTTGAAGCCAAAACGAAGCAGCGCAAACACCTGCTGATGCGCAAGCGCTACTGGCTTTATTATGCACTGACGTTTATGGGTGGTGCGAGGCGACAAATTTTTACTGTGTTTGCCGGGTTTTTGATGGTGGAAAAATTTGGCTACAGTGTGAAGGATATTGCGTCGCTGTATATGCTTAACCACCTGTTTAACTGGGCTTTTGCTGGTCGCATTGGCGCGCTGGTGGGGCGTATTGGTGAGCGTCATGCACTGACGTTTGAGTACTGCGGCCTGATTGGTGTGTTTACCGCCTATGCCTTCGTGACAGATGGCGACTGGGCGGCGGCACTGTATGTGATCGACAACTTATTCTTTTCCCTCGCGCTGGCAATCAAAACCTATTTTCAAAAAATTGCCGATCCCGCAGATATTGCCTCGACTGCAGGTGTGGCCTTTACCATCAACCATATTGCGGCGGTGGTCATTCCTGCGCTGTTTGGCTTGGTCTGGCTGGTTTCACCTGCGGCCGTCTTCCTGATGGGCGCGGCTATGGCCCTAGTTAGTTTGGTGTTGGCGCGGAATATCCCGCTGCATCCCTCTCCCGGCAATGAAGTGGTGTTTGGTAAAGTGCGTTTCGCTGAGGCTTAGTACGTTTTTCTGAGGCTTAGTGCGGTGTGAGTAGGGGTGGTTTGTTGGCTTTTTTACGCAGCCAATTGAGACTGTCCAATACAGCGGGCGTGGTGACAATTTTGCGTTCAAGGCGAAATTTGCCCGGGTAATCAACCAGGAGCAGTCCGGTGACTAGAGTCAGAATGCCTTGGCCCGGCAAAAAGAGCATCAAGATACCCGCCAATATAAGGCCGTAGCCAATGACATTTTTGCCGACAAGCGCCAGTGCCCGAATGATGGGGTGCTGGTACTTCCACTCTGTGGGTTGACGTCGCTCGGTCACGAAGTAATCCTCCGGAATTTTCGCGACCAGCCAAGGCAGCGACAGCAGACTGAGCACAAACACGACAAAGGAGATCAAACCTGCCCAAAAAAGCAGGTGTTGGTGACTCTCAAGCCATGTAAATAGTGTGGTCACGGCGTGGTGGGAATGGTGTAGGGCAGGGGAAGATGAACAACGCTGACGGCAGACTGTTCACCAATTTGCATCTCAGAGCAGCCGTCTGCGCTATCTGCGAGAACCGCCAGTACCTCGACGGTCGATGCTGTTGCTCGCGCCGCGCTGGCAATATTGCCGATACTTTTACCAGCGCCATCCTTGATGTCATCGCCCGGATGCGGCAGTTCTGTGAGCGGCAGCGCTAGGTGGTGCATACGGCGTTTGACTGCGCCGCGATAGTGGGCGCGCGCGACGATCTCTTGGCCGGTATAACAACCCTTTTTGAAACTGATGTAGCCCAGCGCATCAAGGTTGAGCATCTGTGGAATAAACATATCTGTTGTTGCGGCAGTTACATCTGCGCTGCCTGCTCGTATCCGCTGTAAATTGGTGAGGCTGCTGTCTGTGCCGCGCTCTTCACTGATATCTGTGATCGCGGTCTTAAAAAATACGGCGTATTTCTTCAGGCTGCTAATGGCGATGTCTGCAATCGAGGCGTGTGTCTCGAGAACAATGGTATCTTGTTCGTTACAGCGCGCAGTAAAAAGAAAAATCACGCGACCTTTCGCATTGCAGTGGGCGCCGAGAATGGGCTGATTGCTGTTGAGTAGGGTGATATCGCAGGTCACTTGGCCTTGCAGAAATTTGCGACTATCTGGCCCAGTAAGCTGGATAGAGGCCCGCGGGTCGCCGAGGTTTAACATATCTTGAGTCATTGCCAATCCATAGGGTTTGTTGACTGTTTAGGTTTCTTGGCGATTGTCTCTTATAATGCCGCTTTAACACAATTGCTGATTATCTATGAACAAAAATCGTTTACGTTGGGCCTGCCGTCGCGGGATGTTGGAGTTGGATTTAATTCTTGGGCCTTTCGTTGAAGGCCCCTTCGAATTGCTCGAAGAGAGTGATCAGCTGCGTTTTGAGGCCCTGCTTGAATGTGAAGATCAGAATTTATTTTTGTGGCTGATGAAGCGCGGTCAGCCAGATAGTCCGGATTTGCAAAGGATTGTGCGAATTATTCATGAGTCTCGTCCCCAAATCGGCTGAGTTTAGCCTCGGCGCTTCGCGCCATCTTTTGTTGGCAAAGTTGGGCGCGCTGGTCGCGGCGGGTCTGATTGTCGCAAGTTTGTCGCTGCTGGTCTGGGCCAAACTGCTCGCGCTGGCGATGCTGATTTTTCTGGGGTTTGCCTCTGTGCTCGGCTATTGGCGCCACCCCCGTGAACTGCTCGTTCTGGTGGATAGCGCGGCCAATACATGGCAGCTTCTAATCACTGATCGCAATGATCAGACTAAAGTGCTTGATCTCTCGCTTGCAGAAACGCAATTTGTCACGGGGCGCTTGGTGATTCTCTATTTTAAAACAGCCGGTGGTCGACAGCTGATCCGTGTGATTCCCCACGACAGTTTGCCGCCGTCGCAGCATCGATTGCTGCGGCTGGCTGCACTGGCGCGCACTAACTCCGGTTAATAATCATGTCCTGCCCAGCAAAGTTGTTGGGCACAAGAATCGTGTCTTTCGCGATGGGTGAGAGTTCTGGATAGTCGAGGGTAAAGTGCAGTCCGCGACTTTCTTTGCGCTGCATGGCACAGCGGATAATGAGTTCTGCTACTGTGGCAAGGTTGCGCAGCTCCAAGAGATCGCGGCCCACCTTATAGTTGCTGTAATACTCTTGGATTTCTTTTTGCAGTAATTTGATGCGGTGCTGGGCGCGTTGCAAGCGTTTATCGCTGCGCACAATGCCAACGTAGTCCCACATAAAGCGCCGCAGTTCATCCCAGTTGTGAGAGATAACAACATCCTCGTCAGAGTGAGTCACCATCGACTCGTCCCATTCGCGAATAAAATCAGGCTCTGGAATCTGTGATTGTAATTGGTTGATTTCAGTGGCCGCCGCTTGCGCATAGACCAAGCACTCAAGCAGTGAGTTACTCGCCATGCGGTTGGCACCATGCAGCCCTGTAAAGGCACTTTCACCAATCGCATAGAGATTGAGTAGGTCTGTTTGCCCCTTGGTGTTGACCAAAATGCCGCCGCAGGTGTAGTGCGCGGCTGGAACAACGGGAATAGGGTCTTTGGTGATATCAATGCCAAACTCTAGACAGTGCTTGTAAACCGTCGGAAAGTGTTCAGTAATAAATTGTGCCGGTTTATGGCTGATATCGAGATACAGGCAGTCGCTGCCCAAACGTTTCATCTCATGGTCAATTGCCCGAGCAACAACATCGCGCGGGGCTAGCTCGGCCGCTGGATGAAAGTTGTGCATAAAATGTGTGCCGTCGGGCAATTTCAGCACAGCGCCCTCACCGCGCAGAGCTTCGGTGATCAGAAAAGATTTCGCTTTTGGGTGATAGAGGCACGTCGGGTGGAATTGATTAAACTCAAGATTTGCCACACGACAGCCACGCCGCCAAGCCATGGCAATACCATCACCGCTCGCGCCGTCTGGATTGCTGGTGTACAGGTACGCTTTACTCGCACCTCCGGTTGCCAACACCACGCTTTTTGCAGTGAACAGACACACCGTTTCGCTCTTCATGTCGAGTATATAAGCACCGGTGCAGCGGATCTTGCGCGACCCGCGATCGGCTTGGGTAACAAGATCAACCGCGCAGTGGTGTTCAAAAATATCAATATTCTTTGCCGCAAGAACCTGCTTGATCAGCGTTCCAGTAATTTCTCTGCCGGTGGCATCAGCCGTGTGCAAGATGCGGCGATGACTGTGGCCGCCTTCCTTGGTGAGGTGGTAGCTCTGCTCACCTTCCTCGCGTGTAAAATCCACCCCTTTGTCGATGAGCCACTGCACAGCGGCGGGGCCATTTTCAACAACAAAACGCACGGCGTCTTCATGGCAGAGGCCAGCGCCTGCAACAAGGGTGTCGGCAATGTGAGACTCGGCGCTGTCATTTTTATCAAATACAGCTGCGATTCCACCTTGGGCTAACCATGAAGCGCCGCCCTGAAGCTCAGTTTTGCTTATTATTGCGATGCGTAGATGGCTGTTTAGCTGCAATGCAGTGGTTAAACCAGCTGCACCGCTGCCAATTATTAGCACGTCGTAAAGGTGTGTTTGTTTCATTTGTTGCCCACAATCAATTGACTGGCATAATAATATAAGCTCAAATCGCAAGCGAACTAATTTGCTTACAGGCTGTCTTCCCTAGATCATGGTAAAGGTCTTGCTTGCGTGAAAAGCACGTATAACTTGGAATTAAAAGATAAATGGATTGTTAGATGATAGAAAAAAAGGCAGAAGCAACTGACTATGAGTTAGTTGTTAGAGTGCAAAAAGGTGACAAGCGAGCCTTTGATTTTCTCGTTCTAAAATATCAGTACAAAGTTCACTCGATTATTGCGCGATTTATTCGCGACAGTGACGAAGTGAAAGATGTCGTGCAAGAAGCTTTTATTAAAGCCTATCGTGCGCTGCCTAATTTTCGCGGCGATAGTCAGTTTTACACGTGGCTTTACAGAATAGCTGTTAACACCGCGAAAAATTACCTGGTGGCGCGGAGTCGCAGGCCGCCGTCATCAGATGTTGATTTGGACGACGCTGAATTTTACTCAGGCAGCGAGCAGCTCAAAGATGTCAGCTCTCCAGAAAATGAGCTATTTCGCGATCAATTAGAATCGGTAATCAATGGCGCGATCGCCGAATTACCCGAAGATTTGCGCACTGCAGTCACCTTGCGTGAATACGATGGTCTGAGTTACGAAGAAATTGCACAGATTATGGAGTGCCCAGTGGGTACGGTTCGTTCGCGTATCTTTCGGGGTCGCGAGGCAATTGATGCCAGGGTTTTAGCAATAATTGATGGTGTGTAGTAGGGTAGTGAACTTTCCTGATAAACACATGTCATACACTCGGTAATGAATTTAAGTGATATCTATGCTATTAAAAATGAGTGCTAATGGGGTAAATCGATGACTGATCACAAGGAACGCTTGGAGGAGTCTCTTTCCGCTTTAATGGACGGAGAAACCACTGATATGGAAATGCATCGCCTTTTAAAAGAGATCGCCAGCGACACTAGTCTGCGTGACAAGTGGAAACGCTATCACATGATCTCTGCGACAATTAAAGGGGAAACCGTCAGCCCGTCAATGGATTACTCTGCGTCAATAGTCGCAGCCATCGATGCCGAACCGGCCTACCGTTCAAAAGGTTTCACACTGTTTGCCGGCGCCGCAGGACGATTTGCCATTGCTGCGTCCGTCGCCATGCTTGCGGTGGTGGGTGTTCAGCAGCTCAATAGCCCCTTAGACAGCAGCCCCGTGGTATCTGAATTTGCGGCGATGGATGAAGATGATCAAAATAATGGCCCTGCAATTCAGTTTCCCTCAGGCTTCCAGCCAATTATCAATGCTCGCACAGTCAGTGTTGGTGGTGACAATAAAACATCTCGCTATGTCACCCCTCTCATGCAGGTTCGCCAGCAGGAAAAACAGCAATACTCAGAGGTAAAACTGCGTGCGTACCTCAATAACGCCATGCTCAAACACTCGAATAATGCCGCTTTAAATAGCAACCAAGGCATGCTTCCTTTTGCGCGCTTAAACGATAGCCAGAGCTCTCCAGAGTAGGAGTAAGGGAGTCAATGGCGTTATTTGGTTCAGTGCGTTTCATCAAAGTGGCGACTCTAGCAGTCGCCATTTTCGTTAATGGTCCGCTCTTTGCAGGCGATTTGGAGTCTGCCCACGATCTGATGGCGAGGATGGCCAAAGCTTCGAGAGATTTAGATTATCGCGGGCTATTTACCTATGAATATCGTGGCAATCTAACAAGCGTTAAAGTGATGCACAGTGTTCGCGATGGCAAAACCTATGAGCGCGTCGTGCATTTAGACGGTCCCAAAAGGCAAGTGTTGCGGCGCACGGATAATGCCGAATGCCTGCGCACTGGCGATATGTTACTGCGAGGAAATGCCTACAAAATCACCAAAGACAGCTACGCGCGCTTGGAAGATTTCTATGAATTCCATATCAAAGGCGATGACCGCGTTGCTGATCGGCATGTATCTATGGTGCATGTCATCCCCAAAGATAAAAACCGCTACGGCTATATTGTTGCCATCGATAAAGAGTCGGGTCTTTTATTGCAGTCAGTTTTGATGAATCATTTGGGCAAGCCACTAGAGCGCTTTCAGTTTGTGGAAATCGCCATTGGCAACGCTATGTCGGATGACGAGTTTGCAAGAGAGGCTGAACAGTTTGCCAAGGCCGGTGTCGATCAAAGTAATTGTTTAGATGCCGATGGTAAAGTCGATACTGAAGGCTCGCGCTGGCAGACAGAGTGGTTGCCCCCAGGCTTTGTGTTGGCCTCTTACCAGCCAGCAGACGCTAGTGGTCAGGAGTCGATGATGTTCACAGACGGCTTAGCTGTATTCTCAGTGTTTATCGATTCTACCCAAGGAAATATGCTGCCCCCAGTGGATGCCAAGCTTGGCGCGACAGTGGCTGTTTTAACCAACATTGAGATTAATAAAAAGCTCTACACAATTTGTGTGGTTGGCGAAATTCCCCGCGCCACCGCCAGTCAAATCGCCAGCGCGATTACCCAGGTGCTGCTGTAATGGATTGCTATGATTCTTGAAACTGGAACAGTTGTTGCCATAGAGCCTGACGGTCTTTGGGTCCAAGCTATTCAAAAATCCGCCTGCGAAGCCTGTGTCGCTGAAAAGGGCTGCGGGCATAAATTTTTGTCTAAATTGGCGGGTAAAACCGCCAGTATTCGGGTCCTCCGCAATCAGGCCGCGCAATCCAATGTCGCTGTTGGGCAGTCGGTCACCATTGGTATTCCTGAGGATGTGATTGTTCTCGCGTCTCTTTTGGTCTACCTCATGCCGATTGTGCTGGCTGTGGTGGCCGCTGCTATTGTTGGCGGCAGTGATGCTCAGAGTGCGGCCGCGGCCGCGGGCGGTCTCGCTATCGGCGCAGCATTGGTGTACATGCACAGTGCCGCATCACGCAACGATAAGCGCATGCATCCTATTTTGATTGAGCCAAACAGCTCCCTAAACAACGCCCTAAATAACGATCCTAAGGTTGTTCAAGTTCGCTGATTTATTGTTAGGTATTCTTTTTCAATACTGTCATTTATGCGTCTAGACTTAAGTCAATTGATCAAACTCGCTGGCCCAGTGCGGCCGGTTAGGCCGGATTCTTTATAACGTTTATTGCTGGAGATATTTCCGTGTTTAAAAAAGCTATAGCTGTTACATCGTTTACTTTTTTCGCTCTGCTCTCTTTGGCTGCTGCCGCCCAGCTCCCCGATTTTACTCAGTTGGTAGAGGATGCGTCGCCAGCAGTGGTCAAAATAAACACCGTTCAGAAAGCGCCAAAAGCAGGGATTTCTCAGAGGCAGCAGATGCCCGATATTTTTCGTGAGCTATTGCAACAGCGCCAGCAGCAGGCGCGGCCTGTTATGTCGATGGGTTCAGGCTTTGTTATTTCAGACGATGGCTATATTTTGACGAATCATCACGTGATTGATGCGGCGGATGAGATTGTGGTGCGATTTTCTGATCGACGTGAGTTCTCAGCGACCATTGTTGGCACCGACAGTCGTTCAGATCTTGCATTGTTGAAGATCGACGCCAAGGGGCTGCCCACGCTCAAGCTTGCTCAGCCGGATGCGCTAAAAGTGGGTGAATGGGTGTTGGCGATTGGCTCGCCCTTTGGGTTGGACTATTCAGCCAGCGTGGGTATCGTGAGTGCGATTGGGCGAAGTATTCCCACCGATAAAGGCGAAAATTATGTCCCCTTTATCCAAACCGATGTGGCCATTAACCCGGGTAATTCTGGTGGTCCGCTGTTTAATCTCAGCGGCGAAGTGGTGGGTATTAATTCACAAATTTACTCTCGCTCGGGCGGTTCGATTGGTCTCTCGTTCGCTATTCCTGCAAGTGTTGCGATAGATGTTGTGCAGCAATTGAAGGACAGTGGGGAAGTGAAACGTGGCTGGTTGGGCGTTGTTATTCAAGATGTCGATAAAGATCTGGCAAAATCCCTTGAGCTGGATAAGCCGCAGGGTGCGTTAATTAATGCGGTCGAGCCGAAAGGTCCGGCCGACAAAGCTGGAATCAGTCCCGGTGACGTGATTGTTCGTTTCGCCGGTCAGCCTATTTTAGATTCTGGCGACTTGCCGCACGTGGTTGGTTCGTTGGCGCCGGGCGTTAAAGCCTCTGTTGAAGTTTATCGGAAAGGCAAGCTGAAAAAGCTTACCGTCGAAGTTGGTAGCCTCGACAGTGCTGATCAGCGTGTCGCTGGCACTGTCGATGGCAGTGATAGGCTCGGACTGGTGGTTGAATCGTTGGGCGACCGTGAGCTGAACGCGATGGGTTTGCGTGGGGGTGTCGTGGTGACTCAAGTTTCTCCAGACTCTGCGGCTTCGCAGTCTGATCTTCGCAGTGGCGATATTATTTTGCAGTTAGGGTATAGCCGCATCGATGATATTGATGAATATGATCAAGTGGTCAACGAGCTGCCGCAGGGAACGCCGATTCTCATTCGTTTTTACCGTCAGGGAAGGGCAATCTCGAGAACGATTATCCTTAATCAGTAGAAGTGTTACAAAAAGCGCGCCCCAACTTTTATCTGCGCTAAATGGGGCGCGCAGTTGATGGCGTAGGGGCGACAAATACGCTAAACTCCGCACGCATTTTTTAACGGTAGCAAAAACACTTTGTCCGATCTCAGTCATATTAGAAACTTTTCCATTATTGCTCATATTGACCATGGCAAATCGACTATTGCAGACCGCTTTATTCAGGTCTGTGGCGGTTTGTCAGAGCGAGAAATGGCCGCCCAGGTTCTCGATTCGATGGATATCGAGAGAGAGCGTGGCATTACCATTAAAGCGCAGAGTGTTACCTTGCCTTACACCGCGCTGGATGGGAAAACTTACCAGCTGAACTTTATTGATACGCCAGGCCACGTTGACTTTTCCTATGAAGTGTCTCGCTCGCTGGCGGCCTGTGAGGGTGCGTTGCTGGTTGTAGACGCTGCGCAAGGTGTCGAAGCCCAGTCCGTGGCCAACTGTTACACGGCGATCGCCCAAGGACTTGAGGTTATACCTGTTCTTAATAAGATGGATCTGCCACAGGCCGAGCCAGAAAAAGTCATCAACGAAATTGAAAATATTATCGGTATTGAAGCGACCGATGCAGTGCGCTGTAGTGCCAAAAGTGGTGAGGGGATTATTGATATCCTCGAAGAACTGGTCAAAAAGGTGCCTGCGCCAGTAGGCGACACCGAAGCACCTCTTCAAGCACTGATCATTGATTCGTGGTTCGATAACTACCTCGGCGTTGTGTCGTTAGTGCGTGTCATGCAAGGCACCCTGCAAACCAAAAATAAGATTGTCTCTAAAACCATCGGCAAGGCCCATGTGGTTGACAGCGTTGGCGTGTTTACACCCAAGCGCAAGGAAACAGGGGTGCTCCGCGCAGGCGAAGTGGGCTTTATGGTTGCCGGTATCAAAGATATTTTGGGCGCGCCAGTGGGTGACACCATCACCCATTTCAGTACCTCTGATGTCGATGCACTTCCGGGATTCCAGCGTGTAAAGCCACAAGTCTACGCGGGTATGTTTCCAGTGGACTCCGATGATTTTGAAGATTTCCGCGAAGCTCTGTCAAAGCTGGCCGTGAATGATGCGTCGCTTTTCTATGAGCCTGAGAGTTCTGACGCACTTGGCTTTGGTTTCCGCTGTGGTTTTCTCGGCATGCTGCACATGGAAATTATTCAGGAGCGTCTGGAGAGAGAGTATGACCTCAATCTGATCACCACGGCCCCTACGGTTGTTTATGAGATTTTCACGACCACAGGTGAAACGCTGCATATTTCAAATCCGTCAGCTTTGCCTGATCCCAGCTATGTTGACGAAATGCGCGAACCAATTTGTGAAGCAAATATTCTGGTTCCCAACGCCTATGTCGGCAACGTTATTGCACTCTGTGTTGAAAAGCGCGGCATTCAAAAAGATATGCAGTTTATTGGCACCCAAGTTTCCATCCGCTATGAATTACCCATGAGCGAAGTGGTTATGGACTTCTTCGATCGGTTAAAGTCAGTCAGTCGCGGTTTTGCCTCTCTTGATTACAGCTTTGTGCGTTTCCAGGCTGCCTCGCTGGTTCGTTTAGATGTGCTGATTAATGGAGATCGTGTGGACGCACTTGCTGCGATTGTCCATCGCGAAACCTCTCAGCAGAAAGGTCGAGTACTTGCCGACAAGATGAAAGAACTTATCCCGCGGCAGATGTTCGATGTGGCTATTCAAGCTGCCATTGGCGGTCAAGTGGTTGCTCGAACAACGGTAAAAGCGTTGCGTAAAAACGTTATTGCAAAGTGTTATGGCGGTGATGTGTCGCGAAAGAAAAAGCTTTTGGAAAAACAGAAAGCGGGTAAAAAGCGAATGAAGCAGGTGGGTAATGTTGAAATTCCGCAGGAAGCATTCTTAGCCGTGTTAAAAGCATGATAGGCATAACGCTTGTCAGCCTAAAGGGGGCATGATCCCAATGGACCTAAATTTTGAATTAATATTGACGGTACTGTTTTTAGTCGCCGGACTGTTTTGGCTGTTGAACAAATTTGTTCTGAAACAAGCAGAAGGGCTGGCCGAGTTTATGGGGTCATTGGCTCCGGTGCTCGGATTTGTCTTAATACTGCGGTCATTTATTATTGAGCCCTTCCAGATACCGTCCTCGTCGATGGTGCCCACGTTAAAAGTAGGCGACTTTATATTAGTCAGCAAGTGGACCTACGGTCTGCGTCTACCCGTTTTGCGCAGCAAGATCGTTGAAGTAGACTCACCCAAGCGCGGCGATGTTATGGTGTTTTTCCCCCCACACGTTGACCGCTACTTTATTAAGCGGGTAGTTGGTTTACCGGGTGACGAAATTCATGTTCTCAATGGTGTGCTATATATTAATGGCGAAAAAATGACACAGACAGCGTCTCTTAAAGAGGCTGTTGATGACCGCTCAGTGGCCATGACTGAAAATCTGATGGGTGTTGAGCACGCTATCCAAAAGCGGGTGTTACCCACGCGTCTGAGTCAAAACTTTACCGCGGTCGTGCCGGAAGGCCACTACTTTATGATGGGTGATAATCGCGACAACTCCAGTGATAGTCGTGTCTGGGGCCCGGTGCCGGAAGAGCGTATTGTGGGTAAGGCATTTGCGCGCTGGATGTTTTGGGATAAGTTTTTTAGCCTGCCAAGTTTTGATCGCGTCGGCAATATTGAGTAGTGATGTCAGTTAGAGCGCCAATATCCGCTGCTTTACAGAGTGAGTTGTTTTAGAAGGAGTTATCGAACAGTTCAAGGAGAGAGAAATGCGTAGTGATATGCAAAAGGGTATGACATTCACATCGGCACTGATAGGTGCCTTTATAGTCGGTTTTTTTCTAACCATTATTTTTAAACTGGCTCCGCACTACATGGATAATCGAATTATTCAGGGCGCGATGGACCAAGTGGGTCAGTCTGGAATCGAGAATAAGACTGACAGTGAAATACGCCGTAAACTGGCTGATTTTTTTTGTTATTAATAATATTCACGATGTGGATTTAAGTAAGATTGAGATTAACCGAGACAAAGCGGCAATCCATCTTGAACTGAACTATGAAAAACGTTTCGCTATGTTTGGTAATGTTGATGTAGTGCTGAAATTTAGCAATCAATTCGACGGCCAGCGGCAAACGTATTAACCTGAGGATCATACGTGGCGAGTAGTGCCAAGCAACTCCAGGAACGTTTGCAGTACACCTTTAGCGACCAACAGTTGTTAGTGTTGGCGCTCTCTCATCGCAGTCGTGGTAGTCAAAATAATGAGCGTCTTGAGTTTCTAGGTGACGCTGTCCTTGGCTTAACTATCTCTAACTTTCTCTATCGCCGCTTTAGCCATGCCAGTGAGGGTGATCTCAGTCGTATACGCTCACAGATCGTGCGCGCTGAGTCACTTGCAGAGATTGCCCGCAGTCTAGAGTTGGGGCCAGAATTGTTGCTCGGACAGGGCGAGATGAAAAGTGGTGGGCAGCGTCGTGATTCAATTCTTGGTGATACAGTCGAGGCTTTAATTGGCGCTATTTATCTAGATGGCGGTATCCTCTCCGCAGAGCGCTGTATTTTGAGCTGGTTTAGCGAGCAATTAAATGCGGTCGCTTTGGACGTACCTGTCAAAGACCCAAAAACTGCGCTACAAGAGTGGCTGCAAGGCCGCGGCCGAGCCCTACCAGAGTATCAGCTTGTAAAAACGGAAGGAGAAGATCATAGTCGTCTCTACACCATGAGCTGCATAATTGATGAGCTAAAATCAGCGGCCACGGCCACTGCAAGCAGTCGTCGTCGAGCAGAGCAACTGGTCGCCGAAAAAATATTAAAAGAATTGGAGAATAAGTAGTGACAGACGCGCCAAACCGCTGTGGTTACGTGGCAATTGTCGGCCGCCCCAATGTGGGTAAGTCAACACTGCTCAATCACATCCTAGGGCAAAAGCTCTGCATTACATCGCGTAAGCCGCAGACCACTCGGCACACACTTCTTGGTATAAAGACCGAGGGAAATTTACAGGTTATCTTTGTTGATACGCCCGGTATTCACACCAATCAAGAGCGTGCGATCAATCGTGTAATGAATCGTTCTGCTGCCAGTGTCATTGCTGATGTTGATGTGGTTGTGTTTGTTGTCGACCGTTTTGAGTGGAGTGAGGCGGACGAGTATGTGGCGAAATATATCGGCAATTACGATGTGCCAGTGATTATTGCCATCAATAAAGTCGATCTTATTGATGACAAACAGGCTCTATTGCCCCATTTGCAATTTCTCTCAGAAAAGCTCAAGGCTGCCGATTTAATTCCTCTCTCGGCGTTGCGCAAGACTAACTTCGATCAGTTGGAAGAAAAAATTCACAGTTTTATTCCTGAGGCTGATCATGTTTTCCCTGAAGACCAAATTACCGATCGCAGCGAGCGTTTCTTAGCCGCTGAAATTGTCAGGGAAAAAATTATGCGTCAACTGGGCGCAGAAGTTCCCTACCAGGTCACCGTTGAAATCGAAGAGTTTCGAGTAGAGCGCAATGTCACTCATATCGGCGCGTTAATTTTGGTGGAGAGAGAAGGCCAGAAAAAAATTATTATCGGCAACAAAGGGGAGCGAATTAAAAGTATCGGCCAGCAAGCGCGTGCTGATATAGAGAGCCTTCTCGATTGCAAGGTGATGTTGACGACCTGGGTGAAGGTGCGCAGCGGTTGGTCCGACGATGAGCGCGCACTGCGCAGTCTCGGTTATATTGACGAGTAAGGCACAGTGCGTATTGAATCTGAGCCAGGTTTTGTGTTGCACACAGCAGCGTATCGAGAGACCAGCTTACTCGTTGATCTCTACACACAAAATCATGGTCGAGTGCGCTGCATCGCCAAAGGATTTCGCAAACCCAATAAACAGGGCGTCAGTCGCCCACTATTTTCCTACACGGAACATCAATTTAGCTGGCAGGGTCGCGGCGAGTTAAAAACCCTGATTCAAGCAGATGTGCTTCACACGCCGGTTTTTCTGCAGGGCGTCTCGCTTTTCACTGGATTGTACATCAACGAGCTTTTTTATCGTCTGCTGCAAGAGCAAGATGTACATGAATACCTCTATCAGCAATATCAACAATTTATTGCCACACTCTGCGCTGAAGGCTCAGCCAACGAAGTTCTCCTAAGACAGCTTGAGATGACCTTGCTGGAAGAGCTCGGGTACGGGCTGGTATTGGACTGCGATGCGCTCTCTGGCGCGCCGCTGATTCCTTCTTGCTACTATCAATATATTCCGCAGCAAGGCTTGATTCCATCCACCAATCAGCGCGCGCAAGTGGATGGTACTTATGCAGGCGCAGATCTTCTCAGTATTGCTGAGGGCAATTTTTCCGAGGGAGCCTCTCGGCTGGCCGCAAAGCGGCTGTTGCGCAGCGTTATCGACTTTTATCTGGCAGGCAGGCCTTTGCATAGTCGCGAGTTGTATCGCCAGCACTTGTTGTCTCAAGCCTCGTGACACAAAACGCCTCGATGGAGAGTAAATTATGGTTATTGCCATAGGTACAGACATTGTAGAGATAGCACGAATCGCAGAGGTTTTGGAGCGTCAAGGCGAGCGGTTTATCGATCGTATCCTCACCGTCAGTGAGAAAACACTCTATAACCAGAGCAAAAGTGTTTCGTTTGTCGCTAAGCGTTTTGCTGCAAAAGAAGCCGTGGCGAAAGCCTTGGGTACGGGCATTGGTCGTGGTGTGAGTTTTCAGGACATTTTTATTTCCAATAACGCGAAGGGTGCGCCACTCGTTGAGCTGAGCAATGGGGCGGCAGATGTAATGCGTGAACTTGGCGGCGCGCGCATGCTGCTTAGTTTATCTGACGAGCGGCACTATGCGTTGGCCTACGCGGTGTTGACCGAGTAAGTGCTATGACACCTGCTTATGCAAAAGAATTATGTCTTATAACTCTCTTGCCGAGGCGTAACTTCTTCTCTTCAGGCAAAATACCCCGCTGAAATATCAAAAGAGCGTCAGTAATGCACTATCCGACAATTGATCAATGTATTGGTAACACGCGACTTGTGCGCCTGCAGCGAATGCCGGGCAACACCTCAAACACCATTCTAGCGAAGCTCGAAGGCGACAATCCGGCGGGCTCGGTCAAAGATAGACCCGCAGTCAGTATGATCAAGCATGCGCAAGCGCGCGGTGAGATAGCGCCTGGCGACCATTTAATTGAAGCAACCAGCGGCAATACGGGTATTGCGCTGGCCATGGCTGCCGCGATGATGGGTTATCGCATGACACTAATAATGCCAGCAAATGCCACGGCAGAGCGCAAGCTTGCCATGACCGCCTACGGTGCAACGCTGGTTGAAGTAAGTCGAGAGGAAGGCATGGAAGGGGCGCGTGACCTAGCGCTTGCCATGCAGCGCAAAGGTCTCGGCAAAGTTCTCGACCAGTTTAATAATCCAGACAATCCTCTTGCCCACTACGAGGGTACCGGCCCAGAAATTTGGCGTGACACTCAGGGCGCAGTGACCCACTTTGTTAGCTCTATGGGTACAACTGGCACCATCATGGGTGTCTCAGCCTTTCTTAAACAGCAGAATCCCAACATCCAAATCGTGGGCTTACAGCCGGCTGATGGCGCCTCGATTCCGGGCATCCGGCGTTGGCCAAAAGAGTATCTGCCGAGTATTTTTGACGCGGCGAAAGTTGACCAACTTATGGATATCTCGCAGGCTGATGCCGAGCATGCCATGCGTCGCTTAGCCAAAGAAGAAGGCATTTTTTGCGGTGTGTCTGCTGGAGGGGCGGTGTCGGCGGCGCTCACACTAAGTGAGCAGCTTGAGAATGCAGTTATCGTCGCGATTATTTGTGATCGAGGCGATCGCTACCTCTCTTCAGGTATTTATTGATCGGCAAAAATGCATAGCTGCGGCAAATCCATGCGGCACAAAAGAAGGTATGAGAATGGTGGCCAATTACACTATCGACGATCTGCGCTATTTAATGGCGCGACTGCGTAATCCGGAAACCGGCTGTCCTTGGGATTTAAAACAGACCTATGCAACGGTCGCAAAACACACCCTCGAAGAAGTTTATGAAGTGATTGACGCTATCGAGCGAAATGACCTCGAACATCTGGCAGGGGAGTTGGGTGATCTATTATTCCAGATTATTTTTTATAGCCAGTTGGCCGATGAAGAAGATCGATTCGATTTTGATGTTGTGGTTGATGGAATTGTCAGCAAACTTGTCCGCCGTCATCCGCATGTTTTTCCTGAAGGAACTTTACGCAGCGTTCGTGATAGCGCCAACGTCGCGGATGGTCGCCTAGAAGAGGCTAAAATCCATAAAGTCTGGGAAGAGCTGAAACAAGAAGAGCGCTCAGCAAAAGGCGACGGTAAAATCTTAGACGACATTCCTCTTGCGCTACCGGCCTTAAGTCGTGCTCAAAAGCTGCAAAAGCGAGCCGCCATTGTCGGTTTTGACTGGCAGAATACGGCAGATGTTATCGCCAAGGTAAAAGAAGAACTACTCGAACTTGAAGTTGAAATACACAACAATAATCAGGCTGCTATCAAGGACGAGCTGGGTGATTTGATTTTTTCTTGCGTCAATCTCGCGCGTCATTTGCAGGTGGATGCTGAAGAGGCCACACGCAGAGCCAATTACAAATTCAAAACGCGCTTTGATGCGATGGAATCACTTGTGGCTAAACGGCCCAAAAACAGCCTTGCGTTATATACCGCCGAGCAGCTCGAATCTCTATGGAATGAGGTTAAGCGCGCAGACTAGTTCAACGCTGTAGTCACTCTGCAGTGACGCGTTGGGACAAAGGCTGCGTGAGGGTAGGGTTGTCTGGTAAAATCAATCCGTGTATTGTGAGCGCCCTTTTGGTGCTTGTAACTGCCTAGAGTCAGCCGCTTTTTCAAGGTAGTCACTAGTTTCGGACTGTTTGCAGACGAATTCGCCGCTGCATGTGCCGCGCTACCCCAGCCTACTGGTCGGTGTGACTCGCGATAGATCGTCTGAGGATCGTTGTGTGTCCGACCGCTCTGTACTTGCTGTTTTCAGGCCAACCCGTATTTTTGTTTTTAAGGAATGTCATTGATGAATGTAATTTTATTAGGACCACCCGGTGCAGGTAAGGGTACTCAAGCGCAATTTATTACGCAGCGCTACGGTATTCCGCAAATATCCACTGGCGATATGCTCCGAAGCGCAGTGAAAGTGGGTAGTGACCTTGGGCTTAAAGTAAAAGACATCATGGCATCAGGTGGTTTAGTTTCTGATGAAATTATTATCGCATTAGTAAAGGAGCGTATTCAGCAGGCCGATTGCACCAATGGGTTTTTGTTTGATGGTTTTCCACGAACAATTCCACAGGCTCAAGCTCTAGTGGATGCGGGCGTGTTGATTGAGTATGTTGTCGAAATATCGGTCGACGACGAGCAAATTGTCTCGCGGTTAAGTGGTCGCCGAGTGCACGAGGATTCAGGGCGCGTTTACCATATTGAGCACAATCCGCCCAACGTGGAAGGGTTGGATGATGAAACTCAGGAGCCTCTAATACAGCGCCCCGATGATCAAGAAGACACTATCCGCAATCGACTGGCGATTTATCATAATCAGACCAAGCCATTGGTTGAGTTTTACACATCACTATCAACTCGCGATGCTAATGGCCCGACGTTCGCTACCGTAAATGGTCTAGGTCGCCTCGAAGAAGTGCAGGGACGAATTGTTAAAATACTGGGTTAGTTCGATCTCAAAACAGCACTTAACCAAGTGCTGTTTTTTTACAAAAAACGTAATTTTCAAATAAAAAATTCTTTTTATTTCACTTAAACACCAATTATTCGTCAAATTGGTGTTTTTTATTGCTAAACTTATTGTTAGTTGCTTAAAATTCACAGCCTTACGGCGGTGGTGTTTTCTACATTGTATTTAAAAATAGTGTTTATTGACCTGAGGAACGTGTAAATGAAAAGTCCAGCAAAGAAACGAGTAACGAAAGCAAAAGTAAATGCAAAAGCAAAAGTTACGGCGCAAGTTTCGCCTTTGCAAAATGCACTAAAAGTGGTTGATTCTGTAAAGAAGCAAATTGCCGCACACGATAAAAAACACGCCGCAGTAGTCAAAAAAGTCACTGCAGCTAAAGCGAAAGTGGCAGCCAAGGCAACACCCGCTGCAAAAAAAGCTCTCCTGACATTGCGCGCGCAAGCGAGCGAAGGCCGTAAATTGGCGGCTTCGTTGCGCGATGCTCTCAAGGCTTCTAAAAATGATTACCGAGCTGCCGCCGTCAAAGATAAGTTGGCGTCTGCCGAAAAAGCTGCAAAAGCGACTATTTTGAAAGTAGAAGCCAAGCTGCAAGCTGCGCAAGATGCAGATCTTGCCGCAGCCGTAAAGAAATTTGAAAAGCGTTGGTTAAAGTCGCGAGCCAAGGCAACTTCGAAGAAAATGAAAGCAGCTGAGAAAAAAGCTGCGATGAAAATAAAATCGGCTGAAAAGGCTGTTGCCAAAAAGCTAAAGTCTGTTGTTAAGAAGGCGGCTAGCGCAATGGAAAAACCGGCAGCGGCCAAAAAAGCAGCTCCGGCTAAGAAAGCAGCAGTCAAGAAGTCCGCCGCTAAAAAAGTAGTCGCTAAAAAAGCCGCTGTTAAGAAACCCGCTGTTAAGAAAGCACCTGCAGTGAAGAAACCCGCTAAAGCTAAAAAAGCACCAGCAGCTAAAAAAGCCGCTGTGAAAAAAGCGACCGTCAAGAAAGCGACGGCAGTGAAGAAACCCGCCAAGGCTAAAAAAGCAGCAGTAGCTAAAAAAGCACCCGCAGCCAAAAAGGCCCCAGCCGCGAAGAAAGCTGCAGTGAAGAAAGCGCCTACCGCTAAAAAAGCTGCAGTCAAAAAAGCACCTACCGCTAAGAAAGCAGCGGTTAAAAAAGTTGTGGCTAAGAAGCCAGCGGCCAAAAAAGCTGCGGTAAAAAAGCCGTCAGTTAAAAAGTCAGCCGCAAAGGTGGTAGCCGCTGCGAAAGCGCCAGAGCAGAACGTCGAAGTTACAAATTCTTAATAGTGTAATGAGCGTTAGCCCTGTAAAATCCCTCACCCATTGGTGGGGGATTTTTGTTTGTGTAGGACACTCAGCCGTGCGTAACGATTAATCTTCTCTAATCCATGCTAACCCATTCCTGAAAGGGCTAACGATGACAGCAATACTGGCCATTGAAACCTCGACACCCGCCTGTTCGGTTTCGCTCGCTGTTGGCCAAAAAGTATTCAGCCGTTGCTGTTTTGAGCCACGCTCGCACACGCGGCTGATTATGCAGATGATCGACGCAGTTTTGTCTGACGCTGAATTGAGCGTGAGCGACCTCGATGCGCTTGCGGTGACGGTTGGCCCTGGCTCTTTTACTGGATTGAGAATTGGTTTTTCGGTTGCTCAAGGGTTGGCATTTTCCTCTGACATACCCGTTATCCCAGTTTCAACGCTACGGGTGATAGCTCAGACTTATTGGCGCAAAAATCCGTCGGCTGCATCTTCCGACGTAGCGATGACGGTATTAGATGCGCGCATGGGTGAGTTCAATTGCGGCGCTTACCAGAGAGACAGTTTGGGGCAGAGCTATTCGGTGATTGATGATCAATTATTGAGTCGTGAAGACGCACTCAACCTCTATGCGCAGTTGCAGCCCTCGGCAGTGATTGGCGAGGCGTCGCAATTTTTTGAGGCTATCGAAAACGGGCAAGTGATGCAGGATATCTATCCAGAGGCAGAAGATTTGGGCGCTCTGGCAAATGGCTTATATAAAATGGGTGCAGCAACGGCGATTGAACAAGTTGAATTGGTTTACTTGCGTGGCACCGATGCTTGGAAAAAACACACACGTGTAGGGACGACTTAATTTATGGACTATCTACAGGCTTTTTGGCTAGCGGTTATTCAGGGGCTGTCAGAGTTTCTGCCCATTTCGAGCTCTGCGCATCTAATTTTGCCCTCGCAGGTATTGGGGTGGCCTGATCAAGGGCTAGCCTTTGATGTTGCCGTCCATGTCGGCTCATTGATCGCCGTGATCGTCTATTTTCGCGAGGACATTGTCGCGCTCACTCAAGCATGGCTGGACAGTCTTTTTGTCCGTCGGCACACTGCAGAGAGTCGACTGGCGTGGTATATCATTTTGGCCACTATCCCGGCAGGTCTGGCGGGGCTATTTCTCGGTGACTTTATTGAACAGAACTTGCGCTCCATGCTAGTAATTGCTGTCACGACCATTGTATTTGGCTTGCTGTTGGGGTGGGCTGACTGGCGTGGAAAGCGCGCGCGGGGAATGCAGCAGTTTAGTGCAAAATCGGCTTTTTTAATTGGTGTTGCCCAAGCGATTGCACTAATTCCTGGGACATCGCGCTCTGGCATCACGATTACAGCGGCACTCGCATTGGGGTTCGATCGTGAAACGGCGGCACGATTCTCGTTCTTGTTGGCCATCCCGATTATCGTACTCAGTGGAGGCTATAAAGGGGTGCAGTTACTCAACAGCGAGGCGGTTGATTGGATAATGATATTGGTAGGCACGAGTCTGTCCGGTATCACAGCCTATCTCTGTATTCGCGTGTTTCTGTCAGTGATTAAGCGCGTGGGTATGTTCCCCTTTGTTGTCTATCGAATGGTTTTGGGGATGTTTTTGCTCTATCTGATTTACCAGCAGTAATCCAACCATTCACTAATTTACGGTTAAAAAGACTGCGGCCAATTGGGGTCGAGTGACATTGAGGCACGAATGAAGCAGAAAGTAGCGTTTTTAGGGCTGGGTGTTATGGGTTATCCCATGGCCGGCTGGTTGAGTAAGCACGGCTACTCTGTGGTTGTTTATAACCGCACCGATTCAGTTGCCGTTCGCTGGCTGCAGGCGTATCAGGGTCAGAGTGCGGCCAGTCCTGCTGAAGCGGCAGTCGACGCCGAGATTGTTTTTTCCTGTGTTGGAAATGATGACGATGTGAGAGCGGTATTGCTGGGTGAGCAGGGCGCTCTCAGTTATATGCAGGCTGGCGCTGTTCTCGTTGATCACACGACGACTTCAGCAACCTTGGCGCGCGAGTTGGCTGCTGCCGCGGCGACGGTTAACTGTGGCTTTATTGATGCGCCGGTATCCGGCGGCCAACAGGGTGCCGAGAATGGTAAGCTCACTGTGATGTGCGGTGGCCATGGCGATGATTTTCAGCGGGTTGAAGCGGCAATTAAAAGCTATGCCAAATCAATCCAATTGATGGGTGAAGCAGGCAGCGGCCAGTTGTGTAAAATGGTCAATCAGATCTGTATTGCTGGCGTTGTACAGGGGCTTGCTGAGGGTATCAACTTTGCCAAGCGCGCTGGACTCGATGCCGCTCAAGTTATCGATGTGATTTCAAAAGGCGCAGCACAGTCTTGGCAAATGGAAAATCGCTACAAAACAATGCTTGCCAACGAATATAATCACGGTTTTGCCGTGCAGTGGATGCGAAAAGATTTAGCCTTCGCGCTAGAGGAAGGGAGGGCCAATGGCAGTCTCTTACCGGTGACAGAGTTGGTCGATAGTTTCTATAAACAAGTCCAAGATATGGGCGGAAATCGTTGGGATACGTCGAGTTTATTGGCTCGGCTTGAGTCAGACGAGAGCTCGGCGCAATAACCAAAAAATTAGATGACGAACGGATGATATAGCATGACTTCAGCGCAACAGCAGGTAGAGCTCTTTAACGCAGAGTTGGCAGATTTTTTAGACGGCTCACCAACGCCGTTTCACGCTGTGGCGACGCTCAGTCAAATGCTGGGAAAGGCGGGTTTCCAAGGCTTGAATGAAGCAGAGGATTGGACTCTTGAGCGCGGCGGAAAATACTTTGTGACGCGCAATGGCTCCTCGATCATTGCCTTTGTTGTTGGTCAAAACGATCTCGCTACAGCGGGTATTCGCATGGCCGGCGCTCACACTGACAGCCCCTGTCTAATGGTTAAACCGAATCCTGAGTTAGTGAGAAATGGCTACTATCAACTCGGCGTGGAAGTGTATGGTGGCGCTCTTCTCAACCCATGGTTCGATCGCGATCTCTCTCTTGCTGGGCGGTTGGTTTACAGCGACAAAAACGGTCAGTTAAAGCAGACCCTCATCAATTTCAATGATCCGATTGCCGTGGTACCCAGTTTAGCTATTCACCTTGATCGTGAGGCAAACAAAGGGCGATCAATTAATCCACAGACAGATATTTCACCCATTTTAATGCAGGCTGAAGAGGGTGAAGATTTTCATGTCATGCTCGCGCAACGTTTTCTGTCCGATGGCGATAAGGTTTTAGACTACGAACTCTGTTTCTATGATGTGCAGGGCGCTGCGACGGTGGGGTTGAAAAAAGAATTTTTTGCTTCGGCACGCCTAGACAATCTGTTGAGTTGCTTTGTTGGCGCCAAAGCCCTGCTGGCGGCAGACGGTACAAATACGGTGCTACTTGTGTGCAACGATCACGAGGAAGTGGGAAGTGTTTCATCGGCAGGCGCCAATGGACCCTTCCTAGAGTCAGTCTTTGACCGCCTCTGCAGTCACGACGCAAGCGCGACCAACAAGTCTCGTATATTGGACCGCTCACTATTTATTTCCTGCGACAATGCACACGCAGTGCATCCTAACTATTTACTCAAGCACGATGAAAAGCACAGCCCAGTATTGAACGGCGGCCCCGTGATTAAAGTGAATTCGACTCAGCGCTATGCCACCAACGGCGTCACAGCAAGCTTTTTCCGGCAGATGTGTAGCGATGAAAATGTGCCCGTGCAGACCTTTGTGGCGCGGGGTGATATGGGTTGTGGTAGCACTATTGGCCCCGTCACGTCCGCCAAACTAGGCGTTCCAACCCTGGATGTGGGAATTCCTCAACTCGCTATGCACTCCTGCCGCGAGCTAACCGGCACGTTGGATCCTGAGCGCTTGGCGCGTGTCCTCAAGGCCTTTTATAATCGCCCCGGCGCATTAGTGGTTGAGCCGAGATAATTGGCAGTAGTGACCTGAAAGATTGATCTAAACCTACAGACGCAACAGAGTAAATATGACTAAACAACGTGTATTGACGGGTATTACCACATCGGGAACACCACACCTCGGTAACTATGTGGGGGCAATTCGTCCTGCCATTGAATCCAGTCGCGCCAACGACGTTGAGTCATTTTTCTTTTTGGCAGACTATCACGCGTTGATTAAAGCCCAAGATCCTGAATTAATTCACCGTTCAACCATGGAGATTGCAGCGACATGGCTGGCGTTGGGATTGGATACAGATAAGGTGACATTTTATCGCCAGTCCGATATTACAGAGATAACAGAACTGACCTGGTTTCTCACCTGCATGACAGCCAAAGGGCTGATGAATCGCGCCCATGCCTACAAAGCCGCAGTGCAGGCTAACGAGGATGCTGGAGAAGATGCCGATTTTGCTATCACTATGGGTCTTTTCAGTTACCCAGTCTTGATGGCCGCAGATATTCTTATGTTCAATGCGCACCAAATTCCAGTCGGCCGCGATCAGATACAGCATGTGGAAATGGCCCGTGATGTAGCGCAGCGGTTTAACCATCACTTTGGTGAGCACTTTGTTTTACCCAAGGCGTTGGTTGACGACAAAGTCGCTGTTCTGCAAGGGCTCGACGGTCGCAAAATGAGCAAAAGTTACGGCAACACCATTCCGCTGTTTTTGAATGAAAAGGCTTTGAAGAAACACATTAATAAAATTAACACTAATTTGCTTGAGCCAGGTGAACCGAAAGACCCTGACACGTCAGCGGTTTTTCAGATTTGGCAGGCCTTCGCCACTGAGCAGCAAACCCTTGAAATGCGAGAGCAATTTGCCAATGGCATCGGCTGGGGCGAGGCAAAGCGACAGCTGTTTGAACTAGTTAATGGTGAGCTGTCGGAGGCGCGAGCGCGCTACGAAGCGCTGATGCAAACGCCCAGCGAGATAGAGCAAATACTGCAGGAGGGCGCAGTCAAAGCGCGCCGCGAAAGCAGTGCGTTCCTCGCGACGTTGCGCCATGCCGTGGGCATTCGACCGCTTGCTTAGGAAATTGAAATATCCGTGTATTGCGGATGAGAAATATACAATTGCAGGCTATAATGGCCGCGAAATTTTACTGTCACGTCCAAACTGGAGATACCCCACGATGAATACTGCCAAAAATAGCCGAGTGAAAAGTTTTGCCATAATTGCTGCTGTCAGCACGCTTTTATGGGGATGTGGCGCAGACGATAAAAAAGTTCAGTTGACCGCGCAGCAAGAGAAGCAGGTTGCTGAGCGCATTGCCCCCGTTGGTCATGTTGCCATGGCGGGTCAAGTGGTTGCCGCGGCGACAACCAGTGCCGGTGCTGCCCGTTCTGGCAGTGATATCTACAGCACGAATTGTGTGGCATGCCATAGCTCTGGTGTTGCCGGCGCGCCTAAATTAGGCGACGTAGCGGCGTGGGCTTTGCGATTAGAGCAAGGTTTGGAGACTGTATACGCCAACGCGATCAACGGTATTCGCGCCATGCCAGCACGCGGCACCTGTATGTCGTGCAGCGACGATGAGGTGAAAGCCGCTATCGATCATATTCTTGATAACAGCAAGTAATCCAAGAGTTTACGAAAGCCCGCTTTACCGCGGGCTTTTTTTTTGCCCGTAATTTGCTTGCTAATGGCAGTAAGGCAGTCATAAACGATGGGCAAAAAAATACCCGCATTGGTTAATGCGGGTATCTCTATCTTACTGGTTACTGCTGTTTAAACTTTAGGGCCTGCGGCGATAATATCGGCTGAGGGCTCAAACTTGGTAATGTTCTTAACAAACAGCTGAGCCAACTTTGTCGCTTGCTGGTCATAGGCTGCTTTGTCATCCCATGCATTGCGCGGGTTGATGTACTTGCTATCCACACCATTAATGGCAACGGGGATATCCAAATTCAGTGTTTCTAAGTGCTCAGTTGCGCAGCCTTCGAGTGAGCCATTGGTAATGGCCGCGACGACGGCTCTGGTCACAGGAATCGGGAAGCGGCTTCCTTTGCCACCGGCACCACCTGAACCACCGGTCCAGCCAGTATTCACCAGATAGACCTTCGAACCGAAGTCGTCGATACGCTTCATTAATAACTCTGCGTAAACGCTTGCCGGACGGGGCATAAATGGTGCGCCGAAACAGGTGGAAAAGGTAGGGTTGATGCCCGCTTCGGCGCCGAGTTCTGTGGAGCCAACACGAGCGGTATAACCGCTGAGGAAGTGATAGGCGGCAGCTTCTTTGCTCAGCAGCGAAACGGGTGGTAGAACACCGGTGACGTCACAGGTCAAAAAGATAATATTTTTGGGCTCGCCAGACTGATTTTCCACGCAGCGTTTGGCAACGTGTTCAAGCGGGTAACTGCAGCGGCCATTTTCGCTGATGGAGGTGTCGGAATAATCGGCTGTGCGCGCATCTTCAGAGATGACTACGTTTTCAACAATCGCGCCGAAGCGAATCGCATCCCAAATAACGGGTTCATTCTTTTGGCTTAAGTCGATGGTTTTCGCGTAGCAGCCACCTTCAACGTTGAAGACAGTGCCTTTACCCCATCCATGCTCATCATCGCCAATTAAGAAGCGGTCTGGATCTGCCGACAGGGTTGTTTTACCGGTGCCTGATAGCCCGAAAAACAGCGCGGTGTCGCCATCTTCACCGACATTGGCGGCGCAGTGCATTGGCATCACGTCTTTTTCGGGTAAGAGGAAATTTTGCACAGAGAACATTGCTTTCTTCATTTCACCGGCGTAGCGCATGCCAGCGAGCAGGACTTTGCGCTGAGCAAAGTTAATAAGAACCACGCCGTCGCTATTGGTGCCATCGCGCTCTGGATCACAGGCAAAGTTTGCTGCGTGGAGAATTTTCCACGGTTCTTTGTTCCCAGGATTGTACTTTTTCGTGCGGATAAACATGTTGCGGGCGAACAGCGAGTGCCAAGCGGTTTCAGTCGTCACTTTCACTGGAATGTAGTGATCAGAATCCTGGCCTACATGCAGATGTGAGACGAAGCGCTCTTTCTCAGCGATATAGCTCGCAACGCGATCCCACAGAGCATCAAATTTAGCGGCGTCGAAGGGGCGGTTAACGGAGCCCCAGTCGATAGCGTCAGAAGAGCTCGGCTCGTTGACGATAAAGCGGTCGGCAGGCGATCTGCCGCTGCGGTGGCCGGTTGTGGCGACGAAGGCGCCGGTATCTGCGAGACGTCCCTCCCCGCGAGTAAGTGCCATTTCGACAAGTATAGTGGAGCCTAAGTCAGTGTATACAGCTGCTTCGGTCATTCTCTTCCTCTCTTCCAAAGGGTGAATGAAAACAAATGGATTTTGCTAGTCCAAAAGGTTGCCAATTATGACAGATAAACCTCTCTAAGCTAAGTCGGGTCTACGTCTTTATGGGGGTAGCAAAGGTTAATGTAAAATGGGTTCCGGTGGATCAAATAGTTCGTCTATCTCTCTTGGTGTAAATCGGTATTCTTGGAAACAAAACTGGCAGGTAATAATAACTAAACCGTGCTCTGCGAGGGTTTCCGCGATCTCTTGGCGGCCTAATGACACAATCGCCGATGCCGTTCTCTTCTGCGAACAGCTGCATGAAAACGTCATATCTTGCGGGTCAAACAGCCGTAAATTTTGTTCGTGGAATAACCGGTATAACTGATCATTATGCGACAGCGTCAGTTGCTCTTCACGAGAAAGCGTTTCAAAAAGAGCGGTAATGTGTTGCCAATCATCACTATTTTTAGTCTCGTCACCAGAGTTCGGCAACTGCTGAACGAGCATGCCGACGGCAGATTGCTCATTTGAGGCCAATTTAATTTTTGTTGGTAATTGCTCTGATTGATAGAAGTAATATTCTAGGCATTTACTAAGATTTTCTTCGTCCAGCGGGACTATGCCTTGATAGCGCTCTTTCCCTTCAGGCTCGATAGTGATGGCAAGGATCGCTTTACCTAACAGCTCGCTCAGCGTGCTGAGGCCGTCAACGTGATCAAAATCACCGCGCACAATACCGCGCAGCTTATTGCCTTGGGTGCACTCGACCATGATTGCGCTTAGAGGGCCGTCGCCTTTTACTTGGATAGTGATAGCACCGCTATTTTTGAGCGTTGCACTGAGAAGGCTGGCGGCAGCCAAGAATTCGCCAAATAACAGAGCTACTTGGGGAGGGTATTTTTGGTTGGCTAAAAGCTCTTGATAGCTGCTTGATAGCGTGGTGATTTCACCGCGAATATCGTTGTTATCAAAGAGGAAGCGCTGCAGAGTGTCGTTGTCAGTCATAAGCCGCGTATTGTACTCAAATTTTGCGCAGCGCCTATCTTAATTCTGTAAAAATCGATGAATTTGTCGTCGCTGCTTTTTATTGGGTTTGCCGTCGCTGACTGTCGCGTTATTGATGGCTTTGCGCTTGGCGGCATTTTCTTCTCTTAAAACAACGCTTTCGGCGGTTTCGCTGTAGAGCAGCATAGCCTCTGGCGCGCCGCGCCGCTGATCAGACAGCGCGGAAACGACGACAGTTTTTGTGTCAAGTCCCTGGCGAATAGTCAGTATGGCGCCCAACTCTAGTTGACGACTGGCCTTTGCCTTCACCCCGTCAATCTGTATTTTGCCGCCTTCGATGGCGGTTTTAGCGAGTGAGCGAGTCTTGAAAAAACGCGCAGCCCAGAGCCATTTGTCGATTCGCACAGCGTCCATGTTTATTGGGGCTGCTCAAGGTCGAGAATTTGTTCGAAGGAGTTGAGCATGGTGAAGCCCTGCGAGACGCGCGCTTCTTTTTGGCTGTCAGGCTTTTCAATGCCGAGGACATGGGCTATGCCGAATTGATGGGCTGATTCAAGAATCGCCTCAGAGTCGTCGATAAACAGTGTTCGCGCAGGATCAAAGCGGGTTGCGGTTTGCAGTTTATGCCAAAACTGCTGATCTTCTTTGGGCGTCCCGTAGTCATGAGATGACACTACCAAGTCCAAAAGAGTATCGATCCCGGTGCGGGCAAATTTGATGTCGACACTATTGCGGTGCGCGTTTGTGACCAAAATCCGCCGCTTGTTAAATCGCCCGAGGGTTTCAAGAAATACTCTTGCGAGGGGTCGTTCGTCTATTAAGTGGCCTATTTCATTTTTGAGCTGAATAATATCGAGATCAAACTCACGGGACCAAAAGTCGGTGCAATACCAATCCAAGGTTCCCTGTTTAGCTTGCATGCGCTGGTAAAGCCCAGCGATGACTTGGTCTACGTGCACATTCCGCTGTTCGGCGTAGCGCCTTGGAAGATGGTGCAACCAGAAAAAATTATCGAAATGCAGATCGAGAAGTGTCCCATCCATGTCCAATAGCACAGTGTCGATTTGGCCCCAGTTCACCATGATAGGCCGCCGTTGTCACAAGAGCATCGCACCTGAGCGCTAAAATAGATCATCGGGAAGACCATTCTCCGTCTTGCCCGGCATTAAGCCGTCACCCGTTAATTCTGGGACGTCCTGTGCTCGGAAATACTCGAAAATACCCTCTTGATCTGCGCTTATGCGAGCGCCGGTCTTGGCGTCAATCTTCACCATCACAATACCGTCGGGCAACGGGCGCTGGGCCACCGCTTTATCCTTGAGCGCTTCACCCATAAAATCAATCCAAATAGGTAGCGCCGCTGAGCCGCCATACTCATTGCGGCCGAGCAGGGCATTATCGTCAAAACCGACCCAAGTGCTGACCGTCAAATGAGGCGAATATCCCGAGAACCAAGCATCGCGTGGACCATTAGTGGTACCGGTTTTACCTGCTAAGTCAGGGCGATTAAGGACTTTTGCTTTGACACCGGTGCCGCGCAGGATGACATCTTTCAGCATTGAATCAATTAAGAAGGCCGTTTGCGCATCAATAACACGCGCAGCGGGAGGGCGAGCCGAACTCGCTTTTTTCAGTGCTTGCTTGATTCGTTCAACACTTTGCTGCTCGTTTTCCTGCAGCGATTCCTGCGCAAGACTATTGAGTAACTCCTCAAGCTGGAGGTCGACATTCTCGACGTCAGAAGCCAGCGATTGCGCGTCACTGGTGATGTCGTCACTGGATGTTTTGGCCAGCACGGGCGCACAGGTCGCGCAGACCGTGTCGGGCAACGCCTGATAGATCACGTTGCCTTTTCGATCAACCACCGCAGAGAGTAAGTACGGTTTTACCTGATAGCCGCCATTGGCAAGAATATTGTACGCGCTGGCAACCTTCAGGGGTGTCATTGCATGGCTGCCGAGGGCCAGGGAGAGATCGAGGGGCATTTCGCCCGTCTCAAAGCCAAATTTTTGAAGTCCTTCCAGGGTTCGATCAATACCAATGCGACGCAGCAGGCGGATTGAGATCATGTTCCGGGAGCGGTAGAGCGCTTCACGCAGGCGGGTAGGGCCGTAGAATTTGCCGCCATCATTTTCAGGGCGCCACATATCTTCGAGATTTCGGTCATTGAACACCACAGGCGCATCGTTCACCACAGACGCGGGGGTGAAGCCGTTGGTCAGCGCCGTGGCATAGATAAAAGGCTTAAAGTTCGACCCGGGTTGGCGCAGGGCTTGCGTGACACGATTAAAGCGGCTTTGACGGAAATCGAATCCACCCACCAGTGTTTTGATGGAACCATCTTCTGGCGACAAGGCCACCAGTGCCGCCTGCACTTCAGGTAATTGCCCTAGTTTTAGCGCATTATTCTGACCGCGCTGAATACGAATAAGATCGCCGCGCTTAAAGGCGTCGCTGGCTTGGGTAATCGGCGCGCTGCGCGCATTGACGCTGTTGTAAAGCCGCAAGTCGCTGAGTCCGTCAGTCCAATTTAAGGACTCAGTGTCGCCTTTGCGATTGAACAGTATTAAATGGTCTCCCGCCACATCGGCAACAATTGCCGCCTCAAGATTACCGTAGATAGATGCGTCGAGAAGTGCTTTCGACCACTTTTCCTCATCGTCAATATTGCGCTCTGCACCGCGATATCCGTGACGTTGGTCATAGGCAAAGGTACCTGATTGCAGCGCTTCCACTCCTTTCTTTTGCATGGTTGCATCGATGGTTGTGATCGCAGAGTAGCCTTCTGTGTAAGCTTTTAGTCCAAACTTATCGACGACTTCTTGACGCGCCATTTCGGCAACATAAGCAGCATCGAGTTCGGAAATCGAACCGTGATAAAAAGCATTGTCGGGCTCAGCGATTGCCGCTTGGTATTGCTGTTCGTCGATATTTTTCAGCAGCAGCATGCGACCGAGTATCCAGTCGCGCCGCTGCAGAGCGCGCTTCGGATTAGCAATAGGATTGTAGGTAGACGGCGCTTTGGGTAGACCGGCAATCATCGCAATTTGCGCTAAAGTCAGCTCATCGAGGCTTTTCCCGTAATAGACATGAGCCGCAGCGCCAACGCCGTAAGCGCGATTACCCATATAAATTTTGTTGGTGTAGAGGGAGAGAATCTCTTGCTTGCTCAAACCTTCCTCGATTTTGAAGGCGAGCAAAATCTCATTAAATTTGCGTGTGAACTCTTGGCGATTACTTAAAAAGAAATTCCGCGCAACCTGCATAGTAATTGTGCTGCCGCCACTGCGAATCTGTCCCGTTGTCACCAGTTCAACGGCTGCTCGCAGCAATCCAGAGACAACAATGCCGCCATGTTCGAAGAAGCTATCGTCCTCGGCAGCGAGAAATGCATCAATCATCGGCTGGGGAATCTGACTGAACGACACCGGCGAACGCTTCTTTTCACCAAATTCAGCAATCACTTTTAAATCTTGTGAATAGATTCGCAGTGGAATTTGTAACTCGATCTCCTTTAGTTCCTCGACTGATGGGAGTTTTGGGCTAAGGTAGAGGTACAAACAGGCGGTAACGGTTAGAAAGCCACCGGTTCCAAGAAGTGCTAGCAGGGCAAATGGCTTAATGAGTTTACGCATAATTGGGGGCACTATTTTTCCGCACTTAAAAAATCAGCGTCTATTATAGAGTGTAGGGAATGTGAAGTGCATCATTTGCACGGTTACCGTCGATTGTTAATGTAGTTTCTTTTTCAGGATAGATGACCTAAAGGACTTCGCTCGAATATGGAATTTTTCGATTTCTTCGCAAATCACTCAAAGCCGATGATCGGGCTCGACATTTCGTCGTCGGCGGTAAAACTAATCGAGTTGAGTCGATCTGGCGATGGTTACAAAGTTGAGGCCTACAGAGTTCTGCCACTTCCACCCAATACAGTTATTGAAAAGAATATAGCTGATATTGACGCACTTGCCGAAGCGATTCAAACAACCGTCAAACGCTCGGGCACCAAGCTCAAAGATACCGTGGTAGCAGTCTCCGATTCCTCGGTCATCACCAAAGAGATTGAACTGCCTGCAGGCCTCACCGATCTGCAGATGGAAATGCAAATTGAGGCAGAAGCTGATCAATACATTCCCTTTTTAGGCCGACTTTTCAGAAATGACCTGCGAAATGTTGAAAAACGTGAAATACTCATCTTCATTACCCCAAAAATAATTGACGATAATTTGCTTGATAGATGACTTCACACCACATTTTCTTGGTTGGCCCCATGGGCGCCGGCAAATCCACAATAGGTAAACACTTGGCAGATCTTTTAGATCTGCCTTTTGTTGATGTAGACACTGAAATCGAAACTCGCGCAGGCGCCAATATCCAGTGGATATTTGATATGGAAGGCGAGGCTGGATTTCGCGAGCGTGAAACGAGGATGCTGATAGACCTCGCAAATAATTCGCACCCTCAGGTGATAGCCACCGGCGGCGGTATCGTCTTGAGTGCAGACAATAGAGCCGTTTTAAAGCGCAGTGGCAAGGTTGTTTATTTGTCTGCAACAGCTGAACAGCTCTATGAACGAACGCGCAGAGATAAAAAGCGACCACTTCTGCAAGTGGATGATCGCCAGGGAGTGATTAAACGGCTGATCGAAACTCGGGGTCCTCTCTACGACGAAGTGGCCGATATGGTTTTTCTCTCAGCCTCGGCGCAGCCTTCTAGGGTCGCTAAAAAACTGGCTGAAGCGCTCTCGGCGCTGTGATAAGCTCGCCCGAATAGTTTTTGCAGCCGCTTCAGGCTGCCCTCATCCTTCAGGTCCGCGTTACCCATGATGTCAAAATCCAAAATGGTGCAGGTTAAATTAGGTGATCGATCTTATCCGATTCATATAGGATCGGGTGAAATAGAGCAGGCACCTATTGCAGGTTATGTCGCAGGACAAAAAGCGCTCATTGTTACCAATGAAGTGGTCGCACCTCTCTATCTTGAGCGACTTAAAAAGCAGCTGCCCGGCAAACTTGTTGAAGCGGTAATTCTCTCCGATGGCGAACAGTTTAAAAACTTAGAGACCCTAAACAGTATTTTCGATCGCCTTATTGCAGGTCACCACGACCGCAAAACTACATTGATCGCCTTGGGTGGCGGTGTGATAGGCGACATGACGGGTTTTGCTGCGGCCTGTTATCAGCGTGGGGTGCCGTTTATTCAGGTCCCAACGACGCTGTTGGCGCAGGTTGACTCTTCCGTAGGCGGGAAAACAGCGGTCAACCATCCGTTAGGCAAGAATATGATTGGTGCCTTTTACCAGCCTCAGGCCGTTGTTATTGATACTGACACTTTATCGACACTGCCCGATCGCGAGTTTTCTGCGGGTCTTGCCGAAGTGATTAAATACGGCCTTATCATCGATCCTGATTTTTTCGTCTGGCTAGAAGAGAATATTGACGTCATATTGGCGCGTGATAAGCATGCGCTGTCCTATGCGATTGAGCGTTCATGTAGTAATAAAGCCGATATTGTCGCCGCCGATGAGACAGAGCAGGGCATTAGAGCGGTGCTCAATCTAGGGCACACGTTTGGTCACGCGATTGAAACATTTCAGCAGTATCAAGATTGGAAGCATGGTGAAGCGGTGGCGGCTGGCATGGTTATGGCGGCTGAGCTCTCTGTGCTCGAAGGCCATTTGCAGGACGACGACGTGCAGCGTGTAAAGCGTCTCCTTGCAGCCTGTGCACTGCCTATCGCGCCACCAAAAGCCATGGGTGCTGACGATTTTATGCGCTTGATGGTAAGGGACAAGAAAGTATTGGATGGGCAGTTGCGGCTTGTTCTGCTTAAGCGTATCGGCGAGGCTTATATCAGCAATACATTTTCGCTGGATAACCTACAAGCATTGGTCAGTCGCTAATTTTCTTGCGCAAACATAGCAACGATAGCAGACGCTGTTACTCAGCTGTTCACTCTAGCGGCACTTGAGTACTTTGCTTTTTCGCCTGACCACGGATGTCTCATCGTAAATACGGCTATGCCCTCTATACTCACTGTAAAACAGTGATCTCAGCCTAGTGATAATCAGTATAAGAGAATTGTCGGGACCGTTTTCAGCGTGTAGAATGCACCGCATTTTGATCATTTAGCCTAGTATTTCAGTCCCCGGCTATCATCACTCACTCTCTAGTGCCTGTGTTTCTCCACTCCCGCGCAGGGTTCAAGTGCTTGCTTAAGAGTTTAAATTAGAATTTAACAGAGTTTAATAGAGTTTATTTATGGCTCAGAGTTTATGTCGGCTTGACGATTTCAAAGACAACTGTGGATTTGGCTTAATTGCCCATATTAAAGGCAACGCGAGCCACAAGTTGTTGCGCAATGCTATTCAGGCATTGACCTGCATGACCCATCGTGGCGGTGTTGCCGCAGACGGTAAGACGGGCGATGGCTGCGGACTATTGATGCAAAAGCCAGACAGTTTCTTGCGCACTGTGGCGCGCGAAACTCTGGGGCAAGAGCTTCCTGACCTCTATGCCGTCGGCGCAGTGATGCTCAACACGGATGATACTAAGCGCAGCCTTGCCAAAAAGATCGTTGAAACGGAAATGCTCGCACAGGGCCTGCACGTTTTAGGTTGGCGCGAAGTGCCGACCGACGTCAGCTGTTTAGGGCCAATTGCCATTGAGTCGCTGCCCGCTTTTGAACAGGTTTTTGTTGCCTCTGACACCATTGTTGATGAAAAGCATTTCAGTGCACGTCTCTACATGGCGCGGCGCAAGGCTGAAAAACAACTTATCGATGACAATCGTTTCCATATCGCCAGTTTGGGTCTGAATATCCTGAGTTATAAAGGCTTGATGATGCCAGTCGATTTGCCTGGTTTTTATCTTGATCTCGCAGATGAGCGTTTAGAAACGGCCATTTGTGTGTTTCACCAGCGCTTTTCAACCAACACTATGCCGCAGTGGCCGCTCGCACAACCGTTCAGAATGTTGGCCCACAACGGTGAAATCAACACCATTATGGGTAACAGAAACTGGTCTGTCGCACGCACACCGAAGTATCGCTCTGACCTGCTGCCCGATCTCCTTGAAGCGGCCCCGCTGGTAAATCGCACAGGCTCGGACTCATCTAGCCTCGACAACATGCTGGAAATGCTCGTAACCGGTGGTATGGATTTACACCTGGCCATTCGCACACTAGTGCCGCCTGCGTGGCAGAACGTTGAAGATCGCAGCCCAGATCACCGCGCCCTCTATGACTATTTGTCGATGCATCAAGAGCCGTGGGACGGCCCTGCCGGTCTTGTGATCACCGACGGTCGCTTTGCCGTCTGCACCCTCGATCGCAATGGGCTGCGTCCATCGCGCTGGGTTATCACCAACGATGATGTGATTACAGTGGCGTCTGAAGTGGGTGTTTATGACTACCGCCCAGAAGACGTTGTGTCGAAAGGGCGCCTTGGCCCAGGCGATATCCTCTCCATCGATACGCAGGAAGGACGCATTCTGTTCCGCGACGAAATCGAGGATCAGCTGGCCGCTCGTCACCCCTATAAAAAGTGGCTTAACGAGGGCCGCCATGCGATTGAATCCAGCTTCGACATGGACAGTATTGAGCTAGAGGGCACCCTCAGTCGCGACCAAATAAAGTGTTACATGAAAATGTTCCAGGTCTCGTTTGAAGAGCGCGACCAAATTTTGCGACCTTTGGCAGAAGGTGGTCAGGAAGCGACCGGCTCCATGGGCGACGATATTCCCATGGCCGTGCTATCGAAAAAACATCGCAACCTGTTTGACTATTTCCGCCAGCAGTTTGCCCAGGTCACCAATCCGCCCATCGACCCCCTGCGCGAAGCAATTGTCATGTCGCTGGGTGTGGAATTGGGCCGTGAAGAGAGTATTTTTGCGGAAGATCCCTATCTGGGTCGGCGCATTGGCTTGTCTAGCCCAGTGCTCTCGCCGCGCAAATACTATGCGCTAAAACACAATGAGTTTGAGCAGTTTCCTGTGGTGAAGTTTGCGCTGAACTACAACGCTGCTGAAGAAAATTTGCAACAAGCAATACGCCGCGTCTGTCGAGAAGTGGCGGATGCTGTGCGCGCAGGGGCCGTGGTGTGTATCCTTTCAGACCACGATATAACCCAAGATCAACAGCCAATCCATATTTTGCTGGCCGTCGGTGCCGTCCACAATTATTTAATTGAGCAAGGCTTGCGCTGCAACGCCAATCTTGTTGCCAGTACCGGTTATGCCCGCGATGCCCACCAGATAGCCGCCTTGATCGGTTGCGGTGCATCGTTGGTCTACCCGTATTTGAGCTACCATGTACTGTGCGACCTGATTGACAGTGGTGAGCTGCTGGTCGATGTGGATACCGCATTTAAGCAGTACCGCAAAGGCATCAACAAGGGCCTGCTGAAAATTCTGTCGAAGATGGGTATTTCAACGGTCGCATCCTACCGCGGCGCATTGTTGTTTGAAGCCGTCGGATTGCACAGCGAAGTTATCGATCTCTGTTTCCCCGGCATTCCCAGCCGCATCCAAGGTGCCACGTTTGACGATATCCAAGCCGATCAGGCGGAGCTCGCAAAAATGGCCTGGAAGTTGCGCAAGCCAATTGAGCCGGGTGGCCTGCACAAATATGTTTATGGCCAGGAGTACCACGCCTACAACCCTGATGTTGTTCAAACCATTCATAAAGCCGTGCAGACAGGCGACTACAAGGTCTGGGGCCAGTACGCCGACTTAGTTAATAAACGCCCTGTGGCGACACTGCGTGATTTATTAAAGTTGAGCGATAAGGCAACACCTATCGATATCTCCTTGGTTGAACCCATCGAGTCTATTTTGAAGCGATTCGATTCGGCGGGTATGTCGCTTGGCGCATTGTCGCCGGAAGCGCACGAATCCCTCGCGGAAGCCATGAACACGCTGGGCGGGAGATCCAACTCGGGCGAGGGCGGTGAAGACCCCGTGCGCTACGGCACGATTAAATCATCCAAAATTAAGCAGATAGCCTCGGGTCGCTTTGGCGTCACGCCAGCCTATCTCTCGAGTGCGGAAGTTCTGCAAATTAAAGTTGCGCAGGGGGCCAAGCCCGGCGAAGGGGGGCAATTGCCCGGCGGGAAAGTCAATGCGCTGATTGCTCGTTTGCGATACTCGGTACCCGGTGTCACCCTGATTTCGCCGCCACCGCACCACGATATTTATTCTATCGAAGATTTGGCACAGTTGATTTTTGATCTCAAGCAGGTCAATCCAACCGCCTTGGTCTCAGTAAAATTGGTGTCACTGCCCGGGGTTGGCACCATTGCCGCGGGTGTGGCAAAGGCCTATGCGGATCTGATTACCATTTCCGGCTACGACGGCGGCACAGCTGCAAGTCCTGTAAGCTCAATTCGCTATGCGGGATCCCCGTGGGAATTAGGTCTCACAGAAGCCCACCAAACTCTGCGTGCGAATGATTTGCGCAACAAGGTCCGCGTGCAGACCGACGGCGGCTTGAAAACGGGGTTGGATGTGGTTAAAGCCGCCATGCTGGGTGCCGAGAGTTTCGCTTTTGGTACCGGACCTATGGTTGCCCTAGGCTGTAAGTACCTGCGTATCTGTCACCTCAACAACTGTGCGACGGGTGTAGCCACGCAAGATGAACGACTGCGCAACGATCACTACCGTGGCACGGTCGCCATGGCGATGAACTTTTTTAAGTTTATTGCGATGGAAACCCGCGAGTGGATGGCGTCTCTAGGCGTGCGCTCACTCGAGGAGCTGATTGGTCGTGTCGACTTGCTCGAAGTATTGCCTGGGGAAACCAGCAAACATCGGCACCTTGATCTGACTCCGCTGATTGAAATGCGTCCAGAGCTTGAAGGTAAGCCGCAATCCTGCTCACAGCCGCGGAATAACCCTCTCGACAAGGGCGCGTTGGCAGAAACAATGGTTAAGCTTGCCCTGCCTAATATTGAAGCGCAAACGGGTGGCACTTTTGACTTCACTGTCAGCAATTGCGATCGCTCGATTGGCGCTCGTCTGTCCGGTGAAATTGCCAAACGCTACGGCAACATGGGTATGTCGAAAACACCAATACGCCTGAATTTGCGCGGTGTTGCAGGTCAGTCCCTCGGTGTTTGGAACGCAGGCGGCCTAGAGATATACCTTGAAGGCGATGCCAACGACTACGTGGGCAAAGGCATGGCGGGTGGTAAGTTAGTTCTGCGTCCGCCAGCAGAGAGCAGTTTTGCCGCCAATGAAACGCCGATTATGGGCAATACCTGCCTCTATGGTGCCACCGGCGGAAGACTCTATGCTGCGGGCAAAGTTGGAGAGCGCTTTGCCGTTCGCAATTCTGGCGCAACCGCAGTTGTCGAGGGCGCAGGCGATCACTGTTGTGAGTATATGACTGGGGGTGTTGTGGTTAGCCTCGGCGCCACAGGTTACAACTTTGGTGCAGGGATGACCGGCGGTTTTGCCTATGTACTCGATATGACACGCGAGTTTGTTGATCGGTACAATATGGAGCTGGTTGATATTCAGCGCATCACCACGGAAGCGACCGAGTCCCATAGGGTGTTCCTCAAGACGCTCTTGCGTGAGCATGTTGCCGAGACAGGCAGTGCTTGGGGTCAAAATATTATTACGAATTTTTCCGATTATGCGTCGCGCTTTTGGCTGGTTAAACCAAAAGCGGCGAGTTTGGGCGGCCTCTTGGCTCAAGCCCACGCTAACCCGCAATAACGGCCATGGGAAAATAGAGATTTATAGCTATGCAACAACGACTCAATAATCAATTTCAATTTCTTGATATTAAGCGCATGGACCCACCGAAGCGCAATATGAAGCGCCGTGTCGGTGAGTTTGTCGAGATCTATGATCCGCTCACCGCGGAGCGAGCGGCCAGCCAGTCACATCGCTGCCTGTCTTGTGGCAATCCCTATTGCGAGTGGAAATGCCCTGTACACAATTACATTCCGAACTGGCTGCAATTGGTCGCAGAAGGCAACTTGATTGAAGCGGCAGAACTAAGCCATCAAACTAACTCGCTGCCGGAAGTCTGTGGTCGAGTCTGTCCTCAAGACAGACTCTGCGAGGGCGCTTGTACACTCAATGATGGGTTTGGAGCCGTGACCATCGGTTCTGTCGAAAAATATATTACGGACACCGCCTTTGCCATGGGCTGGCGTCCCGATATGTCGAAAGTTGTCTGGACTGACAAAAGAGTTGCCATCATTGGCGCGGGACCTGCGGGAATAGGTTGTGCCGATATTCTAGTGCGCAATGGCGTCAAACCAGTGGTGTTTGATCGCTATCCTGAAATTGGCGGTCTTTTGACATTTGGCATTCCTGAATTCAAACTTGAGAAGTCGGTGATTCGCACCCGACGCCAAATTCTCGAAGGCATGGGCGTTGAGTTCCGCCTCAACATTGAAATAGGCAAAGACATTCTGATCGACGAGTTGCTCGCAGAATACGATGCCGTCTTCATGGGCATGGGTACTTACACAACCATGAAAGGAGATTTTCCTGGGGAAGACCTCCCAGGTGTTCACGAAGCGCTGTCATTCCTCGTCTCCAACGTCAATCGCAATTTGGGGTTTGAAAAGTCGGCTGACGACTTTGTCAGCGTCAAAGGCAAGCGCGTTGTGGTACTTGGCGGCGGCGACACGGCGATGGATTGCAACCGCACATCCATCCGTCAAGGTGCGACAAGCGTGACCTGTGCCTATCGCCGGGACGAAAAAAATATGCCGGGCTCGCGACGAGAAGTGAAAAACGCGCGAGAAGAGGGCGTGGTATTTCAGTTTAACAAGCAACCCATTGAGATCGTCGGCAATGGCAAAGTGGAAGGCGTAAAGTTTGTCTCCACGCAGCTGGGTGAGCCAGACGCCAATGGCCGTCGTCGCCCAGAAGTGATCCCGGGCAGTGAAGAGATTGTTCCAGCAGATGCCGTGCTTATCGCTTTTGGGTTTAAGCCTAGCCCGCCAGAGTGGTTGTCGAGTGTCGAGGTTAATACTTCCGATTGGGGAGTCGTTTTGGCTGCTGAAGAGCAGACCTATCCATTCCAAACAACCAATCCAAAGATTTTTGCCGGTGGTGATATGGTTCGCGGATCCGACCTTGTTGTCACAGCAGTCTGGGAAGGGCGAGAAGCCGCCAAAGGTATTCTTGACTACCTTGATGTTTAAAACATATTAAAAATTGTTGTCGAAAGTTAAAAAGGGAACTGCGTGTCTGATTTAAAAAATGATCGTTTTCTGAAGGCGTTAATGCGCCAGCCCGTAGACCGCACGCCGGTGTGGATGATGCGTCAAGCGGGACGCTATCTGCCTGAATATCGCGCGGTTCGGTCTCAGGCGGGCGATTTTATGAGCCTGTGTAAAAACACCGAACTCGCCTGTGAAGTGACATTGCAGCCCCTCGAGCGCTACGAAATGGACGCGGCTATTTTATTCTCGGATATTTTGACCATTCCCGATGCAATGGGTCTAGGGCTGTATTTCGAAACTGGCGAAGGTCCAAAATTCCACAAGCCAGTCCGAACGGCTGCCGATATCGAAAATTTGCAGGTGATCAACACCGCCAAAGATTTACCCTATGTCACCGACGCAGTGACCATGATTCGTCGAGAGCTTAATGGCCGCGTGCCGCTGATTGGCTTTTCCGGCAGTCCGTGGACCCTAGCCACCTACATGATCGAAGGTCAGAGCAGCCGAGATTTTGCCCGCGCCAAGACCATGCTCTACACACAGCCAGCGCTAATGCATCAGCTTCTGGATAAGCTGGCGCTCTCGGTCATTGACTACCTCAATGCGCAAATTATTGCCGGCGCACAGGTGGTGCAAATTTTTGATACTTGGGGTGGCGCACTCAGCCACGCGGCGTATCAGGAGTTTTCGCTCGCCTATATGCAAAAAATTGTCGCTGGGTTGATTCGTCATCACGACGGTCGCGATGTTCCAGTGATCCTTTTTACCAAGGGCGGTGGGCTCTGGCTTGAAGCGATGGCCGACACTGGTTGTCACTGTCTCGGCCTTGATTGGACCATGGACATAGCGCGCGCGAGAGAGCGAGTAGGCGACAAAGTAGCCTTGCAGGGCAATATGGATCCAGCGGTTTTGCGTGCAGATCCTGCGGTCATTGAGCAGCAAGTTGCGGCTATTCTCAGAGGTTTTGGGCAGGGCAGCGGTCACATATTTAATCTGGGTCACGGTATTACACCGGACATCGATCCTGAACACGTCAAAGTGTTTATTGACGCAGTCCACAAGTTTTCTGGAAAGTGACCTTAGTCGCCTCCATTCTTGGTCTATATTTGTAAAAACTAATACCTATGCACGCTTTTAAACCGCTAAAAGCGCTAGATTGCAACCGTATTGGTTTCTAAATAGATACCCAAGGGGATGTGGCCAAGGTATGTCGTTAAAGCAGCTAAAAGTTTTTATACATGAGCTTCAGGTCGGGATGTTTGTTTCTGCCCTCGACAAGCCGTGGGCAGAGACGCCATTCCCCATTCAGGGCTTTATGATTAAAAGCACTGCAGATGCCTCTCGAGTAAAGGCGTACTGCGATTATGTTTATGTCGATGTCACCAAAGGCATCTCCCCCCTCGATGTAAAATCCGGTCAGTCCGCCCCATCGCTCCCTCGCGGTGTTCAGGCGCCTTCGGGGGCTGATAGGGCGCTCATGAGTCGCAGCGTAACGAATGTCGCGCAGTTGATGACGCCGCGAACCTTTGATGTTAGACCTCACATGTACAGCAAAACCGTCGAGCTCGCGAATGAGATTCCTGCAGCCCGCAGAGTGATGAATAACTTAGTCGGCTGCCTAAGTGTTGTTACACGCCAGATAGCCAAAGGCACTCATTTCAATATTGAGCAACTGCAGCAATCGGTCGATCACATGGTTGACAGTGTTGTGCGCTGTCCTGACGCTTTCACATGGCTGTTGAGACTGCGCGCCAAATATTCTCACACCCATGACCACAGTATTCGCGCCTCTCTATGGGCAACGCAGTTTGCCCGTCACATCGGCCTCGATCTTGATCAGCTAAAAGACCTTTGTCTTGCAACCATGCTAAAAGATGTCGGTAAGATCGGTATGGACAAAGGATTGTTGCGAAAATCGGACCGCAATGCCGACGAGGAAGCGGAATACCGTAATTTTGTCAGCCTAAGTGTCGAAAAGCTCAGACAATCTGGGTTTGATAATCGACGTGCTTTGAACATCATTAAATTTCACTGCGAACGCTATGACGGCAGCGGGTTCCCAAAGGGCTGTGGTGGTCAGAGGATTCCCTTTTTGGCGGCAATTGCCGGCATAGCCACAGAGTTTGATGAACTCTGCCATCCCCGCGAGGCGGTTCAAGCACTAACACCGTCAAAGGCCACAGGAAAGCTCTATGAATTGCGCGGGCGCGCTTTTGCTGACGACTTAGTCATCGAGTTTATTCAGTCGATCGGTCTTTACCCCGCGGGCACAGTTGTGGAATTGACGACAGGTGATAAAGGCATGGTGGTTGAGCAAAATGCCAAGTCGCGACTCTCCCCGCGCTTAGCCGTATTTGAGGACGCACAGCTGCCTGCTGAAGAGCCGAGCTATATTTTTGTCGACTTGAAAAATGAAGACCAAGCGCGCAACCAGCTGAACAAATTCGGGAATCGACGCGGTTACGAAGTCACCAAACTCGCCATCGTGAAAGACAATGAGTTTGATACCTTGGCCGTTGACGACAGGCTATTAAACTTGCTTATCACCAAGCCCTTTGACGAAAAATTCGCAATGAACAAAACGCAGCCTAAGGGACATCAAGGTTTTATGGCTGCTCTCAAAGAGCGATTCGTGCATTAACTGGCGCTAATACTTTCTGCTACTCTCTACTACTTTATGCTGGTCTCTACTTTATGCTGGTCTCTACTGCGTTCTGTTACTTTCCGCTATCTTCTCACCCATCTGCACTTTTGTACCCGGCAACAGGGAATCGCTCCAAGTAATTTTGCCTTCTTGGAACAATAGTATTACCGTCGAGCCGAACTTGAAACGCCCAATCTCGGCGCCTTTTTCATAGTTGAGGTCATCTGCAGAATAGTCTGTGAAGCGCACAGCGCCTCTTCCCGGTGTTTCAAAACCACCCCACACCGTTTCAATTCCAGCCACCAGCATGGCACCGACAAACACCACCACCATATTACCCAAATGTGTTTCAAATTCGCAGACTAAGCGTTCATTTCGAGCAAATAATCCAGGCAGGGCCTGTGCTGTTTTGTCATTCACAGAAAACAAGTCGCCTGGAATATAGCGCGTGTTAAGGAGCCTTCCGGCAACCGGCAAATGCACGCGATGGTAGTCGCGCGGCGACAAATAGATAGTCGTAAAAGACCCGTTTTCATACCCCGCAGCCTGTTCGGGGCAGCCCACAAGGCGACTGGCAGAATAGTCACTACCTTTGGCCTGAATAATACGCTGCGCATCAATTGCCCCGGCCTGACTAACGGCGCCGTCCGCAGGAGAAATAATGCTGGTCTGTGCTGGGTCAACTGGCCGCATGCCGTCTTTTAACGCACGGGTAAAAAAGGCATTAAAGCTTTCATAGTCGTTTAAATCACTGCTGAAGGCTTCATCAATGTTGATATCAAACGCACTAATAGCTTTTTTAATGAGGATGTTTTTGAGCCACGGTTTTTTTGATTCTGCAGCCTTGGCGATTAATCGTGACAGAGCATGTTGCGGCAGGAGGCGCTGAAGAGCGACAAAGATTTCTGCGCTGTGATTCATAGTGAGTTACTCAGGGAAGTCTAATAAAGCCTGTAAGTTTATCATTGTTTTATCTCGAGGCTGGCAAGAATGCTGCGGTAATTTTCGAGTCTACTCGCAAGTATTTTTCCTTCTTTAGCGGCTTGCAAAAGAGCGCATCCAAGCTCAACTCTGTGCTGACAGTCGCGAAATTTGCAGTGACCGAGAAAGGGTCTGAACTCCACAAAGCCGTTAATAATTTGCTCAGGGGTTAAGTTAGTCAACGAAAATTCTCGGATACCCGGCGAGTCAATCAGGTCACCGCCATCGGCTAAGTGAAAAAGACGCGATGCCGTTGTGGTGTGCGTGCCTTTTTCTTTGCCGACTGACAGCGCACCCACCAAAATTTGCGCCTCAGGCTGTAGTTCATTGATGAGGGATGATTTACCCACGCCGGATTGACCGACAAAAATAGAGGTGTACTTGGCAAGGTATTGTTTTAGCTCGGCGAGGCCTGCGCCAGTTTTGACTGACACCATCAGAATATCGTATCCAATGGAGGAGTAGTCGCTTAGAAGTTGCTCAACCTCGGGATGAGCACCATTGTCGAGCATATCGGTTTTGTTGAGCACCAGTATTGGCTGAATATGCTGCGCTTCAGCGGCCACCAAATAACGGTCAATCAAGTTGCTGTATGGCGTTGGCTTAGCGGCGAATACAATGGCGATGCGGTCAACGTTGGCGGCGACTGGGCGCAGCTTGCCATGGGCATCGGGGCGCAGCAGTTCAGAGTGGCGTGATTCGCGGGCGACGATAACACCATGGGGTTCGGCGTAGCGCCAGATCACGGTATCGCCGGTAATTAAGGGTTCAAGATTGGCCCGAATATGACAGCGGTAAATAGTCTGTTTGTAGCCTTCATCCAAGCCTTCAATATCGACCTGGGCGCCGAAATTGGTAATCACAGTTCCTCGAATTTCAGGGCCGAGCTGAGTGAGATTTTCGAGCTCTTCATCAGACACCGACTTTTTGACGATGGCTCGCTCACGACGCTGCTCTTGAATTGACTGGATGCGATTTTTTTGTCGTTGGCTAAGATTGCGTTTGGCCATTCAGGTCTCATTGGTTAAGTGCGCTTCGCATGGTTGCCCGCGCTGGTGTTCTGGGGTGCAAGGATATAGCATAACTGCTCTTAGGAACATTTCGCTAACAACAGATGGAGCAATTAATGGTCAATGTTACCCCCAACCCTGATCCAATGAACTTAATTTGGATTGATTTAGAAATGACAGGGCTGAGTCCGGAAACAGATCGGATTATAGAGATTGCTACCGTTGTCACCGACAAAGAGCTGAATATTCTCGCTGAAGGGCCGGTGTTGGCCGTGCATCAAAGTGATGAGTTGTTGGCGGGAATGGATGAGTGGAATACCCGTCAGCACGGGGGGTCAGGGTTGACTGAACGCGTCCGACAAAGTCTTGTCAGCGAAGCTGAGGCCGCCGCCCAGACCCTCACGTTTTTGAGCCAGTGGGTACCCGCAGGAAAGTCCCCCATGTGTGGCAATTCAATTTGCCAAGACCGTCGATTTTTAGCCAATTACATGCCCGAATTGCAATCCTTCTTCCACTATCGGAATCTCGATGTAAGCACCTTAAAAGAGCTGGTGCAGCGCTGGAAGCCAGAGCTTGCAGCTGGTTTTAGCAAAAAAGGCAGTCATTTAGCGCTGGACGATATTCACGACTCCATTCGCGAATTGCAGTACTACCGCGACGTGTTTATTCGCCCTTGACACCTTCCGTCGGCCACAGTTTGGTGGAGCTGTGTTTGCGCTGCTGTTCATTCAGTGCCCATTGAACATGTTCGCGCACGAGGGCGGATGGATTATCCAGCTGCTTGGTCAGTGCCGCCATAATGTCTAATGAAGCGGGCGCATTGCCAAGACCTACCGATAGATTGCGCAGCCAGCGCTGGTAGCCAATTCTGCGAATCGGTGAACCTTGGGTGTTACGTTCAAAGGTCTCCTCCGTCCACTCGAACAGCGTTAATAAGTCGGCGTTGTCTAAATTGTGCCGCGGACTGAAATCTATTTCCTGGGTAGTTGACGGGTAGCGGTTCCAAGGGCAAACAATCTGGCAATCGTCGCAGCCAAACACGCGGTTGCCCATCAACGGTCGCAACGCTTCTGGAATAGGATCCTGACTTTCAATGGTCAAATAGGAAATGCATCGCCGCGCATCGAGCACATAGGGTTCCGGAAATGCGTCGGTTGGACAGATTTTTAGGCAGGCGCGGCAATTGCCGCATTTGTTGGATTGGTCGCTTTTATCGACGGGTAATTCAAGGGAAATATAAATTTCCCCCAGAAAGAACCAGGAACCAACCTTGTCATTAAGTAGCAGTGTGTTTTTCCCTATCCATCCCAGCCCCGCCTGTTCGGCAATCGGTTTTTCCATAACTGGCGCGCTATCGACAAAGGGGCGTTGGAATACCTCAAGATCACAGAGTTCAAGTTTCATAATCTCTGCTTCGATTTTTTGACTTAGGTCAGCCAACCGGCGGCGTATCAATTTATGGTAATCGCGGCCGAGCGCATATCTTGATATGTATGCTTTATTGTTGTCTTTAAGGACTGCGATCATGTTGCTGTCGGTAAGGTAATCCATGCGCACGGATATCACACGGACAGTTTTCTCTACTAACTTGTCAATATGATAACGCTTGTCGCCATGAGCGCCCATCCACTGCATGGAACCCTGAAAACCTTTTTCCAGCCACTGCAGCAAGCGCTCTGACGCTTGCTCTAAGTTAGGTTTTGAAATAGCCACCTGCTGAAAGCCCAGAGTTTCCCCCCAGGCTTTAATATTTTTCGCTAGATCCGCAAGCTTCTCTGTTTCAGTCATGGTTTCAAGGCTAATCTGACATATAATCCCGTTAATCTTACTGGGAACTTGCAGTTATGTCGCACATTGTTATTCAAGACGCTCTCTACACCGCTAAATCTGTCAGGCAGCTTGATGCTCTGGCCCTGCAAGCACAGGATATTCCTAGCATCACACTGATGAAGCGGGCTGGCCGAGCTGCGTTTAATGAATTACTGGCGGAGTGGGGTACGCCCGAGCATGTGACGGTTTTTTGCGGAGCCGGTAACAATGCCGGAGACGGTTATATTGTCGCTGCTCTGGCCGCAGATAAGGGTATTCCAGTGCGCGTCGTTGAGCTGTCGGCGATTGAAAAGCTGTCTGCAGATGCGGCCACTGCGAGAGAGTTTTGCCTGAAGGCGGGCGCGCAATTTGAGGCTTTTGAGGCAGGCTTAGATGTGCAGGAAGGCGTGATTGTTGATGCCCTGCTGGGAATAGGCTATTCAGGCCCGATGCGCGCCCAGTATGGCGAAGCAATCGCTGCGATCAATGCCGCGGCGCTGCCGGTGCTGGCACTCGATTTACCGTCAGGTCTCTGCGCGGACACCGGCAGTGCAGCGGATGTCGCGGTTAAAGCGGATATCACGGTGACGTTTGTCGCGGCCAAACAAGGGATGTTCACCGGCCGAGGGCCGGCGCTTTGTGGTGAGATTATTTATCACTCGCTGGACATTAACGAAGAAATTTTCGAGCATCTCAGCCCCGACGCCAAGCTGATGGATCTCGATGATCTGATGGATAACTTTCCCGATCGTGAGATTGATGCCTACAAGAACCAATTTGGGCATGTCATGGTGATTGGCGGGGACAACGGCTTCGGCGGCGCCGCGATGATGGCGGCCGAGTCTGCGCTGCGAACAGGGTCTGGTTTGGTCAGTGTTGCGACCCGACCTATCCACGTCGCAGCACTGTTGGCGCGACAGCCTGAAATTATGGTAAGCGGCGTCATCTCCGGGCAGGAGTTGGAACCATTGCTGGATAGACCAACGGTGCTGGTTGTCGGCCCAGGGTTGGGCCGATCGCCCTGGTCAGAACAATTGTTGCAAAAAGCAGTGGCCACTGGCGTGCCGATGGTTATGGATGCTGACGCGCTGAATATTCTTGCCGAGGGAAGAGTGATTGCGCAACCCGATGGCCGTCAGTGGGTTATGACGCCGCATCCTGCGGAAGCTGGGAGGCTGCTGGGTATATCGGTGGCTGAGGTTCAGGCCGATCGATTTTCCGCGGCCCGTCGACTGCAAGAAAAATTCAATGCCACCATAGTATTGAAGGGCGTTGGCACATTGATTGCGAGCGCCGACGAGGCGGAGATTGCTGTCTGCCCCTACGGCAATCCGGGTATGGCGTCCGGCGGAATGGGCGATGTTCTCTCGGGAATTATTGGCGCGCTCTTAGCTCAAGGTTTGACGCCCTCGATTGCCGCGCAACTAGGCTGCTGTCTGCATTCAGCTGCGGCGGATATGGCCACTCAAGAGCAGGGCGTGCGCGGTTTCGTGGCGTCAGATATAGCACCATTTTTACGCAAGCTTTTGAACAAAGAGGGACTTTAAGCAACATGGCAGATAGCGCAAGTCAGCTGAGCGTTGAATTGCTGGGCGAACCAGCCATGCTGGCCTTTGCGGCAGACTTGGCGGCGGTTCTTGAACAAGCGCTGGCCGAGCAGACGCGTCATGGTGCCGTGGCGCAGGCCGCAATTATCGCTTTGCAGGGCAACTTGGGGGTGGGAAAAACCACTCTGAGCCGCGGAATATTGCACGGACTGGGTCACAGCGGTGCCGTTAAAAGCCCAACCTACACCCTTGTGGAGTTGTATCAACTCGCGTTGGGCACCGTCTGCCATTTTGATTTTTATAGGCTAATGGATCCCGAAGAGCTCGAATACATGGGCTTTCGCGACTATCTGGTCGACGCGCGTCTATGCTTGATAGAATGGCCAGAGCGCGGTCGTGGGTTTTTGCCAGATCCTGATATCACCATCGACATTATCCAAGCGGGTGAAGGTCGTATGCTGACGCTGCAGGCGGGATCGAGTGCAGGTGGACAGATTCTTTTGGCCCTTAATCAAGGCTATGGCCAACTAAAATAGCGGGCGATAGCAGCATGCAAAGTGAGGTTTGAGTTGCAGTTTAAAATGCGGTTGGCAGTAACAACATTGCTTGTAGTGACGACGTTGACATTCGCCGGCAAGAATTTTGCTGCGGATATAGAAAGCGTGCGCTTGTGGCGTGCGCCAGATAATACACGCCTCGTGCTTGACCTCAGTGGCGCGGTCGAGCATAAAAGTTTTGTGCTAAGTAATCCTTATCGCTTAGTGGTCGATGTTAAAAACGCAGCGCTGAAAACAACATTTAAGGACCTTGATCTCTCAGGGACTCCCATCAAGGGTGTTCGCTCCGGCGTTCGCGGAGGCTCTGACCTGCGCTTAGTGTTTGACTTGAACGGCCGCGCCGAGGTTAAAAGCTTCGCACTCAAGGCCTACGAGCAGTATGGCGACCGACTTGTGATCGACATATATGGTCGCGATGCAGTTGCGGTCGAGAAAAAAGCGGTTAGTAAAGTAGTTGTTCAGGACAACAGAAAGATTGTCATAGCCATCGATGCCGGCCATGGTGGTGAAGATCCTGGTGCCCTCGGGCCTCAGAAAATTCGCGAAAAAGTGGTGGCGTTTCAGATAGCTCAGCGGCTGGATAAATTATTTGATAACGATCCAGATTTTACTGGGGCGTTAGTGAGAACCGGCGATTATTATTTAGAGCATCGCAAGCGCACAACAATAGCGCGTAATAGCCGCGCAGACTTCTTTGTTTCAATTCACGCCGATGCCTTTACAAACCCGAAAGCGCACGGCGCCTCGGTCTATGCGCTGTCGACCAAGGGTGCTACGAGTGAGGCGGCTCGGTACTTAGCGAACAAGGAAAACAGTGCCGATTTAATTGGTGGCTCCGGCTCCTTGAGTTTAGACGACAAAGATGCTGCCTTGGCAGAAGTACTTCTGGACCTCTCAATGACAGCAACACTCAGCAGTAGCCTAGATGCTGGAGAGTATGTTCTGCGCAAAATGGGGTCGGTCGCCCGACTGCACAAAAAGCAAGTCGAGCAGGCGGGCTTCTTGGTATTGAAATCGCCGGATATTCCGTCGCTGTTAGTCGAGACCGGTTTTATCTCCAATCCGGGTGAAGCGCGGCAGTTGAGCAATGCTGACTACCAGCAAAAAATGGCTGAAGCAATTTACGCGGGATTGGTGGAGTATTTTACGTTGAAGCCACCCAGTGGCAGCTCGTTGGCGGCCAACAAAAACAAACGCGAGCGCAGCTATATAGTCGCCCGTGGCGACACACTGTCGCAGATAGCGGCGCGGCACAACACGTCGGTACAAAAACTCGTTAGCTTCAATGAAATGAAATCAAATTCAGTCAGGGTGGGTCAAAAGCTATTGATCCCTGCTTACTAGTTAGGGTGCCTATCTTATTAGAGCTTATTTTATCAGAGCGTAATTTAGGAGTGCTGATGTTAGCGCCATGTACCTATCCACTGAAACGCATGTTTGAAGGTCTCAGCTATGCCCTCCATTAAGGTTCTCAGCCCACAATTAGCCAATCAGATTGCCGCCGGTGAAGTGGTTGAACGTCCCGCTTCTGTGCTTAAAGAGTTGATTGAAAACAGTCTCGACGCAGGTGCGCAAAGCATTGATGTCGATGTTGAGCAGGGCGGTGTGAAGTTGCTGCGTATTCGCGATGACGGCTGCGGCATTGCCGTGGACGATTTGGCGCTGGCGCTGAGTCGGCACGCGACCAGTAAAATAGACAGCTTAGAAGATCTTGAAGCGGTGGGTACGCTGGGGTTTCGGGGCGAAGCATTGGCCAGTATTGCCTCCGTGTCACGGCTTAGTTTGACCTCCAATAACGGTGGGGGCAAAGCGTGGCAGGCGGTGTCAGAGGGACGCGATATGGCCGTTGATATTCAGCCCGCATCACACCCTCTCGGCACCAGTGTTGAAGTTCGAGACCTCTTTTTTAATACCCCGGCTCGGCGCAAATTTTTGCGTACTGAAAAAACCGAATACAACAAAATTGATGAAAGCATACGAAAGCTCGCGTTGAGTCGTTTTGATGTAGCGTTTAGTCTGCGCCACAATCAGCGCGCCCAACTGAGTTTGCGGCCTGCGAAAACTCAGCTTGAGCAAGAGCGGCGCGTGGCCGAAATTTGCGGTGCGCCCTTTATGCAAGACGCGTTATATGTGGACAATCAGCGGATGGGGCTGCGTCTCTGGGGTTGGATAGGTCTTCCCACCTTTTCTCGCAGTCAGGCCGATCTCCAGCATTTCTTTGTCAATGGCCGCTGCATACGCGACAAGGTTGTCTCCCATGCCGTGCGCCAGGCTTACCAGGATGTGCTCTATCACGGCCGTCATCCCGCCTATGTATTGTTTCTGGAAATTGCAGCAGCAGATGTCGATGTCAATGTTCACCCAACCAAACATGAAGTGCGCTTTCGCGACAGCGGCTCTATTCACAGTTTTATTTCGCAAACCTTAAAGCGCGCCTTGGCGGAAGACCGCCCGCAGGACCACTTACAAACCCACCAAGAGACCAGCCCGCCTGCAGCTCAAGGGTTGACGGGGCTGTCTCAGCCAGCGATGCAGCGACAGCCGTCGATGCAGTTTGCGGATCACCGACCGCATAGCTCTGGCGTTGCGGCGCCGATGAGCGCCTATCAGACCCTTTACTCGACGGCAGTCACCCAGTTGCCCGAGTCCATCGTCGATGGAGAGCCCCAGCATATTCCGCCGCTCGGTTACGCGATTGCCCAGCTCAAAGGTATTTATATTCTCGCGGAAAATAGTCAGGGACTCATCGTCGTTGATATGCATGCAGCCCACGAAAGAATTACCTACGAGCGCATGAAAACAGCCTTTGACGATCACGGATTGATTTCGCAACCGCTTTTGGTGCCAGAGAGTTTGGCGGTGAGTCAGCGCGAAGCGGACGCGGCCGAACAGAATAGTGAAGTTTTTAGTAAGCTCGGTTTTAGCGTTGAGCGCGCGGCTGCCGAAAGTATAATCGTGCGTGAAATCCCCGCTATCTTGCGCGGCTCGGAGGTTGAGGCGCTGCTTCGCGATGTGCTGTCGGACCTGCTTGAGCACGGCACCTCAGAGCGGATACGCGACCATATTAACGAAATATTATCGACCATGGCCTGCCACGGCTCAGTGCGAGCAAATCGCAAGCTAAGCCTTGCTGAAATGAATGCTCTGTTGCGCGACATGGAAGCCACGGAACGCAGTGGTCAGTGTAATCACGGTCGCCCAACATGGTCGCAGCTCTCCCTCGACCAGCTCGACAAGTTATTCTTGCGGGGACGATAAGCCGGTGCCAGCGCAGAATAAGCCCCCAGCACTTTTCGTCATGGGCCCAACCGCCAGCGGCAAAACCGATTTGGCGATTGCCCTGCAGCAGCATCTGCCAGTGGAGTTGGTTAATGTCGACTCCGCGCAGATCTACCGGTTTCTCGATATTGGCAGCGCCAAGCCGGATCGGGAAACTCTTCAGCGCGCCCCTCATCAACTGATTGATATTCGCGACCCTTCGGAGTCCTATTCCGCCGCTGAGTTTATGGCTGATGCGCGACGCGTGATGGACGATATGACTGCGCGAGGGAAAATACCTCTGCTCGTGGGTGGCACAATGCTTTATTTTAAAGTATTACTTGAGGGGCTCTCCTCAATGCCTCACGCTAATCCAGCTATTCGCGCTGAATTGCAGGAAAAGGCTGATGCAGAGGGTTGGGCCAGTTTGCATCAAGAACTGCAGCAGGTTGATCCAGAGACGGCTGCGGCACTGCATCCAAATCATTCACACCGCATTCAGAGGGCGCTGGAAGTTTACAGAATTACGGGGGTGCCGATATCGGCACTAAGGCGCACAGAGAGTGTTGGCGGTATTGCAGACAGTTATGCGATTAAGCAGTTTGCACTCTTGCCAAGCAATCGAAAGTTGCTTCACGAACGTATTGAACAGCGATTCCATAAAATGATGGCCGCCGGTTTTGAAACAGAAGTGGCCGCACTCTATGGGCGCGGTGATTTGCATGAGGATTTACCAGCCATTCGCTCAGTGGGTTACCGGCAGCTGTGGCAGGCCCTTGATGGTCGATGCAGTATGGATGAAGCCGTTGAAAAAGGAATTGCTGCAACACGGCAGTTGGCCAAAAGGCAGATTACGTGGTTGCGCAACTGGCCATTTAGTGTCAATTTAGAAATAGATAATGCGACAGGATTTATTTCGGTTGATAAAATGTGCAAGACGGCCTTTAAAAACCTTCCTGACGCGCCCATCTATAGGGGTGAAAAGGAGCATTAAAGTACGTTGTGGACTTTGCTTGGTCTGCGTTTTGAGTTGCGCTATTTGCAGCTTTTTTGGAAAACTTAAATTGGAAAACTATAAAAGGAGAAGTACAAATGTCGAAAGGGCAGAATTTACAAGACCCTTTTCTTAACGTGTTAAGGAAAGAGCGTATCCCAGTTTCTATTTTTTTGGTCAATGGTATTAAGTTACAGGGCCAAGTGGAGTCATTTGATCAGTTTGTGGTGTTGTTGAAAAACACGATCAGTCAAATGGTCTACAAGCATGCTATATCGACAATTGTCCCGTCTCGTCCGGTTAAGCTTCCTGCCGCTGGCTCGTCCAGTGATTCACAGGGCGGCTACGGCCACGACGATGGTAACTTTTCTGACGATGACTTTTAATTAGAGTGGCATTATTCTTCGAACGTCCCGATTTCGGTGAAAAAGCAGTTTTAGTTCATTTGAAATTGAATAGTGAGTCAGAGCCCGACGACCCGCGGGAGTTTGAAGAATTAGTCTTATCTGCAGGTGGGGACCCAGTCGATTTTCTGACGGGTTCCCGCTCTGCGCCTCACGCCAAGTTTTTTGTGGGAACCGGCAAGCTAGAAGAGATCGGTAACGCCGTAAAAAGCAGTGGCGCCGAGTTGGTTATTTTTAACCACAACCTCTCCCCCAGCCAAGAGCGCAATATTGAAGCTGAGTTGCAGTGTCGTGTGCTCGACCGCACCGGACTTATCCTCGATATTTTCGCCCAGCGCGCGCGGACCCATGAAGGTAAATTGCAGGTTGAGCTGGCTCAGTTGCATCATCTGTCCACACGGCTCGTGCGCGGCTGGACCCACCTAGAACGTCAAAAAGGCGGTATCGGCTTGCGCGGCCCGGGTGAAACGCAGTTGGAGTCCGACCGTCGCATGGTGCGCGATCGCATTAAAGCGATTCAGGCGCGTCTAGTGAAAGTACGCAATCAACGGGCGCAAAGTCGCCAGTCGAGAGTGCGCGCTGAGATTCCCGCTGTCTCCTTAGTGGGCTACACCAACGCAGGGAAATCGACGCTGTTCAATGCGGTCACACAATCGGACGTGTTCGTCGCCGACCAACTCTTTGCCACCCTCGATCCAACAATGCGCAAAATAGAGATCGACGAAAAAGGTGTGGTGATCTTTGCCGACACGGTGGGTTTTATTAGTCATCTGCCACACCGATTGGTGGATGCTTTTCGATCGACTCTCGAAGAGGCGGCCAATTCAACATTGCTCTTGCATGTGGTTGATGCCGCGTCGGAAGATCGTGCAAACAGCATCAACCAAGTAAACGAGGTGCTCAAAGAGATAGATGCCTACGAGCTGCCCACGTTAATGGTGTATAACAAAATTGATTTACTTGAGGACAGCACCGCACGTATTGATTACGATGCTGACGGTCAGCCAGTTGCCGTATGGGTATCGGCGCTGAACAGGGAGGGTATGGCCCTGTTGATCGAGGCTGTGACTGCGAGGCTGCCGGGCAGGCTGGTGCACAAAACACTGCATTTGCTGCCAGAACAGGGCGCTCTGCGTGCATCTATGTACAGTCACAAAGCGGTTATTCACGAAGAAGTTGATGACCGTGGTTGTATTAATTTAGAGGTTAAGCTGCCTGAGATGGATTATTTCCGTCTTATCAAGGCCGCGGGGTTGAAATCTGAGGATTTGGCTGCATTATAGAATGCTGCGAGATAGATTGAGCATTGGGTGATTACTGTTTGGCAAGAACCCGTTAGAATTTTTTAATTTGGAGAGAAAGTATGGCTTGGAACGAACCCGGAGGTGGTAAAGACCCGTGGGGTGGCAACCGTAAAAATGACGGTCCGCCTGATTTGGACGAAGCACTTAATCGTCTGAAAGAAAAATTCAGTGGTTTTGGTGGCGGTTCTAATAGTGACGGCGGCAAAAATCTTGCGCCAGTGCTGTTGGCTATCGTTATAGTTGTTTGGGGGCTTTTGGGCTTTTACCAGATCGATGAAAAAGAGCAGGTGGTTGTTCTTCGTTTTGGTAAGTATCACGATACCCTCGGTTCAGGTCTGCACTGGAATCCTAAAGTTATCGACCAGATCAACACTGTTCGAGTGACGGAAGAGCGTCAATACTCTGCGCGCGGTCTCATGCTAACGCAAGACGAAAATATTGTTGAAATCTCCCTCACGGTGCAATACAACATTCAAGACGCCAAGGCTTTTGTCTTGAATATTCGCGATCCTGAAATCAGCCTCAAACACGCCACTGACAGTGCTCTTCGCCACGTTGTGGGTAGCTCTGGGTTGGATGATGTTATCTCCACAGGTCGAGAGCAAATTGCCCTGCTCACGGCAGAGCGCTTGCAAGCACTTTTGGACAGCTATTCCAGCGGTATCAATGTGGTCAAGATCAACATCGAAGATGCTCGTCCACCGACCGAGGTGAAAGCGGCATACGATGACGTAATTAAAGCGCGGGAAGATCTCGAGCGCCTCGTGAACGAAGCACAGTCCTACTCGAATGGCATCATTCCTGAAGCGCGCGGTGCGGCACAGCGTATGCGAGAAGAGGCCGAAGGCTACAAATCGCAGGTCGTGTCGAAAGCAGAAGGTGAAGCCCAACGCTTCGTCAATCTGTTGACGGAGTACAAAAAGGCCCCTGTGGTCACGCGAGAGCGCCTCTACATCGACGCGGTCGAGCAGGTCATGATGAACAGCACCAAGATTTTGGTGGATGCTGAGAGCGGTAACAATATGCTTTACCTACCCTTAGATAAGCTTATTCAAGAAGGCAGACAAGCAAAAGACGAAGACATAACGAGCGGACAGTTAATCGATCGCATTGCCAACCAAGTGATTGAAAAGCTACAGCGCAATGTTGAACAGACGCCGACGGAGAGAAGACGATGAGCAATGTACTGAAGTCAATGATCGCCCTGGTGATTTTAGTGGTCGCGGCCAGCAGCACTCTGTATGTCGTGAGCGAGACTGAGCGCGGCGTCAAGCTGCGCTTCGGACGACTGATTGAAGCCGATATTCAGCCAGGCCTGCACGTCAAGATCCCATTTGCTGATGATGTTCGATTGTTTGATGCGCGCATCTTAACTGTCGATGCGCCGTCTGCCAGTTTCTTTACGGCAGAGAAAAAGCGTCTCATAGTCGACTCCTATGCAAAATGGCGTATTGCCAATGTCGAAACCTACTACAAGGCCACCGGTGGTGTAGAAACCGTAGCCCACAACCGTTTGGCTAACCGTGTTAATAATGGCTTGCGCAACCAGTTTGGTACTCGCACGTTGCACGAGGTTGTCTCTGGCGAGCGCGATCTATTGATGAAAAATATCACGACAGAGCTAAACGCGTCCGTTTTGGGCAGTTTGGGTATTGAAGTGGTTGATGTCAGAGTCAAGCGTATCGATCTGCCTGAAGAAGTGAGCAGCCAGGTTTTCCGACGCATGACCGCTGAGCGTGAAAAAGAGGCCCGTGAATTGCGTTCAACCGGTAATGAAAAAGCTGAGCGGATTCGCGCATCAGCAGACCGTGAAAGAACCATTGAACTGGCCAATGCCTATCGCGATGCCGAGCAATTGCGCGGCGCTGGCGATGCGGAGGCTGCGGGTATCTACGCCAGCGCCTATCAGAAAGATCCAGAGTTCTATTCGTTCATGCGTAGCTTGAATGCTTACAAGCAGTCATTTTCCAGCAAGGGCGACGTGATGTTAGTGGCGCCTGATAGCGACTTCTTTAAGTATTTAAACAAGCAGAGTGGCAAATAAGTTTTTCAGGGTTGCCAATAGGATAATTAATGCAAAAACTCCTGCCACATTGACAGCGACTTTGTTAAAATCTAAAAACCGGGCCAGCCCCGGTTTTTTTATGCCGAATTTGGGGTGGGACATCATGCTGAAGGATTTTGGTACAGCTGTCTGCTTGCTGCTAGTGTTAGAGGGGATTATCCCTTTTTTATCACCGGCAAAATGGCGCAACATGGTGGAAGTGCTCGCCCAAGTCGATGACCGCACTATGCGGTTAGTTGGCTTCGCTAGCATGCTGATTGGTGCTGGTTTATTGTTTTTATTGCGTTGAAATAGCTGGCTGAGCATCTCAGTGCTCACTATTTCCAGGCGAAAAAAGAGTTTAAAAGTAGAGGCTTAAAGAACGTTCATGACAACTGCAGACCGCTGGTTATTACCCGATGGCGTCGATGAGGTGCTCCCTGAGCAGGCTCATGTTGTCGAGTACATGCGTCGCCAACTGCTCGATCTCTATCACAATTGGGGCTACGACCTCGTGATACCGCCGATGGTTGAGTTTACCGACTCTCTTCTTAGCGGCTCAGGATCTGACCTTGATCTGATGACCTTCCGTATCACAGACCAACTAAGTGGCCGCATGATGGGTATTCGAGCCGATATCACGCCGCAAACCGCGCGGATGGATGCACACAGTTTGCGCCGTGAAGGCCCAAGTCGACTCTGTTATGCAGGAACTGTTCTCCACACCCGCCCGCGTGGCCCTCTTGAATCGCGCACACCTATCTCTCTGGGCGTCGAGTTGTTCGGGGAAGCAAGTCTTGCGGCGGACATCGAAGTAATAGAGCTATTTTTACAGACACTGGCCACGGCCGGTGTTGAAAAAGGGCATTTGGACTTGGGGCACGTAGATATCTTCCGCGGCCTTTTAGCCAATGCCGATTTGAGCCAAGAGCTTGAGTCTGAATTGTTTGAATTGCTCCAGCGCAAGGCAACGCGAGAGCTGGGGCAGTGGGTGAGCCAGAACATCACCGACCCCAAATTGGCCGAGTGGCTCACCATTCTGCCGAGTTTGACCGGTAGCGCTGAAATTCTGAAAGCCGCGAAACACAAACTGGCGGGTGCTCCTGCCAAGGTGCTGCAGGCCATTGCCCAGCTTGAAGACGTTGTGGCGGCCATTTCTACTCGCAATATCACTGTTTATTTAGATCTCGGTGAGATGCCAGGGTATCACTACCACACCGGTATTGTTTTTGCCGCCTATGTGCAGGGTCACGGCAAAGCGCTTGGCAATGGTGGTCGCTACGATCACGTGGGCGCAGCCTTTGGTCGCCCGCGTCCGGCAACAGGATTTGCCTTCAATCTGAAATCACTCGTGACTCAGAGCAAGTACAGCCATCGGGCGGGTCTGGGAATTTTTGTTCCCTACACCAACAATGCTCAGTTGGCAGAGCAGATAGCGCTGTTGCGCAGTCAGGGAAATAGAGTGGTACAGGGTTTTCAAGGTCAACAGGTTGACTATAACGAAGTGAGTTGTGATCGTCTGCTAGTGGAAGAGAATGGTCATTTGGTGATTCAAAAGCTGCCTTAAGCTAACGGTTTAAGTGGCAAATTTTTTTGAGCAAGAAATATTATGGGTAAAAATGTCGTGATTCTTGGTTCCCAGTGGGGGGACGAAGGCAAGGGTAAGATTGTTGATTTGTTGACCGATAAAGCCACGGTTGTAGCCCGCTTTCAAGGTGGCCACAACGCTGGGCACACGCTGGTTATCGATGGCAAAAAAACTGCGCTCCATCTTATCCCCTCGGGCATTTTGCGCAGCCATGTCACCTGTGTGATTGGCAATGGCGTGGTGGTTGCGCCAGATGCGCTTTTGCGTGAGATCGCGATGCTCGAAGAGCGTGGTATTGAAGTGCGTGATCGATTGAAAGTGTCAGGCTCTTGTCCGCTTATTTTGCCCTACCACATTGCCCTTGATCAGGCTCGTGAAGCCGCTCGCGGTAATTCTAAAATCGGCACAACTGGTCGCGGTATTGGCCCCGCCTATGAAGATAAAGTGGCGCGCCGAGCGCTGCGCTTAGGCGATCTCGCAAACATGGAGCGCTTTGCCGCTAAACTGAAAGACGTTCTTGAATATCATAATTTTGCACTGACCCACTACTACAAAACAGATCCCGTCGACTTTGATAAAACCTTGGCTGACGCAAAAGCCTGGGCTTCTGCGCTGCTGCCCATGAAAGCAGACGTGACTAAAATATTGCACGATGCCCGAAAAGCAGGCGCTGATATTCTATTTGAAGGCGCTCAAGGCTCTCTGCTTGATGTTGATCATGGCACCTATCCGTTTGTTACGTCTTCGAATACCACTGCGGGCGGCGCCGCGACCGGAACTGGCTTTGGCCCGCTCTATATTGATTATGTTTTGGGTATCACCAAAGCCTACACAACACGCGTGGGCTCGGGGCCATTTCCAACAGAGTTACTGTGTGAGATCGGCACGCATTTAAGTGTTAAAGGGCGCGAAGTGGGTACCACAACCGGCCGAGAGCGCCGCTGCGGCTGGTTTGACGCTGTTGCCCTGCAACAGGCCGTGCTTATCAACAGTATTTCAGGTATTTGTCTGACCAAGTTAGACGTATTGGACGGTCTAGAGGAAGTTAAAATTTGTATCGGCTATAGAAATAGCGCGGGTGAAGAAGTGGGTGTGCCCTCGCACTCGGACGATTTCGAGAATCTCGAGCCGGTCTACGAGTCTATGCCAGGGTGGAGTGAAGTGACCGTTGGTGCTCAGCGTTTAGAGGACCTGCCGGCTAATGCTCGCGCCTATATTTCTCGGATCGAAGAACTCGTCGGCGCGCCGGTCGACGTTGTTTCAACCGGTCCCGATCGCGTCGAGACGATTGTTCTGCGCCACGCGTTTGCCTAATCATTTTACACCGCTGCTTTAGGTCGCCAGCCAAGCTCCGCCGCCTGCCAAGCTCTGCTATGAATTCCGCCATGAATTCATAGCGGAACTCCGTAATGGAGTCCATTCTTCAGTTTGGCAAGCTGCGCGGGTTAGCCCGCCAGCTGTGTAAAGACCCCGATCAGGCTGCCAACCACCAAAATAATATTGCTGAGAAAGCTTACTATCATGCCCGGACCGCGGCTTTGCGGATTCTGGATGTAGAGCCGTGAAAAAATTTGTCGACCTATGATAAACAACACGCCCGGTAAAATTACCCAAGTTGGGCTGAGATACAAACTGAAAATAATCATGCTGGGAATAAAAATCACCAGTTGTTCCATGGTGTTTTGCTGGACGCGAAAAATACGCTCCCAATGATCGTTGCCCACGGTTTTCGGTGCTTGAATATCGTATTTGTTGCGGCTGAAACCGGTGCGGCCGGTGAAGAAAATAAACTGGAGTAGTGCGATCAAAATAATCGCGAAAGTGCTGTCGAGTTGAGCTAAATTCATCTTTATCTCCGATACTGTAAATTACAGTTAAAAATAAGAAGAGACCGCCCGACAGGCCTGTTGGGCGACTCGCACTGCTTCAGTATATGGCGATGGTCGGCGGATTGGTAGATGCAATAATTTGCCGCTTTTCGTTCAGTTTGAACAGATAATTGGCTCGTGCGGGTAATTCACGCAGGCAGTGCTCGGTGATGCGTTGGTAATGGGCGATAAATCTCCGGATCTCCGTCGCCGTCATTAGAGCTGATAAATCTGCATCGGACGGTGCCTTAATACTCGCTCTCAGCTTATCTTCTTGCTCTAGACGCCAATCAAATACGCTGTCAAATGAGGGCGCCTCTAGCAGGATTAGCGTATCGACAAGGGCAAAGAGAGTTTGATAGTCAGTGGCCAGCGCGTGGTTGACAAAGCGGCGCCAAATCCCCTGGTCGTCGCTATTTTGTTCGAGGCTGTTAACAGGATGCGCGAGCTCTGCGCTGGATTGGGGCCCAGCACCAATGCACCAGCCTTCTAAAACAATAATGTCCAGTGGGCCCTCTACCTGATCCCAGTTGTTTGGTGGGACGCGGTCGTCTTTGCCTTTATCAAATCGTGGAATAGGCGTGCTACCGGTCCCGTCAATCAGGCTTTGAAATGCGCGCAGGGCCAGTCCAATATCGTGGGTGCCGGGTACGCCGCGCGTCATTAATAGGGGATGCACGGTGTCTGCGAGTTGTCTGCGTTCGGTGCGAGTCAAATAAAAATCGTCAAGAGAGAGGGTGAGGCAGTGCAGACCAAACTGTTCGCCAAGCATGGTGCAGAGATAATCGGCGAGGGTCGATTTTCCCGAGCCTTGGCAGCCGCTAAGCCCAATAATAAGCGGTCGGCCAATTTTGGTCAGGCGTTTGTTTGACAGCGGTTGGAGTAGAGGATCAAACCAGCATTTGGCATTATCAAGATACTGGTCGGGCAGTTTACGGCGCTGTAAAAACTGACTTTCTGCGACTGTCCTCATGGCTATTTATGCGCCTGTTTGAGGGGCTTTCCCCTTCATGTTTTTGTAAATATTGAGGTAAAAGTGAATCGGTGTTTCAAGCCGGTCTAGTTGCTGTAGCGCGATTTGTTGTTCAGGCGTGCAGTGCCAATAGTAGGGAGTCATGGTCAGCAGATCTAAAATCGCAGCTCCTTCCACTGTAATAGTCTTTTTCACTTCGATTTGCTGTTGCAGTGCAAAGTAATCGGTCGCTTCAAGGGTGTCATAGTTGCCGCGATGGGGCATGTTTTTTTCGTAGATTAACTCGGTGAGACCGCTTAAATGCTGCTCTCCTGGCCCTACCATAATCAGTTGCCCACTCGGCTTGAGTACGCGCGAAGTCTCTTGCGGGCTGATTGGAGAAAATACAGAGAGGGCAGTATCGATACGATTTTCAAACAAGGGAATATTGAAGGCGCTGTCGACCACGAGGCGTGCATTGAGATTGCGTTTCGCAGCAAGCCGCACCGCAAATTTTGAAATATCCATACCAACCAGTTGCAGATCTGCCGAGGCATGAGTTGCGGCTTCTCGCAGTTGCTGCATGTAGTGGCCTTCGCCACAGCCGATATCGAACAGCGTTTGGTTAAAACCTATCGCGCTTTTTTCGATGCATTGGGCAATGGCGTCAGTCAGGTCGTGATAGTAACCTGCGCGCAAAAAACGCTGACGGCTGCGGATCATCTCATCACTGTCCCCTGGCTGGCGACTGCGTTTGTTTTGCACCACAAGCAGGTTGAGATAACCCTCTTTTGCGCTATCGAAACTGTGATTATTTGAACAGGCAAAGGTGCGTGATTCTGTTTGTGGAATCAGGGCTTGGTTGCAATTTGGACATTTAAAATTATTGCGGGTGGAGCGCGGTGCTGGGTAGGTAAAAGGCGTGGTCACGGTGCTCTCAATAACGTCGATAGCGAATGAATTAGGGGCTCTAGCTTACAGTGGAACGGGTATTGGAACAATGAACCAACGGGTCACAAGCAGGCGTTTTCAGCACCGTCATTTTTTTTAATTCTCAGTATACTGTTGTCTGCAAGCGCCGACAGAAGAGGGCGCTGTCCATCATCCTATAATAAGAGACTCGACTATGTTGACTGTCCATCACCTCAATAATTCGCGCTCACAGCGTGTGCTCTGGTTGCTTGAAGAGTTAGGCATTGATTACAAAATAGAGAGTTATCAGCGCGACCCCGTGACGAATTTGGCGCCTTTAGCGCTGGAGGCGATTCACCCGTTGGGTAAGTCGCCGGTGCTCACTGATGGCGCGCAGACTGTGATCGAGTCCGGCGCCATTATTGACTACATCCTCCGTCACTACGGCAATGGCCGCCTGTTGCCCGCCTGCGATACTCCTGAGTACGAGCAGTACCTGCAGTGGCTTCACTACGCTGAAGGCAGTGCTATGCTGCCGTTGATGTTAAAAATGTACACCTCCAAGCTGCCGGATGGCGGCGCCCCTCTGCAGCCGCGTATTGCCGATGAATTGCAGCGCCACCTCGGTTTCGTTGAACAGGCTCTGCACAATGTTGACTGGTTGGTGGGCAACCAACTAACTGGGGCGGATATACAGATGTCCTTTGTTGCCGAAATAGCACCGCTGCTCGGAGCCCAATTGAGCTTGCCCAATATCTCAGCCTACCGCGCGCGCTTTCAGCAGCGACCGGCTTATCTTGCGGCACTGAAAAAAGGCGGCCTCTACGCTTACGGTCCTGCTTAAGGCAGAGGCCACGCGGCCGTGGATTTGGCTGGCTAGTTAAGGCACGTGTTCGAACTTTCAATGCAGGGCTGGCAGTCGTTGCTGCGCAGGGCGCAGCGGCTGGCACACTGATGAAATTTCATCGCGCAGGTTCGGGTTTTGTGGGTTTCCCCTTGGCATGAAGGGGGTACATTCTCCGCGGAGACATAAATGATGCCTCGGTCAACTAAGTCGCAGTAGCTGTTGATCAGCGATGTTCGAGACGCTTGATTGACCTTGCTGGGCTCTGATAATTCAGTGTTGATTAGCTCGCGCTGTGTAAAGACGGCGCTACGCATTTGCGTGTAGGAGTCCAAGTAATAGCTCGGTGAATCGCCGGTGGTGGCGCAGCCAAGTAAGAGTGTAGAAAAGAGAATACTGATTAACTAGAAGATGTGGCGATGCTTTTTTCGCGGGTGATTTTACTGTCACTTTGTGAGCTCCCTGCTGGTTAATTGGCGTGATTAAGCGACTCCTTGTCGCACCACTTTTTCGCGCCAAGCGTGGCGTGTTGTTTTTGAATATGCCAAGCTTGGCGGCTTAGGTCAAGAGGAAATTAGCCAATTCGTTATGCAGCGCCCAAATGCCGACTCAATTTATTACGCCGAGTTTTTGCAGTTCCAAGAGAATTTGCAGAAGCGCATTGTGGCGCTGCGAAATGAGCGTCATCTCGTGCAAGAGGATATGGCTGATTATGAACTCTCGGTGCGTCAATATCAGCGCATGGAGCAGGATCCGAGAGCGATCGTCTCTCTTTGGCAGTTATTCAAAATCGCCAAAGCTCACAATCTGAGCATTGATGAATTACTTCATTTCGATTAACCAACACCTTTCTTGTTTGTGGCACGGCCGTGCCTTACTATCTGCTGCGCCAGTAACTCCCCATTGAGATAACAATAAAAATACTCAGGATTATGTATGAATAACGTCGCTTCAGTTTGCCTGCTCTCTTTGTCCGTCGCGGTCACCGGCTGTGATCAGCTTGCCACTCAATCTGCGACCACCGCGCCCAATGCGGCGCAGGCTGCGCTGGCTAAAACTACAGATAATCAATGGTTTGTCGAGACAGCCGCTGCTGTACAGCAGACCAACGAACAGGTGCAGCGCGTCGCAACACAGCGCGGTTCTGCTAAAAATATCATTCTGTTTGTGGGCGATGGCATGGGCGTGTCAACGGTGACCGCCGCACGTATTTTCGACGGCCAAAAGAAAGGCCTATTGGGGGAAGAAAATAGTCTCAGCTTTGGGCGTTTTCCGTTTGTGGGTTTGTCCAAAACCTATAATGTCGATACTCAGACGCCAGACTCTGCGGGCACCATGACCGCGCTAATTAGCGGTGTTAAAACAGATGCTGGAACTATTGGTGTGGATGAAAACGTGGTTCGCGGTGACTGTTCATCGGTGGCCGGCAGTCAGGTATTTACCGCACTTGAGCTAGCCGAAATTGCCGGTCTTGCCACCGGTATCGTGTCCACAGCCCGTATTACCCATGCGACCCCTGCAGCAACCTACGCTAAGTCGGCAGACCGCGACTGGGAAAATAATTCAAAATTGCCGGCGGCGGCTGTCGCGTCAGGGTGTGAGGATATCGCCTCTCAGTTAGTGAATTTTAAAGCCAATCTTGATGCGCGCTATGGGGGTCTCAACAGTAACGGTCTAGAGGTTGTGCTAGGCGGTGGTCGTCGCGAGTTCCTGCCCAATCAACCAGAGGCCAACAGCCGCGATGCCGACAGCCCGATTGAGGGTGATCGCACTGACGGCCGCAATCTTGTGCAAGAATGGAAGGCGATCTACCCAACAGGCGTCTATGTGGACAATCAAGCGGCCTTTGATGCAGTGAACGGCGACACGACAACCCAGTTGTTCGGTTTGTTTAGTGAATCCCACATGCGCTACGAGGCAGACCGTTCCAAGGATATCGCGGGCGAGCCTTCGCTGACTGAAATGACGCTCAAGGCGATTGATATTCTTGATAAAAATGACGCGGGCTTTTTTCTTATGGTCGAAAGTGGGCGCATTGATCATGGCCATCACGCTGGCAGCGCCGCGACTGCATTGACCGAAACCAGCGAGTTTTCGCGGGCCGTTCAAGCGGCGCTGGAGGCGACCAATCCCTCGGAGACGCTGATTATTGTTACCGCAGACCACAGCCACGCGTTCACCATGGCCGGTTATCCAAAGCGCGGTAATCCGATTTTGGGTAAAGTGATTAGCGTCGGGTCAGAGGCTCCTGAACTTGCCGCAGACGGACTTCCCTACACCACGCTCGGTTACGCCAATGGCTCTGGTTTTCGCGATTTGGGTGACGAGACCGATGCAGATCGCACCTATTACAGCAAGCCAACACCTGGCCGTCAGGATCTGACAAATATCGATACCGAAACGCAGGGCTTTCATCAAGAAGTCTTGGTGCCGGGCGTCGCAGAAACCCACGGGGGTGAAGATGTGGCCATTTATGCCACCGGCCCAGGCGCCCATCTGGTGACCGGCAGCCATGAGCAGACCATCGTTTTTCATGTGATGAATTACGCAGGAAACCTGGTGGAGAGAGCCTCAGCCGCGCTGCAATAACTCAGTTTGCGGCGGCGCGTTGCAGGGCTTCTCGCGCCTCCAGTAATCGGCTGTCGTGCGGTGCAAACACAAGGCCCTGCGCAACCGTTGCCAGGGCCTTTTTTGTCAGACCTTGTTGGCTATAGAGACTGACTAATCCGACCGTGAAATCACTGTTCCCCGGCACTAACTGCAGTGCCTGCAAGTAGCTTTTTTCAGCCATTTCGGGATTGCCCGTTTGTTGATAGAGCACCGCAAGGTTGTACCACGCTCGCGGATTGTTGCCGAGGGTGGCAGCACTTCGCAACATCTGGGCAGCTTCGCCAAAGTGTCGCTGCTCTGCGAGAAGCAGTCCCAGCGCGTAAAACGCCTCACTGGCATTGGGTTCCTGAGTAATAGTCGTCCGATACAGCGCCTCAGCATCCGCCAGTCGACCCTGATTGTAGTAGAGCTGTGCCAAGTTCATGCGTGCGGCATTCAGGTGATTATCAATTGCCACGGCTGCCAGATAGTGTCCTTCCGCCGCTTGTTCATCACCTCCGCGGTGAGCGTCGATAGCCATCTGCAAACGCCCCGTGGGGAAGTCAATATTGGCCATCAATGATGACTGGTATTCAATATTGGCCAGGCGGAAACTCTCGCGGAATTGGTTTGGTATGCGCATTGGGGGTGCATTAATCAAAGCCTGTGCCGCGGCAATGCGCACCGCCCGCACAGGATCATCCAATAATGGTGCCAACGGAGCTAGACGCTGGGGCAGTGACGCTTGCGCTAGCGCTGAAGCAGCGGACGCCCGCACCAGTGGGTGTAAATCTTGTAGGGCGCTTGTCACAGCCTCTTCAACACCATCAATGGCGATCGCTGGTGCCAATTGAGACGCTGCCGTGGCCCTCGCAATCGCCGGCTGCGACAGGTCCTTGAGCAGCGTAACGAGCAGCCCCAAAGACTCGCGGGGATGGCTTTGCGCCGCCGTTAGAACATCGGAAAAATGGCTCGCGCGAACGGGGCCAAACCACGACACCACATTATCCGCCGCCCATGTATCAGTTTCATCTGTGTGGCAGCCCGTGCAGGCATTTGGCGTCGCGTGAGTCACGCTAAGGTCAGGGCGCGGAACACGGAAGCTGTGATCGCGACGAAAATCGTTGCCCATATACAGACGACCCGGCATATGGCAATCAATGCACTGATTACCTGCAGCGAGAGCCGCCGTCTCGCTGTGATGATGGTGTTGGGGACTGTCGAACTCGGCCGCGCTGTGGCAGCCGGTACAAAGCTGATTGCCCTCTGCCTTTAAGCGCGCGCTATGAGGCTCATGACAATTGACGCAACTCACGCCCGCCGCATACATTTTGCTTTGCAAAAAAGAACCATAGACAAATACCTCATCCAGAATCTGGCCATCGCTGTGGTAGAGGGGAGGGTTTAATAGGCTCGGCAAATAATGGTCGAGCAAGGTATTGCTACCATGTTCAAATTTTTCGGTAATTGCCTGACGCCGCGCATGGCAGCGACCGCAATTGTCGACCAAGAGCTGTGGATTGGCTGCACTCATGGCATCAATTTTTAAATCGCCCAACTCGGCTACAGCACCATTGAGCACCGCTTGTTGATGATCACGACCGGGCCCATGACAGGACTCACAGCCAACGCTAATCTCTTTAACAGACGTGTCATAGCGATTCTCGACGGCACTAAAATTTTTCGCCACAGCCGTACTGTGACAGTCGGCGCACATACTGTTCCAGTTTTTTCCACCCTCAGTCCAATGCACCCACTCCCCCGGTCGAGCTTTCAGCGTCGGTTGCGGGTCAAACCACTGCTGTAATTGGGTGTCCCACGCCACCGGCAATTGCTGAAGCCGACCGTCGGGGAACGCGACCAGATATTGCTGCAAGGGCTCAGTGCCAAAGGTATAGAGCACCTTATAGTCATGTTCAACGCTGTCTGTGCCCGCCAGACGCGCATAAAAGCCGTCTTTTTTCTGGGTAAAGGAGACAGACACAGCGTCACTGACAAAAGAGGTGGTAGCAAAATTCCCCTTCACCGTTGTCGCAGAGGCATGCTGCATAGCCTGTTCGTGGTGCGACCCGCGCCAATCACTGTATTGTTTCTCATGGCAGCCGCCGCAGCTAGCACTGCCCAAGTACTCGTCAGTTTGCCGAACAATATTGCCGTCGGTCTCTCGGTGAACGGCTCCGTTCACGCTATCGAGTGCCCCTGTGTCTTGGTCAACTAAATACACCGCGAAGCCTAATGCAACAGCGACGGCAATGGCTAAAACGATCAGGGTAGGGTTGCGCAGACTATTCACCGTCTATCTCTTTTATTATTTTTTGGCACGCCAATAGTTTGGGTCGTGACTTCAATCTCTGCTGGGTTTGATAGATTCCATACTTTTTTAAGACAAACAACGAGAGACTATTTTTTATTTAAAGGGTAGTGAGGGGAGAATTGTAATTCATTTGAGTGGAGGAGGGGTTTATTACCTTTCTTTGGTAACCGATGTTTACAGTCGGAAATTTTGGGTCATGAAGTGGGTCCGGAGATGCGCGCAGGCGATACAGTGAAAGCTTTTAAACGAGCAGTGGCGGTTAGGCTAAACCAACAGGCACTGATCCAGCATTCTGATCGAAGAACGCATGACTGTTCTAGAATTCACCAAGGGATATTGCAACCACACAATATCGTCCCTCGATGACGTATGAGTATGACTGCTACCAAAATGCATTGAATGAACGGGCAAATGGCCTCAACGACCAGCAGTCGCGTGGCCAACCATGCTGGTTTTTCCCTACACGCTGGAGTGATGGCCGAAGTCCATCAGCGTGATAAGCTCGAACGACTCTGTCGCTACGTGAGCCGACCCGCTGTTTCAGAAAAGCGCCTGGCATTAACCTCCACCGGCTTCGTGCTGCTTAACAGCCGCCATGATTTGCTCTACTGAATATCGTTTCCTTTTCATGATTTCAGGCCTCCCAAGTGCCTAATTCATGCCCAACACTCACCTTCAGTATGGTACTTTTTTCTGGGAGCCCCTCACTCAATAAGGTCATGGTGCTAATGTGGGGGATAGGTCACTTCTTTTCCCGAATATATTGCCTCATATATAAACAATATTGCCGTATATGAAAACTATTTCGTCTCCATCTGTTTAAAATAACGCCTGAATTGTGCCTCGGGTGGAATCCGCGAACAGTTTCTGAAAGAGCGCAATCAATAAACGGAAGTGAAGTTACAATGAATAAAATACTGAGTGTACTGGTAGTGTTACCCGCAGTTTTATTTGTAGTCACCGGTCTGCGCTGGCTGATAGATCCTGCCGGGATCGCACCCGAATTCGGGCTGGTACTGGGCGAGGGTTTAGGGCTCAGTTCGCAGGTGGGCGATATGTCGGGCTTTTTCCTCACGCTGGGCATTTGTATTTTGGTGGCCCTGGTGAGTGGGCGTCGCGCTTGGTACTACCCGCCAGCGCTGTTGCTGTTGTTGACAGCAGTCGGTAGTGTGATCGCCTGGCTGTTACATGATGCGGCGTTGGCATCGCAGATCGGGGTGGAGGTTGTGGTCGCGGTGATCCTGCTTGTCGCCTCTCGTCGCCTCGCGCAGGAAGCCTGAACCGTGACGGTTGGCCGATTTTTCCGCAATACAACTATCGCGCTGGCGCTGCTTGCGCCAACCGGGTTGCTGGCTGAGGATACAACATTCCTTACAGAAGCCCCCAACCCAGCAGCGATTGAGCGACCCAATATCGTACTGGTACTGGCCGATGACCTTGGCTTTACCGATCTCGCGTCCTATGGCAGTGAAATTAGCACGCCCACTATCGATGTGCTGGCACAGCAGGGCGTGAGGTTTACCAACTACCACACGGCGGCCAACTGTGCGCCAGCCCGGGCCATGCTGCTCACCGGTGTTGACGCGCACCTTGATGGTGTGCCCAATATTCCGGAGATGCTCGCACCTGAACAGCGGCGCCACGCGCACTACCAGGGCGTACTCGGTAGTAATGTAGTGACCGTGGCCAGCCTGTTGGAGGGAGCTGGCTATCACACCTACATGGCGGGCAAGTGGCACCTGGGCGCAGGCCCCGGCAAGCTCCCCAGCCAGCGCGGTTTTGAACGCACGGTAGCACTGGCGGATCCCGGCGCCGATAACTGGGAGCAGCGGCCCTACATCCCACTGTATGACAAGGCCAACTGGTACGCCGACGGCGAGGAATACCAGCTCCCTGAAGATTTCTACTCTTCGCGCTTCCTGGTGGATAAGACCATCGAGTTCATCGACAGCAATATCGAGGACGGCCAGCCCTTCTTCGCTTACCTGCCTTTCCAGGCCGGTCACATTCCGGTGCAGGCCCCGCAGGAATTCATCGACCGCTATATGGGGGTTTACGACGGTGGCTGGGATGCACTGCGGGAGCAGCGCAGGGCGCGGGCTATGGAACTGGGTATCATCCCTGCCGATAGTGGCATAGGGCGCATGTCGACTACCGCCGACTGGAGCGCACTGGATGCCGACCAGCGTCGCTACCAGGCCAAGCGCATGGCGGTTTATGCCGCTATGGTCGAAGCTATGGATTACCACCTTGGGCGACTGGTGGATTACCTAAAGGCGCGGGGTGAGTACGACAACACCATTATCATCTTTACTTCCGACAATGGCGCCGAGGCCAGTGGACCGGAGGATCACGACTCTTTTGCGGGGCGGCGTGGACCGGCGGCGCTGGGTTACCACACCGACTACGAGCGCCTGGGCCTCAAGGGCAGCTACAACACTATCAGCCCCAGCTTCGCCAGCGCCGCTGTCAGTCCCTTGGCTTACTACAAGTTTTATGCCGGGGAGGGCGGTATGCGTGTGCCACTGATCGTGGCGGGGGCGAGCCTACCGGTGCAGGGTGAATTAAGCCATGCCTTTTCTTTTGTCACTGATATTACGCCCACCGTGCTCTCTTTCGCTGGTGTGGTGCCTCCTGATGCGCGCTATGGCGGCAGATCGGTGGAGCCGATGATTGGGTCGCGATCTTGGGCCGCTGCTGCGACAGGAGGCACAACGGGTCTACGGCCCTGAGGATTCGGTGGGCTATGAATTGGCGGGACATGCAGTGCTGTTCCAGGGAGACTACAAAGTTGTATTTCACCGCACCCCTCTGAGCGACGGCCAATGGCACCTTTACAACATCATGCGCGACCCCGGGGAAACCGAAGACCTCTCCTCTACAGAACCTGCCCGCCTGCAGCGCATGTTGTCGGCCTATGAACGCTATACCCACGACAACAAGGTGCTGCCGGTGCCCCCGGGCTTCGATAATCTCAAGCAGTTGGTTATCAACACGCTTTATAGCCGCCTACGGACACCGGTATTGGTGACGCTGCTGACAATACTCTTTTTGCTGCCATTCCTAGTGGCCTATGTTAGGAAGCGAAAAGAGGTTTAACACGTCCGGTACACAAACCCTGTACGCGATTACCCACTTCCTTTACTTCGCGCGCGCAGCTATCTGATAAAAAGGCAGACTCCATTTCAGGAACTATCCACCGGGCACTAGAGTTTCAAGGCCGACGTTCTGCCCAAGGGAAAACTGCCTACCATTCCTACCCTGGCTACATCGATGGGTGATGTTATCCGTGATGGTGCGCCAATCATCGAGCACTTCGAGGCGGCCAATGGTCGCCCGAGCCAACCGGCGGGCCATCGCCAGCAGATTATCAGCGTCCTGTTTGATGTAATTGGCACCGACGGGCTGTTGCGACCAGCCACCATCAATAGAGTCCTCGGTGGCTTTATTACTGCTTTTTCTGAGTATATTGCCTTATATATAAATAAAATTGCCGAATATGAAAACTTTTTAGCCTTCATCTGTTTAAAGTTGCGCTTGAACTGTGCATTGGGTGGATTCCGCGAACAGCTAAACCCATGGCACTTTGTTTGAAAAAACTAACAAGCTGGAAAGACAAGTTTAGGAGTTGGTGCATATGTTTAAGAAGATGGTAATCGGTGCCGGTGCAGTTCTGTCTCTGGTGCTGCTGTTGGTCCTGGCCTTGCCCACCATCGTCCACAGCCTGGGCGTACATCCCGTTTACGAAGATGCCCGAGACTACAGCTTGCCTGGCAAGCGGGCCCTGTTGATTACTACCAGTCACGGTGTGCTGAATGCGCCAGGGGAAACCACCGGCGACCCCACCGGCGTGATGGCCTCGGAATTCACCATCGCCTACTACCAGTTCCTGGATGCAGGGATGGAAGTGGAGATTGCCAGTATCAAAGGCGGGGAGATACCCATAGACCCCCAGACCTTGAAGCGGGTTATCAGGTCACCCGAAGACGAGCGCTTCCTGCAGGATCCCGTGGCTCAGGCCAAGGCAAACAATTCTCTTAAAATCGATGATCTGTACTTTACTGGCTACGACGTAGTGTGGATTGCCGGCGGCTGGGGTGCGGCCTACGATCTTGGTTATTCCAATGTTTTGGGGCAGAAGGTCAGTGAGGCCTATTACTCAGACAAAGAAACCGTGTTCGGCTCTGTCTGCCACGGTGCTCTGGGCTTTATTCGGGCGCGGGATCGCGATGGCAAACTGCTAATCGCCGGGCGCAAGGTTACCGGTGTCAGCGACAAGCAGGTGAAGGAACTGGGCATAGCGGTAACCCCCTTGCACCCAGAAACGGAGTTGCGCAAGGCCGGCGGCATCTATTCCAAGCAAGAGAGATTCATGGATTTCTTCGCGACCAGCACGGTGGTAGACGACGAGAAGCGTTTTGTAACCGGACAGAACCAGAACTCCAGCCATGAAACCGCCCAGAAGATTATGGCCATTCTGGATCAGCGGAAATAGCTTAAGCCGCGTTTCTCAAAGGGCGCTCAAGCGAACATCGTTTGAAGCTGCTCTGTCAGAACGCTTGTTACTAAAAATAATATAAAACTGGAGTACATCATGCACCAATAACAAAAGGGCTGGGCGGCTGTTCTCGCCATACTCGCTATTACCCAGACGCCGCCAATCTACGCTCAAGAGCGCCAAGTATTTTGACAAAATTTCTGGGGGATTGGCCGGTCTGTCGCTTAAAGAAACTTGAGAAAGAGGCCGTGTCGGTAAAATGCAAGCGCTCTGCTATCGCATTGACAGCCAGCTCTGACTTAATCAGATAGTTTTGTGCAATCTCAAGGCGAGCCTTATCGTAAAGAGCCTGGTAGCTTGTGTTGTATTTTTTTAAGCGATAACGCAATGTGCGCTCTGGCAAGTCTACCAGGTGGGCCACGTCGCTGGCGGTACATCCCTCATCGTTAACTAACAGCCGAATAACCCGGTTAACACGACCGATGAAAGACTCGCCCAGTCCGAAGGTGGATTGAAATGCCCGTGTATTCTTTTTGTGAATTTCTGTGGCAGCTTCGCTCCCAGGTCCTTGTGTATTAGGTTGGGAGAAATCCTCGTTAGTGAGGTGTATTGCGTGCACATCCTGATTAAAGAATACGCGATGACCAAAAACTTTATACAGAGGTGTCTTATCCTTGGCGGGAGCAGCATGCCTGAATTGAACATAGTCAGGCATCCAATCATGGCCTAGTGATCGCCTGAACTCATTGCAGGTTAGTGACAGGATCAGCTCTGACGCTTGAACATGCGACCAGGGTAGAGGTTTCTTACGTGATTGAGGATTGACTGGGGTTTTAAATTCAAAGGACATTAGTTTGCCCGATGTGCCGTCGTTTGAAATATAGCTCGTCATGGTGTCAGTATGTAAGGCAAGGTTTTCGCAGATTAACTGCATCTCTTCCCCAATTGTTTCAGCTTGACGGGCCATTAACCACAGGTTGCCCATGATATCGAAGCGTTGTAAGCAGCCTACCTTGAGACCAAAAAAACGATCGCTACACTCGATAGCGGCCAGCTCCAGCAGGTCGGCATAGCGCTCAGGGCGTATCAATACATTTGGCTCAAGGATAGCCGCTTCAGGTATCCCGACGCGCCGAAACAATTCAACGGGGTCTTGCCCATTTTGTTCAATCAGTTCGGCGACTCCTTCCAATACTACGCTGGGAACAAGGTTTGCCACGGTGCCTCATCAATCTCGTATTTGCCGCTTCTGGAACAGTGGCGGTCGATTGCCGAATATTACAACATATACTGAGGGTGAGTATTGCTAAGTTAACCATCCAAATTAGGTAAACTTGGCTTATGAATACGTATAAGCGGTACAGACTTCCACCAGCCATCATCAGTTACGCTGTTTGGCATTATCATCGATTCAATCTAAGTCACTGCGACATCGAGGATCTTCTCGCTCAACGAGGGATTGCCGTCAGCCAAGAGTCGATCCGTCTATGGTCGACTTTCCAGAGGTCGCTAGACAGCTGTAGCCTCAGAATGCGCTGAGTTGTCTACATTGCTTGGGGAATGTCCAGACTGCTGATGTCCCAGTGTTACAAGGGGCAGTTAGTGTATGGTGTTTTTTGACTCGTCTAGTGCTGGCCGATTGCGGGTGGGACGGGATTATAAACAGGGTTTGATGAGTGCCATCCCCAATTAATGGGGTAGAGCCGTAGATCCCTTATTCGTGAGCGGCCAATCTATGCTTTCAGGAACAGATTGATGGATGAAAGGCGAAAATGGTGGGCCCAGCAGGACTTGAACCTGCGACCAATCGATTATGAGTCGACTGCTCTAACCAACTGAGCTATGGGCCCCTAACTTGTTTTACTACTCGTTCGTTTTGTCAACTGAACCCGTCGGGTTAGTCGTCAATAAAGCTGCGCAAGTGATCGGAGCGCGTTGGGTGGCGCAGTTTGCGCAGTGCCTTTGCTTCGATCTGGCGGATGCGTTCGCGGGTTACGTCAAACTGCTTGCCTACTTCTTCGAGTGTGTGGTCGGTGTTCATATCAATACCAAAGCGCATGCGCAGGACCTTGGCTTCGCGGGCGGTGAGGCTGCTCAGCACGCCGCGAGTTGACTCGGTGAGGTTGTGCTTGGTGGCTTCGTCGAGCGGCAGGGCGATGGTGGTGTCTTCAATTAGATCGCCGATGCTAGCGTCTTCGTCTTCACCAATGGGCGTCTCCATGGAGATTGGCTCTTTGGCGATTTTCAGGACTTTTCGAATTTTATCTTCTGGCATTTCCATGCGTTCGGCCAGTTCTTCGGGCGTGGGTTCGCGACCCATTTCTTGGAGCATTTGGCGTGATACGCGATTGAGCTTGTTGATGGTTTCAATCATATGCACTGGGATACGAATGGTGCGTGCTTGGTCGGCAATAGAGCGTGTAATGGCCTGGCGAATCCACCATGTTGCATAGGTCGAAAACTTGTAGCCGCGGCGGTATTCAAATTTGTCTACGGCTTTCATGAGGCCGATGTTGCCTTCCTGAATAAGATCGAGGAATTGCAGGCCGCGGTTGGTGTACTTTTTTGCGATAGAGATAACCAGTCGCAGGTTGGCTTCAACCATCTCTTTTTTCGCGCGGCGGGCCATGGCTTCGCCCATGGTTAGGCGGCGATTGATGTCTTTTATTTGGGCGATATTCATGCCGCTGGCTTTTTCGACCTGGGCTAACTTGCGCTGTGAGCGGTGAATTTCAATTTCTTGCTCGGCGAGTTTTGGGCCCCAGTCTGGGTTGGCGCTGATAATTCCCGCTGTCCAGTCGAGATTTGACTCGTTACCTGGGAAGAGGGTGATGAAGTCTTTGCGCGGCATTTTTCCGTAGCGAATAGAGAACTTCATGATTTTGCGTTCTTCGGCGCGGATTTTTTCGACGGCGAGGCGCACCTTGGTAATCAGCGGATCAAACTGCCGAGGCGTTAGTTTGAGGTACTTGAATAGCTCGCCAAGAGCTTCAATGTTTTTCTTGGCTGAATCGCTGTCGCGGCCATATCGTTCGATGGCTTTTTCAGTTTTCTTTAGTTGGTCACGAATTGCGGTAAAGCGCTGCAGGGCTTCTTCTGGATCGAGACCGCCTTCGTGCTCTTCCTCTTCCTCGATGGTTTCGCTGTCATCGTCATCGTCGTCGTCATTGTTTTCGCTGGCCTCAACTTTTAGTGCTTCGGCTGCCTGCTGTTGCGCAAGGGCGGAAGGGACATGTTCCATTGGGTTGAGGTAGCCGCTAATGATATCGGTGAGTTTGCGCTCGCCGGCTTCGACTTGGTCATATTCAGCGATGACGGCGGCAACGGTGCCGGGCCAATCTGAAATAGCGGACATTAACTCTCGGGTGCCTTCTTCAATGCGCTTGGCGATTTCAATTTCGCCTTCCCGGGTCAAGAGCTCTACTGATCCCATTTCGCGCATGTACATGCGCACGGGGTCTGTGGTGCGGTGCTGTTCGGATTCGACAGATGCGAGGGCTGCTGCGGCTTCGGCAACGGCTAGTTCGTCGGGGGTGTTGTCTCCGGAGAGCATCAGGAGAGTTTCAGCGTCTGGGGCGGTTTCGAAAACAGTGATGCCCATGTCGTTGATCATCTGAATGATATCTTCGACCTGTTCTGGGTCGGCGATGTCTTCCGGTAGATGGTCATTCACTTCGGCGTAAGTCAGATAGCCCTGTTCACGGCCTTTAGCAATCAGGTCTTTAATGCCGGATTGTTGATTTTGTTTTTTTTCGGTCATAGGGCTCAAATACTGTTTTGGAGGCTGAAAAATAGCGCGTGATTATAGCCGATAAGATTAAAAATGTCCCAGCAATTTGGGGTTTATTTCGCCCCCTTGTGATTTCCTAGTTTAGACCACAAGTCGCTGTTTTATCTTAGTTTTTAATTCATTAAATTTTGGGTCGTCGCCAAGTTGCATATGGATTTTAAGCAGTTGCTTGATCTGTCGCTCGGTCAGTGTTGGCTGCGCGAGAAGGTGGGCGGCTTTGCGCTCGCCAGGGAGAGCTTCGAAGGCGTCTCGTATGACGTGGTTGAGGGTGTCGATAAATTCTTGGTTATCGTCCCGGCCGGTGCCTTTTGGCGGGTGGTGCAACTCACTGCCTGCGAGGCTTTTTAACAGCTGAAGTTGGTCAGAATGACTCTGCGATGCCTGCCATCGGGCAAAAATATGGGAGGTTTTGGTGCACTCTGGCGGGGTGTTGATGAGCGACAGCAGGTTCAAAAAGAGAGGCATGTCAGCATCTGCAGACACTCTGAGTATCTCGACGTCGGTGACATATTCTGCCAGCTGTGGGTGGTTCAGCAGGAGGGCGGCGAGAAATTTTACCGGCGACAGGCGAATACGCGTGCCGCGGGGTTTGGGGCTTTCAGGGTAGGGCTGGTAGTCGACGCCGCCATAAATTTCTGGCGCTTCAAATCTCGCTTCATCCATGTTGCCTGTTGGCGCTGTTTTAGGTTGCTGCGCGGGCTGATGGGAGGCGACATAGTCGCGCAGGTTGTCAGCAGAAATACCGGTGCGACGTGAGAGTTCTTCGAGCATTAGCTGGCGAAACACGCCTTGAGGAATGCGATTAATTTGTGGCGCACAGGTCTTGCTTAGGCGAGCTTTGCCGTCTGCTGTGCTGGCGTCAATGCCTGCGCTGAGTTGCTCAAATAAGAATTCGGAGAGGGGCTGTGACGTTGCGACCAGTTGCAAAAAGTCGGCCTTGCCCATTTTCCGCACCATGGTGTCGGGATCTTCGCCTTCGGGCAGAAAGAGGAATTTCGCGGAGACGCCGTCGCGCATTTCTGGCAGCGCTGTCTCTAGTGCGCGGGCGGCGGCTTTGAGGCCGGCTTTGTCGCCATCAAAACAGAAGACAATTTCTGAGGTGTAGCGAAATATTTTTTGCAGATGGCTTTCAGTGAGTGCTGTGCCCAGTGTGGCTACGGCATTATCGATACCAAATTGCGCGAGTGCTATGACATCCATGTAGCCCTCTACCATGATCAGGCAGGGGATTTCTTTGAGTTTTTGGCGCGCTTCATAGAGGCCGTAGAGCTCTCGACCCTTATGGAAGACGGGCGTTTCTGGCGAATTCAGGTACTTGGGTGTGCTGTCGTCCAAAACACGGCCGCCAAAGCCGACTGTGCGGCCGCGCTGGTCGCGAATGGGGAAGGTTATTCTGTGGCGAAAGCGGTCGTAGAGCTTTTTTTCCTCTGGTTTGTGCACCAGCATGCCTGACTCTTCAAGCAGCGCAGTGCGGTCGGCATCGGTGCCGACGGCTTTCAGTAGATTGTCCCAGCCGGGGGGTGCGTAACCGACGCCATATTCGGCGGCGACTTTTCCGCTTAAGCCACGGCTTTTTAAATAGTCGACGGCGCCGGCAGCGGCACTGTGCTGGCGCAGCTGTTGGCGGAAGAAGCGGTCAGATTCGTTGAGTATCGAGTAGAGGTTGTCTTTTTGCTTGCTGCTCTGAATGTCTTCTGTTGCTTCGCGGGGAATTTCAAGGCCAGCATTTTTGGCGAGTATTTCCACGGCGGGCAAAAAGTCGAGGCGGTCGAATTCCATAACAAAGCCGAGCGCGTTGCCGCCCGCTCCGCAGCCAAAGCAGTAGTAGAACTGTTTGTCTTGCGCGACGGTAAACGAGGGGCTTTTCTCTTCGTGAAACGGGCAGCAACACTTGTAGTTTTTGCCGGACTTTTTTAGTGCCAAGCGACCGTTGATCACGTCGACAATGTCAACGCGATCGAGGAGGTCGTCAATAAATGATTGGGGTATTCGTCCGGCCATTGGCGTTACAGGTGCTTAAATTAGGTTGCGACAGTGTAACGCCTTTGCGCGGGAAATAAACTGCGTTTACGCGCGCGGTTAAAGTGGATTTGCAGCTAACTGTTGAGCGCGGCCTTAACTAAATTACTGACGGCACCGCCATCGGCTCGACCCTGTATTTTGGGTTTGATAACGGCCATGACTTTCCCCATATCGCGCATGGATTCAGCGCCGGACTCGACGATGGCCTGCTGAATCAGTTCAGCAATTTCCGCGTCGGTTAGTGCAACAGGCAAAAATTCTTGGATAACGGCGATTTCGGCGATTTCGATATCGGCCAATTCTTGGCGGCCAGCACTTTCATACTGGGCGATGGAGTCGCGTCGTTGCTTGGTCATTTTATCCAAGAGAACCAGCATGCGTGCGTCGTCGAGTTCAATTCGCTCGTCGACTTCAATACGCTTGACCTCTGATAGGATAAGGCGAATAGCGCCCAGGCGAGGTTTGTCTTTCGCGCGCATTGCGGCTTTCATGGCGTCTGTGAGTTGCAGTTTCAGTGACATAACAGTGCTCCTTGGCGTTGATGTTTCCGATTTCCAGAAACACAAAAAGCGCCGATGTGGCGCTCTTTGGATTGACTCAATACTTTACGCTCTATTGCTAGAGGGTAACTTAGTAGAGTCGTGTAAACTTGCGTGATTCGCGAGATACTTTCTTCTGGTTGCGCTTTACAGCGGCAGCCGCTTTGCGCTTGCGTTCCCAAGTGGGTTTCTCGTAAAACTCACAGCTGCGAACTTTGGCCAAAATTCCGGCTTTCTCGCATGAACGTTTAAAGCGACGCAGTGCTACGTCGAAGGGCTCGTTTTCTTTAAGGCGAACGCTTGGCATCTATTAATCCTGTTTAGAACGTATGTAATCCACTATTCGTCGTCCAGAGAATTTCTTGGTCGACTCTTTAAGGGCGCGTAGTCTATACACTTCACCCTTTTGATGCAAAGTTTTTTGCGCCCTTTTTCGCTGCTGTAAAGCCGGTCTTAAGTAGCGGTTCACACAGCGCTGCAGAGGCGTTACAGTTGCACCCTTTGCGCGCGATGATACGGGTTGTTTTTGCGGCCATCTTTAGTGACTGTTCAAGGTTTACATAACATGCTGGTGTTGGGAATTGAGACTTCCTGTGATGAAACGGGCGTCGCCGTCTATGACAGCGACCGCGGTCTTTTGGCGCATACGCTTTACTCGCAAGTCAAACTCCATGCTGAGTACGGTGGTGTCGTGCCTGAGTTGGCGTCCCGCGACCATGTGCGCAAAATTCTACCACTGCTGACCAAGGTATTGGCGGACGCCAAGGTGACCAAGCAGCAGCTTGATGGCATTGCTTACACCGCCGGCCCCGGCCTATTGGGCGCCCTGATGGTGGGTGCGTCGGTTGCCACGGCCTTAGCGTACGGCCTAAATATCCCCGCGATTGGTGTGCACCATATGGAAGGCCATTTATTGGCGCCGATGCTGGAAGATAATCCACCCGCTTTCCCTTTCGTTGCACTATTGGTTTCCGGTGGGCATACGCAACTGGTCTCTGTGACGGCGATGGGTGAATATGAGCTGCTGGGCGAGTCGATTGACGATGCAGCGGGCGAGGCTTTTGATAAGACAGCTAAGTTGCTTGATTTGGATTACCCCGGAGGCCCTCGGCTGGCGGCCATGGCTGAGAGTGGGGACATTACTCGCTTTGATTTCCCAAGGCCGATGACCGATCGACCTGGATTGGATTTCAGCTTTTCTGGTTTAAAAACATCCACGCGCAATTTGATCGAGAAAAACAGTGGCGACGGTCCACTGCCAGATGAACAGACTATGTTAGATATCTGCGCCGGTTTTCAGGAGGCGGTGGTTGATACTCTGGTGGTCAAGTGCTTAAGAGCGCTGAAGCAGACGTCCATGAGCAGATTAGTGATTGCTGGCGGTGTCTCTGCCAACAGCCGTTTGCGGCTTAAGCTGGAAGAGGCTTTGGCGCGCCAAGGCGCCGAGGTATTTTACGCTCGCCACGAATTTTGTACCGACAATGGCGCTATGATTGCCTATGCTGGATGCCAGCGCTTGCTGGGCGGTGAAAAGAACCCATTAGAGATATCAGCGACGCCACGCTGGCCCCTCGACCAATTGGCCAACCCACAGGAAAGACCTTGATGGACATTGTTTATATTAGAGATCTGCGCATCGAGACCATTATTGGTATTTACCAGTGGGAGCGCGAGGTTAAGCAGACGGTTAGTTTCGATCTTGAGATGGCTCACGACATTCGCAAAGCGGCTGCCACTGATGATATTGCCTTCGCCTTGAACTATAAATCTATTGCCAAGCGTCTGATAAAGTTCATAGAGGAAAGTGAATTTTTGTTGGTCGAGCGCATGGCCGAAGAGGTTGCGGGTATTGTTATGAATGAATTTAATGTGCCGTGGCTGCGTTTAAGGGTCAGTAAGCCCGGTGCATTGCGCGGATCCCAAGATGTGGGAATCGTGATTGAGCGAGGAGAAAAAGCCTAGTGGCATGTATCTACCTTAGTTTGGGTAGCAATATTGAACGCTATCTTCATATTACTGCTGCATTGGATGCGCTGGCAGAAACCTTTGGCGAGCTGACTATTTCCTCAGTCTATGAGAGTGAGGCTGTGGGTTTCGAGGGCGACAGTTTTTACAACTTGGTGGTTGGCATTGAGACCTCGGAATCTGTTGGGCAGGTTTCAAAAGTGCTCAAGGCCATAGAAGATGCCAATGGCCGCAACCGCACCGCTGCACGATTTTCCTCGCGAAGCTTGGATATTGATATTTTAACAGTGGATCATTTGACCGGTCGTGTCGATGGCATAGCGTTGCCGAGAGACGAGGTGCTTAAAAATGCCTTTGTCTTGCTGCCTCTCGCTGAAATTGCCGCCGACACGCCCCATCCTCTGACGGGCTTGAGCTACGCCGAACACTGGCAGGCCTTTGATAAAGCCAAGCAGAAGCTCTGGCCTGTTTCATTTTTGTGGCGCGGTCGAGATATCACCGCTGCTGCCCACGGGTTGTCTCGCGCAACCTAAAATGGACTGCGCGCAGGCACACAAAATTGATACGCCGTTCCCAATACCTTCCCAATATCACTCGCAACACTTTATGGGCGGACTATACTGACGTAGATTGCGTTTGGGGCAATGACGCCCGATTTAATTTAATGGAGCTACTATGAAAAATATCTTATTCAGCCTTTCACTTTTATCAACGTCGGCCTTTCTTCAGTCCTGCACCACTTTCGACCCCTATACCGGCGAGCAAAAAACCACCAAAACAGCCGTTGGTGCTGGCATTGGCGCCAGTGTTGGCGCTGTGGTTGCCTATTTAGACAATAAAGGTGACGACAGCCGTAAGCGCAATCAGCGCATTTTAGCTGCCGCAGCGGGGGGTGCCGCGATTGGTGGCAGTATTGGTTATTACATGGATAAGCAAGAAGCTAAGTTGCGCCAGCAGTTGCGTGGCACTGGCGTGAGTGTTGAGCGAGTGGGTGACAATATTAACCTGATTATGCCGGGCAATATTACCTTTGCTACCAATAGCGCCGATATTAATTCTAATTTTTACTCTGTACTCGACTCAGTGGCGCTGGTGTTGACAGAGTTTGATAAAACGGTGGTTGTTGTGGCTGGGCATACTGATAGCGATGGCTCTGACGCATTGAATGAAACGCTTTCGCGAAACCGTGCGTCATCTGTATCGAACTATTTGATCTCGCAGAAGATTTTGCCCGCGCGATTTGAAATCATTGGTTTTGGCGAGCGCCAGCCGATTGCCAGCAACACGACTGCTGAAGGAAAACAGCTGAACCGTCGTGTAGAAATTACACTCTTACCGGTTACCCAATAACCGTTACTCGATGACGTTTGTAGGATTGCCGCGCCTCTGCTGATTGGGGGCGCGAGCATCTCCTCACGGATGTTGTTGTCACAAGCTCGTTGAGCTGCCGCCATCAACGGCAATAGTTTGCCCTGTCATATAGGTCGCTTTCACTGCAAGGAAAAAGACAGTTTCGGCGATATCAGCTTCACAGCCCAACCGACCCATAGGCACTTTGCTCAGCACGGCGCTCTGCTTGTCCGTATCGTCTAGCTCGTGCTCTGGCCACAGTATGGCGCCCGGTGCGACGCTATTAACCCGCACGTTGGGGGCAAGTTCCAGCGCTAAGGATTTTGTCATCGCGATGGTTCCCGCTTTGGCTATGGTGTAGATCGGATGATTTTTCAGCGCCTGACGTGCATGCATATCGGAGATATTGATCACGCTGCCATGACTGTCGCGCAGCATAGGGGCGAGTTTTTTGGTTAAAAAGAATCCACCCTTGAGATTGCTGTTGGTTAGGTCATGCCACTGCTCATCGCTGCAGTTGTCGAGTGGCGTTGGGTAGAAGCTGGAGGCGTTGTTGACCAGCACGTCCAGCCGCCCAATAGACTCGACGAGGGCAGCGATTTTATCCAGTCCCGCCATATCATTTAAGTCACTCTGCACTAACAGACAGCTGTCGGCCCGCTGCTGGTTGAGGGTTTCGCACAGTTTGTCGGCCTCTTTCGCCGACCGATTGTAGTGCACAACGACACGATATCCCGCGTTGTGAAAGAGCGCCGCTGTTGCTGCGCCGATGCGCTTTGCGGCCCCGGTGATCAATACCACGGGTGCTGATGTATTGTCTGACATAGAGTTACTCTGTTGTGAATAGGTGCTTCAGTTCTGCCACTCTGCTTATACGCCGAAGGGTGAATTGCCGACCAATTTCAGCGCCGTCGAGACCCGCTTCTACTAAGTCGGCGACGCTGGTCTCTGAGACTGATTCCAGCGCGCGACGCAAAAATGCTGCGGAGGGATAATCGCTCTCTTCAAAGCCTGTGCGGCCCCGCGCATCTGCTTCACAGCAGAGAATAAACTCGTCAAAGCGCTGCTGAGACTTGAAGCCGCCAACGCCTTTTAATAGCTCGACAACCGTTTCAGCGCGCAGGTGCAGAGCTTTGTGGCTCTGCAAGTGGAATTCAGTGGTAGCCAAGGCTAACTGACGAAAATCGTTGGGAACCTTGAGCCTATCGCAGACGTCATTCACCAAGGGAATACCGCGCGCCTCGTGGCCGGCATGGCTGGGCAAAATATGGTCGGGTGTTATGCCCTTGCCGAGGTCATGAACCAAGACGGCGAAGCGAATTTTCGGGTCTTGCGAGAGTCGTGCGGCCTGTTGCAGCGCCATTAAGGTGTGTATGCCGGTGTCAATTTCGGGGTGGTAATCGGCCCTCTGAGGCACCCCAAAGAGACAGTCGACTTCCGGAAATATGACTTTCAGCGCACCGCATTCACGCAGTATTTCAATATAGACATCGGGCGATGGCTCTGCGAGGGCGCGCTCGGTTTCTTTCCAGACCCGCTCTGCTACTAAGTAATTTAACTCGCCGCTGGCGCTCAAGGATGTCATGAGTGCCATCGTTTCCGGCGCGATGGTAAATCCGAGGTGATGATAGCGCGCCGCAAATCGGGCGATACGCAACACCCGCAGCGGATCTTCGATAAAGGCGTCAGATACATGTCGGAGCAGTTTTAGCCCGAGGTCGCGCTGCCCGCCATAGGGGTCGATAATGCTGCCGTCGTGGTCTTCTGCCATGGCATTAATGGTAAGATCACGGCGCACGAGATCTTGCTCGAGAGTGACATCAGTATTGGTATGAAAGACAAAGCCTTGATAGCCATGGCCTGATTTGCGCTCGGTGCGCGCCAGAGCATACTCCTCACCCGTGCTGGCGTGGATGAAGACTGGGAAGTCGCTGCCAACGGGGAGATAGCCCAGCTGGGTCATCTTCTCCGGTGTTGCGCCCACTACAACCCAATCATTTTCTTGGCTGGGATAGTTGAGCAGTTTGTCGCGAACAGCGCCGCCGACGCGGTAGATTTTCATGTAGGAGTCCAGTTCTGTACGAGCAGTCGCCTGTTTAAGGCTTTTATGGGCGACGTATGCTGGGCATTGTAAGGTGCCGGGCGGCTTACCTCAACGAATAAGAGTCTTGCCGGTTACGCGAAAACGTCGCTGTCGGCGATGACTTCCTGAAGCGCATCCAAATTCAGCAGTTCAACTTCTTTTTTATTAACGCGCAGGTAGCCCATTTTTTGAAAGTAGCTAAAGGTGCGGCTCACGGTTTCAACTGTAAGGCCGAGGTAGTTGCTGATATCGCCCCGTGACATGGGCAGTCGAAACCCCGTGGAGGAAAGCTTTTGCAGGGCTAGTCTGTCTGACAGGCTAATGAGCAAGCTGGCGAGACGTTGATGTGCGGAGTTGCCCGCCAGCAGTGCGATGAGCCGCTGACCGTTGATAATTTCCCGGCTCATGAGTTTGGTCGTGTAATTCTGGTTGCTGGTGATGGAACTCGCGAGGTGGTCTAGCTGTTCAAAGGGTATTTCGCAGACAGAGGTTGTTTCGAGGGCGACGGCGGTATTTTGGTAGTTGTTGTCGGCTAGGCCGTCCCAGCCAAAAATTTCTCCCGGTAAGTAAAACGCGACGACCTGTTCTCTGCCATCGTCATCGAGCCGAAACGCTTTAACGGACCCGCTGCGCACTGCGTAGATGCTGGTGAAGGGATCGCCGGCGCGAAATATGCTCTGCCGCACCTGCAGCGGTTTACCGCGCAGAATGATTTGATCCAATTTATAGAGTTCGTCGCTGCGCAGTGACATGGGTATGCACAGAGAGCTCATGCGGCAGTTGCGACAACTGATGGGGCAGGCAAAAATAGTTTCCATGTGTTTCACGCGACAATCCTTTATCAAAGTCCTTTTTTGCAGTTACTACGCGCCTCAAAGCGTGATTCCTATCTCGCCTGTATCCTGAGTGGGCGTCGTGCCCTGACTTCGCTGTACGGTCTGAAGGCGCTGCACGCCAACGCTCTTGGGCTGCGCGCCAACTCTTATGAGTATAGACGGTGAGTTGATCTATATCAGTTTGATTTTTTATCCCGCCACATATTTTTTCACCCATTGAATTCGCCAACTACACTAAAAAAACGGGTAACTAAAATTTGATTGCAGGAGCGCCAATGAAAAATATATTAGTCATTTTAGAGGGTTCAGATAGCGATGCGCATGTTTTAGGGCAGGCGGTGCAGATTGCCACGGCCAGCGGCGGCGATATCAGGTTGTTTATGACTGTTTATGATTCTATCGAAGAGCTTAATCGCTACATCGGGTTTGATAATTACGCAGAGGTAAAACAGTCGTTGCTGGATGATGCAGAGGTCAAGTTGCGCAAATTGGCCGAGAAATTTGGCAACCAATTTAGCTCGACAATGCACTGGGGCCGCCGCTGGCACTTCAGAGTTGTGGTTGAAGCGAAAAAAATGAAGGCGGATTTAATTATCAAGGCGGTGCACCATCACTCCCGTATCGCAGAGTTTATCCATACCCCAGAAGATTGGCATCTGCTGCGCGAAGCCAGCTGTCCGGTGTGGCTGGTGAATGACAGCACTGAGCATGTTGATCGGGTCGTGGCCGCTGTGAGCACATTAGAAGAGACGCAGCAGCACCGTCAACTGGATGATCGCGTGCTACTCCAAGCGCGAGATCTCTCTGTGGCGCTGGGGCTGCCATTGCACGTTGTCTCGGTTATTCCCGACTGGCTCACTTCACCTGTCATGATTGCGCCTGTTCCGTCCATGTCTGGGCATATTCCCTACCAATTGGCCGAACTGGGCGAGCAAGCGCTGGCGCGCGCCACGGATATTTTGCACGACATACTGCGCAGGGTTGAAGTGACGCCTGCGGTGGCCGAGGTGCGCCGCGGGCTTGTGCATATTGAAGTTGCAAATGCTGTGGGTGCGAATGGTGTTCTGGTTATCGGCAGTAAGGCGGCGCGAGCACTGCCTGGGAAGGTCGCCGAAAGGTTACTGGGGACCACCTCAGAGAAAGTTATTCACCATGTGTTGGGCGACGTTTTAGTTGTGCACTGATTGTAGAAATTGAGTGCGTAAAATGAGTCCGCACGGCTTTGGGCTTCACCCGCGGTGTAACAGGCATGACACCCTCGATTGGCATTAAAATAAACAGTCTGAGACTGTTTTAGATAGCCGGTATAACAGTGGCAGACCGATTTGACAGCGGCCCTATGCTGTGGCGCTGTGAATGCAGTTTTGCTGCTTTAGGGGTTAAATTTAAAGTCGCGTCCAAATGGCGTAATTTTTTTTTGCTAACTCATTGAAATATTCATAGTTTAAGTTCTTGACCAAAAAGTAATTTGCAATTACTTTCGCACCCTTGAGAGACCTGTTCGGTCTGATGGTTACGCAGTCGAGAGACTGTTCAATAGGGTGAGCAATGAGCGACGAAGACGATATAGATTCAGACGACGATTTTGAGGAAGACGAAGCACCTGTCTTATCCGAAAAGCGTCAGTCTATGATTGACCTCGAAGCGCGTCGCCGGTTGGAGCAAAAACTTGAGGATGCGCGCGTGCGCAAGCAGACACAAGAGTATGACTTCGATTTTGACGACGATTCCGATTTCGATTAAAACACTCTTTTAGTCATTAGCTTCCAGCAAGTCACTGCGCTGAGCAGTTTCAGCGCAGTTTCTCGTGGGCTTGATGTCTGCGACAGTTGCAACACCGCAGCGCGCTTTCGCACAGGTAAGCGCTTTTCCTCTCTCATCTCACACTCACCTCACATTGGCATATTTTAACGACATCTTGCCGCTAGATTTGGCATAATGCCCGACATTCAAAAATCACTTGCTCGGGAAGATCCGTTGTCTCAGCCACCATTAGTCAGTGTCGAAAACCTCGCCTTCGAGCGCGACGATACCTGTCTCTTTGAAAATATCGATTTAACCGTTAACGCCGGCGATATTTTGCAAATTGAAGGGCCTAATGGCAGTGGTAAAACGACACTGCTGCGGCTTTTAACGACCGCGCTGGAGCCCCGTTCTGGGTTTATCCGCTATCGCGGCCAGTCTGTCACCGCTTGCCGTCACGAGTATCTCTCTGATCTGCTCTATGTAGGGCATCAACCGGCAGTGAAATTAACCCTGACGGCGGAAGAAAATCTGCGCTGGATGGTGGCGGCCTCAGCGGGTTCGAACAACCTATCGATTCAAGAAGCACTGCAGCTGGTGGGTCTTTCCGGATATACCGATCTTCCTTGCTATGCCCTGTCGGCTGGACAGCATCGGCGAGTGGCATTGGCGCGTCTGCTCATGGGTCAAGCCAAACTCTGGTATCTCGATGAGCCTTTTACGGCGATCGACAAACAGGGCGTCGCATTTCTTGAAAGTTGCTTGCAGCGCCATGTGGACGCGGGCGGTGCGGTGGTTTTATCCACTCACCAAGATCTGGCACTGGGTGCTGTGCGTAAGTATAAGCTGGAAGGTCAGGGCAGGGGTTTGCGCTCATGACACGGCAATTTAACAGTGGTTTTAGCGCATGGTTGAAGCGTGATCTCGTGCTGGCGTATCGCCGGCGTGGCGATGCTGCAGGCCCGCTGTTATTTTTCGTGATGGTCTCGACCTTGATTCCGCTCGGCTTAACGCCGGAGTCGGCGCGATTGGCAGACGTCGCAGCCGGTATGATTTGGGTGATGGCGCTACTGGCGACGCTGTTGTCGATGGACGCATTGTTTGCTGATGATCATCGCGACGGCAGTTTAGAGCAGCTATTGATCTCGCCGCAGTTATTGCCAATGCCAATATTGGGGAAAATGACGGCTCATTGGTTTATCACAGGTCTGCCACTGACGCTGGCGTCACCACTGTTGGGGCTTATGTTGTCGCTGCCCGCGGCAGGGTTCGTGCCGATGCTGTGTAGTTTGGCTGTCGGAACCGCCTGTTTGAGCCTGATCGGTGGCGTAGGCGCGGCACTGACGGTCTCTCTGCGCAAAGGTGGGCTGCTGTTGTCGCTGTTGGTGATGCCGCTCTATATGCCGGTCATTATTTTTGGCAGTGCGACCGTGGGTTACGCGCTCGACGGTTTAAACTGGCTGCCGCCGCTCGCGGCGCTTGGCGCAATGCTGGCGGCATCGGTAGCGCTCTGTCCCCTAGCGGCTGCCGGTGCACTGCGTATTACGAGTGTCAATTAGATGAACAAAAGGGTTACTCAATGAATTGGCAATGGTTTCACCGCCTAGGTTCGCCGCGCTGGTTTTATCAAACCACTGAGCGATGGTTGCCTTGGTTATACCTCGCCGCACTGACAATTTTGTCTGTTGGCTTGACCTGGGGTCTTGCCTTCGCGCCTGAAGATGCCAAGCAAGGTAACAGCTTTCGCATAATCTATATTCACGTTCCAGCGTCATTTTTGGCGCTAGCGGGTTACTACATTATGGCCAGTGCGGGTGCCATCGGGCTGATTTGGAAAATGAAGCTGTCGTACATGGTGATGAAAGCCGCTGCCCCAATTGGCGCAGCGCTCACCTTTGTGGCACTGGTGACCGGTGCTATCTGGGGCAAGCCAACCTGGGGTGCCTATTGGGTGTGGGATGCGCGCATCACCTCGATGCTTATACTCCTGTTTCTGTACCTTGGCGTTATCGCGCTGCAGTACGCTTATCAGAGTGTTGACGCTGCCAGCAAAGCCGGCGCGATTTTGGCGTTGGTGGGAACGGTAAACATTCCTATCATTTATAAATCTGTGGATTGGTGGTACACGCTGCACCAGCCAGCAACGATTAAACTGACCTCGGCGCCGAGCATGCATCCCGATATGTTCCAGCCGTTGCTGGTAATGATTCTTGGCTTTTACATTTTTTATGCATTGGCGCTAATCGTCGGCACACGCAGTGAAATTCTTCGCCGCGAGAGGAAAACCGGATGGGTGCGCGAGCTTGCTGCGGCTGAGGTGCGCTCATGACGATGTACTTCAACAGCGTTGCCGATTTATTAGCCATGGATGGACATGGTGTCTACGTTTGGTCTGCAGTGGCAATCACTCTGATTGTCATGGCTTGGGTGCTGGTAGCGCCTTTAATTAGCCGCCGGCAACTGCTGCGTGACGTCGCCCGAGACATTCAGCGAGAAAGCCAGCGGCAAAGCGCTGGGTCAACGAGTAAAACAAAAAACGAGGAAAAACCTTAATGCACCCTCAGCGTAAGCAACGCTTGCAACTGGTCCTGTTAATTTTGACTGCCACCACCGTCGTGGTTGGGCTTGTTCTCTATTTACTGCGTGAAAACGGCAATTATTTTTACACGCCCACGCAGATTGTGTCCGGCGAAGCGCCACAGGATGTGTTTCTGCGAGCAGGCGGGATGGTTGTCGATGGCAGTGTGGTTAGAGCCGATGATTCGCTGTGGGTACAATTTAAATTGACCGATGGTATCGACGAGCTAACCGTAGAGTACACCGGAATCGTGCCCGATCTCTTTACGGAAGGACAGGCGGCTATCGCCTCAGGCACTGTCGACCAGCAGCAGGTATTGCAGGCCACGCAGATTTTAGCCAAACACGATGAAAACTACACGCCGCCAGAAGTGGCTGATGCGATGAACCAGGCCCACGAGCGAAAGAAGGCAGATAAAGCGCAGCAAGCCGCTGAGGCTGACGCGAAATGACCGCTGAACTCGGCCATGCCGCACTGATTGTTGCACTCTGCTTGACGGTGGTGCAGATGATTGCACCTATGGTTGGCTCATTCTCGGGTCACCCCGCCTGGATGAGGCTTGGGCATTCGCTTGCGCTGGGGCAGTTTGCCTTTTTAGCGGTCTCTTTTGCCTGTTTAGCCAACGCCTTTTTACAGGACGATTTTTCGCTGCAATATGTTGCCGATAACTCCAACACATTGCTGCCAGCTCATTTTAAATTCAGCGCGGTGTGGGGTGCCCATGAAGGCTCGCTGCTGTTGTGGGCCTTGATACTCGCCGGCTGGAGTGCGGCAGTTGCGTTATTTAGCCGGCACTTGCCACTGGTCTTGTCGGCGCGGGTGCTGTCGATTTTGGGCGCTATCTCTGTCGGATTTCTGCTGTTCTTGTTGCTCACCTCGAACCCCTTTGCGCGCATACTGCCGTTTTCTCCTGTCGAGGGTGGCGACTTAAATCCGCTCTTGCAGGACATCGGGCTCATTATCCACCCGCCGATGTTGTACATGGGTTATGTCGGCTTTTCAGTGCCATTTGCCTTTGCCGTGGCGGCTTTGATTGGCGGACAGTTTGACAGCGCGTGGGCGCGTTGGTCGCGGCCCTGGACCAATATCGCATGGGCCTTTCTGACCATTGGAATTACGCTGGGTAGTTGGTGGGCGTACTACGAATTGGGGTGGGGCGGCTGGTGGTTTTGGGACCCTGTTGAAAATGCCTCGTTTATGCCATGGCTGGTGGGTACCGCATTGATGCACAGTATTGCCGCCACTGAAAAGCGCGGTGTTTTTCGCAGCTGGACGCTGTTGCTGGCCATTTTGGCCTTCTCGCTGAGCCTACTGGGAACCTTTATGGTGCGCTCAGGGGTGTTGACCTCGGTACATGCGTTTGCCAGCGATCCTGAACGCGGCGTCTTTATTCTTGCCTTCTTAGCCATTGTGGTTGGCAGCTCGCTGTTGCTGTTTGCGTTGCGTGGGCCCGCTATGCAGAGTGCCGACGATGCCGGCAGCGCCCGTTACGGCGGCTGGTCGCGTGAGATTTTTCTGCTGTTTAACAATGTGTTACTGGTCACGTCGTCAGGCATGATCTTGGTGGGTACGCTTTACCCGCTGATTGCTGATGTACTCGATATGGGAAAAATTTCTGTTGGGCCACCGTACTTTAATTTCTTTTTTGTCCCGCTGAGCTTGGGCTTGATGGTTGCCATGGGCCTTGCCGTGTTCTCCCGTTGGAAAAAAACGGACGTGCAAATGCTGCGCCGCAAAGGCGCAAAACCGGCGCTGTTGAGTACTGTCTTGGGGTTGGTGTTGCCGCTATTTTTGGCTGAGGAGCTGTCGTGGGCGAGCTACTCGCTGGTGGCTGCGGTAACCCTGATCATAAGCTTTTGGGTAGTGACCATGAGTCTTGAGGATCTCTGGGATAAACTTGCGCCGCGAGGTGATAAAGGTATCGCTTGGCGTACCCTGCAGGCCAGTTACTGCGGCATGCTGTGTGCGCATATTGGCCTCGCTATCTGTGCGATTGGCGTTGGTTTGAGCACGGTTTACGATGTCCAAAAAGATGTGCGCATGGCCCCCGGTGATACGCTGTTGGTGTCTGGCTACGGGTTTACCTTTGATCGTCTTGATGTTGTTCAAGGGCCCAATTTTGTGGCGAGTCGCGGCCAAATAACTGTGCTTAAAGGGACAGAGCTTGTCAGTGTGTTGTATCCAGAGAAGCGCAGTTACACTGCCCGACAGCAGGTGATGACCGAAGCGGATATCGATGCGGGTTTGACCCGTGATCTCTATGTTTCCCTCGGCGAGCCTCTGAAAGATGGCGCTTGGGCAATACGGCTGCATGTAAAGCCCTTTGTCCGCTGTATTTGGCTGGGCGGCATGCTGGTGGCGCTGGGTGGATTGGTGACGGTGTTGGATAAACGTTATAGACGTCGTCGCGCCAAGGCCTCTGCGGTCACGAGTGAAGGAGTCGCTGCATGAATCGATTGACGCTGTTTATTCCCTTGCTGGTGTGTCTCGCCTTGGGCGCCTTTCTTTACTCGAGTTTGGATAGCGATCCCCAGGAATTGCCATCGGCGCTGATTGGTAAACCATTTCCTGAATTTTCCCTGCCTGACCTAAACGATGCCGAGCGTCAACGCAACCCATCGGATTTTCGCGGGGATGACGGCAAGGGCCGCGTGGTTTTAGTCAATGTGTGGGCGACATGGTGTTATGCCTGCCGTATTGAGCATCATTTTTTAAATATTTTAGCGGAGCAGGGCGTTGCGATTGTTGGCCTGAATTATAAGGACGATCGTGCCATGGCGCAGGATTGGTTGACTAATCGAGGCGATCCCTACCTGTTTTCTATTTTTGATGCCGAGGGTACTTTGGGTATCGATCTCGGTGTTTATGGTGCCCCAGAAACCTATTTGTTAGATGCTGAGGGAGTGATTCGTCACCGCCGCGTCGGCGTGGTTGATCAGCGGGTTTGGGATGAGGAGTTTCACGCACTCTACCAGCAGTTGACGGACGATGCCGATGCTCGCTAAGCGTGTTTCGTTAAGGATTTTTTTACGCGCCGCGATAGCCTGCCTAGCGCTGGGGACGTCGTCGCTGTTTGCTGGGGTCGATGTAGTTGATTTTTCAGATGAGTCGCTGCGTCCGCGCTACCAGCAGTTAGTTGAAGAGTTGCGCTGTCCAAAATGCCAAAACCAAAACCTCGCCGATTCTAACTCAGCGATATCGCAAGATTTACGTCGTCAGGTTCAGCAATTGCTGGAAAAAGGCTTGAGCGACGATGAAATTAAGGCTTATCTCACCAGTCGCTATTCCGATTTTATTCTCTATCGGCCTGACGTAAACAAGAACACCTGGGCTCTCTGGGGCGCGCCGGTGGTATTGCTGCTGCTTGGGCTGTTTTTATTGCGCCGCATGAGTTCGAAGAAAAGCCAGCCGATTGTGCCGACGGTAACGAGTAACGAGCGCGATCAAGAGCGATTACGCAAACTATTGGGTGACGACAAAGGGGATGTACAGCAATGAGTTTTTGGCTGGGTCTGGTTAGTATTTTGCTGATTGCGGGAGTCTTTCTGGGGTTACCTTTTGTCGCTCGACGTCGCGATGCCGACCAAACAGATGCGGCTGCGGTTTACGAGCAGGCCAATATTGCGGTTTTTCGCGAGCAGCAGGGGCAGTATCAACAGCAACTCGCCGCCAACGAGATCACCGAGACAGAGTACAACGTCATGCTGGCGGAGGCCGAGGCGTTATTGTTGAACAACACCGCCAGCGCGCAACCTGCGTTCCAGAGCCGTGATGGTATTTGGTTATTGCCCGTGGTTTGGCTGCTGATCTGTGCATCGACTGTTGGCCTTTACCACGCGTTGGGCGCCAGTCAAGATCAAGAGATTGCGGAGCGACTCGCCGTGCAAACCCGCGGAGTAAATCAATCTGGCGAGTTAGTTTGGGATCCGGACCTGTTGGCCATGATCGCAGAGCGTGCTCAGGCGCGCCCAAACAATATTTACTATTGGACAATTTTGGCGCAAGAAGCTGTGTCGCGCACAGATATGCTTTCGGCTGCAGGCTACTTCGCGGAGGCGCTGAAAGTTAATCCGCAGGAGGGCTATCTGTTGGCGCAGTATGCTCAGGCCCTGTTCTTTGTCGATGGCAACCGATTTTCTGAACGTGCCATCGAAGCGATGGACAACGCCTATGCCGTGGATTCAAGTAACGAGACGGTGCTTGGATTGAAGGGTATCCATGCCTTTCAAGAGGGCGAGTACAGGTTGGCGGTGAGCTATTGGGAGCGTGCGATGCAAAATCTTGCGCCGAACTCGGCCAGTCGCGAGGCACTGCAGAGCGGTATTAAACAGGCGCGCAAACTCAGTGGCGAACCGGCGATTATTGAGTTGACCATTGCGCTCGCGATCAGCCCGCAGATTACTTACGATGAAAATCAGTTTGTGTTTGTGGCCGTAGTCGATGCCGATGGCCCACCCATGCCGCTGCTGGCGCGAAAACTGGTGGCGAGCCAGTTGCCGCTGACCATTACACTAACGGATAGCGATGGGTTGATGGCCGACCGCAGCCTGAGTGATATTCGCCGCGTGAGAGTTATTGCTCGTTTGTCTGCATCAGGCACCGCGACACCGCAGGCGGGTGACTGGGAGACGAGCAGTGAGGTGATCAACGTTGCCAGTGACACCCCACCTCTGTCGCTGACGATTGCTCGGCAGCGCGAGCGCTAGGTCACCGTTGCGCTGCGCTAAATTGATGTGCTGAGGTGAGCCCTCTCAGATATTAAGGCGCGCGAGTGTAAACCAGCTTGCCCGCAAGCCATGTCTGCTCTACGCGGGTTTTCCATAAGTCCGACGCGTCCCCTTGGAAAATATCCTGATCCAACACAATAAAGTCAGCCCATTTGCCGGGTGTCAGGCCGCCTAAGCGATCCTCTTGGTGCGCCGCCCAAGCAGCATCGATAGTGAAGCTGCGCAGAGCCTCCTCAACGGTCATAGCTTGCTCTGGAATCCAACCGCCTTCAGGTAGATTGCCTTTGTCTTGGCGGGTCACAGCAGCATGAATGCCGTCGAAGGGATTGGCGAGCTCAATCGGATAGTCTGAACCAGAGACAACACGGCTACCTTGATTTAAAAATGTTCGCCACGCGTAGGCGCCTTTTAAACGCTCGGCGCCAATTCTCTCTTCCGCCATATTCATGTCACTGGTGGCATGAGTTGGCTGCATAGAGGGAATCACGTCGAGAGACTTAAAGCGCTGAATATCGCTGATGGCGACAACCTGCGCGTGCTCAACACGGTTGCGTAAATGACGGCCACCGACTGTGGCATAGGCGTGCTCAAATTCATCGAGGGCGACGCGGTTGCCCATGTCGCCAATGGCGTGCACGGCGATTTGAAAGTCTGCTTGAATGGACTGCTCGAAGAGGCTGCGCAGCTCTTCACCGGACGTTAACATCAGCCCGCTGTGATCGGGGCGATCGCTGTAGGGCTCTATCAGTGCCGCGCCGCGACTACCCAGCGCGCCATCGGTATAAATCTTAATACTGCGCAGACTGTACATATCCTTGTCATCGCTGCTGTGCCCAGCGGCGAGAGTCTGTGCGAGGTTGGCGTTAGACGAGGAAATCATGCCATAGATACGCACCTGCATTTCTCCACGGTCGGCGATTTGACGGTAGAGGGGGTGTTCGAGAGCACTGACGCCCGCATCATGGGTTGATGTGACGCCAAGGCTGAGTAAATGTTTGCTGGCAGTGTCGAGGGCCAAGGTGATATCTGCGTCGTTAGGTTTCGGGATGATGCTAGTAATCAGTGACGAGGCGTTGTCGATCAACACGCCACTTGGATTACCCTCAGCATCACGAATAATTTCACCGCCTTCTGGCGCGACAGTGTCTTTGTCGATACCCGCCAAGCGCAGTGCGGCGCTGTTCGCCCATCCGCCATGGCCGTCGATACGCTCAAGCCAGACTGGACGGTCGCTGATCTGTGAATCGAGTATGGCTGCAGTGGGAAACGCTTGGTCGGGCCAGAGCACCTGATTCCAGCCGCGGCCTTTAATCCAAGTCAATGTGGGGTGCTGAGCGGCATAGTTAGCGACAAATTCCGCAGATTCTTGCGCAGATGCTAAGCCGCGAATATCAACGCTGAGCAAACTGTAGCCCAGGTCTGAGACATGGCCGTGGGCATCAATCAAGCCGGGCAGAAGTGCCTTACCCTGACCGTTGATTTTTTCTGCATTGGGATAATTCTGAGCCAGCTGGTCATCGCCAGTCGCGAGGACTTTGCCGTCTTTGATGGCAAGTGAGGAAAATTGAAAAAGTTCGCGATTGTTGTCAAAGCTGTAGCCTTGGATATTTTCTATCACAATCGGCCGTGATTCTTGAGCTGAGTCACAGCCGGTTAACAGTCCAATCAGAACGGCACAGGCCGCAGTCAGCGATAGTTTTTTCAAAATCACACTCCCCAGTCATTGTTGTTTTAGTTATTGCTGTTTTAGGTATTGCTGCAGTTTTCGCGGATATAGTCCCTCATCTTAGCTATTTGTGCGAGTTTTTCTTCCTCGGGCAAAAAACGATAATCACCGGTTTCGGGGTCCTTTTCACGAATTCGCCCGGTGTTTTCTAGGGTGGTCAGGTTGCTCTTGGCGATAGCGCAATTCTTTTGTCGAATCGCTTTTGTCTCTTCTGCGAGTTTTGTGGCTGAGCTGTCGTCGGTGTTCTCAGCCGGGTCAGCTGCGTCAGCGCTTTCGGTTGTAGACGTTGAGGCAGTTTTTGCAGGTTCTGAGCCCCCGCGAAGTGTAATCACTTTGGCGGCTGTGTTTTCCGGTGGCATTTCGCTGTAGTGGGTGACGCCATTTTCGTCGGTCCATTTATGAACCTTGGTCGTCGCCACGGCAGTAAAACTGATAAAAATTAGTCCAGCTAAAAGGGTTTGAACGAGTGCTGTCATGATCATGCTCCTTGCGTGAATCAGCTTAGTTTTTGAGGAAAGTGCTGTGCAGATAGGCTTCTAATAGGCTTCTAGTATAGATTTCAATGCACTGGATATCAGGCCAATGATTGACTAATTGTTCAAAACTGTTAAATTACGCGCCTTCTCAGCGTATTGCTGCAGAAATTTTGGACCAAGTACCATGCTGGCGTTATCCATGCCGCTGGTCATCAACACAGATGGCGCTACTATTTACCGATAGTTAAAGCACCCGATAACAGTCGTTAGCACTGACCCGTGCGACTGGAATTAGCCGTGATCGCGGCATCTATTTTGATGTAACAGCCTATTGCCACAATGTGAAAAGTCCCTAAGTTAATCTTTGTTGAGGACATATTGTGGAACTCCTTTCTGGCGGTGATATTGTTATCCGCGCACTGCGTGATTCAGGCATCAAGTACGTCTGGGGCTATCCCGGCGGTGCTGCGCTGCATATTTATGACGCCCTTTATCGACAAAACGACGTTGAGCATTTGCTGGTTCGCCATGAGCAGGCAGCCGTGCATGCAGCCGATGGCTTTTCTCGCGCGACCGGTGAGGTGGGCACTGCTCTAGTTACCTCGGGTCCCGGTGCGACTAACGCGATTACGGGTATTGCAACCGCCTACATGGACTCCATTCCATTGGTTGTGATTTCCGGACAGGTTCCCCTAACGAAGATTGGTCAAGACGCCTTCCAAGAGACCGATATGGTGGGTGTGTCGCGGCCGATTGTTAAGCACAGTTTTTTGGTGACTCGCGCAGAAGATATTGCCCAAACCATCGCCAAAGCCTATTACATTGCCGCTACTGGCCGTTCTGGTCCAGTTGTGGTGGATATTCCCAAAGATGTCACCGATCCAACTTATAAAGTGCCCTATGAGTACCCCACTGACATTAAAATCCGCTCATACCAGCCGACCGATAAGGGGCATCGCGGGCAAATACGCCGCGCGGTAAAAACCTTAATCGATGCCAAGCGCCCGGTCATGTACACCGGTGGCGGCATCGTTATTGATAATGCCTCAGAACATTTGATTGCGTTGGCGCGAAAGCTCAATTACCCCGTCACCAACACCCTGATGGGTCTCGGTGGCTACCCGGGCACTGACCGTCAGTATTTGGGGATGTTGGGTATGCATGGTACTTACGAAGCCAATACCGCGATGCATCACGCTGATGTTATTTTTGCGGTGGGTGCGCGCTTTGACGATCGAGTGACTAACGATTTAGCCAAGTTTTGCCCCCATGCCACCATTATTCATATTGATGTTGACCCCACCTCCGTGTCGAAAAATATTGAAGCGCATATTCCGATCGTGGGCACCTGTCGCGCTGTTTTATCTGAAATTCTAGAACTGGTTGAAGAGTCAGACACCGTGCCAGATGCTGACGCTATTGCCGCTTGGTGGACCCAGCTCGACCAGTGGCGTGCCGACAAAGGTCTGTACACCGCCTCACGCTATGAAGAGAGTTCGGGCACCTGCATCAAGCCGCAAGACGTGATCAAGATGCTCTACAAAGTGACCAATGGCGAAGCCATCGTCACCTCCGACGTGGGTCAGCATCAGATGTTTGCCGCGCAGTACTATCTGTTTGATAAACCGCGCATGTGGATTAACTCCGGCGGCCTTGGAACAATGGGCTTTGGCTTGCCCGCAGCCATGGGAGCCAAACTTGCGTTCCCCGATGTGGATGTCGCCTGTGTGACCGGTGAGGGCAGTATCCAGATGTGTATACAAGAGCTCTCCACCTGCACCCAGCACAAATTACCGGTGAAGATTATCAATCTCAACAATGCCGCACTCGGCATGGTGCGCCAGTGGCAGGATATGAACTACAACAGCCGTTACTCGCAGAGTCTTTATGAAGAGTCGCTCCCAGACTTTGTTGCTCTTGCTGAGGCCTATGGCCACGTCGGAATGAAAGTGACTCACTTCGATGAGTTGGAAGAAAAAATGCGCGAGTGTTTTGCCATGAAAGACCGCGTGGTATTTATGGATATTTGCATCGACCGATCGGAGCACGTCTACCCGATGCAAATGCCTGGCGGCTCAATGCGCGATCTGTGGCTGAGCAAGACGGAGAGAACCTAATGAAGCGTATTATTTCAATTTTGTTAGAAAACGAATCCGGCGCGCTGTCTCGCGTCGTTGGGCTGTTTGCTCAGCGTGGTTACAATATCGACACCCTGACGGTTGCACCGACAGACGACGATACCCTGTCGCGGTTAACCTTAACCACGCAGGGCGATGATCATATGGCCGAGCAGATTGTTAAACAATTGCACAAGCTCATCGACACTCTGAAAGTTGTCGACTTGACCGAGGGCCCGCACATTGAGCGCGAGTTGATGTTGGTAAAAATTAAGGCAGTAGATAATGATATCCGCACAGAGTTAAAAAACTGTGTGGAGATCTTTCGGGGGCACATTATCGATGTGACTCCAACAACCTATACCGTGCAACTTGCTGGAGACAGTGAGAAGCTCGACGCTTTTATCGAGGCCGTTCGCGATATAGGGGTTATGGAAGTGGTGCGAAGTGGTGTTTCTGGTATTTCCCGAGGCGACAAATTTTTACGTGTTTAACTATTAAATTAGGTGAAATCAATGCAAGTTTATTACGACAAAGACTGTGATCTATCAATTATCCAAGGCATGAAAGTTGCCATTATCGGCTATGGATCGCAGGGCCATGCCCATGCTAACAATCTGAAAGATTCAGGTGTTGATGTAACTGTTGGACTGCGCGCAGGATCTGCATCTGCAGCCAAAGCTGCGTCAGCGGGTCTGAAAGTAGACAACGTGCCTGCTGCAGTAGCCGCTGCCGATCTGGTGATGATTTTGACGCCGGACGAATTTCAGTCACAGCTTTACAAAAATGAAATCGAACCCAATATTAAGCAGGGCGCAACACTGGCATTTGCTCATGGTTTTGCCATTCACTACAACCAAGTGGTACCGCGTGCCGATCTCGACGTTATTATGATTGCGCCGAAAGCGCCAGGGCACACCGTGCGCAACGAGTTTGTCAACGGCGGTGGTATCCCTGACTTAGTTGCCATCTACCAAGATGCCACTGGTCGTGCCAAGAGCGTGGCCATGTCTTACGCCTCAGGTGTTGGCGGTGGACGCACCGGTATTATTGAAACTACCTTTAAAGACGAAACTGAAACCGATTTGTTCGGTGAGCAGGCGGTTCTTTGTGGCGGTGCCGTTGAGTTAGTCAAAGCCGGTTTTGAAACATTGACCGAAGCGGGCTACGCGCCAGAAATGGCCTATTTTGAATGTCTTCACGAACTCAAACTGATTGTCGACCTGATGTATCAGGGCGGTATTGCCAACATGAACTACTCAATCTCTAACAATGCTGAGTATGGTGAATATGTCACTGGCCCAGAAGTGATCAACGCTGAGTCGCGTCTGGCCATGAAAAATGCCCTCAAGCGAATTCAAAATGGTGAGTACGCAAAAATGTTTATCACCGAAGGTGCAATGAATTATCCTTCTATGACAGCATATCGCCGCAACAACGCAGCACACCCAATTGAGAAAGTGGGCGCCGAATTGCGTGGTATGATGCCGTGGATTACCAAGAATGCGCTGGTTGATAAAAGCAAAAACTAAGTTGTATTTAGTTACGCTTTCGCAAACGGCTCGCTCATCAGCGGGCCGTTTGTCTATTCAGGGTTGAACGGCGCAGAAATACAAATGAGTGCAGTGGGATAAGGCAATGACTGAAGCAACAGAAAGTGTGATGACCCGTGTAGTTGCCCTCGATGGCGGCATTAATTTCCGCGATTTAGGCGGCTATGAAACCATTCATGGGCAGCGAGTGAAATGGCGAAAAATTATGCGTTGTGGCCATTTGGCGGCCCTCAGCGATGCTGATATCGACACGCTTGACGTTATTGGTATCAATAAAATTCACGATTTCCGTCGCAAAGAGGAACAGGCGCAATCACCAAGCTGCGCTATTCGCGCAGAGTTTATCGATGACTACCAAATATCTGTTGGTGATATTTCGCGATTTTGGGAATTTCTTTTTGACGGTGCGCTGACGGCCGAGGCCTCGCATCAGCTGGTAGTGAATTCCTATCGCTCGTGCATTGACTCAGTGATACCTGCATTTAGCCGCTTTATGCGAGGGATTGTCGATAATGTTGAAGGGGCGAGCGTCTTTCATTGCTCGGCTGGAAAAGATCGCACTGGTATGGCGGCGGCACTGATTTTGTCTGCGTTAGAAGTGCCCCGCGAGACAATTATTGCAGATTACATGCTAACCATTCAGCATTATGATTCGAGTAAATTAATTGCTATTGTCGAGGGCCACCTGCGCAGTGCTAAAGTAGAGAGCTGGGATCGCGATTGGTTGATTCCGTACTGCTCAGTGCATGAAGACAATATCGTCGCTTTTCTCGATGCGATTGATGCGCGTTATGGTAGTGTGGGAAATTATCTGACGACCGCGCTGGGTATGTCCGATACTGATATTGAAAAGATGAAAACACATTATTTGGAAAGTTAGCCGCTGAGTTGGCTTATAATGCCGCCCTTGAATGGGCACACCAGCCCTAAATTGAGTAAAAAATAATGATTAAAGAAGTAGAGACAAAAGAGAAAGTCGTGACGTTGAAAGGGAAACCCGCTGAAGGTGAAGCTCCTATCCGTCGCAAGGGAATCTATTTGCTGCCTAATTTATTGACCACAGGCGCACTCTTTGGCGGCTTTTATGCCGTGCTGTCTGGCTTCAGCGGCAACTACGAATGGGCGGCCATGGCGATCTTTACCGCTATGTTATTTGACGGCCTAGACGGCCGTGTGGCGCGAATGACCAATACCGAAAGTGCCTTCGGCGTCCAGTATGACAGTCTCTCTGATATGGTGTCTTTTGGCGTTGCACCGGCCGTTGTGGCCTATGGATGGGGGTTGGACGATCTCGGTAAATTGGGATTGGCCGCGGCTTTCGTCTACGCCAGTTGTGCCGCTCTGCGTCTCGCTCGCTTTAATGTGCAGGCGGAACTGGCGGACAAAAAAACCTTCACTGGATTACCCAGTCCGATGGCGGCTGCGCTGGTTGCGGGCCTTATCTGGTCAACCCATGAACTGGAATCCACGCTCTGGCTGTCGGTGGGTGGCGCCGTTATTACCGCCATGGCGGGTTTGTTGATGGTATCTAATCTTAAATATCCCAGCTTTAAAGAAATCGATTTTCGCGGCAAAGTCCCCTTTATGGTGATTCTGTCTGTGGTGATGGGGTTTGTTGTAATCACTATTGATCCGCCGCGTATCTTGTTCGGTTTGGCGGCTGTTTTTAGCTTTTACGCGCCAGTCCTGTGGGTATTGCACGCGCTTGGCTTTAGCAGCAAGGCTGAGGCTGAGATTATTGATCCAAGCGTTGATGAAGACTAAGGCTGTATCCGTTGAGTGCGCGTCAGGACGGCGCATTTAACAGTTGGCAGTTAGCTGTAAATCTGTTTGAATGGCGCCATGAATAAACCAACTTTCAACTCTAGTTCCAATACAGCGATAAGTGCCAGCCCAGCGGCTGGTCTTTTTGCTGCTGCTTTATTTCTACTCCTGCCCTGAGGGGCATCTATCGTTATACCTCAAAAAAAACCCGTGGAATCCTTTCAAAAAGGATAGAAAACCGTTGATATTCGAGCCCCACTGAGGCCGAATACGTTTTACAATGAGCCAGTTGAAAAGTGGCCCAAGAATAAAGAGAAGACTATGCCAGCCAAAGAAAAATTAGTCATTTTTGATACAACATTGCGTGACGGTGAGCAGAGCCCCGGCGCGTCGATGACCAAAGATGAAAAAGTCCGTATTGCTATAGCCCTAGAAAAAATGCGCGTTGACGTGATCGAAGCGGGTTTTGCCATATCAAGTCAGGGTGATTTTGAAGCTATCAAAGCGATTGCCAATACCGTTAAAGAGAGCCGTATTTGCAGCTTATCTCGCGCCGTTCGCGGTGATATTGAGCGCGCCGCCGAGGCTTTGAAGGGCGCTAATGCCGGACGCATCCACACGTTTATTGCCACCTCCCCGATTCATATGAAGCACAAGCTGCAAATGGCCCCTGACGATGTGTTGGCTCAGGCCCTGGGTGCGGTCAAAATTGCCCGCAGTTTAATTGACGATGTGGAATTTTCTCTGGAGGATGCCAGCCGCACGGAGTTTGATTTTATGTGCCGCATTACTGAAGCTGTTATTCATGCTGGCGCTCGCACGATCAATTTGCCGGATACGGTGGGTTACTCAGACCCCAGTGAGTACGGGCTGATGATCAAGCGTTTGATGCAGGCTGTGCCCAATGCTGATCAGGCGATTTTCTCGGTTCACTGCCACAATGATTTGGGTCTCGCTGTGGCCAACAGTTTGGCGGCAGTACAGAACGGAGCCCGCCAAGTTGAATGTACCGTTAATGGTTTGGGCGAGCGGGCGGGTAACGCGTCGCTGGAAGAAATTGTGATGGCTATTCGCACTCGCAAAGATGTTTTTCCCGTTGAGACCACTATTAATGCAGTGCACATCGTGCCAACGTCGCGTTTGGTGTCGAGTATTACCGGCTTTCCAGTACAGCCCAACAAAGCAATTGTCGGCGCCAATGCCTTTGCTCACGAGTCAGGTATCCACCAAGACGGTATTCTTAAGTTTCGCGAAACCTATGAAATTATGCGGGCAGAAGATGTGGGCTGGAGCACGAATAAGTTGTCGTTGGGTAAACTCTCTGGTCGCGCAGCGCTGGCATCGCGCCTTGACGAGTTAGGCATCAAGTTTGACAGCAAGGAAGCCTTTAATGATGTGTTTGTTCGCTTTAAAGCCCTTGCCGATAAAAAGCGCGAAATTTATGACGAAGATTTGCAGGCCCTCGTCTCCGATGTTCATATGGGAGCAGAAGAGGACGCACTCACCTTGGTTGATCTTGAGGTTTTGTCCAAGTCAGGCCAGCTGCCTGAGGCGAAGTTGACTATTCGCTACCAAAACAAAGAGCACAGCGCAGATGGCACCGGCGATGGCGCCGTCGACGCCATTTTTAAAGCTATCGAAAAATTGGTCAATAGCGAAACGCAGTTGCAGCTCTACTCGGTTAATGCAGTGACACAGGGTACCGACTCGCAGGGTGAGGTGACTGTGCGGTTGGAGAAAAATGGCCGCATTATTAATGGCATGGGTGCCGACACCGATATTCTTGTGGCCAGTGCCAAGGCGTATTTAAATGCGCTGACATTGATGCGCAACCCCGGTCGACTGCATCCGCAACTGGGTGGCGTGTAATGGATTCGGCTCTGCAACAGGACTATCTCAAAAGCCTTGGCATCGTTCAGTATGTGCCGAGGGAGTGGGCAGTTGCAGCGTCAGAGAGTTCTGAGCGCGAACAGATCGGTAGTGAATCCAGAACTAAAGCGCCGGGTCAGCGCGTCGAGGTTTCCGCACAAACAGCCTCACCTTCAGCGGCGGAGGCGTTCTCTGCCGCAATGACCGCAGCTATGCCCGCCAGCAAAACCACACAAGATAAGCATGTGGCGGCGTTGGTCAGTCTGACGGAGTTAAGTGCTCGACCCGCTGGGGCCAAGAAGGTCCCAGTGCGCCCAGTAGCGGCTGTCGAAGAGTTCGCTCAGGCCATTGAAGTCAAATTCTCCCTCTGGCAGATTTCGCCGGAGTTGTTGGTCTGCACCATGGTAGAAGGTGCGCTGGCAGACAGGGATGAGATGCAGTTGCTGCGCAATTTGCTGAACGCCATAGGCTGTGGTTTCAACAGTTTGCCGTCCCTCGAGTTAGTTGAGTGGCCCCCTTATCCTAAAGCGCAGGGCGATGAGGCGGAGGTGAGAGAGTTTCTGTCCTCGCTATTGCACGCTCGTTTTAATCGTCAACCGGTCAAGTCGATGCTGGTATTGGGTGAGCAGGCTGCGCGCTGGTTGCTGGAGCCGGCAGCACTGGATCATATCGACAATGGTCGTGTGGCATTCTCTGCGCAGACAGTCGCCATAACGCTGCCATCACTTAAGCAGATGATTGAAGTGCCGCAACTGAAGTCTGATGCCTGGCAAATATTGCAGCCGCTTTTGCCGTCGCTACCGATCAATCCATCGTCGTAGTGCGATCTTGACAGTTTCCACTGGACGAATTCAGATTTGCCCCATGTCTTTTGAAGATATGGCAATGGTTGTTGCTATTGATCAAGCATCAACGCCCGACCCTTGGAGTCGTGGGCAATTTCAGCAGAGCCTCGATGAGCATCACTGTGTTGTCATGCGTACAACCTCGGCAGAGGGCGAGGAGATACTCGGTTATGCGATTATCTCGACAGTTTTAGATACGGCAGAAATCCTCAATATCACCATTGCACCGCAACATCAGGGCAAGGGTTTGGGGGCTCAGTTGCTCGCCGCAGAGTTGGCCGCCTTGCCTTCTGCTGTCACTGTGGTTCATCTCGAAGTGCGGGTGTCTAATATTCCCGCCATCTGCCTTTATCACCAGTATGGGTTTGTTGAGGTGGGAAGGCGGCGAGACTATTATTTGACAGAGTATGGTCGGGAAGATGCTATTCTAATGAATCTAGCGCGTGTTTGATGGCGCGATGGGCCAATAAGGAGCGAGTATGGGTATTCAATTGTTGTATTGGCATTGGTTAGTGCTGGGTATGTTGCTAGTGGCGGGGGAGATCTTTATCCCGAGCTTTACCATTCTTTGGTTCGGTTTGGGCGCGCTCTTGGTTGGGCTGCTGCTGTTGGTGGTAAACCTTAGTTTTGCTTGGCAAATACTGCTGTGGACGGTCTTCTCTGTAGCGTTCACGGTGTTGTGGTTCAAGTATTTCAAACCCAAGATGGTTGATCGAACCACTGCGGGCATCACGCGCGACGCGGCGATAGGAGAGTCTGGTCAAGTGATCAAAGTACCGACAGAGCACAGTCGTGGTCAGGTGCGCTTCACAACGCCAGTGCTGGGTGATGATGAGTGGGATTTTATCTGCGAGGCAGAGGTTAGCCTCGGTGATCGTGTTTTTATAAAAGAAATATCCGGCAATACATTAATTGTCGTTAAGTTAAGCTAGCGATTTCGTCGCTGGCATTCACTCAATGGAGGAAATCTGATGGAAGGTTCTATCGTTGTTGTTGTCTTTTTACTGCTCGTCTTAGTCACGCTGCTCAAAGGTATTCGGCTGGTGCCTCAGGGTTCTAAATGGGTTGTCCAGCGGTTAGGTAAATACCACATCTCACTCAGTCCAGGGCTGAATATTATTATTCCTTACATTGATAACGTGGCCTACAAAGTCACCACCAAGGATATCGTGCTCGACATTCCCTCGCAGGAAGTGATTACTCTTGATAACGTCGTGATTGTAGCGAATGCGGTTGCCTACATTAATATTGTCTCTCCTGAGAAGGCCGTTTATGGGGTTGAAGATTACGAATTAGCCATTCGCACGTTAGTGCAGACATCGCTGCGGTCGATTGTGGGCGAAATGAAGTTGGATGATGCGCTATCGTCCCGGGATCAAATAAAAGCCAAGTTGAAAATGTCCATATCGGACGATATTGCCGACTGGGGTATCACTTTAAAGACCGTTGAAATTCAAGACATTAATCCATCTGGCACCATGCAGGCGGCAATGGAAGAACAGGCCGCCGCTGAGCGTCAACGTCGCGCCACAGTAACCCGTGCCGACGGTGATAAGACTGCCGCTATCCTTCAGGCCGATGGTCGTCTGGAAGCCTCCCGTCGCGATGCTGAAGCGCAGGTGGTACTGGCTGAGGCGACTAAATCTGCATTGACCAAAGTGAATGAGGCGATCCAGGATAAAGAGCTCCCCGCTATGTACTTGCTGGGTGAAAAATATGTTGAGGCGATCCGTCAAATGGGCAGTTCAACCAATGCTAAGTTGGTTGTACTACCTGCAGATATTCCTGCTGCCGTGCGCGGTATTATGAATAACACTAAGTAGGCATAGGCGCGGACGTTTTATCATCAGAGAGAGACAAGACGTCAACCGATAGCGTGGGTTGACGTTCCTGCTCAGGGACATTTTTCTATCTAATGGAGTTACCTGTGATTAAACGCAGTTTTGCACTGTCAGTTGCGGCTTTTTCGCTGTTGATCTCGACAGGTTGTGCCAATGGTTATGGCGGTTACGGTGCACCAAAACAAATTATCATCGATACCCGCGGTGTCGATATGGACCACTACTACGGTGATTTGGCCGATTGTGAAGACCATGCGCGGCAGATTGATGTGAAAAGTGAGACCACCCAAGGCGTTGTTGAGGGCGCGGTGGTGGGTGCGGTGATCGGTGCCGTGGCCGGTAATCACAACACGGCCCAGCGCGGTGCCGGTGCGGGTGCGATTGTGGGTGGCTTGAAAGGTAACAAACAGGCGCGTCTTGAACAAGAGCGCATTGTTCGACGCTGTCTCAGCGGTCGTGGTTACAACGTCCTCAATTAATAAACTCCACTAGTGGTTACTGAAATCCTCTGTGGCGTTGTTAGTGCCATAACAAATAGCGCGCGTGATCTGGTGGCCCGACCTTAAAGCGGTTACCATGCGCGCTTAACCTACTGCCAAAGAGTGAATACCGTGGAACCACTATCCGATGACCTTCAAGAAAATCTCGACAGAATGATTGTTGAGTCGCTGGAAAACGGCTGCGTGTGGGGTTTGCAGGACGCCGAAGAAAATTGGGCGCTGGTTGGCTCAACGGACAGCGATACCATCGATGTGATTCCTTTTTGGTCGAATGAGGAATTTGCGCAGGCTCTGTGCAACGGCGACTGGGATATTTACAAGCCTGTCCCCATTGAAATGGGCGAGTTTCTCGATGAATGGCTGCCAGGCATGCACAGCGATGTGTTGATGGTTGGCGTCAACTGGACCCCCGATCTTGAGGGTCAGGAAATGGAGCCCTTAGATTTGCTGGAAGAGTTCGAAAGCGAGTTGGATTAAGGCATGTTTTTAGAGCAGTTCTGCGACCAGCAGGAATCCGCTGTCTCCATCAGCGCTGAGCAGGGCAGCCGCTTTGCAAAGACGATCAGCAATGATTTCAACCCTATTCATGACGCGGACAGCAAGCGTTTCTGCGTGCCTGGGGATCTCTTATTTGCGCTAACCCTTGCCCGTTATGGTGTCAGCCAGACGATGGCGTTTCGCTTTATGGGTATGGTTGGTGCGGACACGCCACTGCGTTTTCCCACTGCACCGAGCGATCATTTTCAGATTGTTGATGACCGTGAAAAGTGTTATCTCGACGTCCAGCGCGAGGGTCCTGTTGTTCAGCATGCTGACGCAATTGAACGCTTAATCAAAGCCTACGTTTATTTCTCTGGGCAAAATTTTCCGCATCTTTTAGTCCCGTTGATGGCGAAAAAAAATGTCATGATCAACCCCCAGCGTCCACTAGTGATTTACGAATCGATGGCGCTTCGATTTGACACGCTCGACCTGCAAAAGCCTTCGGTGGCACTGGCTGATACCCGTTTAACGGTAGATGGCAAGCGCGGTGATGCCGAGTTTCGGTTCGATCTTCTCAATGAAGGCATTGTCGTTGGGCACGGTGTGAAAAAACTGATTCTCAGCGGTCTGCGCGACTATCAGCAAGACGCCATCGACGCGATGGTGGCGGAGTACGTCGCCAGCCAGAGCCGCTACTCCGTTTAAATTCCCTTCTACTGGTCTCGGCCTCATGCGATTATCGCGACGGGCTGCTTCAGACTCCCAGAATAGTTTTCAAAAACTGCCCGGTGTGCGAACCCTCTGCTTCAGCGACCTGTTCGGGCGTGCCCTGAGCAATAATTTGACCGCCGCCAGAACCGCCCTCGGGACCTAAATCCACTATCCAATCAGCGGTTTTGATCACGTCGAGATTGTGCTCAATCACCACCATAGTGTTGCCCTGGTCGCGCAAGCGGTGCAGTACCGCCAGTAATTGCTCAATATCGTGAAAGTGCAGGCCGGTCGTGGGTTCGTCGAGAATATACAGCGTCTTGCCCGTGTCGCGTTTAGAGAGCTCTTTTGATAGCTTGATTCGCTGCGCTTCACCGCCAGACAAGGTTGTCGCTGACTGGCCGAGCTTGATGTAAGAGAGACCGACATCCATTAACGTTTGCAGTTTGCGTGCGACGGCGGGAATGGCTTCAAAAAATACGTGGGCATCTTCGACGGTCATATCCAGGACTTGGTGAATATTCTTGCCCTTAAAGTGGATATCCAAGGTTTCGCGATTGTAGCGTTTGCTTTTGCAGATATCACAGGGCACATAAATGTCCGGCAAAAAGTGCATTTCCACTTTTGTTACACCATCGCCTTGGCAAGCCTCGCAGCGTCCACCTTTGACGTTAAAGCTGAAGCGGCCTGGCGAATAACCACGCGAGCGGGCCTCTTGAGTAGCGGCAAAAATTTCGCGAATGGGGGTGAAAATACCGGTGTAGGTCGCGGGATTTGAGCGTGGCGTGCGACCAATAGGGCTTTGATCAATATCGATGCACTTGTCGAGCTGATTGAGGCCAGTAATACTTTTATGCGGCGCAGATTTAAGCGTTGTGGCTTTGTTCAGCGCAATGGCCGCAGCAGGGTAAAGCGTTTCATTGATCAGTGTGGACTTGCCGGAGCCTGAGACACCTGTGATACAGGTGAACAGGCCAATAGGAATCTGCAGATCAACGTTCTGCAAGTTATTGCCGCAGGCACCAGTGACATTAATCGACTTGCCTTTTGGCTTGTTGCGCACCTTGGGCACGCGAATACCGCGCTTACCCGACAGAAATTGACCAGTAATGGAGTTTGGATTATCGCGAATTTGTTGAGCAGTGCCTTGGGCGACGATCTGGCCACCGTGAACGCCAGCGCCGGGGCCAATATCGACAATAAAGTCTGCTGCGGCAATGGCTTCTTCATCGTGCTCAACCACAATGACGGTATTGCCGAGATCGCGCAAACGCACCAAGGTTTTTAGCAGTCTTTCATTGTCCCGTTGATGCAGGCCGATAGAGGGCTCGTCGAGGATGTACATCACACCGACTAAGCCAGCACCGATCTGACTGGCCAGCCGGATACGTTGCGCTTCGCCGCCGGAAAGGGTGTCGGCGCTGCGATTGAGGGACAGGTAATTCAGGCCAACATCCACCAAAAAGCGAAAACGCTGGCTGATTTCTTTAATTATTTTTTCGGCAATTTCGCCCTGTCTGCCGGTAAGTTTGATCTGATCGAAGTACTCGCAGCAATCGCCAACAGGCATGCTTACAATATCTTCGATGCGACGATTATCGATAAATACGTGACGCGCAGATTTTCGCAGCCGTGTGCCTTCACATTCAGGACAGTGGGTGTTTGCCATATATTTGGCCAACTCCTCGCGCACCGAAGATGACTCAGTCTCGCGATAGCGCCGCTCCATATTGTTAATCACGCCCTCAAAGGTGTGTTCGCGACGAAACATGGTGCCGCGATCATTGACGTAACTAAAGGTAATTTCCTCGTCGCCGCTGCCATAGAGAATTTTATTGCGATGAAATTCTGAGAGATCTTTCCACGGCGTATCAATATCAAAGTCGTAATGCGCCGCGAGGGAGGTCAGAAGATTGTAGTAATACAGCGTGCGCCGGTCCCAGCCGCGGATAGCGCCTTCGGAGATCGATGCCTCTGGGTGATGAATGACACGGTCAATATCAAAATACTGGTGCATACCCAAGCCGTCGCAGGTCGGGCAGGCGCCAGCGGGATTGTTAAAGGAAAAGAGCCGTGGCTCCAACTCATTGAGACTGTAGTTACAGACCGGGCAGGCGAATTTTGCCGAGAGCATTTGGTCGGGTTCGTCTGAGTCCATATGGCTGATGCAGACCAGCCCTTCGGCCAAGGCCAGGGCGGTTTCGAAGGACTCGGCCAGCCGCAAGCCCATATCTGCTTTCACTTTAAAGCGATCGACGACCACCTCAATGGTGTGTTTCTGGTTTTTAGACAGCGCGGGTGCTTCGTCTAGATCGCAAACTAGGCCGTCAATTCGCGCGCGAATAAAGCCCTGCCGACGAAGGCTTTCGAAGAGGTGCAAATGCTCCCCTTTGCGCTCTTTGATAATGGGCGCTAACAGCATCAATTTGGTGTCTTCAGGCATGGCGAGCACTTGATCGACCATCTGGCTGACGGTTTGCGCATTCAGAGGCTTATTGTGGTCAGGGCAGCGCGGTTCTCCCGCACGGGCAAATAGCAAGCGCAGGTAGTCGTATATCTCAGTAATAGTTCCCACCGTAGAGCGCGGGTTGTGAGATGTTGATTTCTGCTCGATAGAAATCGCTGGTGATAGACCTTCGATATGATCTACATCAGGCTTTTCCATCATCGACAAAAACTGTCGCGCGTAGGTTGACAACGACTCTACATAGCGGCGCTGGCCCTCGGCATAGAGGGTGTCAAAGGCGAGGGATGACTTGCCCGAGCCGGATAGCCCTGTTATCACCACCAGTTTGTCTCGAGGGATATCGAGATCAATGTTTTTAAGGTTGTGGGTTCGTGCGCCGCGTACCTGAATGGTATCCATGAAAAAGTCTTGTAGTTGAATTAAACGATCGATTATAGAGTGCTGCAGCTGTGCGCGGCAAAATGAATTTTCGTATAACGACAAGTGTTACGTTAGCGGTGAATTTCCAGACTGCAAAGCGCTAAAAAATAGTTTCGCCACGGGCCATAAAACCCGCCCAAAAAAGGGGTGAAATTGCGATAAGTAATTGCACTGTCTAGCAGCGCTGTTAAGATGTTTCCCCCGACAAATACCATGACACTCTCTTGATCGAATCCACACTATTTTCCCCCTTAGAGAAACGCGCAACAGCCTCGTTAGCGACGCTCTATGGCTTCAGAATGCTCGGTCTTTTTATGGTGCTGCCGGTACTTGCGCTGCATATCGATGAGTATCGCGGCGCGACTCCGATGATGCTCGGCATTATCCTCGGAGCCTATGGTTTGGCGCAGGCTATTTTGCAAATACCTCTCGGCATGTTGTCCGACAAGATTGGCCGCCGCCCGGTTATTTTGGGTGGCTTGGCATTGTTTGTACTGGGCAGTGTCATTGCCGCTAATGCTGAAAGTGCTGTCGAATTGGTGGTGGGGAGAGTGGTGCAGGGGGCGGGCGCTATTGCCAGCACCTTGATGGCGTTGGTCAGTGATCTGACCAGTGAAGAGAATCGCACCAAAGCGATGGCCGCCATTGGCGCCAGTATCGGGATGTCATTTATGCTGGCAATGATTTTGGGGCCGCTTATTTCATCAGTCATGGGCTTGGCCGGTGTTTTTTGGGTGACAGCACTGCTTGGGTGTCTCGGTGTGCTGATTTTTCTGCGCTTTGTCCCGCGGCGAGTGGCCCTGCAATCGAATCGAGAAACCTCAACGGATCTGAGTCAGATGAGCCGCTTGCTGCAGGATCCCAATTTGCTGCGTCTCAATATTGGCATCTTTACCCTCCACTTAGCGCTTATGGCAGGTTTTACTGTTATTCCAAGATTACTCTCTGACGAACTTGGTATCACGGGTGACAACCTCTGGTGGGTCTATTTGTGTTTACTCGGTGGCGGTTTTATCGCGATGCTGCCGGTTATGATCTTAGGTGAAAAATACCAGCGTCAAAAAGTCAGTTTTATCTCTGCCATCATCACTATGGCCTGCACGATGCTGATGTTGAGTGTCTACCGTGGCGCCCTAGTGACGCCAATGATGCTATTACTGTTTTTTGCTGCATTTAATTTACTTGAAGCGTCGCTGCCATCGTGGATGAGCAAAGTCTGTCCCCCAGGTCAGCGCGGCACGGCTATGGGTATTTATTCCACTAGTCAGTTTCTTGGTGCTTTTTTTGGCGGCCTGCTGGGTGGTTGGAGTCTGCAACAGTTTGGTGTCGAGGGGTTATTTTTACTGGTTGGACTGGCGCTGATGACCTGGGCTATTTTGGCGCTGGGTTTACAGGCGCCGCGGCCATTGCAAACGTTGGTTTTGCACGTTGGTGAGAGAGACCATGCAAATTTTGCGAAATTAATATTAAAAGTTCCCGGCGTAGAAGATATACTCATCGTCGAAGGTGAACCGTTGGCCTATGCGAAAGTCGATAAAAAGACCATCAATATGCTCGATTTGAAACCTTATTTTAACCGTTAACATAACAGGGGAAAGACAATGGCGCGCGGAATTAACAAAGTCATCATAGTGGGTAACTGCGGACAGGACCCAGAAACTCGCTATTTGCCTTCAGGCGGTGCGGTCACCAACATCAGTATCGCTACGTCAGAGGCATGGAAAGACAAGACCAGCGGCGAGCAGCAAGAGCGCACTGAGTGGCACCGTGTTGTCTTTTTTAACCGTCTCGGCGAAATTGCTGGGGAGTACCTGAAGAAAGGCTCAAAGGTGTACGTGGAAGGTTCACTGCGTACGCGCAAGTGGCAGGGGCAGGATGGCTCTGATCGCTACACAACAGAAATTGTTGCCAGTGAGATGCAGATGCTCGACAGCCGCGGCGGTCAGGAAGGTGGTTATAGCCCGCAGCAGGACAGTGGTGGTTATCAGCAGCAGGCGCCCCAGCAACGTCAGGCTCCGCAACAGCAGGCGCCACAAGGCATGGACAGCTTCGACGACGATATTCCGTTTTAATCTGCGGCATATCCTCTTACGATAAATTTTTCGGTGGCATGGTCTCAATCGTGCCAAACATAAATGATAAAAACTGAGGTTGTTATGACGATTCAAGTTGGCGATAAAATTCCCCAAGGTTCATTTGGAGTGATGGGCGAAAAGGGCCCAGCAGGTATTACTACTGCAGAACTTTTCGACGGTAAAAAAGTAGTCTTGTTTGCGGTGCCTGGTGCGTTCACACCAACCTGTTCTATGGCTCACTTGCCCGGTTTTGTGGTGCATGTCGATGCGATAAAAGCGAAGGGTGTAGATACAGTGGCCTGTATGTCAGTCAATGACGTGTTTGTAATGGATGCGTGGGGCAAGGCCTCTAACGCTGAGCATCTGTTGATGCTTGCCGACGGCAACGGTACTTTCACCGCGGCGCTGGGTCTGGAATTGGACGGCACTGGTTATGGCATGGGCACGCGCAGTAAGCGTTTTGCTATGATTGTTGAGAACGGTGTTGTGACATTGCTGAATGTGGACGCTGGTGCTCTGGAAGGTTCGAGTGCAGAGGCTATTCTCGCGGCTCTTTAAGTCGTTTAGCTTAAGACGGTTAGCGCGAGTTTGCGAGTCGAAAAGGAGCTACTTTGGTAGCTCCTTTTTTTGTCTTTTTGGGGCAGGCTGGATAGCATTTTTTGTCTGGGCGCCGATCGAAAAGTCAACGTTGTGGCGTATTTTCGCGGGCACAAAAATTACGGGCACAAAAATTACGGGCACAAAAATTACGGGCACAAAAAAAAGCGGCTTTAGCCGCTTTTTTTGAATCTAGGGTGCCATCAGCCAGTGTAGCGCTCCATCACCAATGTTGCATTGGTGCCACCAAAACCAAAGCTATTCGACATAATGCGATTGAGTTGCTTTTCTTTGGTTTGTAGCAGAATCGGCAAGCCAACCGCATGGTCATCCAAGCGGCCAATATTTGCCGAGGCGGCGACAAAATTATTTTGCATCATCAACATGCAATAAATCGCTTCATGAACACCGGCTGCGCCAAGACTGTGGCCAGAAAGTGACTTTGTTGAGCTGATATCGGGGCAATTGTCGCCAAAGGTGTTGCGAATGGCGCCCAATTCGGCGATGTCGCCCACGGGGGTGCTGGTGCCGTGAGTGTTGATGTAATCGATTGGCCCGGAAGCTGTTGCCATAGCCATCTTCATGCAGCGCTCAGCACCTTCACCGGAGGGCGAGACCATGTCTGCGCCGTCGGAGGTGGCGCCGTAGCCGGTAATCTCACAAATAATATTGGCGCCGCGGGCTAATGCGTGCTCGAGCTCTTCAACCACCACTGTCCCAGCGCCCAATCCTGGGGCAAAGCCGTCTCGGTCTGCGTCATAGGCACGGGATGCGACTTCTGGGGTGTCATTGTACTTGCTGGTTAGGGCACCCATGGCATCGAACATGCCGGCCATTGACCAGTGCATATCTTCAGAGCCGCCAGCCAGCAGAATATCTTGCTTGCCGAGTTGAATCAGTTCGACAGCGTGGCCAATACAGTGCGCACTAGTCGCACAGGCTGACGCGATAGAGTAGTTGACGCCCTTGATTTTAAACGGTGTGGCAACACAGGCAGAGACGGTGCTGGCCATAATTTGTGTGACGCGATAGGGGCCGGCACGCTTGATGCCGCGCTCGCGCATAACATCGATTGATTCAGTAAACATTTCGCCGGAAACGCCGCCGGAGCCCATGACGAGGCCGGTGCGAGGATTGGAGACCATTTCCTCGGTCAAGCCGGCGTCAGCGATTGCGCGCTCGGTGGCGATGTAAGCATAGGATGCTGAGGGGCCCATAAAGCGGATAATTTTGCGATCGATGTGATCTCTGGGGTCTATATCAAGCACTGCGCCAACGTTGCAGCGCAGACCCATTTCAGCGAAATCGTCACGACGGCGAATGCCTGAGATTCCCTCTCGTAGAGAGCGAGTTACGGATTGTTTGTCGTTGCCAAGGCATGAAACAACTCCAAGCCCCGTAATAACAGCACGTCTCATTGGTAATCCTCTTGAATTAGAGATAATTGCGGTGTTTTTAGCTGATCTTAAAAGTTGTCTGTGCTCTCGAAGAGCCCCACTTTTAAGTCTTCAGCGGTATAAATTTCGCGTCCATCGACTTCAACCGACCCGTTGGCGATACCCATGACGAGCTTGCGTTGAATCAGTCGAGTCAGTTCTAACTTGTAGGTCACTTTTTTAGCAGTTGGTAAGACCTGCCCAAAGAATTTCACATTGCCGGCACCCAAGGCGCGACCGCGGCCACTGTTGCCGTTCCACACTAAGAAAAAGCCCACCAGCTGCCACAGGGCATCCAAACCTAAACAGCCCGGCATAACGGGATCGCCTTCGAAGTGGCAGCCGAAGAACCAGAGGTCAGGATTGATATCCAGTTCAGCGATAATTTGTCCCTTGCCGTGGGCACCGCCGGTATTGTTGATTTCAACAATACGGTCAGCCATTAGCATGTTGGGGGCGGGTAGGCGCGCGTTGCCTGGCCCGAACAGCTCGCCGCGAGAACAGGCAAGGATTTCTTCACGGTTGTAGGATGACTTCGGTTGAAATGACATAGGATCCCTGACAATGGTGTCTTAAAGGCCTGCATCGTACCCAGTTATCGGTTTTGCGGCAACTTTAAAGCGCTCCTGAAGCCTTTTTTATCAATAGAAAAGGCTTCGATTTGTCTGCGTATTTCCTTTTATAGTTGACAGTTTAGCGGCGTCTGCCTAGCATGCGGCCTGTTTATAAACCATAGAACTAACGAATTCTCAATGCTTTCATTCCACAAAGCTGTCGAACACGACTTCGCAGCAGTCAACAGTCTCATTATCGAAAATCTGCATTCCGATGTTGGGTTAGTGGAAAATATTGGCCACTACATTGTGGGTTCGGGTGGGAAGCGTTTGCGTCCAGTGGTGGTTTTATTGAGCGCGTTGGCCAATGGCTACAAAGGTAAGCAGCACATTGCTGTGGCCGCGGTGATTGAATTTATTCACACAGCTACGCTGTTACACGACGATGTTGTCGATGTTTCGGCTCTGCGCCGTGGCCGCGAAACCGCTAATCAGCAGTGGGGCAATGCTCCGAGTGTGCTGGTCGGTGATTTCCTCTATTCGAGAGCATTTCAGATGCTTGTGGCGATTAGCAATATGGAGATGATGGGGGTGATTGCTGATGCCACCAATTTAATCTCTGAAGGTGAGGTCCAGCAGATGGACAACGCAGGTAACGCTGAGATTGATGAAGCTGTTTACAATCAGGTGATCTATCGCAAGACTGCAAAGTTGTTTGAGTCGGGGTGTGCTATTGGCGCACTGCTTGCCGAAGTGGATTCTCAGCCTATGCGCGAGTATGGCGCTCATCTTGGTTTAGCGTTTCAGATTATGGATGATGTGCTCGACTATCAGGGTGACACTGACTTGATGGGTAAAAATGTTGGCGATGATCTCGCCGAGGGCAAGATGACTCTGCCCTTAATCTACGCTCGCGATAACTGCGATGCGGAGAGCAGAGCCCTTATTTGTCAGGCAATCGAAAATAAGAGTTCAAGCAACTTTGAAGCCATTTGTGGCCTCGTTCAGGCCGCTGGTGGACTGGACTACAGTCGCCAAAAGGCACTCGAGCATGTCGTCAAGGCCAAACAGGCCATCGCAGGTTTAGAGGATTCTGTTTATAAAACAGTACTTTGTGATCTCGCGGACTTTTCAGTAACTCGTTCAGACTAATAAAATACCAAGCGTAGCGATGGCAGCCATTCTTTCAGCTGCTATGCTTAGTCGCGTCACATGAAATATGGTCGAGGCAAATACCGGCTATCAATATCAAAGTGTCGTTGATGAGTAGATATTTTGCTAGCATCTCACTTTACTAAGTATCCCCCCCAACAAGATAAGGAGAATTGAGTGATTATCGGGATTCCGTCGGAAATTAAAACCGGTGAGCGTCGTGTCGCCATGTCCCCTGTCAATGTTAAGTCGCTGACTGACAAAGGCATAAAAGTACTTTTCCAAGCCAATGCTGGCGATGCATCGGGTTATCCCGATGCTGAGTATGAGCAGGCGGGAGCGACTATTACTACTGACCGAGCTGAGATATTCGCCGCCGCAGATATTTTGCTGCAAGTACAGAGCTTCGGTTCGAACAACGATAATAGTGATGGCGACTTAGCGAGCCTGCGCTCTGGTCAAGTCGTGATTGGTATGATGGACCCACTGGCGACGCCCAGCGCTGCAAAGGCTGTGGCTGGAACCGGCGCAACGGCAATTGCTCTTGAGCTGGTGCCGCGTATTAGTCGGGCGCAAAGTATGGACGTACTGTCGTCGATGGCGACCTTGGCCGGTTATAAAGCCGTGCTGATGGGCGCGTCAGCGTCGCCGCGCATTTTCCCTATGTTGATGACAGCAGCGGGTACCTTAAAGCCCGCCCGCGTCTTAATTATGGGCGTTGGCGTTGCAGGCTTACAGGCTTGTGCGACGGCTAAACGACTGGGAGCACTGGTCGAAGCCTACGATGTTCGTCCCGCGGCCCGTGAGCAAATTATCTCTGTTGGCGCTAAGCCGGTGGAGTTAGATCTAGATACGGGTGAGTCTGAGGGAGCCGGTGGATACGCCAAGGCTCAGGGCGAAGACTTCCTTCGTCGCCAGCGCGAGCTGATGACTGCGGTGATCGCCGAGCAAGATATTATTATTACCACAGCCGCCATTCCTGGCGCGAAGTCGCCGATCTTGGTGACCGAAGATATGGTTAAGGCCATGAAGCCTGGATCGGTGATTGTTGACTTGGCCGCCGAGCGCGGTGGCAACTGCGATTTAACCCAGCAGGGGAAGACCATTATCGCCCATGGTGTCACCATTATTGGGCCTGAGAATGTGCCGTCTGAGTTGGCGTATCACGCAACGCAAATGTACGGCAAAAATCTTCAGACGCTGCTTGAACTTATTATCGATGGTGAAGGCAATCTGAATCTTGATTTTAAAGATGAAATTGTGGCTGGCACCGTCGTCGCCCATCGGGGAGACGTGCCGCATCCGCATATGCGCAAGCTACTGGGCTTGCCCGAGCTGGCTGCATCAACCGACACTATTGACGTGAAAAAAGGGGCGTAGATCAGATGGAAATTTTAATTTTATTGTTGGCACTGTTTGTGCTGTCACTCTTTCTCGGCGTGGAGTTGATCACCAAGGTTCCACCAACACTTCACACGCCTTTGATGTCAGGCACTAACGCTGTCTCGGGTATCACACTAGTCGGCGCGCTGTTGGCTGCGGGTGCTGAAGGTTCGCCAATGCTGGTCAATGGGTTGGGCTTTATTGCGGTGACTCTCGCGACGATCAATGTGGTGGGTGGATACCTTGTTACCAACCGCATGCTTGCCATGTTTAAAAGGAAGTAAGCGATGAATCCTAATCTGGTTAATTTTATCTATTTAATTGCAGGTGTCCTTTTTATTCTGGGTATTAAAGGGCTAACAAAACCAAAAACTGCGGTGCGCGGCAACATGCTATCGGCCCTAGGAATGTTGTTGGCGGTAGTGGTTACGCTGCTCAGCATTCATCACGTGGACTTTGCTTATATTATCGCCGGACTGATACTGGGTACTCTCGTTGGCGCGGTAATGGCTCTCCGCGTTCAGATGACCTCTATGCCGCAAATGGTTGCATTGCTGAATGGTTTCGGTGGTGGTGCGTCCCTTGCCATTGCAGTGGCTGAGTACTTCTCTAAATTGGGAATGGTTCCTAGTTCCTTTGCTGATGCGCTGCTTCCAACTGAAGCGAACAGCAGTTTATTTGGTGCCGGTATTGAAGGTGAAGTCGCGCTTATTGCGATTGGCCTCACGGTGATGATTGGTGCGGTAACGTTGACTGGTAGTTTGATCGCCTTCCTAAAGCTGCAAGAGGTAATGAAAAAGAGCTATGGACTGCCAGGCGGTCCTGTAGGTAACGCGATTTTGGCACTGGCTAGTTTGGCAGCGGTGGCCTTTTTGGTGATCAATCCTGGCCATGTTGGCGTGATGTTAGCGATGATCGTTCTCGCTCTTGCGCTGGGGTTATTCCTCGTGATGCCAATCGGTGGTGCGGACATGCCGGTGGTGATTGCTCTGCTTAATTCCTATTCTGGGATTGCAGCGGCACTGGCTGGATTTATCTTGGGCAACACCGTGCTGATTGTGGCGGGTTCACTGGTCGGAACCTCTGGCCTAATTTTGACGCAAATTATGTGTGTGGCGATGAACCGCTCTCTGGCTAATGTGCTGTTTGGCAAGATGGCCGCTGGCGGTGAAAAGATTGATGCCGATGAAATTTACGCAGGAAAAGTCACCAGTGCGCAACCGGACGAAGTGGCGATGATACTAGAGACTGCCAAACGAGTTGTGATCGTCCCAGGTTACGGTATGGCGATGGCGCAGGCGCAGCACGCCGTGCGCGAGCTCGCCAATGCCATGGAAGCGAGAGGCATTGAGGTAGAGTATGGCATTCACCCTGTGGCAGGCCGCATGCCAGGTCACATGAATGTGCTTTTGGCTGAAGCGGAAGTGCCCTACGACAAATTGGTTGAAATGGAGCGAATTAACCCTACCTTCGAAGAAACGGATGTCGTGATTGTAATTGGTGCCAATGACGTGACTAACCCCATGGCGCGAGATGTTGAGGGCAGTCCGATTTACGGTATGCCGATTCTCAATGTGGATAAGGCCAGAACGGTTGTGGTGATCAAGCGCTCCTTAAGCCCTGGATTTGCTGGGCTGCCCAATCCGCTATTTGCGATGGATCACACGCTGATGGTCTACGGCGACGGCAAGAAGGCGGTGATTGAGATGACTACCGCGCTCAATCAAAGCTAGTGTATTAAAACGCTGTAAAAAAACACCTCGCCATCTGCGGGGTGTTTTTTTATTGGCAGGTCGACATTGCTTGGGTTCAAAAAGGTTTGGTTCAAAAAGGTGCAGCTCAAAAAACTGTGACCTAGACTGTGACCTAATAAATAAAAAGTGAGGACCAAAAAAAACCGGCAATAGCCGGTCTTTTTTGCTGCTGGATGATAATATTTATCAGCCAAGCGCCTTAACTTTGGTATTCAAACGGCTCTTGTGACGAGCGGCTTTATTCTTGTGAATAATTCCCTTGTCAGCCATACGGTCAATCACTGGAATAGCAATGTCGTAGGCTTTTTGAGCAGCTGTCTGATCGCCAGAGGCGATTGCAGCGTCAACTTTTTTCAAATAGGTGCGAACCATTGAGCGCAGGCTGGCATTATGCTGGCGGCTTTTCTCGTTCTGGCGTGCGCGTTTCTTAGCTTGGGCTGAATTTGCCACTTAATTGTACTCCTCTCAAAGGGTCTCACTGAAGGCGCGGAAATATACAGGGTTTAGGATGCACATTCAACCCAATTTTCATCGCAATAGAATTGTTGTTAAGCGCCTCTGATTCGGCGTCTCGCCACCCATAGGAGAAAAGGATGGAGCAGTGTCGATCAGTATTCGCTTGGCGATCATCCGGCGGCCCGTTAAACTGCCGATAGTGATAAATTATATCGCCCTTTTTTCCTGCAGAGACCCCAATTGACTGATCATCCGACCCCGAAAAAGCCTGAACCCGATAGCACCGTGAAAGGTGCGTTGAAGGCTAAGATCGATAGCGGCTTGTTGCGCTCGAGTGGTGTGGTGAGCTTCTTTACCATGCTCTCGCGGGTCATGGGGTTGATTCGGGATATTGTTTTAGCGCGAGTGATCGGCGCTGAAGCGTTGGCCGACGTATTCTTTGTCGCGTTTAAGATTCCTAACTTCTTTCGCCGTCTCTTTGCTGAAGGTGCTTTTGCTCAGGCGTTTGTGCCTGTGCTGGGAGAATATCGCGAGAAGGGCACGCAGGCTGCGCTTAAAGAATTGACGGATCGTGTGTTCGGCACACTAGGATTGTCGCTGTTCCTGCTGACCCTGGTGATTATACTGGCCGCCCCTTTAATGGCTGGCCTCTTCGCGCCGAAATGGTACTTGAACGATCCCTTCAAGTTTAATGCGACGGCTGAAATGCTGCGCATCACCTTCCCCTATTTGATGTTTATTTCAATGACAGGTGTGGCCGGCGGCATTTTAAACAGCTACGACCGCTTTGCAGTTCCCGCATTTACACCAATTCTGCTCAACATATCGATGATCTTTGCAGCGTTAATTGCGGCGCCCTGGTTTGATGAGCCAGCCTATGCTCTGGCTTGGGGTGTTTTTGCGGCGGGGCTTGTACAATTTATTTTTCAGCTGCCATTTTTGGCGCGTATTCATATGCTGCCTCAGCCGCGTATCGACTGGCGGCACCCAGGTGTGCGTAAAATTCTCGGGTTAATGGGGCCGGCAATGTTTGGCGTGTCGGTGAGTCAAATTAATTTGCTGCTCGATACCATGTTGGCCACCTTTTTGCCGACCGGCAGCGTCTCTTGGTTGTACTACTCTGATCGTCTCTCGGAATTGCCACTCGGGGTTTTTGCTGTTGCGATTGCGACTGTGTTGTTGCCGAATTTGTCGCGGCATCACGCCTCAAGTTCCACGGAGGCCTATTCGCAAACCCTCGACTGGGCGCTGCGCATTGTCTTATTCATTGCAGTGCCTGCCGCGGCCGCTCTGATGCTGCTCGCTGAGCCGATTCTAAGTACGCTGTTCCTCTATGGCGAAGTGATGACGCCGCGGGATATGGCGATGGCCACACTCAGCTTGCGCGCCTATTCGTTGGGTCTGATTGCCTTCATGCTGATCAAAGTCTTGGCGCCTGGCTTTTTTGCCCGGCAAGATATGCGCACGCCTGTTCGTATTGGCGTGATTGCGATGGTGTCGAATATGATTCTCAATCTGTTGTTTGTAGTGCCGCTGCACTTTTACTGGCAGGTGGGGCACGCTGGGCTTGCGCTGGCGACCTCGGTTTCCGCTTTTATCAATGCGTCGATGTTATTTTTCGCGCTGCGGGCAAAGGGGATTTATGCGCCAAGTCGCTCTTGGGTGCGCTTTTTCATCAATTTAGGTTTGGCCGTGACACTGATGTGCACAGTGTTGTTTTTCTTTTCGCGGTATCTTGGCGCGCTGGATAGCGAACTCTGGCAACAGTTCAGCTGGTGGCAGCGCAGCGGCGGTATGGCGGCGGTTTGCACAGCGGGCCTAGTGGTTTATGCAGCGACATTGTGGCTTTGTGGAGTTCGCGGTGCCGACCTGCGCGGTCCAGCCAAGGCGACGGCTCGCGAGCATTAATGCCGAGGTATAAAACTGCTTGGTCCTACCTTTTTTGACGGGCTTAATTCGCCGCTAAGCCTTACCTTTAGTGAGTTTGCTAGGTATACTCGACACTCTTCAGACTTGAGTGAAATAACACCTGTGCAGCGAGGCAAACTGACCTTTATCCGTGAATTGCATCACTTGCAGTCGCTGGGCGAGAAATCCGTGGTGACCATTGGCGCGTTTGACGGTGTCCATAGGGGTCATCAGGCGATTCTGCAGCAAGTTAAAGACGCGGCTCGGCGATTACAGCTACCCTCTGTGGTGATGACGTTTGAGCCGCAGCCGAGAGAGTATTTCTCTGCGGAGCGGGCACCAGCGCGGTTGATGCGGCTGCGAGAGAAAATTGACGTTCTGCTGGAAATGGGTATCGACCGCGTTGTCTGTCTGCAGTTTAATCGCCAGTTGCGCAATCTCTCGGCTCGCGATTTTATTGACGTAGTATTGGTGCAGGGTCTTGCAGTTAAGCAGTTAATTGTTGGCGATGACTTTCGCTTTGGGTGCGACCGCAGTGGTGATTTTACCATGTTGACCGAGCAGGGCTTGAGCGCTGGCTTTGAGGTCAATGACACGGCGACCCTTGAAATAGACGGCCAGCGCGTTAGTAGCACGTTGGTAAGAGAAGTCGTTGAAAGCGCTGATTTTGAACGTGCGGCGCAGCTACTGGGCAGACCATTCTCGATTAGTGGCGTGGTTGGCTATGGTCAGCAGTTGGGTCGCGAGCTCGGTTTCCCCACCGCCAATGTCCAGCTTAATCGCTTTCGGGCACCCTTGTCGGGGGTCTTTGCGGTCAAGGTAACGGTCGCGGGTAAAATTTATTGTGGCGCGGCCAATGTCGGTGTCCGGCCCACTGTGGGCGATTTGGTAAAACCGATTTTAGAAGTGCATCTGTTGGATTTTTCCGGTGATCTCTATGGTCAGCGGATTGCGGTTGAATTTGTTCACAAGATCCGCGATGAGAAAAAATTTAATGGTCTAGACCAGTTGGTGGCCACCATTACCCAAGATATTGAGCTGATAAAGCAGTGGTTTGCGAAAACCGAAGGTTAATTATTTTATTCATCTACAAGGCTGGCCACAGGGTCAGTGAAAGAGACTAATGACAGACTATAAAACAACATTAAATCTCCCTCAGACTGAGTTCCCAATGCGTGCCAATTTGGCGCAGCGCGAACCCGGAATGCTCAAGGAATGGCAAGACAGCGATCTCTACCAGCAAATTCGTCAGGCCCGTGCAGGGCGTGAAAAATACATTCTTCACGATGGCCCGCCCTATGCTAATGGTGAAATTCACCTCGGCCATGCGGTGAATAAAACCCTGAAAGATATTGTTGTAAAGTCTCGTACGCTGAGCGGTTTTGATGCGCCTTATGTGCCGGGTTGGGACTGTCACGGCTTGCCTATCGAGCACAATGTTGAGAAAAAAATTGGCAAGGCCGGCGTCAAAGTGGAGTTTTCTGCCTTTCGTAGGAAGTGCCGTGATTATGCAATGACCCAAGTCGAAGATCAGCGCGCAGGTTTTGTTCGTCTTGGTGTTTTTGGTGATTGGCATAATCCCTATTTGACCATGAATTATAAGGTTGAGGCAGATACCATTCGCGCCCTCGGTAAAATCGCTGCAAATGGACACTTGGTCAAAGGCTACAAGCCGGTCTATTGGAGCGTGGTCGGTGGGTCTGCTTTGGCGGAGGCGGAAGTTGAATATCAGGACAAGACCTCTTTCAGCATCGACGTTGCCTACACGGTCACCGACGCGGAATCCCTCGATCAACTGGCGAGCGCGTTCTCTGGACTGTCCGGTGAGGGCAGTATTAATTTATTAATCTGGACCACAACTCCGTGGACAATCCCCAGCAGCCAGGCGATTTCTGTCAATCCTGAAATGACCTATGCGCTCGTTCAATGCCGCAGTGAATACGGGCCAATGCGTTTGATCTGCTCGCAGCTGCTCCTCGAATCGGTGATGCAGCGCTTAAAGATTGACGACTATCAGGTGCTTGCGTCCTGCGCGGGGCAAGCGCTAGAGCATGTTAAGGCCAACCACCCGTTTTATACCCGTGAGATTCCTGTTTTACTCGGCGATCACGTGACTGCTGATGCAGGTACGGGATGTGTGCATACCGCGCCAGATCATGGTACGGAAGACTTTGTGGTGGCCAAACAGTACGGTATTGGCACGCTCAATTACATTATGGACAACGGTCTTTTCCGTGACGATGTGGAACTGTTTGCGGGACAGCATGTTTACAAAGTTGACGAGCCTGTTATCGAAGTTCTGCGCGAACACAAACGCCTCATGAGCTGCGGTCAGTTTGTTCATAGTTATGCACATTGCTGGCGCACCAAGACGCCGCTGATCTATCGTGCGACGCCGCAGTGGTTTATCTCAATGGAACAAAATGGTCTGTTGGCCAGCGCCAAAGAAGCGGTTAAACATGTTCGCTGGCACCCAGATTGGGGTCAAGCGCGCATTGAAAGCATGCTCGACAACAGTCCCGACTGGTGTATTTCGCGCCAGCGCACTTGGGGTGTACCCATTGCCCTGTTTGTTCACCAGCAGACCGGTGAACTCCATCCGAGAACCCCGGAGTTGATTGAGCAGGTGGCACGGCGGGTCGAAAAAGACGGTATCGAGGCGTGGTTTGATCTTGATGCTGCGGACTTAATTGGTGCAGACACCGCCGATTACCAAAAAGTGACGGACACTCTCGATGTCTGGTTTGATTCGGGCGTCACCCACGAATCAGTGCTCAACGCTCGCGATGCACTGCAGTATCCGGCAGATCTTTATCTGGAAGGGTCGGATCAACATCGCGGCTGGTTTCAGTCTTCGCTGAAAACCGCGATTGCCATCAATGGCACGGCGCCCTACAAAGCCGTATTGACCCATGGTTTTACGGTTGATGAGCACGGTCGCAAGATGTCAAAGTCGATTGGCAACGTTATATCACCGCAGAAAGTGATTAACGATATGGGCGCCGATGTGCTGCGTCTTTGGATTGCCTCGGCTGATTTTAGCGGCGAGATGACGGTGTCTGACGAAATCCTCAATCGAGCGGGAGATTCTTACCGCAGAATTCGCAACACAGCGCGCTACTTTCTCTCCAACATCGATGGCTTTGATCCGCAGCAAAATGCCGTGGCACATGGCGATCTGTTAGCGTTGGATCGTTGGGCAATTGATTGCGCAGCGCAGTTGCAAGATGAAATTATTGCCGCTTATAACCAATTCCAGTTCCATTTAATCTATCAGAAGCTACACAACTTCTGCGTGCGGGATATGGGCGGTTTCTATTTGGATATTATCAAAGACCGCATTTACACCTGTCCTGTCGACAGTTTGCCGCGACGCTCTGCGCAGACCGCGCTGTACCATATCGCCGAGGCATTCACGCGCTGGATTGCACCGATTTTAAGCTTCACCGCCCATGAGATTTGGGGCTTTATGCCCGGCCAGCGAGAGAGCTCGGTGTTTTTGGCTGAGTGGTATCCGCTGCCGCGCTTGATGGACGACGAGGTCATCAACAAGCAGGATTGGATGGCTATTTTGCAAGCCAAAGAAGCGATTAATAAGGTGATTGAAGATCAGCGCAACAAGGGTCTGGTCAAGGGCTCACTGGGCGCGGATATTCAGCTCTTTGCTGCGCCGACGCTCTTTAAGTCGCTGGCAAAATTGGGTGATGAGCTGCGTTTTGTCACCATCACGTCAAAGGCAACCTTGTCCTCACTACAAAGTGATGGAGAGGTTAGCGGTGAAGGCGCAAGCCCCTCGCTGCTTGATGGGTTGAAAGTGACGGTCGCTAAATCGACCGCTGAAAAATGTGTGCGCTGCTGGCATTTTATTGCCGATGTAGGCAGCCATGCAGACCACCCTGAAATTTGCGCGCGCTGTGTGACCAATCTCGCCGGTGCCGGAGAGGTTCGCCACTATGCCTAAACTTGACGATACGCTGCGCTGGTACGCGCTCGCGGCAACGGTATTGCTGCTGGATCAGGTGACTAAGCTCTTCATTATGGATGAGTTTTTTCTCGGTCAGAGTCAGTATGTCACGAGCTTTTTTAACCTGGTGCGCGCTCACAATGAAGGTGCGGCGTTCAGTTTTTTGAGCGACGCGGGCGGTTGGCAGCGGTGGTTCTTTAGCATTATCTCAGCTTCAGTCAGCATTGTTATCGTTGTCTGGCTGGCGCGACTTCCAAAACATCGCTTCCTTGAAGGTTTGGCGCTGTCGCTTATTCTCGGCGGCGCTGTGGGTAACTTGTACGATCGATTGACCCTTGGTTATGTGGTTGATTTTCTCGATTTCCACTGGGCTGGTTGGCACTTTGCGGCATTCAATGTGGCCGATATGGGTGTTTCCGTCGGCGCCGGATTGATGATTGTGGATGCATTGTTTTTTTCTGACGATGCGGATGAAAAAACACCAAATGCATGATGGCCGCAGCGTTTGCTGTCGCCCTCTTGCTGTTACACGAAATAAATAAGGACACCAGAGTTTAGTGATGAGTATAGCCATAGATACAGGAACCACCGTAACCCTCCATTTTGCCCTGCTGCTGGAGGATGGGTTAGTTATAGACTCCAATTTTGAGGGTGATCCCGCGACATTTTCCGTGGGTGATGGCAATCTTTTGCCCGGTTTTGAAGAGACCTTGTTGGGCCTTCGTCAGGGTGACGAGCGAGAATTTGTTATTCCTCCAGAAAAAGCCTTCGGTCAGCACAATGAGCAAAATGTTCAACGTGTTGATATGGATAATTTTGCTGATCTGGAGATTGAGCCGGGTGCCATGTTCTCGTTCCAAAATGGCGATGGAGAGCTGCCTGGCGTGATTACAGAAATTGTTGATGGTGAGGTAATGGTTGATTTCAATCATCCCTTGGCCGGTAAAACTATTGTTTTTCATGTCAAAATTATCGACGTTTTGCCCGAAAGTCTGCACTGATTGTGAGCTGCCGTTATGGATATTAAATTAGCAAACCCGCGCGGCTTTTGTGCGGGCGTGGATCGAGCCATCGATATTGTCAATCGTGCGCTGGACCTCTTTGGCGCGCCGATCTATGTGCGTCATGAGGTTGTCCATAACAAATTTGTGGTTGATGATCTGCGTTCGCGAGGAGCAGTGTTTGTCGACGAGCTCGATGAAATTCCCGACGATGTGACGGTGATTTATAGCGCCCACGGGGTTTCGCAAGCAGTCCAGGCCGAGGCGCGGCGCAGAAGTTTAAAAGTCTTTGACGCGACTTGTCCGCTAGTGACCAAAGTGCATCTCGAGGTATCCAAGTACAGCAATGAAGGTATGGAATGCATTCTTATCGGCCACGCAGGGCATCCTGAAGTGGAAGGCACCATGGGGCAGTATGATTACTCCCAGGGCGGTGATATCTATCTTGTGGAAAATGAGCGCGACGTTGACGCCTTGGCGGTGAAAAATCCTGCACGGCTCGCCTTTGTCACTCAGACCACACTGTCGATGGACGACACGGCCCGAGTTATTGACGCCCTGCGCCTGAAGTTCCCCTTGATTGAAGGGCCGCGCAAAGATGATATTTGCTACGCCACACAGAACCGCCAAGATGCGGTTAAACAGTTGGCGATTGAGACCGATTTGATTTTAGTGGTGGGCTCCGTTGCCAGCTCCAATTCCAATCGCTTGCGAGAGTTGGCAGAGCACTGTGGTTGCCGCGCTTATTTAATTGACGGCCCCGTGGATATTCGCCCTGAATGGCTTGAGAACACCAAAGTGATTGGTATCACCGCCGGTGCTTCTGCCCCCGACATTCTGGTTCGCGATGTGATTAACAAGTTGGTGGAGATGGGGGCCAATACGCCGCAGGAATTAGACGGCGTGAAGGAAAATGTCAGCTTCTCTCTGCCAAAAGAACTGCGCTCCTAGATTATTCGCGCTTAGATTATTCTCACTTGGGTCATTCGAAACTCGACCACGCGCACCCAGACAAATGGGTGCGCAGTATGTCTAGCGTCTAATCACAGGCGTCGATGTAGGCAAACAGCGCGGCGGTCGAGGCATCCACTGGGGCCTTGTTGTCAGCATCATCTGCCAGTAGTGCGTTGGCCATTTTCTTACCCAGCTCCACGCCCCATTGATCAAAAGAATTGATATTCCAGATCGAACCTTGAACAAACACCTTGTGCTCATAAAGCGCAATCAGCGCGCCGAAATTTTTCGCCGACAACGTTTTGAGCAGCAGAACATTGGAGGGTTTGTTGCCGGCATAGTAGCGGTACGGTTCCCCGTCGGGAGCGCTCTGGCCAAACATCAGTGCACTGGACTGCGCGAGCATATTACCGAGTAATACGCGGTGATGTTCGTCATTGCTCAGGTGATCCACGGCGGCAGCGATAAAGTCGATCGGCACAAGGCGCGTTCCCTGATGCAGTAATTGGAAAAAGGCGTGCTGTCCATTGGTGCCGCTCTGACCCCAGAGAATAGCGCCGGTGTCATAATCTACAGATTGTCCGTCTCGTGTTACTGATTTGCCATTGCTCTCCATATCCAGCTGCTGCAGGTAGGAGGGCAGCAGTAAAAGCCGTTCGCAATACGGGATGACGGCGGTTGACTGCGCGCCAAGGAAGTTGTTGTACCAGATGCCTAGCAGAGCCAGCACTACAGGCATATTTTTTTCAGCCGGTGCCTCCTGGAAATGCAGATCCATCTCGCGAGCACCCGCTAGCATATCCTTGAACTTGTCGTAACCAATAGCAATGGCAATCGATAGGCCGATGCTCGACCACAGCGAATAACGGCCACCAACCCACTCAGCAAATTCGAGAATTTGCGCATCGGGTATGCCATAGGCGAGGGCGTTCTCGCGGTTGGCCGTCAAGCCGACAAAATGACGGCTGCTCTGCGCATTTTTAAGCCCCAAGGTGTCGGCAAACCAATCTCTCGCGGTTTTCGCATTGAGCAGTGTTTCTTGTGTGGTAAAGGTCTTGCTGGCAAGCGCAATCAGCGTTGTCTCAGGGTTAAGCGTCTTTAATAACGACAAAATCTCTGCGCCATCAACATTGGAGATAAAGTGCAGGTTGATATCGGGGTGGGCAAACTCTTGAAGGGCGCTACAGGCCAATTTTGGACCGAGATCAGAGCCGCCGATGCCAATGTTGATGACATCAGTTATCGCCTTACCGGTGCTGCCCAACCAGTTGCCGCTGCGAATTTTGTCACTGACCTGCTTGACCCCCTCAAGTTGCTGCTTGACCAGGGCAACGCGCTGATCCGCTTCGCTGCCGGGCTGGTCGCCGCTCTCAGCGCGCAGCGCGGCATGCAATACAGCGCGACTTTCTGTGCTATTAATCACATCGCCACTGAACATGGCGGCGCGGTGGCCATTAAGTGGTGACTCAGCGGCCAGCGCGAGCAGAGCCTGCCACGTTTTCTGGCTGATAAGGTTTTTGGAGAAGTCTAAGAATAGTTCGCCGCTTTGCACTGACAATTGGCTGACACGGTTGTTGTCCTGCGCAAAATAGTCACTGATAGTCTCATGCTTTGCGTGAATGGCTTGCTGTTCCAACTGTGCCCATGCTGCGGTCGATGTTGGGGAGTAAGTTGTGGTCATGGTTAATGGTTCCTTGAAGGCAAAGGCCTTTTTCTTCAGCGCAGAGAGCGCGTAAACTGGCGGCAGGCCTCTGTCGATATTGCGGTTAATTTTTTTGGCAACCTTAACGTATTTGCAGGGGATATGCTGTAGGAAAATAGTAATGTAATAAAATTACAGTTATAGCGAGAATAATACATTATTTATGGCGTAAAGTCGTAATTTTGTTACAATTCACGCTTCGTCTAAACGGAGCCTTTATGCGCCAGTTAAACCCCACAATCGCTGAAGTTACCCAGCGAATTATTGATAGAAGTCGTCCTCTGCGGACAGATTACTTGCGTCAAATCCGCGAAGACTACAGTAATCGTCCCGAGCGCAGAAAGCTCAGCTGCGGCAATCTTGCCCATGGCTTTGCCGCTTGTGGCGCTGACGATAAAAACAGTCTGCGGTTGATGGAAGCGGGCAATATCGCAATCGTAACCGCTTACAACGATATGCTGTCGGCGCACCAGCCCTACGCTGTGTATCCCGACAAAATAAAACAAGCGATGCGTGAAATAGGCTGCACTGCGCAAGTGGCTGGGGGTGTTCCGGCGATGTGTGACGGTGTCACTCAGGGTCAAGACGGGATGGAGTTGAGCCTGCTAAGCCGTGATTTGATTGCACAGTGCACGGCGCTGTCACTGTCCCACCAAATGTTTGACGGTGTGCTTGCGTTAGGGATTTGCGACAAAATTGTCCCGGGCTTGCTGATGGGCGTGTTGAGCTTTGGCTATTTGCCGGCCATGTTTGTACCTGCGGGCCCCATGGAATCTGGGTTGCCAAATAAAGAAAAAGTGCGTATTCGACAGCTGTTCGCGGAAGGAAAAATTGGCCGCGAAGAGTTATTGCAAGCGGAGTCTGACTCTTATCACAGTGCCGGTACCTGCACATTTTATGGCACCGCTAACAGCAATCAAGTGGTGGTAGAGGCGCTTGGGTTACAGTTGCCGGGAAGTTCCTTTGTCAATCCGGATACCCTGTTGCGTGAAAAACTAACCGTTGAAGTCTGCCACCAAATTGGCCGTATTACTGCGCTGGGCAATGATTATCGTCCGGTAGGTGAAATCGTTGACGAGCGGGCGATGGTCAACGCCACCGTTGCGCTACTGGCCTCGGGTGGCTCGACCAATCACGCGATTCACCTTGTGGCGATTGCACGCGCGGCCGGCATTGTGATGAATTGGACAGATATTTCTGACTTATCAGCTGCGGTACCTCTGTTGGCGAAGGTCTATCCCAATGGTCAAGCCGACGTCAATCACTTCCACGCCGCCGGCGGCACTAGCTGTCTATTCCGCCAGCTTTTAGAGGGTGGTTTGATGCATGCCGATGCGAAAACCGCGTGGGGAGGCTCTTTTGCTGACTTTACCCAAGAGCCCTTTTTGGTCGGTGAAGGACAGAGCAGTAAAATTCAATGGCGCCAATCGCCGAACACACCGCTTGATATGACGGTGTTGACCACTGTTGAACAGCCCTTCTCGCCTGAGGGTGGACTGCGCTTGCTGCAGGGAAATTTGGGACGTGGGGTGATTAAGGTCTCTGCCGTGGCTGCTGAGCATCAGGTAGTCGAAGCCCCTGCTGTGGTGATCGATGGTCAAGATCAGTTGGCGGCGCTGTTTGAGTCCGGCGTGTTAAATCGCGACTGCGTGGTGGTTGTCCGCTATCAGGGGCCGAGCGCGCTCGGCATGCCTGAGTTGCATAAGTTGACGCCGATGCTCGGTATTTTGCAGGACAAAGGTTTCAAAGTGGCCCTGGTGACTGATGGGCGTATGTCCGGCGCGTCAGGCAAGGTGCCTGCGGCGATCCATCTGGTGCCTGAAGCGGCCAAAGGCGGTCTGCTCTCTAAGGTGGCAAATGGTGATATTATTCGCGTCGATGCGGTGCGCGGTGAACTGTCGTTTTTGGGTGATCTGGCGCAGCTGGAAGCTCGCGAAGTGGCGGCAAATCCGAATGTTGGGCAGCGCGGTTGTGGCCGAGAGCTGTTCGCGGTGAATAGAAATAATATAAGCAATGCAGAGCAGGGCGCGTCATTCCTGTTTGGCGAGGGGTAAGCATGGCGGGGCAAGCGTGGAATTTGGTTGCTGATATCGGGGGTACTAACGCTCGATTTTCTGCAATTTTGGAAGGTCAGTTAGAGAGTGAATTCGAGTTCCATCACTCTGTCGAAGAATATCCGCAGTTCAGTGATTTGATCGTCAAGCTACGAGCCGAAATTATTGAAGCAACCGGTCTCACTGGCGCGCCCAAAGGCGTCTGTCTCGCCGTGGCCTGCCCCGCGGATGTCGAACACATCGCGTTCACAAATAGCCATTGGCAATTTACCAAGACCCAGTTGCTGCAGTGGTTTGGCTGTCAGCGTTTGGTTGTGATCAATGACTTTGAAGCGGTTGCCCACGGTATTACCGAACTCTCTGATGACGACTGCATAAAAATCGGCGGCGGCGAGCCTGTCACCCACAAACCTATCGGCATTTTAGGGGCAGGAACTGGCTTGGGGATGGCCGCATTAGTCTCCCATAGCAACGGTTATCATGTATTGGACACTGAGGGCGGGCATGCAGATTTCGCGCCGGTTGATCAGCGGCAGATGGAGGTTTTGACCAATCTGCGCAAAAGCTACAAGCGTGTTTCGTTGGAACGCGTCCTTTCCGGTAACGGCATCGTCAATATCTACAAAGCCATCTGCAGTATTGAAAATGTCGCCGCTGTCTTTGACACTCCGCCCGACGTCGTCAGTGCAGCGCTCGATGGCAGTAATCCGCAAGCGTTGACCGCCTTGAATACCTTCTGCGAATCGATGGGCGCCGCAGCGGGGAACTTGGCTCTGACGCTAGGCGCAAAGGGCGGTATTTACATTGCGGGCGGCGTGATTCCGCGGTTTAGCGAATTTTTTGTCAACAGCGGATTCCGCAATAAATTTGAGGACAAAGGTCGCTTTGTCTCCTACCTACAACCGATTCCTGTCTACTTGGTTATGCGCAATAACCTCGGGCTGCTGGGCGCGGCGAAAAAACTTAAAGAGATCTAAGGAGCTATTTGTGCGAGACCTTTTGACCGGAAAATCGGTTATTCCTGTAATTGTGATAGAGCGTGAAGAGGATGCGGTGCCTCTGGCGCAGGCGTTAGTGGCCGGCGGTTTAAACATTCTTGAAATCACCCTGCGCACACCGGCAGCGGTGGGTGGAATTAAGCAAATTATTCAACATGTGCCTGATGCGATTGTTGGTACGGGCACTGTTTGTACCCCTGAGCAAGTGACTCTGTCAGAGCAGTTGGGCTGCCAGTTTATGGTGTCCCCTGGCGCAACTGACCGTCTGCTGGCTGCGGCCAAAGCCTCTTCTGTGCCTCTGCTGCCCGGTGTTTCCTCGGTGAGCGAGATGATGCGCTGTATGGAATACGGCCATCAAGATTTTAAATTTTTCCCCGCAGAGGCGTCAGGTGGCGCGGCGAAGATCAAAGCCCTGTCAGGGCCCTTTGCCGATGCCAGATTTTGCCCGACGGGCGGTATCGGCTTGAATAACGTGATGGACTACTTGGCGCTAGCCAATGTCCTCTGTGTTGGCGGCTCTTGGATTTGTCCGCCTCAGCTAGTGGAGCAGAAGCGTTGGTCTGAGATAGAGCAGTTGGCTCGTGAGGCAAGTGCGCTCAAGAGATAAAAAAATAAAGTACGCTTCGGCGTGATTTGAGGGTTTTCATGAACAGTAATATCGATTTAGTTTTATTCGGCGCTCGCGGTGATCTCTCCGCGCGTAAATTATTTCCCGCGCTATACCAGCTCGATCGCGCTGGATTGTTAGGCGACAGCGTGCGTATTGCCGGGCTCGCACGGGAAGCTATCAGCAGCAGCGAGTTTATTGAAAAAACCCATGAAAACTTAAAGAAAGTTGTCTCTAAATCAGCCTGGGACGAGGCTGCTTGGCAGCGATTTAGCCGTCGGTTGACCTACATTAAAGTCGACTTTTCGCAGAAAAAAGACTTCTTGGCCTTGAAGGGCTGGTTGGTCGAAAAGCGCACAGTAATTTACTACATGGCAACACCGCCCAGTCTTTATGGCTCGATTTCAAAGCACTTAGATGCCGCGGGCTGTGTCGATAGTCTCTCGCGAATCGTGCTGGAAAAGCCGATTGGTCACGACCTGAAAAGTTCTCGCGACGTCAACAGCACTGTGGGTGAGTTTTTTAGCGAGCGCAATATTTACCGCATCGACCACTATCTCGGTAAAGAGACAGTGCAGAACTTAATGGCACTGCGTTTTGCCAATCGCATGATTAATTCGCAGTGGGACAACACCTGTATTGATCATGTGCAGATTACTGCTGGAGAAATTGTCGGTATTGAGGGGCGTTGGTCCTACTACGACAAGGTTGGGCAGTTACGCGACATGATTCAAAATCACTTGCTGCAGCTGTTGTGCATGGTAGCAATGGAGCCGCCAAACTCCCTGCAAGCGGATGAAATACGCGCAGAGAAGGTCAAAATACTGCGCGCGTTGAGTCCCATAGATCGCGATAACGTGCTCGATCAGTCTGTGCGTGGACAGTACTCTGCCGGCTGGATAGACGGACAGCCCGTGGTCGGCTACATGGAGGAGCAGGGCAGTGAGAGCAATAACAGCGACACTGAAACCTTTGTTGCTCTCAAGGCCTACATCGACAACTGGCGTTGGGCAGGGGTTCCGTTCTACTTGCGCACTGGTAAGCGCATGAAGGCTAAAGTGACGGAGGTTGTGATTACCTACAAAGATCATCCGCACGCAATTTTCCCAGACAAAGACAGCGGCGCCAAAAATCGCCTGATTATCCGTCTGCAACCAAACGAGGGCATCGAGCTTGAGATGTTTTCGAAAAAGCAGAGTTTGAAAGAACGGTTAAGCTTGGAAAAGCGCACCCTCAATCTTGATTTCTTTGACTCGTCCGGTGAATCGCGCATTGCTGACGCCTATGAGCGCCTGTTCTTAGAGGTGATGAAAGGGGATCAGTGGCTGTTTGTGAGTCGTGAGGAAATCGAAGCGTCATGGCGTTGGTGTGACACGCTTATCGACGCGTGGACCGACAAAAAAGTGGCGACCAAGTCCTACGGCGCTGGCACATGGGGGCCGTCCAAAGCAGATATGCTGATTGAGAAAGATGGCCGCAGCTGGCATGGATCTTGAGCATATCGGCATGGACATGATTGAATTCGAAAACCCATCGGCACTCGATATCGCGCTCAGCGAAAAAGTCAGCGGTATGTTGCGCAGCGCTATTGAAACTGACGGCAAGGCGTCGCTGGTTGTCTCAGGCGGGCGCACTCCGGTGGGTTTTTTTCATTTGCTCTCGCAACAAATTCTCGACTGGACACAGGTGACCATCACCTTGGCCGACGAGCGCTGGGTAGATGCCGATCACCCCGACAGCAACGAAAAGCTTGTCTGCGAAAACTTGTTGATCAACGAAGCCCGCAGTGCGCACTATCTCTCCCTTAAAAACAGTGCGCTGACGGCCGAAGAGGGTGAGTCGGCCTGTCACAGGGCTTTTGCCGATATGCGGCGCTTCACTGTTGTGATTCTCGGTATGGGCGATGACGGCCATACCGCGTCATTATTTCCAGGGGCGCAAGCCCTTGAAAAGGGTCTCGATATGACGTCTGGCCGCAACTGTGTTGCTGTCACACCGTTGCACGCACCCCATCAGCGGATGAGTTTAACGCTGCCGCGGTTGCTGAACAGCCAGCAAATTATTTTGCATATCAGCGGCCCCAGCAAGCAACAAATGTTGCTAAGAGCCAATAGCGGCACTGACAGCTTGGAGTTGCCAATACGCGCCATACTGCAGCAGCAGACAACGCCGGTGGCTATTTATTGGGCTCACTAAGATTAAGCGGTTAGGCGAGAGATGGGCAAAAAAGTGGCGGGGTAAATAAGTTGGCCGTCCGTGGCCAGGAAGAGACGGTTTTTCTTGCTGGCTACTGAATAACGTCGCCAACACGAACAATTTTTAATGTATTGGTGCCGCCGTGCACATTGACAAAATCTCCTTTGGTAATCAGCACTAAATCGCCATCAGCGACGACGTTGTGCGCGCGCAGTGTTTCCACGGCGCGATGATTAACTTCTTTTGGGTCTAAATTCGACGCGCAAAACGGCACTGGAACAACACCTTTGTAAAGAGTGGTTACTTCACAGGTACCGTGTTTCTCAGCCATGGCATAAATTGGCAGTGAGGACGTGATGCGAGACATAATGAGCGGTGCAAAACCTGTCTCGGTCATACAAATAACAGCCTTAACGCCAGTTAAGTGGTTGGCCACATACATGGCAGCCAATGCTAGCGATTCATCAATACGCGAAAAGGTTTGGTCGATGCGGTGCTTTGAGCGCTGTGCCAGTGGGTGCCGTTCAGCGCCTTCGATGACCCGCGCCATGGCTTTCACTGTATCGATAGGGTATTTGCCGGCAGCGGTTTCTGCCGACAGCATGACAGCGTCTGTGCCATCTAACACAGCGTTGGCCACATCGAATACCTCAGCGCGGGTTGGCGTTGGGGCGGTGATCATCGATTCCATCATCTGTGTTGCGGTAATCACCACTTTGTTTGCGGTATTGGCTGCTTCAATCAACTGCTTCTGCACGGCCACTAAATTAGCATCGCCAATTTCAACGCCGAGATCACCGCGAGCGACCATAATGCCATCGGCACTCGCAATAATACCGGGCAGAAACTCTTCCGTAATCGCCTCTGCGCGCTCAATTTTAGCGATAATATGCGCGCGACTGCCCTCAGCCAGAAGGAGTTGACGGGCCTCTTCGACATCGTCTTTTGAGTGTACAAAGGAAATTGCTAAATAGTCGGTGCGCAGTGCGGCTGCTGTTTTAATGTCGGCCTTGTCTTTTTCTGTCAACGCTGGCGCCGATAATCCACCGCCAAACTTATTGACGCCTTTCTTACTCGACAGAACTCCGCCCTGAACAACTAAACAGGTGACGGAGAAGTCGTCTCTCGAGGTCACGTTGAACGTCAGGCGTCCGTCGTCGAGTAGAAGGATGTCGCCGACACTAATGTCTTTCAGCAGGTCGCTATCAATATGAACAGCGTCTTGGTCGCCGCCGCCGATAGCAATCTTACTGCTAAGGCAGAAGGTCGCGCCGTCCTGCAGCTCAATTTTCATATCGTTGCGGAAAGCGCCGATACGAATTTTAGGACCCTGCATATCACACAGAATCCCCACGGGCGTATGCATTTCATCAGCAATTGCACGCACGGTAGCTGCGCGCAAAATGTGCTCGTCAGCGCTGCCGTGGGAAAAATTCAGACGGAATACATTGACCCCCGCTTTAATCAGCCCGCGAATCGTTTTCTCATCGTTACTGGCTGGCCCCAACGTGGCTACAATCTTGGTTCTACGCGGCATTTTGTTGTTCCGCAGCTGCGCTGAGTAACGCCAGAGAGTTATCTAACATACGGTTGGAAAAGCCCCATTCGTTGTCATACCACGCCATCACTTTAACCAACGAGCCATTGACGCGGGTTTGTGTAGCGTCGAAGTTGCAGGAAAAGGGGATGTGATTAAAGTCTGCAGAGACAAGTGGTTTATCGCTGTAAGACAAAACGTCTTTGAGGTGACCTTGAGCCGCCTGTAACAGAATCGAATTGACTTCGGCCGCGGTTGTTTCGCGCCCAGCATTAAAGGTTAGGTCAACCAATGAAACATTGATGGTGGGGACGCGCACAGCGAGCCCGTCGAGTTTTCCGGCAAGCTCAGGCAGCACCAGCCCGATAGCCGCCGCGGCACCCGTTTTAGTGGGAATCATTGATTGTGTGGCTGACCTAGCTCGGTACACGTCGGAGTGATAAACATCGCTAAGGTGCTGGTCATTGGTATAAGCGTGCACAGTAGTCATGTAGCCACTCAGAATCCCGAGAGACTCATGAAGAGGTTGTACCATGGGCGCTAAGCAATTTGTGGTGCAAGAAGCATTGGAAATAATCGTTTGTGAGCCGTCGAGCACGTTGTCGTTCACACCGAACACAATAGTGGCATCGACATCGGCGCCGGGGGCAGAAATCAGCACTTTCTTGGCGCCGGCGGCGAGATGGAGTGCAGCTTTTTCCCGAGAGGTGAATACACCTGTGCACTCACAAACCAGATCTACACCGAGCTTGCTCCAGGGCAGATCTGCTGGATTGCGCTCACTCGACCAATGAATAACATCACCATTAATGACAATAGTGTTGTCAGTGACTTCTACCTGCTGATTGAAGCGACCATGAACACTGTCAAATTGCAGCAGATGGGCATTAATCTCGAGGCTGCCGAGATCATTAATGGCGACAATTTTAATTTTGTCTTGCAACTCAGGTCGCTCGTAGAGTGCACGGACAATGTTGCGGCCGATACGGCCAAAGCCATTAATAGCAATTTTATACATTGTGACACCTTGATAGTGTAGTAAACTTACGTAAAGTATAAGCTTTAAGCGTTTAATAGGCAATTTAGTTTACTTTTAATAGGTAAACTTACCTATTTTTATGTGGTGATACCGCTTTTCTACGATAAATGTGAAATATAATTACCGTTATAGAGGAAAATCGGACTTTTCTGCGTAAAAAATCTAAAATACGCGGCGTTAATAAGGAATATTACGAACAAAAAGGCTAAATACTTATGCATGCGCAAAACTTGATTAACATTATTTCTGATCAGCTGCCCAGTCTGAATAAGTCTGAGAGCAAAGTTGCCCGAGTGATTCTGGCTGATCCTGATCGCGCAACCAGTTCGAGTATCGCGGCGTTGGCAAAAGCCGCGGGTGTCAGCGAACCCAGTGTCAATCGGTTTTGTAAGCGCTTTAATGCCTCAGGATTTCCCGACTTTAAGCTGCGCTTGGCAAAAGCGTTAGTCAGTGGCGTGCGTTTTGTGAACCGCAACGTGGAGCCCGATGATGACGTTGTCAGTTACACGCCGAAAATTTTTGATAGCACTATTAATAATCTCGCCATGGTGCGCGATCGCATCAGCCACAACCTTGTCAATCAGGTGGTTGATAAGCTAATTCAAGCTAAACGCATCTACTTCTTCGGCTTGGGCGCCTCCGGTTCAGTTGCTCGTGACGCAGAAAACAAATTCTTTCGTTTTAATCTCCCCGTGTCTTTTCACGACGACGTGTTGATGCAGCGCATGCTAGCGTCTACTGGCAGTACGGGGGATGTGTTCTTTTTTATCTCTCACACCGGCCGCACCAAAGAAGTGGTCGAGGTGGCGGAAATTGCCAGAAACAATGGTGCTACCGTTATCGGTTTAACCGCGCCCGGTTCGCCGCTGGCCCTGGTTAGCAGTGTAACGCTGGATGTTGAAGTGCCAGAAAACACCGATGAATACATGCCAATGACCTCGCGCATTGTCCATTTGGTGATTCTTGATGTGTTGGCCACCGGTGTGACTCTGCGTCGCGGGCCGGACTTTTTGCCGCACTTAGAGCGAATCAAAAATAGCTTAAAGCCGACCCGTTATCCGCGCGAGTAGCACTGTCAAACGAGGTCGATTCACGGCCCGCGCTTGAGTTGTTGCAAGTCTTTCCTCTAGACTAGGATCATGAACTTATTTCTCGCGTTGAAGGATCTCTAGTCATGTCCGATTTTCCTGTTCACCCTGTTCCTCAAGCTTGGTCCGACACTGCCTGGATCGATCGGCAGACTTACCAATCCATGTATCGTCAATCGATTGACAACCCCGAACAGTTTTGGGCCGATCAAGCGACACAATTTCTCACGTGGAACAGTCCGTGGGACACTGTCTGTGAGAGCGATATAAGTCAGGGTGCGGCCAGTTGGTTTAGTGGCGGTAAACTCAATGTGGCGGTTAACTGTATTGATCGCCACTTATCGAAGCGAGCGCAGCAGACTGCCATTATTTGGGAGGGTGATGACCCGGCCGACGACGTGCGAATTACCTATGCTGAGCTGCACGATCAGGTGTCGCGGTTGGGCAACGTGTTGCGCGAACGCGGTGTGAAGAAGGGTGATCGGGTGTGCATTTACATGCCCATGATTCCGCAGGCCGCCTATGCGATGCTGGCTTGCGCGCGGATTGGAGCGGTGCACTCGGTTGTCTTTGGTGGGTTTTCTCCGGATGCATTAAAAGATCGTATTCTTGATTCCGACTGTCAGGTGGTGATTACCGCTGACGAAGGCCTGCGCGCTGGCAAGCCGGTTCCACTAAAAGCCAATACAGATCAGGCACTGTCAAAGTGTCCTAATGTCCACACCTGTATTGTGGTGAAGCGCACCGGCAATGCCATCAATTGGTCAGAGGGGCGCGACCACTGGTATCACGACGTTACTGCCGCAGCAGCAGAGGAATGTGTGCCGGAAATTATGGACGCTGAAGATCCCCTCTTTATTCTGTACACCTCTGGTTCAACCGGAAAGCCCAAAGGCGTCTTGCACACCACGGGCGGCTATCTCCTGATGGCGGCCATGACGCACAAATATACCTTTGACTACAAAGAGGGCGATATCTTTTGGTGCACGGCGGATGTTGGCTGGGTGACAGGTCATAGCTACAGCGTTTACGGGCCACTTTGCAATGGAGGTATCACCCTGATGTTTGAGGGCGTGCCCACCTATCCGGACGCATCGCGTTTTTGGCAGGTTGTTGACAAACATCAAGTAACACAGTTTTACACAGCGCCCACGGCGATTCGCTCGCTGATGGGAGCGGGTGATCAATGGGTGGTGGGGACCTCACGCCAATCGTTGAAATTGCTCGGCACAGTGGGTGAGCCGATTAATCCGGAGGCCTGGGAGTGGTACTTCCGTGTGGTAGGTGATTCCCGCTGTCCGATTGTTGATACATGGTGGCAAACTGAAACCGGAGCGCATATGTTAACACCGTTGCCGGGCGCCACCGATCTCAAACCGGGCTCAGCTACGCTGCCATTTTTCGGTGTTCAACCCGTGTTACTTGACGCGGACAACAATGAAATCGATGGCGAAGGTGCAGGCTTGTTGATGCTTAAAGCGTCTTGGCCAAGTCAAATTCGCTCGATTTACGGCGATCATCAGCGCTTTATCGACACTTACTTTAAACCCTATCCCGGCTATTATTTGACCGGCGACGGCGCGCGACGTGATGCCGATGGTTATTATTGGATTACCGGCCGAGTGGATGACGTCATTAATATTTCGGGACACCGCATGGGCACGGCCGAGGTAGAAAGTGCCTTGGTATTACATGAGAAAATTGCCGAAGCGGCGGTGGTAGGGTACCCCCATGATATCAAAGGCCAAGGTATCTATTGCTACGTCACGCCAATGACCGGCGTCGAGCCGGACGAGCAGTTGCGCGCTGAGTTAATTGCGCTCTGCGCCAAAGAAATAGGGCCCATCGCCAAGCCGGATATTATTCAATGGGCGCCAGGATTGCCGAAAACACGATCTGGAAAAATCATGCGCAGAATTTTGCGCAAGGTGGCGGCCAATGAGCTGGATAATCTTGGCGACACTTCAACATTAGCCGACCCTTCGGTGGTGCAGCAGCTCATTGATAATCGCTTGAATCACTAGCGCTGTCCGGCCCAGTTTTACTACTCCATTTGGTTAGTGGCAACAGCGCTCTTTGTCCGATATGCTGCAGTATTAGAAAAGGCGAAGATCTTTATGCGTAAACTGGCTATTTCTCTGATTTCAGTTGTTCTTGGTTACGGAATTTTGTTAATGCTGCCAGTTTATGGACCAGTAAAAACAATTCCTTTTTATCAAAATCAATCTTTTAGCAATATTGCCCATGGTGCTGGCCGCGAGCTATTGCCGGGCAACACACTAGAGGCTGCAGTGAATGCGGTTGCTGTGGGTGCCGACGTAATTGAGCTTGATGTCCACCTAACAAAAGACAATGTTGTTGTGCTCAGGCATGACGCAACCATTGGCTCAACCACAAATGGCAGTGGCAACATTGCCGAGATGACACTCGCTGAATTGCAGGAGTACGAGGTAGGGTTTCATAAGGAAGACTATCCAGACAAAACGGCTCCGGCGGGTATTCGTATTTCAACCTTGGAATCACTTTTCGAGGCCTTGCCTGGCGAGCGATTTCTCATTGAGCTAAAGCCAAATGACGATGCAACCGGTGAGGCGCTCTGTCAGTTGGTCACGCAGCACAACAAAGTAAATCAGGTTCTAGTAGGATCTTTCCACACCAATGTACTGGAACGATTTCGTAAAATATGTCCCGAAATCCCCACGTCTTTAGGGGAAACGGAAGCGCGTACGTTTGTGGTTTTGGCATGGCTAGGTCTCGCGCACTTATACAACTCTCCAGGATATTCTGTGCAACTACCTGCTGAATTGAATGGGACTAAAGTAATAACAAAATCCTTGGTAAATGTCAGTAAACGACTCAATCTCAACGTAGATGTCTGGACTGTGAACGACCCAAACACAATGCGCGAACTTATGCAGATGGGCGTCAGTGGAATTATTACTGATCGTCCTGACGTGTTGCAGGCTATCATTAAGGAAAACACAAATTAACAATGCGATTTCTACCCAATGCTCAAGCCAGAACTGGCGCGGCGCTCATATGTAGACTAAAAATACTGCAGTCTATTCGCTAAATAGTCAGTGATGTGCCCAGATTTGTGAATTTTTTTCACAATTTTTATTTTGCAAATAAATGTGAAAGTGAATTGCCAAAGTAGGGATAATGCAGTCAAAATTGAGCAGGACCATGGGTTACACAGGGTAGGCAGTTAGGCGAGAGGGTTAGATGAGCAAAGAATTAGCAAGATTAATGAAGCAGGAAGGTATTTCTCAGAGCGCGCTGTCCCGCGCGACGGGTGTCCCGCAGCCGACCATTAACAGAATTCTTAGTCAAGTGACGCAGGATCCTAGACGTGATTCTATGGCGCGTCTTGCCACCTATTTTGGTGTGCCCATTGATTCTCTTTACAGCCAGCCTATTGCACCTATCAAAACTGGCAAAAAAGCAAATGTTGTTGCGGATATTTACACAAGAATTTTATCTTTGTCGGCTGCTGATCGTAAAAAGCTGTTCGCTAGAATCGAGCAAGACTTAGAATAATCCGGTAAATTTCAATCCCCATCTTCAATCCCCATCGTTTTTCATATGCGATAACAGTAACTCAATCAATCGTTCGCGATCTGCCTTGCTTAACTGTGCTATAAAGGCGTCAAAGCTATCAAAGCCAGCCAAAAAAGATTCCTCAAGGAAATTAGCCGCGCGTTTTTCTAGTGGGGATGAAGTCATTTTGTCCATACCATCGTTACGTTTGTAGTGGAGGTTGAGCTCTAGTAGAAACGGACTGCTTTTTTAAGCCTATTCCAAAACCAAAACCAAAACCAAAACCAAAACCAAAACCAAAACCAAAACAAAAATCTAAAAATCTAAAAATCTAAAAATCTAAAAATCTTAACGCCGCTGGTATATAAGTGTATTTGTGCGCCGTGGCAGTTAGTGTCAGGCATTTTAGAGTTTTGACAAATAGCTCTTAGGTACTAATACTTTAGTATTAGTTGATATGAGAATTTATTTTGCAATCAATTGATGCTGCCATTAAAAACACATTTTCTTATCTTCAATTGCCCTGTATAACAGCATGGGTTCAATTCCGGCGGATACACTATGGATACTCAGTTTTGGCTCTCAGTCACTTTAGCCTGTTTGTTTGGGGCAATGTCGCCTGGGCCTAGTCTGGCGGTAATCATTGCCACCTCTGTCACTCAAAATAGGACCGCTGGGCTGCTGGCCGCGGTGAGCCACGGCTTAACAGTGGGGCTCTATGCGTTAACCACGGCTCTTGGATTGGCCTTTGTCCTCAGTCACTATGAGGGCCTGTTTTTTGTTATCCAACTCGCGGGCTGTCTATTTCTTCTGCATTTGGCGGTGAAGTTGCTTCTTACAAGTAGGCACGGGCCTGTTCCACCAACCCCAGTGCCCGCAGGTGCAAGGGTGATTAACAAGTGGTGGGCTATTCGAGATGGCTGTTTGATTGCGCTGCTCAATCCGAAAATAATGTTCTTTTTTACAGCCCTGTTCAGCCAATTTGTGTCAGAGGGCAGCTCATTATGGCAAAAAGTGGTGATGGCGTTGATTGCCGCGGTGGTTGATATGGGCTGGTATAGTTGCGTCGCTGTGCTGCTTTCCCAGCCGCATATGGTGCGGCGCTATGAGGAAAAAAGTCACTGGTTTAGTGCGATTTTTGGTGTGTTTCTGCTTGCACTGTCGGTCCTATTTACCCTAAAAATTATCAACGATTATTAATATCGCGCAGCGGCGATTACAGATGTGATTGCCGGTTTTTAGTAGATTACTCCTCTGTCTAAAATGAGGATGAGGGAGAAAAGCAATGACTATGACCTACAACAGCCTCTATACCTTGGCAGCTAACAATCGAGGCGGTATCGATGAGCTAGAAGCGTCCTTGCCGAGGGCCAAAACATCCGCGCAGCTGTCTGCCATATCCGACGACCGCTATCTCTCGATGATGACTCGGTGTATTTTTCGCGCGGGCTTTGTCTGGCGTGTTATTGATAATAAATGGGCGGGCTTTGAAGAGGCGTTTTCCGGGTTCAATCCTCTTGCTATAGGTTATTACAGCGATGAGAAGTTAGAAGAGCTGGCGCAGGATACACGTATTGTGCGCAATTTCACCAAGATAGTTGCAGTGCGAGACAACGCCGTATTCGTTTTGGATAAACAGCGCAGTCACGGCAGTTTTGCGCAGTTTATTGCTGATTGGCCTGAAGACGATATCGTTGGGCTGTGGTTGGAGCTGAAGAAAAAGGGTTCTCGGCTCGGCGGAAATACGGGGCCTATAATGTTGCGCAGTATGGGCAAAGATACGTTTATTTTAAGTAAAGATGTCTGTGATGCGCTGCTTCATCATGGGTTGATGAAAAAATTTAGTCCGACAGCTCAGAAAGATTTACGGTTGGTGGCGGATGTTTTCTCTGACTTGCGCGAGCAGTCCGGCCGCTCTCTCTGTGAGCTCAGCCGGATGCTTGCGTACACGATTTAAGTTATTTCGACGCTCTGCTGACGATCCAGGCGTTGATGCGCTGCTCTAAAATATCCAGTGGCAAGGCACCTCTGTTCAACAGTTGGTCATGGAATTCCCTCACGTCGAATTTATCACCTAGCTTCTCTGTTGCTCGGGCACGCAGCTCTTTAAACTTCAGTTCGCCTAATTTGTAGGCGAGTGCTTGTCCTGGCCATGAAATATAGCGATCAATTTCTACTTCTATATCGTGCAGACTTTTCGCTGTGTTGCTGGCAAAGAAGTCGATAGCGCGCTGTCGATCCCAGCCAAACATATGCATGCCGGTGTCGACCACTAAGCGCACGGCGCGCCACATTTCATAGGAAAGCTGGCCAAAACGGTTGTAAGGGTCGGTATAAAACCCCATTTCAGTGCCCAAACTTTCGGCGTAGAGTCCCCAGCCTTCAACAAAACCGGTGTAGCTGAGGTTTTGTCGCAGCGGATGGGTTTCGGGTAACTCTTGAGAAATTGAAATTTGCAGATGATGCCCAGGCATGGCCTCGTGCAGTGTCAGTGCTTCCATCTCCCAGGTCGGCCGTGTGTTCAGCGCGTAGGTGTTGGCATAGAAGTAGCCTGCTCGCCCTGTCTTGTTCGAGCCACCCCAATAGTAGGCGGTTGTTTGAGATTTAGCGGCGTAGTCGGGTATGGCAATTACGCCATAGGGGAGACGCGGTAGTGTGCCAAATAGCTTGGCCAGCTCTGGGTCGGCACGTTTGGCAATATCTCGGTAGCCACGCAATAGGTCTTCGGCGCTGGTCATGTAAAACTGCTTGTCTGTGCGTAAAAAGTGGGTGAATTCGCTGAAGCTGCCTTCAAAACCCGAATCGGCAATGACCTTGTCCATCTCTGCGCGAATCCGTTTGACTTCGCTCAGCCCGAGTTCGTGAATTTCATTCGCCGTCAGCGAGGAGGTGGTGAATTGTTTTACGCGATGGTTGTACCAGTTTGTCCCGTCGGGCATATCTGACAGCGCGATGGACGAGGCTGCATTCGGTATATAGTCTGTTTCCATAAACACCAGTAGCTGATTGAACGCGGGGTAGAGTTGTTCGGTGATAATGCGTTTTGCCTCGGCAATGAGCGCGGCTTCTTCGTCGTCGCTGATGCTGTCAGGGAAATTTGTGAAGCTGCTGAGCAGCGGCGACTGATTTACATCCTCTGGAATTGTATTGCGAATTTGTTGTGGCACATCGCGCAGGGTGATTTGTGGCGGAGTAATTCCTTTGGCAAGACCCTCTCGCAGCATGGCGATGTTTTGCTCGATGTAAGCGGAGGCGTTGGTCAGTCTGGTCAGCTGATCTTGGAAGTCTTGCCGATTGCGTTGCGGCATCATTGAGAGCGTCTCTGCTATGCCTTGCTGCACGCCGCCGCGCTGGTGGATAAGAATATATTGGTCGGGAAATTCGGCAGAGTCGACTTGGCCAGCAAGATTTTTCTCCACGAGCTGCCAGTCGAGTAGGCTGTCATCGCCCAATCGTTTGCGATTGATTTTGCGCAGTTTGGCGAGAAATTCGCGACGTTTTTCAGTATCCGCTTCAACAGCTGATTGAGAGACATCTGGCCACAGGCCGTTTTGTCCGGGGTATCCAACATAGGTGGCATAGGTTGGGTCACGGGTCATATCGTACTGCCAGATTTCGTCGAATATGCGCAGTAGTTTCTTTTCCTCGGCATTATTGGCAAAGGCTAGGGCAGTACTAAAACCCGAGACAACTAGCAATAGGACTATCGTCAATCGTTTAAACATCGCGTATTTCCTCTAAGATTTGTTACGTCTAGATGGCTTGTCTAGATGGCTTGTCTAGACGGCACGTCCGCAGGCAGAGCGAGGGGTTTCACCGCCGCTCTGCCATTTATTGTTAGTGGGCTTGGGTTTCTACAATCCACTTTTTCACGTTATTCTCAAGAATTGAGAGTGAGACTGAACCGTCCCGCAGAACCACATCGTGAAATTGCCGAATATCAAATTTATCACCCAGTGCTTCAGTGGCTGTAGCACGCAATTCCAGAATCTTAAGCATGCCAATTTTGTAGGCGGTGGCCTGGGACGGCATCACAATATAGCGCTCGATCTGGCGGACGTTGTAGCCTTCTGAATGGGGGACATTGTCAGCCATGTAGGCCAGTGCTTTCTCTCGTGACCAGCGTTTTGCGTGAATGCCAGTATCGACCACTAGGCGACAGGCGCGGTAGAGTTCGCCGGAGAGTCGGCCAAAGTCTGCGTAGGGGTCTGAATACATACCGATTTCTTTGGGTACCAGTTCAGAGTAGAGTCCCCAGCCTTCGCTAAATACGGTGTAGCCGCCAAACAACCGAAACTTCGGCATATTTTCCAGTTCTTGGGCAATCGATATTTGCATGTGGTGCCCGGGAATACCTTCATGATAAGCAAGAGATTCCATTTGGTACTTTGCCATGTCGCTCATGCGGTAGAGGTTGGCGAAGTAGGTGCCGGGGCGGCTGCCGTCGGGTGCGGGGCTTTGGTAGAAGGCTTGACCTGCGGACGCTTCGCGAAAGGGCTCAACCGCTTTTACCAATAGATCGGCTTTGGGTTTAGTGATAAACAGTTCGTCGAGACGCCCCTTCATGGTATTGATCAGGGCGGTGGCTTCGTCGATGTAGGCTTGTTTGCCCTCTGCTGTCTCTGGGTAGTAGAACTGTGCGTCGTTGCGTGTGAAGTCAAAGAACGCTTTTAAATCGCCAGCAAAACCAACTTTCTGCATAATCTCGCGCATTTCATTTTGAATGCGTGCTACTTCGGCAAGACCAATGTCGTGAATTTCGTTGGCGGTAAGATCTGTCGTGGTGGTGCGTTTTAGCGCAAAATTGTAGAACGCTTCGCCCTCGGGGAATTTCCAAACACCGTCTTTGTCATCGGCACCGGCCTCTAACTCAGTCAGATAGCTGCGCAGTTTTTGGTAACTCGGCGCTAAATTATTTTGCAGTGCTGCTCGCGCATCAGCGATCAGCTTGTCGGTCTCATCAGCCGAGAGGTTGATGGCGCGCACTTTTTGGCTAAAGTCAGCCAAAATAGTGCTGTCGTCACCCTCTGAAAAAGGCGCCCCAGAGATAATATTGTCTATTGCTTTAAGAACCAGTGGAAAGACAAATTTAGGTGGCACAATTCCTTTCTCTTCACGCACCTTGAGTTGTTCTAACAGTTGATCGATTACGCCGGTTGTATGCGCTATGCGACCAATATAGGCCTGAGCTTCCGCGCTGTCGGCAATTAAATGCTGATTGATCAGGAATGACGGAATCATACTGTGAACGCCGCGCATCTGGTTGATTGGGTAGCTGTGGTAACGCCACTTGTCCGCTTCAATCTGCTGCTCTGACTGTTCGATAAACATTGCGATATTTAGTTTGGCAGCGTCATTCAAATTTGATTGGTCAATCGCCTTGACTATGGCCAAGTGTCGTTTGGTCATCTCTAACTGCTTGTCGCGTGCGGCATCAGAGCGGTCGTCCCACTCGTCATAGCGTTCGCGCATACCCAAATACGTCATGTACTCAGGGCTTTCTTTTAGCTCTTCCATAAACAGTTCATCGAGCAGTGATACAACTGCTTCCGACGTCATAGGATCAGTCGGTTTTGCTTCCTGGGGATTGCAGGCAGCGAGTAAAAAAACGGCTGTGAGCGTGGCAAGTATTTTTGAAATGGAGGGGGTCATGACGGTGCCTTTTTTTTATTTTGTGTTATCCCTATGAAACGTATAGGAGATGATTTGCATCAATTTTTCGCGAGATTCTCTGCTGAAAGTTAAAAAATTATCACGTTTTTTGCTTCTTTTTTTCGCGCGGTGTTACTATGCCCTCGTTTCCTAAGGGGCGGCCGTGGAATAGGCCTGAGATGCACCCTTTGAACCTGATCCGGATTATGCCGGCGTAGGAATAGGACTAGTAGCTCGTTTGCCTTTCACCACGTCTTTTGACTCCGGGTCTCCTTAACTTTTATTTAATGTTACTGAGGCTCACCATGAACTTTTTCGACTCGCTTTTCCCCGATAACTGCTCGCAGTTTGCCCTTGCCCGATTGGCCAAAAAAATTGTCGTTCCACTTCTGTTGGCTTGCGCACTGCCGCTCTCTGCGGCGGATTTAAAAGATTCTTCCCCTGCAAATGGTCTTATCGACGAGATCATTGTCAGTGCCGATTTTCGCGATACGGCGCTCTTGGAAACGCCCGCAAGCGTCACCGTCATGGATAGCAAGACAATTGTTCGACGTCAGGCGCGGCATCTTGAACAGCTGCTCAATTTAGCGCCGAATGTCAATTTTGCCAGCGGTGCGTCGCGTGGGCGCTTTATTCAAATTCGTGGCATTGGTGAACGCAGTCAGTTTATCGAGCCGCTCAATCCATCGGTCGGCACCATTGTTGATGGTATCGATTTTACCGGTATTGGCGGTGCTGCAACGACTATGGATATTGCTCAGGTAGAAATACTGCGCGGGCCCCAGGGTACGCTGTACGGTGCTAATGCACTGGCGGGCATGATTAATATTAAGGCGAATCAGCCCACCGGTGAAACCCAAGGTGCTCTGGAGTTGTCTGCCGGTGATTATGGCACGAGAACAGTCAGTGGTGCTTTGAGCGGCGCCTTGGGCGAGGAGGTGAATGGTCGCGTTGCGGTTCAGCAGCATCGCAGTGATGGTTATATTAGCAACGATTTTCTCCGTCGCGATGTTACTAATAATATCGATGAGCTCAGTGCTCGCGCTATTTTCGATTGGCGTGCCAGTGAGCGTTTGGATACAAAACTAACGCTTTTTTATGTCAATGCTGACAACGGTTACGACGCCTTCTCACTCGACAATACCCGCCACACGCTGTCTGATTCGCCAGGTCAGGATCGCCAGGAATCCACGGCTGCTGCGCTTGACAGCCGCTGGCAGCTCAATGATCGGATTGAACTGGTGACGCTGGTCAGCTATGCCGACAACAACCTCGAATATGGTTACGATGAAGATTGGGCCTACACCGATATCTGTGCCGGCCAACCTTGCGACGGTTGGGAATACAGTTCGGTGGATAATTATTTGCGCGACCGCAAGAACGGTACAGTTGATGTAAAACTGGTGTCACAGCCTGAGGGCAGACTCTTAAATGACAGCACGGATTGGGTTTTTGGCGTCTATTGGCGTGATCAGGATGAGCAATTACTGCGCCAATACACCTATGCTGCGGGCGACTTCACCAGTGATTTTGATACGAGTAATCGAGCTGTCTATGGGCAATTGGACTCGGAGTTATCACCTAGCCTCAGGTTGACAACCGGACTGCGTTTTGAAAATCGTCGTGCTGATTACGCTGACAGCGATACCGTTTCTCACAGGGTTGATGAAGACCTTTGGGGCGGTCGGATTTCGCTTGCCTATCAGATGAATGATGACACTATGCTTTACGGACTCGTGTCGCGGGGCTACAAGGCCGGCGGCGTAAACAGTGACCCTAAACTAACGCCAGATAAACGCAGTTTTAACACTGAAGTAATGTGGAATATTGAAACAGGAATTAAGGGCAACTGGTTGCAGGATAGGTTGCAGACACAGGTGGCAGCGTTCTATCAAAAGCGCGATGATATTCAAATAAAACAGTCGCTGGTTCAGCCTCGCGATAATAGCAATGCCTCCGATTTCACCGATTATTTTAGCAACTCCGCAAGGGGCAGCAACTATGGGCTTGAAGCAGAGTTTAATTGGTCTGCTACTGAGTCTTTGGCGGTGTTTGGCAGTTTGGGTTGGCTCGACGCCACATACAATATTCCGCTCTCAGAGACTCTTGACCGTCGTCAGCAGGCCCATGCTCCGCGCTACCAGTTTGCCCTCGGCAGCACCTTTCAAGCGACTGACCGATTGGGCATGACTCTTGAAGTAGAGGGTAAAGACAAGTTTTATCTTTCCTCCAGCCACAGCGAGCAGAGTGATTCCTATGTCTTGCTTAATGCGAGTATGGTGTACAAAGTAGAGGATTGGCAGCTTTCGCTGTGGGGGCGCAACCTCACGGATGAAGAGGTTATTGTGCGTGGTTTTGGCGGCTTTGGTAACGATCCCCGTAAATTTTATGCTACCGAGGCCTACTATCAATACGGCGAGCCGCGCGCATTGGGTATTAGCGGTAAATACAGTTTTTAAAAAGGATATTTAACAGGCATTTGTGTGATGCCGCTAGGAGACTAACCATGCAAGTAACCATTGATATTAGTATGTACCCGAATCGCGAAGATTTTATTCCTCCGATTGATGGTTTTATCGAAAAGATTAATCGGTTCGATAATTTAAAAGTCACCACCTTTCCAACCTGCACTGTGGTTCAGGGCGAGTATGAGCATGCCATGAATGCAGTTCAGCAGACCATTGCCGCCTGTTATCGTGAGTTCAATATGGCGGTTTATGTGGCCAAGATTATTCCAGGCTACGAGGCCCTCAATGTTTGATTGGGTGACGCTGGAGACGGTAGCGGTCGCACTCGCGATCGCTTACCTTCTGTTCGCCATGAAAGAGAGCAGCCTGTGTTGGTACTGCGCTTTTTTTAGCACGGCCATCTATGTGTGGATATTTGGCGATGTCAGCCTTTATATGGAGTCTGCCCTCAATGTTTATTACATGGCCATGGCCGTGTATGGCTGGTACCAATGGCAGCGCGGCGGTGTGGGAAGCGAGACGTTAAAAATTGCTCGCTGGTCGCTGCTCAATCACAGCTATGCTATTGCGTTTATCTTGATTGCCACATTGATATCAGGTTATTTATTGGCTGAAAACACAGATGCAAGACTGCCATACTTGGACTCATTTACAACCTGGGCTAGTGTGGTGACAACGTTGATGGTGGCGCGCAAGGTTCTCGAGAACTGGCTGTATTGGGTTGTTATCAACATCATTTCGGTTTATCTCTTTCTCGATCGCGAGCTCTATCAAACCGCTGGGCTCTTAGTGCTGTATGTGATTTTAGCGATAGTGGGTTATGCCATTTGGCTAAAGCGCTATCAGCAAGAGCTTGGCTTTTCCCATACCGGTGCGTCCGACTATGACAGTGTTGCAGCAGACGCTCGCTAACTGGCGCCAGTGGCAGACCAGCTCTGAGCGGCTGGTCAGTATGCCCTTAGTGGTGCGCGAGCTGTTGGGTGGAAAAACCAATCGCTCTTTTCTGGTCGCTTGCGATGAGTTACGCTCGGTGGTGCGGGTTAATGCTCAGAACAGTCAGCGCTTAGGCATTGATCGACAGCGTGAACGGCTAATCTTGCAGTACCTGCAGCCAACAGGATGTGTGCCAGAGGTGCTTTACTCGACCGATGAAGTGCTGGTAACCCGTTATTGCGAGGGGCGTCATCCCACCGCCGACGATATTCAATCACCGGTATTCCGCAAGTTGCTCAACGATTGCTTGCAGAAAATACAGGCTGTGCCCGCGGCTGATTTGCCTCGACGCAACTATCAGGCCTACTGCCAAGCTTATCTTCAACAGTTACCGCAGACGGATAAGATCGCTGCCCGCGCTGAACCCATTCTGGCGGTGGCGGCGGCTATAGATGGGCACCAGTGGCCTGCGGTGGTCTGTCATCATGATTTGGTTCCCGAAAATGTAATCATTACGCCTCAGGGTCTGATGATTTTGGATTGGGAGTATGCTGCGCTGGGGCATCCACAGTTAGACTTTGTGCGTTTTTATGGAACCGATAGGGGTGGCCTGAACGTAAGGGGATTATCCAGCGATATCGAACGACTTGCGGCATTACAGCAAGGTATGGATGATCTCTGGTTGTTAGTCCAAAACACATGTTTAGAGGTGAGCTATGAGTAAGCAGTTGAATCCGTTAACGCCAGATGAAAAATACGTTATTCAAGGCAAGGGTACCGAGCGACCCTTTATTGGTGAATACACCGATACGACAGCAGCGGGGCTGTATATTTGTCGGCAATGCGACGCACCCCTTTATCGCTCTGAGCATAAATTTCCGTCTCACTGCGGCTGGCCGAGCTTTGACGATGAAATCGCCGGTGCTGTGCGCCGTGAGATCGATGCCGATGGCAGGCGCACTGAAATTTTGTGTGCGGAGTGCGACGGTCACTTGGGGCATATTTTTGAGGGAGAGGGTTTTACCGCGAAGAATATTCGTCACTGTGTTAACTCTATTTCCATGAAGTTTGTCCCGCTGCCCTGACTGCGCTGGGAGTTTTGGCAAAACAGTGCCGGTTGAGGGGTGGCGCACAGCGGGCTATTTATTGATAAGGGCTATCTAACCCATTGATAAAAATAGCTTTTAGGGGGTGAATCCTGTACCCTGCGCGCCATCCAAAAGGGCCGCTCACGGTAGAGTGACCCCCAACACTCAAAGACACTCACAAAAAAGACTCCTTATGACCTTTAACGACCTGGGCCTTTCAGCCCCGATTCTCAAAGCCATTGCAGCGCAAGGCTACGAGACACCCTCACCGATTCAAGAAAAAGCGATCCCGGCGATTTTGCAAGGCCACGATATTATGGCTGCAGCGCAGACCGGCACCGGTAAAACCGCTGGCTTTACCCTGCCCATATTGCAGCGTTTGGACGGTGGCCGCCGCGCCCAGCCCAACCATATTCGGACATTGATTTTGACCCCCACCCGTGAACTTGCTGCGCAAGTGGGCGAGAGTGTTGCTCTTTATGGCAAACATTTGTCGCTGACCTCCGCTGTGGTTTTCGGTGGTGTAAAAATTAATCCGCAGATGATGAAGCTGCGCAAAGGCGTTGATATCCTTGTGGCGACACCGGGCCGTTTGATGGATTTGTACAGCCAAAATGCAGTCAAATTTACCTATGTCGAAGTGCTGGTTCTGGACGAAGCCGACCGCATGTTGGATATGGGTTTTATTCACGATATCAAGCGTATTATTGCGATGTTGCCAAAGCGCCGACAGAATTTGCTGTTCTCGGCAACTTTTTCGGATGATATTCGCAAGCTGGCCAAAGGGCTGGTGAGCAACCCCATCGAGATCTCCGTGACTCCGCGCAATGCCGCGGCGCCGTCGGTGACGCAGTCCGTTTACACGGTGGACAAGAAGCAAAAAGCCGAGGTGCTGACGCGTTTAATACACGATCAAAGCTGGAGTCAGGCACTGGTCTTTACTAAAACAAAGCATGGTGCCAATAAGTTAACCAAGCACCTCGAGTCTGAGGGTATTGTGGCTGCGGCGATTCACGGCAACAAAAGTCAGGGCGCGCGGACCAAAGCATTGGCAGATTTTAAAGCGGGTGAAGTGCGTATTTTAGTGGCCACTGACATTGCGGCGCGCGGTCTTGATATCGAGCAACTCCCGCAGGTCGTCAACTTCGATTTGCCAAACGTGCCGGAAGATTACGTACACCGAATTGGTCGTACGGGTCGTGCCGGATCGACAGGGAAAGCGATTTCATTGGTCAGTGCTGACGAAGTTGATCTGCTCTCTGATATTGAGCGATTGATTCAGCAATTGTTGCCCCGAGAGGTGATGGATGGCTTTGAGCCCACTCATGATGTGCCCGAGACGACATTAAACCGACCAGTGCGTAGCAATAAGCCAAGAAAGCCGCTGAACAGCGAGACCAACAGTCGCGGTAACAGTAGACCTGATCCGAAGCGCGTGAGCACCTATTCCCATGGGCCTCGGTCTGGCAGCAAGGACAAGTCCAGCGCTGGACGAGGGAAGGATGACAGTCGAGGTAGTCGACGCGAGGGCCCAAAAGAGGGCGGTCGCGATGCTGTGAGAGAGCCTGCTAAGGGTCGACCGCCTGCACGTGCAGAGGCATTGGCTGGTCGTCGGCCGTCAGGTCAGGACAGTCGCGGCAATTCAAGTTCAGCGGGCGCTCGCGCTGATGGTCCCTATGCAAGAAGTCCTAGTTCTAATCGCAACAGTAAGCCCGGTTCTGCAAGACCTGGTGCCCCGCGAACGGGTGCGCCGAGATCTGCGTCACCGCGCTCTACTGCACCTCGCGGGTCATCCAGACCGTCGCAGAGAAGTCCTCGCGACTAAACACAGGCGCCGAGTGGGCATCGTCTTTTAATAAGCGATGCCCGCTGAGCAGTTGATCACTCCCCCACCACAGCCGCAGCCCAGTCTGTTGCGGTGTCATTTGCTTCACTCAGTTAGGTAATTTAATGTTTGAACTCCGTGCTAGCCGTGTCATTTCTTACAAGAACGATTTACTCTCGGGCCTCACCGTGGCCTTGGCACTCGTCCCCGAAGCTGTAGCCTTTGCTTTTGTCGCTGGGGTTGCCCCTCTGGTCGGTCTCTATGCGGCCTTTATGGTGGGTTTAATTACCGCCTGTATTGGCGGCCGTCCGGGTATGATTTCGGGTGCCGCTGGTGCGCTCGCGGTTGTCATGGTCTCACTCGTGGCAGATCACGGTGTTGAGTATCTGTTTGCGGCGGTGGTGCTCATGGGTATTCTGCAAATTACCGCTGGTGTACTAAAGTTGGGTAAATTTATTCGCATGGTGCCCCACCCCGTGATGTTGGGGTTTGTGAATGGCTTAGCCATCGTTATTTTCCTCGCTCAGTTGAGTCAATTTGGTATTGCAGGCGAGGCCGGTTGGCTTGAGGGCACGGCTCTGCAAAATTCGATTATCGATGTCGCGTGGCTGCCGGGTGAGCAATTGTCTAAGCTGGTAGGTCTGGTGTTCTTAACCATGGCGATTATTTACGTGTTGCCGCGCTTTACCAAGTTAATACCGTCTTCTCTCGCGGCGATTGTCACGGTCACGCTGCTCGTGATGTTCTTTGATCTCGACACCCGTGTGGTGGGGGATGTCGCCTCTATTGCGGGCGGCCTGCCGAGCTTTCATATTCCTGTGGTGCCGTTTAATCTTGAAACACTGGTTATTATTTTCCCTTATGCGGTTATTTTAGCGGCCATTGGTTTGATTGAATCGCTGCTGACCCTGCGTCTGATCGACGAGATCACCGAAACTCGCGGTCACGGCAATCGTGAATGTGTGGGGCAGGGCGTAGCCAATACAGTCACGGGTTTGTTCGGTGGTATGGGTGGTTGTGCCATGATTGGTCAGAGCATGATCAATGTAAATTCCGGCGGTCGCGGGCGGCTATCGGGTATCACTGCTGCCGTGTCACTGCTGTTATTTATTCTAGTGGCGTCACCACTGATCGAAAAAATTCCATTGGCGGCGCTGATCGGTGTCATGTTTATCGTTGTGATTGGCACATTTGAGTGGAGTAGCTTTCGCATTATAGGGAAGGTGCCCCGCAGTGACGCGCTTATATTGGTGTTGGTGTCAGCGGTTACTGTTGCTACCGATCTTGCCGTCGCTGTGATTGTCGGTGTGATTGTGTCGGCGTTGGTATTTGCCTGGGAGCATGCCAAATATATTCGTATCGAAGCACGTAAAGATCATAAAGGATCTACGGTCTATGCGGTGACGGGTCCTTTGTTTTTCGGGTCAGTAACCTCCTTTTTAGAGGGTTTTGATCCACAAAAAGATAACGATGATGTGGTTATTGATTTTGCCCGCTCACGGGTGGCCGATCATTCCGGCTTAGAGGCCATCGATTCGCTGGCTGAGCGCTATTTAAACGCAGGTAAAACACTGCATTTAGTGCATCTCAGTGATGAGTGCCGCCGATTGTTGAAGAAAGCGGGCAATTTGGTTGAAGTCAATGTGATTGAAGATCCGAAATATTTTGTCGCCGAAGATAGCTTAGGGTAGTGCGCCTGCAAAATGCGCCTGTAAAAATAGCGACACACTTTATTTGCTCGCTTTGCTAGGGGCTGGTGACCACAAGGTAGCAGACCAGTTCGTCGTCGCCTCTATTCTCAATGCTGTGGTTTAGGTCGCCGCGATAGTGCGCTGAATCGCCCTGGTCGAGTTCGCAGTTGGTGTCGCCCGAGACCACACGTGCCCGCCCGCGGGTAATGGTGAGCAGCTCTTTAGTTCCCTCAAAGTGAGGGGCGCTGGTAAGGCTTGATCCCGCCGCAATTCTCAGTTCATAAAATTCAATATTCTTCTCAATATGCAGTGGCGATAGCGTGCGGATTTGGCACTCTTTGTCGGCGCGAAACAGATTGCTTTTATCCTCTCCGTGCACCACTTCGATAGTTGATGACTGCCATGGTTGGTCAACCAGCTCCCCGATACTCATACCAAATGCCTGAGCGATGCGGAACGTAACTGTGAGCGTCGGGTTTGCTTGACCGCGCTCAATTTGACTCAGCATTGAGCGACTGACACCTGACGCGGCGGCCAGCTGGTCGAGGGTGAGTTTGTGCTTTTTGCGCAGCTCGGTCACGCGGCTGCAGAGTGCGTGACTCGTCGGGTCGTTGCTGTCGGCGGGAGGGTTGCTCATGGTTTTACACCTGTCTGTTATCTGTCCAGTTCACTGCGTCGGTACGATTTGGTCGTCTCTCGTTTCGACTAGTACCCAACTGTTAGCGGACTGAATTTTTACACTATATAAGAAATAAATCTTGCATATCGGAAATTAGACTTCTACGATACTGGACAAGTTTCTCTTATAGTAAAAGTTTGTCTATCTTAAACAAAGATTAGGAAAATAACAGCATGAAAGCACTGGTCAAAAGGAATTCTACTGTCGGGCTGTGGTTGGAAGATGTGCCTGAGCCAACAATCGGTATTAATGATGTGCTGATTAAAGTAAAGCGCACGGCAATTTGTGGCACTGACATGCACATTTATAACTGGGACAAATGGGCCCAGGCCACTATTCCAGTGCCGATGATTGTTGGCCATGAATTTGTCGGCGAAATTGTTGATGTTGGCTCCAATGTGAATGCCTTCAAGAAAGGGCAGATAGTCTCCGGCGAGGGTCATGTAGTCTGCGGCCGCTGCCGCAACTGCATGGCAGGCCGCCGCCATCTCTGCGCCCATACCAGTGGCATTGGCGTTGATCGCTCCGGTGCTTTTGCCGAGTACGTTGCCTTGCCGATGTCGAATGTCTGGGAACACCATGCAGACATTGACCTCGATATCGCTGCGCTGTTCGATCCGCTGGGCAACGCTGTGCACACGGCGCTGCAATATGACTTGCTTGGGGAAGATGTTCTGATCACCGGCGCCGGCCCTATTGGCGCCATGGCCGCGGCGGTGTGTCGTCACGCGGGTGCGCGGAATGTCGTTATTACCGACATCAACCCTCAGCGTCTCGAGCGGGCCAAAAAGCTTGGCGCTACCTGCACCGTAGATGTTCGCACAGAGAAACTCGCCGACGTGCAGCGCAAATTAGGTATGTCTGAGGGTTTTGATGTGGGTCTAGAGATGTCTGGAAACCCCTCCGCTTTTCGCGACCTGTTGGCCAATATGTGCCACGGTGGCAAGGTCTCGATACTGGGTATTCCGTCGGAAGAGATGGCCATTGATTGGAGTGTGGTGATTTTCAATATGCTTACGCTGAAGGGTATCTACGGGCGAGAAATGTATGAGACTTGGTACAAAATGTCAGTGATGATTGAGAGCGGCTTGGATATATCCTCAGTGATCACCCACCGCCTTCACTACACAGATTTTCAGCGTGGCTTTGATGCGATGAACGCCGGAGAGGCGAGTAAAGTTATTTTAAATTGGGATTAATTTACGTCACAGTGGGACTTACTTATGTACGGAAAATTTCAGGATCATCTGCACGCCGAGCTGACGTCAATTGTCGCAGCCGGTCTCTACAAACACGAGCGTGAAATAACCACTGCGCAGGGTGCGCGAGTGGGAGTGAGCAGTGGCGCCGAGGTGCTGAATCTGTGTGCCAACAATTATTTGGGGCTGGCGCAGCATCCTGAGGTTAAAGCGGCAGCGCAGAAGGGGCTCGATCAGTGGGGCTACGGTCTTGCGTCGGTGCGCTTTATCTGTGGAACACAGAGTTTACACAAAGAGCTTGAACGGAAACTCAGCCAATTGCTCGGCTGTGAGGACACCATTCTCTACCCATCCTGCTTTGATGCCAATGGCGGGCTCTTTGAAACACTGCTCGGCGCCGAGGATGCAGTGATCTCTGACGAGCTCAATCACGCCAGTATTATCGACGGTATTAGGCTCTCGAAGGCCCAGCGCTATCGTTATCGCAACTGCGATATGGCTGACTTAGAAGCGCAGTTGCAAGCGGCGGATAAGGCGGGTGCGCGCTTTAAGCTAATCACAACCGATGGCGTATTTTCCATGGATGGCACCATCGCCCGTTTAGACGAAATCTGCGACCTAGCGGATAAATATAATGCCCTTGTCCATTTTGATGACTGCCATGCCACTGGGTTTATTGGCGCGCAGGGACGCGGCACCCACGAATACCGCGCCTGCATGGACCGTGTTGATATTGTTACTGGCACCCTGGGCAAAGCCTTAGGCGGGGGTAGCGGTGGTTTTACCAGCGCCCGGCGAGAGGTTGTTGAGCTGCTGCGCCAGCGGTCGCGCCCCTATCTGTTTTCTAACACGGTTGCACCACCGGTGGTTGCCGGCGCGATTAAAGCGCTGGATCTGGTGGCCCAGTCCAATCGACTGCAACAACAACTGATGGACAATACTGCGTTCTTTCGCGAGGGCTTGGCCGAGCTTGGATTTAGTCTATTACCGGGCGAACACCCCATTGTGCCGGTTATGCTGAATGATGCAGTTCTCGCGGCTGCGTTTGCGGCGAATATGTTGCAGAAAGGTGTTTATGTGGTGGCGTTTTCGTTTCCCGTCGTCGCGAAGGGCAAGGCGCGTATTCGCACACAGATGTCTGCGGCGCACAGCCGAGATGATCTCGAGTTTGCGCTGGATGCCTTTGGCGCGGTTAAACGGGAAATGGGAATCTAATCCAGTGCCGACGGCGCAGATTAGTGTGCGCCGTCAGTGCAGGCTGGGCGTCGCTAACCCGCAACTTGCCCGTTACCGTAGCGGGCATAAATCGCGTCGCGCTTAGAGGGATTGATATTAACCTTGCTGAGATCGCCCTTGATATGGGGAAGATCGAGTACCCGCTGATCCATTACGCGGTACCAGAGCCAGGGAATATAGGCGAGCAGATACATACCGTAGTACCCGTTGGGTAACTCTGGAATATCTTTGAAATTGCGCAGAGTTTGGTAGCGGCGAGTCGGATTGGCATGATGGTCTGAATGACGCTGCAAGTGGAACAGCGCCAGATTGGTCATAATGTAGTTAGCGTTCCATGAGTGGTGCGGCTGACAGCGCTCATAGCGACCGTTATCCAAACGCTGGCGCAGTAAACCATAATGCTCGATATAGTTTGCCGAGGTTAATTGAAACCACGCCCAGAAATTATGAATGGCGAGAAAGGGCAGCATAATCCAGCCAAACAGGTAAATAAGGCTGCCTTGCAGAACGGCACTGAAGAAATAGGACTGCATAATATCGCTGTGGATTGACCAGACCGGCAGACCTTTTTTGGCTAATCGCTCTTTTTCTATTTGCCAGCCGCGAACCATAGTTCCTGGAATTTCGCGGAAAATAAAGGCGTAGATAGATTCACCCATGCGCGAGCTCGCCGGATCGTCGGGCGTCGCGACCAAGGTGTGGTGACCGCGATTATGTTCTACACAAAAGTGGCCGTAGGCGGGCACAGCGAGGGCGAGTTTTGCCATCCACTGCTCTAATGCCGTTTGTTTGTGGCCCAACTCATGGGCCGTGTTGATGCCCAAACCGCTGTAGCTGCCTGCCACAATAGAGGTGATTAAAATCGACAGTGGGCTCAGGTCATTGTTGGCGACCACGGAGGCCAAAATAATTAACACGACGAAGTGCATGGGAACAGTAATACAGGTAAGCACGCGGTAATAAGTATCGTCTTCGAGTTGCTGAACAAGCTGTTCAGGGGGGTTATTTTCGTCACTGCCGATAAGCCAGTCGAGCACTGGCATGACCAAATAACTTGTTAGCAGAGGAATCGCAAGGGTCCATTCCATGCCTGTACGGTAAAAAAAGTACACGCCCATGAGCGGAAAAGCAGGCATTAAAACCGATATCAGCCAAAGGTACCGTTTGCGGTCACTATAGGAAATAGTGCCAAGGGTTGGGTCTTCAATTTGATATGTTTTCATAAGGATTTACTTTTTATTATTATTTTTTAACAGCTTACACCCGTGCAGCAACAAAAATCCAGTTTTTGGAATAACTGCATGGGCAAGGCACGTTGGCTCGATGAGCGTTGCATTTTGCGCCGCTAAATCCATGAGTCGCAGCTATACTGATGGCTCCTGACTATTCACTTGAGGGTGATCGAACTTTTATGGCAATCAGCACATTTGACTTGTTTACGATAGGCATTGGTCCTTCGAGCTCACACACCGTGGGTCCCATGCGGGCCGCGCGGCTGTTTGTCGAAAGCCTTCGCGACAGTGGTGCACTGACCTCCGTCGTGCGTGTGAAGGCAGAGATGTATGGCTCGCTGGGAGCAACAGGCAAGGGCCACGGCACGCCCAAGGCGGTGTTGCTAGGTCTTGAAGGAGAACAGCCAGAGTCGGTCGATATTGCCTCGATCCCCAGTCGCGTCAAAGCCATTAGAGAGGGGGGGTCGATCAACCTCTGCGGCATTCACAGCATTGCCTACGACGATGCCATGGATGTTGTGTTGTACCGCAAGACGGTGCTGCCGTTTCACTCTAACGGCATGGTATTCACTGCCTATGCTCAAGGCACTGAGGTGATTAGCTGCAAAACCTACTATTCAGTGGGTGGTGGTTTTGTGGTTGATGAAACGGCGGCGGGGAAGAATATTTTGGTGGAAGATAGTCGCAAAGTACCCTATCCCTTCGACTCAGCCAATCAGCTTTTGGCGCTGTGCAGCGAGCACAATCTCAGCATTTCCCAATTGATGATGGAGAATGAGAAGACCTGGCGCAGTGAAACTGATATTCGCGCTGACCTGCTTAATCTTTGGTCGGTGATGCAGCTCTGTGTGAAGAATGGCATCACCAATGGTGGCATTTTGCCCGGCGGCTTAAACGTTCGCCGCCGTGCGAAAGAGCTGCATGAAAAATTGCTGCACAAGCCGGAAGCGGCTATGGCCGATCCGCTGTCAGTGCTCGATTGGGTGACCCTTTACGCCTTGGCTGTGAATGAGGAAAACGCTGCCGGCGGGCGTGTGGTCACTGCGCCGACCAATGGTGCTGCGGGGATTATTCCCGCTGTGTTGCACTATTACACGCGCTTTATTCCCAGTGCCAATGATGACGGGGTGGTTAAGTTTTTGCTGACCGCTGCCGCTATCGGCATGCTCTACAAAAAGAATGCCTCCATCAGTGGTGCTGAAGTGGGTTGTCAGGGCGAAGTGGGCTCTGCCTGTTCGATGGCCGCGGGTGCATTGGCAGAAGTGCTGGGCGGCACGCCATCTCAAGTTGAAAATGCGGCTGAAATTGGAATGGAGCACAACCTTGGACTGACTTGCGACCCGATTGGCGGGCTCGTGCAAGTGCCCTGTATTGAGCGCAATGCAATGGGTTCAGTGAAGGCTATTCACGCAGCGCGCATCGCCTTGCGCGGTGATGGTTCGCATTTTGTGTCGTTGGATAAAGTAATTAAAACCATGCGTAAAACCGGCAAAGATATGCATGCGCGGTACAAAGAAACATCGAGAGGTGGTTTGGCCACCCATGTGTTAGAGGTGCCGGTGAATATTATTGAGTGCTAGTGTCACGGTGAGTGACCAGCTTGGTTAAGTAAGTGCTTAACCAAGCTGGCCTGTTCAAGCCCCAGTGAAAAACTGAGTAAGTTGAGCGTGGCTAAAACGAGCGTTAGTCGATAAGCCCGTATTGATCGCGAAGAATCGCAATAATTTCACCCTTCGGATCGTCGGACAAAACCAGTTTTTCTCCGGTGATCTTCTCAGCAATACCCACATAAGTGTCCGACACTGCCATCATAACTTCTTCTGGAAGCGCATTATCTCGCGCCAGCGCCGAGCGCTCAGCCATACGGTTTTTATTGAGTAAAATATCGGGATCGGGGAAGTGGTTGAGCAACAACTGGCGGAATCCCTCCTTAGAATTTTCGATAATCTTACCTTCCGCGTAGCTCGCACCATCCCAAATACGCGATGAGTCGGGTGTTCCCACCTCGTCCATATAAATCAGTTTTTCGTTACCCTGCTTGTCTGTGACGTAGCCAAATTCGAACTTGGTATCGACAAACACTTGGCCAATTGCCGCCAGCGCATCGCTAATTACTGCAAATCCCTCGCTGAGGAGCTTTTCGTAGACGTCGATATCGCCTAGAGAGCGGAACTTAAAGCTCTCGTAATTGTTTTCAATATCGGCCCGTGAAACGTTGACGTCGTCTGCTTCTGGCACGCCGGGGATACCCTTCAGAATGCCTTTAGTAGATGGCGTAATAAGGAGCTCGGGCAGTCGCTGGTCGCGCTTCAGACCGTCGGGTATCTCGATGCCACAAAAATTGCGCTCGCCTTTTTCGTAGGCGCGCCACATGGAACCGGTGATGTATTGACGACAAATCGCTTCGATCATCACGGGCTTGGCTTTTTGCACGATCCAAACCAGCGGGTGGGGCACGTCGAGGATGTGGCTGTCCGCTAAGTTGTGCTCGCGAAATAATTTAAACCAGTGGTTGGAGATAGCATTCAGTGCCGCGCCCTTGCCGGGTACGCCTTGCATACCCCCCTCGGCGTGCCAAATGCATTCAAACGCTGAGATGCGATCGCTGATGACCATGATGGCCAACGGCGCATCGGCGGCGACGTTGTAGCCCTTTTCAGCAATCAGTCGGCGACTGTCAGCGTCGGTTAACCAGTAGACCGAGCGTACTTTGCCGCTGTGGACGGGTTGCTCGGTGCGAATAGGAAGATCATTGTTGGAGGCCAACACTTTTTTAGCAAGACTCATAATTGTGCCTAGAACGGTTGTGGTGAATTAACGGTTGCTGTGAATTAAGAGTGGTACGATGCTCTTGCACAAAAATGATCCTCTGCAAAAGCATTTCGAAGGTCGGAATTCTAGCAATACTCCTTGTTGTGGGCAAAGGAAACATTGCGACCGTGGGTTGTATTTTGTACGCTGTCTGCTCGTCAAAATCACTGTTCCACTCCTCCTCAGACCAATAAGGTATTAGCTCCATGAGTTCAATTTTAGTGACCGGCGGCAGCGGCTTTATCGGGCGTCATTTCTGTCGCAGTGCAGTTGATCGCGGCATGTCAGTGACTGTTCTCACCCGCAACAAAACTCAGGCGGTGCGGCATCTTCCGGCCTCGGTTACCTCAATTGAGCGACTAAGTGAATTAGACGGTCTCGCGGCGCCGCAGACTGTGCTTAATTTGGCCGGAGAAGGGCTTGCCGATGGTCGCTGGACTCAGCGGCGCAAGCAAAAATTTTATGACAGCCGCATTGGCACGACCGAGCGGTTGGTGGCCTATTTCAGTCAGCGACAAGACCGGCCCGAACAAGTCATCAGCGGTTCCGCGATTGGCTATTATGGCAGCGGTAACGCGCCGGTCGACGAGAGCGGCGCACCTGTCGATGGATTCTCTCATCAGTTGTGTGACACGTGGGAGCAGAGTGCGCAGCAGTTTGCCGCTTTGGGATCTCGAGTCTGCTATCTGCGCACTGGCATTGTGTTGGGTGATCAGGGCGCGCTGGCGCGGATGTTACCTGCATTTAAGCTGGGTCTGGGCGGCCCGATGGGCAGTGGCGAGCAGTGGATGTCGTGGATTCATATCGACGATATGATCGCAGCGATTCACCATTGTATCGAAAACAGGGATATCACCGGGCCGGTCAACGCTACTGCGCCAAACCCTGTGACCAATGCTGACTTTAGTGCGACTTTGGCGGCTGTCCTCAAGCGCCCTGGGTTTTTGCGCATGCCTGCCGTTGTCGTGAAACTGCTCTTTGGTGAAATGGGCGACGAGCTATTGTTGCACGGTCAGAATGTTGTGCCGGCAAAACTGCTCGCCTCGGGATTTACATTTACGCAACCCGAGCTTCATTCGGCATTGGCAGCGCTGCTGAGCAATCCCACTTAGCGTGGATAACCGGTGATCGCTTTAATGGCACGGTAGCTCGGCTTTAGGCGATTGTAGAGCCCTGTGTAAACATCTGAGTAGAGCTGATCGTAGATCTTTTGGTTATCTGCGCTGGGGCTAAAGGATCCTCCGCTGTGGGTCATTGCCGCGACTGCAGCATTAAAATTGGCGTAGGTGCCGGTGCCCACAGCGGCAGCAATCGCGGCACCCAGTGCGGACGTTTCATAGGTGTGGGGTCGCTCGACGGTCATGCCAAAAATATCGGCGGTGATCTGCATTATTTGATCACTCTGCGAGCCGCCGCCGGAGACTAAGATACGCTTGAGCTTTTTCCCGCTGCGTTTTTCCACCCGTTCTTTGCCTTCGCGCAGGGCATAGGTCAGGCCTTCAATCATGGCGCGATAAATATGTGCCCTTGTGTGCGCTTCGCCAAAACCGACAATCGCTCCCTTGGCTTCGGGCCTAAGCACACTGGTGCCAGAGGACCAGTAGGGCTGCAGCATTAAGCCCATCGAGCCTGCGGGAACTGCTTCCAACAACGCTTCAAACAGCGATTCAGCGGTGACGCCTTTTTCCTTGGCGAGCTGCTCTTCCCGCAGACCAAACTGGGTTTTAAACCAGCTGACCATCCAGTAGCCGCGCTCAACCATCATCTCGACATTAAAGGTGTCGGGAATCACGCCTGGATAGGCAGGGTGAAATGGGATGGCTTCAAGATATTTGTCACGGGTAATGTTAAAAGTCGCGGTGGTGCCATAACTTAAGCTGCCAGTCTCTTCATCGAGGCAGCCGGTGCCGAGCACTTCGCAGGCTTTGTCTGAACCGCAGGCGATCAGCGGCAGCCCTTGGGGTATACCGGTTTCACTGGCGGCTTTGGCGGTCACTGTGCCGAGAACGCTGCCTGCGGGCATGAGCTCCGGCAGCATGTCAGCGGTCAGTGAGGGCAGGGCGCGCCATTTCCAGTCTTTGCCATCGGCCCATTTCAACGCTTTAAAATCAAAGGGTAAATAGCCCACTTGGCTTGCCACCGAGTCGTTGTAGCAACCGGTGAGTCGATAGTTGTGGTAGCCGGACAGAAGTAAAAATTTGTGGGTTTTTTGCCACAGGTCGGGTTCATTTTGCGCGATCCAATTGCTTTCAGCTTGAGCGTGAAAGGCATCGACGGACGCTTTCGCTCGGACCAGCTTCATCAGTGCCGATTCGACGGCGCCAAGGGCGGGTTTGGTGGAAACCTGACGCTGGTCGAGCCAGCTGATGGCGGCGCGCAAAGGCTCGCCATTAGCGTCAAGCGCGATCACCGTGGCGCGCTGCGTGGTGACCGCGACGGCTTTGATCTGTTCGCGAGGAAAGTCTAATTTTGGCCATAATTCCTGACAGGCTTGGCAGAGGGCGAGCCAGAAATACTCGGGCTGCTGTTCAGCCCAGCCGGGCTTGGTTGAAAAGTACGCTTCAATCTCGATTTTAGTTTTGGCAACCAGTGTGCCGTGCTGGTCAAACACCATGGCGCGAACACTTTGTGTGCCATTATCAATGGCCAAAAAATAGTTAGATTGCGTCACAGACACCTCGCTTTTTATTTTTATTGGTGTGGAAGGCTGTAATAGCGCCGCCAGATGCTCTGGTAGCGACTCACCTCGGCAGTCCATTGCTCGTTGCTCCAGCCCAGCTCGGCGGTACACAGTGTTTCAAGCTGGGGAAAAATGGTCTCGCCGCCGTCGGCCAGCAGCATGCCTAATCGTGTTCGCCGCAGAAGTAGGTCGTCGAGATGTTCAACGGCTTCATGGCGCAGCGCCCAGCGGCATTCCGCTAGGCAGAAATCAGTCTCGCCAATGCGCTGGTGCTCGTCGTCTGACGCTTGCGTCAGCAGATGTATTGCCGCATTGCCATAGCGTCCAAGCAAACGCTGGGCCCACGCGGGGTCGGTGGCGAGGAGCTGGTCGGCGCTGCACTCGGGCGTGCTAAAAATAGAATCGCTGCTAAAGGGTTTGGCTCTTGGCAGCTTGTCTAAGGCGGCGGCGAGCACATCGAGGGCGATTAATCGGAAGGTGGTGAGTTTGCCGCCGCTGACGGTAATTAAACCATTATCGGACCAGACAGCGTGGTCGCGTCTTTCTTTTGATGGGTCTTTCGATTTTTCTGAACCGATAACTGGACGCACGCCGGCCCAGGTTGAGAGCACATCGCTGGCCTGAAGCTGCTGCTGCGGAAACTGGTGATTGAACGCGCTGATTAAATAGGCCATTTCTTGCGCAGAAATGCTCGCTTCAATATCAAGATCTTCGTCGTGATCTAAATCGGTGGTACCAATAACGGTCGCGCCTTCCCAAGGATAAATGTAAACACCTCGCTTGTCGCTCGGATGCAGTGAGGTCAGGACATCGTCTACCGGCATAAGATGGCGTGGAATGACCAAATGGCTGCCGCGCAGGGGTCGCACACGTTTCTCAGGATTGACGCTATTGCGCAGGCGATCAGCCCATGCACCAGTGGCGTTGATTACGACAGGCGCGCGCAATTGCAGAGCGGTTTCACTGTCGGGATCATCAAGGACAACGCCGCAAACGCGGTTGTTTTCAATCAGTAACTGGCTGACTTTGGTGTAATTTAGCGCTGTCGCCCCCGCGCCAATACTTTCGTCTAACACCCTCAATACCAACCGTGAGTCATCGACCATGGCATCGCTATAGGCGCAGGCACCCTTTAAGTGATCAGTTTTTAATCCAGCAAATCTGTCCGCCAAAAAGCGGTTGTTGCGATAGCGGTGATCGCGAATACCGGCAATAAAATCATAGATGGCGAGAATTGCGGACAGGGCAAAGCGACCGGGAAAGAGGCCTTTGCCGAGAGTGAAGTAAAACGTGATGCGATCAACCAGTCCCGGCGCTTCTTGCAATAGGCGCTCGCGCTCGCGCAGGGATTGTTTGGTTAAGGCAATATCACCTGCGGCCAAATAACGCAGTCCACCGTGAATCATTTTTGATGAGCGACTCGATGTGCCCCATGAGAAATCGTTCTGCTCAAGCAGCAGTGCTCGGTAACCGCGACGCGCCGCTTCGCGCAATACGCCGGCACCGGTGATGCCGCCACCGATAACAATAATGTCCCACTCGAGATCTTCACCGCCGCGCATTTTTTTTAATGTGTCGCGGCGCGACGAAAAGCTGCGCGGAGTGGGTTCTGTCGTTAATGGTTTGATGCTTGCATCAGTCATGGAGTTATTGTCTTTCCGGGAGTAATTTGCCGGGATTCATCTGGCCACTGGGGTCAAATAAGTCGCACAGTGCATTGATTGCGGCGATGCCGAGTGGCCCCTTTTCCGCCATTAAGTAGTCGCGATGATCTTTGCCAACACCGTGTTGGTGACTGATGGTGCCACCATTGGCGACGATTTGATTGGCGCCGGCGGCCTTGAGCTTTTTCCAGCGCTCTAGCGCATGGGCATAGCTGTCGCCAAAGCGGAATAGGTAGGTGGTGTAGATGCTCGAACCTTGGCCGTAGACATGGCTGAGATGCGTGTAAGCATGAACAGATTCGCCTTCGTCGGCGAGGCCTTCGCGAATGGCAGATTCAATCGACATCATGGACTCTGTCACTCGCGACCAATCCACGGCCGTCTCCATGGTGTCAACCGCATACCCTGCGAGGCCCAACGGATCGCGCAAGTAGGGGGCGCGGAAGCGGCCATGGGCCCAGCGATCACCAAGACCAAACTGATCAACGAAGCCGCCCAGTGAGATGCAGAGATCAAGTGCCACCTGCTGGGTAGTTTCGCAGTGGCGAGCTGATCCGGTGATGCCGTATGTCATCATCACTTTTTCTTCCCCCATTCCCTGAGCGGCCAGCATCTGTTCAAGTGCGGCAACACCACTGCTGTTTTCACCTGCGCCCATATACAGCAGACTGGTAGTCTCCAGCGGGTTGCTCAAGCGCACCATGGACAGCGCTACACGTTGCTGAACCAGCTGGCGAGCAGCGGTCACACCGGCTTGCCAGTTGGGGAAAAATATTACCTGAAACTGTTCTGCCTCTGGCAATGGCGTTACCCGCACAACCACTTCGGTAATAATGCCAATGCGGCCTTCGCTGCCAAGAATCATCTCGCGAATATCGGGTCCGGCAGATGACGCGGGCAGGGTGGGGATGTTGAGCGTGCCCTCGAGGGATTCAATCGTGCCACCGGCAAACATATTTTCAATACGGCCATAGTGCAGGGACTGTTGGCCGCTGGAGCGGCTGGCGACCCATCCGCCCACGGTAGACAGTTCCCAGGACTGAGGAAAATGCCCGAGGGTATAGCCTTGGCTTTTTAGTTGCGCCTCGAGCAGTGGGCCGGGGGTGCCCGCACCAAAGGTGGCCAGTTGGCTCTCTTTGTCAAAGGCAAGCAGACGGTTCATATTGCCCATATCAATGGTCAGGACGGGCTTGTCGCCCACGTCAGGGTTGATATGGCCAACAACGGAGGTGCCACCGCCATAGGGAATAACATGGATATTGTTGGCTTTGGCGTAGGCTAAAAGTTCGCGCACATCGGCAGATGACTCGGGCATGGCGACGGCATCGGGGAAACTGTCCACTGCACCGCTGTGCATGTCGAGCCAATCTGGCAGACTTTGCCCACGAGCGTGACGAACGCGGGTCTCTGCATCAAGACTAAACAGCGGATGAGGGGCGAGGCGCGATGGCGGCACTTTGGCGATAACCTGTTCCAATGTCGCCTCTCCGAGCGACTCGGCAGGGCCAAGATGATGTTCTAGGAGTGACCGCAGACCGCTATTCAGCTCTGTGGTCAAGTCGCTGTTTTCATTTCCCCAGCCATTCCAGCGTCGCATATTGGATCCCTTTAAAAAGTGTTATATTGAGGTTTAGAATCAATGGTTATAATAATCGGCGCTGAAAATGGGTCACTGTCATCGCAGGACAAAACAGTCACTATTTCAGTCAGCGACCTGGTTAAGGGTAAAAAATGGACCTGATTAAAAATAATGGCCGGGCATCGGTGCCTGCCATTAAACAGTATCTTAAATCGGCAGACGCTTGTGGGGTAGATTATTTACCACTTTTGAGTGCGGCTGGTATCGATCCAAAAGTAATTGATGATAACACTAGTCATGTGTCAAACGCGGCTATGGAAAGGCTTCTAAAGTTGCTGATCGAGGCGAGTGGCGACCCCTGCTTTGGCCTTCACTCGGCGCGTTTTGTCGAGCCCGCGTCCTACAGTGTGTTGGGTTATATTTCGATGAGCTGCGCAACACTGCGAACCATTCAGGCAAAGATTCCCATTTACGAAAAGATTGTCGGCGACATGGGTGTAACGACGGTTGAAATTGCCAACGGTTATGCCCTTCAGCGCTGGCAGTGTCTTTTTTCTGATCCCGAAGTAAAACGCCATGAAGTTGAGAACGTGCTCGGTTCATGGGTACTCTACTCGCGCAATTTCTTGAATATTGAGGGAGTTGACAGTATCTGGTTTGAACATTCAGCACCGATCGATCCGACATTTTTGCAGGATTATCGCGATGTCTTTGGCTGTGATGTCCTGTTTGATAAGCCTGTGAGTGGCGTGCGAATTCGCGAGGGAATGCTCGATATTCCATTGCCGCAAGCGAATGATCTGTTGCTGGAGACGCTACTCGCGCACGCAACCAAGCTGCTGGCTGAGCTTGATCACAGTCAGACAATGTCCGATCAGGTAAAAAATTTACTGCGATTAGTGATTAATCAGCGATCGCCGTCGAGCCAAATGGTAGCGGAAAAGCTGGGTATTAGCAGCCGTACATTGCAGCGCAAATTGGGCGAAGAAGGCACTAGCTACAGTGATGTGCTCAATGAATTGCGCATGGAGCTGGCGCTCTACTTTTTGAAAAATACGTCGTTGAGCATGGAGAACATTGCGGCCGAGTTGGGTTACGCTGAAGCGCGCTCGTTTTACCGCAGTTTTAAGCAGTGGACAGGTCGCACGGCGGGCTCTTACCGCAGTTAGCGACCGTCCGAGTTGTCTGTCTCGATTATTTCTTCAACAGGCCCTGTTCTTCCGCCCAGAGTTTAGAGCGCTGCATACCCTCAGCAAATGGCACTTCAGGTCGCCAGCCTAAAATCCGCTCGGCCTTTTTAATGGAAAACCAATTTTTCGTACTCAGCTGCAAAATGGTGGCGGGGGACGCTTCGTTGAGCTGTCCCATCCAATCTGCTATCTGGCTTCCCACGGCTGCAATGATCAACGCAGCGCGGGTGGATAGCAGCAGCGGGCCCTTTTTGCCAAGCCAGTGAAAATGGTGGCTGAAATACTCCTTCGTGGTGACATAACCTTCGCATGAAAGATTAAAAATTTCACCGGCGGCCGCGGGGCTGGCAACTGCCAAGACGATGCCGCGAATCAGATCATCAATATAGATCGGGCGGAAGTAGCCTTCGCCTTTGGCGGGCAACAAAAACTGTTTTTTAGCAATATTCTCCAGCGGTACAATTAGCCACGGTCGGCTGCCGGGTCCGTAGACATCGCCGGGCCTTATAATAACCACTTCAATTGATCCCCGCGCCTGCGCCGCGAGCACGACATGTTCGGAGGCGAGTTTGGTCAGCACATAGCTGCCACCGTCCGCATGCACGGGATGGTTTTCGTCCAGCTCCCCCTCAGCACTGTTGCCGTAGGCGACAATCGACGATATTTGCACAAAGCGTTTGACCCTGTGCTGTTCTGCCGCGGCGATTAAGTTAGCCGTGGCCAAGACATTTACGCGCCACATGTCGGTGTCTTTCATGGCGTTGGACACCAGCGCCGCGGTATGAACAATTACCTCGCAGTCGGCGAGAAGGTGGCCAATACTTTCCGGATTGCTAATATCGCCTTCAACGATATCGTCACCGTTGCCGCGGAGATCGACGCCCATCACTGGAATACCTTGTGATTTGTAGTGCTGCATCAGCCTGTTGCCAATAAAGCCATTGGCGCCGGTTATGAGTATTTTTTTATCGGCCATAGGTGTCGTCCTTTATTTGGATTGTTGTATTCAGGTGTTTATCGTTGCCATTTAAACAAGATTCTTGCGATAAAATGCGCCGAGGATTTTAGCGAAAGTCATTTTCGGTAGCAGATGGCTCAGCAGCGTGACAAACTTGTTCGACAGTCCTGGAACAATGGTCACTTTGCCTGCAAGGCAGCCATTGAGGCCTATTTCGGCCACCACTGCGGGTGCCATCATCATGTCGGATGAGATTTTTAGCGTAGCGCCTTGATCGGGGTTGTCCATCATCTTAGTGGCGGTGTAGCCGGGACACAGCGCGCTGATGGTGACACCACTGTTTAGCGCGGCCATTTCATCAGCTAATGCCTGAGTAAATGACAGCACAAAGGCTTTGGTTGCAGCGTAGACATTTTCGTTAGGTATTGGCATCCACGCGGCTGTGGAGGCAAGGTTGAGAATGTGACCCGACTTGCGGCTGGCCATATCGTTGGCAAATAGGTGGGTTAAACAGGTGAGAGCCACAACATTGACCTGCATCATGGCTTCCTGTTTAGCGAGGCTTAGTTTGACAAAAAACCCGTTTTGTAAAAGCCCTGCGTTGTTGATCAGAAAGTCGACTTGCAGCTGCTGGGCTTTCACTTTATTGAACAGGGTCTCTGCCGCTTGAGGCTGCGCAAGATCGGCGGCAATCACCGTGCAGCGTATACCGGGGTGCCGCTCTTCTAGCTGCTGGGCGATCTCTTGCAGCAGCGCTTGTCGTCGGGAAACGAGAATCAAGTGGTAGCCGCGTGCTGCGAGTAGCTTGCAAAACTCAAGGCCAATGCCTTCGGAGGCGCCGGTAACAAGTGCTGTTTTATGGCTCATAGTCTTTTCCTTAAACGTTATTTTGCGAAGTCGACAAAGATCGGTGACGACCATGCACGCTGGTTGTTGGGATTTTTGCAGTCGTCTTTTTCGTCGGTTCTGAAGTCGCCATAGCAGGGGTCGGTATTGACGACGTTGCCTTGATTGTCGAAGGTTGCGCGCAGATTGGCACCGTTGATGGTTGCAATGGGCTCTTCCAATGCACGGATATAGTAGAGCGCGTCGCGGCCCTCAGCAGCGAAATCCGGATCGTCAAACTCGATCGTGCACCCATCCGCGGACGGGGCGCAGGTAAATGTGCGCCAGCTGTCATTAATCAGGGGTTCGACAGCCTCCCCAGCGAAGGACTGCGGGCGAATCTTGATCACTTCGATACGTTCAATCAAATAGCGTTCATCCGAGGGGTTGTAGCATTCGCCGAGAGACATTTTGGATAAGTGCTGTGCGTCCAGCGCCTCGACAACATAGTCTGGACAGCCAGGCAGTTGTTTAAACGAGCCCACCACTTTTGCGCGAAAGCGCGGTGTGGTGTTCATGGCGACGGCACTGCCCATGGGTTTGCTCTGGCCGCTCTCGTCGGCATTAAGCAGGTCAAACCAGACCAAAATGCGATGACCGCTGGTGCCGTAAACTTCGCGCCGTTTCATCGCCTGCCAAATCGCGTCGCGGCTGCGGCCTTCCGCGTGCACTGCGGCAATACCGCCGGTGTTTAGGAAGGACGTGGTGCGTTCAAACTCTGAGGCGAATATTTTTGCGCTGACAGGGTCAATTTCATCTGCCCTCAGAGACTGCGGTGCGGACGCGGTGACCACTGCAGTGCTGGCAAAAATATCGCCCCAAAACGAATCGCGCACACCAGTAGAGTCGGTGGTATTGGTGCGCTGTTCCTGCTTGAAGCCGTGGCCGGGTCGTGCCGAGTGAGTGTCGGTCGAGGCGATAAAGCCCCAGCGATAACGCAGGGGATCTTCGGCCTCAGTGAAGTTTTGCAAGGCCAGGCCGTACTGCACGGATTTGCGTGGTTTGTAGTTGAACGCGGGCAAAAACACGTCACGGGCTTGACCCGCATCTAGCCACTCTTCGGGGGTGCTGCCGGGTACCGTCATAAAGCCGTAAATGGTATCCAACTGCACAAAGTTGTGACGCGCTTCTATGGCTCGATTGTCGCATTCACTGCTGTCTATGGCTGCGGCAATACAGCGCTGGCGGATAATTTCTCCCGCTTGCCAGCAGGCAGGTAGATAGTTTGCTTGGGGTTCTGGGCAGTACCATTCGCCAGCGTCATTCTTCAGGCGCACGGAAAAGTCTCGGAACACTTCAGAATTGCCGTGGCCAGAATAGACTTCAATCAGCCGAGTTTTGTCGGCATCGGTATTGGCGGCGGTGAGTTGATGGCGCCAATTAGCATTGGGCGGTGTGTAGAACCCCCAGCTGGTGCCGTGGGGAATAACCATGGTGTCAAAGCCCCACTGATCGAGCTTTTTAAATAACTCGCCCGGTGTGGCGGCCGTCTCAAAACAGTTAGCGGGCAGCAACGGGCTGGCAATATCTGGCTCACAGGCCGGCGTAGCGGCCATTTTCTCCACCCAGCTATTGTATGAGGCGTAGTAGCCGCGATGGCGCGGATCGAGCAGCTGCAGTAGCGATGACTGCTTACCCGACGCAGAGCGAGCGGCGATAGTGGCAACGCCCATGCCTGCCGAGGCGATGGGGTGGTGCGGGAGCAGCGCGGGGTCGTCGTCTTTGAACAGTACGTTGTGATGGCCGTAGTGATTTTCGGCAACCGTGCCCACTTGCGTCCACTCCCAGCCGATAAAGGCAACCACATCAGGGTTGCTGCTCTCGCCCGCCAAGCGGTTGCACTGGCGCACCGATTCTATGCCGTCACGCCACTGCTCGAGAGTAAAGCTCTCTGCGTGGTCGGTGAGAAAGTAAAAATCCAGCTGCGAGACAAAGCGTGCGTAATCGCAGGCGTAGGCCGGTGGATAGGCGCCCGATGCGCCGTGCATCATGGGCAGGCTGTACATAAATGCATCGGCGGAATTGGTGGTGTGAACATGGGTGTCGCCAAACAGAATTTGCTTGTCACTGCTGACTGCTAGTGCCTGCCGTGCGAGGGTTTGGCTGTCGCCGCGCTGGGTAACGGTATCATCGGGTAATCGCACCTCGCTGACTTTGGCAAATACCAGCGGTGAGTCTTCCCAGGCATTGGTTGGATCGCTGAAATAGCCCGGGAAAAGTGTGTAGACAGCCTCTGGCGCGTGGCCTCTAAAAACCAGCAGCAGTGCTACGGTTAGAGCGCCAAGTGTGATTAAGCCCTTTTTCAACATACTGTTATCCCCTGTTTGTAACCTGTTTTTCTAATTGTTGTTAGAGTGCAGCATAACTGCGTGAAATAAACCAATAAAGCCCAATTCCGCAGAGAAGCGCTGAGCTGAAATCAAAGATAATGGGTACCTGCGTGACTCGCACCGCTTTGCGCAGCCAAAATGCGACTGCTGCAATCCCAGTGACAATCAATAGCTGTCCAATTTCAACCCCGATATTAAAGCCCAGCAGCGCAGGCCAGCGCTCGTTTGCTGGCAGGCCCATATCGAGAAGCACAGAGGCAAAGCCGAAACCGTGGATAACGCCAAAGGCAACGGTGAGCAGCGGACGCATAGCGGCGCTGGCGGCGCTGTTTTTCGCGAGAGGTAAGTAGGTAAGGGTAAAAATCATTAGGCCAATTAAGGTGATCGGTGTCAGGCCCAATCCTACGAAGATCGATAGGAGCAACATGAGGCAGAGCCCAAGGGCAAAGCTGTAGGCTATTTTCCGCCCCGCGCCCGTGGTGGCGGCAATATTTTCAGCGCTGACGGCGGCGATAGTGAAGCCAATCAGGGCTTCAATCACCAGCGTATCTGGGATAACCCAGCCCATGACCGCAAGGCTTAAACTAATGCTGTGGCCAAGGGTAAAACCGGTGACCATCAACACGACGGAGCGCACTGTGCGCAGTAAGAGCAGCAGTGACAGCAGAAAAACAATATGGTCGACCCCGCCAAAAATATGGCTCACCCCGAGCCCTGTGTACTGTGCGGCACTGTGATAGACACTGCGGTTCCATGTCATAACTGTGTTGTTAATACGCTGTTCGCGAACGCTATCGGTAAAGAGGTATTCCACGGCGGGCTGTTTGTCGAGGGCCACACGGGCATAGTGCACATGGGAGGGCGCCTGCTGGAAAAAGCTGTCTATCCGCAGCGTGACAGGGGACGACTGTTCTTGCGCCTCCGGCGGTTCGCCGCTGCTACAGTCGAACGTTGTGCTGGCCCGCAGATAGCCAGGATTGGCGGACAAGGCATTAAACGGTGTTACTTGCAGGCACGGCTGATTGTTACTAGCCACAGCCACGTTGGCTTGCAGGTGTTCTACCAGCAGTTGTTCGAGACTTTCGCCTTGGTCTGTCGGCAATCGCGTCACTTCGCGGGATTTCAGTGTGAACAGCAGTTGCACATGGTTGCCATCGATCTGCCACGATGAAAAAGATTGGCTGCGATTATGTGCGTGCGCAGGTGAGCTCAGCAGCAGGGCGCAGCTAAGCACTAAAGGCATTAATAGCGCTAAGCGTTTTAGGGGCGTCATGGCTGCTGCCCCTCGAGGTCGAATCGTTCGATGTTGGCGGTATTTCTCAGATCGAGTAGATAGGAGGCAAGTGCACTGTCGTGACTTGAGCCGTGACTTGAGCCGTGATTTGAGGACAGGGCGCTGTTTTCGGCGGCTGTGGCGTTTATCTGGGCCACAAATCCGGCAAGCATTGATTGCAACACGACTTGTCGTACATTGGCGTTCGATCGCAGCATTCCTGCGTCAATAGCGTACTGCACTAACAGTTCTTCTTCTATCAGTCGCTGCAGCACCAGCTGGCGATCTTCTGGCGTTAATGGGTCGCGCTTTTCACTGGCAAATAGATCGAGGGCGCGCTGATAGTCAATGGTGCGAATGTCGGTGTTGTTGATCCGTGCAGCGACAGTGCTGGGCAGGGTGTCTGTCGCTAGCCAGTCCAACGAGCTGAGTGCGCCAGCGCCAATGCCGATGGCTGAGGCAAGGGCCAGAACCAGCAGTGAGCGGCGCTTGGCGGGCTGATTATTCATGATCCCTCAACATTGGCGCACAGGCCACGATAGGGGGTGGCCATTCGCCGGTACCACAGAGCGATAAGTAGCCAGGCTCTCGAGAGCAAGAGCCCCGCTATCGCGCAAAGAGCGAGAGTCATGGGCGGGTCTCGAAGGCTAGTGACCGGATATGCGCCTCTTCCCGCAGATCGGCAAGTTTTTGTTGCAGCGCCCAGTCGCGACTGCGTCGCTTAAACTCCTGGATGACTTGAGGCCTGATGTCATCGAACAGAGGTGTCGTGAGCGGTTGCACTGCCGTCACCTTTAAGAGGTAGACGCCATCTGAACGGCTAATTGGGTTGCTCAGTTCCCCCGCATTGAGGGTCAGCGCTAGCTGAGTGAGCGCTGGGCCAAGGTAGCGGCGCAACATATGGTGCGGCAGCAGGGCGGTTGGAATGTGCTGCAACCGCTGTGGTTCCCAGTCGCTGTCAGCATTTGCCGATTTATAAGCCTGCTGCGCGGCGAAGAGATCAGTAAAGCGATAGGCCTGCAGCGCGATTCGCGCAGGCTGGCTAAAGAGGCTGCGATACTGTTGATAAAACTGTTGCAGTTGCGCGTCGCTGACCGGTTGCGCTAATGCCTCTGCTACCACTTGGTCGATAGCGGCCTGCGCGAGCGCTTTTCGAATACCGGGGTCGGCACTGGCGATAGTCATGGTTTCGGCTCGCTGGAGGAGCAGTTCTTCATCGATAAGGAGTGTGATTACCGCCTGTTTTTCTGCGGTGGAGAGGATTTTTTGCGATAGCTCAGGACGGGCTGTTCCGGAGGTGTCTAGCAAACGTGCGGCGGCATGATCAATTTGCTCTACCCTAATTGGTTGGCCATTGACGCGGGCTACTACGCCGCTATTGTCCATGGGCCAGACGAATCGGCTATCGGAGCCCAGAAATGCCATGGTTAAACCCATAAATGCCAGCAGCCCGCGGCCATACACCGACCACTCACGCAGAGGCGTTCGCGCTTTCGCTTGTTTTGGATTTTGGGGCAACGGCAAAATCTCTCGACGTGGGTTAGTGAGTCACACTGCCATAGTAGCGCGATTGTAATCCTATTCACTGTCAGTAGCCGTCATGTAAGTTGCAATTTCAGACATTGATTACCAGATACTTTTAGCGGCAGCAAAAAAAAGGACGGGGGTTACCCGTCCTTTTAAGTCTAACTGCGACTTTGAGTGGAACACTTGCGTTTTAGAAGTTGTAGCTAAGACGCGCGCCCCAGACTCTTCCTGGCATTGTGTATTGGAAATGTGAGCCAGCGGCTAAGGGAACGTCGGCCGCGCCTGATGCTGTAATTTCATCAGTCACATTTTTACCGTAAAGCATTAGGTCCCAGTTCTCGCCACGCAGTCCAGTGCGGATGTTGATCTTCTCGAAACCTTCATGGTAGTCAATAGGATCTTGGTCGCCTGCCATATAGTAGCCAGCAGTAAAGTTGACGTCCACGCCGGCAAACCAAACAACACCTTGAGATAGCGGCATCATGTAATCAGCGGACAGTGAACCGTTGTAGTCTGTGCCAACTTGCTCACCAGCAAGGTTCTGTGTGCCTGATGGGTTTTGCGAGCCATCGCCTTTAAATGTCGCGGTACATCCGTCATAGGAGTGGTTTTTGCCATCGTTAGCCGTCAGCGTGCCCAAGCCGAGTAAACCTGCTGCCTGCGCTGCTGTACAACCTGCGCCTGGGTACTGACCATATTTACCTTCCATCACAGCAAGTCCAGCACTGAGTAGAAGGTTGTCAGTCGCCTGCCACTTGAGATCGACTTCCAAACCAGTGATATCCGTTGATGCGGCGTTTGTTACGACGAAGCCCAAGCCAACAAAGGTGGATACTTGCTGGTCCTCATACGTACTGTCAAAGACCGCCCAGTTGAGGTTCATGGCGCCATCGAGTAGCGTGTGCTTGCCTCCAATTTCGAATGATCCAGCAGTTTCATCGTCATACTCAAAGCCTAAACCTGGCGTTGTTCGCAGGATGGTGCCGTTTGCGGCAAACGCTGGGTTTTGATCATCGACTGAGTTAAATCCACCGCTTTTGAAGCCCTCTGAGTAACTTGCATAAAACATGCTGTCTTCAGATGGTTCCCACTCTAGGGTAACAGCGGGCATAAGCTGATTTGTTGAGCGCTTTTCATCAAACTCATGCTCGTAAGTATCGAAGCTTGCGGCCATTAACGCAGCGAGAAGAGGGCTAGGGTTTGGTGTTGTTAAACCGGTTGACGATGTTGTCACCTGGGTTTCAGCATGAGACGTTTTATCTTCTTCGGTGTAGCGAACACCTGCGGTCAAGGTTAACTGATCGCTCAAACGATATTTTCCTTGGAAGAATACTGCCCATGACTCTGTATCTTGCGACCAGTTAGAAATTCGACCCACTTGCTCGAATTTAGTCACACCTTCAATGCCGTAATACGCAGCGGGTAATCCTGCGCCGGCTATCTGTGCTGGACTAAAGGCAAGGAATGTATTCAGTCCTAGGCCGCTCGCGTTTGCCAAGATATAAGGCATAGTCTCTGGGATACCAAAAGTGCCATCTACGACAACTAAACGGTCAATCTCTTGTTCCTGTTTGTCGTAGTATGCACCTGCAACAAAGGAAAACTTGTCTTCCGCAGGTGAGGCAATGCGAAATTCTTGGCTTGAGTGATCGTAGTTGGAGATATCGCTGCGGCCAATAAATCGAACCGGCAACCAGTCTGCGTCCATGCCGTCCTCATACTCATAGCTATTTAAGCCAGTCACAGAGCTAAACGTGTAGCCATTTGCTAGATCGATGGTGATGCCTAAAGAGGTATCTTTGGTGCTTGTGTCGGTACCTTCAGGCATCTCTGATCCGCCTGAACAGGTGTCATGGGACTTACCGACAGAGGCCGCAAGAGCACAGCCACCAAGAGAAATACCATCTCGATAACCGTCTTTAGCGCCTGAGGCGACTAAGCCTGCGAGTTGCGGGTAAACAGCGCCCATGGTGCCGTACATTAAGAAGTTAGAGGCTGGTATGTTGGGTGCTAATCCTGCTGAGAATGTTGTGACTACGCCTGAGCCGCCGGTTCTTTTATGTTCGCTTTCGGCATGCTTCAGTTCAACTTTAGTGCTGTCATTGGGTGTCCAGTTAACGCTTAGGCGAGCCATGGTTTCTTCTGTCTTTGGATACTCAGGCGTTAGAGCGCCGGGAGTCGCTTCGCCGACGAAAGTCGTGCCAGGAACCATGCTGTTCTTCTGGTAGCCTTCGTCAGATCGGTCTTTGTAAGCAAGTCGCACCGCAACTGTGTCGCTCAGTGACCCAGCTAGATGTCCCTCAATGGTCTGTCCGTCAAACGACTCGCGATTGAGAGCGACTTTGCCATTAAACTCTTCCCCAACTTTTGCGGAAGCCGATGTCACGTTGATGGCACCCGCTAGCGTGTTTTTGCCAAACAGAATGCCCTGAGGTCCTCGAAGAACTTCAACTTGCTGGAGATCAAACAGACCTGTTCTGATCTGACGGCTTTTGCCGTAGTGAACGCCGTCTACATAAACGCCAACAGACTGCTCAAACGATTGATTGGCACCGATGCCAATACCGCGCATACCAATAATAGTGTTTACAGCATTCTCTGTGATTGACAGGTTAGGCACGTAGGCGCTGAGGTCGCCAAAACTGTTAATACCAGCAGCTTCGATCTTCGCGCCGTCAAGCGCCGTGATAGAGAGTGCGACGTCTTGCAGACTTTCTGCGCGTTTCTGCGCTGTTACAATGATTTCTTCGAGCTGGGCAGCATAGGTTCCACTGGAAACGGTTGCTATAGCTAAGGCCATCCCGCTTATCTTCAAAAATGAGCTTTTTTTCATGATCTTTCCCCTCGTTTTTATTGGAAACGGCTGAACACCACCGTATTTATTTTTACTAAACAATTATCTGAAATAACTTTTTAACCGTGCACGCGCGACGCGTTGACATGATCGGCCAAAAATGATGATAGAGAGTTAGTTTTTATATTTATTTTACTGCTGATTATTGTTTTCAGCTTGGTTACTCCACTTGTACAAACGCGTTAATTAACACTTGTGCACAGCGATTGCCTTGTAAAAAAAAGCAGTCACGCTCCGATAGTAACATAGTTCTAACAAAGCGCTATACCAACTTACGCTGCAGTTTCCACCGATTGTCAACACTTTTGATAGCGATAAGGGATTTTAGTTTCGTGAATGGCGTCGCAGAAAAATAAAAGTCCTGCTTTAAATCGTTAGCTCAGTCGGTGTGTATAGAACTGGGGGTGGTCCAGAGGTCTTTTCTTTATGCATAAAAAAAGGACGGGGGTTACCCGTCCTTTTAAGCCTAACTGCGACTTTGAGTGCAATACTCGCGTTTTAGAAGTTGAAGCTAAGACGCGCGCCCCAGATTTTACCGGAGTCCGTGTAACGCCAGTGAGAGCCGGCAGCCAATGGAACGTCCGCAGCACCTGTTGCTGTGATCTCATCAGTAATGTTTTTACCGAAGATCATAAAGTCCCAGTTCTCTCCACGCAGACCAGTACGAATATTGATCTTTTCGAAGCCTTCTTGATAGTCAACAGGATCGAGGTCGCCGGTCATGTAGTAACCGTCGGTGAAGTTAACGTCAACGCTGGCGAACCAAACAACACCTGCGCTGAGGGGCTGAACATAGTCAGCAAACAACGCGCCTGAGTATTCGGCACCAATTTGACCGCCGGCGAGATCCTGGCTAACGCCTGTTGGCACACCGTTGGAGAACTGCTGATCACAGCCCATTGCTGACGTGCCAGTGCCAGCAGCCATTACCGTCTTCAATGCTGACGCCTGTTCTGCAGTACAGCCCGCACCGGGGAATGAGCCGTAACGGCCGTCAAGATAGGCAACGTTTGCACCGAGAGTCAGATTGTCAGTCGCCTGCCAAGTCATATCCACTTCAAGACCGTCGATCTTTGAGGTTGCAGCGTTGGCAACAACAAAGCCTAGGCCAACAAATGTTGATACTTGCTGATCTTTGTACTCACTGCTGAAGAGTGCCCAGTTAAAGTTCATTGAGCCATCTAACAACTCATGCTTACCACCAATTTCAAACGAGCTGGCAGTTTCATCGTCGTATGCCCAACCCACGTCTGGCGCTGTTCTGTCAGGCACGTAGATTTGACCAGAGGCAGTCTTCGCCAATATTGGCTTTTGATCGTCTACAGAGTTAAAGCCACCGCTCTTGAAACCTTCTGAATAGCTAAAGTAGAACATGTTGCCTTCAGATGGATTCCACTCTAAGTTCATCGCAGGTGTGACCTGGTCTGTTTTGCGCGAGTCGACAAAGTTGTGACTGTAAACGCCGAACAGCGGACTTGTTACAGCTTCAAGAAGTGGAGAAACACTTGGCGTGGCCAAACCGCCAACACCTTCAGTCAGCTGTGTTATAGCAGTGGCATCCTTGGTCTCTTCGGTGTAACGCACACCAGCAGTCAAACTCAATGTGTCAGTCAGCTGATAAGTACCTTGGAAAAACACAGCCCAAGCGTCAGTGTCCTGCTCCCAGTTTGATACGCGGCCTACTTGCGTAAACATGGTTGAGCCATCAACAAACGGTTGGAACGCGCCTGGCGTGCCGGTTAATCCGTACGCCGCGTTAACACCTGCAACCTGTGCTGGCGACATGGCGAGGAACGTGGGCGGATAGCCAGTGATCAACTTCATTAAATCAGGATGGTTGAGCGTACCGTCAACGGCAACAACGCGATCAATATTCTGATTTTGTGTTTCCCAGTATGCGCCGGTAATCCAAGAGAACTTCTGATCTGCTGGAGAGACAAGGCGGAATTCCTGGCTAGTCTGCTCGTACTGAGAAATATCGCTGCGGCCAATGAATCTAACAGGGAGACCGTCAGCATCGATACCATCTTCATAGTCATAGCCGACTCGGCCAGTCACCGACGTGAAGGTCATACCGTTGGCCAACTCAATATCGATATTTAACGACGTGTCTTCTGTGTTGGTGTTTGTGCCTTCGGGCTTTTCTTGGGTGCTCTTAAGATCTCTGCCCAGTGATTGCGCTAGCGCTAAGCCACCAAGAGAGATTGCATCGCGGTACGCACCAACAGAACCATCGGCAACACTGGCGCCATAGGTTGGATAGGCCAAGCCCATAATGCCATACATCAATTGATCAGCAGCACCTGGATTTGGAACAGAGGAGAACTTATTCAAAACAATGGTTGAACCACCGCGAATGCTCTCGCTCTCTGCGTGCTTCAATTTGACCGTTGTGTTGTCCGTTGGCGCCCAAGTTGCACTGATACGCCACATGTTTTCGTCGGCGCTTGGTGAGTCTGCATCAGCAAAACTGTTGTGAATATAGCCATCGTTTTCACGATCTTTGAAAGCGACACGCACGGCAAGTGAATCAGTAATCGAGCCAGCAACGTGACCTTCTAGCGTGGTGCCGTTAAACGACTCTTTGGTGAATGCAAGTTTCCCGCCGAGCTCGTCGCCAATAGCGGCCGAGGCAGAGGTGACGTTAATGGCACCAGCCAGTGTGTTTTTACCGAACAGAATACCCTGTGGGCCACGCAGAACTTCAACCTGGCCAATATCAAACAGACCTGTTCGGACTTGACGTCCTTTGGCCATGTGAATGCCATCAACGTAGAGACCTACTGATTGCTCAAACGACTGCTGAGCACCTGGGCCTACACCGCGCATATAAATACCAGTGGCTACGGCGTTTTCAGAAATCGCGAGGTTAGGCACATACTTTGATAGATCGCCCAAGCTATTCATGCCCGCATCGCTGATTTTTTCGCCGCTCAGGGCGGTCATCGAGATGGGTACGTCTTGCAGGCTTTCAGCGCGCTTTTGCGCCGTTACAATAACTTCTTCGAGCTGTGCAGCATAGGCTCCGCTTGAAATCGTGGCGATGGCCAAGGCCATTCCGCTTACTTTTAGAAATGAGCTTTTCTTCATTAACTTTCCCCGTTGTTGTATTGGATACGGCTATGCGCCGTACTTATTCTTTTTTTCGCTACACAATTAGCTGAATACACCTGTTAACCACAACACAGACAGCGCTTAGAGCACTGAGCCACATTTAATCAGATAGAGCTATTGTTTAGATTTTCTTTGCTGCTGATTATTGTTTCCAGCTTTTTACATCGTCCTCGCAAGTACTTTGTTAAGCACTGTCGAAACGTGACATTTAAGTATCAATTTCAGTCACGGGCGCATAGTAACAAGGAAAAGTGAGCACCACAACACAACTTACAGACCTATTTTCTAATCCATTTGAGGGCTCTCGGCACGCTATTTCTTGCCCGCTGACCTTTTGGTGATGCTCGTCCCCAGACGTCGTTTGGCGAGCAGTATTATGCTTTAGCTGGACCGTTCTATAGTCTATATTTGGCGTTCGGTGACTGGAATGGCTCATAACTAAAAGGTAGGGACAACTGTGCGAATAACAATCTTTGGTAGCGGATACGTTGGGCTGGTGACAGGGGCCTGTTTTGCCAATGTCGGCAATCAGGTTGTCTGCGTGGATATTGATAAAGATAAAATCGACGCTCTCAATGCGGGCCACGTGCCTATTTTTGAGCCTGGTCTTGAGGGTTATATCAAAGAAGCCTTAGCCAACGGCAGCCTTAAATTCACCCGTGATGCAGCCATGGCCGTGCAACAGGCGGATATGATTTTTATTGGCGTAGGAACACCGCCCAATGAAGATGGCTCCGCCGATTTACAGTACGTTCTTGCCGTCGCAAAGACTATTGGCGAGCACATGAATGGCTACAAAGTGGTGGTCAATAAATCCACGGTGCCGGTGGGTACTGCTGACCGCGTTGAGCAAACTATTCATGCCGTGTTGCAGCAGCGCGGTGTGCAGTTTGAGTTTAGTGTTGCCTCCAATCCCGAGTTTCTCAAAGAAGGTGCCGCCATTGCCGACTTCACTCGCCCCGACAGAATTATTGTGGGCACTGATTCTGAACGCGTTGAAGAGATGATGCATGAGCTTTATGCGCCCTACAATCGGCAGCGCGACAAGCTCATTTTTATGGATGTACGCTCCGCTGAATTGACGAAGTACGCCGCCAATTCAATGCTTGCCACAAAAATTAGCTTTATCAATGAGATCGCCAATATTGCCGAGCGGGTGGGTGCAGATATTGAACAGGTGCGCATTGGTATGGGCTCAGATCCGCGCATTGGCTACAGCTTTATTTATCCGGGCTGCGGATTTGGCGGATCTTGCTTTCCAAAAGATTTACGTGCGATGGAAGCGACCGCAATTGCGGCGGGTTATCAGCCGCAGCTGCTCAGCGCAGTCACTCGCGTCAATGACGCACAGAAAAATCGACTGTTCACAAAAATTGCTGACTACTTTAAGGGCGACTTGCGCGGGAAAACCATCGCCCTCTGGGGACTGGCATTTAAACCCAATACTGATGATATGCGTGAAGCGCCTAGTCGTTCACTCATGGAAGCCCTCTGGCAAGCGGGCGCCGTTGTCCGAGCTTATGATCCACACGCTATGGAAGCCACGCAAAAAATCTACGGTGCCCGCGATGACTTATTGCTTTGCGGCACAAAAGAAGCCACCTTGACGGGTGCCGATGCACTGGTGATCTGCACCGAGTGGAAGCCTTTTTGGTCCCCTGACTTTATTCAAATCAAAAATGCGCTAACGCGCCCTGTTATTTTTGATGGGCGCAACCTCTATGATCCCAGCCGACTCCAAGAGCTTGGTATTCACTATTTTGCTATCGGGCGACAGAATGTGGTCGCAGAGCATTAATGTGGAGTAAGGCGCGGGCGCGCAGCCTATGCCCGCCCATAGAGATCTTCAAAACGGACAATATCATCCTCGCCAAGATAGGTGCCCGACTGTATTTCGATTAGCTCAAGGGGAATTTTCCCTGGGTTTTCCAGCGAATGAATAGCGCCAATAGGAATATAAACGGATTCATTTTCGCACAGCAATTGCAGCTTCTTATCGATCGTCACTTTCGCTGTTCCGCTCACCACCGCCCAGTGCTCCGCGCGGTGATGGTGCATTTGCAAAGAGAGTTTTGCCTTTGGTTTTACCGTAATTCGTTTAACCTGAAACCGTTCACCTTGATCCATCGAGTCGTAGTGGCCCCATGGGCGGTAGACCTCTGGTGATGCAAATATTCGCTGCGTTGCCCGCTTTTGAGTTGATCAACCAGCTGTTTGACGTCCTCCACATGGTCGCGGTGGGCTACTAACAAGGCGTCCTTGGTGTCGACAATCACTAAATCTTTAATGCCCAATGTTGCAACAAGCTTTTGCTCTGCGTGAATGTAGTTATTGGTACTTTTGAGTGCCATCACATCGCCAACTTGCACATTGCCCTCGGGTGTCTTGGGCAGTAAATCCAGCAGAGCTGACCAGCTACCAACATCATTCCACTTTGGGTTCATCGCCATCATGAGAGCGTTGTCGGTTTTCTCCATCACGGCATAATCGATTGATTCAGCTGGACATTGATCGAATAGTGCCGGCGCCGGACGCAGAAAATCCATATCTTGAGATTTGCCCTGCCATGCTTTCACGCAGGCGCTATAAATATCTTCGCGATAGCGCTTCAGTGCTTCGAGGTACGTCGCTGACTGAAACATAAAAATGCCACTATTCCAGACATACTCACCGCTCGCTAAATAAGCCTTGGCCACCGCGTGGGACGGCTTTTCAACAAATTGACTCACCCGACGAAGGACTTGATCAGCATCTGCGGCCTCAGCCTTGATATAACCGTAGCCCGTCGCCGCATGGCTGAGTGTAATGCCGAAAGTGACCAGCGACTCCTGTGGTGCGCCCAGAGCCGCGGCCGTTACCGCTTGCGTAAACGCCTCGGGGCAGCCCATATGGTGATCTGCAGGCAAAACAAGCAGCGTCCTGTTGGGAGAAATCTCCTCGGCCAATAGGGCCGCCAGGCAAATAGCCGGTGCCGTATTGCGCCCGCTTGACTCCAAGATAATGCCGTTGTGCGCCAGTCCTCCCTGCCGCAACTGTTCTGCAGCAATAAACCGGTGCTCTTCATTGCAGACAATAATGGGCGGCGCACAGTCGAGACCGGCAAGCCTATCAATGGTTAGCTGCAACATACTGCGGTCGCCGGTTAAGGGTAAAAATTGTTTTGGATAAAGGTGTCGCGACAGAGGCCACAGGCGGGTACCGGAACCACCGGCAATAATAACGGGTTGGAGCATACAGAGTCCTTTCACAAAAATGGTATCGCCAGCGCAAGCGGGATACGTTATCCATAGCAATCTCAGGTGTTATTAACTGTAGCTGCTAATTCTTACTATTTCCTGATGCTCACGCCATAATCCCTTTGCTATCGCTATCCTTGGTGCGGTGAGATGCTCTTATCTGCCGTTCTTTTGCGCCATAGATACATATCGCCGGTAGGTTTTTGAACACAACTCACTTCTTGTCGCGCCTAAGCGCTGTTTCCCCGAGAGAATATCTTGCACAAAGTGTCAAGGTTGTTAGAATGCGCGCCTCGGCGATATAAACAGCGGATATCGAGGGTCGGCCAAAGTGCCTCAACCGACAATATTTAGTCTACGAGGACGCCATGTGAGTTGAGCAGGGCCTCAGTCAGTTAAGTAAAAGCTGTGAGTTAAAGAGATAGTTTCAGTACGACCGTAGCTCAGTTGGTTAGAGCACCACCTTGACATGGTGGGGGTCGGTGGTTCGAGTCCACTCGGTCGTACCAATAAATACCAAAGCCCCTGTAATCGGAAGACTACAGGGGCTTTTTTATGGTGGTTAGATAGTGTGGGTGATAACCACCCAGCAGCCTGCTACATACGCATCAAAGCACAAATTTTATTGCCAGATGGGTCGCGCAGGTAGGCCAAGTAGAGACTGCCATTCACACCTTCGCGCACGCCAGGCGCGTCTTCACAGGCAGTGCCGCCGTTGGCCAGCCCGGCCGCATGCCAAGCGTTGGCCTGCTCTGCAGTGGTTACTGCAAACCCAATGGTACTGCCATTGCCGTGTGAGGCGGGTTGGCCATCAATTGGCTTGCTCAGCGCAAAAACGCCGGTGGGCGTCATGTAAAAACAGCGTCCTTTTGGGTCGATAAATCCGGGACCGTAGCCGAGTGCACCAAGCACTGCATCATAAAAAACTTTTGAATCTTCGATGCTGTTAGCACCAAGCATGACATGACTAAACATGGTTATACCTCAATGAATTGTATGTTGATGGAGCCTTTTACGGCCCGCTGCTAACAGCAGGCCGTTGTAAGGATAGTTATTTTGGACAGTGTGAATCCCTTTACGGCTGCCCACGGTACCAAATAGGCGACGTCCAAGCCATCTCTCTGACGGTTTCAGGATAGCGGCCGTTGTCACATACGTCTGGACGATCTGCGGGCGGTAGCGCGTCGCAGTCGTAGTTATGCCAGCGAGGCGTTTCCGGCTCAACAGCCCGCAGATAATAGTAGGCGGATTGGGTGGGTTCAAAGGTTTTGTCGGTATAAACCGTACACAGGCTATCCGCGCCAGTGTCACTGGTTGCTACAGGGATAACGTCGTTATGCATTTTTCCCTCAGCATCTACCCAGCCTTTAATCAGTTGCAGCGCTTGCAACTTTTTGCCATCGGGGTCTTTTACCGCATAGGCGAGAATGGTTGGCTTGCCGCTCTGATCAGTATTTGGTATCAAATCACCGCCCATTGGCACAGCACTGGCGTAGGCTTGAGCAATCATGTCAGGGCTGTTGCAGAGATCTTCGTTTAGCGTCCAGCCGGCAAACAAGCGCGGCATAATGCGTGGGCCAGAGGTGCCAAACACTTCTTTGCGCAACATGGCATCAAAAATTGCATCGCGGGTATTTTCTTTCGCCCAAACGCCTGCGAGGCCGCCAGGATTTCCGTCAATACCGCTGGTTAACAGGCCTGGTTTCAGACGATCGGCAGCTGTTGACTCACCGGTGACGGCACCCGTCCAGGCGGATTCGAGAACAGCGCCAGGTGTTGCAGAGTGAGTGTCAGTGGCGGCAATAATGCCCAGTTTGATTGGATTGAGGCCAATGGTCTTCTCTTCCTTTAAGCCTACCAGTAGTGCAGAGCGCTGGAAGTCCGTTGGGTCGACACAGCCGGCGCCAAGCATGCCATTGCTGCGTTCGCCGTCCGCGGTGCATTCCACAGTGACGGTAGAGGCTTGACCCACGACCAGACTATTTTCGTCAAAGCTGCGCGTGGCATAGGTCTTGTTTTCACCCATGCGGCGCACAGATTCGATGTCGCAGAGTTCATCAGGCGCACCCAACACAGTGCTCAGCCCATTCATACATTCGGATCCGCCTTTGTGCTGAAAAATCTCCATAATCGGCTCGCGACTAAGTCTTTTCGCCGCGTATTTCTGTTTTGCTTCAGTGGTGTCTTCAAGCTGCATATAGGGCGCCATACGACCATTGGCTAAGTTTGAATTATGCGGAATCGTCAAATAATCACAGCCAGTTTCTGAGTCGCAGACAAGGTCGAGTTCAGCCCACAACTTGCTGTCGATGGGTGCATCGATATAGCTCACCGGCAGCGCGGGAACTGATGCGTTGCGGAAGATCACATTGCGGTGGTAGTTCGATGTGCCGGGTGTGCCAGTGTATTCGTAGGCCACAAAGCTGGTGAATTCACAGGGTTGGTTCGCGGCATTGGAGATATCTTGAATATCCTGCCACGGCGACTTGGCAAAATCGGCGCACTGTGAACCGTCGGCACCACAAATTTCGTTGATGCGTTCGGGGGTTTCAGTGGTGATAACTCTTCCCAACATCATCATGCCCTGACGCTGGTCAGCGCGATAATTCGTGCAAAACTCTGTCCCATAGGCTGGCGACCCAGGCGTCCGGCATAGGGCACTCTCACCGAGAAATTCGCCGTGGTCTGTCACCGCAAGAAAATCCAGAGGTCTGTCTATTTTCGCTGTACCTTCAGGCTTGCCATCTGCACCAATCGGGAAAAAGGGAATGGCTTCGCCTCGCGCGTAGCGGTGTGCGTCTGCAGGTGTTGCGCCAAAACTATTAGCAGCAGCATCAAAGGAATAGCTGGTGTGCACATGCAAGTCGCCAAACAGCGCCATGCCATTGCTGTCAGCATTTTCGCAGCTTACAGTCGCTGATTGGGCTGCGCTTATCGGCGCGGTTGATGCCCGATTAGACGTGTTACCTGAACCCTCCTCAGAGCTGCCGCAAGCGGCTAGATAGAGAGAAAACACAGAAATAGTCAGCTTTTTTAACATGGCGGTATCCTTTATTGTTCTTATTAGACGTTCTTATCAATTGTTTTTATAAATGGATAAATTGCTGTTGGCGTAACGCAAGGCTAGTATGCGCTTTGGCAAGTTGCACAGAGCATAACAAGATCACAAATCACTGTGCAAAATTAAAACGACTGAGGGGTTTTGGAATGAAATTTTTTAAATGGGTACTGGCGATTCTGCTGATCATTATCGCGATTATCATTGTGCGCACATTCATGCATAACCCGCAGACCAGTGCTGCCATCGACGTGGTAACTATTGATATCGATGAAGACCGCGCCAGTCAGCACCTCTCGCAGGCAATTCAGTTCGCGACCATTTCACCGCAAGATCCCGCGCAACGAGATCACGCAGTCTTTGAGCAGTTTATTCAATGGGCAGCAGATACCTACCCTGATGTGCATCGTGAAATGAGCCTCCAGCGACTCGACGATACATTGCTATTTAAGTGGCAGGGAACAGACGCAACTTTAAAACCCATATTAGTCACAGGCCATTACGATGTCGTACCCGTTATACCCGGTACCGAAGCAGATTGGTTACATCCGCCATTTTCTGGCGCCATTGCTGATGGTGTGATCTGGGGTCGCGGCGCCCTTGACGATAAAAGCGGGGTGATCGCGATGTTAGAAGCCAGCACCCACCTTATTCGCGACGGGTTCAAACCTGCTCGCAGCGTTTATTTGAGCTTTGGAAGTGACGAAGAAGTGGGCGGCGAGAATGGCGCACGACTGGTCACTGAGTATCTTGCGGCACAGGGCGTACAACTGGCGTGGTCATTGGACGAGGGCTCCTTTGTCTTGGACGATATCTTCCCCGGCGTCGACAAGTTGCTCGCCATCGTTAATGTTGCCGAAAAAGGCACTCTCAATCTCGAAATTGTGGGTAAGTCTGCTGGAGGTCACTCCTCCATGCCCCCCGCAAAAACAGCGGTCGGCATTCTGGCCGAGGCAATTGTGGCCCTGCAAAATAGTCCGCTACCCGGCGGAATGGAGGGGTTAAGCCTTGAAATGCTCGACACTGTCAGCCGCCATATGCCCTTTGTGCCCAAGATGATGTTCGCTAATCAGTGGCTATTTTCGGGAGTGTTAAATCACAGTTTGTCACAAATGCCTGTAACCAACGCCATGCTGCGCACCACCACCGCGCCAACCATGCTGTCGGGCAGCGTTAAGTCCAACGTGCTGCCTATCGAAGCGGTCGCAGTGGTTAATTTTCGCGTCCACCCGCGCGACAGCCTTGACGACATCGTCAACCATGTTTCCGCAGCCGTGGCCTCTGACGCGGTCGAGGTAAGAGTGCCAGACGCTAGCGGTAAGCCGGCGTCAGAAGTCTCTGATTGGCATTCAGATGGGTTTGCCACAGTGAGTACCGCTGTGCAACAGGTGTACGGCGATTTGGTCGTGGCGCCAGGTTTAATGGTTGCGGCATCGGACAGTCGGCACTACAGTAAAGTCGCTGACAACGCATTTCGCTTTAATCCTTTTATTGTGAATGCTGACACTATGACTGGTTTCCACGGTACCAATGAGAAGATTAAGGTTGCCGATTTTGCCCAGGGAATTCGCAGCTATATTCAGATCATTAAAAATGGCGCGCAGCCGTAACCTATAAGTGTGATCGCCTAACCGCCACTGAATAAGGGGAGGATCTGGGAGAGTTCTGCGCGGAAATTTTTTGGCCTGAATTGTCAGTAACAAAAAAGCAGCACCTGTTCACAGTAGCAATTCTCAGTTACGCTTTTTTAGCTGCTATGCTTAACGAGAATTTAGGAACTCAATGACAGGAGTTTACCCATGAACCGATTCGCCTATTCAATGGCATTTACGCTGATAGAGCTGATGGTGACCATAGCCATTGCCGCCATCTTGCTGGGTATTGCGGTACCCTCATTGCGGTGTCATGAATAGGCTGTGCTTCCTGCATCACCATTCCGCTTGGAGTGCAATCAAATCAAACGCAAGTCCACCTACTTAACTGTTCCTGCGGGTGTCAGTCGTACACCGTTGCGATTGGCAGACGCTTGTGTTGAGTTCTTGCGTAAATAGCAATCAGTCGCTCTTCGGCTGCCGCGCTGATGTCTTTGTTTTCAAGAAAATTATCAATCTCGTCGTAGCTTAAGCCTAGCACATGCTCGTCGGGCTTTTGGGGTACCAGACATTCAAGATCTGCCGTGGGAGTTTTGAAAACAAGGGCGTCTGGCGCGCCGAGGGTCTTTGCCAGCAGGCGAACCTGGCGCTTACTCAGGCCAAATAGCGGGGCTAAGTCGCAGGCGCCATCGCCGAATTTGGTATAGAAGCCAGTGATGTTTTCTGCTGAGTGGTCCGTTCCCAGCACCAGTCCGCCTAAAATACCCGCAATTTCATACTGCGCAATCATGCGCGCACGGGCTTTAACATTGCCCTTGGCAAAATCTGTTGCGGCATCGTGCAACCTATGCAGATTTGCCCCCGCCAGACTTGCACAGACAGCCTCATGCATGGCATCGGCGGCCGCTTTAATATTCACCGTAAGACTCTGGCTGGGCTGAATAAAGCGCAGCGCAACTTGAGCGTCGGCTTCATCCATTTGCACGCCGTAGGGCAGGCGCACGGCGATAAATTGATATTCGCCGGTGTTTTTTTCGCTATTGAGTTGCTCGACGGCAAGCTGAGCCAAACGACCACAGGTCGATGAATCCACGCCGCCACTAATGCCCAAGACAAGGTTCTTGCAGCCAGCGTTGAGCAGTTGGGTTTTGATAAAATGAATGCGGCGATCTATTTCGGCCTGCGGGTCGATTTCGCTAAGCACCCGCATTTCTTGAATAATGTCGTGTCTGTTCATGAACGTATTCAGTCGTCTCTAAAAGTGATGCTAGTCCATCAGCCCAAAGGTCAACCAACTCAACACAGAGCGTTTCTCTTCAATCTTCTCGCCGTTGCTACCAATTAGCTCAGAATCACGCACAGTTCTGTCATAAATCGCGCGTGTATCGAACGCCGGTGGTTGCGCGCGCTCGATCAAGCCAAAGGTAACCTTGCTCAACAGCGAGTCGCCGCCATCTACTAAGCGTTTATCGAAATCGAACTCGCCATTGGCATCTAAATTGGGGTACTCGGGATAGTTTGTTGCGAGTACCTTCACTGCGTTGTCAGACAGCTCTGTCAGTCCCAGTAGCTTATACGCTTGCGCCATCACCGCTAGACCATCGGCAACCGCCGGTGTTTGCTGAAAGTTTTCCACCACAAAGCGGCCTCGATTTGCGGCAGCAAGATAAGCCTTGCGTGAAAAATAGTAGTTGGCCACTTGAATCTCTGCCCGCGCCAAGCGGCCGCGCAGATCCACTAAACGCACGCGGGCGTCAGCAGCATAGGGACTTTTTGGAAAGCGAGAGAGCAGTTCTGACAAAGTGCCGAACGCGCCGCGCGCCGTGCCAATATCGCGCATTGAATTGTCGGTGGGTATAAAGCTATCGAAAAAGCCCGACGAGTCTGAAATTTCTGATAGACCTTTAATGTAATAGGCGTAATCGACGTTTGGATGCTGTGGGTGCAGTCGAATAAACCGCTCAGCCGCCGCAATACTCGCATCGTAGTCAGCAGACTTAAATTGAGCGAACATTAACTCTAACTGCGCTTGTTCCGCGTATTTGCCGAAAGGGAATTGCGACTCTAACAACTGCAGATTGGTGATTGCCACCGACCAGTTGCTCGCATTTAAACTGCTTTGAATCTTTTCGTAGAAATCGCGCTCAGTGTAACCCGCAGTTTCGTCCTCGGTGGTCTCATCATCACCCCAGCCCAGCCAAGAACAGCCAGTGGTTAAAGATAAACTCATTAACAGTAAAATAAGTGAAGCGATTTTCATGTAATATTCCCAGCCTAAGACGGAGTAGATCTGATAGATGGCGCAATCGTGTATTTAACCACACAGCCTGCGTTAAACCAATCAGTGATAATTGCCGCGCAGCGAACGACAGTTTTGATCACATCGCGGCAAATGCAGGCGCGTCTATGACCGCACTTAGCGCCATAAGAGCCGCGCCAGAGTAAATTTATTTTAGAGTAGGAAACGCAGCTTGACCGAAAATATGAACCATATAGACCGCAGCGCCACTGTTTCAGTCAGTGACTGTGGTCGTCGCCTAGATCAAGTTGCCGCCGAGCTATTTGAAGATTTTTCACGCTCACGCTTGCAGCAATGGATTAAATCCGGCGAATTACGCGTAAACGGTCAGCAGCAGCCCACCAAACATAAACTTCTTGGCGGCGAACAGCTGACAATTGCAGCACAGCTCAAATCCGAGGGCGACTGGGTCGCCGAAGATATCAGCCTCAACATCGTCTACGAAGATGAGCAGATCATGGTCATCAATAAGCCGGCCAACCTCGTCGTGCATCCCGCGGCCGGCAACCGCGAGGGAACGCTATTAAATGCGCTTCTATTTCTCTGCCCACAGCTCAAACACGTACCCCGCGCGGGCATTGTCCACCGTCTCGACAAAGACACCACCGGGCTGATGGTGGTTGCGAAAACCCTCGAAGCGCACACCGATCTCGTTGCCCAGCTGCAAGAGCGCAGCGTCAACCGCGAATATGAAGCGGTTGTCAGCGGCGTCATGACGGGTGGCGGTACTGTTGATCAACCGATCGGCCGACACCCCAAACAGCGCAAAAAAATGGCCGTTGTCAAAGGCGCCAAGGAAGCGCGTACACATTACAAAGTGCTGCAGCGCTTCGCCGGACATACCTATATAAGACTCAAGCTAGAAACTGGCCGCACCCATCAAATTCGAGTGCACATGGCCAGCATTAAATACCCAATCGTCGGTGACGATGCCTACGGTGGCCGCTTCCGCATCCACAAAGGCGTGTCAGACCAGCTGCGCGAGACCCTGCACAGTTTTGGTCGCCAAGCGCTGCACGCGCGAGAACTGGGGCTAGAACATCCCGAGACTGGCGAGTATATGAGCTGGACATCAGACTTACCCCAAGACATGCAGCAGCTACTGCAAGCATTAACCGACGAGTAATAGGTAGGCAGCAATGGAGAGTCACTTTCTTATTCCAGACTGGCCCGTTCCCCCTAGCGTCAAAGCCGCAGTCACCCTGCGCAGTGGTGGCGGCAGCAAGGTACCCTACGACAGCAATAACCTCGCAATGCATGTTGGCGACAGTAAAAAAGACGTTATCGACAATCGAACACGACTAAAAGAAACCCTAGCATTGCCCAGCGCACCCTGTTGGCTCGATCAATATCACAGCACCGAGGTGATTGACGCCGCCGCAGCTCACGGCACCCCGCGCGCCGATGCCAGCGTCAGTCGTCAAGCCGCCACCGTTTGCGCAGTGCTCACCGCCGACTGCTTACCTGTCCTCTTATGCAATCGCCAAGGCAATCAAGTCGCTGCCGCCCATGCCGGTTGGCGAGGACTCTGCGGAGGCATCCTGCGCAAAACAGTCGCTACTTTTTATCATGCACCCACCGACATCCTCGCCTACCTCGGGCCCGCAATCGGTCCCCAAGTCTTTGAAGTGGGCGCCGAAGTGCTCGATGCATTCCTCGCCAACAGTCAGGGCGAAGGCCACAAACAGGCCATACGCGCAGCCTTTGATGCAACAACATCAGCGCGCGGGAAATACCTCGCCGACCTCTACCAACTCGCCCGTGCCGAGTTAAACGCCTGCGGCGTGCAGGCAGTCTACGGCGGCGATCACTGCACCTACAGCGAACCCCGGCGCTTTTTTTCCTATCGACGAGACCCTGTCACGGGGCGCAATGCATCGTTAATTTGGCTGATTTAGCGAGCGCATTCAGCCCATAATCACAGTGTTAAAATTCCTCTAGTTTTTACAGTTATAACACTTGATACCCAAGGGTTGTTCCATTAGAATTGCGGCCCTCTCGCAGGGGCTATTTGACCCAAGATCATACGCGACGGAATTTGGCCTCTACGTACCGTGTGGCCACCCTAAATTGGAGCAGAACATGTACGCAGTAATCAAAAGTGGCGGAAAGCAGCATCGAGTCGTTGAGGGTGAAACCTTACTGCTGGAAAAGCTGGATGTAGCGACTGGTGATAATATCGATTTTGAAGAAGTTTTGATGGTCGGCGAAGGTGCCGAAGTCAAGATTGGCGCGCCGCTAGTAGAAGGCGGTAAAGTGACTGCTGAGATTATTTCTCACGGTCGTGGTGACAAAGTGAATATCATTAAATTCCGTCGCCGCAAGCACTCGCGCAAGCAACAGGGCCACAGACAGTGGTACACAGAAGTTAAGATTACTAGCATCAACGCTGGATAAACTGAGAGGAATAGACAATGGCTCACAAGAAAGCTGGTGGTAGTACTCGTAACGGTCGCGATTCAGAAAGCAAACGCCTTGGTGTAAAGGTATTTGGCGGCCAATCAATCAATGCAGGCAGCATCATCGTTCGTCAGCGTGGCACTAAATTCCACCCCGGCAACAACGTTGGTATCGGCAAGGACCACACACTCTTCGCAACTGCAGAAGGTGTTGTCCAGTTCGTGCAGAAAGGCCCGAAAAACCGTAAGTATGCAGAAGTGGTTTCCGCGTAATTTACGCCGCTTCGATAAAAAAGCCCCTCTGCGGGGCTTTTTTTATGGGTGGCGATTTTGCCTTCAATCTAAACTCGCAACCCTCAATGACACAACCCACTGGCATCTGTACACTGACCCTATGAAATTCGTCGACGAAGCAACAATCAAAGTACACGCAGGCAAAGGCGGCAATGGCTGCATGAGCTTTCGCCGTGAAAAATATATCCCCTTTGGCGGCCCAGATGGCGGTGACGGAGGTGATGGCGGCAGCGTCTTTCTCGTAGCCACAGAAGGCTTAAATACCCTTATCGACTTCCGATTCACACGCAACTTTAAAGCGCAGAGTGGCGAACAGGGCCGCGGAGCAGACTGCACCGGCGCCGGAGGCCAAGACCTAGTACTGCAAGTACCCGTAGGCACCACCGTTATCGACGAAGAAACTGGCGACGTTCTCGGAGATCTCACGGAGCTCGGGCAAACACTCAAAGTTGCGCAGGGCGGCTTCCACGGCCTTGGCAATGCCCGCTTTAAATCCAGTATCAACCGAGCGCCACGCCAAACCTCGAAAGGCAGCGAAGGTGAAGTGCGAGAAATCAAGCTTGAGCTAAAAGTATTGGCCGATGTCGGCCTGCTCGGACTGCCCAATGCAGGCAAGTCCTCCTTTATTCGGGCCGTCTCAGCCGCGCGCCCCAAAGTTGCCAACTATCCATTTACCACCCTCGTGCCAAACCTCGGTGTTGTCGGCGTGACCGGCGACAGAAGTTTTGTTATTGCCGATATTCCAGGGTTGATCGAAGGTGCCTCCGAAGGCGCAGGTCTCGGTATCCGCTTCCTCAAGCACCTTACCCGCACCCGCCTGTTGTTGCACATTGTTGACATGATGCCCTACGACCTCACTACACCCGGGCAAAACGCCATTGTCATTGAAAATGAATTGGAAAAATTCAGCCCGACATTGGCTGAGGGCGACCGCTGGCTTGTGCTGAACAAGATCGATTTGCTGCCCGAAGATGAAATCGAAGACGCCTGCCAAGCCGTTGTAGACGAGCTCAATTGGCAAGGCCCCGTGTTTAGAATATCCGCCATCTCGTCCGTGGGCACAAAAGAGCTGTGCGCCAAGATTATGGACTATATTGAAGAACACCGTCAGCGTGAAGAAGCTGACCCAGCAGTGATTATCGAAACCGAAGCGCGCCGCCGCACCATCCAAACCGAAGCACGCGAACGCATTGAAGGACTTGCCGAATACCGTCGCGCCGCCCGCAAAGGTGGTCAGCAGATTGATGGCGCAGAATTCGACGAAGACTTTGATGACGACGATGACGACCACGACGTTGAAATTATCTACGCAGAGTGAGGCATAGCTAGGCTGAATGACCAGAGCAATTACCAAGAATGCCAAACGCTGCGTGGTCAAGATTGGCAGCGCACTACTAACCAACGACGGCGCAGGCCTTGATCGAGACGCCATTGATGGCTGGGTCGAGCAAATCGCCGAACTCTTAGCACAGGGCAAAGAAATTGTTTTAGTCTCCTCAGGCGCCATCGCCGAAGGTCTCGTGCGCCTTGGTTGGAAGACCCGCCCAGAGAGTATTCACGAACTGCAAGCCGCCGCCGCAGTTGGCCAGATGGGACTTATTCAAGCCTACGAAACCAGCTTCAAGCGGTTCGGCAAACTCACCGCACAAGTCCTGCTCGACCACGACGACCTCGCCAATCGCCAGCGCTATCTCAACGCCCGCAGCGCCCTGCAAACCCTTATCAAACTTAACGTCGTGCCCATCGTCAACGAAAACGACACGGTAGTCACCGACGAAATTCGGTTTGGCGACAACGACAGTCTTGGCGCACTGGTCGCCAACCTAATCGACGCCGACCTACTCGTGATACTCACCGACAAAAATGGCCTCTACACCGCCAACCCAGACAGCGACCCCAACGCCACACTAATAAGCCAAGCCCTCGCCGGCGACCCAAGCCTCAACGCCCTCGCCAGCGGCAGCAACAGCGGATTAGGTCGCGGCGGCATGGTCACCAAACTTCAAGCCGCTAAACTCGCCGCGCGCTCAGGCTGCAGCACCGTAATTGTCGGCGGCCGTAACCCCAAAATTCTTACCGTCGTTGCCAACGGCGAAGACGTCGGCACACTGCTCAGCGCCACCCAGCAACCCATAGCAGCCCGCAAGCAGTGGCTCGCCGGACAGCTGCAAGTCAAAGGACAGCTCATACTCGACAGCGGCGCCGCCAGAGTGCTCACCCAGCAAGGCCGCAGCCTGCTTGCCGTCGGCGTCACAGACGTAAAAGGCAAATTCAGCCGCGGCGACCTCGTCAGTTGTCTCGACAGCGACGGACTCGAAATCGCCCGCGGCCTCGTCAACTACAGTGCCGCAGAAACTGCGCGCATAAAAGGCAAAAGTACCGAAGCCATCGCCGGCATTCTCGGCTACCTCGAAGACAAAGAACTTATTCACCGCGACAATATGGTGCTAAATCGCTAGCACCATTCACGCTTAAAACCCCGATCGCTCCTGTACCCAATAGAGACTGCCCCTTCGAGCAATAATCGCGTTGCACCCACAGCACGCAAAATTCTTGACTACACTTAAAGCCGTAAGGTGATGACAAACCGTCACCCAAGGGACTAAGCAAGTGTGATCAGGAGTAAACGATGGCAGGAGGAGGCAGATAGAACAAATGAAAGGTTTAAGCGACCTTCAGTGGTATCACAAGCCTTTTTGACCAACCAAGACGCCATAAAACGGTTTGTCTCGCGCTTTGTATTTCGCCAGCAAGATATCGAAGATGTCACACAAGAAGCCTTTCTCAAAGCCTACAACGCCGAACTAGAAAAAGAGATCGAGCACCCAAAAGCCTACCTCTTTCAAATCACCCGCAACGTCGCCCTTGAAGGGCTTCGCAAAAAAAGCAGCCAAATTGCTGACCATATAGTGGATTTTGACGAAAACTCCATTACAGGATACGAAAGCACCGTTGAGGCCGCGATGGAAACACAAGAATACCTAGGTGCCTTTTGTGAGGCAGCCGCACAGCTGACACCCAAGTGTCGGCGGGTTTTCCTTATGCGCAAAGTGTACGGATTTAGCTACCAAGAAATCACCGAGCGCCTTGGCATCTCCCTCAGCACCGCCGAAAAACACATGCGCAACGGCATGCTCCAAACCAGCGCCTTTATGCGCGAGCACAGCGACTTCGTCTTCCACACTAAGCCCCTTTCTCAAAATACTGATGCAATAAAAAAACCACGCCTTGGCGTGGTTTTTTATTACTCAGACTTTGGACTTCCCCCTCACTCCGCCAAATTAAACAACTGCGTATTACCTCCCCGCGCCACGAGATTTTCGGTGCGGGTGCGTTCGCTCAAAAAGCTGAGCAACCATGGGTAGTGGTAGCCGGTGTCTTGTTTGGGCCATTCGATCAGTGGAATGATGCTGCCTGTTCGCTCTGCCATGATTTGTCGCAGGGCGGAGCTGTCGGTGTCGCTGGTGTTGGCGACGATGCCTTCAACGCTGTTGTGAGTGGCGAGTGCTGACAGGCTTGCCAGTGGGGCAATTTGCAGGAGGTTTTGGGGCAGTCCCGCTTGGCTGTAGCTCGCTTGCAGTGCGCTGAGGGATTGCTGGTGTTGGCTGTCGGCGGTGATTATGAGTGGGCAGCCGCAGAGGAGTGCGCTGGCAATCTGTTTTTCGGCGTCGGCAAAGGAGTCTTGTTGGGTGATGACTAGGACCATGAGTCCGCGGCTGTGCAGGCTAAGTTGGTTGTCTTCACCGGTGGGGCCGGGCAGTTGCTCGGGTGTGCTGAGCTTTTCTTGGGTGATGGCTTGTAGGCCGGACAAGAAGTGTGGGTTGTGTTGATTCGCCTGTTGAATCAGGCTGAGCCGTTGCTGGGCAGTGTTAAGCTGCCACTTTTTGCCTGCGTCGGGGGCGCTGGTGATGGCGGTTGCACTGACGGGTTCGGCGTTGTCGAGTTTGAGCGGCAGAACATTGTTTGACGACTGCGCTGAGTCGATTGCCTCGGTAGAAAAGTGCAGCAGGTAGTTTGGGCCGCCTGCTTTGGGGCCGGTTCCGGAGAGGCCGCGGCCGCCAAAGGGGTTAACGCCGACGACGGCGCCGACCATATTGCGGTTGATGTAGGTGTTGCCGGCGATGGTGTTGCGGAACACGGTTTCGGCGAAGGCTTCGATGCGGCTATGGATGCCGAGGGTAAGGCCGTAGCCGGTGTTGTTGATTTGCTGTATCACGCTGCTGAGTTGTGCTGAGTTGTAGCGAATAACGTGCAGGATGGGGCCGAATACTTCTTCTGTGAGCTGATCAAGGGTTTTGATTTCGAACACGTGGGGGGCAATAAAGCTGCCTTGTTGGCATTCTGCGCTGAGTTCGACGCTGGCGATGTACGTGCCTTCTTGATGCATGCGCTCGATGTGGCTTTGCAGTTCGGCTTGGGCGGCACTGTCGATTACGGGGCCAATATCGCTGCTGAGTTTACCCGGGTGTCCGGCGTGAACAGAGGCCATGGCGCCGCGTAGCATGGTGAGGACGTTGTCGGCGATATCGCTTTGCAAAAACAGTACGCGCAGGGCGGAGCAGCGCTGGCCTGCGCTCTGAAATGCGGAGGCGATTACGTCGTCGACGACCTGTTCTGGTAGGGCTGTTGAGTCGACGACCATGCAGTTTTGACCGCCGGTTTCGGCGATAAACGGAATGGGGCCTCCAGGTCGCTGTGCGAGTTGGCGATTGATGGTTTGCGCGGTCTGGGTTGAGCCGGTAAAGGCGATACCGGCGATGCGCGAGTCTGGAATAAGCACTTTGCCGATTTGCGAGCCGCTGCCGATAAGCAGTTGCAGAGCGCTCACCGGTACGCCGGCTTTGTGAAAGAGCTGCACTGCGTGGCTGGCAATAAAGGGTGTTTGGTCGGCGGGTTTGGCAATGACGCTGTTGCCTGCGGCCATGGCGGCACTGACTTGGCCGACAAATATCGCCAGCGGGAAGTTCCATGGGCTGATGCAGAGGAAGACGCCGCGGCCGTGACGTTGCGCGGGGTCGTCGTGGCGGAACTGTTGGCGTGCTTGAACGGCGTAATAGCGGCAGAAGTCGACGGCTTCGCGCACTTCGGAGAGGGCATCGGGGAGGGTGCGGCCCCCTTCGCTAACAATAACCGACATGAGTTCGGCGATTTGATATTCCATGAGGTCTGCCATCTTGTCGAGTACGGCGGCACGGTGTTCGCCGCCGAGGCTGTCCCATGCGGGCTGTGCTTGCGCGGCGGAGGTGAGGGCGTGCTGCATGTGTTCGGCGGTGGCTCGGCTGATGTCGCCTATGTGCTGCTTGTTCTGGCTGGGGCTAAATCGTGGCTCTGGTGTTGTCAGTATCAGTTCACCATCAATCAGCGGCCCTGCGGTGAGGGGTTTTTGGTTGGCCCTGGCTATGACGTCGATAATGGGCTGGCTGTCGATAACAGAGTCGAGATCGATGCCGATAGAATTTTTTCGGGCTTGGTTGCTGGTTGCAAATAGGTCTGCGGGCGCGGGTATCTGTCGGTGTTCGTAAGGGAAGACTCGGCAGACTTGCTCGCGAATATCTTGCACCAGTTCGTCAACGGGTGAGTTGTTGTCGAGGAAGCGGTTGACGAATGAGCTGTTGGCGCCGTTTTCCAGCAGGCGGCGCACCAAGTAGGGCAGCAGGTCGCGGTGGTTGCCGATGGGTGCGTAGACGCGCAGGGGTATTTTCTCTCGGCCGAGGTTGTTCATCAGTTGTTCGTAGAGAACATGGCCCATTCCGTGCAGGCGTTGGAATTCAAATGCGCGTTCGCCGGCCAGCGCTAAGATCATGCAAGCGGTGTAGGCGTTGTGGGTGGCAAACTGTGGATAAATTTGTTGATCGGCGTCCAGCAGCAGTTCGGCGCAGTGTTGGTAGCAGAGGTCGGTGTTGGCTTTGCGGGTGTATACGGGGTAGCTCTCGAGCCCAAGTTCTTGGGCATGTTTTATTTCGGCGTCCCAGTAGGCGCCTTTGACGAGGCGCACCATGAGTTTGCGCTGGGTGGCTTCGGCGAGGGCGATTAGCCATCGCGCGACATCGGGCGCGCGCTTTTGATAGGCCTGCAAAACAAAGCCGAGGCCCTGCCAGTTTTTTAGGTCGGGGTCTTCGGCCAGTGCTTGAAATAGGTCTAGTGAAATATCGAGTCGGTAGGACTCTTCGGCGTCGATGGAGAGGCCAATATGGTGCTCTTGGGCAAGTAGACACAGCTGTTTGATGCGTGGCAGCAGCTCGTCCATCACTTGTTGGTGCTGGGCGTAGCGGTAGCGCGGGTGCAGTGCTGAGAGTTTTACCGAGATGCCGTTGTTGCTGTAGACCCATGTTTCGCTGGTGTGGCGGCCAATTTCAGTGATGGCGTCGGCATAGGATTGCAGGTAGCGGGCGGCGTCGCTTTCGGTGCGGGCACCTTCGCCGAGCATGTCGAATGAGAATCGTGTTTGCGCGTCGTTGTGTTTGGCGCCGCGCTGCAGTCCTTCCCCGATATCGCGGCCGAGCACATATTGGCCGCCCATGATTTTCATGGCTTGCATAACGGCGCGGCGGACGACGGGTTCGCTGAGTCGGGCGCTAAGGCGCTTAAGCCAGCTGTCGGTGTGTTCGGTTATTTCGCTGTCGAGGCTGACAATTTGGCCGGTGAGCATAAGCCCCCACGTGGCGGCATTGACGAAGGCGGATTGCGATTGGCCGCGGTGCTCGTGCCATTTGCCGGAGAGGATTTTTTCGGCGATCAAGCGGTCGGCGGTGTCTGCGTCGGGCACTCGCAAAAGCGCTTCGGCGAGGCACATAAGCGCGACGCCTTCGTTGTTGGACAGTCCAAATTGCAGGAGGAATGCGTCAAGTAATCCTTTACTGGATTTGTTGCTGCGGCATTGACCCACCAGTTCGCGCGCCTGTTGCAACACTTTTTCCCGGGTCTGTGCCGAAAGCGGGTTGCTGTGCAGCAGTTGATTGACCACCTGATGCTCGTTCTGGTGCGTGGTTGTGCGTATTTTGCGGCGAAGTTGATCAATGTTCATAGAGGTGAATCCAGTCTTCAGACGAATAAATATTCGGCATTTTCGCTAAATCTTCGCACTATTAATCTCCATAATTACTAAATTAATAGCATTTTATGCTGGAAATATATGTATCGAAGGATAAAATGCTTTTCATGTTTTTGTGTGTAGACGGTTTCAGGAGGAGGTGACGGTATGACTAATGTGACGCAATTGGATCGCACTGATCGGCGGATTTTGACGATTTTGCAAAAGAATGGCCGCATCGCCAATGTTGACTTGGCGCGCGAGGTGAACTTGACACCTACGCCCTGCCTAGAGCGGGTGCGCCGTTTGGAGAAGGATGGTTATATTCTGCAATATGTGGCGCTGCTTGACCCGGTGAAAGCCAATGCGGCGCTTTGTGCTTACATTGAGGTGCAGTTAAACAACACAACTACTGCGTCGATTAAGGCATTTAATCAGCAGATGCTGGCGCTGGACGAGGTGCAGGAGTGCCAGATGGTGGCGGGGGGCTTTGACTATTTAATTAAAATTCGCGTTGCCGATATGCAGCACTATCAGCGGTTTTTGGGGGAGAAGCTGTCGACTATTGAGGGCGTTAGTCAAACCCATACGTATGTTGTTATTGAAGACGTGAAGTCAGTGACGGCCATTAAGCTTTAGCGGCCAGTCACTGTTTGCGGTTTATTGATAGATGCGCGGTACTCGTGCGGGCATGCGGGTCATCAGTTCGTAGCCTATGGTGTTGCACAGTTTGGCGACGCGGCTGACGGCAAGATTGGGGCCCCACAGTTCGACGGGATCGCCAATGGCGACGCGTGTTAAGGCGCTGACGTCGACAGTAATCATATCCATGCTGACATTGCCCACTAATGGGCATTCAACGCCATTGACCAGCACCGGTGTGCCATTCGGTGCGCCCCGCGGATAGCCGTCGCCGTAGCCAATTGCGATGGTGGCGATGGTTGAGGGTTTGTCGGCGCGCCAGCGGCCTGAGTAACCTACGACTTCACCGGCGGCGATGTGGCGCAGGGAAATCACTGCTGAGGTTAGTGTCATGACGGCTTGCAGTTTGTCGGCGTTGCTGTGCGGGTGATCAAACGGTGAGCTGCCGTAGAGCATGTAGCCTGGTCGGTTCCAGTCGCGATGGGTGTCTGGGCGCGCCAAGATAGAGGCGGAGTTGGCGAGGCTCTGCAGGGGTTGCGCGTCGCCATATTCACTGAGACTTGCTAATGCTTGGTTGAAGCTGTCGAGCTGTTGTTGGGTGTAGCTATTTTTCAAATCTTCGGCGCAGGCAAAATGCGATGCTAGGACAATGGGTTTGTGAACATTGCGACTGTTGAGCAACTGCCCGTAGACGTCGGCGATATCACTGGGTTGAAACCCCAGTCTGTGCATGCCGCTGTCGAGACCAAGCCATACATAAACCGACATAGGCAGTTCTGTATTGATAATGGCCTCTTTTTGCGCGTGATTTTCGACCATCATCCAAATATTTTCCAGTGCGGCTATGGCGACTTCCTCTGCGCTAAACGTGCCTTCCAACAGAAGTATCGGTTGGGTTATACCGGCTTTACGCAACTCTAGCGCTTCTTCAATGCAGGCAACACCAAAGGCTGGGGCTAGATCGGCCAAGGCCGTTGCAACGGGCACCATGCCGTGGCCATAGGCGTTGGCTTTGACCATGGGCATGGTCTGGGAGTTTGGTGCCAGCGCTTGCGCTAGACGGTAGTTGCTACGCAGTGCGTCTAGATTGATCAGCGCCTTAGTCGGTCGAGACATAACAATCCCTAATAGTTAAATTTTCCGGCGGAGTAGAGTGTTTGCGCCGCCAGCCACACGTCGCCCACTTCACCGTTGCCAACGGTTGTGCCGTTGATTTGCACCACGGCGGCGATGTCTTTGCTGGAGCTGGTAATCCACACTTCATCTGCGCTGTAGACCTCGTCCATGCTGACGTCGCGCTCCTCAACAGGAATGCTGCCATCGCGGCGCAAAATATCGAGCAGAATATGCCGCGTGATTCCCGGGAGTTTTGCATTGTCGAGGGCGGGGGTAATGACCGTACCATTTTTGACGATAAAGGCGTTACAGGCGCTTGCTTCGGTGAGCTGGTTGTCGGCATTAAACAGTAGCGTTTCGTCGTAGCCTTGTTCGTAGCCCTGCTGAAAGTGCAGCACGTTGCCCAGTAGCGCAATAGATTTGATATGGCAGCGTTCCCAGCGCAGATCGCGGGTGGCGGCAACGCGGTATTTTTTGGCGAGCGCTTTGTCGGCGACAGGCTCGGGGCCAATTTCAAAACTGTAGGCAAAGACGGTGGCAGGAATATTTTCAGGGAACGCGTGGAAGCGCTTGCTGTCGGTGCCCCGTGTCACATGGAGGTAGAGGCCGAGGTTGCCAGAGCCGTTTTTTTCTATGAGCTGTTGGCAGAGGTCGGCCCATTGTTCTGTCGTCCAGTCGAACTGGACGCCGATTGCTGCTAAGCCATTTTTCATGCGCTCAATGTGAGGGCCGAAGCCAACCATTTTGCCATTATAAGAAGGGATAACTTCGTAGATGCCATCGCCAAACAAAAAGCCGCGATCCATGGGCGATATTTTGGCTTGGTCGAGGGGCAGATAACTGCCGTTTAAGTATGCGATGCTCATATTCCTGCCTTTTTTAACCTGTGCTGCCACGCTGGGCAGTAAGGGTGGTTGCCCCAAATGCCGACGTGAAAAATCCTATCAGTGAGATGCTGTGCAGGCAAAGCAAATCCACTTCCGGAGCCATATTAACCTGTAAATAGAGTTCTTATTATTCGTAGATGTCTATTTAAGGCGAATTTTTTGTCGCTAACAAAATCCGCTAATTTTGCGTAGCTGTAATATCAGCGCCTCGCTGATGCTTGAGTCGAGGCCATCTTCGGTGAGTGTGTTTTCTCGACTGACACCGTCAACGCTGCCGCGCTGAGAGAGATAGTGTAATTGTGCGAGATTGTCCCAGCCCGCGAGAAGGTCTTCTCCGCGTCGCGCTGAGAGCATGGCAATAATACCGTGTGCGGCCCAATTTGAAACGTCGGCGATAACCAGTTCGTCGCAGCAGGTGGCGGACGGCGTAATGTCTAGTTGAGCGACGGTCTGCGCAATATTGCCCATCCCGATTTCATTGCCGCCGTCACCAATTGCGACGCTTGGGCATGTCGCTAATGTTAGGAAATAGTCGAAGGCTGCGCAGCGCAGGCTAATATCTTCACCGCGCATATTGTAGTAGTGGCCGTCTTTGGCCATGCCTGGGCGCTCGATGGAAATGATCAGTGACGGGCTGTAGTGGGCGAGTGCCTCGCGCGCTTCGCTGGCGGCGCTGCTGGGTTGACCGACGGTTATTTTGTGCACGCGATAATCTGTCTTGAGGGCATCGGCCAGCGGCGCGCCACAGACTAAGATAGGTGTTGCGCCGAGATGCTCGAGTGCGTTGTAGAGTGCGATTGCGCCCAGTGGGCCATCTGTTTCGTAGGTGTCGTTTACGGGGAATCCGGTACCAATTAATACGTTTCCGGTGGCCTGTTCGAGCAGTTCTGCGGCGCGCAGATAGTAGCCGGGTTCGAGGGCAGCTTGCAGAGTTTGCATGCCACGCGGGTTCCTTGCGACCATCGCGTTTTCAATCGCTATGCTGAGTTGCAGATGGGTCATGTTAAATTCTCGTCAGCGTTAATGATTGAAAGCGATATTCTGCCAGCAGTAGTAAATTGTGTGCCTGCTCTATGCTGATGGGCTCAAAGCGCACTTTGCCGCCAGGGCCGAGTTGCGCCAAACGATCAAGGTCGAGGGAGAGTACGGAGCCCAATTTTGGATATCCGCCAATGGTCTGGCGGTCGCTGAGTAAAATAATGGGTTGACCATCGGCTGGAATCTGAATGGCGCCTTGGCAGATGCCCTCGGAGAGAATGCCGGTGATGGCGCCGGTGATTGCTGCACCTTCAAGTCGGTATCCCATGCGGTCGCAGTTTTTTGTCACGCGGTATTCGCTGGTGAAAAAACGCTGTTTTTGCAGGTTGTCATAGGCTGCGTGCTGATAGCCGAGAATAACTCGCAATGTGGCGCTATTACCGCTGTCTGTTGGTCGCAGATGTTCGTCGAGCTGCCACAGGGTTGACGTTTCCATCGGTTGCGCAAGGCGCAAAAAATCTCCTGATTTGAGTGCGCTGCCATCTCCGTGCAGGCCGCCCAGTCCCTCGCGGCTAACGGTGCTCACGCTGTTAAATACCGGGTCGATCTGAAAACCGCCAGCCACTGCCAGATAGCAGCGGTTTCCGGCGCTGGCAAAGCCTAATTCAATGCGATCACCGGGCGCTACTGTGTGGGTTTGCCAGAGCGCGGCGGGTTTTTTGTTGATGCTGAACGGCATGGCCGCGCCGGTTACGGCGATGCGCGTGTGCAGGGTCGATTCCAAGGTTAGGCCACCCACGGCAACTTCCAGCAGTGCACTATTTTCAGGGTTTTCGCAGAGTCGATTTGCCCAGCGAAATGCGTTGCGGTCGAGGGGGCCGCCAGTGGTTAAGCCAATGCCATGCAGGCCAAAACGGCCGCTATCTTGCACTAGGCTGAGTAGCCCGGGTTGAATAACGTTAAAGCCAACATTCATAGTTGGCCACCTAGGTCTAAAAAGGTTTCTCGGCTTATGGCTTGGAAGCGCACGCGGTCACCCACTTGCACGGGCATGGTCGGGTGCGCGTTGGGGTCAAACATTCGCTGCGGGCAGAGGCCAATCAAATTCCAACCGCCGGGCGATTGGGCAGGGTAGACGGCGGTCTGGCGGTCGGCAATGGCGACTGCTCCGCGGGGTACTTTTGTTCTCGGCGTTGACAGTCGCGGCATGGCAATGCGCGGGTCGACTTCGCCGAGGTAGGCGAATCCGGGGGCGAAGCCAATGGCGTAGACGCGATATTCAATTTGTTGATGGATGGCAATAATGTCATCGATCGAGAGCTTGCTGTGGTCAGCGATGCGCTGTAGGTCTGGGCCGCTTTCGGTGGAGTAGTAGACCGGTAGCGCGACCACTTTTGAACTGTCGGACGATTCGGCCATGTTGCTGTTGGCGCTTGCTTTGAGGGCATTGCGAATGGCTTTTTGCGCGCCGTGATGGTCTATTTTCAGTGGGTTGTAAATGACCAGCAGCGATGCGTAGGACGGCACGAGATCGACCAGTGACTCGGCCAAGAGGCCTTCCAGTATTTGGGTGGTATTGGCCAAGTGGCGCGATATTTCAGGGCTGGGGTTGTCGCCGAAATAGACAATTAGCGCGTTCTCTCCAGCGATGGCGATAGTGCTTTTTGTCAGTTCGGTGCTCATGCATCCACTAACGCGCGAATGGCTTGGATGGCGCGGACGCCTTCAATATTGTCACCGTGAACGCAGAGTGATTCAGCGTGCAGTGGCAGTCTCTTGCCGCTGACGGTAGTCACACTGCCATCGTTTTTCAGCTGGGTGACTTGAGCGAGCATTTTTTCACGGCTGTGGACAGCGCCCTCTTTGCTTCTCGCCAAAAGTGCGCCGTTATCGTCGTAGCAGCGGTCAGCAAACGCTTCGAAGATTAGCTCGAGGCCAAATGCCTCAGCTTCTGCGCGATGGGTGTCGGCTTGGGCTGTGGCTTGCAGCATAAAGGCGAGGGGCTGATGGCATTCGGCAATGGCTTGCATCACTGCGCTGCGAATATGACCGTTGGCCATCATGTCGTTGTAGAGCGCGCCGTGGGGTTTGACGTAGGTGACTGTGACGCCAAGATTCGCTGCCATGCCAGTCAGCGCGGCAATTTGGTATTGCATCAATGCGATAAGGTCGGCGGCTGGGATATTCATGGAGTGGCGGCCAAAACCATTTAAGTCGGGGTAGCTTGGGTGCGCGCCGACAGTGACATTGTGCTGTTTTGCCAGCAGTAGGGTTTTCTTCATCACCATGGCGTCGCCAGCGTGAAAACCGCAGGCGATATTGGCTTGATCAAGGTAGGGCATGACATCGTCGTCGAGGCCCATCTTCCAGGAACCAAAGCTTTCACCGAGATCGCAATTTAATTTTAAAGTCATGCTGTTTGCCTCATTGGCGCGATCACTTCGCTGTGACCGCAAGATCGCTATTTTTTAAGTCTGTTACCAGCATACAGCCCGGAGTATGGGTTATGCAGAAGGGTAGTTTAGCCTGTTCGGTAGCCACTTGCGGCGTCACGCCACAGGCCCAGAATACGGGTACTTCGCCGGGTTTAATGGTCACTGCATCGCCAAAGTCGGGCTGGGTGATATTGCTGATACCGATCTCTGCGGGATTGCCAATTTGAACGGGTGCACCGTGGACGGAGGGATAGGCAGCGCAGATATCGGCAGCTCGCGCAGCGTCTGCAGGCGTGAAAGGGCGCATGCTGACAACCATTTTGCCGCTAAAAGGCCCAGCAGATTGGCATTCGATATTGGTGCGGTACATAGGCACGTTAACTGCTTCGGTAATGTTGCGCACTTCAAGGCCATCGGCAATAAGGGCTTCTTCAAAAGAGAATGAGCAGCCGAGCAAAAATGCCACGAGATCGTCTTGCCACAGTGCGCCGATGTTCTCGACTTCGTCCGTCAGCACGCCATGTCTAAACACCCGGTAGGAGGGAATGTCGCTGCGGATATCAATATCAGCACCGAGTTGCGGCAGCATCGGATTACCCGCTTCGGAGATGCCGATGAGAGGACAGGGCTTGGGATTGGCTTGGCAAAACGCCAAGAAGTCAGCGGCCGAGTCGGCTGGCAAAATGACCAGATTGCACTGCACGTATCCGGCACAAAAACCGGAGGTATTTCCGCGATGAAGACCGGCGCGAATTTGTCGGCGCAGTTCCAGTGGGCTTGGCGTTTGGTTCATGGCTGACTCAGTTTTTTAGTGTGGACGGATTCTAGCAAAGGGCGCTAGATAACGCATCATCGCTAACCCAGCGGTGGTAGTTCACTGGAGATAGGTTCAGTGGAAGTATTGGTGAGTCAGATAGGAGGTCCGCTTAGGGTGCTTCGGGAGATTGTGGGTGTATAGTGCCGCGTTAAAGATACACTTGTCTGGATGGACATTTGGCTTGAGCGAATCAAATTGATACATTGTTAAAACAACACGTCCTTATTCTGCCACCGGCAAAAGAGAATAATAATTATGCTGTCGAATGTCATTGAGAAATCCCTCAGAATTTTTCCTATTCTATTCTTTCCCATTTCGGGTGCGAAAGAGTGTTTTGTTGGTTTGCGTCGGCTTGGGTTTCGTAGGCTTGGGTTACATAACAGGGGTCTACATCACATAGGTTTCACTGCGCTGTTGTTTAGTGCTGCGACTTTCGCTGTTCAGGCGCCGGACGAACCAGCGCTGGTATGCGAATTTGATGGTGTTGTGATTGATATTGATTTTGAGGCGGGCAATATCGAGTCATGCCACAAGTCAAAGAACAACAATTTGATACTCGGTGTTAGCCCTGAAAAAACGCCGATCAATATGAGCCCTTGGTACGCTTTTAGGATCAGGGCAGAGTCGCCGCGCACGTTGAAGGTCGTGCTGAAGTACAGTGAGCACAGTCATCGCTACAAGCCTAAAATCAGCGCTGACGGTGTTGCTTGGGCGGAGTTGGATGCGAGCAAGATAAAGCTTATCCGCAAGAATACTATGGCGTCGCTGACACTGGACGTTGGTCCTGAGCCACTCTGGGTGGCGGGGCAAGAGATCATTGATAACAATTTTTACCGCAGTTGGATGCAAGCCCTCGGGCAGCGCGATGGGTTGCAACATACGCTGCTGGGTAAGAGTGCTCAAAGCCGTGACATTGGTTTGCTGCGCACCGTGCCCGGTGAGCAGCGCAAAGCGGTTCTGTTTGTTGGTCGCCAGCATCCTCCGGAAGTAACCGGTGCGCTGGCGATGCAGGCATTTATGAATCGTGTTTTTGCGGCTGACGAATTGGCTACATCCTTTCGCAACACCTTTGCGGTGCTGATGGTGCCCAACTTGAATCCCGACGGTGTTGCTCAGGGCCATTGGCGATTTAACACTGGCGGGCTAGATCTAAATCGCGACTGGGGGCCATTCACTCAGCCCGAGACCCAGTTGATGAGAGATTTACTGTTGGATTTTCAGCGCCCAGAAAGCGCTCGGCTGAGTCTGTTTTTAGATTTTCATTCGACCTATGAGGATGTTTTTTACACGCAGCCAGATGCCATTCCAATATCAATGCCGGCGTTTACTGAAACCTGGCTAACAAATATCGAAAAGCGTATTCAGCGCAAGTTGCCAGGCTTCAAGATTAATCGCGATGCTGCTCACAATCCCGGCCTGCCGACCTCGAAAACCTATGTATACAGTACCTTTGGTATTCCTGCGATCACCTTTGAATTGGGCGATAACACGGACCGTCGGTTTATTCGCGTCTATGCAACCATAGCCGCGGAAGAGATGATGAGCCTTTTGCTTAAAGAGGCGTAGTGTCTGTGACGTGATCAACTGTGGTGGGTTTGCGCTGGTCAAGCGTTGTTATGTGATGGTTCTTAATCTTATTTGTGGATGGTGATATATGCGCAATATCTGCGCCGTTTGGCTTTGCGCTGCTGTTTCAACTGTTGTCAGCGGGAGTTTATTTGCCGCCACTGTCAAAGATATTTTTCAAGCAGAGAGTGAAAACCAGTTCTTGCTGACAGTGGAGGCGGCGCTAGCGCGCACTCAGGCACAGCAGGGCATTATTCCCCAGTGGGCAGCGGACGAGATTTCCAAGAAAGCATTTACTCGCTATGCGCCGCTCGAGGAAATTAGAGCGGAACAGTCGCGTGTTAATCACCGCATGGTGGCTCTTTTAAATGTGTGGGCTAAGTCCATGGAGGACGGTGCAGGCGAGTATGTGCATTTTGGCACCACGACGGTGGATATTTTTGACACTGTACTGGTGCTGCAATTAAGACAGGCGGCATTGATGTTGATTAGTGATATGCGCGATATCGAGCTGTCGATGATTGGCCTTGCAAAAAAACATCGCAATACCGTGATGATTGGCAGAACTCTTGGCCAGCACGCGCTACCCATTACTTTTGGCAAAAAAGTCAGTGTTTGGCTGGGTGAAAATCGCCGCAACATTGAGCGCTTAAAAGAGGTGTTGGCGCGCCTTGATCAGTCTGGAATTCTCAAAGGCGCGGTCGGCAGCTATTTGGGGCTGGGCGATAAAGCGATGGCTACTGAAGCGGGTTTTGTCGCCGAACTCGGCCTTAAAGCGCCATTCCTTGACGATTGGCATGCCTCTCGCGATGTGCTGGCAGAGTACGGTTTGGTGCTGGCACTGATTAGTAAATCCTACGGCCATATAGGCCATGAGTTGTTTGTGCTGCAGATGACGGATATTGGCGAAACCGAAGAGATGCTGAAGAGCACCGCGGTCGGCAGCAGTACTATGCCGCACAAGAAAAACCCCAAGAAACCTGAAGCGCTTATTTTTGCGTCGCGCACTATACCGCGATTAGCGGAAGTGATTATGGACGATATGATCAGCTTCTTTGAGCGCGACGACACGTCGCGAACGGCAAATACGTTGGCAGATATAAGTGTTGCAACCGAGGCTATGTTGGCTCAGGCGAAAAGCCTTATCTCGCAAATTAAGGTTAAACCAGAGGTCATGCGCGCCAATATCGATCGCACGCGAGGGTTGATTATGGCGCAGCGAGTAACCTTTGCACTGGCGGAGGATATTGGTAAAACCACGGCCAATTCATTAATGCATGATGTTTCTAAATATGCCATTGATAATGATTTGACCCTGCGCGAAGCGATAGAAAAAGAACCGCGTGTGACAAAGTACTTGTCCTCGTCGGATCTCGATCAGCTATTTGATCCACTTACTTACGTCGGCTTAGCTGCGCAGCAGGTCGATCAGGTGATTGGGCAAATTATGTTGCAAAGAAGCACCGATCCGAGCGACCACTAGACCTGTTGTAGAGATCGAAGGATTTACCTCAGTGGACGAGGTAAAAAAAATGGCGCAGAGATGCCACATTGCTGTTTAAATGTTTTAAGCTTGACGAAAAAATAATTATAAATCGGCGAGGGGCCAATGCTATGACTAAGTCTGAGAAGATGGAGTCAATTATGCGTGAGTTGCAACCTAAGTTGCTTGGCGCGCTCAAGCGTATGCTCAATAATGAAGAAGCGGAAGAGGTTACGCAGGAGACCTTTCTGCGCTTACATTTGTCCGCAAAGATTATTCCTGATCTGGAAATTCAACCTTATGCCTTTAAGATTGCTAGAAATCTTGCGATCAGCCGCTTGCGACATGAGTCAGTGCGCCGAAAGAATGGCCCGAAATTGTCTATCCACTATGAAATGGATATCGTCGATGACTCGGTAGAGAAAGAGGTTACCGATGTTCGTGAAAAAGCAGTTCTCTTAGCCGCCATTGATAGCTTGCCGCCTGCCTGTAGGCAGGTTTTTATCTATCGCAAAATCGATGAAAAACCACACAGTGAAATCGCGAGACTTATGGGGATCTCGGTTAATACGGTGGAGAATCATCTCGCCCGCGGTATGAAACTATGCCGAGAGTTTATTATCGCGCTTGATAAGAAGGCTCCGAGCGCTGGCCACTCCGAGCAGAAGGTAAGCTAATGTCGCTGGATGGTTGGATTGCACGGGGTATTCCCGAAGAGGTCGCTGATGTGGCGATTCAGTGGGTGGCGCGTCTTGATTCAAATGAGATCAGCGACGCTGATCGTACGGCGTTTTTTGCGTGGCTGGACGCGAGTCCCATTAATCGTTGGGCCTATAACGATATCTCGGAGTCTTGGGCCAAGCTGTCGATCTTAAATGAAATGGGTCATCGCGTTGATCGCGCTAAGGTCCTGCAGTTTCCGCAGACGGTATCACCCGCAACGGTCTCGGGTTCAGTTTCAGTTTTAGTTTCGACCAAGGTGCATCAATCGTCGTGGCCTGCGATTGCAGCTATGTCGCTGATGGTGGTCGGTTTAGTGCTATCCCTGTCTCTTGGCACGGCGCCAAATCAGCGATTTACCGCTGAGCAGCTGCAGGTTGATGAGTTGCAGGATGGCTCGCTGCTGACATTGAATTCAGACTCGGTGGTAACCAGTCATTTTTCCGCACGAACGCGCGAAATCTGGCTGCATGAGGGCGATCTCATTATTCAGGTTAGCCATGATGAGCGACCGTTATTGGTCCACGCGGGCAATGCTGATATTAAGGCCCTTGGCACAGAGTTTATGGTGTCAAAAACAGCCCTCGGTGTTGACGTCATTGTATTAGAGGGTGCGGTGCAAATGACTGGTGCGGCGGCTGCGCTTGATTCGTGGTGGGAATTTGATCGCGACAGCTTTTTTAGTGGTCAGCCGAATTCGCTGCTGCTTGCAGCGGGCGAGGGTGGCGCTTATCAGAATACAACGGGCCTGCTAGAGCCGATTGAAAATATTGAGGTCAGCGCCCGCACAAGTTGGCGCGATGGAAAATTGACGTTTGCAAACACCCCGCTCGAGGACGCTATTAAGCAAGTGATGCGTCATAGTGATATCAGAATTAATTTAAAAACTCCCGAATTATCTCAGCTGCGGATCAGCGGCTCATTTAAGTCTGGCGACAGCCAAGCCTTTCTGTCTGCCCTTGCAGACCAGCTTCCCGTTGACGTTATGCGCTACTCCCCGCGCTGGATTGTCCTGCGCGCTTCTCTCTAGGTTTTCCCCGCTTAAAAAAATCCTATCATTAAAGCGATTTCGCTTAGTGGGTTTTGCTCAGCTCGGCGTTGTTGGTTTAAGTACCATTTCGTGCGAATAAAAATAATAGGGTTAATGCTAGCCAGCAACGAGGAGAGAAAAGATGTTTAGAGTGAAAAGTTTGTCTTATGCAGTGGCTGCTGCGACAGTCGCCGGGGCGATGTCTGTCAGTGGCTTCGCCTTTGCGGAAAAAAATCCATCCCTTGAAGAAGTTGTTGTGGTGGGTTCGCAAATCAAGGGTGCAAAAATTAATGATGCACTGCCCGTCAGCGTTATCTCAGCAGGTGATATTGATGCTCTTGGCATAGATTCTGGGGAGGAGCTGTTGGAAAATATGGCTGAGATGGGCCTCAACTATTTCACCGAAGCCGAGGCATTTTCTGGTGGTGTGAACTCCGCTCGAGGCGATGTGGGTGCCTACAACCTACGTAATATGGGTGTGGGAAATACATTGGTATTAATGAATGGGCGCCGCTTAGTCAATGATGCTGGCTACCAAACAGAACTACTTGGCGGCGACTATGTGCCGACGCTGACTGTGAACTCAAACCTTATTCCAACCTCTGGTCTTGCGCGTGTTGAAGTGCTTAAAGACGGTGCTTCGGCGATTTACGGTGCTGACGCTGTTGCCGGTGTTATCAACAATGTGATTGATACTGACTACGAAGGATTCAATTTTTCAACCAAACTGTCTGGTTATGATCACTTTGATGCTCAGGACATGGATTTCAGTGCTCAGTTCGGCACTAAATTTAACGATGGCAAGTCACATGTAACGGTTTTGGTAGATTACTATGACCGCGAAAGTATTAAGGCCACTGAAGATGAGCGCTGGTCGGTGGGTGATTTGCGCAAGTTGCTGCCGGATGACTCGCTGTGGAAGACAACCAGTTCGCTGAATAACCTCTACAGCTATCAATATGCGCAGCTTGATCAATCAGGTACCAACAGCTTTACCGACTCGTCCGGTGAGATGCAGATTTTGCTCAGTGGCGATGCCAAATGTTCCGGTTCGAAAGCTGTCGACACAGGTTATGGCACTTGTCTTGTTCCTGATACTACCGATGAAAGCTATTACCTGAATCCAGGGTTGTACCGCGATTTCAGAAGTGATCTGCAGCGACAGAATATTTATCTGACGTTTAATCATGATCTTGATAACGGTCTAGAGTTCTTCTCTGAAGTTGGCTATTACAATGCAAAATCTAGCCGCAATGTGGAGCCAGCAGGTACCTCTTCTACTGCTCCGCTGGCTGTCGCCTCAACTTACTATTACACCAATCAGTTGGAAGTGAATGGTGCATTCCCTCTCGCAGGCAAAAAGTTGCGTATCGATGGTTTGCGCAACCCCAAGTATGGTCGCTTCGTTGAAGTCGAAAAAGAGACGACTCGATTCTTGGCCGGTTTAAGAGGGTCTGCCGGTGAGTGGGATTGGGAAACCGCCATGCTGTACTCGAAGGCGACAACTAACGATCTGACACACAACCGTATCTCAAATACTCTGCTCACAGAAGCTCTGGCCGATCCGACGGCTGCGGCATACAACATCTTCTCGGCTGATTCGACCAATATTGAACGCGCGTTGGTTGATGTCTACCGCAATGGTGAAAGCGAGCTGACTATGTTCGATTTTAAAGTGAGCAATAACAATATCTTCTCGCTGCCTGCAGGCCCCGTCGGCATGCTCGCTGGTATGGAGTACCGTGAAGAGAAGATGTCAGACGATCGCGATCCGCGCTTAGATGGCACCATTCAGTTTGTGGCTGATAGTGGCGATGGATTCCCCTTCGTTGGCGATGTGTTAGGGTCTAGCCCGACAACTGATGCGTCGGGCAGTAAGAATACAACCTCACTATTTGCTGAGCTGCAGATTCCTGTCACTGAAACCATCGCCGCGCAGCTGGCTGTGCGCTACGAGGATATCTCTGACGCGACATCGACTACCGTTGGCAAGTTTGCCGTGGGTTGGGATGTTGCCGACTGGTTGTTGGTGCGTGGTTCAGCTCAAACAGCTTTCAGAGCACCAAACTTGATTCAGGTAAACCAAGCGGAAGTGGCGCGTTTCGGCACCACTGTTGATGCTGTGTATCAGTATATTGCTGGCGGTGATGGCAGTGTCCGCGACTACGATTGGACCATGCAGCGCTATGCAACAGGTGCAGATCAATTGGAGCCTGAGGAGTCGACTAACTCGTCTATCGGTTTTGTGATTCAGCCATCTCAAATCGAAGGTCTAACCATTACCTACGATATGTGGAAGATCGAGAAAGACAAAACTATTGGTTTATTTGGTCGTGAGAACAACACCATTCTCGACTTAGCTCTGTTGATCGAGCACGGCAACAGTAACTGTGGTTCTTTTGTCGGCAACCCTGCAACGGTCAGAGATACCGATCCTATCGGTGCTGATGACTTGGCGTTGTTTGCTGCTGCAGGTATCTGTCCCGTGGGCGAAGCTAACCGTATTCTCGACGAGTACATCAACTTGGCTAAACGCACACTTGAAGGTCAGGACATCACTGTTAACTATGACTTTGAAAGCGAGTTCGGCGAGTTCGGCCTACGCTACAGCGCAAGCTTCACTGATACCTTTGATCAGGTGCCGACTGGTGCTTTCACCACTATTCAAGAGGCTCAAGACTCTGGCGCCTTGCCCGGTTATGTCAACCTGACCGGCTTTGGAAATCTGCTGGGTATTGATGGTGCTTACGATGAAAAGCACACGCTCAAGTTGTTGTGGTCAAAAGGAAGCTGGGGTGGCTCAGTTAGCGCGCTGAAAAAGGGTGACTTTATCGATGCGGGTCTAACATTGGCTGACGGCACTGAATATGTTGTTCCTTCAATGACGACGATTGACGCGTCTCTCTACTACAAGTTCAAACTCGCGGGTACCTCTGCGCGCATTAAGTTTGCTGTGAAGAACTTGGAAGACGAAAGAGCGCCACTTGCTGACGGCTACTTCGGATACTTTGGTGATGCTCACCAAGATCTTGGCCGCAACTATTACATCGACTTTAAAGTGTCTATGTAAGTGTGATTCAACAAGCAGCGTAAGTAAAAAACATGCTGGGAAAAAGGGAGCTTCGGCTCCCTTTTTTATCGCTAGCGGAGATTACTCTAGTCGTGGACGCCAAGATGAAACAGTTGATATGGCAAAGGTTAAAAACGATCTCTCGATTGATGTCGCTACTGGTGCTTTCACACTCTGTGCAGGCAGCGGATCTTGGTACAGGTTTGCCGAGAGATGGCGCCGCACTGATTCCTGCAGAGGGTGATTATCCGGTTTGGAGGTCTGATAAATTTGCCGCCGTCGATGGCGCGCGCATGAAAAATGTCGTGAACGATATTTCAGCGATTGCGCTGCAGAGCAAGGCAAATGGTGCAGCCTATTGGGGTCGATTGCCAGGCACTGAAGAAGACCGACAAACACGAGCCTACCTAAAAACAGCGCTTGAGACCCTCGGTTTTGAGGTCACCGAACAGCCATTTACGGTGCCGCGAGACTGGCGGCCGCTCTCTTGGCGCGCTGGCTACAGTGTTAAGGGCAAGCGCACAACATTAACCTCCGCTTTTCCGACCGGAGAGACGGCGGGAACCGCCGCACAGGGTATTCAAGCGGAGGCTATCTGGCTTGGGTTGGGTGCTGAGCCAGACTTTATTGACCGAGACGTAAAAGGAAAGGCGGTAATTATTTACAGCAGCCTTGTCCCAGGCGGACGCAGTCACTCGGCGAGTGGGCGCTCAAAGTTGTTCTATTCAAATAGACGGGCAACGGAGGCGGGCGCAGCGTTAGTGATCAACATTATGGGTGTGCCAGGTGATGCGCAGTTTAATCCCCTCGGCGCGCCCTCGAGCTCGTTTGGCGTGCCACTGATTACTATTAATCAGGATGAGGGCTTTGCTCTGCGAGACGCTCTCGGTGCTGGGGAAAAAGTTGTTGTCGATTTAACTCTCGACGTGGCGGAGCTAACCGATATCCCTACTGCTAATCTGCTTGCGCGATTACCGGGACGCAGCGACGAGGAGATATTCTTGGCTGCGCATACTGATGGTTTTTTTCAGGGGGCTATGGACAACGGTTCAGGTATTGCGACGGGACTTGAAATAGCGCGCTATTTTGCAGGCATGCCGGTCTCTGAGAGGGATCGTTCGCTGGTGTTATTTTTCTTTCCCGATCACCATCACGGCGAATACGGGTTGAGGCTATTTGAGCAGGCTTATGACTGGCAGAAAGTCGCTATGGCGATTACCTTGGAACACACCAGTCAGACGCAACTCTACTGGTACAACAATGGCTTGATGACGGCCAATGGTGTTGGTGCGTTTCGCTGGCACTTTCAGGGTAGCGATCGCTTTAAAACCATTGTCCGTGAAACGTTGCGTGACAACGGTGTATCGACCTACACACAAATGGATAGCAAGGCGAAGTTTACGAACCAAGCGCCGGGCTTTCATATTATCGATCACGTTATTTATCACACCACACTAGACACGCCTGAACTGGTTCCCGCCGAAGGTCTTAGGCGTTCGGCAAAGGCGTTTTTAGAGATTATTGAAGCAGCTAGCGCGCTCAGCGTGGAGGAATTGAGAGTTGACTCTCCGACAAGCTCCCCCACGCTAAAGTCTGCTCAATAGTGTTGAACGGTCTAGTGGATAAGCCTGTTTCATGCGTTATAAGTACATTGAGAAAAATAGTTCACGCGCTGCTTCGTGGCGGTTCTAAAACGACAGACTTTAAGGATTAACATGACAAACAATCAAGTCACTGCCGTTGATAGCAGCAATCGCGGCTCTTATCAAAATGTTGGTTTGGTGCTCGGGCCGGCGCTCTTTGTCTTAATGACAGCGTTCGATGGTGTTCAGGATGTGATGGCGCAAGAGGCTTGGCGCACCGCTGCCGTAGGTCTGTGGATGGCGGTGTGGTGGGCGACCGAGGCGATTCCGGTTCCGGTGACCGCCTTTTTACCGATTGTGACCTTTGATCTGCTTGGTATTGCGACTATTCGAGAGGCGGCAGAGCCCTACGCTAATCCTATTATCTATCTTTTTCTAGGCGCGTTTGTTTTGGCCATTGCGGTAGAGCGCTGGAATCTGCACAAGCGGATTGCCTTGATGATCTTGTCCCACACGGGTACCGATGGACGGCGCTTGATTGGTGGTTTTATGTTGGTGGCGGCACTGCTCTCGATGTGGATGACCAATACCTCGACCACCATGATGCTAATGCCAATTGCCATGTCGGTGGTGACGGTCGTTTTAAGCCAAACTGACGGTGTGAATGATCGACGTAAGAATAACTTTCAAACTGCCATGCTTCTCGGCTTGGCCTATGCTGCAACGATTGGTGGTTTGGCGACCCTCGTGGGCACGCCTCCGAATGCGCTACTCGCGGCTTTTATTGAGGAAAACTACGCCATTGAAATTAGTTTTGTCAGCTGGATGATGGTAGGTGTACCCATCAGCGCGCTGATGTTGCCGATAGCGTGGTTGATTCTGACGCGATGGGTATTCCCCGTTGAGATTCCTGCGAATGCTGCTGCTCAGCGCCATTTAGCCGAACTAAAAAACGACATGGGGCCAATAACCGCACCAGAAAAACGTGTGGCGATTATTTTTGCGCTTGTCATACTCGGCTGGATAATGCGTCGACCCCTCGGCGACTGGCTACCTCTCGACGGTCTCTCGGATACCGGTATTGCGATGGCTGGCGCGCTGATCCTATTTTTGGTGCCGAGCGGAGATCGCGCGCAGCAGCAGCTTATGACCTGGGCCGATCTCAATCGCCTGCCGTGGGGTGTGTTGGTGTTATTTGGCGGTGGCTTAAGCTTAGCTGCGGCGATTGCTGATTCCGGTCTGGCGCAGTGGTTGGGCGAGAGTCTGTCCCCGCTGTCTATTTATGGGGTGATGGCGCTGGTCATTGCCGCCACGGGATTGGTTATTTTTCTCACTGAGTTGACGAGTAATATTGCTACCGCAGCGACCTTTTTGCCGGTTCTTGGTGCCATTGCTATCGAGGCAGGAATTCCACCGATGGTTCTCTGCGTGCCAGTTACCCTTGCCGCCAGCTGCGCATTTATGTTGCCTGTGGCAACGCCGCCCAATGCGATTGTTTATGCCTCCGGTATGCTGACCATTCCCGATATGGCGCGTGCCGGTTTTTATCTTAACTGTGTTGGTATGCTTATTTTGACACTGGTTGCCCTGTGGTGGGCGCCGCTGTTTTTCTAAGGGGTCTCAATGGCGCTATTAAGTGGCTGGGTGCGTCACGCGGCGTTTTATCTCGGTCGCTGGGCTCTGCTTCTGGCGACTGCGGCGAGTCCTGCACTGGCGCAGAGTAATGGTCAGACTGCGCCAGTTGAGGGCGTCGAGAAGGGCATGTTTGTGTTCTCTGCTTGGGCTGGAAAACCGCTCAATGTATTTTTTGTGCGGCCAGAAAAGATTGATCACAAAACAATGCCGGTGATTGTGCTGCACGGCGCCAACCGCAATGCAGACGACTATCGAGACGCGTGGGTGCAGTTAGCGCGAGACAATAATCTGCTGATAGTGGCGCCAGAGTTTAATGCGGTTGACTACCCGCGCTCGCAGTACATATTGGGCAATATGACATCCCCGTCAGGCAAGCCGCAGGCTAAAGAGCAGTGGGTTTTTTCGGCCATTGAAGCGCTTTTTGATGACAGCCGAGCGCGGTTTGCGATTAAACGCAACGATTACAGCCTTTTTGGCCACTCTGGGGGTGCGCAGGTTGGCCATCGTTTTCTGTTTTTTGTACCCGACAATCGCGCCCGACGCGTTGTTTTGGCCAACGCAGGCTGGTATACCATGCCGCTCATAACAACCCCATTTCCACACGGACTGAAAGATTCGGGCGTCACTGAGGAGGCGCTTGCCGCTGCCTATGCCAAGCGCGTGGTTGTTCTGTTGGGTGATCGGGATACGGATGCAAATCATAGAAATCTCAACCGCGATCGCGAAAGTATGCGTCAGGGTATTCACCGGTTTTCCCGCGGTCATCGTTTTTTTGCCGCGTCGAGCCTGCAAGCTCTGCGCCAAAAAAGCCGGTTTAATTGGTCGCTTTCGATCGCGCCTGGCGTGGGGCATGAACAGGACAAAATGGTGATATTCGCCGCGCCTTTTTTGATGTCAGGGCCGCTCGAGGTACATTAGCTGACTAGCGCCAGCGATTGGCCCATGCATCGAGTACACGCTCTGCGTACCAATATTGACCATAGCTGCCATTGTAGCGTGCGAGAGCATCCGCCAGTCGGCCCTGCTCTTTATCGAGGTAATACTTGAGAATGGTGCAGCCGTAGCGAAGGTTGGTTTGGGTGTGAATAAGGTTGTCTTGTGGGCGGCCAATCTCTTTTTTCCAAAAAGGCATGACTTGCATAATTCCCTGAGCCCCGGCTCGAGATACTGCGTAATTATCAAAGCGACTTTCCACCTCAATTAGCGCGAGAACGATTTCGGGTTGCAGGCCGGCGCGGATCGCTTCGGCGTGAATAAGTTTGAGTAAGCTGAGGCGTTGGGCGGGGTTTTTGATGATCGCTGACAGGGTGTTGTCTTTTGCCGCCAACCAGACTTCGGCATCGTAACTGTCAGCAAAACTGTCGGCGCTGGCTGCCGCTTGTTTTAGTCGGGAGAGTAGGGCGCGGTCTGCTTCTTGATGAGTCTTTTGATCTGCCTGTTGGACGGATGCTTGTGCTGGCGTTGCTACTTTAGCTGCCTCTGCCTCTGTCACAGTTACGAGTGCGGTGAGAAGTACAGCCAATAGAGCGGCCGCGACGCGTCGCGACAGCTCCCTGCGCGGGCGTGGCGATTTAGTTTTTAAACACGTTGTCGCGAATAAATTCATGAAGCTGATCCATAGCTATGTGTTTGTTGTCGGGTTCGCGGCGGTTGCGGTACTCCACCGTCCCCTCTTCTAATCCACGATCGCCAACGACGATTCGGTGCGGAATTCCAATCAATTCAATGTCGGCCAGCATACCGCCGAGCCTTGCTTTGTCCTCGTCCATAAATAGCACTTCATAACCCGCCGCGCAAAGCTCGCTGTAGAGTTTTTCGCAGGTTGCTTTTACGGTCTCCGATTTGTGCATATTGATGGGTACTATCGCTATTTGGAATGGCGCAATCGCGTCAGGCCAAATAATGCCATTGCTATCATTGTTTTGTTCTATCGCTGCGGCGACGATGCGGCTGACGCCAATGCCGTAGCAGCCCATCGTCATCACTTGTTCTTTGCCATTTTCGTCGAGCACTGTGGCTTTCATGGCTTCGCTGTACTTGGTGCCGAGCTGAAAAATATGGCCGACTTCAATGCCGCGTTTGATTTCTAATACACCTTGCCCGTCTGGGCTTGGATCGCCGGCGACGACATTGCGAATATCTGCCACGCTAAACTCACCGCAGTCGCGCTGCCAGTTGACACCGGTTAAGTGGTAGCCATCGCGGTTGGCTCCGCAGACAAAGTCTGAGAGCACTGCGGCACTGCGATCGACAATAATCGGCATGCCGAGATTGACTGGGCCCAGTGATCCAGGCGAGCAGTTTAGTGCCGCTTTTATTTGCTCTTCAGTGGCAAAGGTCATTTCACCAACAATGCCAAGTGCGTGTTGTGCTTTAACTTCATTGAGCTCGTGGTCGCCGCGCAGCATTAGGCCGTAGAGTCGCGTTTTGCCCTCTGCATCGGCAGCGCTAACAATAAGAGTTTTCAATGTGTGTTCAGCGGTAGTATTGATAAAGGCGCAGAGATCGGCAATGGTGCGAACGCCGGGGGTGGCCAGTTCGGCCATGGCGGCTGTGCCTTCCTGCACTTTCTGGGAAGGGCTAATCGCTTCGGCTTTTTCGATATTGGCGGCATAGTCACTGCCGGTGGAGAAGACAATGGCGTCTTCGCCAGAGTCTGCTAACACATGAAACTCGTGGGAGACACTGCCGCCGATACTGCCGGTGTCGGCCAACACTGCGCGAAACACTAACCCGGTGCGCTCAAAGATCGCCGAATAGGTTTTGTACATAAGGTCATAGGTTTCTTGCAGCGAGGCGCTGTCAATGTGGAAGGAGTATGCATCCTTCATGCAGAACTCGCGGGTGCGCATGACACCGAAGCGTGGGCGACGCTCGTCGCGGAATTTCGTTTGAATCTGATAGAAATTAGCTGGTAGTTGTTTGTAGCTGCGAATTTCGTTGCGGATGAGGTCGGTAATAACCTCTTCGTGGGTGGGGCCGAGGCAAAAATCGCGATCATGACGGTCTTTAATACGCAGTAATTCAGGGCCAAACTGTGCCCAACGGCCGGACTCAACCCAGAGGTCGGCTGGCTGTACAACGGGCATCATGATTTCAAGAGCGCCTGATTTGTCCATCTCTTGGCGGACAATCGCTTCAACTTTACGAAATACACGCAGACCCATGGGCAGCCATGAATAGAGCCCAGAGGCGACTTTGCGGATCATGCCCGCTCGGAGCATTAGTTTGTGGCTGATGACTTCCGCATCGGCGGGTGATTCTTTTTGTGTGGCAATCAGGTAGTGGCTGGCGCGCATGGTTTCTCTTACACTGGTGTTCGGTGAGTTTAAGCCGACTATTTTACGGTGCGCGGCTGTCGCGGTACAGCCATAAACGGGATGAGAACGAAATGTTTCAATTACATGCACAACTGGCCGCTGATACAGTGGTACTCGGACGCTTTCCTCTGAGTCTGTTATTACTGGCCAAGGATGCAAATTATCCTTGGTGTATTTTGGTGCCGCAGCGCCCTGATGTGAGAGAGATCTTTGAGCTCTCTCTTGAGGATCGCCGCCAGTTGTTGGCGGAGTCCTGCACTCTGGCTGAGACGCTGTCGCAGCTTTTTTCTGCGGATAAAATAAATGTAGCGACTATCGGCAATATGGTGCCCCAGTTGCACATGCACCATGTGGCGCGATTTGTCTCAGACGCTGCTTGGCCGCGACCTATTTGGGGTGCGGTACCGATTGCTCCTTATAAAGACAATGAGCTGGCCGAGCGAGCAGCGGCACTTGTTGCCGCCCTTGCGCCGGCGGGTCTGGTGGTGTGATTGTGCTCAAGGGTTGTACGAGTTAGACGTGCTATTGGGGGTGAGCTATTAAGTTGAGCTATTAAGTTGAGCTATTAAGTTGAGCTAATAAGATGTGTTAATAAGTCTGCGACTGTCGGCCAATGAGCTTCTACCGAAAGACATTTTACCGACGAACTCCTTGGGCGAGTGGGCTGATGCTTTTGCCGCCTGATCAAGATTGAATTCTACAGTCGCAGTGCCTGTTGCAAAGGGTATGCTTACTGCGCCATGTCCTTAAGTCCTTTTAGCGCATGCACCTTTACCGCGACCGAGGCTGGTTTTGCGCTGAAGGTCGTCTCTTTGCCAGTGAAGGGGTTAATGCCCACATAGGCTTTTTTGGCAGGTCGTTTTACTGTGTGAATTTTAATTAAGCCGGCCAGTACAAATTCGCCCACAGAGCGTTTTTTAACATGCCGTTCTATCAGCGCGGCCAATTCGTCGAGGACTGTATTGACTTGCTTGCGGGTCATATTTGCGTTGGCGGCAAGTTCGCTGATGATTTGAGTTTTGCTGTAGCGCTCGCTGATAGCAGTGGTTTTGCGCGCAGGTGCAGCGGTCTTTTTACTGGTCATTCCCTTTGATACTGATTTTCCTGTATTGGCTTTTACAACCGTAGCCTCTTTGCCAGCTACTTTTTTTGCCATGGACACATCAGATGTCGTTTTTCCCTTCTTTGTTCCTTTTTTAGCGGCCATCGTCTTTTCCTATGTGATTATCCAAGTTACTCCAAACCCTGTGGGGTGGCTTCATGCTGCCCACAGGGGCTCGCCATTATTTATAGCCGCTGTTTTGGGGATGCGCCATGAAAGCTAACTTTTTTCAGCATTTTTCTAATTTTCAACGACTTATGCTTTGGTTAAAGCATTTTCCACAGGCCGGTGCTGGGGTATAATGCGGCGCTTTTTTCAATGGCTGGCGCGGTTTGCGGCAGTCAATGTGTGGTTTAAGACTGGTTGGAATGGTTTAGGAAGTTGATATATGCCTATATATGAGTATCGCTGCAAGGCTTGTGGCCACGAACTGGAAGCTATGCAGAAAATTGCCGACAAGGCGTTGACCGATTGTCCGGCGTGCGCAAAACCCGAATTAAAGAAACAGCTATCGGCTGGTGGCTTTCGTTTGAGTGGCAGCGGCTGGTATGAAACAGATTTTAAGACCGGTAGTAAGAAAAACTTAAGCGAAGGCTCTGGGGCTGGGAAAGAAAGCTAAAGCACCCGTGCAACCATGGCCGAGCGACAATCACGCGGTTAACCGAAGCCGCGTCAACAACAATGAATAAAATAGGGATAGACACCTGATGTACCGATCGAACTACTGTGGTTTAGTCACAAGTAAAAACATTGATGAAGAAGTCACGCTGTGTGGATGGGTAGATCGTCGCCGCGACCACGGCGGTGTTATTTTCGTCGACCTGCGCGACCGTGAAGGCATCGTTCAGGTGGTCTTTGATCCCGATGCGGGTGAGTTTTTTGCTCAGGCGGATAAGGTTCGGTCGGAGTATGTCTTGCGTGTCACAGGCAAGGTTCGCGCGCGCACCGCGGCCACTGTCAATGCCAATATGGCAACCGGAGAAATTGAAGTCTACGGCACTGCGCTGGAAATTTTAAACTCAGCCGTGACACCGCCATTCCAGCTCGATGAACACGTGACCGTCGGTGAAGATGTCCGCTTAAAATATCGCTACATGGATTTGCGCCGCCCATCCATGCAAAACAACCTGCGCTTCAGAGCGAAAATTACCACATCAATTCGCAACTTCCTTTTCGAGCGCGGGTTTCTCGATATTGAAACGCCGATTATGACGCGAGCCACGCCCGAAGGCGCGCGCGACTATTTGATTCCATCGCGAACCCACCCCGGCCAGTTTTTCGCCATGCCGCAATCACCACAGCTTTTCAAACAGCTTTTAATGGTTGCTGGGTTTGATCGCTACTATCAAATAGCGAAGTGTTTTCGCGACGAAGATTTGCGCGCTGACCGTCAGCCTGAATTCACTCAGATTGATATAGAGGCCTCTTTTATTGATGAAGAGGACATTATGTCGACCACTGAGACCATGGTGCGGCAGATATTCTCAGAGCATATGGGTGTTGAGTTCGACAGCTTTCCGCGCATGACCTACGCCGAGGCCATGGATCGATACGGTTCCGATAAGCCTGATTTGCGCATTCCCTTAGAACTGGTCGAGATCAAAGATTTACTTAAAGATATTGAATTTAAAGTGTTCTCTGGTCCAGCCAACGACCCAGCTTGCCGTGTGACGGCACTTAAAGTCACTGGCGGCGCTGAAATTTCGCGCAAGCAAATTGACGACTACACCAAATTTGTCAGTATCTACGGTGCCAAAGGGTTGGCGTGGATTAAAGTCAATGCCATTGAAACAGGTATTGAAGGGCTGCAGTCACCTATCATTAAATTCCTCGGCGACGACGTCACGATGACTATTATGCAGCGCCTGAATGTTCAGAATGGTGATATCATATTCTTTGGTGCCGACAAAGCTAAAGTGGTCTCTGAGGCTCTTGGTGCCCTGCGCTGCAAAATTGGTGCAGACCTCAACCTTTATACGACGCCTTGGGCGCCAATGTGGGTTATCGACTTCCCTATGTTCGAAACCACCGATGCCGGTGCATTGACACCGCTGCACCACCCGTTCACCGCACCCTCATGCTCCATGGATGAACTGCGCGCGAACCCCGCTGCTGCGCTCTCGCGCGCCTATGACATGGTTCTCAACGGCACCGAGTTGGGCGGTGGTTCCATTCGTATTCACGACCAAGATATGCAAGCGAAAGTCTTTGATGTGCTGAAAATTAGTGCTGAAGAGCAGCGCGAAAAATTTGGCTTTTTACTCGATGCGCTCAAGCACGGCGCGCCGCCACACGGTGGCTTGGCTTTTGGTCTAGACCGATTGATTATGTTGATGGTTGGCGCGGAGTCGATTCGCGATGTTATCGCCTTCCCTAAAACACAATCTGCAGCCTGTCTGTTAACCGATGCGCCGAGTACGGTAGAAGCCGCTCAGCTGCGCGACTTAAGTATTCGCGTGCGCACTAAAGAGCAAGACGCATAATTTCCAAGGAGACTGGGAGCCGTGGCAGGACACAGTAAATGGGCCAATATTAAGCACCGCAAAGCCGCGCAGGATGCAAAGCGCGGCAAAGTGTTTACCAAGTTGATTCGCGAATTGGTGGTCGCTGCAAAAGCTGGCGGCCCCAATCCCGATGACAACCCGCGTTTGCGCGCCGCCGTCGATAAGGCGCTGGGTGCCAATATGAAGCGCGATACCGTGGACAAGGCAATAGCCCGCGGTGCCGGTGCGGATAACACCGAAAACTATGATGAGATTACCTATGAAGGGTATGCTCATGGTGGTGTCGCCGTGCTGGTGGAGTGCATGACTGACAACCGCAACCGCACAGTGGGCGATGTGCGCTACGGTTTTGCCAAGCGCGGCGGCAATTTAGGCACCGATGGCTCGGTGGCCTATCTGTTTAATCGCGTCGGTCAAATCAGCTTTGAGCCAGGCGTCGATGAAGAAGCGCTGATGGATGTTGCGCTCGATGCAGGTGCCGAGGACATTGTTACCAATAGCGACGGCTCGGTCGATGTGGAAACCAGCTTTGAAGGCTTTCACAGCGCCAAAGATGCTCTGATTGCCGCAGGTTTTGCGCCTGTCCACGCTGATATTGCGATGGTAGCGGATATCCGTGTGCCCTTAGATAAAGAGGGCGCGGAAAAATTATTGGATTTAATTGATACCTTAGAAGATTTAGATGATGTGCAGAATGTGTACACCAACGCCGATATTCCCGACGACGTACTAGAGGAGCTAGGCTAATACGAGGTAGGGTTTTACCCGAGGTGGCTCAGGTCGCCTATATTAAAACAGGCTCAGGGGCAGATTGAAAATTGCCCACACACGAGTAATCACTAAGAGAGGTTAGAAACGATGAAAGTTGTCAAAAAGACCAAAGAATATAGCGTATATCAAAAGGGATCAGGCCGTTTTGCGGTTAAAGATGCGGATAAAAAGTGGGTTAACGGCGACGCAAAGGTCGCTATTTTGTTAGCCGAAGGGCTGGTAAAAGCCTTCCAAGCGCCCGCCGCACCGGCTGTTGAAGAGGCACCCGCTGTTGAAGAGGCACCCGCTGCAGAAGTGGCAGTGGAAGAAACTCCTGTGGCAGAAGCTGTGGTAGAAGAAGCTCCCGCAGAAGAACCTGCTGCAGAAGTAGCGGAAGAAGCTGCCGCAGAAGTAGCGGAAGTAGCGGAAGTAGCGGAAGTAGCGGAAGTAGCGGAAGAAGCTGCCGAAGAAGCGCCCAAGCCAAAGGCGAAACCAAAGGCGAAACCAAAAGCGAAAGCTGCGCCCAAGGCAAAAGCCAAGGCGAAAGCTGAGCCCGCCGCAGAGTAACTGCTGCGCACTGCGAAAAAGCCCGTCGGACCTCAATCCAGCGGGCTTTTTTATTGCCTGCTCTTTTATACTGCAGTTTTTTAACACGCGAGTTTCTTTTGCGCAGCCCTCGAGTGTGACCGGCACTCACTTATTATGCCCATCCCTGTTTTAAGTCATTCTTTTCGCCTGACAATCTCTGTTTCACCCTAGAAATCAAAGTACCCATTAACTACATTTAAGTCTGATTGCATGGGGTGCTCAAAGGATTTGCTATGAAGAAACGATGGATTGTTGCTGTTGTCGCAGTGCTGCTTGTTTTGGCAGCTTACTTATTAAGCCGCCCGGAACCGCCCGAGGTGGAATTACTGAAAGTCACCACGGGACGCGTTGAACAAACGGTTTCAAATACTCGTGCGGGCACGGTCGAAGCCTGCCGCCGCTCAAAATTATCACTGCCTATTGGCGGGCAAATTGCAGCCCTGCATGTGCGTGAAGGGGACTTAGTTGAGGCCGATCAATTGTTGATGGCGCTGTGGAACGATGACCGTCTCGCCCAAGTTGAACAGGCCAAGGCTCAGGTGCGCGCCAGCCATCGCGAGCGAAACAGTATTTGCATTGCCGCCGCCTCCGACAGCCGCGAAGCCAAACGATTGAGCACGTTGTTGAAACAAAAGCTGGTCTCAGGTGAGCAAGCGGATAGGGCGCAATCTCGCTCGGAGGCCAGCGAAGCCGCCTGTGCCGCCGCCACCGCGCGTAAACAATTGTCGGATGCAAGCCTGAAAATGGCCGAAGCAGCGTTGGCGCAAACCTATCTCCGCGCCCCCTTCGCTGGGCGAGTCGCTGAAGTCACAGGCGAAGTTGGCGAGTTCTCCACGCCATCGCCACCTGGCGTGCCAACACCACCCGCCATTGATCTGCTGACTGACGACTGCCACTACATAAGTGCGCCGATCGATGAAGTGGATGCATCAGAGATTGCCGTCGGCATGCCGGTACGTGTGACCATGGACGCTTTTCGAGAGCGCGATTTCCCCGCGACCGTTCGCCGTATTTCGACCTATGTTCTGGACTTTGAAAAACAGGCGCGCACCGTAGAGGTGGAAGCCGAACTGCAGCATGACTCGGAAATGCCGCTACTACTCGCAGGCTACAGTGCGGATATGGAGATTATTTTAGCCGCAAAAGAAAGCGCGCTGCGTGTGCCCACCGAGCTTGTTGTCGAGGGCAAACACGTTTTAGTTGTGGACGAAAACAATCTTGTCACAGAGCGTGAAATTACAATCGGATTATCGAATTGGCACTTCACGGAAATCATCGACGGTCTCCGAGAGGGCGACACAGTGATTGGCAATACCGGCGCCAAAGGAATTGTTGTCGGCGCGAAAGTGGCGATTGCCCAGTGATCAAACTCACCTCAATCAACAAAACCTATCAAATCGGCGATACTCCGCTGCGGGCACTGCGCGATGTGAGTCTGAACATTGATTCCGGGGAATATCTGTCAGTGATGGGCCCCTCGGGGTCGGGTAAATCCACGCTGCTGAATATGATTGGCCTACTCGATAGGCCCGACTCGGGTAGCTACTTATTTGATAATGTCGCAACGGAGGCCCTGAAAGAAGAGCGGCGTGCGCGACTGCGTGGCGAGAATATAGGCTTTATATTTCAATCATTCCATCTGATTAATCGGCTCACGGCCTTTGAAAATGTTGAGCTGCCACTGATCTTGACAGAACAGCCAATCAAGTCGCGGCGGCAAGCGGTGGCCGAAGTATTAGATATGGTCGGGCTCAGCGCCCGCGCCAGCCATAAACCCAATCAGTTGTCTGGCGGTCAGCTGCAGCGCGTCGCAATTGCCCGCGCCATCGTTATGCGTCCGCGCTTGCTCTTAGCCGACGAACCGACGGGCAATCTCGATTCTGCTTCAGGGAGTGAGGTGATAGAGGTGATTGAGCGGCTCAATCGCGATGGTATCACTCTGGTTGTGGTTACCCACGACCAAAACCTCGGCGACCGCGCAACCCGCCATATTCGTATGGTCGATGGCCAAATCGATTCAGACCAGCGATGAAACTCGTCGATCAAATTAGTTTTAACTGGCAGATATTTCAGCGCCACGGACTGCGTACATTTTTATTGCTGTTGGCGGTCGGTATCGGTGTGGCATCGGTGATTTTACTGACTAGTCTTGGCGAAGGTGCTCGCCGCTATGTGGACCGCGAATTCTCGGCGCTGGGAAATCGCGTGTTAATTGTCTTGCCCGGATGCTCAGAGACCAGCGGCGGTGCGCCTCCTATCTACGGCTCGGTGCCGAGAGATTTGACCCTCGAAGATGCCTATACCCTAGAAAAGATTCCCGGCGTTTTGGCTGTTGCGCCCATTGTCGCGGGAACGACAACAGTGGCCGTCGACAGCCGCTCGCGGGAGGTGATTACCCTTGGCAGCAATCAGTCCTTTTTTACGGTTCGCAAGCTCGCTGTTGGCGCCGGCCAAATACTGCCTGCGCGCACCCGAGAGGATGCAATGGCGGTCTGCGTGCTCGGCGTAAAATTGAAACGCGAGTTGTTTGGCAATGCCCGTGCGCTGGGCGAATGGGTTCGCGTCGGCGACAGGCGCATGCGGGTTGTGAGTGTTTTGGAGGAGCGTGGCGAATCCCTGGGTCTGGATATGCGCGATATTCTGCTGATTCCGGTGCGCACCGCCGAGCAGTTATTTAATTCCCCGAGCCTCTTTCGCATTATGTTGGATATCGCGCCAAGCGCCGATAGCGACCTGATTCAAACAAAAATTAAAGCGGTGATTACCGAGCGCCATGAAGGTGAGGAGGATGTTACCGTGATTAGCCAAGATTCGATGTTGGCCGCATTCAACAGTATTTTGACTACTTTAACCCTCGTGATTGCCGCCATCGCGTCGATCAGCCTGCTGGTTGCAGGCATTTTAATTATGAATATCAGCTTAATTTCCGTGAGCCAGCGTCGCAAGGAGATCGGCCTGCTAGAGGCTATTGGTGCTAGCAGTCGGCAGATAAGGCAGCTGTTTCTTGGAGAATCTCTGCTGCTCGTGTCCCTCGGGTCAGTGGCAGGTATTTTGTTCGCCTACAGCCTAATTGCCTTTTTTTCTAGCCTCTGGCCCAGCTTTCCTTTAATGCCGCCGCTGTGGGCAGTCCCAGCGGCCGTCGGTGTGGCATTTTTCTCCGGCCTGACATTTTCAATTGTACCTGCCAAGCGAGCAGCTGGTCTCGATCCCGTGCTGGCACTGCGTGGGGTGCAGGAATGAAATTGCGAGACAGCACCAGCTGGATTTTCAAGGCCCTGTGGATGCAGCGAACCCGCTCGCTGCTGACCATTGCAGGCTTTTCAATCGGCATTGCCGCCATGGTCACTCTCAGCACATTGGGTGAAGGGCTGCGCACGTTTGTGCTAAACGAATTTACACAATTTGGCAGTCATATTATTGCCCTGACCCCCGGTAAGACGGAAACCTTTGGTATGGGCGGCGTGCTCAACACAACACGGCCGCTGAGTTTAAGTGATGCAGCTGCGATCGGCACATTGCCGAATGTTGAAGCAGTTGTGCCGGTAGTGATGGGCAACGCCAAAGTGAAAGCGGGGCAGCGTGGTCGCTACACCGAAATTGCCGGTGTCGGTGGAGCAGCAGATAAAGTTTGGAAGCTGGAATTGGCGCTCGGCCATTTTTTGCCTGTCGATGATCTCGAGCGCTCGCGGGCACTGGTGGTGTTGGGTAATAAGCTGCAGCAAGAGCTCTTTCCCGGCCTTAATCCGGTGGGACAGTTTGTCCACATTGGCGGCGCTCGCTTTCGCGTTGTGGGTGTTTTGGCGGAAAAAGGGGAGTTTCTTGGCATTAATATGGATGAGATGGTTTTTATTCCTGCCAGCAAGAGTATGCAGCTTTTTAATCGTCAAAGTTTGATGGAGGTCGATATCTTTTTTAACCCGCGTGTGAGCAGCGAGACGATGGCTAAGAAAATCAGGCAATTTATGATTGATCGTCACGGCTTTGAAGATTTTACGCTGGTAACCCAGGACCAAGTGCTGGCGACAATGGATAATATTCTCTCGGTACTGACCTATGCCGCTGCAGGTCTCGGGGCAATTTCTCTATTGGTCGGCGGGGTTGGTATCACCACCATTTTAATGATCACAGTGACCGAGCGAACATCGGAGGTTGGTCTCTTGCGCGCCCTTGGTGGCACCGTGGGACAGGTGCGCGTTCTGTTTTTGGGCGAAGCATTAATGCTCGGTTTAATTGGCGGTCTGTGTGGGCTGATGGTTGTTTTCTTGCTGTTGTTAATTATCTTTTTGTTTGTGCCGGCGCTGCCTATTGCGCTGAGCCCACTGATTGTTCTCGGCGCTCTTGGTATTTCCATGGTAATTGGCGTGCTTGCCGGTGGACAGCCAGCGTCTCGCGCGGCGAAATTAACACCGATCGACGCATTGCGCGCTGAATAAACTGCACAGTTGTTTGCATAATGGTTGACTCGGTGAGTCAGCGTTGCAACACTCGCAGTTAACTTTACTAACAGATTTTTTCATGACGCGAATAATAGGCATAGACCCAGGATCGCGACGCACCGGTTACGGTATTGTCGACGCGGTCGCGGGGAAAATAACCTACGTGACCAGCGGTATTATTCGCCTGCCTGAAGGTTCTCTGCCGGACCGACTAAAAATTATTTTTCACGGCATCAGCCAACTTGTCACTGAATATCAGCCTGCGGAAATGGCCATTGAAGAAGTATTTTTGGCCAAAAATGCCGGCTCTGCTCTCAAGCTGGGCCAGGCCCGTGGCGCAGCAATTGTCGCAGGAGTCAACGCAGGTCTCTCGGTCGGCGAGTACTCGGCGCGCAGCATAAAACTTGCCGTGGTGGGTACCGGCGCGGCAAACAAAGCCCAAGTGCAAATGATGATTGTGCAACTATTAAAGTTGTCGCAAGCGCCCGCAGAAGATGCCGCCGACGGACTGGCCGTGGCGCTGTGTCACGCACAGACCAGTCGGTCGCTGGCGGCGATGGACGGCGTCACGGGTTATGCGCGGGGACGCCACAAATAAAGAGCAACCACAGTAAATCTAACGGGAATTTTTAACGGCGATGATTGGACGAATACAGGGCAAGATAATTGAGAAGCAGGCACCGGATCTACTGGTCGATGTTCAGGGCGTTGGCTACGAAGTACTGGTCTCGCTAAACACCTTTTTTGATATTCCCGCCGTCGGTGAGACGGTAACGTTGCACACCCATTTTGTGGTGCGCGAAGATGCCCAGCAACTCTATGGCTTTGCCAAACTCTCGGAGCGCAGTTTATTTCGGCATTTGATTAAAGTGAATGGTGTCGGGCCGAAAATGGCTTTGGCCATCTTATCCGGCATGTCCGCAGCCGACTTTTCCCTCGCCGTGCACAGTAATGATGTCGCCACGCTGGTGAAGTTGCCCGGTGTGGGTAAAAAGACTGCAGAGCGGTTACTGATCGAAATGCGCGACAAAATTGGCGATATTGATGCCACCGCCAGCCGCGCTGGATCAGGGTCGCGGGCCGCAGCGAAGCCCGATATTGCGCAGGAAGCAGAGAGCGCGTTAATTGCTCTTGGGTACAAACCGACCGATGCCGCAAAAATCATTAGTCGCGTGGCCAATGAAGCGGTTACTGACGCCGGCGAGCTTATTCGTCTAGCTCTCAAGAGCATGGGTTCCTAAGGGATTTATTGTTGATAAAGGCAGCGCCTGTTAGTGAAAATTGCAGGTCGTCAAGGTATGCTACACCGCAAAACCAAGATGGTGTCAGATGATTGAACCCGACCGTATAATCTCCGCAGATACCTCTGTCGCCGAAGAGCGTTTTGACCGCGCTCTGCGTCCAATTTCCCTCGCCGATTATGTAGGCCAGCCGGTTGTTGTTGAGCAGCTGGATATCTTTATCCGCGCTGCGCGAAAACGCGGTGAACCTCTCGACCACACCCTCGTGTTTGGCCCCCCAGGGCTGGGGAAAACTACGTTGGCGCATATTATTGCCAACGAGATGCAAGTTGATCTAAAAACCACGTCTGGGCCGGTGTTGGAGAAAGCCGGCGATCTCGCCGCACTGCTAACCAACCTTGAACCGGGTGACGTTTTATTTATTGATGAGATTCACCGTCTGAGCCCGGTCGTTGAAGAAATTCTCTATCCCGCTATGGAAGACTATCAGCTCGATATCGTTATTGGTGAAGGCCCCGCGGCGCGCTCAATCAAGCTTGATCTTCCGCCCTTTACCCTTGTGGGTGCGACAACCCGAGCGGGTCTGCTGACGTCGCCGCTGCGTGATCGTTTTGGCATTGTCCAGCGTCTTGAGTTTTACTCGGAAGACGATTTAACCAGTATCGTGCGTCGTGCTGGTGCGATTCTGAACGTTCAAGTCGACGCCGAGGGTGCGCGAGAAATTGCTCGCCGCTCACGTGGTACGCCGCGCATTGCTAACCGGTTGCTGCGCCGCGTGCGAGATTATGCAGAGGTGAAGGGTGATGGAAGTATCTCTGTGACTGTCGCCGATCAAGCCCTAAATATGCTCGCCGTCGATCAGCGTGGTTTTGATCATCAAGATCGCCGCTTGCTGCTGACGTTGATGGAAAAGTTTGCAGGTGGTCCTGTGGGCGTTGACAGTTTGGCCGCGGCCCTCAGCGAAGAGCGCGGTACCATTGAAGATGTTTTGGAACCCTACCTTATTCAGCAGGGGTACCTTATGCGTACCTCCCGAGGGCGTATGGCGACTGCGCTCGCCTACCAACATTTTGGTTTAAAGAGCCCTCAAACAATTGCCCAGCAACTGGACGCCCTCGATGACTGATAGCGCCGAATTTCAGCTGCCTATCCGCGTTTATGTGGAAGACACCGATACAGGCGGGATTGTGTTCTACGGCAATTATTTAAAGTTTATGGAACGCGCGCGCACTGAGTTGATGCGCAGTCTAGGCTATGCTAAACCGGCGCTCTTTGATGGATTGCAGTTTGTTGTTCACGAAGTGGCGCTGAAGTATCACAAGCCCGCAGTGCTCGACGATTTAATTGTTGTTACCGCGGTTCTTGAAAAAGCGGGAAGGGCGACTTTTGATATGAGTCAGCGCGTGCTGCGCGACGGTGAGCTGTTGGTGGAAGGGCGCATCAAAGTGGCCTGCATCGACGCGCAAACCAAACGCCCGAAAGGGATGCCTAAAAATATGTTTGAAACCTTAAAAAGCCAACTCGGCTGAACTTGGAGTCTATACAGGTGATTGAAGAAAATTTATCCATTTGGTCGTTAATCGTCAATGCCAGTTTGCTGGTGAAACTGGTGATGGCAATTTTGTTTATCGCTTCAATGATGTCGTGGGTGATGATTATCCAACGCGGCTTGGTTCTCAGTGCAGCGCAGCGCAATTTTCGCGAGTTTGAAGACACCTTTTGGTCTGGGGTGGATCTCAATAGTCTCTACAATGAACTCACCCAAAAAGCCAAGCAAGAGGGCGGTGGTGACGGTATTGAAAACGTTTTTCGCGCCGGTTTTCGCGAGTTTAATCGCTTAGCGCAGGTCAATGGCAGCGACCCCGACGCCGTGATGCAGGGCACCGATCGAGCCATGCGCGTGGCGCTCTCGCGAGAAGACGAAAAGCTCAATACCAGCCTACCATTTCTGGCCAGCGTCGCGTCAGTCAGCCCCTATATTGGTCTGTTTGGCACAGTCTGGGGCATTATGAACTCGTTCCGTGGTCTGGCTATGGTGCAACAGGCAACCCTAGCCACAGTGGCCCCTGGTATATCTGAAGCTTTGATTGCGACCGCCATGGGTTTGTTTGCTGCGATTCCAGCCGTTATCGCCTACAACCGCTATGCTGCAGTGACAGAAAGTCTAAACAGCAACTATGAGACGTTTTCGGAAGAATTCAGCAGTATCTTGCACCGCCAAGTGCACACCAACTAAGGGTGGCTCTCGGAGCAACAACAAGATAGCAAGACCGCCGCGAGGGCGCGGCTAAAAAGGCAGTGAGGCAGGGCAAGTGAAAACAAAAAGAACCAAACGAAAACTGGTTGCTGAAATAAACGTCGTTCCTTATATCGACGTGACACTGGTGCTATTGGTCGTGTTTATGATCACCGCACCGCTGTTGATGCAGGGCGTTAAAGTGGAATTGCCCGATGCAAATTCAGCGCCCATGGATACTAAAGATCAAGAACCCTTTATTGTGTCTATTAAAGCAGACGGCAGTTACTGGATAGATGTGTCTGGCGAGAACAAAGCAGAAAGTCTCGCCGTGATCAAAGATCGCGTAGCCAAAGTGTTGCGTCAAAAGCCAAAGACGCCGGTATTGGTGTGGGGCGATGGCAGAGTTGATTATGGTGTTGTGGTGCACTTGATGAGTGAATTGCAATTGGCGGGAGCGCCCTCCGTGGGTCTAGTGACAGAACCGCCGCAGAAATAATATGAGGCCCGTTCAGAGTTACGCCATTGCAGTTCTCGCCAGTGTTGCGCTGCACGTGGTTGTGGTCGGTGCACTGTTAGCGAACTGGCAGCCCGACACAGCCCGCATCATGGTGCAACCTCAATTTATTGAAGCAAAATTAGTTGAGTTGGCGCCCAAGGCCAAGCCAAAACCGCCAGCGCCACAAAAGCCAAAAGTGGACGTGGCGAAAAAGCAAAACGACGAGAAAAAGCGTTTGGAAAAATTGGCGGCTGACAAAAAGGCACAAGAGAAAAAGCGTCTTCAGCAAGAGCAGCTAAAAAAGGCCGAGCAGGCCAAGAAAGAAAAGCAGCGTCTTGAAGATCAGCGCAAAGCCGAAGAGAAAAAGCGTCAGGAAAAAGCCGCAGCGGAGCGCGAGCGCATTGAAGCCGAGTTTGCCAAAGCGCTAGAGAAAGAGCGTTCAGAAGTGGCGGCTAAGAACGACGAGCGAGTTGTCAACAGCTATCGGCAGTTAATTCAGCAGCGCCTCTCGGAAAATTGGAGTCGCCCGCCGAGCGCACGCTTAGGCATGGAAACGCTGATTAGAATACGCTTGGTGCCCACGGGCCGTATCGTCGGCGTCACCGTTCTAAAGTCGAGCGGTGATATCGCGTTTGATCGATCTGTCGAACAAGCGGCATTAAAAGTTGAGCAGTTTGTAGAAATTCAGGGAATGGATCCCGGTCTTTTTGAGCGAAAATTTAGACAGGTCGATGTGGCATTTAGCCCCGAAGACCTACGTTTATAAATGCAGTATTTAATGAAAATGGAGAATTCTGTGCGTTATAAAATAGTCGCGTTACTTATGTTGATGGTTTTTTCGTCAAGCAGTTACAGTGAATTAGTGATTCGTGTTACCCAAGGCAATGACAAGCCGACAAAAATCGCCATTGCGCCGATCTCGCAGGGTGTCGCAAAGACCAGCGAAGATATCAGCCGTATTGTTGAAGCCGATCTGCAGCGCAGCGGTCTCTTCGAAACCATCGAGCGCCGCGACATGCTGGCCTTTCCGACGCGAGCCAAAGATGTTTACTACCGCGACTGGCGGCTATTGGGTGCCGAGTACCTCGTTGCAGGGCAAATGCAGATGCTGCCGGATGGTCGCTACCAAGTTGAATTCAGCCTCTTAAATGTCACTGGGCAGAAAACCGTTTTTACCCACCGAGTCAGTGGCTCGCTGAGTCAGATGCGTGATCTTTCGCATCTGATTAGCGATAAAGTGTATGAAGAAATCACCGGCATCCGCGGTGCATTTTCGACACGTCTCGCCTACATTACCTCAGTGCGTAAAAATGGAAAGTACAGTTATCGTTTAAATGTTTCAGATGCAGACGGCGCTCGGGAAAAGTTGATCCTTGAGTCGTCCCAGCCGATTATGTCGCCCGCATGGTCAAACAGCGGTCAAGAACTGGCTTATGTTTCTTTTGAGACGGGACGTCCAGCGATATTTCGGCAAAACTTGGTCACGGCTGCGCGCCAGCAATTGACCAACTTCACAGGCATAAATGGCGCACCATCATGGTCACCAGACGATCGCAAGCTCGCGCTGGTATTGTCGAAAGATGGCAATCCGGAGATTTATCTGCTTGAGATCGAGAGCAAAAAATTCACCCGCCTGACGCGCCACTTCGCCATTGACACCGAACCCACATGGATGCCCGACAGCAAGCATTTATTGTTCACCTCAGACCGAGGCGGCACCCCACAAATATATAAATTAAATATTGCAAGTAATGCCACCGAACGGATAACATTCGCGGGCAATTACAATGCTCGTCCGAGTCTCGCACCGGATGGACGGACATTGGCAATGGTTCACAGGACAACTGACACTTTTCATATTGCCTCGTTTGATTTACAGACGGGCAGGATGATCGAATTGACAGAAACGCGACTCGACGAATCTCCAACGGTCGCGCCCAATGGGGCTATGCTTATGTATGCCACAAAACAAGGTGACAGAGGGGTTTTAGCAGCAGTATCGCTAGATGCTGGAGTGCGATACGTACTTCCAGCCAGCGCTGGTGATGTGAGAGAACCCGCTTGGTCGCCTTTTTTGAGATAAGTATTTGTTTGGTAGTGCTTTTGCACTTATATTTAAATCACACGTTTGTTTAAACAGGATGTAAAAATGAAAATGACATTGATCAAATCTGGCCTTACTGCCCTAATGATGACAGCTTTTCTTGCTGGTTGTAGCAGCAACCCAGCTGACGATCAGCAGGGTTCAACCGATATCGAAGACACTTCACTGCAAACTGGTCAAGTCGACGATTCAGGTATCAATGATGGTTCAGTTGATGGCATGGGCATGTCCAACGTATTCTATTTTGATTACGACAAAGCACTGCTTAAGCCTGAATCACGCGCTGCACTTCTTGAGCACGCTGAAGCATTGCGCAGCAGCCCACGCAATATTCGCCTCGAAGGTCACGGTGATGAGCGCGGTACACGCGAGTACAACATCGCACTGGGCGAGCGTCGCGCCAATGCTGTAAAAGAGTTCTTGGTTCTTCAGGGCGTTTCAGCTGGCTTGATCGAAGTAATCAGCTACGGTGAAGAGCGTGCAGCCGCTTACGGCAGCAACGAAGAAGCGTGGAGCTTGAACCGTCGCGTAGAACTGAAGTAAGTTTTATTGGCTTGAATTAAAGCCAAGGTAGGAATCGAGCGGCCGGAGTTGTACTATACGACTCCGGCCGTTGTCTATTTTGAAACCACGAAAACTCACGGAATAGTCATGAAATCTACTTTTTTACAGAAAGCACTTTTAGCCTCTACTTTAGCCTCTACCGTCATTTTTGCAGCCTCGGTGCAGGCGCAGCGTGGAGCACCCGTTGTTGATCTCAGCGCCAGTCAGTCGCCTAAAACCGCCGTTCAGCCAAGTGCTGCAGCGGGTGATAGTTACTATCAATCACAGATGTTGCAAGACGAAGTGCGCGAGCTGCGCGGCATGGTTGAAGAGCTCAGCTATGAACTTCAGCGCGTTAAACAGCGTCAGATGGACGATTACCTCGATATCGATCGCCGACTCAGCGCCCTTGCCGGCGGAGCGGTGGCGATCGATAATTCTTTTGGCGATACAGGTGGTACCACGAGTCCTGTTGATATGCAGGCAAACCAGTCGGTAGTGGCAAGTAATATGCCTGAAAATAGCGCGGAAATTACCGCCAGTTACACCCAAGCATCCAATCTTTTATTGAAAGATCGCGACATCAACGCAGCCGCGCTCGCCTTTAAAAGCCATGTGATCGATTTCCCCGACAGTCCCTATCTTGCCAACGTTCATTACTGGTTGGGCGAAATTTATCTGCTTCAAGGCCAAGACGAACAGGCGCGCCAGTCGTTCGCACTGGTTGTCGAACAGTATCCAAATCACGCCAAAGCCCTTGATGCCAATTTCAAGCTGGGCAAGCTTTACAATGAGCTGGGCGACAAGAAGCGCGCTCGTGAATTATTACAAAGAGCAGCTCAGGGCACTGGCGCAACGGCCAGCAAAGCGAAAAGCTATCTAGAAAGTAACTTTTAATACAGGGGCCTCAGTGCCCCTGCATCACTAACCTAAAAATATAATTGAATGTCTGATACCGCACTGCGCATCACCGAAATCTTCCACTCATTGCAAGGCGAGACCAGCACCACTGGGCTGCCCACCGTTTTCGTGCGCCTGACCGGCTGCCCTCTGCGCTGTGGCTACTGCGACACAGCTTATGCTTTTGAGGGTGGTACAAAAATACTCATCAGCGAGATCCTCGATACCGTGAAAGCGTTTGGTGCTGATTGTGTCACCGTCACGGGTGGCGAGCCGCTGGCTCAGTCGCAGTGCCTTGAGTTGCTGGAGGAGCTCTGCGATGCAGGTTATCGCGTCTCTCTTGAAACCAGTGGCGCTATGCCGGTCGCCGAGGTGGATCCGCGAGTGGTTAAAATTGTCGATTTAAAAACCCCAGGCTCGGGCGAGCTGTCAAAAAATCTCTATGAAAACATGGATCATTTACAGCCACACGATGAAGTGAAATTTGTGATCTGTGATCGTCAAGACTATGACTGGGCCTGCCTCAAGGTCGATCAGTTAAACTTGCGCGCCAAAGCGGCAGAAGTGCTCTTCTCGCCTAGTCAGGGACAGTTAGCGCCCAAGCAGCTGGCCGAGTGGATGTTAGCCGACAAATTGAATATTCGCATGCAACTGCAGACGCATAAATATATTTGGGGCGATCAACCGGGGCACTAGCCGCGAGGGTCGCCATTGACGATAAGCCACTGGGTTAGCCCTACAATATAAGCAAAGGACCACGCCATCACTATGTCAAAAAAAGCTGTTATTCTCGTCTCAGGAGGTCTCGACTCCACTACCGTTACCGCCATGGCGATGAAGCAGGGATACGACTGCTACACCTTGAGTTTTGACTACGGTCAGCGCCATCGCTCTGAACTGGAAGCCGCACAGCGCGTCTCTGAACTGATGACCGTGCACCAGCATAAAGTGGTCAAGCTAGACCTCGGCTCCATAGGCGGCTCAGCGTTGACCGACAGCGCCATTGCCGTACCTGAAGAGGAAACCGCCGGTATTCCAGTCACCTACGTTCCAGCGCGCAATACCGTGTTTTTATCCATTGCCTTAGGCTGGGCTGAAGTGCTCGGCGCTGACGATATCTTTATTGGTGTCAATGCCGTCGATTTTTCCGGATACCCCGACTGCCGCCCTGAATACATCGAGGCTTTCGAGCGTATGGCCAACTTAGCCACAAGAGCAGGTGTAGAAGGCAATCGGCTGACAATTCATGCACCCCTTATCGCTATGACAAAAGCGGAAATTATCCATACCGGACTGGCTCTGGGCGTTGATTACAGCGCCACGGTTTCCTGCTATCAAGCGGATACCAGCGGTGCTGCCTGCGGCAAATGCGAGAGTTGCCGGTTGCGCAGACAGGGATTTAACCAAGCGGGGGTAAAAGACCCCACTCGATATCAAAATAACGCTTGAAATTTAGCCTCCGGCAAGTATGATACGCACCTCTTTTCGGGGCCGTTAGCTCAGCGGTAGAGCAGTTGGCTTTTAACCAATTGGTCGATGGTTCGAATCCATCACGGCCCACCAGTTTCTTCCCCCCCCCTGATTTGATTCCCCTGCTTGATCTGTAGCGGAAGAGCTTCCTAGCTTTTCAAAAGCTCTTAAATAGCTAGATAAAACTCTCCGTAAAATGTTGTGTTCTGCCCCACAAGTGGGTCACGTGCATTCGTCAAATCTGTTAATAACTCTAAACGCCTTTTTTAGTAGTCACCATCACCCCATAAAAGCCTGACCACCGTCAAGGGCGATGCTCTGGCCGCTGATGTACGAGCTCTCTGGACAGCAGAGCAACGCAACAAATTCGCCGATGTCTTTTTGGCAGTCGCCTATGCGTCCTAGGGGGATGCTTTTTACAAAGGCAGCGGCTTCAGTCGGTTGGTATTTGATCCATTTTTCTAGGGCCGGTGATTTGGCGTGGGGGAGGATATTGTTGGCGCGAATATTGTCGGGACCCCACTCTGATGCTGCGGCGCGGGTGAGGGCGCGGATGGCATCTTTTTCTGCGGCATAGACGCCATAGTTGCTCATATCCCAGCGTTTTGCGGCGCTGCTGGCCATGTTGATTATGCTGCCGCCACGTACCTTTAAATGGGGATGGCAGAGTTGCATCAACTTTAGAGTAGCCATAGGGCCTGTTTGAAAGGCGGTTTGCATTTTTTCCATGGTTTGATTTAGCAGTGGGCCTATGGATGTGGCGACGGCGTTATTGATGAGGATATCGATGCGGCCGAAGCGGGCGACGGTTTTGTCGACGATGTCGCTGAGGGTGTCAAGTTGGCTCACGTCACATTGCAAGGCCAGTGAGTCGATATTGGCGTCGGCGGCAATCATGTCACAGGTTGCTTGGCATTTTTCGAGGGTGCGGCCGACAGCGACGACGCGGACGCCTTTCTTGGCCAGTGCCAGCGCAATGCCACGTCCGATGCCTTGTCCGGCACCGGTAATGATTGCCACGTAGTCTTGGAGGGGTGCTTGGGTCATGGGGTCACCTTTCTTTTGGAGGTCGAGAGCTGGAGATCGAGAGATTGTTGGGTGTCGGTTATGTTTAGTCTGTAGTCGCTGAGATGGTTCACCATAAGGCTGTCCATGGCGATAAAGCGGCTGCTGCTGGTTGTCAGTTGTGTTATGTGATCTTGCCGTTGCGCGGCTGTTTGCGCGTTGAAAAATACAAGACTGGAGTGACTTGCCTCGGACGGAAAGTATTCCTCAACTAGGCCGTCAAAGTCTGTGCTGTTGCCTGTTTGCTTTGCCGTGATGAGATGTTGTCGGTAACCCACCGTAGACTGTGTCGCGCAGGCGATAACGGCATGTTCGTCGCGCCAGTAGTCTATGGCATTGGCTCTGCTGATATCGCGGCGGAAACGAAATAAGCAGACTTGCAGACTTCCAGGTGTTCGCTCTTCGGCTGTGTCATTTTCAGGGGCTGGCGGTGGTGTTATTTCCCGAGACTCAACGGAATAGGCGCCGATCAATGGCCATGTTGGTATCAATGTATCGAGCGGGCGGTCATCCCTCAGTTGAAGGCTGAGCAGGCCCTGAATGCTTTGACCCTGTTGGGGCAGCCGCCAGCGCGCAGCGTCGGCTACTGCGCCGTCTTCAACTGCGAGTCGGGCGGCGACAATGGCGTCGCTCACGCCATGTTGCAGCCAGTGCTGCTTAAGCAGGGCACTCAATTCGCGAATATTGTCGCTTGGCAGCTGTTCGAAGAGGCACTTTAGCGTGTGTGTCACGGTGTTAGTAACCGCAGAGAGTGGCGAAGCGCTCACGATGAAAGCTACTGTCGCCGAGTATTTGGTTACAAACTCGCGCACGTTTTAGGAACAGGCCGATATCGACTTCGTCGGTGATACCCATCCCGCCGTGCATCTGCACTGCTTCATTGCTCATTTTTTGGTAGCAGTCGCTGGCGAGGACTTTCGCGTGACTGGCCAATTTCGCGATATTCTGTTGTCCGTTGTCGATTGCGGAGAGACCTTTAAGTGTCACAGATTGTGCGAGTTCGAGCTGGCAAAACAGCTGCGAGCAGCGGTGCTGCAGGGCTTGGAAAGTACCAATTTTGACATCGAATTGTTCGCGGTCGTTGAGATAGGCGAGGGTTCTGTCGAGGAGTTCGCGAGCGCCACCGAGCATTTCTGCACTGAGTGCCAAGGTGGCGCGGTCGAGAGCCGGCCCGACAAATACCCATGCGCTGTCGCGCGGGCCGACAATCTGACTGTCGTCTACAACAACCTGCTCGAAGTTGACCCGAGCGAAACTGTGTCCGTCCATGCTGTGGAGGGTGGTGACAGTGACGCCAGCGGTCTCTTTTGGCACGAGTATCAGAGAGAGCCCATCGGTGCCGCTGGACCCGGCTTTGGTGCGGGCGAGAACTAGAAAGTCTGTGGCGCCGGCGCCGTTGATGACAAAGGATTTTTCACCCTGCAGAAGGCCGTTAGCCAGTGTGGTGGCGGTGGCTGCAGGGTTGTAACGCAGGCCTTCGTCACAGGCAAAGGCAAGATTGCGGGTACCGCTGACAACTTCGGGTAGTAAGCTGGTGCAGTGGTGGTCTGCGGCGGCTTCGATTAGTGTGGTACCGATAACGATACTGGCAAACATGGGCGTTGCGGTGAGGTGTCGCCCCATCTCTTCCATCACTGCACCGAGGCCCATCCAGCCAAAGCCAAAACCGCCGTGGGTTTCGCTGAGAACAATGGACGATACGCCTAGCTCGATCAGTTCGTTCCATAGATTGCTATCAAAACCTTGGGGGTTGGGGTTGTCGCGCAGTTCACGCAGTGCGGCGACGGGGGCGCGTTGATTTAAAAAGTCGCGAATGGTGCTGTCGAGTAAGCGCTGCTCTTCATTTAAAACCATGGTGATTCTCCTTTTTCGCTCAGGCGGGTAGGCCGAGCGCGCGCTTGGCGATAATATTTAATTGAATTTCTGAGGTGCCGCCGGCAATGGTGTGGGCTTTGTTGTAGGCCCAGTTTTGTACAATATTGTGCTCGCGAGGAGTGTGGCTTTGCTCCTGCCAGCTGAGGCCGTGATTGCCGAGAATTTGCAGTAATAGTTCATCTTTTTGTTGCACGGCGTTGGTGCCCAAATACTTTACGGTGAGCGGCAGGCGTGGATCGACCTGTTTGTTGCGGAACTGCAAAAACAGGCGTTCGTTGAGATATTCCAGAGCTTCGGCGGTCATGAGTTGTTCGGTGATACGAGCGCGTATGCTGCTGTCGTTGAGTTTTCCACTGCCGTCCATGCCGATGTATTGGGTGGCGAGTTCGATGAGACTTTCGTCTTCGCGCTGCACGATTGACTCCATGGTGGCCATCAGTTTGCGTTCGTGCTTGAGCAGTTCTTTTGCGACTAGCCAGCCGTTGTTGAGTCCTCCGACAAGATTGTCTTTGGGAACTTTTACGTCGTCAAAAAAGGTTTGGCAAAATTCAGATTCGCCGCTGATCAGTTCGATAGGGGTGGTTGTTACGCCCGGCGAGCGCATGTCGATGAGTAAGAAACTGATCCCCTGATGTTTGTTGCCGGTGGCGTCTGTGCGCACTAAGGTGAATATCCAGTCAGCTTTGTCGGCTTGGGTCGTCCAAATCTTGGTGCCGTTAACAAGGAAGTGGTCGCCTTTATCGTCGGCGCGGGTTTTTAAACTGGCGAGGTCGGAGCCTGCAGCGGGTTCTGAATACCCTTGAGCCCAGCGAATGTCGCCGCGCACGATTTTCGTGATGTGTTCGCGCTTTTGTTCTTCATTGCCGTGCACGAGAAGTGCTGGGCCAAGCATCCACAGACCAAGATCGTAAAGTGGTGGGCGACAATGCAGGCGCGCCATCTCTTTCTCTAAGATTTTTTCCTCTTCGCTACTGAGTCCGCCGCCGCCGTATTCCGTCGGCCATGTGGGTGCGGTCCAGCCTTTGTCGCGCATCCGCTCAAACCACAATTTTGCGTCAGGCGAAGGAAAGGTGCGGTCGCGACCAGCCCAAATCTGCTCTTCTTTGATCACTGGGCGGCGCTGTGATGGCGGACAGTTTTCTTCGAGCCAGGCGCGCGTTTGCAGTTTGAACTCTTCGAGGGTGGGCATAGTAACTCCTAGTGAGGGGCTTGAAAAACAAGGTTATCGGCGGCCAATTGGGTATTTAAAAAGCCTTTTAAGGTGGCGAGATGTTCGCGCTCAAAGGGCATTTTTGGCTCAAGGGTTCTGTCGACGGCAAAGCCGGCCATAAAGCGATGGGCAAAGCGTATGGTCTGGCTAATTTTGTATTCGTTATCTTCGCTGTGAGCACAACAGTCATAGAGCCACTCCAGATGCAACGCGTTGGCTTCAACCGGTCTGAATGAATGCAGATCAAGGGCTGTCAAACGGTCGCGGTGGGCGAGTAAGATTTCCTGAAATGCAAAATAGAGATCACTTTTGTAGTGCGCCCAAATGGTGTCGACGTAGTTGTCTATGCGTGTCGCTAGATCGCCGCGATGCAGTGCGGGGTCGTTTATTCGGGTTAGATAGACAGCGTAGGCGAGTTCTAAAATGGCTTGCAGAATATCGTTTTTACTGCCGAAGTGGTGTTGCACTGCTCCCCACGTAATTCCGGCGCGAGAGGTGATGGTGCTGGCGGACGCAGCACTTAGACCGGATTCGTTAATAATCTTGATTACCGCGTCGATAATGCGTTCTCGCGTGGCCTGTGCTTTTTGCGCCTGCAGCGAGTGGGTCGGTTTGGCTCTATGGCCTGACGTCTGTTCACGCATCCGCATTGGCTTTTTGATTGGCGAGATACTGCTGTTTAATTTGCCGCTTGAGTGGTTTTTTGGTCGCATTGCGCGGCAGTGGTTGGTCGCTGAAAATCACCGTTTGAGGCACTTTAAAGTTGGCGAGGTGACGCTTGCAGTGCTCTTGCACTTCGCTGGCATTGAGGGCGTTTTCGCTAGTACAGACAATCATGGCAGCCACTTCTTCGCCGTAGCGTTCGCTGGGCAGGCCAAAAACTGCGACTTCCAGACAGCCGGGCATGGATAGCAGACAGTTTTCAATTTCTGCGGGATAGACATTTTCGCCGCCGCGGATGATCACGTCTTTTACACGATCGCAAAGTACCAGCATTCCCTCGCTATTCAGGTAGCCAACATCACCGGTTTTAAACCAGCCTTCGGTGAAGTCGCTGTTTGATTGGTCACCTGTCGCGTAGGACTGGATGCATGTCGGGGACTTAATCCAAATCTCGCCGGGCTCACCCTCTGCGACTATTGCGCCGGCCTCATCGCGAAAGGTGGTCTCGAGAATAGGACTTAAGAATCCTGATGCACCTGGGAACTGGGCGCTTAGCATACCCGTAAAAGCAGAGCCTGTGCCGCCGCTTTCAGTGAGACCCCAGCCCGCGCCGGGCAGGGTGTTGGGGAGTTTGTTTTTGTACAGATCGGCCAGTGTGGAGGGGGTTGCGGCGCCACCTGCACTGACATTGCTGACTTTGCTAAGATCGAGTTTGTCGATATCTGGATGCTGCAGCAAATCCAGCAGCATGGTGGGGGCACCCATGAGTACGGTAATACCTTCATCTCTGAGTAGCCGATAGGCCTCGTTGACATCCCATTTATACATAAGATGAATGGCCCGGCCATACTTCAGGTTGATCAAAAATTGCGAGTAAAGGCCGCTAATATGAAACAGCGGAACACTGAGTAACGTTTTTGCTCGAACGCCGGAGGACATGTGCGCAGTCATTGCCGCGGCGTTGGTCATGTAGGTTGCGGCACCAATAAACTCAATGTTAAACAGCGCTTGGCAGGCGCTAAAGTGATCGAATAAAACCCCTTTGGGGCGCCCTGAGGTGCCAGAGGTGAACAGCATAATGGCGGCATCTTCACCGCTGCATGTCTCTTCTGGTGCCGGGCTTTCTTGGATGTCGTCCAGTTGCCAGACACTGGCGCCCGCAGGACAGTCTCCTTCGGGTTCAACGATAATTGCGTGAAGGGTTGCCAATTTGGTGGCGATAAAAAGGTAGCGCTGCCAATCGCAGATGACCACTTTGGCGTCGCTATCGTCCAAGCCTTGGCACAGTTCTTCTTCTCGTCCCCAGCTGTTGAGAGGCACCGCAACGGCACCGCAACCGATGATGGCAACAAACGCTATCATCCACTCCGGACGGTTGCGCATGGCGATGGCCACTTTGTCGCCTTTTTTGATTTGATGTTGTCGAATAAGCGCACTGCGCAGTGCGTCTACTTGAGCAAAGAATTGATTAAAACTGTGGCTGCTGTCGCCGTAGCGGACAAATTCTGTATCGCCAAATTGGCGACCCTGATTGAGCACTGCCAACAGGCTTTGTGGCGCGTTTTTATAGGCTTTCATGACGTGGCCATTGCGCAGGCATTCAATCAGTTCGAACGGCGCACCAGCGGAGGTGAGTTGGCTTGCGGCACTGTGATAGGGGGCACTCAACGCGGGCATAGTATGATCTCTTAAGAGCTTTTTATTATGGCGCCGTGCGGCCAATTTATTCTGCGCGCGCAACGGGGACTGTGGGTAAAAGTATCCGAAATAAAACATTACAGGACAAATGTTTTTTGTGGTGGTGTATCGTCCAGATGCAGTATGCGGGAAGACGTGTAACTGCAGACGTGGTAAATGAATCGCGCAATAATGTGGCCATTGTGAACTCAGGATATGATTTATGCGAACACGCCTAACCGAGATGCTTGGCTGCCGATACCCGATTATTCAAACGGCTATGGGCTGGGTCGCTGATGCCAAATTAGTGGCTGCAACAACCACCGCTGGAGGATTTGGCTTTTTGGCGGGTGCGGTGATGACTGCGGATGAGGTCGAGCGCGGTATTCTGGAAATCAAAGCCCTTACCGATGGACCCTTTGGCGTTAATTTCCATATGTATGTAGCGCAGGCTCCGGCGATAGTGGATCTCTGTATCAAGTACGGGGTTCGAGCCGTTAGTTACAGCCGTTCTCCGGTCCCCGCGCTTATCGAAAAGCTGAAGGCGGCACAGATTATTTGCATTCCTACGGTGGGTGCCACAAAACATGCCGTGAAGGCCGTGAGCCTGGGGGCGGATGCTCTTGTGGTTCAGGGGAGCGAAGGCGGCGGCCACACAGGTGCGGTGGCGTCCTCTATTCTACTTCCTGATGTGCTGTCGCAGGTCTCTGTCCCTGTCGTGGCCGCAGGTGGCTACCGCGATGGTCGTGGTTTGGTCGCCGCGCTGGCGCTTGGTGCTGAGGGCATTGCGATGGGCACGCGGTTTTTGATGACCCAAGAATCACCTGTGCCCGAACCCACTAAAGCGCGCTACGTGAATGCCGTGCCGGAACAGATTCAGGTCAGCACGAAATTAGACGGCATGCCGCAGCGGATGATTGATAATCCCTGTCTCGATCGGTTGAACCAGACGTCGGCGCTGGGCATGTGGGTCTTGGCTGTGAAAAACGGCCTCGCTTTTTCCAAGGAAACCCAGTCGTCACTGTTGTCCAGTTTGAAATCGGCGTGGGCGATCAGTCGCTCGGGAGATTTAAATTGGGCTCAGACGTTAATGGCCGCCAATGCGCCGATGATGATTCAAGAAGCGATGGTCAATGGCCATCCTGATCAGGGTATTCTGCCGAGTGGACAAGTGGCCGGTATTATTTCAGACCTGCCGACGGTTGATGCATTAATCGCCTCGATTGTGGCTGACGCTGAGAAATCGATTGCGGCGCTGTCGGTGTTGACCAGTCAGGCTGCAAACCAACAAAAACAGGACTAAATTCATGGCTTTTTCAGTTGATATTCAGGCTCACATTGCGGAACTGGTCTTTGCTAAACCGCCCGTCAATGCGTTTGACAGCAGTGAGTGGGCGGCCATTGCCGCGGCGATTGAAGCACTGGGCCGCAATGATGATGTGCATGTGATCGTGGTGCGTGCGGAAGGGCGCGGATTTTGTGCTGGTGTGGACATTAAAGAGCTGGCCGCGGATAGCCATAAAATACTCAGTGTAAACAAAGGTAATTACGATACCTTTGCCGCCATACATCGCAATCCAAAACCGGTTATTGTTGCCTTGCACGGCTTTGTGTTGGGCGGTGGCATTGGTATTGCCGGCGCAGCGGATATTATTGTGGCGTCTGAATGTGCGCGGTTTGGTGTGCCGGAAGTCGACCGCGGCGCTCTGGGCGGCGGCGCGCATTTGCAGCGCATGTTCCCGGTGCAGAAAGTGCGTTATATGTATTTTACCGGTGACTTTATTGACGCACAGGAAGCCTATCGTTTGGGTGCTGTTGAGCGCGTTGTGCCTCTGGCAGAGCTGCGTGATACGGCCATGGCGATTGCAGCCAGTATCGCGGCTAAATCGCCGACCATGATTGCATTGGCGAAAGAGGCATTGACCGGTATTGAAGACGGTAATCTGGAAGACAAGTACCGCTGGGAGCAGGGATTTACGCTGCAAGCATACAAAGATAAAGACTCGCAAGAAGCGCGTGATGCCTTTGTGGAAAAGCGCGACGCCAAATTTGACTAGCGTCGCGTAATCCCGATCTCTATGACTGCATTTTCGCCATCATGGCGTCGCGCAAATTGATTTGATTGCCAGTCAAGGCAAACCCTTTCACTGTGCCGTCGGTGGCAACAAAGTAACCAGCAAAGCCCGCTTCAGAATGGGCGTCAATCTGCCACTCACCCTCACAATCTCGCGGCGCAGGCACAACCAACACGGGGTGCAGCGTCGTTTTGATGGCAACGGGCATAACGTTGTAGCGCACGGCTGACGGCTGGCCGGCCAATGTTTTGGCCAAACTGCGGGCGCAGGTCATCAGTGGCGCCACATAGTAGAGCAGTTGTCCATCGACTTCCGCGCAATCACCTAGGGCATAAATATCCGGATCGCTGGTGCGACAAAACGCGTCGGTGCAGATGCCCCGATTAATCGTTAGTCCCGCATCTGCCGCGAGTTGTGTGTTGGCGCGCACACCAATTGCCGACAAAACAATATCCGCCTGAATGCGTTCACCGTTGTTTAAATGGGCCGTCACGCCTGTCTCTGCGCGCTCTATATGGCTGACGGTGGTGCCGAAGTGAAAACGCGCACCGGCTTTTTCCAGTGCGGTTTGCACGCACTGGGCAGCCTCTTGAGGCAGTAGGGTGCCCAGCACACCGGGCATTGGGTCGACGGCCTCTATCTGATAGCCGCTCTGTACTAAATCGTTGCTGTATTCTGAGCCAATTAACCCTGCACCAATCACCAATACTCGCTTTTTGTTGCTGACCGCAGCGCGGAATTTGGCGTAGTCACTGAGGTCATTGACTGTAAATACTGAGTCCAACCCGCTGCCTTGCAATGGCGCTTGAATACAGTTGGCACCCAGAGCTAATACCAGTTCACCGTAGGCGATTGGGTTGCCGTTTACGTGGACTGTTTTTGTTGTGCGATCTATGCGCTCAACGCGGCTGTTGTTGTGAAGTTGAAAACTGAAGTCCCGCGCCATTGTCGTCGCATCCGCGGTGATCATGGCCTCGGCCGAGCGGTTTTTTGTAAAGCCGGTAGAAATCTGTGGTTTTGAATAGAAGCTGCCATCGTCGGCGCAAATAAGCGTGATGGGTCGCCTGCTGTTGAGCTGTCGGTAAGCTTTGATTAAGTTGTAGGCGGCTAGGCCGGCGCCAATAACCACTAAGGGCTTTTCGGCTGCGCCTGTTGCTGATGCGGGAACAGGTTGCTCGGCGGTGGCGGCGATACTGACGGTCTTTACCTCAACCATTTCGAAGTCTTGTTTGCCAACCCCACAGTCAGGGCAGAACCAATCTTCGGGGATATCGTCCCAGCGGGTGCCTGGAGCGATATTGTCTTCGGGCAATCCGAGGGATTCGTCATACTGCCATCCGCAAACAATGCATTCCCAGACACTGTACTCTGCGACCATGGTGCTGCTCATGGGGCTTGCTTGTGCAGATGCTTGTGCAGAGATTTGCGCAGGGGGCACAATGCTGGTGTCGGCCGCGGTGTCGGCAGCAGCGGCTTGAACGGTCGCGGCAGACCGTTTAACTTCCACCATTTCGAAATCGACTTTGCCCACGCCGCAATCGGGACACAGCCAATCGTCAGGAATATCGTCCCAAGCGGTGCCTGGTGCAATATTGTCCTCGGGGATTCCGAGTGATTCATCGTAGACAAATCCGCAGACAAGACATTCCCAAATTTTGTGGCTGATCATCGTTCGCTGTTCCTTGACAGAGTGAGCGCTTTATTATGCCCGTGGCGACGCTTTTTGCATCACTCAGATAGAGTAAATTGGCAGACAGGGGGATAATCTTGGGTTAGTCGGCGCGCCTTTGCCAACTAAAAATTATTCTTTAAGTCTCGTCCATATGGACGATTACCCAATTCAGTCGCCTAATATACTAGATCGAAAAATAAGCGGAGCAATAACGCATGGCAACGTCAGTTGAATACAAGTTGGGGCCACACACGTTTCCTCGGGGATGGTTTGTTGTAGCAGAGAGCTGTGAGTTGGACAAAGGGCCGATGGCTGTGCGTTTTTGGGGCCGCGATTTGGCGTTGTACCGCGGCGAGAGCGGTCGTCCGGTGATGCTTGACGCCTATTGTAAGCACATGGGTACGCATCTCACAGCCAGTGACTCAGCCATGATTGTGGTAAATGGTCATCAGATCGAAGGCGACTCTATTCGCTGTCCCTATCACGGCTGGCGCTACAATGCCGCTGGCGATGTTGATGATATCCCTTATTTTGAAGGCCCCTGCCCGAAGTCGGCGTCCATTCGCTCATACCCGGTTGTCGATAATATGGGGTGTATTATGGCGTGGTTCGATGAGGACGGTGCTGAGCCTGATTATGCTGTGCCAAGCCTGCCGGAGTGGAACGATCCCCAATGGATTCACTGGACGTTAGATCATCTGGGCGAGCTGAATGTCCATCCGCAGGAGATTCTCGACAATATGAGCGATATTCGCCACTTGGGGCCAACCCATGGTGCGCCGGCGCAATATTTCGAGAATCAGGCAAAAGATCATCTCTATATCCAACGACAGGGCGGCCCGATGCAGTTGTACGGCGGCGTTATGTTGTATACCAGCACCTGGTACACAGGCCCCGGTATTTTGCTGTCGAAGCAAGTGTTTGGCGATGCCTTGCAGTACGAGTTTATTGCCAACACGCCGGTGGACGACGGTGTCAGTAAGTGCTGGCACGGCTGTTTGGTCAAGGCGCCTTCCACTGAGATCACCGAGGCCGATCGCGAGATGGCGCGCCAGAGTCAGGCGGGTGCACTGGGTGCTTTTGCCACCGATTTTCAAATCTGGCGCCACAAAAAGCCGGCGTTAACCATTATGCAGTTAAAGACGGACGGGCCTTTCCGCACCGGTCGCAAGTGGTATTCACAGTTCTATGCTGCGCGAGAAGATGTTGCTGCGATTCAGGCAGAGGTTAATGGCCGCCATTTGGTGATGGGTGTTGCGACACCGGAAGAGGCCAATCACGCGATTGACGACGGCTTGCCGTTTTAAGGAACAAAGCAATGACAGGACAGCAGACAGCCGCGCTCGATAGCGCAACAGCACAGCGTATTATTGATGATTATTTGCGCTTATTAGTGGATGCCGATGCGGCGTCCATCGCAGCACTTTATCATCCACAAGCACGTTTAGAAGATCCTGTTGGCACCGCACCAGTAGTGGGCCGCGACGCGATTAAGGCGTTTTACGGGAAGGGTTTGGGTGGCATTAAAGCGGCGCAGTTGAGTGGCCCGATCAGGGTGGCCGGCAGTGAAGTAGCCTTTTCCTTTACGCTGCATATTGAGGCCGGTGGGCGCTCGTTTGCCATGGATATTATTGATGTCTTTGTTATTGCGGCGGAGCAGATTGTCTCGATGCGGGCGTTTTGGAGTCAGGCAAATATGCGGCCTATCTAGGCGGCAGATTCTCACTGCGTTAGGAAAAGGTCACCAAGCTTTTCAGAATTAAACTCACCAGCATCGACTGTTGGCTAACCCCTGTTTTGGCAAAAATAGACCGCAACTGCGCCCGCGCAGTATTGCGCGCAATACCTAATTGCGCCGCGCTCTGGTCGAGGTTGGCACCGTCCGCGAGATACTTTGCCAGCATGGCCTCGGCTTTGGTGAGGTTGTAGAGTGACATTAAAATTCGTATATCAATGTCAGAGGTTTTGTCTGGCGCATTAATAAAGACCATCATGTGGGGCGTATGACTGGGTTCCACGGTCTTATCAATCATCATTGGTTTGATCAACACTTCTAAGTCCGGCTTGCCCGAGGGTCTGTCAACTGACAGGGCATTGACCGGCAGAGCTTGATGATTGCGTTGCGCGCTGATCACATCGTTAATAAACCCGTTGAGTTTGGCTCTGCTGGCAGGGCTCTCGAGGTGAATGCGGTCATTAATAATATGCACACCGTCTTTTTCGCGCAGAATTTCGTCAGCGATGGCATTGCGTGTGATGACATTGCCCTTTTCATCCAGAGTGATTACCCCAATGGCCTGACGTGAGAGCGTCTTGCTATAAAGCTTGCGCTCATTATCGAGCTGAATAAGCTGCATGCCATTGGCGACCGCACGCTGGATATGATTGGACAGCATGGTGAGAAAGTCGCGACTGCTGGCTTCGAAGTTTGCCGCTGTTTTCGGTCTGCAAAAACGCACACTAAAGCGTTGACCATTGGCATTGCGCAAATCCACGCCGAGCATATGGTGAATATCCAACGGCTTCATACAGAAGTTGTAGAGATCGGTATCTTCCAATTTGGAGTACGGATGGCATTCGTCGAGTGAGACAACCTGACCCCAGGGTAAATTGGTCATCAGATTAGATGTGTAGTAGCGATCGGTATAGGGATTTTCGTGGTCGTTAATAAATGTTTTTTGCAATTTGTCGCAGGAAACAAAGAGTAAACCGCCGTCGTCGCTGGCGGGTTCACGCATGGTGATTGACGCAAAGTTGGCGTCAATAATGGCACGCAGCCCAGTCAGGAATGTGCTGTAGGGATCTTCTTCAATATGGCCGTCGTAGAGCGCGGCCAAAAGAACGGAGAACTCTTGTAGTGAGGGCTGCTTCATAGGGGTGCTTAGTTCTTATTTAGTGACAGAGTAAACACTGAAAAAGCCATTCAATCAATGCCCTTAATTAACGCGTTGGTTAATCAGCCTTTGCGCGATAACTCAAGGGCGACGTCATCGATTAAATCTTCCTGGCCGCCAACGGTCTTGAGGTTTGCCATCTCCAACAAGATTTTGTGCGCTGGCACACCGTACTTATCCGCTGCACGCTTGGCGAACAGCAAAAACGATGAGTAACAGCCGGCGTAACCTAACACCAGAGCGTCGCGACTGAGGCGAATGGGTTCATCCATCATAGGGATCACCAATTCTTCGGCGACGTCCATGAGTTTGAAAATATCCACACCGGTTGCAATATTCATTCGGTTGAGTACTGCAGCCATCACTTCTAGCGGGGTGTTGCCGGCGCCAGCACCGAGGCCTGCGGCAGAGCCGTCGATCCGTATTGCGCCCGCCTCAATAGCGGCCAGCGAGTTACCTATACCCATGGCGAGGTTGTGGTGGCCGTGAAATCCGATTTCAGTCTCTGGGGATAGGTTTGCGCGCAAAAGTGCAATTCTCGCCGTGACGTCGGGGGGCAACATGTAGCCCGCAGAATCGGTGCAGTAGATGCAGTTGGCGCCGTAAGACTCCATCAGCAGAGCCTGTTCGAGCAGATGTTTTGGCTCAATCATGTGCGCCATCATCAAAAAGCCGACGGTATCTAAGCCCATCTTGCGCGACTCAGAAATATGCTGGCGCGAGACATTTGCCTCGGTGCAGTGTGTGGCGACGCGAACGGTGCTGACGCCGCAGTCTGCTGCCATTTTTAGATGATCGACAGTACCGATACCGGGAATCAGAAGCGCAGAAATTTTCGCGTGCTTCACGGCGCCGACCACGGCTTTCAGGTATTCCTCGTCGCTGTGCGCGGGAAAGCCGTAGTTCACTGATGCGCCGCCCAAGCCATCGCCATGGGTGACTTCAATCAGGGGCACCCCGGCATCATCTAGGCCTTGCGCGATGGTGACCATTTGTTCGATGGAGATTTGGTGACGCTTGGGATGCATGCCATCGCGCAAGCTCATGTCGTGGAGAATCACACGGGCGTTTGAATCAGTCATTAGAGGCTCTCCTCGGGGTCGGTATACCAGTGTTCAGCCATCATTTCCGCGGTGCGCAAGCCGGCAGCCGTCATAATGTCTAGGTTGCCTGCATAATTGGGCAGGAAGTCACCTTTGCCTTCTACCTCGACGGATACGGTTACGCGATTGCCGTCAAAAACCGGTGGATTGGCCATTCGGTAGCCGGGCACATAACGTTGAACATCGGCAATCATTGCCTGAATCGATGCGCTGATTTTTTCTTGGTCGGGGGTACTTTGGGTTAAGCAGTGAATGGTGTCGCGCATAATAATGGGCGGTTCAGCAGGGTTGATAATAATAATCGCCTTACCTTGCTTGGCGCCGCCAATTTCAACAATTGCTGAGGAGGTGGTGCGAGTAAATTCATCGATATTGTCTCTCGTGCCCATACCCACGGAAGGGGAGGCAACAGTGGCGACGATTTCGGCGTAATCTACCGGCTGCACACGGCTCACTGCGTGCACCAGTGGTATGGTCGCCTGGCCACCACAGGTGACCATGTTGACGTTGTCGATGCGGCCATTGGCCATCAAACTGTTGAGATTGACCGGAGGGATACAGTAGGGGCCAATCGCTGCCGGTGTCAGATCGATCATGGCAATGCCGAGGGCATTGAGCTTGCGGGTGTTTTCAGCGTGGACGTAGGCTGAGGTTGCGTCAAAGGCAAAATGCAATGTCTCATCGCCAAGCGCGGCAATGAGGCCATCGACGCCGCCGGTGGTGACCTTGAGGCCCCAGTCGCGGGCACGCTGAATACCGGGAGATTCGTCGATTCCGACCATCCAAACCGGTTCAATAATATCGCTGCGCAGACACTTCATGAGGAGGTCTGTGCCTATGTTGCCCGGACCGATAATGACGGCTTTAAACTTTTTGCTCATGATGAATTCTCGTTAAACAAATTGACAGCTGACGGAGCTGGCTGTGAGACCTTCGCCCGTCAACGTGAGAGACATTTTATCGCCGGCGACTACCGGCGCTAAGGGCACCACTGACCCTGACAAAATAACCTCGCCAGCGAGCAGGGGAATATCAAAGGCGCCGAGGGTATTCGCCAGCCAAGCCACCGCCGTGAGCGGGTTTCCCTGGACTGATTCGCCCAAGCCGCGGCTGAGGGGCAGACCATTTTTGAAAACGTTGATTTCGAGCGCGGCGAGATTAAGGCCTTTCGGATCGATGCGCGCGTCGCCCAGCACATAGACACCACAGCTAGCGTTATCCGCAATAGTGTCTTGGATTTTGATCTGCCAATTGTCAATTCGCGAGTCGACAATCTCGAAGCAGGGCGTGATGTAATCCGTGGCCGCCAGCACATCATCTTCACTGATGGCGGTGCCCCGCAAATCTTTTTTCAAAACAAAGGCGATTTCACCCTCAGCGCGCGGTTGAATTAACCTACCCGCTACGGGGATGTCGGCACCGTTTGCAAAGGCCATGGTGTTGGTTAGAAAACCGAAGTCCGGTTGAAATACGCCAAGCATCTTTTGCACCACGGCAGAGGTAACGCCGATTTTTTTACCCACTACCTGTTCGCTGTTTTGAGCGATACGGCAGGCCAACATGGCCCGCGAGATATGGTATGCGTCTTCAATATCCATGTCTGGGTGGTTGGTGGTGAGCGGCGCCAGTGTGGTACCGGCGCATAGCGCGTCAAACAGCGCCTCACCCAATTCCTGTCGCAGCTGATTAGCGAGCGCCATGGTGCTTGCTCGCAATAAACTCAAGAGATTCGCGGTTGAACATCTCTGGGTGTTCAACCATCACCCAGTGGCCGCACTGACTGAGCGTGACGACTTTAACCTGGGTACACTCAGTCTGCAGCGTGAGGGCGCCACTGACCGGACAGAATTGATCTTCTCGTCCCCAAAAGGCTAGGACTGGGCAGGTTATTTCCTTCAGCCGGCTTTTCAAATTGGGAATCTGCATAGTGGCCAAAACCTGCGCATTTTGCTTTTGCAGAATATGCCAGCGCTGGGTAATCAACTGGTCAGTCACATGACGTTTGTCATACACCAAGCGCTCGAGCAGTGTGCCGAGCACCTCGCGGGTAAAGCTGGGTGAACCCATGGGGTAGGCCATCATGGCCTGTATGCCGGACATGGCGAAGTAGGTTTCTCGCTCTTCAACGCCGCCAGTCGCCATTAGAATGAGTTTTTCCACCCTGTGGGGCGATGCGAGGGTAAAGCCTAGTGAGATGGCGCCGCCGAGGGAATTGCCGACGAGAGTGGCTTTTTCAATGCCGAGATGATCGAGCAGGTCGCGCAGATGGGTGACAAAGTAATCGAGAGTGTAAATGGCATCGGTTGGTTTGTCGGTATCACCATAGCCCGGCAAGTCATAAACGACGACGCGATTGCCGGCGTCGGCAAAGGGCTTTACGTTGGCCTGAAAGTTACTCCAACCGCTGGCGCCGGGGCCGCTGCCATGGACAAAGACAACGGTATTGGCGGCGCTGCCGCTAGATGGAACATCAATGTAGTGAGTCTTTAAACCGCAGGGCAGGTCAACCCATTGTCCCGTGGCGAGCAAACTTTGGCGATCGATCATCATATAAACATATCCATATTATTGACGCCCAGTTGGGTGCTGCCGAGGTTGCGCGAGAACGGTGTTGGGTTGTTAGCCACGTGGCAGCGAGCAATGTGAATGTCGTGCCACAACTGTTGCAGGGGATGGTTGTTAAATACCGAGCGTCCACCGGCAGCATCGAACAGCAGATCGACACCCTCAATGCATTTCTCAATAACTACGCTCGCTTGATAGCGGTAGAGAATGCGTTGCTCGATGGTCGGTTTCCAATTGTTGCTCTGCATTTCATCGAAGTTGCGGAACATAATCGATTCGAGTTCGGCAATTATGTATTTCACTTTGGCGATGCGCTCTTGAATTTCAACATCGCCGGCAAGTTTAGTCATATCGGTTGTTGCGCTGCCGTTGCGCGATTCAATAAACAACTTTAGTGCTGCTTTTAGCGCGCCGATGGCGGGTGTGTTCACTACGCGAATAAATGTCTGCGCCCAAGGCAATCCATACATTGGATTTTCCTGTTCGTTGACACAGTTAAAGCCATCAATTTGTTTGTGGGTGCGATAGTCGGGAACGAACACCGGTGTGTCGATAACAATGTCGTTGGATCCTGTGCCTTGCAGGCCCATAACATCCCAGGTGTCTTCAATGGCATAGTCGGGCTTGGGCACGAGGAATGTGCGATAGCCTTCGGTGGGAATAACGCCGCCCAACAGTACCCATGAACAGTGGCCCGATCCAGAGCTCCAACCCCAGCGGCCGCTGAGCATAAATCCGCCTTCACAGGGTTCTACGCGCGCCCCGACAGGGTTGTACGAGCTGCTGATCAAGGTATTGGCATCGTCTTTATAAACATCGCTTTGCGCGCGCTCGTCCATCATGGCGAGTTGGAAAGAATGTACTGAAATGATACCGCAGGCCCAGGCGACACTCATGTCCGCTTCGGCGATGGCCATTTGGTCGGCGAAAAATTCTTGCGGCGTATTTTCACGGCCACCCCATTTTTTCGGCAGCATCATTTTGAAGAAACCACTTTCCTTTAACGCGTCGATTACCGGTTTGGCAATTTCGCGATTGCGGCGGGTCTCTGCGGCATGACTTGCAATAATGGCACTGACGTCTGCGGTGATAGTGGTCATAAGTGTGTCCTCAACAGTGTGCGTAAAATTATTTTTGTTATTGGCGCTATCAGGCAACAGCGCAGTACTTTCCTTTAAAAAAGAGCAGCGGTTGCGCTTGCTCTGACTCATTTTGACAGTCGTGCTGGAGCACTCTGCCAACAATAATTTGGTGGTCGCCGCCTTCGTAGCGGTGCTCAACTTGGCATTGGAAGCGCGCACTGTATTCGTCGAAAATGGGCGCATCACCAATACCTGGCTGCCATGCCGCCGTGGCAAATTTGTCGGCGTTGCGCGTGGCGCACAGGGTGGATAACGCCTGTTGCCCTGCGTGCAGAACATGCACGGCGAAATGGTCGTTATGGGCAAAAGCCTCGTAGCTCTGCGCGTTTTTGTCGATGCTCCAAAGAATCAGTGGCGGCTCCAGCGATACAGATGAAAAGCTGTTGGCGGTCATGGCCAGTGGACGCTTGGCGCCAGTGGTTTTGTCACAGCCCATGGTTGTCACCACGGTGACACCCGTGGCGAAATGTCCAAACGCGTGGCGCAATTCTTTTGCTTGTTCGCTCTTCATAATGGTCTCAACAATCTGGCAAAGTAGGATGAGGCTATAGTCCCAAACACCTATCTGTCTGCGCATACCCCGAATGCATTAAACCTCTTTTAAGGACTAGTGCATTTGGCTTAGGGGCTGCCTTCTGTTTCCTATTGGTGGCCAACGGAAAAGTCATGGCCCCAAAAACTGGGTACGGTACTTTCAAACACTTCGTAGTTAGACCAGTCGTCGATTGTGCGACCTTCGGCGCCATACTCAATGTCAAATCCACCGGGCGACTTCATATAAAACGACACCATATGATCGTTGGCGTGGCGCCCGAGGGTGCCCGATAGCCCAACGTTATGGGCGATGCGACGGTCATTGCCGCGGCCCACCTCATCGATGCTGTCGACCTCGGTCATAATATGAATGCAGCCAGCCGGGTGGGGCATTTCAAAGAACGCTAGGCTGTGATGTCGCGAGTTGCAGTGCATAAACCAGAGGCGCTTGATGGGTTCATTGGGGTCTGGGGTAAAGCGCAGTTCCATCAGGTCGGACAGACCGAAACCGAGAACATGGGTAAAGAGTTCGATGGTGGCGTCAAAGTTGGGCGCCGGCAATACTGCGTGGCCCATACCCATGTTGCCGGTGATAAATTGCCGCACACCAACCGGTGACACCAGACGCTTAAAGTCTGAAATCATGCCCCAGTACAGTTCGTGTTGGTTTCCAGAAGGATCAGTAAAGCGCGCTAGCTGGTGAACTTTGCGCGTGGCGGCGAGCTCGGCTGAGCCCATTTCAACCGCAACGCCAGCGTTTTGCAGGCTGCTTACCGCATCGTTGAATCCCTGCTGATTGTTTGTCTCCCAGCCGCAAAAGCCAAAGCCATCCGTGTCTGCCAGCTCCACAGTTATGCGGTAGGGATGTTCATCCATTTTTAAATAGAGTCTGCTCTGGTCGGCGGCATTTTGCGCGCTGGCATCTTCTAAACCCATGACCTGACAACCATAATCGCGCCACTGGTCGAGATTGGTGCTGTTGATACCGATGTAGCCGAGACTTTTAATGGCCATGCTGTTCTCCTGATCAAATACTGGATGACTGACGCTGCGCCCAACTATCGCGCAGTGTGGGTTTATGGATTTTGCCGGTGGCGTTAAGTGGTAGGCTATCGACAAAGACAAAATGCTTTGGCACTTTGTAGTTGGCCATATTGGCGCGACACCACTGGTGGAGTTGATCTTGGGTTACCCTGTTTTCGGGGGTTGAATCGAGTAACTGGATAAAAGCGGCACCCACTTCTCCCATCAGCGCATTATCTATTCCGATTACCGCGCTCATAACGATAGCGGGGTGGTGATTTAGACTCGATTCAATTTCAGCGGGGTAACAATTAAAACCGCCGCTGATGTACATATCTTTGAGTCGGTCAGTAATTTTTAAATTGCCCTCGGCATCGAGGCTGCCAATATCGCCGGTGTGCAGCCAGCCGTCGCTGTCGATGGCTTCTGCGGTGGCCTCTGGATTGTCGAGATAACCTTGCATCACATTAAAACCGCGAATCACGATTTCACCCATTTCGTCGACCGCACAGTGGCGGCCATCGCTGTGCTGACAGGCCACTTCAATGCTAGGAATCGCGCGTCCAGAGGTGCTGGCGATGGTTGAGCTGGCATCACCGTGGCGGCACATCGTCGCCAGTCCACAGGACTCGGAGAGGCCGTAGGCCGTCAGAACAGTGGTAATGCCAAGTCGATGGCGAATATTGTCGATCAGCTCTGTGGGTATAACAGCAGCGCCGGTTGTGGCTTTAGTCAGCGAACTCAGATCATGCTGAGCCAGCTGGGGGTGCGCTAGCAGTGATTGATACAGCGTCGGTGGTCCTGGCAACATTGTTACTTTGTCGCGACTGATGCGCGCCAGCACTTCATCGACATCAAATACTTTTTGTGGCAGCAATGTGCAGCCTTTGATGAGACAGGCGAGAATGCCGGCTTTGTAGCCAAAACTGTGAAAGAACGGATTGACGATTAAATAGCGGTCGCTCTCATCGAGCCCGACAAGATCACTCCAAGTGGTAAAAGTGCCTAGATTTTGCGCGTGAGTGGTAATAACGCCCTTCGCTTTTCCGGTTGTGCCCGATGTAAAAATAATATCTGAGCAGTGATCGCCTGCGACCATCGCACTGCGCTCCGCGACCAGCTGTGGCGCCGAGGCCAGTTGTGCACGACCTTCTGCCAACCAATCCGCCCAGCTGCAATGATGAGCTGTCGATGAACCCTGCAAAACCACAATCCCTTCAAGCCGCTCAAGTTGGGTGCGATCGAGCTGACTTGGGTAGTCGGTATTGAGAAAGGTGCCAATGCTGAAAAGCCACTTGACCCCACTGGCGTTCAAAATATCGGTCGCTTCAACACTCTTAAACCGTGAGTTAATGGGGACAACCACGCCCCCTGCACAGTGGATGGCCAGTGCAGCTAATACCCATTCCGCAATATTGGGTGCCCAGATCGCAGCGCGATCACCGAGAGAAAATCCGCGGCCAATTAGCGTTGCCGCACCCTCATGGCAGAGACGTTGGGTTTCGCTAAAGGAGAGCCTCAGATCGCCATCTTCAATAAAGACCTTGTCATTGAATTTATCGATGGCGCTGGCGAGGGCCGCTGGAGTGGTTGTGCTCATGGCGTAGTCAAATTAGTCTGTTTAGAGCATATTATTGAGCCCCATCTTGCTTGTCATAGTCTCTATGGATGATGCTGCTTAAAAAGCGCAACTAGATAATCCTAAGCACCAAAAACAAACTTGCTAGGAGTGGGTATGGATAAGGTGCGCTCAGCGCGCGAGGCAGTCTCCGAGATAAAAGATGGTATGACTATCGGTATCGGAGGTTGGGGACCGCGGCGCAAACCCATGGCGTTAATACGAGAGTTATTGCGCTCGCCAGCGAAGGATTTAACCGTGGTCGCCTACGGTGGGGCCGATGTTGGCCTGCTGTGCGCAGCAGGCAAAGTAAAGCGTGTGGTCTTCGCCTTCGTCTCCCTCGATTTTATTCCCCTTGAACCCTACTTCCGCAAAGCCCGTGAAAGCGGGTCAATAGACGTGAGTGAAATTGACGAAGGCATGATGCTGCTCGGCCTGCGCGCTGCGGCGTGGGGCGTGCCGTTTATTCCAACCAAGATTGGTTTGGGGACAGATGTTGTGCGTTTAAATCCTCAGATCAAAGTTGTCGACAGCCCTTACGACGACAAAGAGTGGTTGGCTATGCCCGCCTTAAAGTTAGATATTGCGCTGATTCATACCAGCCGCGCTGATCGTCGCGGGGTCTGCCAAATAGATAGCCCCGACCTGTATATGGACGACTGGTTTGCCCGCGCTGCAGACACCACTATCGTCTCCTGCGATGAGCTGGTAGACACTGCCTACTTCCATGAGGGCGACAATGCGCGCTCGGTATTTTGGGAACGCAGTGCCACGCAAATGGTCGTGCCCATCCCCGGCGGGGCACATCCAAGCTCCTGTGATCCACTGTATGGCTTTGATACAGCACATTTCAAAGAATATGCCGCGAGTGCGGCGGGCGAGGGTATTGACGCTTATCTGGAAAAATATGTCACAGATAAAAGCGAGGATGAATATCAATCATTGGTGGGTGGCGTTGACGCAATTCGCGCACTGCCATTACCCGTTTATTGACAGCAGCCTTTCACCGGCGCAATGGATCAGTTTATGACACAGCAGGATTACAGTTTGGCGGAACTTATGACCGTGGCAGCCGCAGAGGCCTTTCGCGGCAACGGTGAAGTATTGGCGACAGGTATCGGCCTGCTGCCGCGTCTCGCCGCCAGTTTGGCCATGAAAACCTTCAATCCAGATTTGATGATGACCGATAGCCAAAGCTGGCTCTTGTCCGAGCCGAATAATGTTAGCGGTCGCGCAGCCAGTGATGCTCAAGCGCAGGAAGCGTGGATGGGTTTCTCGCGCATTTTTGACAATGTGTGGAGTGGAAAGCGCCACGCCATGGTTGGTCCGACGCAAATTGATGCCTATGGGCAGACCAATATTTCGGCTCTCGGAGACAATTATCACCAGCCAAAAGTACAAATGCTCGGCGTGCGCGGATTCCCCGGCAACTCTATTTGCCATGCCAACTCCTTTTTTGTCCCCAACCATTCACGCCGTGTCTTTGTGCCCGGTGAATGCGATGTGGTTTGTTCTATTGGTTACAACCCGCAGCGCTTGCCGCGCGGTTATCGTGTTGAAGAGATCGATATTCGCCTTGTAATCAGCAACCTCTGTGTAATGGATTGGGGCGGCCCCAACCACCAGTTGCGCGTAGTGAGTTTGCATCCGGGCGTGACTTTCGATGAAGTGGCAGACAACACTTCCTTCGAACTGGCGGCGATCGACAATCTCGGTGAAACACCCGCGCCAACCGCTGAGCAGCTGGCCATTATGGCGGCGCTAGATCCAGCCAACAGCCGTGCCAAACAACTAAAAGACAACCCTGTCGGCGATCGTCGTCGGCTCGAGGAGGCTCGCAATGACGGATAGCAATTCCTACGACCCAACAGTGCCAACGGTTATTTATGAGGCAAGCGACGGCATTGCCACCATCACAATGGATCGTCCGAGCTATCACAATGCGCAAAATGGCAAAATGACCTATGAGCTCGATGCGGCGTTCAGACGCGCTGTGGCTGACGATGAGGTAAAAGTCATTGTGTTGGCAGGTAACGGTAAACACTTCTCCGCAGGCCATGATATTGGTACTCCGGGCCGCGATGTTCATCTCAGTCAAGAGCGAGCGGGCATGTGGTACGACCACGCCAACAAGCCTGGCGGCGAGTTCCTCTATGTGCGCGAGGCCGAGGCTTACCTCGGTATGTGCCGGCGTTGGCGCGAAATACCCAAGCCAACCATTGCCGCTGTGCAAGGCGCCTGTATTGCCGGTGGTCTTATGCTGGCCTGGGTGTGCGATCTAATTGTTGCCACCGACGACGCCTTTTTCTCTGATCCTGTGGTGCGTATGGGTATTCCTGGCGTGGAGTATTTTGCTCACCCCTTTGAAATGCCGCCGCGCATTGCTAAAGAGTTTCTCTTTACGGGTGACAAAATGTCAGCTCAGCGCGCTTATCAAGTGGGCATGGTCAATCGACTGTCGACCCGCGACACCCTGCACGCCGATGTTAAAGCCCTCGCCGCAAAAATTGCCACTCAGCCGCGCCTCGGTTTGGCGCTGACCAAGCAAGCGGTCAACCATATTGAAGACTTGCAGGGTAAGCGCACCGGTATGGATGCAGCATTCGCCTGGCACCACTTCTCTCACGCGCATAACGATCTTGTCTCTGGCGATAAGCTCGGCGGGTTTGATGCGAAAAAAATGGCTAAACACAATCGGGAGGGAGATGACGCCTAATGGATTTAATCTACACAACAGCCCAGTCGCAATTTCGGCAAGAAGTGCGGGATTGGCTAAAAGCCCATATTCCAGCCACGCCGCTGCCTTCCTTTGACACGGCAGAGGGGTTTGCCGCCCATCGCGAGTGGGAAAAAACCCTTGCTCGAGGCAATTTCGGCATGGTCACTTGGCCAAAAGAGTACGGCGGCCGCGGCTGCGATTTAATCGAATGGCTGATTTTTGAAGAAGAGTATTACCGCGCGGGCGCGCCGCTGCGGGTCAATCAGAACGGCATATTTTTGCTAGGTCCAACGCTGATGGAATATGGAACCGCAGAGCAGAAAAAGCGCTTTATCAGCCAGATGGCGAGCGGAGCAGAAATGTGGGCTCAGGGTTGGTCAGAGCCCGGTGCCGGTTCAGATATGGCGGCGATACGCTGTCGTGCAGATCGTGACGATGATGAGTACGTGATCAATGGCCAGAAAATTTGGTCGACCCGCGCAGTCTTCGCCGACTGGGTATTTTGTCTACTGCGCACAGATCCCGACTCCTCTCGACACCATGGGTTGTCGTTTATTTTGGTGCCACTGGACGCCCCAGGTGTCACCGTGCGACCGATTCCCCAGCTCAATGGTCTGCCGGGTTTTGCAGAAATTTTCTTTGATGACGTGCGCGTCCCCGACTTTAATCTTATCGGCGAAGAGGGGGGCGGATGGTCAATCGCCATGGCGACTGCAGGCTTCGAGCGCGGTTTGATGTTGCGCAGTCCCGCGCGCTTCCAACAGGCCTCGCGACGCCTTGTGGAGCTTTACCGACAGCGTCAAAGCGACATTTTAGATCTCTCGATTGAAGACAGTGTGGTACGTTGTTACATGGACGCGGAAGCCTACGCGCTGTCCACCTACCAGACAGCATCGCGATTGATCAACAAGGGTGCTATCGGCCCCGAGTCGAGCTGTAACAAAATTTTCTGGTCCGAACTGGATCTGCGCATTCATGAAACTGCCATGTCACTGCTTGGCGCCAAAGCCGAAATAGAGCCCTCATCGCCGGACGCTGATAGCCATTTGGCGAATTGGTTAGACGGTTTTTTATTTGCTCAATCGGGGCCTATTTACGCGGGCACTAACGAGATTCAGCGCAACATTATTGCCGAGCGCATGCTCGGCATGCCGCGACGATAAGCGGTCGCGAGAGAGACAAAAATGAATTTTACCCTTAATGATGATCAATTGTTGTTCCGTGACACTGTTCGCGATCTCCTCACCCATGAAGTGACCGCTGAGCGCATTCGACAGCGCTGGGATAGCGCTACGGGCATCGACAGCGCGGCGCTAAAAAGTATGGTCGATCTGGGATTGACCGCTGCGCTGGTACCTGAAGCGCAAGGGGGGCTCGGCCTCAATGCCGTCGATTTTATTTTGCTGGCCGAAGAGTGCGGTCGCGCCGCGCTTCCTGAACCGATTGTCGATAGTTGTTTGGTGGCCACACCCATGCTCGTGGATGCAGATCGCGCGCTGGACGGTGGCAATAGCTGTCTCCTCGAGCTGTTGGAAGGGATCGCCGCAGGAGAGCAGACAGTACTCTGTGGCCCGTCGATCAACCCTTACATCAACTACGCCCACTGCGCCGACTATTTGTTACTACCCCATGGCAATGAAGTGCACTTAGTCGCCGTGAAAGATGTCGAGTTAGAGCGACAAACCAGTGTTGACCTGAGTCGACGTCTGAGCAAAGTCAATTGGATTCCGCGCAGTGAAACCTGTATCGCCAGCGGAGAAATGGGCGCCGATCTATGGCGTTCCTCACTCAATCGCGGGGCGCTGGGCAACGCCGCGCAATTGCTCGGTCTGACCGAAGCAATGGTGGCCAGATCCGTCCAGTTTGCCACTGATAGAGAACAATTTGGTCGCCCAATCGGTGTCAACCAAGCGGTAAAACATTTGCTTGCCGACTGTGCCGTGAAAGCCGAGTTTGCCAAGCCCGCGATTTATCGCGCAGCCTACACCGTTGCGGTGGCGCCGACTCGCGCCGACTGGTCGGTATCTCACGCCAAAGCCAGCGCTGGGGACGCGGCCAATACGGCGAGCCGCAACTGCACGCAGGTACACGGTGCCATGGGCTACACCTGGGAGTGCGACCTGCACATATGGATGAAGCGGGCGTGGACCCTCGATCGCGAGTGGGGTGACGCTGGCTTCCATAAAAACCGTATTCACGAATGGCTGCTGCAGCCCAAAGCCCTGCTTGGGCCGGAATACACCTTCGGCCGCCGCCATATGGGCGATGCCACCTACTCAACTGTTGCTCCTTAGAGGATTACCATGGCCATTCCCTCCGCCTATATTGTCGACGCAGTGCGTTCGCCCACCGGCCGCCGTCGCGGTTCTCTCGCCGGTGTTCACGGCGCAGATTTGGGCGCCCATGTGTTGCGCTCCCTCGTCGAACGCAATGGTATTCCCGATGATGAATACGATGATGTGATCTTTGGTTGCGTCGATACCATCGGTCCTCTTGCCGGCGATATCGCGCGCACTGCATGGCTGGCCGCCGGGCTGTCTGACGCTGTGCCGGGAACGACCATCGACCGCCAGTGCGGCTCGTCGCAGCAAGCGGTTCATTTTGCGGCGCAGGCGGTGATGTCAGGCACCATGGATGTGATTATTGCCGGCGGCGTTCAGACCATGAGCGCTATTCCAATTTCCTCAGCCATGCTAGTGGCAGAGCCGATGGGCTTCAGCGACCCCTTTTCCGGCAGCGAAGGCTGGGTCAAGCGCTACGGTAACGTGCCAGTGTCCCAGTTCAACTCTGCCGAAATGATTGCTAAACATTGGAATATTAGCCGCGAAGCTATGGAGCAATTTTCGCTGACCTCTCATCAGCGCGCAGCGCAGGCGATTGCCGCCGGTTATTTTGATCGCGAAATCGAGCCGCTGAATGGTCTCGCGCAAGATGAAACAGTGCGCGACACATCACTCGCGAAAATGGCCGAGCTGTTGCCTTTGCAAGAGGGTGGTCGCATCACTGCGGCAGTGTCCAGCCAAACTTGCGATGCATCCTCTGCGGTGCTGGTTGTCTCTGAGCGCGCTCTGAAACGCTACAACCTGACACCGCGTGCGCGTATTGCGCATATGAGTGTCCGTGGCGCCGATCCTATTTGGATGCTCACCGCGCCCATTTCTGCGACCAAGTACGCACTGAAAAAAGCCGGACTCAGCTTGCAGGATATTGATCTGGTTGAAATTAACGAAGCCTTCGCCTCGGTGGCGATGGCCTGGCTGCAAGAAACGGGTTATGCCCATGAGCAGACCAATGTGAATGGCGGCGCTATTGCCTTGGGCCACCCGCTGGGCGCCACAGGCACCAAGTTGATGACCACACTGCTGCACGAATTGGAGCGCCGCGACGGCCGCTATGGCCTGCAGACAATGTGCGAAGGTGGCGGTCAAGCTAACGTGACCATTATTGAGCGATTATAAGGAGCTTCAGGTGCAGAAATTTTGTCAAGATCGGGTAGTGATTGTCACGGGTGCAGGGGGTGGCTTAGGGGCCGCTCATGCGCGAGTATTGGCCAGTCACGGTGCCAAGGTCGTGATTAATGACATCAACCAAGCCGCCGCGGAGCAGGTTGTTAACGACATTCTCAGCGCGGGTGGAGAAGCGGTTTATAACACCGCGAATATCACCGACTTTGCCGACAGTAAACGCAGTGTTGAACAAGCCGTCAGCGAATTTGGCGCACTCCACGCAGTGGTCAACAATGCCGGCAATAATCGCGACCGCATGTTTGCCTCACTCAGTGAAGAGGACTGGGATGCCGTTATTGCAGTGCACTTGAAAGGCCATTTTTGCACCTCCCGACATGCGGTAGAGTACTGGCGCGATCTTGCCAAAAAAGGCGAAGGACTGGCCGCGCGAATTGTCAACACCACCTCTGGCGCTGGACTGCAAGGCTCGGTAGGGCAATCCAATTATGCAGCGGCAAAAGCGGGCATCTGTGCTTTAACCCTGAATCAAGCCGCCGAACTGGGGCGCTATGGCGTCACTGCAAACGGCATTGCACCGGCGGCGCGCACGGGTATGACCACCGCGGTAGCATCCATGGCCGCGCGCATGGCGAAACCAGATGACGGCAGTTTCGACTACTGGGCGCCAGAGAACGTCTCGCCATTGGTTGCGTGGCTCTGTTCTGAACACTCCAGTGCCATTAGCGGACGAATTTTTGAAGCTGAAGGCGGCAAACTCTCCATTGCCGATGGCTGGCGCACCACTAAAGGCCTAGATCGAGGGGCACAGTGGACCCCTGAAACCATCGATGAAGCGATGAACACACTGCTGGCCACTGAAGTGCCAGCGCAAAACGTTTACGGTACCTGAGGTCGCAGTGGAATTTAAGTTTACCGATGAGCAGTTAATGATTCGCGACACCGCTGAGGCGTTTGTCAGCGAGGTCTCCACCAGTGCCGCAGTGCGCAGTGCCATGGCCTTGCCCGACGGTTACAGCGCCGATCTTTGGCAGCAAATAAGCACAGAGATGTACTGGCAGGCGCTGTCAATTCCTGAAGCGATGGACGGGCTTGGCTTGGGCTATGTCGAGCTAGCGGCCACCCTTGAACAAACTGGCCGCTTCTTGCTCTGTTCGCCCCTTGTGGCCACCGTTGCGCTTGCCGTTCCAGCGATCCGCGTGGCTGCCACTGAAGCGCAGCAGCAGGCTTATTTAGGACGAATTTTAGCTGGCCAAGTTGCCACTCTCGCCTATGCGGGCAGGCAAACTCATGGCAATGCTATTGATGTGCGCGCGACATCCACTGATCAGGGTATCCATTTAAATGGTATCTCCCGGCATGTGTTAAACGGCCAGAGTGCAGACTTTGTGGTGGTCGCGGCACGGGAGATCTTTGCCGATGGAGAGGAGGGCGTCTCTCTATGGTTTGTTGATTGTGATAGCCACGGGGTAGCGATCAAGGCTTTGCCGACCATGGATCAAACCCGCCGCCTTGCGGAGATGCAGTTTGATAACCTCCTGCTAACACCCACCCAGCGGCTCGGTGGCATTGCGCAATGTCAGCGTCATTTACTCGACAGTATTCTTGATTTAGCTGCGATTGCCGTGGCAGCAGAGCAGGTGGGTGGGGCTCAGCAAGCGCTCGATATCTCGGTTGCTTATGTCAAAGAGCGTGTCCAATTTGGTCGCACCATCGCCTCTTATCAAGCCATCAAACACAAATGCGCAGATATGATGCTGAAAGCCGAGTCGGCTCGCTCGAGCCTCTATTACGCAGCCTGTATCGCGGATGAATTTTTACTTGGCACAATCTCAGCGGCTGCACTGGCGGAGGCGGCGAGCATCACTAAGGCCTACAGCAGTGAGGCGTTTTTCTTTAACGCCGGCTGCGGTATTCAGCTGCATGGCGGTGTCGGTATTACCGCAGAGTACGATATCCAACTCTATTTCAAGCGCGCCAATGCACTGCAGAGCTTCCTTGGCAATGCCAGCTACCATCGCGAACGTCTCGCCAAACAACTGCTCGATAGCGAGGTGCTTTCATGAAATTGCGTTTTAGTGCGGCGGATGAAGCATTCCGCGTCGAAGTAGCCGATTGGTTGCGCGACAATCTCTGTGGCGAGTTTGACGTTATTCGTTTTCGCGGGGGCCCCGGTGATGAGCACAGCTTTGTCGATGAGCGCAAAGCGTGGGAGCGCAAGCTAGGCGATGCAGGCTGGACCTGTATCGGCTGGCCAAAAGAGTGGGGCGGTCGCGCGGCAAGTATTGAGCAGCAAGTTATTTTTAACGAAGAATACGCCCGCGCGGGCGGTCCCGGACGAATTGGCCATATCGGTGAAACCCTGATGGGGCCCACCCTTATTGCTTACGGAAGCGATGCGCAAAAAGCCAACTATTTGCCGAGTATTCGCAGCGGCGATGCTATTTGGTGTCAAGGGTATTCAGAGCCCTCGGCGGGTTCTGACCTCGCGAATGTGAAAACAAAAGCGGTTTTCGATGAAGCGGCGCAGGTTTGGCACATCAGCGGGCAAAAGGTTTGGACCTCATTAGCCCATGAGTCGCACTACTGTTTTGTCGTCGCGCGGACAGATTTGCAGGCCAAAGGCCATAAAGGCTTAGGTTTTTTTATGGTGGCAATGGATCAACCGGGTGTCACCATTCGACCGATTGAGCAGCTCACAGGCACATCCGAATTTAATGAAGTCTTTTTTGACAACGCCATCTGCACGCCGGGAGATATTGTTGGCCAGCCCGGAGAGGGTTGGCAGGTCGCAATGGCGCTGTTGGGTTTTGAGCGCGGCGTTTCAACGCTGGGTCAGCAGATGCTCTTCCAAAATGAATTTAACGATATTGTGCGTCTGGCCAAGGCAAATGGCGCAGATCGCGACCCTGTGTTGCGCCAGCGTATTGCTGAAGCACACATTGGCCTGCGCATTATGCGCTACAACACTCTGCGCGTTCTCTCGGGGTCAGACGAAGGTGAGTTAAGCGCGGAAGGTATGATTTACAAGCTGTACTGGTCCTCGTGGCATCGCAATCTTGGCAAGCTAGCGATGGATGTAATGGGCGCAGACAGTGAGATTTTATCGGCACAGCCCTATGAATTAAATCGCTTGCAGTCCATGTTTTTGTTCACACGGGCCGACACTATCTACGGCGGAACCAATCAAATTCAACGCAATTTGATTGCCGAGCGCGCGCTGGGTATGCCCCGTGAACCGCGCGGCAACAGTTAACCAGAGGAAAAACCATCATGTCGAGAGAGATTCCCCCCTATGTTGCCGGACACCAATTGCTGGCTGGTAAGCATATTTTAATCACGGCAGCAGCGGGTGCCGGTATTGGTTTTTCCGCCGCCAAGCGTGCCGTTGAAGAAGGCGCTGCGACGGTGGTGCTTAGCGATATTCATGAAGGTCGCCTGCAGCAAGCGGTTAAAAACCTCGCCGCCCTCAACACGGGTTGCCAAGTGCAGGGTATTGTCGCCAATGTCACCAATGAAGAGCAGGTGCAACACCTCGTTGATGAAGCCGAGCGATTGAGCGGCGGCATTGATGTGTTGATTAACAATGCCGGTCTTGGTGGTACCTGCCGTCTCGTCGATATGCAAGACGAAGCATGGGATAGGGTTATTGATATCAGCCTGACCGGAACCATGCGCATGATGCGTGCGATGCTGCGCTATATGCAGCCGCGCGGTCGCGGTGTGATAGTCAATAACGCCTCGGTGCTGGGTTGGCGCGCGCAAGTGGAACAGTGCCATTACGCGGCGGCTAAAGCGGGGGTTATGGCCCTGACACGCTGCGCTGCAATGGAGTCCGCCGAGTTTGGGGTGCGTATCAATGCCGTATCCCCCAGTATTGCCATGCATGACTTCTTGCGTAAAACCACGTCCCCCGAGTTGCTCGCCGAACTGTCTAAGCGCGAAGCGTTCGGCCGTCCCGCCGAAGTCTGGGAAGTGGCCAATGTCATGATGTTTTTGGCGTCAGACTACGCCAGCTATATGACCGGTGAAGTTGTTTCAGTATCAAGTCAGCATCCATAACCAAGGAGAAAAACGTGCGCGAAGCCGTTATTGTCGACACCGCCCGAACCGCCATTGGCAAAGCCTACCGCGGTGCATTTAATAACACCGAAGCGCCTGCGCTAGGTGCCCATGTCATTCGCGCGATGATGGCGCGACAGGATATAGACCCTGCACTGATTGATGACGTGGTGATGGGTGCCGCCGCGCAGCAGGGCACGCAAGGCTACAATCTCGGACGACTCTGCGCCACCGCGGCTGGACTGCCCGACTCTGTTGCCGGCATGACTATCGACCGCCAGTGCGCCTCCGGCATGATGGCCATTGCCACAGCCGCCAAATCAATTATGTGCAACGAATACAATGTTGCGATCGCCGGTGGTGTTGAATCGATTTCACTGGTTCAAACAAAACACAAAAACAGCCACCGAAATATCTCTCAAACTGTGCTAGCGCAGCAGCCAAAAGCGTATATCAGCATGATTGAAACAGCCGAAATCGTTGCAAAACGTTACGCTATTTCGCGGGATGCTCAGGATGAATACTCCTGCGAGAGCCAGCGACGCACAGCCGCAGCGCAAGATGCCGGTCGCTTTGATCGCGAAATTGTCGCAATGACCACCGTCAAACAGCTGGTTGATCGCGAGACCAAAGAGGTGGCCGAGCAGGAAGTGACCCTCAGTCGCGACGAAGGCAACCGCCCCGGGACTCTGCTGCAGGATTTACAGGGGTTAAAACCGGTTCTGCCGGAAGGCCACTTTTGTGGTGTCGGCGAACACATCACTGCGGGCAACGCCTCGCAGCTGTCTGATGGCGCATCTGCCAGTATTGTTATGGACTCCGGATTAGCTGCCCAATTGGGATTGTCGCCGCTGGGTATTTATCGCGGCCTGGCAGTGGCAGGCTGTGCCCCCGACGAGATGGGCATTGGTCCTGTGTTTGCGATTCCCAAGTTATTGCGCCAGCACGGTCTGACGATTAATGATATCGACCTCTGGGAACTCAACGAGGCTTTTGCTTGTCAGGTTCTTTACTGTCGCGACAAGCTGGGCATTGATCCTGAAAAAATGAATGTTAACGGCGGTGCGATCGCGATTGGGCATCCCTTTGGCATGAGTGGCGCGCGAATGGTTGGCCACGCCTTGCATGAGACCCGCCGTCGCGGCGGTCGCTACGCTGTCGTGACCATGTGTGTTGGCGGCGGTATGGGCGCCGCAGGATTGTTTGAGGTATAACAGTGGTTGCGCCGCTAGGCACCTCTTTATAGAGAATTGGAATCACTAAAAGAACCACTAAGATTTGAGTTACTAAATTTTGAACTACTAAGAAGCGCAATAAAAATTCTACTAAACAGTTTCTAGGAGATAATCGTGAGCGAAATTAATTGGCATAGCAGTGTTGATGTGTTGGTTGTCGGGACCGGCAACGGCGGTTTGACCGCGGCCGTCTGCAACTACGAAATGGGCAGCAAAGATGTGCTGATTATTGAGAAAGCCGACAAGGTTGGAGGCACCAGCGCCACATCCGGTGGCGGTATCTGGATACCGGTCAATCACTACGCGCAAGCCTGTGGCGCCGAAGACTCTCTCGATGAAGCGCGCGAATATCTAAAAAATACGCTTCACGGTGAAGATGTTCCCGCCGAACTCATTGAAAACTACATCGTCAATGGGCCGAAGATGCTCAAATTTCTCCATGATCGCAGCCAAGTTCGCTATGAGTCCCTCGATCATTATCCCGACTATTACACCAATGTTGCCGGTGCCAAACACGGTCATCGCTCTCTTGAGCCGGCGCCTTTTATGGCCTCTGAATTAGGCAGCAACTATAAGCGCATGACCTACACCCACCATATGATGCGAATGTTTGGTGTTATTCACTTTACACAGGTGGAAGCGCAGATCTTGATGCTGAAAATGCCGGGCTGGCTAAAATTGCTGGGCAAAATGATGTGGGATTACGCCAGTGATATTCCATGGCGTCTGCGCACGCGAATCTCTCGTCGTCTATGCTGCGGCGCGGCGGGTGTCGGCCGACTCTATGCGTCGGTTCTCGATCGCAATATCCCGATCGAGTTTGAAACGGCGATGACAGATATTATTGCCGAGGACGGCAAAGTGATTGGCGTAACGGTAACCCAAGGTGGCAAAATCAAGCATATTCAGGTGAGAAAAGGACTGATTTTGGCGGCGGGTGGCTTTGAGCACAATCAGGCGCTGCGTGAAAAATATCTGCCAAAACCCACCAACGCCGAATGGAGCGCGGGTGCCTGCACGAATAAAGGCGACGCGTTGCAGGCCTCTCTGAAACTAGGGGCGAAAACGCGATTGATGGATGGTGCCTGGTGGACAACAACTCTCTGTGTACCGGACGAGCCAGCGCCGCGCCTGAGTATTATGGAAAAGTCGTTCCCCGGGTCCTGTGTTGTCAATAAAAAAGGCCAGCGCTTTGCCAACGAGTCGCAAAATTACATGGCCTTCCAAAAAGAGTTATTCAAGGCGCACAGCGACGAAAACCCCTGTGCCCCGGCCTACCATGTGTTCGATTCACGGTTCCGCCGCAACTATATTGTTGGGCCTATGATGACCGCATCCATGAAACCTGACTGGACACTGCCGAAGAAATGGTTTGACACAGGCTTCGTTGCCAAGGCCGACACGATCCGTGAATTGGCAGCAAACTTAGGTATAGATGCCGATGGGTTGGAAGCGACGGTGGCAAAAATGAATGACTACGCCAAAACCGGTGTGGACCTCGATTTTCATCGCGGTGAATCTGAGTACGATCGCTATTACGCCGATCCATCGATTGTCCCCAACCCCTGTTTAGCGCCGATCAGCGAAGGACCGTTTTATGCCATGCGCATAGAGGCTGGCGACTTTGGTACGCTGGGCGGTTTAGCCACCGACAACAACGCCAATGTACTGGCTGAACAGGGTGGTGTTATCGAAGGGCTCTACGCGATCGGCAATTGCTCGGCGGCCATACTGCCGACCTACCCAGGTCCCGGTGCTACATTGGGCCCCGCAATGACCATGGCGTATCAGGCCGCGAAGGCCATAAATGACTATCGAGACTAACTATTTCTAATGGAAATAAAGAAAAAAAGGCTAAAAGTATGCTGGATTTACAGGCAATCGAATTAATCAAGCAGTTGAAAGCACGCTACTTTCGCTTTCTTGATACCGCAGATATCCCCGGTTTACAGAGCGTTTTTAGTGATGACGTTCACGCTCACTTCAAAAGTCCAGAGTACGATTTTGAAATGAAAAGCTGGCAGGAACTTGAGACGTTCTACAAGCGCTCGTTCACCTCGGAAAAGTTTGGTATGCACAACGGGCATCATCCGGAAATTAGCGTTGATGGCGATCATGCGACCGGTATTTGGTACCTGCAAGACATCTTTATTAACCTCAAGTACAACATCACCATTATGGGCAGCGCCCTTTACCATGACGAGTATCGCAAGGTGGATGGAGAGTGGAAGATTTCTAAAACCGGTTACCAGCGGCTTTGGGAAGAAATTCACCCGCGCTCACCGGACATTAGACTGACATCACGGCCAATTCAGAAAACCGAAGGCGCTGGATAGAAAGGGTAATAGCGATAGATTAAATAGTCGAAGAGGGCGGTGAAAACCGCCCTTTTTTATGACTCGTGGGAAAGGTTTAGCGGACAAAGGTTAGAGTGCTGTCGCCAGTCAAGCAGCGACAGCGTGATTCAGTGTGTGTCTTTCAATACGGGTGGGCGGCATGGAGTGTCCATTGCAGGCCCGCGGTCGCAATCGTATACCAGCCTCCCGCGGCGTCCGTGCTGGCGATCGAGAATCTCCTCAATAATGGCGGTCGGGGCGACGTTGGGTGCGCTGTCTTGCTGCAAGCTGTCTAGCGCTTTTGGGTAGTCCGCCCAGTCTTTCGGTGCGCGCCAGCCGGGTGGTGGTGCCATTTTGGCTCGCACACCGTTGATCGGATGCAACCCGCGCCAGTTAAGTAGCGCAGTGGCTAGCGCTGCAACTTTATCAGGATGCTCGACGCTGAGGTCATTGTACTCATTGGGGTCAGTGGCCAAATTGAACAGAGCATTTGTGACAGTTGTCTCGAGTAGGTCCTGCTGAACGTCCTGCACTAACTTCCAGTCACCATCAATGGCCGCGAAATTAAAATTGCCGAACACGGGAATTTCCGATGCGAAAAACAATTTTTTAGTACGGGGCTTTGCCTGCCCCGATTGAATAGCGGGCCACAGGTTTTCACCGTCAAGGGTTTTTTTATTCTGCAAGCTCACCCCTGCAGCATTTGCCAGTGTAGGGAACACGTCAAACACATGCATAATTTGGTCCGATAGAGTCCCGCCCTTAATCGCTGCAGGCCAGCGCAGTAGGGAGACGACTCTTATACCGCCTTCGAAGGTTTCGCCTTTACCGCCACGCAGGGGACTGTTATCGGCGCCGCCGACAGAGTAGGCCGCGCCGCCATTGTCACTAAAAAACATCACCAAGGTGTTTTCGCTGAGCTGCTCCTCATCGAGAGTCGCTAGAACTTGCCCAATCGCTTGATCCATTGCATCGACAACGGCAGCGTAGAGAGGTCGTGCGCTGGGACGGCCCTGCGCTTTGGCTGAGCGCCGCGTCGCATCGCTATGGCGCGAACGAGTGGGTGCTAACTCGGTATTGATGTTTGCGTATTTTTCTTTGAGTTGATCTGGCGCATCGAGGGGGGTGTGCGGCGCCAAGAAAGGCATGTAGATAAAAAACGGCTTGGTTTTATCCCGCTGTCGAATATAGCGCGACACCTCTGCGGCCAGCAGGTACGTCTCATAGCCCTCATCAGTAATAGTCTTGCCGTTGCGCTGAAAATCTGCGCCGCCGGTGTTAGCGAAGGGTGAAAAATAGCCGACTTGAGTGTGCAAATGCCCATAGAAATCGTCAAATCCGCGCTGATTAGGATGATAGGTCATCTGCGCGTGGCCGAGATGCCACTTGCCAACCATAGCCGTCTGGTAGCCCGCGGCGCGAAAAGACTCGGGCATAAAATGTTCGTCGGGGTGAATGCCGTTATTATCCCATGGCAGAATCACACTGTAGGCGAGGCCCAAGCGCATCGGATCGCGACCCGTCATCAGAGCTGCTCGAGTGGGCGAACAGATAGGCGTAGTGTAAAAACGATTAAGTCTTACCCCCTCGCTGGCCAATTTGTCCAGAGAGGGGGTTTGAATATCGCCGCCGTGAAAACCGACATCATTCCACCCGAGATCGTCTGCAACCATAACAATTACATTCGGCGCAGTGGCGAATGTGTTCTGGGCAACGAGTAGGGCGAAAATAACACTCGCCCCAAGGCCTCCTGTAGATTTTTTCACCGTTCGCGCCTCTTCTTGTGAGATGTTACAAAACAAACGGAATAAGCGCTTTGCGGCCCTCTGGGTAATCTGCAAAGGTCTTTTTGAACCAGCGGTGAGTGTAGAGCGCGCGCGGGCCGAGATTGCCAACGGTCATTGCCAGCACGAACACAGCACCCAGGTTCCACGTCATCACGGCAAATCCGACAAACGATAAAATCTCGCCAAGATACTGGGGGCAAGAGACAAAGCGGAAGGCACCGCCATAGGGAATCTTGTAGCGCGGGTCATCTGCAGAAGGATTTTTTGATCGCAGGTTGCGCAAAATTGAATCTGAGTGAATATTCAAAAAGAAGCCGAACAGATAGATGCAGATGCCGACAATAAAGCGTGGATCAGTCAACCAAGCATCGGTGTACTGGGTGCCAAATTCGGTGATATAGGCGGCGTTGAAATAGCCGTGTAAAAACAACGTAAACCAACCTGCGATCACCACATTGAGGGCGAAAGACGAGCTGGAGCCAGGCTGAACACGCATTAGCAGCGGCGTAATTAGCGCTCGATTGCTGTAGTGGATCATCCAGATACAGAGGAAGATTAACGGCACTAACTGATCAGCATTGCTGCCCATAAAAAAGACGATGGGGAAAATTAATAGGCCAGGTAATTCCATCAGTACCCAGCCAGTTTTTGCATGCAGCTTGACACCTTTCGAACGTTTGCCGCCACCGAAACGGCCGCCGTATTGAGCGGTGCCAAACAGGCTTGAGACAAACACTAGGGTTGCATAGAGAAAACCAACAATTAATAAAGTGTCGTAAAACGTACTGCCTGTATACCATTGCATTGTTTAGTCTCCACAGATGGGCTAGTTGATTGGTTTGTTGCTGTGTTCGTTGATGCGTTAAGTGAACCCTAGGTTAAAGTCGAACGGGACAAAGTAATACAACCATTCGGACTATATTTTTCACAGGCCTAATGTTGCCACTTGTATTTTTTAACCCTTGGATTCCCTGCACAGAGTGACACAAAAACACGGGGCGAATTAACGTCCGCACCACCCCATTAGGTATCAGCAACATAGTCTGTAGCATCGTCCATTTGGACGCTGTGTAAGGTGCCCATTGTCACTAACTTTAAGGGTTGTGAACAAGGATCAAACGAGCCGCCAAATAGTGACCTGTTGCGCGGCGATAATGCCGCCGAAAAGCGCTAGTTCGCCCGCGCATGTTGTTGAAACCACACTGGGAAAAGAATGAATACTGAACCCTACCAGCCACTCCCCGCCGCCGCAGTTCCACAGTGGCATGACCACTACGACGTTATTGTTGTCGGCTTTGGTGGCGCCGGTGCCTGTGCCGCGATATCCGCAGCCGACGCAGGCTGTTCGGTGCTGATCTGCGATGTTGCGTCGGCCGCCGGCGGCTCGACAGCGTTGTCATCCGCCGAACTCTATCTGGGCGGTGGTACACGTGTGCAAAAAGCCTGTGGTTACGACGACAGCGTCGAGTCCATGTATCGCTATCTAATGGAGAGCAACGGCGAGCAAGCTGACCCCGACAAAATTCGCGCTTACTGCGAAGGCAGTGTTGATCATTTCAACTGGTTGGTCGACCTTGGCGTGCCTTTTAATGACACCGAGTTCAAAGCCCGCGCAATTGTGGCAACCACCGACGACGGTCTCCTCTACACCGGCAGTGAAAAAGCTTGGCCCTACGCGAACCAAAGTTTGCCAGCGCCACGAGGGCACAATTTGGCAGTAAAAGGGGACCATGGTGGCCCGCTTTTTATGCAGATACTCGCCGCTGCCGTCGCCGAGAGAAATATCGAAACACGCTTCGATACCCGTGCGCTGCGTCTCATTGAAGAGGCGGGTGTTGTCGTTGGGCTGGTTATTCGCAGCGATATGCAAGAGCGCTATATTGGTTGTCGCCGCGGTGTTATTTTGAGCGCGGGTGGGTTTGTCATGAATCGTGGCATGGTGGAACACTACGCACCTGCGTTGCTGCGCTGCAATTTACCTATCGGCAATGCGGGCGATACCGGCAGCGGCATATTGATGGGGCAGGGGATGGGTGCGGCGGTCAGCAATATGCATGAAGGGTTTGTCAGCTTGCCCTTTTATCCGCCGTCATCACTGACCTATGGCATATTTGTCAATGCGCAGGGGCAGCGCTTTATTAACGAAGATTGCTACCACGGGCGAGTGGGCGCACATGTTCTGCGTCAGCCTGAAGGGCCCATTTATTTGATATTGAATGTTGAAGATTACGGCAACTACGAGACACGCTCATACCTTGGCGCAAGTGTTGCTGCGACAGGTGAGAGCGTCGCCGAACTGACCGCCGAGTTGGGCTTGCCAGACGGGCAGTTAGAGCAGACCATAGCGCGTTATAACGCAGGCGCAGAGAGCGGCGAAGATCCGCAGCTGCACAAGGCGAGGGAGTGGCTGAAGCCGCTTACAGCGCCTTTGGTGGCCCTAGATTGCACACCGGGACGGGGTGTTAACATGCCCTATTTTACCCTCGGCGGTTTGACCACAACCGTAACCGGTGAGGTGTTGTCCGATGCGGGTGCTGTTATACCGGGACTATATGCCGCAGGTCGCACGGCGTGCGGCGTACCGCGCAGAGGCGACGGTTATGCCTCCGGTATCTCTGTCGGCGATGCCTCGTTTAGTGGGCGCATCGCAGGCGCTGCAGCTGCAGCCCGGAAACTCTCATAAAAGGTAAGGTGATAAAACCATGAACGACATACTTGCTAGAATTGATCGCCTTGAATCCCTGGACGCTATTCGCCAATTGCCCGCCAAGTATTCACTGGCTCTCGATATGCGCGATTTAGATGCGTTGGTCAACTTATTCCCCGCAGATGTTCGCGTTGGCAAGGGCCTGCAGGGGCGTGCGCACTTCAAACGTTGGATGGATGAAACGCTGCGGGTGCAGTTTACCGGCACATCGCACCACATTGGCAATCACATTATTGAGTTCAATGACCCCGACCATGCTGTAGGTGTGGTTTACTCGAAAAACGAGCACGAAACGCCGCGTGCCGACGGTGGTATCGACTGGGTTATTATGCAGATGATTTACTGGGATCAATACCAGCGAATAGACGGCCGATGGTATTTTCAGCGTCGCTTGCCCTGTTATTGGTACGCCACAGATTTGAATCAGCCTCCCGTCGGCGACCGCAAAATGCGCTGGCCAGATCGCGATCATTATGAGGGCGCATTTCACGAGCTATGGCCCAGCTGGCAAGCATTTTGGGACAATCCCATTACCGACGACTTGCCGGTTGTGGCTGAACCGGCACCCCTTGAGCAATTTTTGCAAACCATGCGCCGCGACGGTGGTGCGCCGAGTATTCGCACTCGCTAAAACGGCGCAGTTAAAAATTCGAAAAAGAGTATGCTAAACAGAGCAGCAAGGCTGCCAAAAAATAAGGTTACGACAATGTTTGATGCGCTTTTTACCCCCGTTCGCCTTGGCGATATTGAGTTGCAAAACCGCATAGTGATGGCGCCCATGACTCGCAGTCGGGCCAATGCTGATGACACAGTATCGGCGCTTCACGTCGAGTACTACGGGCAGCGCGCAACCGCGGGTTTAATTATCAGTGAAGGGATACATCCCTCTCCGACGGGGAAAGGCTATACCCTGTCTCCCGGTCTTTTCAGCGACGAGCAGCAAGCACTGTGGCGCGATGTCACCGATGCGGTACACGCGCAAAACGGCCGAATTGTCTGCCAGATAATGCACTGTGGTCGCGTTGGGCATCCTGACAATAAAGCGCCGGGCACTGAGATGATTGGCCCATCGGCAGTCGCTTGCCAAGCCGAAATTTATACGCCGCGGGGTATGCAGCCTATGCCCGTGCCACGAGCCATTGATCGCAGTGAAATTGCCGGCATTATTGAAGAGTATTGTCAGGCGGCACGGCGCGCCATCGCCGCGGGGTTTGATGGTATTGAACTCCATTGCACATCGGGCTATCTGCCGGCACAGTTTTTGTCCACGGGAACCAATCGGCGCACTGACGATTACGGCGGTAGCTTGGAAAATCGGCTGCGTTTTGTCCTTGAGTTGACTCAGGCGCTCTGCGCTGCGGTTGGCTCGGGTCGAGTGGGGCTGAGAGCCTGTCCGGGCAATCCCTTTAATGATCTGCATGATGACGATGCGCGCGAGACCTTTGCCGCGCTCTTTACCGCGCTTGCACCCATGGGGCTCGCCTACTTGCATGTTATACGCATGGCTTCAACCGGCATCGACAATGTCGCCCTCGCGCAAGAATGCTTCAAGGGTGCACTGATTGTTAACGACAGTTACAGCGCCGAAGAAGCCGACCAACTTCTGGCGGCCAATGGCGCAGCAGCAGTTTCGTTTGGACGGCCATTTGTCGCCAACCCCGATTTTGTCGCCCGTGTTGCCAGTGGCGAGGCACTGAGTAGAATGGACGGTAAAACGCTCTACACACCAGGTGCAAAAGGCTATACCGACTATCCCACGGCCGCTCAGGCGCGGTTATTAAACGGCCAAGAATAAGCGCAGTCACTGCCTGCAGTGACTTTACGACGAACAATAAGAGGAAAGACTATGGGCATGCCCACCGATATTGGCATTATTGACTTGATGTTAGCGGTACCAAACAACGACACGTCTAACTACTACGATTTCATAAAGCCCCTGCTGATGGATGAACAGAGTCGAGCGATGTTCAAAATGCCGGCGCAGTACATGTTTAAAGATGTCCCGAAAACCGGTGTGCAGGACGACTATATCGCCTACACAGTGGCAAAAATGGACGAATTTGGCATTGAAAAAGCCATGCTCGGTGTTGATGAAACGCAATACTTTACCCAGAACGAGGCGGTCAAACGCCACCCCGATCGCTTCTTTGCCTGCTACGACTGCAACCCTAACAATGGCATGGAAGAGGTGCGCAAAATTCGTCGCCTCAAAGAACAGTATGATATTAAAGCGGTGACCGCTTTTCCTGCGGGTCTATGCCCGCAGGTCCCGCTCAACGACAAAAAGTGGTACCCCATTTTTGTCGCCTGTATCGATTTGGATATTCCCTTTTGCCCCTGTGTCGGCGTGCCCGGCCCGCGAATTCCCATGGAGCCGCAGAAGGTGGAGTACCTTGATGAGATTTGCTGGTTTTTCCCAGAGCTGCGGGTGGTTATGCGTCATGGCGGCGAGCCTTGGACAGAGCTGGCATGGAAGTTAATGCTAAAGTACCCCAACCTCTACTACATGACGAGTGCTTTTGCGCCAAAGCATTATCCAGAAGATATTATTAATTTTGCCAACACCCGCGGTGCCGACAAAGTTATGTATGCGGGTTATTTTCCGATGGGGTTATCCCTCGAGCGAATCTTTGGCGATATGCCCAATGTGCCCCTCAAAGACGAGGTGTGGCCGAAGTTTTTACGTGAAAATGCGCGACATGTGTTCAAGCTGTAAAACATTTTACCCGCTGTTGGCGAAATAAAATCCCCCGCAGGCAGAGCCCTCAGCATCGCTATTGGTGTTGAGGGTTTTGTTTTATAGCTTGGTCAGTTTGCTCAAGAAAGCTCTGTTCAAGGTCATGGTTTAGGGGTACATCAAACTAATGGTGTCGACAATGCACGCTGGGCGCTCGCTACCTTCAACAAAAACACTGACCTTCACGATTAAGCGAATACCGCCTTTTGCCTCATCAACCGAGAGCACTTCCCCAGTGGCAAAGACCATCGAGTCAACGGGCACGGTTGCGGGAAAGCGAATATTGTCAGCGCCGTAATTTACACCCATGGAAAAATGGGTAGTGCGAATTAGCTCGGGCAAAAACAGATTAGCCAGAGAGAGAGTTAGAAAGCCATGGGCAATGGTTGTGCCGAACGGCCCGTCAGCGGCCTTGATAGGGTCGACATGAATCCACTGGTGATCGCCGGTGGCATCGGCAAATTGATTGATACGCGCTTGATCGACACGAATAGAGGCCGTTGGGCCGAGTTGCCGACCGACAAAGTCAAATAAATCCTTGGGGGTGTTAGCGATAAGTGTGGGCATAAAAGACTCCAAATGAATCGTGCGAGTCTATCATCGCTGTGCCCGTTCACAGAGTCGCTTTACCACAGTTTAGTCCGTTCGCATTACGCTATAGGCGCAATCATGGGGCTAGAATAGAGCGACGCAAAGAGGGCGTAGTATGAGATCACAGAACCAGTCACAGGGCCGGTTGCACGGCAAATTAGCACTTATTACGGGCGCAGCGCGAGGTGTCGGATACGCCACGGCGGAACGGTTTTGCGAGGAAGGCGCGGAGGTGCTGTTGGCGGATGTCAATGTTGCGCAGGGCGAAGCCGCTGCTGCGCAGCTCGGCGCCCGCTTTGTCAGCTTAAATGTCGCGGAAGAGGCTGATTGGCAGCGTATTGCCGCACTTATCAGCGACGACTACGGCAAGCTTGATATTCTCGTTAACAATGCGGCAATACTGCGTGCCAGTGATGTTTTACAGGAATCACTGCAGCAGTGGCGAGAGGTCATGGCGGTAAATGCCGACAGTGTGTTCTTGGCGACCCATTACTTGTTGCCGATCATCGCTAAGACCGGCGCTGGTGCCATCATCAACATGTCATCGTCATCTGCGCTGTTAGGCATGCCGCACTTCTGTGCCTATACTGCGGCGAAGGCAGCAGTCCGCAATTTAACCATGAGCACCGCTGTACTCTGTAAACAGAAAGGCCATGGCGTGCGCTGCAACTCGGTGCATCCAGACGGCATAAACACTGCTATGGCACGGGAAATTGCCTCCGATATGCCAGCCGATGTGATTGCGGGTTATCAGCGCACTGCACCGTTTATTTGTCAGCCTGAAGACGTTGCCAATTCAATTTTATTTTTAGCGTCAGATGAATCGCGGCATATTAACGGCGCGGCCATTTGTTTGGATAATACGGCAACCATTCATCCGCCCTACCTCTAGAGACTAAATATGAAGAAATTCCAAGGTCGTTGCGCCATTGTCACTGGTGGTGCGGGAAATATCGGTCAAGCGATTACGCGCTATTTACTCGCTGAAGGTGCCGATGTCGTGATTTGCGGTCGCCGCGCACCCAGTCAGCCTGTGGCGGCTGACGGGAGGCAAGCACTTTTTGTGCAAGCGGATATTCGTCACGCTGAGCAGTCTCAGCATGTTATTGATACCGCGCTCGCGACGTTTGGGCGGCTCGACATACTGGTTAACAACGCCGGTGGCAGCCCGCCGGTGGAATCGGCAACAGCGCCGCCGAGTCTGACAGAGAAGTTGATTCAACTGAATCTTATCGCCCCCTTGGTCATGTCACAGCAGGCTTACACAGCGCTCAGCAAGAATGACACCCCGGGGAGTATCGTCAATATTTCGAGTGTGAGTGCTGCGCGCTCGTCGCCCGGCACTGCAGCCTACGGTGCGGCCAAGGCGGGACTCCTCAATGCCACCCAATCCTTGGCAATGGAGTGGGGGCCAACGATTCGCGTTAACGGTATTGTGGTGGGGTTGGTATATCACCCCGCGGGAGAGGCTCACTACGGCGGTGCAGAGGGCTTTAAGCGCGTGGCCAATATGTTACCGATGGGTCGCATGGCGGAACCAGAGGACGTTGCTAAGGCGGTTGTCTATCTCTGCTCAGATGATGCTTTTTATGTCTCTGGTGCGAGTCTCGAAGTCCATGGCGGTGGTGAGGTGCCGGTATTTCTGCATCTTGCCAAAGAGGCGAATCACTGACTGACGATCAGGCCTCTAGCAGGGCGGCAACAGCGGTTCGCGCATCATGAATAGCGCCGTCGATATACCCAATGGTGCGACAATCGCCAATGGTTGTGACGCTATAGCCAGCAGCGCTAATCGCAGCACCCACTCGGGTATCAGCATCCGCACCCTGCGCGATAATCACCTGATCAGCGCTTACGCAGTGCTCCACACCCTCGCGACTGTAGTGCACACCCTGTTGATCAATGTGACTGACCTGTGCATGGGTGAGCATGTCACAGCCGTGTTCGCGCAGCAGGTGGATAACACGCGCGCGCCGCACAATACTGAGTTCGGGCGAGAGGGTTGCACTGGGTTCAAGCACGGTAACATGCCGGCGCCGCTCTATTAAAAATTCTGCAATTTCTATCCCCACGAGCCCGCCGCCGACGATCACAATATTTTTCTGCAGGGGCATCCACAAATGACTCAACATGCGCACCCAGCTGATATTGCGAGTCAGGCCGACTGCCTGCGATAGCGCCACCAGCGCGCGTTTTATCGGATGCAGCTTTTTAAGCCCGCGGTCATCGCCGCCCAGCAAAAGTCCGCGCATCTCTTCGCCATCAAAAACATGGTGTAGATTTTCCCCGGGAATGTCTGGGGCTTCTCGCTTGGCACCTGTGGCGACAATAACGTGATCAGGTTGCAGGCTCTGTAGCGCATCAATCGTGACCGCACTATTCAGCCGCACATCGACATTGAGGCGCCGCAGTTCACCCGATAAATAGTCAATCAGTCCGCCATTGGGCTCGTAGGCAAGTGCGGCAATACGTGCTGTACCCCCCAGCTGTGGCTCTTTTTCAAACAGTGTTACTTGATGCCCGACCGATGCAAGCAATCGGGCCGCTTCCATGCCCCCCGGGCCACCGCCGACGACGACGAAACGCTGCCGAGTTTCGGCGGTACTGGCGATCAAGTCGGCTTTGTACTCTCTGCCCACATCGGTATTGACCGCGCAGATAAGAGGTTTGTTAATAAAGATTTGGCTGACACAGATATAGCAGTAAATGCAGGGCCGGATAGTTTGCGCGAGCCCTGCGGCACACTTGTTGGGTAATTCAGGATCGGCAATGAGTTTGCGTCCCAGGCCGAGGAAATCGTATTTGTGCTGCGCGATATCCTTGGCAGCACTATCCAATTCAATTCTACCCACAGCGATCACGGGCAGACCTAGCTCATGTTTGACCCGTTCACTGAAGGGTACATAGGCCGACGGTTGGTGTACCAGCGGCGCTTCGGTAAAGGCAATCCCTTTTTGCGTGTCGCTATACGCGCTGACATCGATGGCGTCGACACCGGCAGCCTGAGCCAATTTGGCGGCAGCAATAAAGTCATCGGGTGTGATGCCGTTGTCGACGCGATACTCCTTTGCGTCGAGACGAATAATGATGGGGAAGTCAGGCCCCACTGCGGTGCGGACGGCACCAATAATGTCGACCATCAGCCGAGCGCGATTTTCTAGGCTGCCACCGTAGTCATCGTCCCGTTGGTTGCTGGCGGGTGACAGAAAGCTGGAAATAACGTAGCCGTGACCGCCGTGAATTTCAATTCCGTCAAAACCGGCAGCAACTGCGCGCAGAGCTGCATTGACAAAATCACCAATCAGCGCTGCGATATCGCCTTTGTCCATCACGCGGTAGCGCGGACCTTTGCCATCTGGCCCTGCCATTTTTATAAAGTTACCAAGCTCGTCGCGGGTGAGCAGGGGCATCATGTCATTGCGGCTTTTGGCGGGAATCGACGGCACTAAAATAGGCCGCCCAGCAACCGTATCCTCTTGAGAGACCTTGCCGCTGTGATTTAACTGAGCGGCGATTTTGCAGTCATGCTTATGAACGCGGGCGGTCAGCTCGCGCAGGCCAGGCAAAAAACAGTCATCGGAAAAGCCGACCATGTTGGGCATTGAACAGCCCGACGGCCAACTTACCGAGGTGGTCTCTAAAATCAACAGTGCCGCACCGCCTTTGGCGCGGGCTTCATAGTAGGCAATCAGCTGCTCGCTGCAGTGCCCATCGGGCGTCGCAAAGTTTGATCCCATGGCGGCCAAGACAAAACGATTCTTTAATGTAAGCGAACCGATTTTACCGGGGCTGTTTAAGGGTGCGTGACTCATAAAGAGGGCTCAGTAGTGGCTGGCGATGGTGCCTTTAAACCAACGAGAAGCATTGGTATAACGGTGACTGCTGCCAGGCAGCCTGCCCATAGTCCTTTGAAAATCGCGTATTCCATGGGTGTGAACGTGGCAGCGCCGGCGAGCCACAAGCCTAACAGCGTAATCGGCCCTATCACCAACATGCCAAGTAGGCCAAAATACAGACCGTTCAGCCACAGCGATTGTGGGAATTTAGCCAGTATTTTCAGGCTTTTGCGGGTCGTATCGTCACAGTGCCAGGGGGCTATTTTGCCCTTGCGCACTTTTGAGCGCTGCAGTGGTATGACGATCATGGCGACGATCCAGGGTAAAATCAGCGCAGTCGCCAGAATATCACCGCCAAAGCTGTGTTCGCCCCACCAGGTTAAATCGACCTTTTCTTTTATCAAATACCAGCAAATAACGCCGTTAAAAAAAGCGTTAGTTAATCCATTTGTAGTAACTTCTCGACGCAAGTAAGGTTGGTAGTGAGCCGGTATCATGTCAATATAACCTGTGTAAAAGTAAGTCAATATACCGAACTCTTGCGTTATAGATAGAGCACAAAGATTCGTTTTAATTGACAAATTCTCTCGTCATAAAGGATAAAAACAAAAGAGAGGTGAGGTATGGTTGATATCAATGTGGCTGCAAGCACGTTTCAGCGGTTGATCGATTATATTGAAAATATCGGTCTCGATATTCACGCCATTGGCGCTGCGGCAGGGGTAGATGTTGCCAGCATCGCACTGCTGGACGATCGCGCGCTCTTGTCGAGCATGCACTACTCTGCGCTTTATCGCGAGTCGGTAAAGGCGATGCAGAAAGAAAATCCCCATGTGCCGTGGGCTGGTGGTCTGGGTACTGAATCCTTTGAAATGATGTGCCATGCGATTATGGGCTGCGCGACTCTTGGTGAGGCGCTTGATCGCGCGCAGCGCTTTGAAGCAATGATGCGACCGCTAACGGGCCGTCAGTTATCACTGACGATTGCAGCCGACGAAGTCAGCCTCCACTACAGCTTTGATACTCAAAATGTCTCTTCCCTTTTTGTCCCATCGTCGTGGAAGTTGGCTGGCACCTTTGACACCGTGGCCATGTCGTCGGGCCTGCTTGTGTGGCACGCCTTTTGCGGCTGGCTTATCGGCCACTCCATGGACGCACTGCGCGTCGAGGTGGCGCGGCCGGATATTGGGTCGTCCTACGCCAGCAATATGGAATACGTCTTAGGCTGCCCGATTGTTTTTTCTGCGGAAGCCAATCGCATTGTGTTTGATCGTGAGATCCTCGGTCTTCGCGTTGTTCAAAGTCCTGCTTCGCTGCAGCGTTTTCTCGACACCACCGTTTTTCAGTTAAGCATGATTGAGCGTCAGCCAAGCTCGGCCGCGGATGCCATCAAGCAGCTTATTGGATACGACTTCAAAACGGGCGTTCCCTCTTTTTCAGAAATCGCTCACCGCCTACATATGTCAGAGTCCAGTTTGCGCAGGCGTTTATTAAAAGAAGAAATCTCGTATCAGTTAATTAAAGACGAGGTGCGCTGTAAGTTGGCGATCGACTTTTTGAAAGACGCGAGTAAAAAAATAAATGATATTGCTGATGAATTGGGTTTTACAGAGCCGAGTTCGTTTGTGCGCTCGTTCCGTCACTGGACGGGCCACACGCCCAAAGCCTATCGGGAAAACATTTTGAAGGTTGACGCGATCGATGCCGCATAAATCTAGGGATGACGCGTTTGGTTTATAAAGTTGACAGATTTTGTACTGTCGAGTTGTCAGATTGCTCGGTATTTTGGTAGACATAAAAATAATAAAAGTAATGCGGCCACGACAGTGTGTGATTATCAAGCGATTAAGCAATTAGTGTACGGCTACGCAGAGCGGATTGATGCCGGCGACTTTGATGCTGTCGCAGCGTTAATGAGCACGGCAAAAATTGTCTTTCTGCCGTCCGCTGAAGTACTTGAAGGAAGCCAGCAAGTGCTTGCTGCACATCGGTCTCGGGTAAAAATTTATCCGCATACCGGAACGCCATGCACCACGCATTATGTTAACAACTTGTTGATTAGGCTCGATGGCGATGAAGCTTCTGCACAGTCGTTGTTTACTGTGACACAGGCGGTGGCAAGTTTTCCTTCGCAGACCATTATGACCGGACGATATTACGATCGGTTTGTGAAAGAGAGTGGGATTTGGCGTTTTCGTGAACGCAAGATAGCGCCTGAATACTTTGGTGATCTATCGTTTCACCTGAACGATTTTGAAAGCATGTTAAATAATAAAAATTATGTAAGTTAAACCGTGAAGCAATGATGTCAATCTGACACACCAAGAAAACCGGAGGGGGAAAGTATGAAAAAAACTATACAAACTACGCTTTACAGAACGGCGATTGCCGTAGCTGTACTCGCTGCCAATTCAACTATGGCTGCTGGGATGCTTGAAGAAGTTGTTGTGACCGCGGAAAAGCGCGAACAAAATCTTCAGGACACGCCATTAGCTATCGAAGCGTTAACAGAAGCTGCCATTGAGAATCAGGGTATTACTGATATCAAAAGCTTGTTTGACGCGATTCCGGGTGTTCAAGGTTATGAAGCGCCTTCGTCACGCGGCAACGTCAGCTTTTACTTGCGCGGCGTTGGTGCAGGCAACCCTAACAGTGTGTCATCGGATCCCGCTAACGCGATGTACATAGACGGTGTTTACCTTGGTAAGGCTACAGGTAATGGCGTTGACGCTATGGACCTCGAGCGCATCGAAGTATTGAAAGGCCCGCAGGGCACTTTATACGGTCGCAACTCTATTGGTGGTGCTATCAACTTTATCACCAAGAAGCCGGGCGAAGAGCTGGGCGCAAAGGTGAAGTTGGGTGCTGGTGATTACGGCTATGAATCCGCCAACATTCGTCTAGACGTGCCGTTAAGCGACAATCTTGGCATGGCCGTGTCTGCGTACTCTCGCACACGCGATGACCTTTACGACAACAGCAATGCCAGCGTTGACGGATTTGAGAATCTTGATCGTTCTGGCCACAGAGTCTCCTTGCGTTTCACGCCGTCAGAAAATGTGTCTATCGACTACAGCTACTCGCACGATGAGCTCGATGAGCACTCGCAGATGATGGACGTAGTGGGTTTTAACCCACGTGCGCCCGGTGTCACAAGTGCTGCTGGGTTCCCAACGGCAGTTGCCGTTGACAGTGCCGAGCGCGCTCAGACAGTGGCAACTCTTGCCGGCTACGTGAATATGTACGTTGGCTATGGAATGTTGCCAAATCTACCACAGGTGCAGACCTTCCTCGGTTGGGCAGATGACTTTGTTGCTTGGACCAATGACGAATTAGCATCTGCAAATAGCAAGCCAGGCTTTGGATCTTCAGATGTCAGCTCGCGCTCAACCAACGACGTTGACTCTCACGCGCTAACCATCTCTTACAGCGTTGAAGATATGGGCGCGTTTGGTGATGTTGAGTTCAAGTCGATCACCGGAACTCGCAAAGCGAACAATCTGAACAGTGCAGATTTGGACGGTATAAATAACGCGAACATCATCACTGATCTCCCGTTATTGACCATTGGCGGTCTGTTCTTAGACACTGTTGTACCCAATAACATTGGCATTTACAGTATGGATGCTGCCACCGAGTTTGGTTTGGCGCTGAAAATGGTGGATGCGATTACGGAGCGCGGTTCAGCCCCCGTGTTTAACAACTACGCAGTAACTGACCATGAACAGTTCTCTCAGGAACTGCAAATGGTGGGTGCAACTGACACATTGAACTACGCGGTAGGTCTGTTCTACTACGACGATGAGTCAACGTTCCGCAACCACCGCATTGCCTCGTTCCCTTTGGCTACGTCTGATACTTCCTCGCACGATGTAAGTTCCGAAGCTACCTCGATTTACGGACAGTTCACCTATCGCGCCAGCGAAGAGAGCAAAGTATCTGTTACCGCGGGTCTGCGTTACACCGAAGAAACAAAAGATGTCACTTATCTGTGGCGCGGTTATAACTCCAACTTTATCAATATGTTTTATCCAAAACTGTTGACCGGAAATGCTGCGTCCTACAACCCCAACGACAATTATGTGACCAACGAACAGGCTGAATCGTTGCCTGAGCGCGCCGGAATTTATGGCCGTAAGTTCTCTCAGGATTTCGAAAATCTGTCAGGTCGTTTGACGCTTCAGTATGACATCTCTGATGATGCCAATATCTACGCGACTTACTCAACAGGCTATCGCAGTGGTGGTTTCAACGGTGATTATTTCGACGCAACCAATGACACCGCAGATGCTTTCAACGAAGAAGACATCGAGAGCATGGAACTGGGTTACAAGTCCACGTTCTGGGATGGTCGCGCGCAGTTGAATGCGTCTCTCTATTCCTACGACTACACTGACTTGCAAGTCTCCACTGTACTCACCGAAGGCTCTAAAGTGACTAGTGCAATCGCTAACGCGGGCTCCTCGTCGCGCGACGGCGTTGAGATGTCACTGCGCGTTGCACCAACTGACAACCTGTTGCTGTCATTAGCTTGGAGCCACATCAAAGGGGACTTTGATGAGTATCCAGCAGCTTATGGATCGCCTGCCGATGGAGCAGCCGTACTTCAGCTGAACAAAGTCGCGCAGCGTGGCATGGTACCGGATGATTCTTTCAATCTTGGTTTAGATTGGAAAATTATGGAGAGTGGTTCAAACGCGCTAGCATTGAATGTGAATGCAGCCTATCAGGGCGAAACTGTTTCAATACCGGTTTCAACCGCGGTGTATAACACTAACGCAAATCCTGCTCCCGATACGCCGGTGGCCTATGCACAAGTAAAAAACAATGAGAGAACCATTGTCAATGCGCGCCTGAGCTGGACCAAAGCACTGGAAGACGGCAATGTTGTGGTCGCGCTGTGGGGTAAAAACCTGCTTGACGAAGACTATCGCAACTTTGGTTTCAACTACGGCGATGCGTTGGGTTTAAACCTTCACCAGTATGGCGAGCCGGCGACATTCGGTCTCGACTTTACTTGGGAGATGTGACACATGAGGTAACCTCGGTTACCTCTTTCACCCTGTTAAAAAAAACCGGCTCTGTGAGCCGGTTTTTTTGTTATTGAAAAATTGAACAGTCTTGAACGAATTAACAGTCTTGAACGAATTAACAGTCTTGAACGAATTAACAGTCTTGAACGATTGAACAGTCTTGAACGATTAAACAGTCTTGAACGATTAAACAGTCTTGAACGATTAAACAGTCTTGAACAGTTGAACAGTCAAATAATTAAAATACTTAAGCTATGTAAAACTCAGGCACTCGAGTAACTAAATAGCGGATGGTCTGAACATAGCATCGTGACCGCCATCAATAAACAGCATAGAGCCACTGACAAAACTCGCCTTGTCGCTGAGCAAAAATTCAACAGCATCCGCCATATCTTCGGGATGACCTGGTCGCTGCATTGGAATAGACGCAACAAACTGTCTTATCGCATCACCGTATTGTGGATCGTCGGCAACTGCCTTGGTCATCGCGGTCTCAGTGTAGCCCGGTGCAATAGCATTGAGGCGAATACCTTGGCGGGCAAGCTCTGGTGCATATTTACGCATCCACTTAGCGATAGCCAGCTTGCTGCCGCTGTAACAGTCGTGTCCGCTCAAATCACCCAGCAATGCTGCAATACCTTGCCAATCGTCATTTAATAACAGCTCAGCAACGTCAGGTTTTTTGCACAAGGGGGCCGAGTTGGACGACACCATAACAACGCTGGCACCTGCGCTCAGGCGATGTTGCAAGCCCTTGATAATATCGATGCTGCCTGAATAGTTGATGGTAAGAATTTTCTCTTTGTCAGGAAAGTGAGAGGCCACACCGGCACAGGTAATAATGCCGTCGATACTGTCGAGGCCAAGTGCCAATACTGCACTGATGGCTGACTGTCGCTGGCTTGCCACAGAGAGATCAACGTCTATATCCCCGTCGCGCAAATCCAAGACAAGCACGCGATGACCAGCAGCGGTTAAGCGCGCTTTTATTGCAGCACCAATGCCGGTGGCGCCGCCGGTTAAAACATAATTAGCCATAAACTGGGTTCCTATTCGTTATCGATAACATCTTGGATGGCGCTGCCGGGAAGGGCTTGCATACCACCGTCAATTTCAAGAATTTTACCACTGACAAAACTACTCGCGGGCGATGCCAAATACAGTGCGCCGAGAGCGATATCATCGGGCTGACCTAGACGCTTTAATGGAATCCAGCGCGTAGTATTTTTTAGAAGAGTTTCGTTCTGCGTGATAAAAGCCGTGCTTGGCGTTTCGATTGCGCCGGGGGCAATCGCATTAACCCGAATTTTGGGCGACAACTCGTAGGCCATAACTTTTGTCATCTGGTTCATGCCCGCCTTGGCTGCCGCGTAAGCAGAGAAATTTTTATCCACCATCCAGCTCAATGCAGAGGAAATATTCACGATGGTGGGCGCATCAGCTGCTCGCAGCATCCCTAGGCAAAGATGGGTCAGGGTGTAGGCAGAGGTCAAATTAATCCGAATGGTGTGCTCAAAGCGTCCCATATCGACCTTTTCGATACTGCCCCAGCCCTTGCCGGGTGCGCCAGCATTGTTGATGAGTATATCGAGCCGCTCACTCTGCGCCGCCACCTGTTCAACCAAGGCTTTTAGCTGGTCTTCTTTGGTGACATCACAGACGATGGCCTCCGCCTTGACGCCAAAGTGTCGGCAGGCCTCGGCGACTTGAGTGATGTCCTCTAAGCTGCGTGCAACGCAGAAAACATTGGCGCCCATTTCGGCAAAACTTTTAGCAATACTTGCACCAATCCCTGTGCCGGCACCGGTCACAATTGCAGTTTTACCGTCGAGTCTAAAAGCGTCGAGTAACATGGTTCTCTCCTTGAGCAGTGTTATTTTTCCGATTGGAAATAACTCACACCGCCAATAATCGTTTCAATAATTTGGATATCTTTTAATGTCTCGGCATGCAGTAGCGGATTCTGGGCGAGCACCGTAAAGTCTGCGTATTTTCCCGCAGTGATGGAGCCGATCTCATCGTCCAAATAGACTTGCCATGCAGCATCAATGGTGATCGCTTTTAAGGCTGAGTAAACGCTAATGCGCTCATCTGCGCCCAGCGTCTTACCGCTGGCTGTGCGGCGATTGACGCTCGCCCAGGCCGATAGCAGTGGCTGCATTGGCACAATGGGTGTATCCAAATGTGTGCTGAAGCGCAGGCCAATTTCTTCTGCGCTGCGGGCCGGGCTGATCATACTGGCTCGCGCTGAACCAATCAGAATATCGCGATGTTGATCGCCCCAATAATAGCTGTGAGCGCTAAAAAAACTCGGTGTTACATCGAGGGTTTTCATGCGCTGTAATTGATCGACGCGGGCCATTTGTGCATGGATTAAAATGGTTCTTTCAACCGGTTTTCCCAGAGTGTTTTGCACGTATTCAATGGCATCAAGTATGTCGTCAATGGAAGCGTCGCCATTGCCGTGGATAACTGCTTGATAGCCTGCCGAGGCAATATTGAGTACTTTTTCCTTGAGTTCATCGAGGGGAATGCGCGGGTAGCCGCGATAGCTGTCATCACCGTTATGGGCGCTGTGGTAGGGGTGGGTTAGGTAGCCGGTAAAACCTTGAATTGAGCCGTCGGCGACTAATTTAATGGCGCGAATATAGCGCTGTTCTCCGGCAAGTTCCTGTACCGTGGTTTTGCCGTCAATTAACTCTTGTCCAAGGGTGTCATAGTCGGGAAAAATAACCAATCGCTGAGGGATTTTGTTCAACGTCATTGCCAGCGATAACCCTTGAAGATAGGGGCCGGAGACATTGCTGGCCTGTGCAGTAGTCACGCCATTGGCGAGATACTCCTCGCGAGCAAAATCCACCATGCCAAGAAACTGACCCAAACCCAAGTCAAGTGCGCGCAATTGAAAAACCAATGCTGCATTTTCCTCCACCAATCCGTTGGCCGTGCCGTCGTCATTGCGATAAATATGACCACCCGCAGGATCTTCCGTGAGCTGGTCAAAACCGACTTGTTTAAAAGCGGCGCTATTAGCGACACCTAAGTGCCCAGAGACATGCATTAAAAAGACCGGATGATTCGGTGCGATAGCATCTAACTCTTGCAGAGAAGGGTGGCGCTTTTCCTTCAGCATAAGTTGATCGTAGCCATAAGCGCCAACCCACTCCCCGGCAGGGGTCTTTGCCACCTGAGCGGCAACGCGTTCGAGCAACTGTGGCATATTGGCCACTGGTCCCACCGGCGGGCTGCGCAAGTCAGCCAGAAAAAGCGCCATGCCAGACCCGGGAAAATGGCTGTGGGAATCGACAAATCCCGGCAGTAACGTCTTTCCTGCAAGGTCGTGAATAATGGTGGTGGAATCCGCCATGGCTTCAATATCAGCGCGATTGCCCAAAGCAACAATTCGGTCGTCGCGCACCATCACAGCTTCGGCCGTCGGCTGGTTGTCATCCATGGTTACAATAGTGCCGTTCAGCCAAATTTGGCTGGCAGCGGGTGTCGCGGGCTGCAGGTACCAGAAGAGCGCTGCGGCGAGAAGGGCAACCGATATAAAGAGCACTTTGATGAATTTTTTAATCATTATTATTTCCCCGCTCGCAGCATGGCTGCGACCTGTTTGGCCATTAATACGAGTTGGTTAGCCAGCTCGTTAGGTGAATGGGTGAGTGCATTCATGAGCGCATAAAGATAACTGCCGACAACGATCTGCACCTGCAAATCAATGTTTGTGTCCGCGCTAACATCGCCCTGTTCTCTGCCGCGAGCCAACAATTCGCGCATGGCATTATTAAGCTTAGTCAGCCGGTTCGATGCCTCATCTGGCTTTGCTAAACCGCCGAGCCCCTCAACAATAATGACACGCATCAATGGAATACGCGACGCCATGTAATGGGCTGTCGTTTCCATTAAATGGCAGAGGCGCTGTTCGGTGCTCGAGGGTTTTTTGAGTTCACTATCAATAGAGGCGATGAACTCATTGTCCATGCGCTCAACCATGCTTTGCAGCACAGCATGTTTGGTCGAAAAATAATTAAAGAACGTCGGCTTGGATATTTCTGCGGCTTCGGCAATGGCGTCGACCGTGGTTGTCTGGTAACCCTGTGCGATAAAAAGCTCACCGGCAGTTTCGATAATTCGCAAGTGAGTCATCCGTTTTTTGCGTTCCCGCAGAGGCAGGTTTTTAAGGGACTTTGTTGCAAGCATCACATAGCCTCAGAGAATTTATCGAGCAAAGTATATACCATGGTTAAAAAATAAAGTAGAGTAAGATTTTTCCAAATACAAGGGCATCCAGAATGTTGTTAAACAATAAAGTTGGCCTAGTTACTGGCGGCGGCATGGGTATTGGCCGCGCTATTTGTCTCGCCTTTGCGCGAGAGGGTGCCAAGGTTGTCGTGGCAGATTTTAATGCTGAAACAGGCGCTGAAACGGTGCAGATAATTCGCGACAGCGGCGGCGAAGCGGTGTTTGTGCGGGCCGATGTCAGTGATGAACCTCAGGTTAAAGCGATGGTAGATGTTGTTATCAGCAGCTACGGGCGACTTGATATTGCCTGCAATAGCGCTGCGGTTAGTCGAGGTTCGGGTCCGATCCACCAGTTCGAGAAAAGCGTCTTTGATGACACGCTCAATATGTGTCTGAGCAACACCTGGCTGTGCCAAAAATACGAGTTAGAAGTAATGCTGCAGCAGGGTGCTGGCAGTATTGTGAATATCTCCTCAAATGCGTCCTTGCGCGGGCAAGTTTATAACACCGCTTATGCTGCGGCTAAAGCGGGCGTTAATGTGTTGACGCAGAGTTCTGCGGCGGAATATGGCGCGAAGGGTATTCGCATTAATGCAGTTTCACCCGGAGTGGTCCGTACTCCCGGAGTCGAAAAATATTTTGCTGAGCAACCCAAAATTGCCGAGGGACTCAAGCGCGCGGCGGTGATGAATCGTCTTGGCGAGCCCGAAGAGATTGCCGAAGCCGTCGTGTTTCTATGCTCTGACCGAGCGTCGTTTATTACTGGACAAATATTATCTGTGGATGGCGGCGCCGCCGTCCGCTAACCCAATGTTAAGGAGAGTAAAATGCTTATAGCGAGTGACAAAAAAACGCATCGGGTTGATTTACCGATGCCATCTGGCTGGTTTCATGTACTTTATTCCGATGAGCTCGCCGTTGGCCAAGCCAAACCCCTCGAGTACTTTTCTCAAGAGCTGGTTGCCTTCCGGACGGAGTCGGGTCAAGCCAAAGTAGTGGATGCCTACTGCCCTCACATGGGTGCACATCTGGGTTACGGTATTCGCGATCAGGCAGGTCATGGTTCGGCAGTGGTTGGTGAGAGTATTGTCTGTCCATTTCACGGATGGGCCTACGACGGTGATGGTAAATGCACCAGCATTCCCTACGCGAAAAATATGCCGCCAAAAGTGGCCCGCGGTGAGCAGGTTTTGGGCACTTGGCATGTGCGCGAAGTGAATCAATGTATTTTGGTGTGGTACCACCCGCACGGCGACGCACCAAGCTACGAGCCCTTAACCGTGCCTGAGGCGCAAAAAGATAATCTCGAGTGGGGCGATTTTGATAATCACCACTGGGAAATCAATACACACATGCAAGAGGTAGGGGAGAACGCAGTCGATTCGGTGCATTTTCACTATGTTCATGGCACCAAAGATATTCCTGATGCCGAAGTGATGGAGTTCGACGGGCACACGCGCCGCGGATTTTTGCGCACCCGCAATCCAACGCCGAAAGGCGTGATTGAAGGTTCGATTGAAAATCAAAATATTGGCCCGGGTCTCGCGATTATTCGCTTTTCAGGCATTGTTGACACGGTACTGTTGGCACACCTAACACCCGTCACAGCAAACCACACCCGCGCCTTTTACTCGTTTATTCAAAAGCGGTCTGACAGTGAGTCAGGAAAGTCGCGCATTGCTGAGGCTATTGTTAAAAACATCTGCCAGCAAATGGAAGAAGATCGCATTATTTGGGATCGCAAAAAGTACTATGAAAAACCCATGCTGTGTGACGGTGATGGGCCTTTCGCAAAATTCAGAAAATGGTATGGACAATTTTTGATCGAGTGACAATAGTGGGTTTTTCGCCTGCAGCAGTTGCTCAGAAGTCCAATCAACAATTTAACAAGAAATAATTTGATAAGAAATAATTTAATAAAAAGCCCAATAAAAAGCTGTCCGCAACGACAGCTTTTTTCTTTTCTGCGTATCAATTTCGGCTCTAGACGCGTAAAAATTATAATGGCATGATTAATGCCAATATCATTGGCTGTGAACGACACGGGCTTTGTTGGGCTTTTAGCAGGCTATAAGGAGCGTTTTGTGAAAAAACCGATTATTGCGATTGTTATCGTTATTGTGCTGGGCGCATCCTTGGCGTGGTTTAAGCGTGTTGATGTCATGCTCGCGGTGGTCAAATACAAGGCTCAAACACGTCACACGATTGCCGAAAATCGAGAGGTGGTTTGGCAGGGCGATGTGTCTTCGACTTCTGCTATCGCCACAACCTCGACAACGCAGGGCTCAGACACAACACGCCCGCCGAATATTATTTTGATTGTCGCTGACGACTTAGGCTACAACGATATTTCCACCTTTGGCGGTGGCGTCGCCGGAGGTCAAATAAAAACTCCCAACATCGATCGCTTGGCGTCAGAGGGCGCAATTTTCAATCAGTCCTATTCCGGTGCCAGTACCTGCGCCCCCTCGCGGGCGATGATGATGACCGGGCGCTACCCAACTCGCACAGGCTTCGAATTCACACCAACGCCGCTTGGCATGGGTAAGGTGTTGAGCACACTGATTAATTCGTCCGATAGCGGTATGCCGCCGGCCTTCTATGACAGCAAGACGGAGGAAGGGCTGCCCCCTTATGAGCGCATGGGCCTGCCGGCGTCTGAGCTGACCATTGCCGAAGTTTTGCAACAGCGCGGCTATTACACGGCCCATATTGGTAAATGGCACTTGGGCCGCGAAGAGGGTATGGCGCCCCATGAGCAAGGGTTTAACGACAGTCTGTTAATGGCCAGCGGGCTCTATTTGCCGGAAGATGACCCTAATGTGGTCAACGCTAAGCTCGATTTTGACCCTATCGACAAGTTTCTCTGGGCCAGCATGACTTATGCGGCATCGTTCAACAGTGGCAATCAACAAATGTTTAAGCCTGCCGGTTATCTCACCGATTACTGGACCGATGAGTCACTCAAGGTTATTCAGGCCAACAAAAATCGACCATTCTTTCTCTATTTAGCGCACTGGGGTGTGCACACGCCACTGCAGGCCACCCGCGAAGATTATGACGCGGTGGGTGATATTCAACCGCACCGTTTGCGGGTCTATGCGGCTATGATCCGAGCGCTCGATCGCAGTGTTGGGCGGATTATGGAGGGTCTGGAAAGGGAAGGGTTGGCCGACAATACGCTAATCGCTTTTACCAGTGACAATGGTGGTCCCGGCTATCTGGGCCTGCCTGATATTAATGCACCTTATCGCGGGTGGAAGATTACCCAGTTCGAAGGGGGGATCAGGGTTCCGCTGTTTGTTAAATGGCCCGGTAAAACCGTTCCCGGCAGTCGCATCGACACACCAGTGGCCCATATTGATATGATGCCGACACTTGCCGCAGCGGCGGGTGCCGCTCTTCCCAGCAATCTCGCCATCGATGGACTCAGTGTGCTGCCCTTGCTGGCGCAGGCTGATAGCCGCGACGTGCAGTGGCCGCGCCAAACCCTGTTTTGGCAGAACGGTCACTATCAAGTGGTTCGTCACGGTGATTGGAAGTTACAGGTCAATAATCGTCCCACAGAGGGTCTTGTGCAGTGGCTCTACAATTTAGCCGAAGATCCCACCGAGCAGCACAACTTGGCTGCCAGTCACCCAGAGAAATTACAACAACTGACCACCTTGCTGCGCGATCATCAAGCGACATCGCGGGGGCCACTTTATCCTGCTGTGGCGCAGTTTCCGGTTTTGATTGATAAGACTGGCGCGGAAAAATTTAGTCCGGGTGATGAGTACGTATACACCCCAAACTAAAGGGAGAACCATAGCGATGGATGTGCCGTCAAACCCCTGCGCTGGGCGTGGGGTTAAAAACAACCGCTCTGGCTATTAGGCCAGACTTAAAAAATAGGTATCGATCATGGCACTAGGGGTTATTGCAACAATTACGGTCCGCGAGGGCAAAAATGCGGAATTTGAGAAACTCTTTGCCGAGCTCACCGCGCAAGTTCTCGCCAATGAGCCGGGCGCACTTTTGTATGCCTTACACCGCAGCAAAACCGATGCGCAGGTCTATAAAGTGCTGGAGCAGTACGCCAGTATGGATGATGTCAAAGCGCATGGTCAGACAGATTACTTCAAAGAAGCGGGTGTGAAAATGGGCCCTCTGGTGACCGCTGCGCCGGTTATTGAGCTGCTTGACGTCGTCTAACCAGACTTTCGACAATTTTAAAGGGTGTTCGCCATGATAACGATTATTTGGCTAGCGGCGGCTGCGCTGTATGGGATGTTTCTCTACTGGTATTTCAACTGGTCTGGGCCGCTGTCCGAGGCGGAGGTTGAACAAATTATAGGGCGTTTTTCTGAGCAGTCAGGCAGTGGTAAAACCGATCTTGAGGTTCTACGGACATTTTTGAAGCAGGACGATGGCAAAGAATTTGTGATGCAAAATAGCGTGAAATTGCACCCCGGATCGATACCTCATCCGGTCACAGGTGATAGCGTCACTGCTCGGGACCTTCTTGAGGGCTATACAAAGCCGTTTATCAAAGCGCTTTTTGCCCGTGGCGGACATCCCGTCTATATGGCGCGCAAGGTGGGTGGCTATATCGATAGCTGGTCCTGCGATGCAGATCCCCAGTGGACGGTTACAGCAATGATGCGCTATCGCAGTCGTCGCGACCTCGCCGTGCTGGCCTCGGATAGTCGCTTTTCAGCTATCCACAGTTTTAAGACACTTGCAATTGCCGCAACGGTCTCGTTTCCCGTACAGATTCAATTGAGCTTTTTTATGCGGCCGCCAGTTTACGTCCCGCTGATGCTGCTGTGGTTGGCATCCATGCTGCACTTTGCCACGGTGATTTTTGTGCCGCTGTGACCGTTAATGTCTGCTTTAATTTGACTGGGTAAACCTCCAGCTCTCACAAGAACAGCAGACGGATATGCACAACCTGCTACAGCGCTGCGGTCTGGAGGCGCTGTTAACGCTTCGGCTCACCCGCGAGCTGGGGTGGGCAGAGAATCAGGATATCTGGCGCTAAGGCTTTTTTTGAGCCAATTTGCGCGCCATAACCTGCTTTAAAATCTCTGTCGGATCCTTGTCGAAATCCGCAGCATCGTGGCGCTCGGCCAGTTGGTGATGCTCCGCGCCCCAAACACGATTCACCCGCTGACCACGTTTTACCGCAGGGCGCTGCTGTATCTCTTCGGTCCAGCGAATAACCTGTTTGTAGTCTGCGACGGAGAGAAACTCGCCCGCCTCGTAGAGCTTGCCCATCACCAGCGCGCCATACCACGCCATATTGGCCATATCGGCGATACTGTACTCATCACCACAGAGAAAACGATTCGTCTCGAGATGCTTATCCAACACATCGAGCTGGCGCTTCACTTCCATGGCGTAGCGATCAATCGGGTATTCCCACTTTTCTGGTGCGTACGCATAGAAATGGCCAAACCCACCGCCGAGAAAAGGCGCGCTGCCGATATTCCAAAACAGCCAGTTCATGCACTCTGCGCGCTTGGCGGCATCTTTTGGGATAAACGCATTAAACTTTTCCGCAAGATAAAGCATCATTGAGCCAGACTCGAACAGACGCGTCGGTGTAGCGGTGCTGCAATCTAATAGCGCAGGGATTTTTGAGTTGGGGTTCACTGCCACAAAGCCGCTGCTAAACTGCTCGCCTTCCGAAATATTGACCAGCCAGGCATCGTATTCAGCGCCGCTAAAGCCCAGTTCCAATAGCTCTTCGAGCAATACGGTAACCTTTACGCCATTGGGGGTGCCGAGAGAGTAGAGCTGCAGCGGGTGTTTGCCGACCGGCAGAGCGCTGTCATGGGTTGCGCCCGACACGGGGCGGTTGATTGCGGCGAACTTCCCGCCGCTCTCTTTATTCCACGTCCAGACTTTAGGCGGTACATACGATGTTGCGTCGTTCATGGTCATTCTCGTCTCGGTAAATGGGGCCGATAAAACAGGGTGCTGCTAAAACAGGGTGCTGCTAATGCAGTGTGTTTAGTGCAGGCATGCTGGCACAGTTTTACGATAAATACATCCTGTGATCAATCAGCTGTGCGGGCGGATAAATTATTGATCGTCGATCTTGCCATGCCGGTTTATTATGGCATAATCAATGCCAGAATATAGAATAAGAGCGGTTTTTTCAGCACTCGTTTTTCTCAGGAAAAAGTTCTCTCAGGAAAACAGTTTCGCTCAGAAAAAGTTCAGCTCAGGAAAATAGTTCAACCAGAGGGGAATACCATGCAGTTCAAACGCACGCCTGATCACCGGTTTGGCAACCTTGCCGACTATCCATTTGCGCCGCACTACCTGCAGGTTGATGACACCGAAAATGGCAGTCTGCGCATGCACTATTTGGACGAGGGTCCGGCAGACGGCGCGGTGATTCTCTTACTCCACGGTCAGCCCGTTTGGTCCTACCTCTACCGACACATGATTCCACGTTTGGTCGACGCCGGTTTTCGCGTAATCGTCCCCGATTTAATCGGCTTTGGCCGTTCCGACAAACCTTCTCAGCCTCAGGACTACACCTATGCACGCCATGTCGCGTGGACAAGTGATTGGCTGACGCAACTCAATCTCACCAATATCACTGTCTTTCTGCAAGATTGGGGTAGTTTGATTGGCCTGCGCATGGTCACTGCATTTCCGCAGCGTTTCTCCCATGTCGTTCTGAGTAATGGCGGTTTGCCGGCCGGTAGCGTTCCCGCCGACTTTACCGAGTTTCTCAAAGCGGCCTACAAAACCCTGCCGGTCGTCAAGGCACATGAGCTGGGCGCGCGCTTTCGCGACACCAGCGGTATTCCAGGGTTTTTCTACTGGCGCAAGTACTGCGCTGAAAGTCCTGATATCAACGTGGCTGAATTGGTCGAACTGTCGTCGTTTTCAACGCTCTCGGCCGATGAGAGAGCGGCCTACGACGCACCCTTTCCCGATGTAAGCTATATGGCCGGCGTGCGTCGCTTTCCAAGCTTGATTCCGCTGTTGCAGGATGAGCCGGAAGTGGCTGAGAACAAAGCCGCATGGGAGGTGCTCGCGCAGTTTGACAAGCCCTTTATGTGCGCCTTCGCCGACTCTGACCCAGTGACAGCCGGGGGTGATGCGCCCTTTTTAAAGAGAGTGCCCGGCTGTGAGGGCGTTGAGCACCGCACCATTGCTAACGCCGGTCATTTTGTGCAACAAGATCAGCCAGAAGCCTGTGTTAAGGCTATTTTGGACGTGCGCCGCAGCCGCTAGCGAGCGTTCCGCCGGCCCATTTTTAGAGGATCAGAACCTATTATGCCTAACGCCAACGCCTTCGATGAAAAGACACTTATCGCCTATTTGACGACCTCGGTTGAGGGCTTCAAAGGCCCTGCCACCGTCACTAAATTTGCCGGAGGTCAGTCTAACCCCACCTTTAAAATCGAAGCGGCCTCCGGCAATTATGTTCTGCGCCGGCAGCCCGCTGGCGAGCTACTGAAATCTGCTCACGCCGTTGATCGCGAATACCGCGTGCTAAAAGCCCTTGCTGCCACCGATGTGCCTGTTGCGCAGGTCTACCATCTTTGTGAAGATCGCGACGTTATTGGCTCGATGTTTTATTTGATGGAGTATTGCGACGGCGCGATTTACTGGCGACCCGACCTTAAAGAGGTCGACAGCGCCACCCAGCGCCGCGCCATGTACGACGAAATGATCCGCGTACTCGCCGCCATCCACTCCGTTGATCTGGAAAAAGCCCAGCTCACTGACTACGGCCGTCCCGGCAACTACTTTCAGCGCCAGCTAGATCGCTGGACAGCCCAATACCGCGCCTCAGAACTTGAAACTATTGAGGATATGGAGCGCCTTATTGACTGGCTGGCCGCTCATATGCCGGAGGACGATGGCAAAGTTACCCTCGTTCACGGCGACTATCGGCTCGACAACCTAATGTACGCAAAAGACAGCGCCAAGGTGATCGCCGTGCTCGATTGGGAGCTCTCCACACTGGGCCACCCCTACGCTGATCTGGCCTATGTCATCATGGGCATGAAACTGCCCGCCAGCGACAGTAAAAACAGCGTCAGCGGCCTCGGCAACAGCGACTGGTCGGCGTTGGGCATTCCCAGTGAAGACGAGCTGGTCGCTCGCTATTGTGAATTGATGGGCATCGATAGTATTGGCAACTGGAACTTTTATGTCGCTTTCAGCTTTTTCCGCCTCGCAGCTATTTGCCAAGGTGTCGCCAAGCGCGCCGTCGATGGCAACGCCTCAAATGCCGCGGCAAACAACGTCGGTGGACTTGTGCGACCGCTGGTGGGTTTAGCCATGGGCTACCTCGAGTAATCCCATGACACAGATCGACGGGTCCCGCCCAGGCGCTGAGTACATGGCCAAGAGTGAATTCCGTTCAGAGGGCAGGGCGGTGCGCGCGAGAGATTCCTCGACCCTTATTCTTGTGCGCCGAGACACCGCCGAGCCGACCTTGCTGATGGGCAAGCGCTCAGCCAAACACCGTTTTATGCCCAACAAATTTGTCTTTCCCGGTGGCGTCGTCGATCTTGCCGACAGCCGCTTAAAGCCCCACAGTCAGCTGCACCCAGCGGTGCGAGCCCGCCTAATGAAAGGCGCCTCATCGAGCAAAGCCCAAGCCTTAGCCTTGGCAGCCATTCGCGAAACCTTTGAAGAGACAGGTCTCATACTCGGTGAACCCGCAGAGAACACCGTGCAAACCCGCTCACCGCAGTGGCGTAATTTTTTGCGCCACGAGCTAACACCAAAACTCGACAGCCTGCACTTTATCGCCCGCGCCATCACACCGCCATACCGCGGTCGCCGCTACGATACCCGCTTTTTTATGGCCGACGCCGACAGCCTAAAGACGGGGACAGGCCCAGCGCCGGAAGCCTCTGGCGAGCTGTTGCAACTGCATTGGGTGACCCTCGCTCAGGCCCGAGAACTAGAGCTACCGCACATCACCCGCATTGTGCTCGATGAAGTTGAACAGCGCATAACCAACAGTCAGACGCCCGAACAGAGCGGGCCGTTTATTTATTTTCGCCATGGCAAACCTGTTATGGAGCGCCATTAAACAGCGCACAGCTGCGCGGCAGCCTGCAGCTATTGACTCACCAAGGAGTGACTAAAATGGGTTTTGAAATCTCCCCAAAGACCAAAGAATTAAATACCCGCCTCGAGGCGTTTATGCAGGAGCACATTTACCCGCGAGAGCGCGACTGGCAAGAGTTCACCCTCGATCACAACAACCTCTGGAAAGTGCCACCCTGGTTTGACGGCCTGCGAGAGAAAGCCAAAGTCGCTGGCCTGTGGAACCTCTTCTTACCTCACGAATACACGCCATGGAGTCCAGGACTCACCAATATCGAAATAGCGCCACTGTTTGAAACCATGAGCAAAGTCAACTGGGCGCAGTCGGTATTTAACTGTAACGCGCCCGATCGCGGCAATATGGAAGTACTGGCGAAATACGGTACCCCAGAGCAGCAGGAAAAGTGGTTGCTGCCCCTGTTAGCTGGCGATATCCGCTCGGCCTATGCCATGACCGAGCCGCAGGTTGCCTCCTCCGACGCCACCAATATGGAGTTGGAAATTACCCGCGATGGCGACGAATACGTCCTCAATGGTCGCAAGTGGTGGACCACCAATGCTATTGGCGAACGCTGTAAAATCATGCTGGTGATGGGCCGCTCAAATCCTGATGCCCCGCAACACAAACAGCATTCCACCGTGCTCGTGCCACGTGAGACCCCGGGTATTACTCTTATCCGCCCACTGCGAGTATTTGACAGTTTCCACTCACCCGGCGGTGAAGCCGAGTTTGTCTTTGAGAACGTCCGCGTCCCCGTCAGCAATATGATTAAAGGAGAAGGCTGTGGGTTTGAAATCGCCCAAGGCCGTCTCGGGCCAGGCCGTTTTCAGTACGCCATGATGTTTGTTGGCATGGCCCAGCGCTGCTTGGAACTTATGTGCGAGCGCGCTGAACAGCGTGTGGCTTTCGGTGAAAAACTCAGCAAAAAGACCAGCGTGCAGCACGAAATTGCCCGCTCGCGCTGCGACATTGAACAGTGCCGACTGCTCACATTACAGGCCGCAGACGTTATGGATAAGCAGGGCGTCAAAGCGGCCATGCCCTACATTTCCATGGTCAAAATTGTGGCCCCCAAAATGTGCCAAGACGTCGCCGATCGCGCCATGCAAATTTTCGGCGGCGCTGGAGTTTGCCAAGACACCATGATTCCAGAGGCCTTCACCGTCGCACGTTTTTGCCGTATCGCCGACGGCCCAGACGAAGTACACATGTCGCAACTCGGTAAACTGACCATTAGCGACCTTGTCCGTTAAAAAGGAAATAGCCGAATGACCACTATTCTCAACGTAAAAACCTTTGAAGTGCGCAAAGACAACTGGGCAGAGGTGCGCGTGCACCGCGAAACCCTCAGTACCGACTTGCAACCCAACGAGGTGTTATTGAAGATCGACCGCCAAGCGTTGACCGCGAACAATATTTCCTACGCGACCGCAGGCGACAGCTTGCACTATTGGGCTTTTTTCCCCACCGAAGCGGGCTGGGGGCGAATTCCCGGCATGGGTTGGAGCGAAGTGATCGCCTCCGCTCACCCGCAGGTGCAGATTGGCGAGCGCGTCTGGGGGTTTACCCCCTACAGCACCCACCACAAAATTTTAGCCGGCCATACCAATTCGTTTTCCTTTAGCGATGTGTCGCCTCACCGCGCCGGCCATGCGCCCATCTACTGTCAATTTGACCGCGCCGCCGCCAACCCCCTTTATGAACCCGCCCGAGAAGACCAAGACAGTCTGCTGCGCGGCCTGTATATGACCTCGTGGCTGGTGGAAGATTTTCTTGAACTGCACCAGCAGTTCAACGCCAAAAGCTGCCTGATAACCAGTGCCTCGAGTAAAACCAGTATTGCCCTAGCGCACGCTGTAAAACAGCGAGGTAAGCTGCGCAGCATAGGCATCACCTCGTCGGCCAACGTCGCGTTTTGTGAAGCCTTAGGCTGTTACGACGATGTTATTTCCTACAGCCAACTCGACAGGCTCGACGGCACAGCGCCAGCAGTGATGGTTGATATGGCCGGCAATGCAAAAGTGATCAGTCAAATTCATCACCACTATGGCAACAACTTGCAGCACTCCTGCCGCATTGGCGCTACACATTACACCGAAATTGTATCGTCACAGGATTTGCCAGGCCCCGCACCGCAGTTTTTCTTTGCGCCAACACATGTGCGCAGCCGCGGTGCGGAAATTGGCGTACCCGCGCTGCTAGCCGCCCTAGGTGCCAGCTACGGTGCTTTTAGACAATTTTGCGACAGTTGGATGACGGTCACCCACAGTCAGGGCGAGAGTGCTCTGCTGGCAACGTACCAAAGCGTATTAGCCGGCGCGGCTGACCCCATTGCAGGTCAGATTGTCTCGCTTTAAGGGATATTTTTTGCCATGAGCTTATTCACAGACCAAGAGGAATGTGCGACATGATCAACAGCAAACCGGTCACGTTTATCGGTGCAACACCGTCTCCTTACACCCAAAAAATGGTGGCGCTCATGCGCTACCGTCGCATTCCCTATCACGTGGTGTGGGGTATGCCCGATCAAGTGTTGCCGGCGCGCGGAATTGCGCCCCCCAAACCCGTTCTGCTGCCCACCTTTGTATTTGACGATGAGCAGGGCCAGCCCACAGCAGTCTGCGATTCGACGCCCATTATTCGCCGTCTTGAAACAGATTATCCGCAGCGCTCGGTGCTGCCCCTCGACCCAGCCCTCAGATTTATCGACTATTTGCTAGAAGACTTTGCCGACGAATGGGTGACAAAATATATGTTCCATTTTCGCTGGCATCCCGCCGCAGACGCCGACAACGCCGGCACGCTGTTACCTCTTGGCTACAATGTCAGTCTGCCCGCAGAAAGTCACAGTAAACTGAAGCAAATGTTCGCCGAGCGACAAATTGCTCGCCTTTATGTCGTCGGCTCAAATGACACCACCGCTGACATCATCGACGCCAGTTACCGACGCTTCCTCGTCGCTATGGAAGCACACCTCGCCACACAACCTTTTATGCTAGGCCATCGCCCTGCCGCTAGCGACTTCGCTCTGTACGGCCAATTAACGCAGCTTGTCGGCTTTGATCCAACGCCTCGCGCCATAGCGCACCAGCTGTCGCCGCGCACCGTTGCCTGGGTTGGGCAACTGTCAGACCTCAGCGGCCTAGAGTCGAGCGATCAGGATTGGGGCAGTGTTGACTCTATGCCCAACACACTGCGAGCGCTTCTAACAGAATGCGGCCGCATGTATGCCCCCGCGCTCCTCGCAAACGCACGCGCCTTGCTGGCTGGCGAGAAAAGTTGGCAAACAGAGATTGACGATACCCTCTGGGCTCAGCAGACATTTCCCTATCAGGGCAAATGTCTCACCTGGATTAAACAGCACTATGGAGACCTGACCGCTGCCGACCGCCAGCGTGTTGACGGGCTGTTGGCCGGCACCGGCTGCGAGAGTCTTTTCCACGACCAATAGAGCCACAGAATCATTGCAGCCGAGCAAAATATCGCCGGCAGCAGGTAGATTTATTTATCAGCAACTTATGGCATATACTGTGCCGAACTAATTGAGTCACAACCCGTGATGGAAGAGAACAGGATGGCCAAAACACTCGCAACCACTGTCCCAGACGGCCGCCGTCTTCGCAGCGAACGCAGCAAACAAGCGATTATCGACGCAATGATGGACATGATCAGCGAGGGCAACCTGATGCCAACCGCACAGCAGGTTTCCGAGCGGGCAGGGGTAGGTATTCGCAGCGTTTTCCGTCACTTTGAAGATATGGAAAACCTCTTTTCCCTCTGCGACGACGCTCGACGCCAAAGCTATGAAGAAATTTTTCTCAGCGGTAATCGCGAAGGCACACTGTCTGAGCGCATAGTTCACGCAGCAGAGCAGCATGCCAAAGGGTACGAGCTCCATGGCAACATCACGCGTATGACCCTAGCCCAGCGCTGGCGCTACAAAATATTGCGCCAAAACTATGCGCGTTATCAGCGCGGCCTGCGCAAAGATCTCGAAAACTGGTTACCCGAAATCACCCACCTCGACACCACCACTCGCGAAGCCATCGATGCTGTTGCCTCTTTTGAGTTCTGGAATCGACTTCGAGAAGACCAAGGCCTAAGTAAAAATAGTGCCATCAATGTGGTTGTGGAAGTGCTCAAAGGCCTGATTATAAAAAGCTAATTTTGCGTTTCAATTGACCTCGAGGTTACCGTGCAAATCCACGCCATTTACACCCACAGTCAGCTGCGCAACTTCACCTATTTTATTGTGCTGGATGATCGCACCGTCATTGTCGTCGATCCCTGGAGCGACGAACTGGTCAACGCATTTCTTCACGATCACCGTTTGTCTCTCAACGCGATTATTAACACCCACGAGCACTGGGACCATATCCAAGGCAACAAAGCACTGGTTGCCCAGCATGGTTGTGACGTTTGGGCCCACGCCAACGGTGCGGGGAAAATTCCTGGGCTCAATCGCGTGTTGCAACGGGATGAAATCATCGCCCTCAACCCTGAATTCACCCTCAAGGTACTCGATACCCCCGGACACACCTACGCCCACCTCTGTTTTTTACTGCAAAAAAACGGTCAGCCCCACGCGGTATTTACCGGCGATACATTATTTAATGCAGGCGTAGGGCGCTGCGACAGCGGTGATGCCGAGACACTTTATCGAACCATCTCAGAACAATTCCACAGCCTTCCCGACAACGTGATTGTCTACCCCGGTCACGACTATCTCGAAAACAATCTGCGTTTTACCCTCAGTGTCGAACCCGACAATCACGCTGCAAAGCAATGGCTTGAGCGGCTTGCATTAGAACCTACCGATGTGCCCATACCCACCACCACAATTGGCGACGAAAGAACCTTCAACAGCTTTTTTCGCCTCACCAACCCGCAAATACGTGAAAGACTTCACTGCCAACAAGCAAGCGACAAAGAGGTCTTTATCGCCCTGCGCGCCCGCCGCGATAGTTGGTAGCGCCAAATCAAAGCGCCATGCTTTTTCACCACGCTTTTCACCACACTAAAATATGCATTTTGAAAAAAACTCGATTTATAGGTAGGGATAAATGCTCTTTCTGAGTCTTATATGTCATACCACTGTGTGAAAGCGTGAAATTGTCCACTGAGGTTAACCAAGAAATGAATTTTTGGAATCAGTGCTAACGGCAGGACAGCTGTTAGGAAAGGGATGTGAAGGTGACAAGGTGAGTCATAAACAGCAAGACCTAGACTTGAAACAAGCAGAGCTCAACTGCCCGCTGCAGTTGGACCGCGAGCTTCAAGAAATAGAGGGACTTATTTTGGAAATGACCGCATCGGGCGTTGGCATCACCAATGCCGAAATTACACAGCTCTATCAAGACACCTCCGACGAACTGCGCCGTTTGCTCGTGCGCAAATTAGGCGATGAAGAGGGCGCCGAAGCGCTCGCACAAGACGCCTATCTGAAACTTCTTCGTATCAAGCACAATCAAGAAATCGGCGACCTGCGCCGCTACTTATTTAGCATGTCCGTGCGATTGGCGCTGAACGTTCTGCGCAAGCGCAAGATGAACAGCGACTACTACGGCAACCCCGCATCTGAGCAAGCGCAGCTGACTCAAGACCGCTCCGCCTACGAAGTATTACTGGAAGAACTCAAGCGCGAAACATTGAAAGAACGGTTGTCACAGTTACCAGAAAAGACGCGCTATATTTATCTTTTGTACCACTTCAAAGATATGACGGTCAGTGAAATTGGTAAACGCCTAACGCTCTCGGAGAATGTCGTTAATCTCCACCTCGACTGCGCGCGCGAGCAAACTAAAAAAGCCCTGTCTGAAATCGCGTTGATGCATGCCTAACCCGCAAGATGGAAAAATTGTCGAGGCCGACTTAGACGCGATTGAACCCTGGGCCAATGACGAGATAAAGCGCCTCGACGACCAGTTTAGCGCGCAGAGCACGCAACCTTATCCCCGCCGAAAGCGCCGTGAATCGAGTCGATTTCTTATTGGCTTTTTGACCGGCGCGCTACTCGCAGCGCTGTTTGTCCTTCTCGTAAAATCTTGATGCACTCTTGAAGCATTCTTAATACAGATAAGCGCCGAGGTGTTGCTGAGCAAGACTAGAAAATTCAATCTAGTTTCAACCCGCCGTGAAAACGGAGTAGAACCCTCGCTACCTATAGAGGTCATCACATAGAGCTCACCAGAATGCAATCCTCGGTCGGATGCAATCAGCAGGGGCATGCATACAGAAGAGATTGCTTTCGTAGGCGTTTTTTCTAGCGATTTCCGGAAGTGGCACTATGTATTAGTTGGTTTGACCAAGGTGATGAAGAGGAACTGTTCGCGGAAGATTTTCAGCGCAGTGTTGATTAAAAAATTACTCTAAAAGACTGAGCACGTCGCGGGGATTTAGGTTGGCGTGGGCAAGCATGGCCGAACCGGCTTGCTGAATGATTTGTGTTCGCGCTAATACTGAGGTCTCTTGCGCATAATCGGCGTCTTCAATGCGGCTGCGTGACTGGAGCGTGTTTTATGACAGTCTCGTCAAATTATCGGCGGTATATTCCAGCCGATTGATCGCGGTGCCATAAGTTGAACGCTGAATCGCAACTGTTCGAAGGGCTTTATCAAATTTGTCAATGATACCACTACTTGAAGATGTCAATCCTGAGAGGTTCGAACCGATACCCGCGGTACTTTCTTCTGCGCCCACTGTTTGGCTGCCCGTGCTACCCGGCCGGGCAGTCGGAGCATATGTAAAACCAGATCCGTCGCCCTTGACTGCGCGAATAGTGATCGCTGCGCCAGTCATGGTAGCCGGTTTTTCGGCGATCAAGGTTCGGTTAGGATCGACCCGGGTCGCTGTGTACCGCGCGCTGAAACCCGAGTCAGAGTTGAGTGCATTGACAAAATCGTAAGCGTTATCAGCATTGACTAATGCGGCACTACTGACAGTGACGTTACCGATATGAATGCTAACCAGCGCTCGAATTCCACCGTCGGCATGCCACTGAACTGTTGCCGCTGTTGGCGCGAAGTCTGCGCCGTTAGCAGCATAGGCGCGAATAGCGATCGGCGCAGAAGTCTCGTAGCCGAATTTCTCAGTGATGGTCAACACATGAGCCGTAGATGTTGCCAAGTAGCGTTCATTGAAGCTACTGTCCGCATTTAAAGCGGCCGCAAGCGTCACATCATCTGTCGCCGCCAACAACGCGGCATTGTTGATGACCAAACCACCAATTTCTATCGCCGTTAAGGACTGGACCTCGGAATTTAGGAAGTAACGAGTGGCAGTGCCAGGAATTCCAGCGATAAAAGCATCCGGCGCGAGATTGCCCAGATCCAAGCTAAGAGTCTGGCCAGAATTCGCGCCAACCTGAACCGTCACTGCCCGCGAACTGCCGTCCAGCAGACTCATGCCGTTCCACTGCGTCGTGTCAACGATTTGATCAATACCCGTCAGCAGTGATTGAAACTCAGTTTCAATAATACTGCGATCATCTGTTGTATTCGTGCCTGAAGAAGCCTGCACGGATAACTCGCGTAGCCGCTGTAACATATTACTCATTGAAGCGCTGGCACCGTCAGCCACCTGGAGCATTGACACGCTATCGTTAATATTCCGTGTTGCCTGAGCAAGGCTGCGATACTGCGAGGTCATTTTAGAGGCCATTGAGACGCCCGCCGCATCTTCTACAGCAGATGTAATCCGCTTGCCGGTAGACAGCGCCTCCATGGTCGAGAACATGGTGCGATCATTTTTCCCTAACGTGTTCAACGCTTTCAGGGCGTTGATGTTAGTCGTAATGACGCTCACAGCAGATACATTTCCATTTCTCCGGCAGTGTGTTGATTGAATAAAATAAGTTAAAGGTTGACACTCCTAGAGGAGAATCGACAGTTACAGGAAAATCTTTAGTATTTTTTTTGGTGGTCGCTCTTTTTGCAGTGGACAACCCCTGCCCAGAGCTATTTATAAGCCTCACGCGGAGATACGGTCACTGAGATATAGCTACTGCGCATTCCGCCACCTTCAATCTGAACAGTAGCGACTCGGGACCCTTTTTCAAAGGTCAGCACAGATACTTTTGACTGGACACTTGTCACTGTCATCCAACCATATTCAGCCATTTTGGCCTGATAATATGCAAAGGCATCTTCCATGTTTTGCGTTGATCGCAAAACAGCGCGGCCAATCCACTGGTCCCCTGAATTAAGCAACAGCGACTTATCTACATCTACGGTATCGCCGGAGGCAATGGGTATGTCAGCAAATGACTTAGAAATTTCTGCGGGCGTGGTTTTTGACGAACCGGATGTATTTGACTTTGACGGAGTATTTACTATGTTACAGCCGGTGATGACTAGGGCAACAGTTAGAATCAGCACGGTTCGCCAGAGGGGCTTTAGCATTATTACCACCTTTTTAGACTTGTAATTATAGTTATTTATTGCAGAGACAAATGTATAGCTTTTTTGGACTCAGTGCCACAAGGAATGTTTGTGTTAAGCAGCTTTACAGTGGCGTACATATCGCGGCAAGCGCCGCTAAAAGCTCTAATAGCGGCAATTCTTCTTCACACACGAGGGCCCCAAAACTCGCTCATCCCAGCCGTAACTCCCCGCAGTAAGCGCCCAAATTAATCAGCAAAAAAACAATCAATAAAAAAGCCGAGAGCGACACCCTCACAGGTAACACTCTCGGCTTTTCGCGTTTTAACTAACCGCCAGCGACGGTTTTTTTGCTGATTAGCTCTCGTATTCCGTGTTGACCACCGCCACATCCACATCCAGTGCAGAGATAACTCGTTCAGCGGTATTGCCGCGACGGGTCGACGTCAAGCCCGTCTGCCCCAAGGTGCCCATAACCACTAAATCTGCCTTGAGTTTTTTGGCGGTCTTGGCCACTGCCTCATCGGTATAGCCCTTTACCACGTGAATAAATTTAGATGGCAGGCCAGTGGCCTTGGCCAGATTGCCGCGATCGGGGTAGTTCATTGAATCGAGGTACGCATTGACCACATGAAATTCAGCCCCGTAATTCTCTGCTAGCCAAGCACCGCGCTTAAGAATATTCGAGTTGAGTATTTTTTGTTTTTCACGCAAGGCCTGAAAGTTAACCGCAGCCAAAATAACTTTGCGCTGCTCTGCACCGCCAGGGCGAACCAAGATAACAGGGCAGCTGGCATTTTTTAAAATATCCCACTTCGAATCACTGAAAGTAAAGCGCAGCATGCTGCTCTTCTTTTTGCGGATAGGCAGCAGTAAAAGATCTGCGCCAAATCGCGTCGATGATTGCAAAATCGACTTCTGCCACTCACTCGACCATGAAATCTCAATTTGATACTCCAAGCCCGCTGCGCGCAAGGGCCCGTGAATGGCACTTTCAAACCACGTAGTATTTTTATACAAAGTATCGTTGGTTGCTCGCGTATCAACACTCTCAGCGTCAACGCCAACAAAAATATACAGTTTGGGCAGCGGTTTGCGGAATTTTGCAGTAATAATCGCACGCTGCAGGGCAATATGTTCGCTCGCGGTAGGATCGACAACAACAAATACTTTTTCTTGCGTAGACTTCATAGCTCATTCCTTAAGGCAATCGTCAGTAAAATAGCGCGGGAAGCGCCGGTGAAAAATCCCTATAACAGCCCTTATTTGTAGCACCAAAAAGGCAGCTCGATCAGTCCTGAAGTATAGAAGACGAACGCGCGATAGCAAATTTAGCAGCGGATTGTGACGCGTTGACTACAGCAATAAAGGCCGCACCGATAGCGACTATATCGGCACTTTTGTTGCGGTCTCAGCGAGGCCTATTTACACTGATCAAAGAAGTGCCAAAGACAATAATAATTAAGCATAAAAGGCGCGCCACAACACCAGCCGCGCCCAAAAGCCATCACAGGGGAATCTCTTTGCATACCATCAATGCACCGCTCGCTGCCGCTGTTGTCAGCGTCGATGTCAGCCAAGGCCAGACCGTTAGCGAAGGGCAGCTTATTGCCACCCTCGAGTCAATGAAAATGCAGACCGCCATTCTTGCGCCCACCGCTGGCATCATTAGCGCGCTGACAGTCGCGCTCGGAGAGACAGTCCAGGCAGGGCAGCGCCTTGCCACCCTCACAGCAGGCGCAGGTCAGGAAACGCTTGCGCAAACACCGGCCGAAATCCTCGACACCGTCGACGTTAACGCAAAAAGCCCTTTGGCCCACATTTACCAGCAGCACAGCAATACTCTCGACCACCACCGCCAAGAGGCTGTCGCCAAACGCCACAGCAAAGGCTATCGCAGCGCCCGAGAAAACCTACAAGACCTCTGTGACGAAAACTCCTTTGTCGAGTATGGCCAGCTTGCCGTCGCCGCCCAGCGCGGTCGCAAAAGCCTTGATGCACTGCGCAGCGAAACCGCCGCCGACGGAGTTATCACCGGGCTTGCCACCATCAACCATTCACTCTTCGGCCCCGTCGCAAGCCAAGTCGCTGTCGTTATCAACGACTACACCGTGTTGGCGGGGACGCAGGGCTATTTTCACCACAAAAAGATTGATCGCATTCTTGAACAGGCAAAACGACACAGCCTCCCCGTTATTATGTACACCGAAGGCGGTGGCGGCAGACCCGGCGATACCGATGTCAAAACTCAGATTGCCGGTCTCGACGTCAGCTCATTCGCCCGATGGGCTGCCCTTAGCGGCCAAGTACCGCTTATTGCTGTCAATAATGGATACTGTTTTGCCGGTAACGCCGCACTCTTTGGTTGCGCCGACATTCGCATCGCCACCCAACAATCATGGATCGGCATGGCCGGCCCTGCGATGATCGAAGGGGGAGGACTTGGCAGCTATAAACCCACCGATATTGGCCCAATCGACGTTCAGGCCAAAAATGGCGTGGTAAGCCTTGTTGCCGATAACGAAGCGCAGGCCACCGCTTTGGCCAAGCAGGTGCTCGGTTATTTTCAGGGGGATCACAGGCAGTGGCAGTGTGCGCAACAGGCTGATCTGCGAGATCTTATGCCCGCCGACCGGCGCTATGTCTACGACATCCGCAAAATTATTCAGCATCTCGCGGACAGCGACAGTTGGTTAGAACTGTCAAAACAGTATGGTCGCGCAATAGCCACTGGCTTTGTTCGCATCGAAGGCAAAGCCATGGGTTTAATTGCGAACGATTGTCGCGTCCTCGGTGGCGCAATCGACGCCGAAGCCGCCGACAAAGCCGCACGTTTCATCACCCTCTGTAACAACTTTTCCATACCGCTGCTGTCCCTCTGCGATACCCCCGGCTTTATGGTAGGACCCGACAGCGAAGAGCAGGGCGCAGCAACCCGCATGGCCCAGCTCTTTATTGCCGGCGCAAAACTCACCACACCTCTGGTTACCATCTTTCTGCGCAAAGGCTATGGCCTCGGCGCCATGGCGATGGCCGGTGGCAGCTTTCATCAACCGATCTATAGCGCTGCCTGGCCGATGGGCGAGTTTGGTGGCATGGGGCTCGAGGGCGCTGTTCGGCTTGGATTTAAAAAAGAACTGGCCGCTGAAAAAGATCAGCAGGCGAAAGATGCACTGTTCAGCAAACTGCTAGCAGAGATGTACCAGCGTGGGCAGGCCAGCGAAGCCGCCGCCCATCTTGAAATCGACGCAGTGATAGACCCAGCAGACACCCGCAGTGTTGTGATACGCGCGTTAAACACAGCAATTTCATAGTGGCAACACCTGCGCGCCGACTGCCGTCGCAACCTTATGTGTGGTTGGCGAGCTCTTGCTTAAACAGCGCCATAAGTGCCTCGAGATCGTCCACACCCACATAATTGGGCCGCGTGACAAACGCGATTTTGCGATGCGGCCCAGGTTCATTCAAATGCGCTTTAACAAGCACGTCATTGGCCGCCAGCAACTGCCCAAGCGCCATCTGTGGCACCAAGGTTGTTCCCATCTTCCCAGCAACCAATTGCACCAAAGTGTAAAGACTGCTCGAGCTAAAACTGTGGTGGGCATCTTGCGTCAGTTTACAGGCGGCCAGAGCGTGGTCTTTTAAGCAGTGACCCTCCTTAAGCAACATAAGCTTTGATGTATCTAACTCACTTGCGGCCACTTCCGATTTATTCGCCTGAACATCATCGCGATGGGTAATCCAGTAAAAATCCTCCTCCCAGAAAGTAAAACTCAACAGCCCATCGAGTCTAAAGGGCAGGGCCAAAATTGCTGTATCCAGCTCACCGCGGCGCAGCATTTCAAGCAACACCTGAGACTCTTCCTCAATAATGGTTAACTGCAGAGCAGGGTATTTGTGGTTCAAAGCGGGCAGCACCTTGGGTAAAAGATAGGGCCCGATCGTTGGAATAATGCCGATGGAGAGCGGGTAGCTCAGCGGTTCTTGGCCTGAATAGCTCAACTTGTCCAGATCATCCACTTGCAACTTAATTGAGTGGAATTTTTCCAGCACCTCTTTGCCTCGAGTCGTAACCAAGACTTTCTTGTTGTCCCGCTCAAACAGAGTAAAGCCCAATTGTCTCTCCATCTCAGTTATCGCAGTGCTCAGGGCCGACGGTGAAACTGCGCAGGCATCAGCGGCCTGCTTAAAGTGCAACGTTCGACCAACGGCCAACGCATAAGTGATTTGTCGTAGCGAAATCATAGATAGCCCTAAGGTAAAAGTCTGTTTTTACATTCTATTAATTAGAGCATTAGCATCTATATTAATCAATTTATCAAATGAATGCGGCTGCCTAGAATGGCACCCATGGACTCAGCAACAGAGAGTGCATTTGTTACTTACCCCTATTGATTAAAAAGGAAACCACCATGTCACTGATTAATACTGCAATTAAACCCTTCACTGCAAATGCATTTAAGGATGGCGAATTCATTTCTGTGTCAGACACCGATATCGCTGGAAAGTGGGCAGTGTTCTTTTTCTACCCCGCAGACTTCACCTTTGTCTGTCCAACAGAACTCGGCGATCTCGCTGACCACGCTGCCGAATTTGCCGCGCGCGGTGTTGAAATTTACTCCGTATCAACCGACACCCACTTTACCCACAAAGCATGGCACGACAGCTCAGAGACAATTGGCAAAGTGAAGTACGCAATGATAGGTGACCCAACAGGCGTCATTACGCGCAACTTTGAAGTTATGCGTGAAAGTGAAGGCCTTGCCGACCGCGGCACCTTCCTCATCGACCCCAATGGCATTATCCAAGCGCTAGAAATTACCGCTGAAGGTATTGGTCGCGATGCCAGCCAGCTTCTACAAAAAGTAAAAGCAGCCCAGTACGTTGCTGACAATCCAGGCGAAGTCTGTCCCGCCAAGTGGAAGGAAGGCGAAGCAACACTTGCCCCGTCCTTGAATCTGGTTGGAAAAATCTAAGCGTTTAAAAAATGTAGGACAAAAGTGAGTATTCCCCCGATGCTCACTTTTTAAATGCTCTGCCAAGGGGAGATACCCGCCGCCATGTGCGTTGCAAAAAGGAGAAAAGGTTATGTTAAGCAATGAAATGTTAGCCGCCGTGAAAGGCTACACCGACACCATGCAGAAATCCGTCACACTGGTTATTCAAACCGGTGACCACCCCAAGCGCGCCGAATTGGTTGCGTTCTTGCGCAGTGTTGCTAGCGTCGCTGAGAAAATTACCCTAGAAGAACGCGACACCCACGGCCAACTGCGCAGCCCCATCAGCTTCCTCCTCGAAGTAGAAGGCAGCGCCACCGGCATCCAGTTTTCCGGTATCCCCAGCGGACACGAATTCAACTCCCTTATTCTCGCCTTGCTGCAGAGTGCGGGATCGGCCATAAAGCTCGATAAACGACTGACCACTGTTGTCAGCGAACTCACGGAAAAACTGACGTTTGAAGTATTCGTCAGCCTCAGTTGCCATAACTGCCCCGATGTTGTGCAGGCACTGAACCAGTTTGCGCTGCTCAACCCCAATATCAGCAGCGAGATGATCGATGGCGGCCTGTTCCCCGATATTATTGCCGCGCGCGATATTCAAGGCGTCCCCAGTGTCTATCTGAATGGCGAGCTGTTTGCCAATGGCAAAATCACCACAGCCAAGCTGATCGACAAACTGATTGAGCTCTACCCACCATCAAGCCCAACTGAGCCCGCAGAGACACTGCCGGTGCAAGATGTCACCGTTATCGGCGGCGGCCCATCAGGTATTAGCGCAGCCATTTATGCGGCCCGCAAAGGCTTAAAAGTCGTCTTGATTGCCGACATCATTGGTGGTCAAGTGAAAGACACCATGGGCATTGAAAATCTTATCTCAGTCCCGAAAACAACAGGCCCAGACTTAACCGCAGCCATGCAAATGCACCTCGACGAGTACGACATCACCCTCAAAGAGCATCTGCGCGTTACCGCCATTGAAAAAGGCGATATTAAAACCCTGACATTGTCCTCCGGCGAGATTATTCAAACCCGCACAATCGTTGTCGCCACCGGTGCGCGCTGGAGAGAACTCGGCGTGCCCGGCGAAAAAGAAAATATCGGCAACGGCGTCGCCTACTGTCCCCACTGCGATGGACCCTTTTTCAAAGGCAAAGACGTCGCGGTGATCGGTGGCGGAAACTCAGGCATTGAAGCAGCCCTAGACCTGTCAGGCATCGCCAAGTCGGTAACCGTCTTTGAATTTGCCCCCGAGTTAAAAGCAGACAAGATCCTGGTTGATCAGGCCCATGCGCGCAGCAATATCAGCATACTGAAAAACGTGATGACGCAAAAAATTGTCGCGACGCACGGCAAAGTCAGCAGCCTTGTCTACCAAGATCGCGAGACAAAAGCAGAGATCAACAAAGCCCTCGACGGCGTCTTTGTCCAGATCGGCCTCGTCCCCAACAGCGCCTTTCTCAAAGATGTCGTAGACCTAACCCCCAGCGGTGAAGTCATTATCGACACCCGCTGCCAGACCTCAGAGACAGGCATTTTCGCATGCGGAGACGTCACCACGGTGCCCTACAAGCAGATCATCGTTTCCATGGGCGAAGGCGCCAAAGCAGCACTGGCCGCCTTCGAATTTCTGTTGAAGTTGCCAGCGGAGGTGTCAGTCTCGATGGCTGCGTAAAGCGTTGAAATGGTTTTTAGTGGGTTGGTGTATTTCACGAGCACAAACAAAAAAATCCCCCGTACTTGCGTACGGGGGATTTTTATTTGGTGGAGCTAAGCGGGATCGAACCGCTGACCTCAACACTGCCAGTGTTGCGCTCTCCCAGCTGAGCTATAGCCCCAAATTTGGAGGCGCCATGATAGGGATGGGGCACCGCCAAGTCAAGCTTGTTTAAGCAAGTTGCTGGTAGTCGCTTTCGAGCTTTTTAAGCTTCTTTTTACCCACGCCGCCAAGCAGCTCGATGGCGTGACGCAATCTTGCGCGAGACATATCAGCGCCGAGCAAATGCATTGAATCCATCACTGAGATTGACGCGCTGCTGCCTGCGATAGCGATAAAGAAGGGTGCTAGGAATGGTTTTAGCTTAATGTCTAGGCCGTCGGCGATCGCTTTCAGAGCGTTAAAGATATTGTCACGCTGCCACACCTGAACCGACTCTAGGCGCCACAGCGCGAACTGCAGCGCAATCACCAGCTGTTCTTCGTCCATGCCCGTGGCTTTAAGGTCGTCAGCGCTGATAGGCAGCATACCTGACACCAGATAGTTACCCAGCGGGGCGATATCCGACAGGGTTTCCATACGCTGTTTGGCAAATGGCAAAAAGGCCATCAGGCGCTCGCGATTGAGCGCCCACTCTTGTAGGCGATCGGCAAGCTGTTCGTCGCTCAACTCTTCGCGAATCCACATGCCGTTCAGCCAGCTCAGCTTTTCAACATCAAACACCGGGCCGCCAAGTGAAACGCGCTGTATATCAAAGACCTCGAGCATATCGGCAAGAGTGAACTTCTCCCGCTCATCGGGCATTGACCAGCCCATGCGGCCGAGATAGTTGAGCAGCGCTTCTGGCAGATAGCCCATGCGCTGATAAAACAAAATACTGGTCGGATTTTTGCGTTTGGATAGCTTACTCTTATCCGTATTGCGCAGCAGCGGCAGATGGCAGAAAACGGGACGTTCCCAGCCAAAATACTGGTACAGCAAAATATGCTTCGGCGCCGAGTTAATCCACTCTTCACCGCGAATAACGTGGGTGATTTCCATCAGGTGATCATCCACCACATTGGCCAAGTGGTAGGTCGGCATGCCGTCTTCTTTCAACAGCACCTGCATATCAATCTGCGCCCAATCGATACTGATTTCGCCGCGCAGCATGTCGTCAAAGGTGCACTGGCCCTCGCGAGGAACCTCCATGCGCACAACGTGAGGCTCATGGTTAGCGAGGCGTTCAGCGACATCTTCGGAGGACAAATGCAGGCAGTGGCCGTCGTAGCCAACCTGTTGCTTATCCTCCATTTGCGTTTTGCGCAGGCTGTCGAGTCTATCGGTGCTGCAAAAACAGCGAAATGCTTTGCCCGTTTGCAACAGCAGATCAGCATGGTGGCGATAGATATCCGAGCGCTCGCTCTGACGATAGGGACCGTGCGGGCCGCCATTATCAGGGCCCTCATCCCAGTCCAAACCCAACCAGTGCAGCGCATCTAAAATGGCTTTTTCCGACTCCGGCGTAGAGCGCGTGCGGTCAGTGTCCTCAATGCGCAATAAAAACTGGCCGCCCTGACCGCGAGCGAAAGCCATATTGAACAGTGCAACATAGGCAGTGCCCACGTGTGGATCGCCAGTGGGAGAGGGAGCAATACGAGTGCGAACGGTCATTGAATAATCCAATCGTGTAAAAAGCTCGCATTATACGTTTTACACGGGGGCCTATGTCACTATCTGTGGGGTTGTCGCGGCAAATAAAGTCACTATCGCACCCGATAGCGCTGTGCTGCCCGCAAACGTCCATGAATAAACAGAATACTCAGCGAAATTCCCAGAAACGCCAAAGCGCCACCCCACTTAAATGTGTGCAATGCTGACGCCCACAGTGTTTCGTAAGGGCGCTGATTATTGATAACGACGCCGGCATCGCCCAGCTTGGTCCAGCCCGATGAGACGATAGCCGTGCGTTCAACAGAGGGCAGGGCGATCAGTTGCATAAATAGGTCGGGAACAGCGGGTTTGGCGGCCGAAAATCCACGGCGAATAACGGGGTCGCCGCGCAGATCGTGAAAATAGATTTTCTCGTAATCACCCAAGTCGGCCACTGCATTAAACAATGTATCCAAACGTCTACTGTTTTTGCTCGCCAACACCTCAGTAATTGAGATTGCCAGCGCCGTCGCGCCGCTCTGAGCGCGAGTTTCCACCTGTTGAATCATCAGCGTGCGATCGGCATAAATATTGACCAGCATCCATAGTGATGTCAGCACAATAATCACACCAGAAATCACAGCAATAAGCTGTCGATATACGCTCATAAGGTCCTCCTGACCTGCTCTAAGTCCGTTTTGCAACATGCAAATGTGACGGCCTCAACATACTCGAATCAAATGACTATGCCAAGTACCCAGACAAGCATAGCATTGCGATAAGAGTTACTAAAAAGGGGGGATACATCATGAAAAGCAAAGGAAATTGCGTAATTAGCAGTAGAGTCAAAGCGTCGGCAAGGCGACTAGTATTTGCAAGTCTTGTTATGGCATTTCAAGGCAGTGCAGACAGTTTTGTTATACCCGAGACAGTATTGCAGCAGGTGGCGAGAGATTACGGCCCCGTCACGGAAGCCCGCCTGCGCGACTGGCAGAAGATGATCAACCACACAGACATTAGTGACGACCTTGACAAGCTCACCCGGGTGAACAGCTTTATCAACAACGCCAATCAAATTAACGGTATCGACCGCTGGCGCAAATCTGATGCCAAGGCCGACCCGATGGAGTTTTTAATCAACTATGTGGGCGACGGGCAATCCTTCACCATGACCAAACTCTTTACCTTGCAGCAAATGGGCATGGCGCTGTCAAAATTGCGCGTTGGTTACGTCAAGTCTCGCATATCAGGGCAGTCGCACACCGTGCTCGCTTACTTCTCCACGCCAGATGCAGAGCCGCTGATCCTCGACAATATCGACAAAGAGATAAAAATGGCATCGTTACGCGTCGACCTCGAGCCCATTTATCTAGTGGATGCTGGCCCTCTGTTTGGGGCAGCAGACTTCCCATTCGATAAGCCGGTTCAGCCCGTGGCCTACATTATCGAGTGGCAAGATCTACTGCCAAACTTAGAGGCCGTGCACTACTAACCGCTAAACTCGCCGCTAGGCCACCGCGCCACTGCTGTACAGCGCAGCAATAGCCTCGTCGGAAAGGCCCAAAGCCGTTAAAACATCGCGAGAGTGCTCGCCCATGGGGCCACCAATGGCCCCAGCCACCGCAGGCGACTTCGACAACTTTACCGCCCCCGCAATTTGCCGCTGGGTGCCCCCATCGCCCGTTTGCAACTCAATAATCATATCTCTGCCAGCCGCCTCTTGGAACGCGCAAGCCTCAGCAAAGGTCAGCACAGGCTCCACACAGGCATCCTGTTGCTGAAAAATAACCTGCCATTCAGCCAGAGTTTTTGTCGCAATAACCGCCGCAATGCGCTCGCGCAGCAGCGTCTGACTATCTGCACCGCCCGCAGCCACCACCGGCAACATATCCTCGATAGCCAACGTTTTGCACAATTCCATAAAGAACTGTGGCTCAAGGCTGCCAACGGACAAAAAGCGGCCATCAGAGGTCGCGTAATAATCGTAAAAACTGCCGCCATTTAAATTTGTCGAGCTCGGTCTTGGCTCAATACCCGCCGCCAAATAGCCACTGCCAAACAGCGCATTCAGTGAAAACATAGCATCTGTCATACTGATATCAATATGCTGGCCCTCACCACTGATATGGCGCTGATTCACCGCCGCCAAAATACCCACCACCGCATGCAGCGAGCCGCCCGCAATATCGGCCACGGGCATACCCATAATCGGCGTGCGTTCACCACTACGCCCGGAATAGCCATTCAAGCCAGAGATCGACAAATAATTATTGTCATGCCCCGCACGATCGCGATAGGGGCCAGTTTGGCCATAACCGGTCACCGAACAGTAAATAAGACGCGGGTTAATCGCCGCCAACGTCGCATAATCCAGCCCCAAGCGCGCCATCACCCCGGGCCGAAACTGCTCAATTACAATGTCGTACTCCATCACCAACTGTCGGGCAATATCCACCGCCTCAGGCTTCTTTAAATCGAGGGCAATCGAGCGTTTGTTGCGGTTTAACACAGCATGCGCCGATGACGTACCGTCAGCCAAAGGAGGCATACCGCGCACCATATCGGGCCGCGTCGGCGACTCCACACGCAGCACTTCAGCACCCATATCCGCCAGCATCATCGTCGCAAAAGGGCCGGGAACCAGCGTCGTAAAATCGAGAATTTTTAGGTTTTCTAACGCGCGCATAAAGCCTCTTTTCTTATGGTTATTGAGGGTGGCTGAGAAACTTAGCAAAGAGCAGAATTGTCGCAGGTTTTAACCCCTCGCTGCCACCCCTTTAGAACTCGTCCGCGGCAAAAGCGCACCCTTGAAAATCACAGAATCCTAAACTACGTTTAACCTACTCAATGATCGAGCAAAACGCGAGCTGCACAGCCGCGGCGATCAACCCACCACGAGACGGAACTTCAATTGGCACGAGCAGAGCACGGATACACCTACTTGATGGGTACCAGTTTGTTAGGTACCAGCGCAGTAGTCGATAGCGACAGGCCATCATGACAAATCGTCCCCAAAAAAAATAGCGCGAAAAGCCAATCCACGAAATAGGATCTATGCTTTAGTCGCATTTTTTGGCTATTACTGTTCTGTTCTGCAACTGCCTAATTAATTTCTAACCACAGCTCGATACACCTCTAAATAAAGCACGCATGGCGATTATTCGCCGCAAGTTGCGGGCGCGGGATGAGGGGGTCGGCAGTTAAACCCCACTACAACACTCCGCCATCCACTCTTCAATCGCTGCTGTTCGGTAGCGATTCTTCGGTAGTGCGAAATAAAACGTTCGTTTCATATCTCTTTTCGGTAATTTTAAGGGCACAAGTTCGCCGCTTTTAAAGTTATTCTGCAGTACTATTTCCGACAGGCAGCCTATGCCGAGTCCGGCTTCTACGGCCTTTTTTATGGCTTCATTGTGTTTAAATTCCAGATAGATATCTAACATTGGCAGCAGCTCGGCGAGGGCGCGGTTGAAGGTTTGTCGGGCGCCGGATTCGGGTTCGCGGAGGATCCAGCGGGCTTGCAGAATATCTTTTTCGCTGAGGTTTTTCTTTTTTGCCAGTGGGTGTTCGGGGCTGCAGAAGACGACGAGGCTGTCGTCGCGCCAGGGTATTAGGGCGAGGTCTTTGTGGTTGACTTGGCCTTCGATCATGCCGATGTCGACTTCGAAGTTGAGAACTTGTGCGGCGATGGCGGAGCTGTTGGCGACGTTGATGTCGACTTGGGCTTCTGGGTGTTTGTTGAGGTATCTTGCGAGATAGGTGACGGCGAGGTGGTTGCCGATGGTGAAGCTGGCGCCAACTTTGAGGTGGCCGATGTCGGTGTGGCCTTGCATGGCTTGATCAAATTCGTGGGCATGGCTGATTAATATTTCGGCTTTGCTGCGTAGTGTTTTTCCGACTTCGTTGAGTTCGAGTTTTTTGCCGATGCGGTTAAAGAGGCTGATATTGTATGCCTGCTCGAGGTTTTGCAGGGCGGCGCTGGCTGCGGACTGGGACATGTGCAATGTTTCGGCGGCGCGGGAGATGTTTTGCTGCCGGGCGATGGCGAGAAATATTTCGAGTTGTCTTACACTGTATTTCATTACGGCCTCGGGTTTGTGTTTTGTTATCGATTAAATCGATTAATGAATCCATAATATCCGGTTTTACTTGCAGTTGGAAAGTCTCTAGTATCGCGGCGAAGTTATCTACTGGGATAAAACCATCATGATTGAGCAAAAAGCAACGAACGTTACTTGGCACGACGGTGATATTACGATTGATGATCGCGCACGTCTGTTGGGACAGCGTGGTGCAACCCTGTGGTTTACCGGTTTGTCGGGAAGTGGCAAGAGTACGGTGGCGGTGGCGGTGGAGAATGCGTTGTTTCAGCGCGGCAAGCTTTGTTATCGCTTGGACGGTGACAATATTCGCTTGGGCATTAATAAAAATCTGGGTTTTTCGGCAGAAGATCGCACGGAGAATATTCGCCGTATTGGTGAGATTGCAAAATTGTTTGTCGATTCGGGTGTGATTGCGTTGTCGAGCTTTATCAGCCCTTATCGTGCTGATCGCGATAAGGTGCGGGCATTGCATGCTGAGTCGGGTTTTGCGTTTATTGAAATTTTTGTGGATTGTTCGCTGGCTGAGGCTGAGTTGCGCGATCCGAAAGGGCTGTATAAAAAGGCGCGGGCGGGTGAGATTAAGAATTTTACGGGTATTGATGATCCCTACGAGACGCCAACGGCGGCGGAGATTCATCTGCACACTGACCAGATGACCTTGGATGAGGAGGTGGCGGTGATTATTGCTTACCTTGAGAAACAGGGTTTTATTGTTTAACCGCGCGCTTGAGAATAAATAACTTTTTAACTTATAACGGGAGAAATACTTTTGATTAAACCACATGGATCTGATCTTCTAAATCCGCTTCTTGTTGAAGACCCTCAGCTACACCAGCAGTTGTTAACGGAGGCGGAAACGCTGCCGTCGCTGTTGCTCAATTCTGCGGCTGCGGCCAATGCGGTAATGTTGGGTGCGGGTTACTTTAATCCGCTAACAGGCTATATGAATCTTGCCGATGCGCTGAGTGTTGCCGAGAACTTGCATACGGTGGACGGTCTGTTCTGGCCGGTGCCAGTGGTGAATTTGGTTGAGAATGTGTCGGCGATTGCAGGTGCTTCGCGAATTGCGTTGCGCGATCCGAACACGGCGGGCAATCCTGTGATGGCGATTATGACGCTGTCGGCCATAGAGACGGTGAGCGACGCGCAGATTGAGACAATGACGCAGCAGATTTTTGGCACTTTGGATCCTCAGCATCCGGGTGTGGCGACGTTTGGCCATCTGGGCCGTCACCTTGTGTCTGGTGATATTCAGGTGTTGAATTTGAGCTATTTTCAGGCGGATTTTCCGGACACGTTCCGCACGGCCTCTGAAATTCGCAATGAGATCGCTGAGCGCGGTTGGAATAAAGTGGTTGCTTTCCAAACCCGCAATCCGATGCACCGCGCCCATGAAGAGCTGTGCCATATGGCCATGGCGCGTTTGGGCGCTGACGGCGTGGTGGTTCACATGCTGATGGGTAAACTTAAAGAGGGTGATATTCCGGCATCAGTGCGCGATGACTGCATTCGCAAGATGGTTGAGCTGTATTTCCCTGAAAACACGGTGATGGTGACCGGCTACGGTTTCGATATGCTGTATGCGGGGCCGCGCGAGGCTGTTTTGCACGCGGTGTTCCGTCAGAATATGGGTGCTACGCATTTGATTGTAGGACGCGATCATGCGGGTGTGGGCGACTATTATGGCGCCTTTGATGCGCAGACTATCTTTGATGAGAAGGTGCCTGCCGGTGCGTTGGAGATTGAGATTTTCCGCGCTGACCACACGGCGTTTTCGAAAAAGTTGGGTCGCGTGGTTATGATGAACGAAGCGGAAGATCACAGCAAAGACGATTTTGTGCTGCTGTCTGGCACGAAGGTGCGTCAGATGCTTGGCGACGGTGTTGCGCCTCCACCTGAATTTTCGCGGCCTGAAGTGGCGAAAATTTTGATGGATTATTATCAGCTTGAGGGCTGAGATTTAATCGCGATAGATCGGCCATAAAAAATCCCGCCATGAGCTGCTTCGGCAGTGCTGGCGGGATTTTTTTTGTCTTTCATTTGGCCGTTAAGCCTTAGCTGATTAGAGGTTGCTCGGGTTTACAAGGTCATGCCACCGTCGACAACAATGCATTCACCGGTGGTGTAGCTGGAGGCGTCTGAGGCGAGATAGAGGACCGTCCCGGCCATTTCCCGCGGCTCTGCATGGCGGTGCATGGGAATGGTGTTGATTGCTGTTTTATAGATATCTTCGTTGGTAAACAGCGCGCCGGCAAATTGGGTTTTGGTGAGACCGGGCAGTAGGGCGTTGCAGCGAATACCGAGATTGCCACACTCTTTGGCGAAGGACTTGGTCATATTGACTACAGCGGCTTTGCTGATCGAGTAGATGCCTTGCATGGGGCCGGGCTGAAGTGCGTTGATGGATGCGGTGTTGATAATTGAGCCGCCGCCGTTGTCGCGCATTAATTTGCCCGCTTCAATGGACATAAAAAAGTAACCGCGAATATTGACGTCGACGGTTTTGGTATAAGCGCCGAGATCGGTGTCGAGAATATGGCCGAAGTAGGGGTTGGTGGCGGCGTTGTTGACAAGAATATCGAGCTTGCCAAATTTTTCTTTGATGTAAGCAAATATGTCGGCAATTTGCTCCATATTACCGACATGGCAGGGGTGTGCTTCGGCACTGCCACCGGCGGCGATAATGGCGTCGGCAACTGACTGGCAGCCGTCGAGTTTGCGGCTCGAAACAATAACGTGAGCGCCTTGTTCGGCAAATAGTTTGGCAATCTCTTCGCCAATGCCGCGGCTGGCGCCGGTGACTAGGGCGATCTTGCCGGTTAAATCAAACAGTGTTGTAGCCATTTGTTGCTCCCCATTTGTTCTGTTGTTTGTTGTTTGTTGTCTTGCTGTCGAGCAGCGGTAAAAAGCGGTTAGAGAATGTTTTTTAGGCGCTCGGCAATAATGCTTTCGGCCTCGGCCATAATTCTGTCGACCAGTGTTTTGACGCTGGGCTTGTCGTAGATTAGTCCCGCGACCATACCACAGGACCACGCACCTGCGTCCATGTCACCGTTTTGCATAATTTTCGGGTAGACGCCGGCCACTTCTGGGGCGATATCTTCAAACTTGATGGTGTTTCCCAGCGCGGCCTCTTTGGCGAGGAGGCGCTCGACGCCTGGATTGTTGAGCACGCGCTCGGTGTTGCGCAGTGGGCGCATGACCAATCGGGTGTCCAGCTCGCTTGCGGCAAGTATGGCCTGTTTGACGTTCTCGTGAACCGGCGCTTCTTCGGTGACGATAAAGCGTGTGCCCATGTTGATGCCGCCGGCACCGAGGGCCAGTGCCGCGACGAGGCTGCGACCATCGGCCATGCCGCCCGAGGCAACAAAGGGAATGCTCAGTTCGTCAGCAGCGCGCGGCAACAAAATAAAATTCGGCACGTCGTCTTCGCCGGGATGACCGCCACATTCAAATCCGTCCACTGAGACGGCGTCGCAGCCAATCGACTGGGCTTTTAGGGCGTGGCGCACGGAGGTGCATTTGTGAATCACTTTTATATTGTGTTCTTTTAAAATCGGCAGCCATTGCGCGGGGTTGTTGCCTGCGGTTTCGACAACTTTAACGCCGCCTTCGATAATGGCTTGAATTAGGCCGGGGTAGTCGGGCTGGGTTAGTGAGGGCAGAAAGGTCAGGTTGACGCCGAAGGGTTTGTCGGTCATGGCGCGGCAGCGCGCAATTTCAGCGGCGAGTTTTTCGGGTGTGCCCTGTGTGAGTCCGGTAATAATACCAAGCCCGCCTGCATTAGAGACGGCGGCGGCTAATTCAGCAAGGCCGACATGGTGCATTCCGCCCTGAATAATGGGGTGCTCAATGCCAAGCAATTCGGTGATGCGTGTTTTCATGATGTTTCCTTGTCAGTGATCAGTTGAGGGCGTTTTAGTGGTTAAGACCCTGCAATAGCCCGGCTAGTTTATCGCGAGTGCCGTTGCGAATCGCGACATAGGTTGCGCGATCTTTTGCGGCGAGATTTTTCGCCAGTGCCTCGGCGGTGGAGTGCAGTTGTTCGACTGGGGCGAGGCTGTCGACAATGTCGCGTTCAAGGCATTCGGTGCCGGTAAATGCAACACCGGTGAGCATCATGTGCTTCACCGCCTGTTTGTTTGGCAGCAAATCGACGATGGCGGCGCTGACAGGGGTGAAGGGAATTTTAATATTCACTTCGGGGAGGCAAAAGCGGCCTCTGTCTGCTCGCATGACGCGGAAGTCGGTCGCTGCGGCGATAATGGCGCCGCCGGCGTAGGCGTTGCCGTTGATGCAGGCGACGCTAGGTGCAGTTAACAGGGCGAGACGGCACAGTGTGGTGTCAAACAGGTGGCCGAAGGCTTGCTGATCGGCTTCGGATTGATCGCGCAACCAGGCTAAGTTGATGCCCGTGGTGAAGGTCTTTTCATGGTCGCAGGTGATAAGTAGGGCTGTGTTGCCTTCGTAGCGCTCGACAGCGTCAAAGGCTGCCTGATATTCCAGCAATACCGCTGTGGTCAGCATATTGTCGCCGCCGTTGTCGGCATTGGTCAGGGTGAGGACATGAATGCCATCTCTGACGGTGAGGTTCATCGTTGACATGTTGGGTGTCCTCAGTTGGGGTTGCGTCGCTTTTGTCTGAGTCCATAGACTGCCAACAGAATCAGTAAGATTACAACAGTCATGGCTATCTGACGCGGGACAGTGAACTGCTTTATTTTGGAGTTGGCGATGACTTGTTTTATATAGTCAAAATCACTGTCCATGGGTAGCACGCCAAATTCAGTGGCATAGTTTTCATAGTCGACCAGTAATTCGTCAAACTTTTCACTCTCTTGCAGGCGCAGGTCGAGAGTCTCGCCGGGATCGTTGGCGAGGTTGTAGAGACGCCAGATATTGTCGCCGTACGGTGGCGTGTTGCGGGTTATTTTGTAGTCGCCTTTGAACAGCGCAGAGTTACCTGAGACTTCGATACCTATGGCCTCGTCTTCGCCGTAGATGCGCTGCTGTGACCCGTTCAACACGGGTAGCAGGCTGCGGCCGGTGATGGCGATCTCGGGCACGCTTTCGCCTGCGTCTAGGATTGAGGTGACGGGCAGGGTGAGAGGCAAGTTGAGGTAATCGAGAATGGTCGGAACTATGTCTGTAACTGTGGTCATGGCGGTGATTGATTTGCCGGCAGCAATCGCCGGTCCGCTGATAATGAGCGGTACACGCAAGCCGCCTTCAGACGCATAAAACTTAAATAGCCCGTTGGGTGATGCGGTGGCACTGGCCCACTCGGGACCAATAAATCCCATGCTGCCTTTTTCGCCGAGAGTCTCTATTTTGATGTCGTAGCCGTGGGTGGCCATCCATAGTTTGTTGAGGCGAATTGCTGAGGGGTCACTGGGTTCGGGGCCATTGTCTGAGGTGATAACAAACAGTGTGTTGTCGAGTTCGTCGCGCTCGCGGAGGAAGTTGATCAAACGACCGATGTGGCTGTCCATCGCTTCTAACATGCCTGCGTGAACAGACATAGCGCGGGCAAAAAATTGTTTATCGTCGGCTGATAACGCGTTCCAGTCGCGCAGTCCCTCAGGCATATCTGCCAGCGGTGCGGTCTCGGGAATTAACCCAAGTTGTTTAGCTCGCTGCCAGCGTTTTTCGCGCAGTGCCTGCCAGCCAGCGTCATAGACGCCAATATAGTGGTCGGTGAATTCTCGCGGTGCCTGGACGGGTATATGCACCGCTTGAAAGGCGATGTAGGAGAAGAACGGCTGTCGTTCAGCGGGGTTTTGCTCGCCATCGAGGTAGTCGATCATCTTGTCGATAATAAATTGTGATGAGTAAAAATCGTCCGGCAGGGTGCCGGGTTGGCCATCTTCAAACCATGGTGCTTCCGGGTAGTAGCCGATATACGATTTCTGTTCCCAGTTGTCGGCGCCTGAGGCGTCAAGTGCAAACGAACGATCAAAACCATGGGCGTTGGGCAAGTCTTGCTGACGTCCACCCAGATGCCATTTGCCGGTCATATAGGTTTTGTATCCACCCATTTTCAGACGTTGGGCGAGGGTGGTCACGCCGGGTTCAAAGTACATGGAATAGCCTGGCTGGCCTTGCTGTTCTTCGGTCAATACTTCGGGAATTGTGGCGATACCGGTGCGGTGATTGTCGATGCCGGTCAGCAGCATGGCGCGAGAGGGCGCACAGAGCGGTGAGGTGTGATAGTTAGTGAATTTACTGCCTGTGTCGGCGAGTGTCTGGATGGTGGGCATCGCTGCTTCGCCGCCGTAGGGGGCGAAGTCCGTGAGTCCGGCGTCGTCGACAACAATCAGGACGATATTGGGACGTTTGTCGACGTCTGCGTGCTCTATTTTAACGGTGGTTTCCGTTGCGAACACCGTCGTGATTGCTGCGAGGGTGGTGAGAGCAACAATTGTTCGAACACACTTTGATTTCAGGATTGGGCGCAGTGGCGAATCCATAGTCAGGGTTTTCCCTTGTTATTTACCCGAGGACAGCTCTGGGTTATTTCGATTATATTGGGCTGTCGATTATATTGACATCAAAAATGCCACAATATAGAGTTGAGCGCAAATATACCCCGCTAATGCTGATTAATTTATAACAATACAGCGCCGTTTTTATAGCCGTGGCCCCTTAAAGCAGTCTCTTAATGTGATCTTTCCTATGACCAAGCACGCTAGCTTATTTAAGCCTTTCAAGTTGGGCTCTCTCGAACTTAAAAACCGATTTTTGATGGCGCCGATGACGCGCAATTTTTCACCGAATGACAATATCCCCGGTGACAATGTGGTGGACTATTACCGCCGTCGCGCCGAGGGTGGTGTGGGTCTCATTATTACTGAGGGCACCTGTGTCGATCATATTGCGGCCAGTGGCTATCCGGGCGTGCCGTATTTCCATGGTGAGGCGAGACTGGCGGGTTGGAAGAAGGTGGTTGATGCAGTGCATGCGGCGGGTGGCAAGATTGCGCCACAGTTATGGCACTGCGGTGGTGCGCGCAAGGCGGGTACTATGCCTGAAGGTGATGTGCCGGGTTATACGCCCTCGGGGATGAATGTGCCAGGCAAGGTTAACCGCCATATTATGTCGCAGCAGGATATTGACGATGTGGTGCAGGCTTTTGCTCGCGGCGCGGCAGATGCACAGCGATTGGGTTTTGATGCTATTGAATTGCACGGCGCGCACGGTTACTTAATTGATCAGTTCTTTTGGGAGGGAACTAATCAGCGTGAAGATGGCTACGGTGGCTCTATGGAAAATAGACTCCGGTTTGCTCTTGAAATTATCACGGCAGCGCGCGCGGCGGTGGGCCCTGATTTCCCGATTATTCTGCGCTGGTCGCAGTGGAAGCAACAAGATTACAGCGCGCGGTTGGTCAACAGTCCCGAAGAGCTGGAACGTTTTCTACAGCCGCTGAGTGACGCAGGTGTGGATATTTTCCACTGCTCGCAACGCCGTTTTTGGGAACCCGAATTTGAAGGCAGTGATTTAAACCTTGCGGGTTGGGTGCGAAAAATCACTGGCAAGCCAGCGGTTACCGTGGGCAGTGTTGGACTCGATGCAGATTTTATTCCTGTACCCGGTGAGGCAACATTTCGCGAGGCAGAGCCTGCCAGTCTTGACGAACTAGAGCGCCGCATGGACGCCAATGAGTTTGATCTTGTGGCGGTTGGCCGTGCGTTGATTGCTAACCCTGCATGGGTGAATATGGTGGCTGAAGATCGCATGGCTGAGTTGGCCGCTTTCCGCAAGGAAGATTTGGGCGTGTTAAATTAAGCTGCTGTGCTAAGTGCGCGGAAAAAGCGACGAGTAAAAGAGTCCGCTAAAAAACAACAGTAAAAGAGAACAATAAAAGAGAACAATAAAAGAGAACACTAAAAGAGAACACTAAAAGGATAGTAGGATGGACGTTAAAGATAAAATCATTGTTGTCACCGGCGCCGCAAGCGGTATTGGTCGCGCGCTGGTGGTGCGATTTAAAGCCGAAGGGGCGAAACAGATTGTCGCGGTTGATCTCAATCTTGCCGGTGCTCAAGAGACGGCAGCGATGGTTGGTTGCCTAGCCATGAGCGCAGATGTGTCAGTGGAGGCAGACATTCAGCGTGTTATTGAGGACACGGAGTCTCAGGTTGGACCGATCGATCTGTTTTGTTCCAATGCGGGTGTTGGCATGGGCGAGAATTTGAATTCGCCCAATAACCAGTGGCAGATGAGCTGGGATATTAACGTCATGTCCCACGTGTACGCGGCGCGTCATTTGGTGCCGCGCATGGTGGCGAGAGGCGGTGGTTACTTTTTGAACACATCGTCGGCGGCGGGACTCCTTAACCAAATTGGTTCGGCGGCCTATGGCGTGACCAAACATGCCGCAGTGGGTTTTGGCGAGTGGTTGGCCATTCACCATCAGCACGAGGGCATTAAAGTATCCATGCTCTGTCCTCAGGCGGTGCGCACACCCATGACGGACAACGACAATGAGGCGACAGCCGCAGCTGCGAGCAACGGCATGATTGAGCCGGAAGAATTGGCTGAAGCGGTGATTGAGGGATTGAAAGCAGAGAGTTTTGTTATCTTGCCCCATCCGATTGTGCTTGAATATATGCGCAACAAAACCACCAACTATGATCGCTGGATTGGTGGTATGAACAAATTAATGCGTCGAATTACAGGGCGTTAATGCGAGTAGCTTGCGGCGTCGAGTCGTGGCGAAACCACTGAATGGCAAACAAATTATGTTGAACATTAAAGAAATTGTTCGTGTGACAAAAGACTTTATTCGCATCGTTCCGGATTTAGCGGTAAAGCCCCCCAGTGTCGAAGAGCCTATCTCTCTTGCGAGCATCCTTGAGGCGACTGTGAGTGAGCACAGCGACCGCAATATGATTATTTTTGAAGGCCGCGAATTGAGCTGGGGCGAGTTTAACGCGCTGACCAATCAATGCGCACATGCCTTGATTGCGCGCGGTATCTCGCGCGGTGATGCCGTCGCTGTGATTATGGAAAATCGTATCGAGTTTCTCACCACCGTGTTTGCGTTGCAGAAAATTGGTGCCATCGCCGGGCTGATTAACAACAGTCTGGCTGGCCCACAGTTACAGCATTGTATTCAAGTTGCTGGCTCTAAAATGTGTTTGGTTGGTGAGGAAGTGTACGACAATTTTGCGGCTATTCGCCCGCAACTAGGCTTGGCTGATAGCGCCATTCTCTGGGTTGCGGATGGATCTGAGGGCGTGTGCCCCGAGGGCAGCGAAAACTTCCTCAGCAATGTCGCTGAATATCCCACCACCAATTTGCCTGACACGGCAACGATTCTCGCCGGTGATACCGCGCTCTATATTTTTACCTCCGGAACCACGGGTATGCCTAAGGCGGCGAAAATTACTCACCGTCGTTGGATTTCTGGTGGGTATCCGGCGGGCAAAGTGGGGCTTCTGGCTAAGCCTACGGACCGATTTTATCTCTGTTTACCGCTGTTTCACGGCACCGGTTTTATATGTGGCTTGGGCGCTATTCTTTACAGTGGCGCATCGATGTTTTTACGTCGAAAATTTTCTGCATCGGAGTTTTGGCTGGACGCTCAGCAATACCAAACCACCTGTTTTATTTACGTTGGCGAGCTGTGTCGTTATTTGCTTGCGCAACCGGTGTGCGACGCCGAGATGAACAATCCATTGGAGAGGGTGTTTGGCAATGGTTTGCGACCAGATATTTGGCTGCAGTTTAAGGGGCGTTTTGCCATTGACCGTGTCTGTGAATTTTATGGTTCTAGCGAGGGCAACGTCGGTTTCGTCAACGCGTTAAACAAAGACAAAACCATGGGTATGACGGCGTCGACAGTGATATTGGTGCAGTACGATGTCGATAGCGATGAAATTGTTCGCGATGCGCAGGGGAAAATGATTCAGGTAAAGAAAGGTACGCCTGGGCTGCTCTTGGGTGAGATTGACGAGCGCTTTAAGTTTGACGGCTACACCAATTCAGAGGCGTCTGAAGCGAAAATATTGCGCGATGTGATTAAGCCCGGCGATGCGTGGTTTAACACGGGTGATTTGGTTATGCAGATTGATGTCGGTTTTGCCATGGGCCTAAAACACTATCAGTTTGTCGATCGTGTCGGTGACACGTTTCGCTGGCGCTCAGAAAATGTGTCGACCAATGAAGTGGGTGAAATTCTCAACGCCAATGTGCAGGTGGAGTTAGCCAATGTGTTTGGTGTCGATGTGCCGGCTGCGGAGGGTAAAGCGGGTATGGTGTCGCTGAGCCTAAAGGCGGGTCGGGTGTTTGATGTAGAAGAATTCTCAGCCTACGTGAGACAGCATTTGCCGTCGTTTGCACAACCTGTCTTTGTGCGTATTCAGTCCGAGGCCTCGACCACGGGCACGTTTAAATTGGTAAAAGGCGAGCTGCGCAAACAGGCGTATCATCTGCCAGAGGTGAGTGAGGATATCTATGTGATGCCGCCGCGAGGCGATGCTTACCAGCGCCTTGATGAGGCGTACTACCAAACAATTTTAGCCGGTACAGCGGGTTTTTAGTTGCGACCAATAAGTGACACTGGAAAGGGACAATAATATGGCATTTTCATCCGACGTTATCAGTATTGAAAAAAATGGTGCAGTGGCTACGGTGTGGCTCGATCGCGCTGAAAAATTTAATGCACTATCGACGGAGGTTTGGTCTGCGATTCCACTGGCGTTGAATGAGGTCGTGGCAGACGGCGAGATGCGTGCGATTATTTTTGCCGGAAAAGGCAAACATTTTTGCGTTGGCATTGATCTGATGCAGGGTGGACTCGACGGCTCTCATCTTACACCTGCCGCGTCGGAAGCGGTGGCCAATTTGCAGCAGCTTGGCTTTACCAGTGCTTTTCAGTCGGCCATCACGGCGCTTGAAAAATGTCCGCTGCCGGTTATTGCGGTGGTCCATGGTCACTGTCTGGGTGCGGGGATTGATTTAATTACTGCGTGCGATATTCGCATTGCGGCGGCCGACGGCAACTTTGGCGTGCGCGAAACACGCATTGGTTTGGTGGCCGATGTGGGCACGTTGCAACGCCTGCCGAAAATAGTGGGCGCGGGTCATGTGGCTGAGCTGGCCTACACTGGGCGCGATATCAATGCTGCCCGCGCGGAAAAAATTGGCTTGGTTAATGATGTCTACGAGACGGCTGAATTGGCATACGCTGCTGGGATGGACATGGCTAATCTGATTGCGGCGAACCCGCCGATGGCGGTGCGCGGCACGAAGTTTATTTTGCAGCAGAGTGAAAATTTAACCACCGAGCAGAGCCTGTTACTAAACGGCTTATTTACCATGGTCACCAGTTTGAAGTCGAACGATCTGCGCGAGTCGATGCTGGCGTTTGGTGAGAAACGTCCACCCCGTTATACCGGTACCTAATGGTCTAGCGAGCGGTCTGGCTCTACCCGCTAAACCCTTGATGACATGATCTGTATCAAGGGTTTTTCTTTGCCCGTTGAAAATACTGTTGTCGCCCCCAACTAATGAAGCAAGCAACAGCAATTTTTTTGAGGGATTAACAATGCGTATCGATAAGCTTACCAATCAGTTACAAAATGCTCTGGCGGATGCCCAGTCAATTGCCGTAGGCAACGATCACTCCGCCATAGAACCTGTGCACCTTCTGTTGGCTCTGCTCAATCAGCAGGGTGGCAGCGTTCGGCCTATTCTCAACCGCGCCGGTTTTGATGTTCAGGGGTTGCAGCAAGAGCTCAATCGCCAACTGGACAATCTGGCCAAAATCAGCTCGCCGACCGGCGACGCGAATCTGTCGCAGGACTTGTCGCGCTTACTGAATATGGCAGACCGCGCGGCGCAGAAAAAGGGCGACCAGTTTATGTCCAGCGAGATGGTGCTGGTGGCGATCCTTGAAGATAAAGGTTTACTGGGCAAAACCATCGCCAAGTTTGGCGATATTGCCAAAGCGAAGGCGGCGATAGAGTCTCTGCGCGGTGGCGACACCGTGAATGATCGCGACGCTGAAGGACAGCGGGAAGCGTTGGATAAGTACACTATTGATCTCACTGAGCGCGCCGAAATGGGCAAGCTCGACCCCGTCATTGGTCGCGACGATGAAATTCGCCGAACCATTCAAGTGTTGCAGCGCAGAACCAAAAATAACCCCGTATTAATCGGTGAACCCGGCGTGGGTAAAACCGCCATCGTTGAGGGTTTGGCGCAGCGTATTGTCAACGGTGAAGTACCTGAGGGGCTGAAAAATAAACGCGTGCTAACCCTCGATTTAGGCGCGTTATTGGCCGGCGCAAAATTCCGTGGTGATTTTGAGGAGCGCCTGAAAGCGGTGCTGAAAGATCTGTCTAAGCAAGAGGGCCAGATCATTCTGTTTATCGATGAGATTCATACCATGGTCGGCGCGGGTAAAGCTGAAGGTGCTATGGATGCGGGCAATATGCTCAAGCCAGCCCTAGCTCGGGGTGAGCTGCACTGTGTGGGCGCCACGACACTCGATGAGTACCGCAAGTTTATTGAAAAAGATGCGGCGCTGGAGCGCCGTTTCCAAAAAGTGTTGGTGGACGAGCCCACCGAAGAAGACACTGTGGCGATTTTGCGTGGGTTAAAAGAGCGTTATGAGGTGCATCACGGTGTGGAAATTACCGATAGCGCAATTGTGGCCGCGGCAAAACTCTCCCAGCGCTACATTACTGACCGCCAACTGCCGGATAAGGCGATCGATCTCATTGATGAGGCGGGCAGTCGCATTCGTATGGAGATTGATTCGAAGCCGGAGGAGATGGACAGACTCGAGCGCCGTTTAATTCAGTTAAAGATTGAGCGTGAGGCGGTGAAAAAAGATAAGGATGAGGCCTCGCGCAAGCGTTTGGAAAAGCTTGAAGATGATATCGGCACTCTGGGCAAAGAGTATGCGGATCTGGAGGAAATTTGGAAGGCAGAGAAAGCCTCAATGCAGGGCGCAACGCATATTAAGGCAGAGTTGGAGCAGGCCAAGGTCGATCTCGAAGCCGCCCATCGCGCGGGCAATTTGGAAAAAATGGCGCAGATTCAATACAGCATTATTCCTGATCTTGAGAAAAAACTCAGTGCCGCCGCGAGCGAGAAGGTGGTAGAAAAACGTTTGCTGCGCAACAAAGTGACTGAGGAGGAGATTGCCGAAGTGGTCTCCAAATGGACTGGTATTCCTGTGTCGAAGATGTTGGAAGGCGAACGCGACAAGCTGCTGCGTATGGAAGATTCGCTGCACCAACGGGTTATGGGACAGAGTGAAGCGGTGGTTGCTGTATCGAACGCTGTGCGTCGCTCGCGGGCAGGATTAGCCGACCCTAATCGACCCAATGGTTCATTTTTGTTTCTCGGCCCAACCGGTGTCGGTAAAACAGAATTGTGTAAAGCCCTCGCAGAGTTTTTGTTCGACAGTGAAGACGCCATGGTGCGCATTGATATGTCAGAGTTTATGGAGAAACACTCGGTGGCTAGGCTTATTGGTGCGCCTCCGGGCTATGTTGGCTATGAAGAGGGCGGCTATTTGACTGAGGCGGTTCGTCGTCGTCCCTACTCGGTTTTACTGCTGGATGAGGTTGAGAAAGCACACCCCGATGTTTTTAATATTTTGCTGCAAGTGCTTGACGATGGTCGTTTGACCGATGGCCAAGGTCGCACCGTGGACTTTAAAAATACGGTGATCGTTATGACCTCTAATTTGGGTTCGGATGTGATTCAGATGCTGTCCGGTGAGGAGAATTACGAGGTGATGAAGTCTGCCGTGATGGATGTGGTGAGCAGCCATTTCCGGCCGGAGTTTATTAATCGCGTGGACGAAGTGGTGGTATTCCATCCGTTGGCCAAAGAGCAGCTGCGGGGTATTGCCGCGATTCAGATTGGATTATTGGGCCGTCGATTGGCCGATCATGATCTCAGTTTAACGCTGAGTGATGCGGTGCTCGATAAATTACTTGAAGCGGGTTACGACCCTGTCTATGGCGCGCGTCCGTTAAAGCGTGTGATTCAGCGGCTGATTGAAAATCCCTTGGCAGAGCATATCTTGTCGGGCAAGTTTTCTCTCGGCGCGCAGATTCAGGGCGACCTGAAGGATGGCAGAGTGGTATTTGAATAGTGGGTGAGTAGTGGTTGAGATATGTTTGTGACGCCGCCCGCTAGCGGCGTTATAAATAACCCACTAGCGGGTCGCCGCCAGAGTAACTGGTCAAACTGGCGAGTGAGTCGATAAACAGATAAAACAGTTCCGCTTGGGAAGAGACATCTAACTTGGCGTAGCTGTTTTTTCGGTGCAGTTTGACCGTTTCGGGTGAAATGCCAAGGCGCTCGGCGATTGATTTTGTTGAGTGCCCATGTAAAAAGAGTTGCACCACTTGGGTTTCTCTCTCTGTGAGATAGGCGGTGCCAAAGTGCTTTAGTGCGCTGTCTAACTGACTGGGTAACTTGTTTTCTTGTGGCTGATTGGCGCTCGCTTCTGCGCCCCACTGCAATTTGCACAGGGTTTCGATAACCGGTGCGATGCCTTGGAAAATACTAATATGCGTGCGATTAAAGCGCTGTGCAAAGGTTAGGCGGCCCATTGATATATTGATAAATTGGGTTGCCGATAGATGGATAATAAAGCCCACCTCATCTTTAATCTCGGTGTACTTAAAGTAGCTGCGATAGTACTCGGTTTTTTCAAACCCTTCGGGGGCTAACTCTGATAGTCGATGCAAGCCGGAGAGATTGGTGTCTACGGCTGCACGATAAAAGGGGTCAAGCAAGAAGGCGCCGTTGACAAAAAAATCAATCTGTTTTTCATGCTGCAGCGGAGGAATATCGTTGTAGTGGATGAGTGGTGCGTCGCCATGTCGGTAGTGCAGAATAACGGCGTTATCAAAAGGCACCAGACTTTTCAGCATGCGGACTAGTAGCGAGGGCAGCCGCTCACTGCCGATTTCCGGCATGATGGCTGCAAGCTCTGTGCTGAATTCCAGTAGATGGCTACTCACGGGCGGCGCCTTCTGTGTGCGTCTGTTAAACGGCGAATTGGTCCGGATTGACAAACATTAGTTTAATCACGATACAGTCGGCCATTGGTTCGACGGCCATCATCAAAACATTGACGTTACCATTAATTTCAACGCCGCTGGGCAGATTAAACAGGATACCGCCAGTGGTCTCATTGGTTAACGTGCGCAGTTCTTTCAGCTCTTTGTCTTTGCGTACTTCGGTTTGGAACTTTTGCAGCATGGCTTTCAGCGACAACTCGAAATTGGGGAAATTAAATTGGCCGCGGTACTCGCTGCGGTCGAGCTGCAGTTTAACAGGGATCTTAAAACCGCTGTTTTGCGCGCTGAGTTCGCCGGTGCGCAAGGCATCGCCTTGCTTGAGATCTTTGAAGAGCTTTTTGGCGTTCTCTGGGGTTTGGTTAACAAAACCGGCGACCATCATGTTGGCGCCTAAGTTAAAGAGTTTTTTTGAATCAATGTTGATGCTTTGTTGCTGGGTCATAGTTGGCTACTAGTATTGGGTTAAAAATTATAATTAGGCGAGACTCTACATTACTCGGCGCAAAAATGTAACACCCCCGTGACTCATCGGATTGCGGCGCTGTTGCGTATCACAAGCATTAAAAGTGACGGAATTTCTGCCATGAACACCTATCAGCCCCCTGTACCGACGATACTGCCGCCTCAAGGACAGCTTAGTGCCAGCGAAGTGTCGCGCATTGTTGAAATGGCGTGGGAAGACCGCACACCCTTTGAAGCGATTGAGCAGATCTTTGGGCTCAATGAATCAGGGGTTATTTTGTTGATGCGCAGTGAGCTTAAGGGGCGTTCGTTTCGCCTATGGCGTGAGCGCGTCTCTGGGCGCAAGACTAAGCATTTGCAATTGCGCTCGCCCGAGGTAAGTCGCGGTTATTGTCCAACGCAGTACAAGCGTTCTTGAGTCATAGAGAGAAAGTCAGGCTATACTTTGGCCTTACACGACATCATTGACGGAGACTACCCAGATGACCACGTTATCGAGAACCACCCAAGGCCGAGGCCAGTTGTATAGCAGCATATTAGATACCATTGGTGACACGCCCTGTGTCAGGATCAATACCCTCGCACCGGCACATGTTGAGCTTTATGTGAAGGCGGAGTTTTTTAATCCGGGGGGATCGGTTAAGGATCGCCTCGCCATCAGTATTATTGAAGAGGCTGAGGCCAGTGGTGCATTGAAGCCCGGTCAAACAGTGATCGAGGCAACCAGTGGGAATACGGGTGTCGGTTTGGCTATGGTCTGTGCGGCTAAGGGATACCCTTTTGTCGCGACAATGCCGACCAGCGTCTCGATAGAGCGGCGCAAGCTAATGCGTTTTTTAGGCGCAAAAGTGATTCTTACACCAAAAGCAGACAAGGCGATGGGCTGTTATCGCAAAGCGGTAGAATTGGCCGATGCCAATGGCTGGTTCTTCGCTCGACAGTTTGAGACAGAGGCCAATGCGAAAATCCATGCCAACACCACCGCGCGAGAAATTTTGGCTGACTTCAAAGACAGCCGCCTGGATTACTGGGTGACCGGTTACGGCACCGGCGGCACATTTTCCGGTGTGGCGCAGGTGTTGCGCAGAGAGCGTCCGGAGACTCAGATTGTGCTCAGCGAGCCCTTAAATGCTCAGCTGATCGAGAGCGGGCAGGTGCAGGGGCGCGCTGCCGATGGCTCACCTACGGCAAGCCACCCCGCGTTTCAGCCGCATTTGATTCAGGGTTGGACGCCAGATTTTATTCCCAAGGTACTGCAACAGGGGATTGACGCAAAACAGTATGACCAGCTTGTCCCGATTGACGGACAAGAGGGCATAAAGGCATCTCGGTTGCTTGCGCAAAAAGAGGGTATTTTTACGGGTATTTCTGGGGGTGCGTCCTTCTCTGTCGCCCTGCAAGTTGCAGCAAAAGCAGCGCCGGGCTCGGTGATTTTGTGCATGCTCCCGGACACCGGCGAACGCTATCTGTCGTCTGCGCTGTTCGAGGGTATTGGCGAGGCGATGAGCGCGGAAGAAGTCGCATTGTCTGAGTCAACCCCCGGCTACCACCTCGTCGGTGAGTAGTCGCTAGGCCTGTCTTGCCGCAAGGGCACTGAGCTGCGCGTCGCTGGCGGGGGCTTGGTGCTTGGCCTTCCATTCGCTGTAAGGCATGCCGTAAATCACCTCGCGGGCCTGCTCGTCGCTTAAGGGAATTCCGCGCTCTTCGGCCGCTGTGCGATACCATTTGCTGAGGCAGTTGCGACAAAATCCCGCTAGGATCATTAGGTCAATATTTTGCACGTCTTTGTTGTCGTCTAAATGCTTGAGTAGCCGTCGAAAGGCGGCCGCTTCCAGTTCAATACTCATGGATGTTACTCCCTATACGTTTTGCTTGAGGTGGTGTTAAGAGGCCCATTCTAACCTGCTTTTAACGTAAGTTCGCTCTGGCATAGCCTGGCAGCTGATTTATGCGGTAGTGAATAGATCTGTAGATTTTCTGTGGGCTTTCCTCGGTTGCTGTAGTAGCATTGGAGCGTGAATATATCTAGCGGGCTAAACGCGCAGGAAGAGCTGCTAGGTTAGCATGAAAGCGACATTGATCGTTTTAACGGGTCATTTAAAACACAGGTCATTTAAAACAGATCGGTTTAAAAAACAGATTTTATATGGGGAGTGAGCAAATGCAGTTTAAAGTCTTGATATCAATCATGTTGGCTAGCTTGTTGGCCGGGTGCGCTATGGATGACGATGCGTCAGGGGTTGCATCAGAGCCTGCGTCGGTGGCAGCGACCGACGCCGATGTCGATACAACAGCGGTTGTTGCCGACGGTGCCTACTCTTTGGAGAGTGTGATTGTCACTAAGCAGGGTGAAGCCAATAGTTACTATCGTGATCAAATGAAAATTTACAGCGGCAATCGCTTTATGTTTGCATTTTTTAATGATTTGACCAACAAGGTCGATGCGGGCGCGGGCTATGCAGAGTGGTCAAATGGTGTGTTGATTGAAACGCCGATTGCCAATCAAGATGGCCCTGTTGAAGGCTATCGCTTTGAGCTGGCTGTTGCCGCCACTGAAAATGGGTACACGCAGAGCATCAAGGGCATGCCTTCGCCAGAGGGTGACTATGATCTCGATGAGGTGTGGACGCGTCTCTCTAGTGAGACATCAGCGGTTGATGGTCTTTGGATGCTTGAAGCGAGAGAGATTAATGGCAGTGCAGCAGCGGAGTCAGACAATTTTTCTCAGATGAAGCTAATCGGCGGGCGGCATTATATTTTCTTCCAAAATCAATCTATTGATGGGCAACCTACTCCATCCTATGGCTTTGGATCTCTGGATATCTCTGCATCAGGTTTAGTTATCGAAACCGGACGTGGAGGCTCTGTTGAGGGCTATGTGGGTTCTGAGCAGAAAATGGTGACTGAATTACTTGATCTAGATCATTTAAAGCAGACTTTTGAGGAAGAGGGCGTTCAGGTGACGCACCTGTATATTCGTATGTAACACGCCTTTTCCCAAATTAAGCGTTCCGGCGGCGCAGGCTTGCGCCCCAGTCCAGCCCTCAGATGTAGGCCCGCAGTTGGCTTGTGACTGGGGGCTTTTTTTGTGCCTTTTACTTGATTCTGTGAATCATGCTAATCCGATTTCAGTTTTCGATATCGGCCTTGATGTTTTTGGCAAAATGCTAAAAAATTAGGTCAAGGGAAGGGGCAAGCTAACGTAGAGTTGAACAACTTGCTCCAAATAGGGATTATTTTTACCAAAAGCGCATGGAGCGACGTTTATGACTAGGGGGATTCTTTTTTTATTGGCTGGGTTCCTTTCCTCAATGGATAGAGCGGACTCTAGCTCGATAACATCACAATGATTAAGGCTCTGTTAGCGGACGACGAATACAGCAGGCTCCAGAGTTTACGAGACTTTGAATTACTCGATACCGAGCCCGAAGTCGAATTCGATGAGATAACTGCGTTAGCCGCGGAAGTGCTCGGTATGCCTGTAGCGCTGATATCGTTGGTTGACGAGAAGCGCCAGTGGTTTAAGTCTAAGGTAGGGCTTGATATCCACGAATCAGACCGCGATACGGCCTTTTGTGCGCACGCTATTTTAGCGCCTGACACCATCATGGAAGTCCCCGACACGCTGCTCGATGAGCGTTTTCATGACAACCCTTTGGTGTCCGATGATCCTCAGTTCCGCTTTTATGCCGGAGTGCCCTTGGTGGCAGCCAATGGCAGTGCTATCGGCACCCTCTGTGTGCTCGACTACTCTCCACGCCTGCTGAGCGATGGACAGCGAAAAATTCTCGAAATTTTGGCGCGTATGGCGATGAAGCATATAGAGCTTCGTTACCGTGTTATTGCACTGGCAAAAACGGAATCCTTTCTCGCGGCGAAAAATTGTCGGCTCGAAGTTGAAATAGAGCAAAGCATTGTCTCTCTGGGCGATGCTGTGAATATGCAGATTGAGTCTGAAATGCTCTCCCGCCAAATTTTAGATGTGGCGTTGGATGCCGTGATCAGCGTAGATAAAGAAGGCCGTGTGGTCTATTGGAATCCTGCGGCGGAAAAGCTATTTGGCTATACCGCGCAGGACGTGGAGGGTTGCGATGTGCTTGAACTTCTCGTCGATAAGCATTTCCATGAGCCGGTTCGCGAGGGCATGTTGCAGTTTTTAAAAAACGGTATAAATGCCGTCAAAAATCGTCGCTTTGAAATTAAAGTAACGCGCGCAGACAGCAAACGCATTCCAATCGAAGTGGCGGTTAGTGCTTTACAGCGTCGAGGAGTCAATTTTTTCACCTGCTTTATTCGCGATTTAACCGAGCGCAATCGATACTTGGAAGAACAGCGATTATCGGCACTAACCTTTGATGTGAAAGAGGGGTTGATCATTACTGACAGCGATACAAAAGTTTTGCGTGTAAATCAGGGATACCTCGATATTATGCGCTGCAAGGCTGACGATGTTGTTGGTATGCCGCTGCACTTCTTGGGTCATAGTAAACAGTCACATGATTTCTACCGTGATATTTGGGCGAAAGTGGAGAAAGAGGGGCTGTGGGAGGGTGAAATTTCCGAGGAAACTCATAATGGCCGCCCTATAGAGCTCAATGTGAGAATAACCGCATTTAAAGGCCTCAATGATCATGTTCGCAACTATGTTTTAGCCTGTAATGACATCACCGGCAAAACAAGAGACGCCGGTGAAATTCACAACCTCGCTTTTTTCGATCCTCTGACGGGATTGCCAAATCGACGTCTCTTACTCGATAGATTGTCACAGGTAAAAGCAGGCAGTTGGCGGGAAAATCATGAGGCAGCGCTGCTGTTTATCGATCTTGATAATTTTAAAGATATTAACGATGCACGATGGCATGATTTTGGTGATTTACTCTTGCGGCAGGTGGCTCAGCGACTGCGAAATATTTTGCGCCATGAGGACACCATTGCGCGCATCGGCGGTGATGAGTTTGTGGTTGTCTTAACCAGCCTAACGGGCTATGAGTTCGATGTGCCAGCGCAGACTCAGGCTGTCGCTGAGAAGATTCTATTCGCGCTCTCTCAACCCTACCGAATTCAGGGCTCCGTCATTTTTAGCAGCGCCAGTATAGGCGCTACGCTGATTCAAAGTCAGACCGCAAAGATGGACGACTTGCTGAAGCAAGCTGATATTGCCATGTATCAAGCGAAGAAATCGGGGCGCAACACAGTGGCCTTTTTTGATCCAGAAATGCAGGCGACAGTGACGCGCAATGCGAAGCTCGAAAATGCGTTACACACAGCCTGTGAGAAAAATCAGTTTGAGTTATTTTACCAAGGTCAGGTAGATAATCAGCGCAGGGTGGTAGGGGCTGAGGCCCTAATTCGTTGGAAACATCCAGCGCTAGGTATTGTTCCGCCGTCGGACTTTATTTTGCTCGCAGAAAAAACAGATCTTATTTTGAAGATTGGTCGCTGGGTTATAGATCGTGCGTGCCAGCAAATTGCTCTGTGGCAAAAGAACCCTCACACCGCTGGTATCTTCGTTGCTGTAAATATCAGTCCGCGACAATTCCAGCAGGCAGATTTTGTTGAACAGGTTGTGGCGAGTATATCTGCCGCTAAGATAGCGCCCGCTTTATTAAAGTTAGAAATAACCGAAACGCTGATTGTCGATAATATGAAAGACACGATTGTAAAAATGAATCGTCTAAAGAAAGCAGGAGTGCAATTCTCGTTGGATGATTTTGGCACTGGGTACTCGTCTCTGTCCTATCTTACCAAGTTGCCCTTGTCACAGCTTAAAATTGATCAATCTTTTATTCGCAATATTGGTCTCACCCCAGGCGACAGCATTATTGTTAAAACCATAGTCGCGATGGCAAAAAGTTTGGGTATGCAGTTTGTGGCAGAGGGCGTTGAGTCTAAGCTGCAATACGAATTTCTTGAAGGTCTCGGCTGCGAATTATTTCAGGGCTATTTATTTAGCAAGCCAGTGCCTGCCGATGAGTTTGGGAAATGGCTAGAGGCTTCGCGTAAATAACCTCTCTGTTGTGCTTGAATTATGCACAGATAGGGCTAATTTTTGATTATTCGGGCCGGCTATTTATCTTTCTAGAGATTACGACATATACTCTGCAAATACCAAAAGAATAAAAATAAGCGAGCTTCTATGTCCAACCGAATTCCACGTGATCCCATCAATGACTACGCCGAAGCGCCAGCTGCAAAGCGTCGTGAGTTTGTCGCTGACCAAACCGGTGTAACACTCAAGCATGTCGCCCATTATTCCGTCGATCCAGCGCAAACAGCGGGGAATATTGAAAATTTTATTGGCGTAGCACAAGTGCCCATGGGCTTAGTCGGCCCGCTGAGGGTTAACGGCGAGCACGCTTCAGGGGTTTTTTACGTGCCTATGGCGACGTCAGAGGGCACCTTGGTGGCGAGTTACAATCGCGGCGCTCGCTTGCTGAGTGAGTCTGGTGGTGCCACGGTAACGGTGGTTGACGACGCCATGCAGCGAGCGCCGGTATTTGTCTTTGATGATGCACGACAGGCGCGAGCTTTTGGCCTTTGGGTTGAGGCTAATTTTGCTCAGATCGCTGCGCAGGCTGAGTCATCGACCTCTATTGGTAAACTGCGCAATATTGAACAGTATGCCGCCGCTCGAATGCGCTATCTGCGGTTTAATTATACGACCGGCGACGCCGCAGGTCAGAATATGGTCGGCAAAGCGACCTTTGTCGCCTGCGAGTGGATAGTGGCTAATTATCCCGGCATTAATCGTTACATGTTATCCGGCGCGATGGACACCGATAAAAAACACTCCCAGCTGAATACGCTGCATACAAGGGGTAAACGTGTTATTGCTGAGGTCACCATTCCCAGCGCGCTGCTGCAAAGCACAATGAATATTTCTGCCGAAGCCCTCTACAAGGCTCGGGCCATTAGTCAGGTCGGGGCGTTTATGGCGGGCTCAAATAACACTGGCGCACACTCTGCAAATGGTATCACCGCGCTTTTTATCGCCACTGGCCAAGATGTGGCCAATGTTGCTGAATCATCTGCTGCGATTGTCTATGCAGATCTCACTGATAATGGCGACTATTATCTGTCGATCACTATTCCCTCGCTCATTATTGCAACATTTGGTGGTGGTACTGGCCTGCCGACTCAGAAAGAGTGCCTTGAACTGTTGGGTTGCAGTGGCGCGGGCAAAGTGCATAAGTTAGCTGAAATTATTGGTGCGACTGTGCTAGCTGGCGAAATTTCATTGATGAGCGCAGTGCTGGCCGGTGATTGGGTCACCAGCCATGATGCTCTCGGGCGCAATCGGTAATGCCCTGAGATGTAAACGTGCCGGTATCAAGATAATGATGCCTGTGTAAAATTAGATGGTTAGAAAACGTCAATCAAAATAAAAAGAGTGCATCCATGAAAAATAAATACTTCAACCTCTTAGCTGCGGTATGTTTGTGTATCGCACAGGCAGGCCCTCTGTTTGCTGCAGACAGAACAATGCCATTCGGTGAAAAAGCCTTTGAAATATTTAAGACCTCGGTTGAAATGCGAACCGCTGAGGGGCAGCGCTTAGTGCCGACGCTCGCGCGCTATTTAGCTGCTGAATTCGAAAAGGGAGGGTTTCCAAAAGCTGATATTCATGTGTTAGAAGTTGCTGGCACGGCTGCATTAGTTGTGCGCTATCGAGGAGATGGGTCGCTCGGGAAAAAGCCGATAAGTATTTCTGCACACATGGATGTTGTGGATGCTCTTCGAGAAGATTGGGAGCGCGATCCGTTTAAGTTGATTGAAGAGGATGGGTACTATTTTGGTCGTGGGACCGTTGATAACAAACTCGGTATGACTGCGGTGACCGCCGGCTTTTTAAGGCTTAAGGCTGAGGGATGGGTTCCCGGACGTGATCTTATTATTGCGTTTTCTGGCGACGAAGAAACCTCCATGGCAAGCACTAAAGCGCTGGTAAAGGAATTTCGCGAATTGACCGACAGCGAGTTTGTATTAAACGCAGATGCCGGTGGTGCAACTCTCCCTGAGTCGGGCGGTGCGCCCGCAAGTTTTGATCTTCAAGCAGCCGAAAAAACCTATGTTACCTGGGACCTGGTCGTGCGCAATCCCGGTGGGCACAGTAGCATGCCGCGGGATGACAATGCGATTTATGAACTCGCTCGGGCTTTAATAAAAATTGAAGACTACAAATTTCCGGTGATGCACAACGATCTAACACTTGCGTATTTCAAGAGCACGGGACTGCGGACAGAAGGACAGGTGGGTGACGCTATGCGCACCTTTGCACGCAATCCCGCGGACGTGGAGGCGATTAAAATTCTGCGCGCTAACAGCAGTATTGTCGGTACGTTGGGAACGACTTGCGTTGCGACCATGTTGCGCGCTGGCCATGCTGAGAATGCCCTGCCACAGTCGGCTACAGCAACGGTGAATTGCCGAATATTCCCAGGGGTCGGCGTAGAAAACACCGTCGCTGAACTCAAGCGCGTGGTGGACAATTCTGCCATTGAGTTTGTCATGTTAGATGAAGCCACTGAAAGCGACGCTTCTCCTATGCGCAGTGACGTCTTGGCAGCACTTCAAAAAGCCATAGACATAAAATATCCAGGTCTTGAAATAGTTCCAAGCATGTCGTCTGGCGGCACTGATGGTATGCATTTCCGCGCCGCAGGTATTCCAAGCTACGGTGTTGATGGTTTTTATGGGAAGGATAGTGATAGCTATGCTCATGGATTAAATGAGCGCGTAATGGTTGAAAGCTTCTATGACAGCGTCGCCCATTGGTATGTGCTTTTGCAGGCTATTGCCGGAAAGAATTAACTTACACCTACACTCTATTCAATATTAAATGAAAAAACCTCAGTTATTGCCTGAGGTTTTTTCATTTAAAAGGCTTTATCTTATTATGCGATAATCGGTAAATAGATAAATAACATTTCCTATTTAGCTTATTATTGCGGCATATAAGCATCAAATTAGTCTTATGTCTGCTATCTGTGTTACCCTGCAGTGGTATCCAAAATTGTACTTTCGTGCAAATCTGTCGTTACTGTTATTTCTTTAACGTTTCAGCAGAGTGTCTTTCGTCACTGCAGACCTGTGACCAGTAGTAAGAAGTCCTCTCGTAGCCAAAGTAAAAAAATTCATTAAATATCATATCAATTAAAACTTCTTTAAGTTTTTTTATAGGGAAAATTATGTTCAAAAAAACAAAATTAAATACGTCCGTCTCTGCTGTTATTGCACTAGGATTTATCGCGTGCAGCGCTAACAGCTTTTCTGCGGGTTTAATTGAAGAAGTCATTGTAACTGCAACGAAAACGTCAGCCAGCACTCAAGATATTCCGATAGCGGTCTCTGCAATAACAGGAGAGAAGCTGGATCAGATGGGTATTTCGAATTTTGAGGACTATCTAATTCAACTTCCCGGTGTCACAGCGGGTGGCAGCGGTCCTGGGCAAAACACGGTGTACATCCGCGGTGTAGCGTCGACAACGCCCAATCTGACTACTGCCGCAGTAGCAGGACTCTCCCCGAATGTTGCGTTTTACCTCGATGAACAGCCATTGGCGCAACCGGGACGCAATCTCGATGTTTACGCTGCTGATTTGAGCCGGGTTGAAGTGTTAGCGGGCCCTCAAGGAACTTTATTTGGTGCGAGTTCACAGGCTGGCACTGTGCGCTTGATTACCAATAAGCCTGATCCAACAGAGTCCTATGGCAGTGTGAAGTTGGGCTTTTCATCTATAACGGGTGGAGAGACAAACGACAACGTTGAGCTTATGTACAACGTGCCAGTGACGGATGCAGTCACGCTGCGGGGCGTTGTTTACCGCGATGACAAGGGCGGCTACATCGACAATATTTACGGCACACGCACGGCGGCAGAAAGTGCGCGTTTTCGTGAGGCAGGAACGGTGCGCTCTAACGGCGCTGTTGTCGGTGTCGGTCGAGGTGGCTTTCAGGCGGGTGCGGATCTTAGCGGAGTAACCTTCGTTGCTGCTGACAACAGCGCCTTGGTTGAGGACGATTTTAATGATAGTCGGTACCTCGGCGGCCGATTGAGTGCACTGATTGATATGAGTGATGACTGGAGTTTACTGGTTAGCCATACCACACAAACATTAGATTCTGATGGTGTATTTTTTGCTGATCCCACACTGGGTGATCTAGAAATTCAGCGTTACGCTGAAGACGCAATGACGGATGAGTTTGATAATACTAGCTGGACCCTGAGTGGCCGTGCCGCGGGATTGGATATTGTTTATACAGGTGCTTACACGGAAAGAACAGCGGATCAGGTCGTTGGTTATTCGGACTACTTGTTTGTCGGTCAGTACCTTCCCTATTATATTTGTGATTATTCAGTGACCTACGGTGATCAAACTGGAACCTGCTATGATCCAAGTTTGTATGCTGTCAGCTACACCGAGTCAGAGGTTACGACCCACGAACTCAGAATTAATACCGATCAATCAAAGGAAATCCGCCTAACGGCAGGCGCCTTCATGAGTGATCTTGAGGTTAGAGAAGCAGTCGATTTTACCTACCCAGGCAGTTTAAATGCGCAGGGTTGGGGTGGTGCTGGTTCAGGTTTGGGCTTTGCGCCAAACTATCCGCTGACGAGCGTTTACAACACAGACCCCGGACCTTATTCACGGGATATTATCTTTCGCAATGACACGAAGCGAACCGATAAACAGAAAGGTCTTTTCGGCGAGTTGAACTACGATTTATCTGATCAGCTAACACTGACGCTGGGTGCTCGTTTATACAAAATCGATGTCGATCTTGAGGGCAGTGCAAACTCATCGTTTTATAATTTCAGTGGGCCAAACGGCAGCGATGCGCAGAAAGCGGGAACGAACATTAGCGCATTGTATGACGGCTCGACTCCGGGTGTCCCTGACACCGCGTCGACACGTGGTTCAATCTTTAAGTTCACCAGTGCGTGGACTCCGAATGCAGACTCACTTTACTACGTTACGCTCTCTGAGGGCTTTAGACCTGGATTACTCAATCGGCCTGGCGGCAAAACGAAGATGATTAACGGTAGTCTTTATACCGTGCCCTATGAGTTAGAAACAGATGATGTGGTCAACTATGAGATGGGTTGGAAAACTGATCTTATGGGCGGTCAAATGCGACTTAATGGTAGTGTCTTTTACATCGATATTAAAAATTTACAGACAACAATTTTTGATCCCTCGATTACCAATTTGTTTTTCTCAGATAACGCAGCTAATGCTGAAGTCAAAGGGCTTGAAGCTGATATGATTTGGCTTCCTAGCGGCATCGATGGACTTACTGTAAGCGCTGGGGTGTCTGTACTAGATACCGAAATAACGAAGGTGATCACGCCGACAAAAGATGTTAGTTTGGGCGACGAATTGGCTTTTGCACCCCGGGTTCAAGGTAATCTTCAGGCCCGCTATGAGTGGGATATGTCTTCAGGCATGGTGGCTCACGTGATGCCACACTTAGCGTATTCTGCAAAGTCTTATAGTGATGTAATTTCAATTAATCGTGAAGAAATTGCCAGTTGGACTTTGTTGGGGATTACGGCAGGTGTCAGTAGCAGTACCTGGGGTGCAGAGATATTTGTCGACAACATCGCCGATAGTCGGGCGGAGATGGCACGTAACTTTGTCTTCGACCGCTCGCGGGTGTCCTATGCACGACCGCGTACCATGGGTGTTAGATTGAATTACAACTTCTAAACGGTGGCGGCTTGGTTTATACCACTGCTGCAACAATGCCTCTTTTATGAGGCATTGTTGTTTTGATAACAACCATTGTCTGGGAGGACATGTGTGACCGCTGACCTGACTGATACAACGTCACTGGATATGAACAGTGCTATTAGAGTGATGATGCAAGCGGGAGATTTTATCACCGCTGAAAAAATGGCCCACACACGGGTTGAAGCAGAACCATCAAATACCGAATCGCTGTATCTGCTGGCGGTGGCTCAGCGTTACCTCGAGCGTTACACTGAAGCGCTAGCAACGCTCACTACGCTGCGAAATGTCAATCCAGAACACAGCCGCTGCTTTCAAGAAATGGGTCATGTTTATCGCGCCCAGAATAATCACCCCAGCGCGTTGCGCGCTTACCACAACGCTGTTCAGATCAATCCTGCTTTAGAAGCAAGTATCGCCGCGCAGATCGGAATTCTAGAGGCAACTGGTCGAGGCAGTATGACTGCGGCACTGGTTGCTCAATTAACGTTTATTCGAGAGCTGCCGAAACCGTTGTTAATAGTGATGGAGTTGATCGCGCAAGATAAGTTGGTCCAGGCAGAAGAATTGTGTAAAGCATTCATGCTGAAAGCACCGCGTCATGTTGAAGGTATGCGTCTTCTCGCCACAATTGCCAACCGTCTTGGTGTTGGTGATGAAGCTTTGTTTTTGCTGGAGAGCGCTCTCGTTCTGGCGCCGGACAACAGTAGGGTTCACATAGAATATGTGCAAGTCCTGCGGAAAAATCATCAGTATCAGGCTTCTTTAGAGCAAGCTAAATCATTAAGTGACAAAGCGCCTAATAACCCGCAATTCAAATCCGTTTATGCTGTCGAGGCAATGCAGTCGGGTCACTATGACACTGCATTGAGGTTATTTGACGAGATTCTAATGGCTCTTCCAGACGACCCAGTGACGTTAACGTCGCGTGGTCACGCATTAAAAACCTGCGGTCAAACGGATAAAGCCATCCAGTCTTATCGCAGAGCGATTGCACGTCTTCCATCACACGGGGAAGCCTATTATTCCCTTGCCAATTTAAAACTGTTTCGCTTCACCGGCGCCGAAATCTCGGCTATGGAGTGTTTAGAAGCGGATCAGGATACCTCTTATGCAAGTCGAATTTATCTCAACTTTGCTCTCGGTAAAGCTCATGAAGATGAGAAAAACTTTGCTAAATCGTTTGAGTATTATCGAGTCGGAAACTATCTAAAAAAGATACAGAGTCGCTATAAGGCGGAGGAAATTACCGAGGAGTTCCATGCCCAGCGCCAGGTGGTCACGACACAGCTAATCGCTCGTCATAGCGGAACGGGATGTCCCGCTCCAGACCCGATTTTCATTGTGGGGTTACCTCGATCAGGGTCGACTCTTCTGGAGCAAATATTGTCTTCTCATAGTCGCGTGGATGGCACCATGGAGCTGCCGAACGTATTGGCGTTAGCGCAGCGGCTGCGCCGCGGTGAGCGCATGGGACCTGACAGCCATTATCCCAAGGTCTTGGATGCGCTTGCGGAGAGCGACTATCGTGAGTTTGGCGAAGCGTTTATCCGCGATACGCAGATTCATCGCGGCTGTGGAGATTTCTTTATCGATAAAATGCCGAATAATTTCAGGCATATTGGCCTGATTCATTTAATGCTGCCAAACGCTAAAATTATCGATGCTCGACGTCATCCCATGGCGTGCTGCTTTAGTGGCTTTAAGCAGCTGTTTGCGGAAGGCCAAGAATTCAGCTATGGATTGGAAGAGATGGGCACTTATTATCGAGACTATGTTGCCTTGATGGATCACTGGGACAAAGTGCTCCCAGGAAAAGTGTTACGCGTAAACTATGAAAATGTAGTGGCTGATTTGGGCACCGAAGTGCATCGAATTCTGAATCACTGTGGTCTTGAGTTTGAAGAGAGCTGCATCAGTTTTTATGACAATACACGCGCCGTAAGAACACCAAGCTCTGAGCAAGTTAGGCAACCCATTTATCAGGGCGGTGTTGATCAATGGCAGCACTTCGATGAATATTTAACCCCACTCAAAGAGGCTCTTGGGTCGGTGTTACTTGATTATGCTTAGTTATTCGCTTGTTTTAATGTGCTAACACTTTTTTCTTCTTGGTAAAGCGACTTACATAGCCCATACGTGGCTAGAACCAATATGATGGAAAAGGGTAGTGCGGTGACAATAGACGCCGTTTGCAGTGCTGAGAGGCCACCTGAGTATAGTAATACTGCCGCGACCGCGCCAATGCTACCGCCCCAAAAAATACGTGTTACAGGGCTTGGGTTACGCTGGCCGCCGGTCACTAGTGTACATATGACAAGCGTGGCCGAGTCCGCTGATGTGACAAAATATGTAATCAGCATGAGTGTACAAATGCTCGCGGCAAGTGTTGCGAGAATCTTCCCTAAATTCATAAGTTTTATGGTGGTGAAAAGTGCGGTTGTGGTGTCCATATTGACAGCAGATACAATTCCGCCATTGCCAAATAATTCTATGTGCAAAGCGGTATTGCCGAATACTGTTATCCAAAAAAGTGTTAGTAGCGTAGGCGCCAACAGCACACCGAAAATAAATTCGCGAATGGTTCTTCCCTTGGATATGCGCGCAATAAATATTCCGCAAAAGGGCGACCATGCAATCCACCAGCCCCAGTAAAAAATTGTCCATGACGCCTGCCACTGCTCATCGGGATCAGTATTTACCCACGTGCCTAGCCGCGGAAGATTGACAATATAGTCGGCGATATTGCCCGCAAAGGATGAGAGCAGATAAATCGTAGGGCCGAACACTAGGAACAGGCCGAGGATCACGCCTGTAAGTTGCATATTAAGCTCGCTGAGTAGGCGTATGCCGCGATTGACTCCGCTCAATGCAGATATGGTTGCAATGATTGAAATGCCTATAATAAGCGTAATTTGCGTGCTAACGCTTACCTCAAGGCCCATGAGCGAAGAGAGTCCTGAGTTCATCTGCTGCGCACCTAGCCCGAGGGACGTGGCAACACCAAATACGGTTCCCAGAACCGCCAGAAGATCCGCCATTTTGCCAATAGGGCCATAAATTCGATCACCTAAAATAGGGTATAAGCTGGCGCTGATGGTCAGCGGTAAACCTTTCCGATAGGCGAAATAGGAAAGGATAAGTCCGACGGCTGCGTAGAGTGCCCAGCCGTGAAGCCCCCAATGCAACATTGTAAGCCGCATGGCTATTTGGCTAGCCTCGGTAGTCGATGCTTGTTCAAGAAATGGATTGTTCTGAAAATGGGTAATGGGTTCAGCAATGCTCCAGAACAAAATGCCGATTCCCATTCCTGCGCCAAACAACATAGACAACCACGAGAAGTAACCAAACTCTGGCTTATCATTTTCCCCGCTGAGGCGAATTCTCCCATATTTACTTATTGCTATAGTGATAATGAAAAGTAAATAGAAATTCATCAGCCCGATGTAATACCAGGAAAGATCAGCCGTAATAAAGTCGCGTGCTTGGTTAAAGAGATCACTGGCATAGTTTGGGCGGAGAATTGAAAACAGCAGAAATGCAACAACTATAAATGGGGAGAGAGTAGACATGACTGAAAAGTTTTTCATCAGCATACTTGTTTTAGCTGCCGTGTTTTTATTTACCATAACGGATAATTACTCTCGATTATTAAATTTTCAGATAGCGGGTAATTCTAATATTTCTTTATACGAGCCAAGAATTGCTGTTGTGGCTAACGATCTTGCTAATTTTTTATGAGATAAGACGACTCTGCGTTTCAGATAGGCGCTCGTCTTGATGGTGAATTCAATGTATATATGACTGTGTGCGGCGTGATGATGGAGCGCGACAGACTATACCACAAAAAGCTTTTGAAGGGCGCCCCTAGATCGAATCTGTCAGGCGGTGATATTTTTACAACGGATATGTTCTCGATTGCGTAAATTATCTGGGGTGGTGCTATGCCAGATTGATGCCTAGTCTCTAGCCTTCTTTTCGAACGATACGTCTAAGCCAACGCAGTATAAAGTCTCGATTATCGGGCGTGGCCATATCGAGACTCTGTATCACAATAAAATAATGATCGGCTTGGTGCTCAGCACGGTCGAGTAAAACGGCAATTTTCTCGCGATTGTATTTATCCGCTTTTATATTGATGGATTTAAAATAATTGTTAATCTTAGCTTGGCCGCTGGCCAATACAGAATGAACAAAAAGGGACACCGACCAGAGTTGTTTTGAGTCTCGAAATTTGCATGATATTGTCTGCACAAGTTTGTCAGGGTTTCGTTCAAAAAATAATTTTAGAGTGCTGCGATTCAATACATGAGGGCAGTGCGGCAGGTCTAAATAATTTCGAGAATCGCTTATTGTCGCGGCAGACTTTTCTTGTACCTGCCAGTAATTTACCCGTGACGCGCTCTCGTCTTTAGTAAAAAGACGCTTTAATTGGTACCACCAAAGTTTGCTCTTGCGAGGCTTCATATTGCCTTTGAGCACATAGTGTTCGTCTGTGCGAAATGCTTCGATAGGCGTTGGCTTAGTCAGCATCATATCGTCATTAAGATAGATGAAATCATCACTTAAACCGGGGATATTCCACAGCATCGCCTCGATGGCAAGACTATTGAATACTGGAAGGGCAAATTCGTAGCCCTTGAACAGCTGGCGGTGGTCAATAACGGAAATTCTTTGGCGCAGGGCGGGATCTTTAATCGATGCAAGGAAGGCGGGTTGCTGATCATCGGTAACTATATAAATAGTCTCCACCCAAGGCGCGAACCGCACAAGCGACATTACGCAAAATTCAATTTCGCCGCAATTGGCAAAACGTGTTGCGGCTGCTGAGTGGTTTTTTTGGGTGGACGAGCTTAAAAAAGGTGCCATCTTCGCCTGGTGAGCGGGGTCAGATCCATCAACCCATGTAATGACGGCATCCATGCGCTTTTTGCTTTCCATTGACATTGTATCCTCTAATGTTGTGCCTAATTTTCAGATGCTTGTTCTTCTAGGTGGGTAATGTAAGAGACCTCAGGAAACAATGCCAATAAAATAGCTGTAATTTTCTGGGTAATTGTAATCCCCCCGAAAAATAATCGTAGTTTTAAGTAGAGACTTTTATGATGTTAATCAGAGGAGTTATCTATGAAGA